>Ga0160446_100024_pt1 | contig 211774 bp, 196 predicted proteins | sample HID1973I_E1MG_FD_108200 | JGI IMG/M metagenome (GOLD analysis project Ga0160446, IMG submission 108200) | Enriched mosquito-associated microbial communities from UW Madison campus, WI, USA - HID1973I_E1 MG | ecosystem: Host-associated > Arthropoda: Insects > Digestive system > Unclassified ...
GACGGCGCGGTGGGGAGGGCCGCATCGTCGGTCCCGGGGACGGGGGCGACGACGGCGTCAGGGCTGGACATACGTGCCTTCCTGGCGGTGGCGGGACGGTGGGCTCGGCCCACGGTGCGCATCACGTGGGCCGGACGCGCGGACGCGCTCGGCGCGTCCGCGTCATTCTAGGGCGCCCGTCCGGGCCGGTCCCGTCCGCGTCCCGGCGGGCCGGGAGGTACGACGGCGCGCGTCAGCCGCGCGGGCCCGTGACGGGCCCGGGAAATCGACGATCAGCTCGCGCGGTCACCCGCACATCCTCGCACAGCCGGGCCGCGGGCCGCCCGGACCGAGGGCCGGCGGCGTCCCTCCGACGCGCGGTCAGCCGTCGACGTCGTCGCGACCGGTCGCGCGGAGGGGCAGGTCGGCGACCACCCGGTGCACCGGGCGCGAGTCGCCGAGGTCCGAGGCGACGACCGCGAGGCGGTCCGCGCTCCAGCGCGGGCCGTCGTACACGGCGAGGGCCGCGGCGGGACCCTCGAGGGCGTCGCGCAGCCCGGACCCGTCGGCGGCACCGCGGCCGCGCCGGCCCGCGCGCCGCTCCGCCTGACGCGCCCCGGCCGCCGCGCGGGCGACCGTGACGTGGGCCCGCTGGCGGGGCCTGCGGTCCACGCGCACCCCGGCCTCGGCGCCGGCCTCGGCCGCCGCCGCGCTCAGGGCGCGCAGGCCCTCGACGCCGTCCCGCGGACCGCCGACCCCGACCCACAGCACGCGGCGGTCGAAGACCCCGGCGCCCCGCAGGGCGAGCTCGAGCGTCGGGGTGGCGCGCGCCGCGTCGCCGAGCGCGGCCACGAGGTCGGGGACCGCGCCGTCGGGCACCTCGCCGTAGAACGACACGGTGACGTGCCACAGCTCGCGCGGCGTCCAGCGCACGAGCGGCGCGCCGTCCGGGCGGGAGACCTCGAGCGCGCGCACGGCGCCGAGCGCGAGGTCGAGGTGGTCGCACGCCGCCGCGCCGGGGTACAGCGCCGCGAAGACCCTCACGCGCGCGGCCCGCGGTGCGCGCGGCTCGACGCGTACAGGCACACGGTGGCCGCGGTCGCGAGGTTGAGCGACTCCGCGCGGCCGCGGATGGGCACGCGCACCACGGCGTCCGCGAGGGCGCGGTCCTGCGCGAGCAGCCCCCACGCCTCGTTCCCGAACACCCACGCGGTCGGGCGGGCCAGGTCGACCCCGCCGGGCGCGTCCGCGTCCCCCGCGACGTCGAGCAGGTCGTCGAGGTCGTGGTCGCCCGCGCCGTCGGCGGCGAGCACGAGCAGCCCCGCACCGCGCAGGGCGTCGGTCGTCTCCGCGAGCGTCACGCCCGACGCCACGGGCACGTGGAACGACGAGCCGGCGGTGGAGCGCACGACCTTCGGGTTGTCCACGTCGACGCTGTCGCCCGCGAGGACGACGAGGTCGGCGCCCGCGGCGTCGGCCGCCCGGATCACCGTGCCCGCGTTGCCGGGGTCGCGCACGGTCGCGAGCACCGCGACGAGCAGCGGCCCGTCGGCGCGCGCCACCGCGGCGTCGAGCGTCTCGCCGAGGGCCGGACGGGTCGCGCGCACGACGGCGAGCACGCCCTGGGCGTCGGGGCTCATCGCGGCGAGCACCTCGGGCGTGCCGACGTGGACGAAGAGCCGCGCGGCGCGCGCGTCGGCGACGATCTCGTCGTACCGCTGCGCGGCCGCCGGGGTGAGGTAGACGTCGCGCACGCGGTCGGGCGCGTGCCGCACCGCCTCGCGCACGGCCTGGGGCCCCTCGACGAGGAGCTGGCCGTGCCGGGAACGCGCCGGACGCCCGGCCAGTGCCCGGACCGCCCTGACCCGGTCGCTGCGAGGGTTCGTCAGCGTGGGGTCGAGGGGGTCCGGCACCGGCCGGGCGTCCGTGGCGTGGGGGTCGCTGCTCAGGCTGCGGCCTTCGGCGCGTTGACGTCCTCGGGGAGCGCGTCCTTCGCGACCTGGACGAGCGCGTTGAACGCGGCCACGTCGTTGACCGCGAGCTCGGCGAGCAGGCGACGGTCGACCTCGACACCCGCGGCCTTGAGGCCCTGGATGAGGCGGTTGTACGTCAGGCCCTGGGCGCGCGACGCCGCGTTGATGCGCTGGATCCACAGCTTGCGGAAGTCGCCCTTGCGCGCCTTGCGGTCGCGGTAGGAGTAGACGAGGGAGTGGGTGACCTGCTCCTTCGCCTTGCGGTAGAGGCGCGAGCGCTGGCCGCGGTAGCCGCTGGCGCGCTCGAGGGTCGTACGGCGCTTCTTCTGGGCGTTGACCGCCCGCTTCACGCGTGCCACGTGATGCTCCTTGCAGTTCGGGGCTCAGGGTGAGCCGGTCGGCGACGGGGTGCCGTCACCGCGACCGGGTCACTTGCCGAGCAGCTTCTTGATCGACTTGACGTCTGCGGGCGAGACCTGCTGGTCCTGGGCCAGGCGGCGGGTGCGCTTGGTCGGCTTGTGCTCGAGCAGGTGGCGACGGTTGGCCTGCTCGCGCATGACCTTGCCGCTCCCCGTGATGCGGAAGCGCTTCTTGGCGCCCGAGTGCGTCTTGTTCTTCGGCATGGCTGCCGTCTCTCCTCGTGTCCGGTCGGCCACCGGGTGGTGGCCGACGTGTTCGGGCCGGGCCGGTGGGCCCGGACCCAGAGCATGTCCGGTCTGTCGGCGTCCTCAGCCGGCCTTGCCCCGCGGGGCGGGCTTGGGCGCAGGACGCGGTGCCGCGGGCTTCGGCGCCGCGGGACGCGGCGCGGCCGGCTTCGCGGCGGCGGGTCGGGGCGTCGCCGGCTTCGGCGTCGCCGCGGGGGCGGGCCTGGGCGCGGCGGCCGGCCGGGGCGCGGACGCGGGCTTCGGGGCCGCCGCGCGCGGACGCGGGGCGGACTTCGGCGCGGCCGCAGGGGCCTCGGCGGGCGCGGCAGGAGCCTCGGCCGGCGCAACGGGGGCCTCCGCGACCGGGGCCTCGGCGACCGGGGCCTCCGCCACCGGAGCCTCGGCGACCGGAGCCTCGGCGACGGGCGCCTCGACCTCGACGGCCTCGACCTCGGGTGCCTCGACCTGGGACTCCTCGGCCGGGGCGTCGGACCCGCGGGCGGCGGCGCGCTGCGCGGACTTCGTGAGGCGCGGCTCGGCCTCCTGGGCGCGCTTGCGCTGCTCGCTCTTGGCGTCGGCCTTCTTCTTCACCGGGCCGAGCACCATCGTCATGTTGCGGCCGTCCTGCTTGGGCATGGACTCGACGAAGCCGAGCTCGGCCACGTCGTCCGCGAGGCGCTGCAGCAGGCGCACGCCCATCTCCGGGCGCGACTGCTCGCGGCCGCGGAACATGATCATGACCTTGACCTTGTCGCCCGCCGCGAGGAAGCGCTCGACGTGGCCCTTCTTGGTGCCGTAGTCGTGCGGGTCGATCTTCAGGCGGAAGCGGATCTCCTTGAGGACCGTGTTCGCCTGGTTGCGCCGCGCCTCGCGCGCCTTCATGTCCGACTCGTACTTGAACTTGCCGAAGTCCATGAGCTTGGCGACGGGCGGACGGGCGTCCGGGGCGACCTCGACGAGGTCGAGGTCGGCGTCCTGGGCAAGGCTCAGGGCAACCTCGGTGCGGACGACGCCGACCTGCTCCCCGCCGGGACCGATGAGTCGGACCTCGGGGACGCGGATCCGATCGTTGATGCGAGGCTCGCTGATGTGATGCTCCTAGGAAGTCGTCGGTAGACCACCCGGGACGAGAAAGGCCCCCGTCCCTGAGCGCAGGGCGGAGGCCTCCGACGGACGCCGAGGGTGCGGTGCACCACGACGACCGCGTCTGGACGTGCACCGCGGGGTGCGACGTCCGGACCAGGACCCGGCCTCTGTCGCGACGTGTCGGTCGGCGGTCGAGACCCGGGTGGGATGGGATCCACTTGCGCACCTGCACGATCCGTCCCGGTGTCCGGGGCGACCCTCGGGCCGCGCCTGTCCACCGACGCGCGTCGTGCAGGTCGGTCAGCCATCAAGACTACCAGACGGGCTCCGCGGGTGCCGCACGGCCTCGCTCCCCCGCCACCCGCTGCGAACTAGAGCCGGTCCATCATTGGAACTCTTCCAGAGAAGCGGGTTAGTCTGGTGGCATGACGACGGGACCGACGCAGCACCGGGCGCAGCGCGAGGCAGAGCTGCGCGACCACGGGCTGCGCGTCACGGCGGCCCGGCTCGCGGTGCTCGACGCGGTCGAGGAGCGGCAGCACGTCGACGCCGACACCGTGCTCCGCTCGGTCCGCGCGTCCCTGGGCTCGGTCTCCGTCCAGGCCGTGTACGACGTCCTGCACACGCTCACCGACAAGGGCCTGCTGCGCCGCATCGAGCCCGCGGGGCACCCCGCGCGCTACGAGCGCCGGCTCGGCGACAACCACCACCACGTCGTGTGCCGGGCCTGCGGCGCCGTCGCCGACGTCGACTGCACCGTGGGCCACGCCCCCTGCCTCACCCCGAGCAGCACCTCCGGGTTCCGGATCGACACCGCCGAGGTGACGTTCTGGGGCCTGTGCCCCGACTGCGCGAACTGACCCCGACCCGGCGTCACGGGGGCCCTCGCGCACCCTCCGGTCGCCCGTTATCTCACGATGATCCCGTTACGGACCCCGGTCTCGCGCACCGGGTCCGCTGGAAGGAGCGCCTCATGACCTCCCCGTACACGACGACGAACGCCGGAGCGCCCGTCGCCTCGGACGCCCACTCCCAGTCCGTCGGCGCCGACGGCCCGATCGTCCTGCACGACCACTACCTCGTCGAGAAGCTCGCGCAGTTCAACCGCGAGCGCGTGCCCGAGCGCGTCGTGCACGCCAAGGGCGGCGGCGCGTTCGGCACGTTCACGGTCACGGCCGACGTCAGCGCGTACACGCGCGCGGCGGTGTTCCAGCCCGGCGCCTCGACCGAGATGCTCGCGCGCTTCTCCTCCGTCGCGGGCGAGCACGGCTCCCCCGACACGTGGCGCGACCCGCGCGGCTTCGCGCTGAAGTTCTACACGTCCGAGGGCAACTACGACCTCGTCGGCAACAACACGCCCGTGTTCTTCCTGCGCGACGGGATCAAGTTCCCCGACTTCATCCGCTCCCAGAAGCGCCTGCCCGGCTCGAACCTGCGCGACAACGACATGCAGTGGGACTTCTGGAGCCTGTCGCCCGAGTCGGCGCACCAGGTGACGTGGCTCATGGGCGACCGCGGCCTGCCGTCGAGCTGGCGGCACATGGACGGCTTCGGCTCGCACACCTACCAGTGGATCAACGCCGCGGGCGAGCGCTTCTGGGTCAAGTACCACTTCACGACCCAGCAGGGCATCGACAACCTCTCGGCCGACGAGGCCGCGCAGCTCGCGGGGTCGGACGCCGACCACCACATCCGCGACCTCTACGAGCACATCGAGGCTGGCGACTTCCCGCGCTGGACGCTCTCCGTCCAGGTCATGCCCTACGAGGACGCGAAGACGTACCGCTTCAACCCGTTCGACCTCACCAAGGTGTGGCCGCACGCCGACTACCCGCTCGTCGAGGTCGGCGTCATGGAGCTCAACCGCAACCCGGAGAACTACTTCGCCGAGATCGAGCAGGCGACGTTCGCGCCGAGCAACTTCGTGCCCGGCATCGCGGCGAGCCCGGACAAGATGCTCCTCGCGCGCATCTTCTCCTACGCGGACGCGCACCGGTACCGCGTCGGCACCAACCACGCGCAGCTGCCGGTGAACGCGCCGCGCGGCGCCGACGAGGGCGGGCACTCGTACGCGAAGGACGGCGCGATGCGCTACTCCTTCTCGTCCGCCACGACCCCCGTCTACGCGCCGAACAGCCGCGGCGGGGCGCACGCCGACCCGGCGCGCGCGGCCGAGTCCACCGGCTGGGAGGCGGACGGCGAGCTCACGCGCGCCGCCGCGACCCTGCACCCGGAGGACGACGACTTCGGCCAGGCGGGCACGCTCTACCGCGAGGTCTTCGACGGCCCCGCGCGCACGCGCTTCCTCGAGACGATCACGGGCCACGTCGGCGGCGTGCGCAGCCCGGAGATCCGCGAGCGCGCGATCCAGTACTGGACGAACGTCGACGCCGAGCTCGGCGCGGCGCTGCGCGTCGCGCTCGAGGCGGCGGGCGCGCCCGTCGAGGCGGGCGAGCCGGGCACGGCGAGCGAGCCCGTCGAGGTCTGATCCCGCGAGCCCCCGGCCGCCCCGTCCGTCGCCCCGCCCGGGCGGCGGGCGGGGCGGTCGTCGCTCCCGGCACCCTCCCCGGCCGGGCCGGGCGAGGCCGTGCCCCACGGCCCCGCCGACGGATGGAAGGATGGGCACCATGACTACCGAGAACGCCCCCGCTCAGGACCCGACCGACGCGGTGCGCGACATCGCCGACGTCGCCGCCGTCGAGGTCATCACCTCGGCCGCCGTCCACCTCATGAGCGCCGCGGCGGTCAAGTGCGGGCTCGCGGAGGACGCGCAGGAGCAGGGCCACCTCGACCTCGACGAGGCCCGCAAGCTCATCAACGCGCTCGCCGCGCTCGTCACCGCGAGCGCTCCCGACATCGGCAACCAGCACGCGCGGTCGCTGCGGGACGGCCTGCGCTCGCTCCAGCTCGCGTTCCGCGAGGCCTCGGTCTACCCCGACGCCCCCGGCGAGGGCCCGGGCGAGAAGTACACGGGTGCGGTGAGTTGAGCACCCCGTCGGTCCCGCCGCCACCGGGTCCGTTCCCGCCGGCCTCGGCCCCGGCGCCCGCGCCCGCTCCGGGCGAGGAGGCGGCGGCCGCCGCGCCGGCGGGCGCGCCCGTCCGTCCGCGACGGCGCCGCGGCGCGGTCGTGACGATCGTCGTGCTCGCGGTCCTGCTCGCGGGCGCCCTCGGCGTCGGCGCCTACCTGTGGGTCACGACGACCCGGTGGCAGGAGGACAGCGCGGCGTGGGAGACCCAGGCCCGCTCGCTCGGTCAGGACGTGGCGCGCCTGCAGGCCGACCTCGACGGCGCGAACGCCGAGCTGGAGTCGGCGCGCGGTCAGCTCTCGACCGCGCAGGACCGCATCACCGACCTCGCGAACGAGAAGGCCCAGCTCGGCGACGAGAACGAGGCCTCGCAGCAGTACCTGGACTACCAGAGCCGGGTCTCGGAGGCCGCGGGCAAGGTCGCGGCGGCCCTGGGCCAGTGCACGACGGCGCAGTCGCAGCTCATCGGCTACCTCAACGACCGCGACGCCTACGACGCGGAGGACCTCGAGCGGTTCGCCGGCCAGGTCGACGACCTGTGCCAGGCCGCGAGCGACGCGAACGACCAGCTCCAGCTGGAGCTCGCCGGATGACCCCGCGCCGCCCGCGCGCCCGCGCCGCGGTCGCCGGGTCGCTGCTCGCGGCCGCGCTCGTCGCCGGGTGCGGCGTCCTGCCCGAGCTGCCGGACGCCGTCCCCGACAGCGTCGTCCCCACGTTCGCCGAGCCCGACGAGCCGCAGGGCTCGGAGAACCTCTCCGCGGACGGGTCGGACGCGCTGCGCCAGATGGCGGTGCGCATCCGTAACGTCGGGTGCGAGGGCCTGTCGACGGGGTCCGGGTTCGCGCTCGACGCGCGCACGCTCGTGACGAACAAGCACGTCGTGGACTCCTCGCGCTCGCTGCAGCTGCTCACCTACGACGGGCGCGACATCGCGGCCCGCACCGCGAGCACCGCGGGCCTCGCCGACCTGGCGATCGTGCGCACCGCCGAGGACCTGCCCACGGCGCCGACGCTCGCCGCCGACGACCCCGCGCCGGGCGACCCCGTGACGGTCGTCGGGTACCCGGAGGGCGGGCGCCTCACGGTGACCGAGGGGTCGGTCATCGGCTCGACCACCGACCCGCTGCACGAGAACCTCGGCGAGGTGCTGGTGACCGACGCGCCGGTCGAGCCGGGCAGCTCCGGCTCCGCCGCGCTCGACGCCTCGGGCGCCGTGATCGGCGTCGTCTACGCGAAGACCTCGACCGACAAGAGCCTGCTCGTGCCCGTGAGCACGCTGCGCGATCTCCTCGACGACGAGTCGTCCTTCAGCCCCGTCCCGGAGTGCGCGGACTGAGCCGGTCACGGCCCCGCCGTGCCCCCGCGCGCGAGGCGGCCGCGAGGTCTACTCTCGGCGGCATGGCCACGCACGCGAGCTCCGGCGACGCGCCCGCCGTCGACCCGGCGCACATCACGCACGCAGCACGCGACACCCTCACGGTGCGTCGCGTCTTCGGGGAGTCCTACGAGCGCGGCGGGACGCTCGTCATCCCCGTCGCCACCGTCTGGGGCGGCACCGGCTCGGGCTGGGGCTCCGGCTCCGGCGAGCTCTCCGGCACGGGCGCCGCGGACTGGCGCCGGCGCGCCGCCAAGGCCGCCGCCGCCGGGGAGAGCGCCCCGAGCGAGGACGGCCCCGACTCCCCCGGCTCCGGCAACGCGGGCGGCGACGCCGGCGGCGAGGGCTCGGGCGGGGGCGGCGGCTTCGGCGTCCGCGTCAAGGCGACCGGGGTGTTCGTGGTCGACGACGAGGGCGTGCGCTGGCAGCCCGCGCTCGACGTGAACCGCGTCATCCTCGGCGGGCAGGCCCTGGTGGCCGTCGTCGGCGTCGCCGCGTCGATCGCCTGGGCCGTGGGGCGGCTGCGCCGCCGCTGACCGCCGGGGCGCCGTCGTTCCCGGGCACCGCCGGGAGCGTCGGCGTCAGTCGGCGCGCCCGACCCGCAGCTCGAGCCCGTCGACCCGCCCGGAGACGACATCGTCACGCGCGAGCGCGGCGTTGACCTGGGCGAGCACGGCGTCGAGACCGGCCCGGTCGAGGCCCGCGTCGATGCGCAGGACGACGGCGACCTCCGCGCGGCGTCCCGGCTCCGCCCACGCGCGCGCGACGTGCGGCACCGCGGCGACGGCCGAGGACACCGCGTCCTGGACCTCGGGCACGACGACGCCCTCGACGACCGCCGGCTCCCAGTCCAGGCCCTGCGCGAGCGCCCAGACCGCGGGCCGGGGCACGAGCACCGTCACCGGGCCCGCGGGGTCCACGACGAGCAGCGCCCAGTCCTCGCTCACCGCCGAGAGCGCGGCGCGGCGCGCGTCCACGGGGACGGGCCGCGCGTCGGCGCGCCACGCCGCCATCGACGCCACGGACGTGAAGACCGGCAGCGCGCGGCGCCCGTCCGGCGCCTGGAGCGCGACGACGCCCGCCGACGCCTCCTTGTCGACGGTGTGCCCGTGCTCGCCCTCGCCGGAGCTCTCGAGCTCGGCGAGGATCGGCACGAGGACGCGCGAGCGGCCGAGGCCGCGCACCACGTCGGCGAGCGTCGACCGGCCCGCCTGGTGCGCCGCGAGCGTCGCCGCGAGCTCCGGGTCGGCCGAGCCGTCGTCGCCGGAGAACCCCGAGGAGGGCGGCAGCGCCTTCCCCGGCGCCGCGTCGCCCGCGGTCACGGCCGGCCCGCGACGTCGAGCGCCTGCGGGAGCGTGAAGGCGCCCGCGTAGAGGGCCTTGCCCACGATCGCGCCCTCGACCCCGGCCGGGACGAGCGCGCGCAGCGCCTCCAGGTCGGCGAGCGAGGAGATGCCGCCCGACGCGACGACCGGCGCGTCGGTGCGCGAGGCGACGTCGCGCAGGAGGTCGAGGTTCGGGCCGCGCAGCGTGCCGTCCTTCGTCACGTCCGTCACGACGTACCGGGCGCAGCCCGCGGCCTCGAGGCGGTCGAGGACCTCCCAGAGGTCGCCGCCCTCCTCGGTCCAGCCACGCGCGGCGAGGGTCGTGCCGCGCACGTCGAGGCCGACGGCCACCTGGTCGCCGTGCTCGGCGATGACCTTCGCCGTCCAGTCCGGGTTCTCGAGCGCCGCGGTGCCGAGGTTGACGCGGCGCGCGCCCGTCGCGAGCGCGCGCTCGAGCGACGCGTCGTCGCGGATGCCTCCGGACAGCTCGACCTGGACGTCGAGGCGGCCGACGACGTCGGCGAGCAGCTCCGCGTTCGAGCCGCGGCCGAAGGCCGCGTCGAGGTCGACGAGGTGGATCCACTCCGCCCCGCCGGACTGCCAGTCGAGCGCCGCGGCCAGCGGGTCGCCGTACGAGGTCTCGGAGCCCGCCTCGCCCTGGACGAGGCGGACGGCCTGGCCGTCGGCGACGTCGACGGCGGGGAGCAGCACGAGGCGGTCGGTCACGAGGTTCTCCATCGGTCGTGGCGCGGTCGTCCGCGCCGGGGTGGGTGCGCGAGGCCTGCCGGCGGCCGTGCCGCCGGGGTCCCGGTCAGAGCGTGCGGACCCAGTTCTCGAGCAGGGTCGCGCCGGCGTCGCCGGACTTCTCCGGGTGGAACTGGGTGGCCGACAGCGGGCCGTTCTCGACGGCCGCGACGAACCGGCCCCCGTGGTCGGACCACGTGACGAGCGGCCGGCGGATCGGCGAGTCGGACGGCAGGTCGTCGCCGAGCGTGAACGAGCGGGCCGCGTACGAGTGCACGAAGTAGAAGCGCTCGTCCTGGACGCCGTCGAACAGGACGGTGCCCTCGGGCGCCTCGACCGTGTCCCAGCCCATGTGCGGGACGATCTCGGCCTCGAGCCGGTCGACCAGGCCGGGCCACTCGCCGAGACCCTCGGTGAGCGTCCCGTGCTCGTCGCCCTCGGCGAACATGACCTGCATGCCCACGCAGATGCCCAGCACCGGGCGGCCGCCCGCGAGCCGGCGGCCCACGATCTCGTGCCCGCGCACGGAGCGCAGCCCGGCCATCACCGCCGCGAACGCGCCGACGCCGGGCACGACGAGGCCGTCCGCGTCCTGCGCGCGGGCGCGGTCCGCGGTGAGCTCGACGTCGGCGCCGACCCGCTCGAGCGCGCGCACCGCGGAGCGCACGTTGCCGAAGCCGTAGTCCAGCACGACGACGGACGGGCGCCGCCCGGAGGCCGTCGCGCTCACTTCTTGCGCGCCCGGCGTCCGGCCGCGGTGAGCAGGCGCATCGCCTTCCACCGCGACAGCGAGCTGCTCGCGACGACGCCGTCGAGGTCGGCGACCGCCCGCTCGCCCGTGATGAGGTCCTCGAGGACCTCGGGGGCGCTGCCGAGCACGAGGCCCGGCGCGAGCACGTCGCCGGGCGCGCCGTCGGCCCAGCGGACCATGGCGAGCTGCTCGCCGCGGCGCTCCACGAGGATGAGCGGCACGCCCTTGACGAGCGTGCTCAGCGCGGCCGCGGCGCGCGCGGGCGCGTCCCCCGACCGGTCGCGCAGCACCGCGACGGCGCCGACGTCCGTCGGGACGACGTCCGCCTCCACCTGCGCGAGCGAGCACGCCGCCGCCAGGGGCTCGGCGCCCGCGATCTGCGTGACGAGCGCGACGAGGTCCGGGTCGGACGCGCCGGTCAGCCCGGAGAGGTCGTCGGGGATCTCGATGCCGTCGAGCGCGGGCAGGTCGTCGTCGGACGCGGCGGCCGGGGTCGGGTCGGTGCTCACAGGGCCCCCTTGGTCGACGGGACGCCCTCGACGCGCGGGTCCGGCGCGACGGCGGCGCGCAGGGCGCGCGCGAGGGCCTTGAACTGCGCCTCCACGATGTGGTGCGGGTCGCGGCCCGCGAGGACGCGCACGTGCACGCAGATGCCCGCGTGGTGCGCGATCGACTCGAGCACGTGACGCGTGAGCGAGCCCGTGAAGTGGCCGCCGATGAGGTGGTACTCCTGCCCCTCGGGCTCGCCCGAGTGCACGAGGTACGGCCGGCCCGAGACGTCGACGACCGCGAGCGCGAGCGCCTCGTCGAGCGGCACCGTGGCGTCGCCGAAGCGCGAGATCCCGCGCTTGTCGCCGAGCGCGACGCGCAGCGCCTCGCCGATCGTGATCGCGACGTCCTCGACCGTGTGGTGCGCGTCGATGTCGGTGTCGCCCGACGCGCGCACCGTGAGGTCGATGAGCGAGTGCTTGCCGAGCGCCGTGAGCATGTGGTCGTAGAACGGGACGGTCGTCGAGATCTCCGTCCGTCCGGTCCCGTCGAGGTCGAGCTCGACGACCACGCTCGACTCGGACGTCGCGCGCTCGATGCGCGCGGTGCGCTTCACAGTCCTGCCACCTCCACGAGGGCGTCCCGGAACGCCCGCATCTCGTCGCGGGTGCCGATCGACACCCGCAGCCATCCGTCGGGCCCAGTCTCCCGGATGAGGACGCCTCGCTCCAACAGGCCGGCCCAGACCGCGTGCCGGTCGGCGAACGTGCCGAAGAGCACGAAGTTCGCGTCGGAGTCCGCGACCTCGAGCGGGCGACCGTCCGGGTGGCGCAGCGAGCGCAGCCACGCGACGGTCGCGTCGCGCTCCGCGCGCAGCTCCCCGACCTGCGACAGCAGCTCCTCGGCGTGCGCGAGCGCGCCCCGCGCGACCGCCTGCGTGACGGCCGACAGGTGGTACGGCAGGCGCACGACGCGCAGCGCGTCGACGAGCTCGCGCGACGCGGTGAGATATCCCACGCGCGCGCCGGCCAGCGCGAACGCCTTCGACATCGTGCGCGTCACGGCGAGGTTCGGGTACCGGTCGAGCAGCTCGAGCGCGGACGGGGTGCCGGCGCGCCGGAACTCCCCGTAGGCCTCGTCGACGACGACGACCGCGGGCGCGTCGCCGTCCGCCGTCGGGACGCGCACGGCGAGCGCCGCCTCGCAGACGGCCTCGACCGTCGCGGCCGGCAGCGCGGTGCCCGTGGGGTTGTTGGGGCTCGCGAGGAGCACGACGGACGGCTGCTCGCGGGCGATCACGTCGCGCGCGTGGCCGGGGTCGAGCGTGAAGTCCTCCGCGCGCCGTCCGACCACCCACGCCGTGTGGGTGTCGCGCGCGTACTCCGGGTACATCGAGTACGTCGGCGCGAAGGAGACCGCGGTGCGACCCGGACCGCCGAAGGCCTGGAGCACGTGGAGCATGATCTCGTTCGAGCCGTTCGCGGCCCACAGCTGCGCGGGCTCACGGCGCACGCCCGACTCGACCTCGAGGTAGGCCGCGAGGTCGGCGCGCAGCGCGTCGAAGTCCCGGTCGGGGTACCGGTTGAGGCCGGCGGTCGCGGCGCGCACGTGCTCGGTGATCGTCTCGACGACCGCGGGGGCGGGCGCGTGCGGGTTCTCGTTGACGTTGAGCAGCACGGGCACGTCGAGCTGCGGCGCGCCGTAGGGCTCGATGCCCGCGAGCTCGGGGCGCAGCGGCAGCCCGGCCGTGCCGGCGACGGAGGGTGGGGTCACCCCGACAGTCTACGAACGCCCGGGCGCCGCCGGGGCGACGTCCGGCACGCGGGCACGGCGGGGGCCCGCCGGGCGGCGGGCCCGGGCGCTCAGGCCGAGGTGACCTCGCCCGCGTCGACCGTCACCGGGACCTCGGGGAGCGGCGCGGGCGCGGGCCCCCCGAGGACGGCGCCGGTCGCGAGGTCGTAGCGGGACTGGTGGCACGGGCACAGGAGCTCGCCGTCGCCAGGCGCGACCGTGCACCCCTGATGGGTGCAGATCGCGCTGAACGCCGCGAACGTGCCCTCCTCGGGCTGCGTGACGAGCAGCTCCGCGCCGTCCACCGTGACGCTCAGGGCGCCGCCCACCGGGACGTCGTCGGTGCGCGCGAGCGCCTCGCCCGCCGGGACGATCCCGCCGCCCCCGGAGCCGCCGTCGGTCCCCCCGGTGCCCGAGGTCTGGTCCTGCGTGCCCGACGGCGCTCCCCCGCCGCACGCCGCGAGGAGCACGAGCGCCGCACCCGTCCCCGAGCCGACGAGCACGCTCCGCCGGGTCGGCGACGTGCCGTGCGGCGTGCCGTGCGGCGTCGCGCCCGGCGGCGGCGCGTCGGGCGGCGGTGCGGTGGCGTGGCGTGCCAGGCCCTGCGAGACGTCCATGTCCGGCCCTCCGTCGCGACGTCCGGGAGGGCCCTGCCCGGGCCCCCGCCGTCCGGCGTGCGCCGATCCACGGACGGCGGTTCCATTGAAGCACCGGGGTCGGGAGCCCGCCCCCGGACCGCGAACCCGACCACGGCCGGAGCCCCGGCCCGCACGCCCGGCCCGCCGGTGCCCCCTCTCGTCCCACGGACGGAGCCGCGATGACCACCGCAGGACCCGCAGCGGGCGCCCCGGGCCCGCCCGCCCCCGGACCGCGCGCCCGCGGCGCCTGGCTGCTGCGCGGGCTGACGGCCGCGGGCCTCCTGCTCTCCGCCGACGTCCACCTCGTCCTCTTCGTGGAGGGCTACGCCGACATCGACGTCGTCGGGCCGCTCTTCCTCCTCAACGCGGTCGCGGGCCTCGTCCTGGGCCTGCTCGTGCTCGTGTGGCGGCACTGGCTGCCGCTGCTCGGGGCGGTCGGCTTCGGCGCGCTCACCCTCGCGGCCTTCTACCTCTCGACGACCGTCGGGTTCTTCGGCGTGAACGAGACCGTCGGCGGGACGCAGCAGGTGCTCGCGGCCGTCGCGGAGTGGGTCGTCGTCGTGGCGGGGACGCTCGCCCTCGTCGTGGAGAGACGAAGGTCCCGGGACGCGCGGCACTAGTCCTGCGCCCGCCGCCCCGAGGAGACGCTCCCCGCGCGCGCCGGTAACGTCGAGGTCGACAGTTCGTCACCGTCACCTCGAGGAGCTCGTCATGCCCGCCACGATGCGTGCCGCCGTCGTCCACGACTTCACCCGCCCGCTCTCGGTCGACGAGGTCCCCGTGCCGAGCCCGGGCCCGCACGAGGCCCTGGTGCAGGTCGACTACACCGGGGTCTGCCACACGGACCTCCACGCGGCCCACGGGGACTGGCCCGTCAAGCCCGCCCCGCCGTTCGTGCCCGGTCACGAGGGCGTCGGCCGCGTGGTCGCGGTCGGCGACCGGGTGACGCGGGTGCAGGTCGGCGACCTCGTCGGCAACGCGTGGCTGTGGAGCGCGTGCGGCGAGTGCGAGTACTGCGAGACGGGCTGGGAGACGCTGTGCCCGGACCAGAAGAACGGCGGGTACTCCGTCGACGGCTCGTTCGGCCAGTACATGCTCGTCGACTCGCGCTACTGCCCCGTCGTCCCCGACGGCGTCGAGGAGGCCGCGGTCGGCCCGATCCTCTGCGCCGGCGTCACGGTGTACAAGGGCCTCAAGACGACCGACACGAAGCCCGGCGAGTGGGTCCTCGTCTCCGGCATCGGCGGGCTCGGCCACATCGCCGTGCAGTACGCCGTGGCGATGGGCCGCCGGGTCGCAGCCGTCGACGTCGACGACGACAAGCTCGCGCTCGCGCGCACGCACGGCGCCGAGGTGACGGTGAACGCGGCCACGTCCGCCGACCCCGCGGCCGAGCTCCAGGAGGCGACCGGCGGCGGCGTCCACGGCGCGCTCGTCACGGCGGTCAACGCGCACGCCTTCCCGCAGGCCGTGGGGGCCCTGCGCCGGGGCGGCACGGTCTCGCTGGTGGGCCTGCCGCCCGAGAAGTTCCCCCTCGACATCTTCACGACGGTCCTCTTCGGCCTCACCGTCCGCGGCTCGATCGTCGGCACGCGCAAGGACATGGCGGAGGCCCTGGACTTCTTCGCGCGCGGCAAGGTGGCGCCCACGTACACGGTGCGTCCGCTCGACGACGTCAATGCGATCTTCGCCGAGATGGAGGCGGGCAAGATCGACGGCCGCGTGGTCATGGACATGCGCGCCTGAGCCGTCCCGGCCCGAGGCCCGCGCCCGCGGTCGCCGGCCCGGACGTCCCCGTGCCTGGGGACGGCCGGGCCGCGTCATGGGCGGGTACGCCTACGATCGGGCGGGTGAGCTCCACCGACCCGTTCGCGGACCTTCCCTTCGACCCGGCCGACGAGCCGCCGCTCGACGACCCGTACGGCGACCCGTGGGGCGCGCCCGACGACGTCGCGCCGCCCGCACCGGACGGCCCCGCCGACGCCGGGCGCCCCGGCGCACCGGGCCCCGACCCCGCGCCCGCCGCCGAGGACGCTGCCCCGGCTCCGGCACCGGCCCCGGCACCGGGCGACGGGGACGCTGTGCGCCGCGCCAAGCTCGCGATGCTGCGCGGCCTGCTCGACGGCGAGTCCCTGCGCGAGGACGCGGAGACCGCGCTGCGCGCGCTCGTGGGCCGCGACGACGCGCGCCTGCGCGAGGACCAGTGGCGCGCGATCGAGGCGCTCGTGGCGTTCCGGCGGCGCGCCCTCGTCGTGCAGCGCACGGGGTGGGGCAAGTCCGCGGTGTACTTCGTCGCGACCCGGCTCCTGCGCGACCGCGGGGCGGGACCGACCGTCATCGTCTCGCCGCTGCTCGCCCTCATGCGCGACCAGGTGGCGGCCGCGGCGCGCGCGGGCATCCGCGCGGTGACGATCAACTCCTCGAACGTCACGGAGTGGGACGACGTGCACGCCGCGATCGAGGCCGGCCAGGTCGACGTGCTGCTGTGCTCGCCCGAGCGGCTCAACAACCCCGGCTTCCGCGACGAGGTGCTGCCGCGGCTCGCCGCGGACGCCGGGCTCGTGGTGGTCGACGAGGCGCACTGCATCTCCGACTGGGGGCACGACTTCCGGCCGGACTACCGGCGCATCCGCACCCTGCTCGCCGACCTCCCGGCCGGCATCCCGGTGCTCGCGACCACCGCCACGGCGAACGCGCGCGTCACCGCGGACGTCGCGGAGCAGCTCGGCGTCCACGCCGAGGCCGCGTCGGGCACGGGGGCGACCGGCACGTCCGACGAGGTGCTCGTGCTGCGGGGCGGTCTCGACCGCGAGTCCCTGCACCTCGCGGTGCTCCCCCTGCCGGACCAGCCCTCGCGTGTCGCGTGGCTCACCGAGGCGCTGCAGGACGTCGACGGGTCGGGCATCGTCTACTGCCTCACGGTCTCCGCGGCCGAGCAGGTCGCGAGCCAGCTCCGCTCCGCGGGCCTGGCCGTGGCCGCGTACACCGGCCAGACGGACCCCGCCGAGCGCGAGCGGCTCGAGGAGGACCTCAAGGAGAACCGGGTCAAGGCCCTCGTCGCGACGTCCGCGCTGGGCATGGGCTTCGACAAGCCGGACCTGGCGTTCGTCGTGCACCTGGGCGCCCCGAGCTCGCCGATCGCGTACTACCAGCAGGTCGGCCGCGCCGGCCGCGGGGTCGACTCGGCGGTCGTCGTGCTGCTGCCGGGCGAGGAGGACCGCCGCATCTGGGAGTGGTTCGCCTCGACCGCGTTCCCCCCGCAGGCCCAGGTCCGCGCGACGCTCGCCGCGCTCGACGGCGGCGGGACCCAGTCCGTGGCCCAGCTCGAGACCCAGGTGGACCTCAAGCGGTCGCGGCTCGAGGGCATGCTCAAGGTGCTCGACGTCGACGGCGCCGTCCGCCGCGTCAAGGGTGGCTGGGAGTCCACCGGCACGCCCTGGACGTACGACGCCGAGCGGTACGCGCGCGTCGAGGAGACGCGTGCCGCCGAGCAGCGCGCGATGCTCGACTACGAGGCCACCACGGGGTGCCGCATGGCGTTCCTGCGTGCCGCCCTGGACGACCCCGAGCTCGAGCGGGGCTGGGAGTGCGGGCGCTGCGACCGCTGCGGCGGCGTCGCGCTGCCCGCCGCGCCGGACGCCGAGTCGGTGGCCGCGGCGCGGGCCGACATGGACCGGCCGGGCGTCGAGGTCGTGGCCCGGCGCCAGTGGCCGAGCGGGATGGACCGGCTCGGGGTCGACGTGCGCGGGCGGATCCCCCCGACGGAGCAGGCCGAGCCCGGGCGGGCGGTGGCGCGTCTCGACGGCCTCGGCTGGTCTGCGCCGCTGCGCGAGCTCTTCGCGCCGGGCGCCCCGGACGCGGAGACGCCCGTGCCGCTGCGCCGTGCGGCGGCACGCGTGCTCGACGAGTGGGACGCGCTGCGCGAGCCACCCGCCGCGACCGACGCCGACGGCACGCCGGACGCCGCGGACGCGGAGGCGGGGACCGACGGCGAGCAGGCGGCGCGCCGTCTCCTCGTCGACGGGGTCGTGGCGGTCCGCTCCGTGACGCGTCCCGTCCTCACCCACCACCTCGCGACCGGCCTGGCCGCGTACCTCGGCCGGCCGCTCATCGGGGCGGTCGGCCCGGTCCCGGGCCGCGAGGAGCCCGGCCGGCACGACGTGAACTCGGCGACGCGGCTCGCCGGCGTCGCCGGGCGGCTTCGGCTCGAGCTGTCCCCGGCGGCGCTCGGCGGGCTCGCGGGGCGGCGCGTGCTGCTCGTGGACGACTGGACCGAGTCCGGCTGGACGCTCACGGTCGCGGCGCGGCTCCTGCGCCAGGCCGGGGCCGAGGCCGTCTACCCGTTCGTGCTCGGCGTGCGCTGAGCGGTCCGGGCGGCGCGGCCCCGGCCGCGCCGCCCGCTCACCAGCGCAGCCGCAGCTCGGTGTAGGTCGTGTCGGTGAAGCCCAGCGACCGGTAGAGGTCCTCGCCGTCGGGGGTCGCGTGCAGCGCGACCGAGTCGACGCCCGCGGCGCGGGCCCAGCCGATCGCGGCCTCGACGCACGCGCGGGCGTGGCCGCGCCCGCGCGCCGGCGGCAGCGTGCACACGTTGGACAGGTGCGCGGCGAGACCGTGCGGGTTGCGCGCGGACGGTGCGCCCCGGCCGATGGTCACGAGCGCCCCGGCGACGACGCGCCCGCCCTCGTCGACCACGAAGGCGGCCGCGTCGTCGCCGGCGAGCGCGTCCCGGAACCAGTCGAGCGCGCGGTCCTGCCACGCGGGCTCCTCGGCGCCGTCCTCCCCCATCGCGCGCATGAGCTCGACGCGCAGGCCGACGAGCGCCGCGGCGTCCGTCGGACGCGCCCGGCGCACACGGTCGGTCCCCCGACCGTCGCCCCCGGTCACCGGCACGGCCCGGTCAGAGGAAGCGCGCGCGCACGGCCTCGCCGTGCGCGGGCAGGTCCTCGTCGGCCGCGACGGCCACGATGCGGTCGGCGACCTCCGCGAGCGCGTCGCGGTCGTACTCGACGACCTGGACGGCCTTGACGTAGCTGTGCACGCCGAGCCCGCTCGCGAAGTGCGCGCACCCGCCCGTGGGGAGCACGTGGTTCGACCCGGCCATGTAGTCGCCGAGCGACACCGGCGACCACGGCCCGACGAAGATCGCCCCGGCGCTGCGCACCCGGTCGGCGAGCGCGGCGGCGTCCTGCGTCTGGATCTCGAGGTGCTCGGCGCCGTAGGCGTCGACCACGGCGAGGCCATGCTCCAGGTCGTCGACGAGCACGACGGCGGACTGCGGGCCCGCGAGCGCCTGCGCGACGCGCTGGGCGTGCTTGGTCGCGGTCGCGAGGTCGACGAGCCGCGCCTCGACCGCCGCGGCGAGCTCGACCGACGGCGTGACGAGCACGGCCGCGGCGAGCGGGTCGTGCTCGGCCTGGCTGATGAGGTCCGCCGCGACGTGGCCGGGGTCCGCGGTCGCGTCCGCGAGGATCGCGATCTCCGTGGGGCCGGCCTCGGCGTCGATGCCCACCACGCCGCGCACGAGGCGCTTGGCGGCGGCGACGAACACGTTGCCGGGACCCGTGACGACGTCGACCGGCTCGCACAGCACGTCGCCGTCCTGCGGCTCGCTGCCCGCGGCACCGTAGGCGAACATCGCGACGGCCTGCGCGCCGCCGACCGCGTAGACCTCGTCGACGCCGAGGAGGGCGCACGCGGCGAGGATGGTCGGGTGGGGCAGCCCGCCGGCGTCCTTCTGGGGCGGCGAGGCGACGGCGAGGCTCGCGACCCCGGCCTCCTGCGCCGCGACGACGTTCATGACGACCGACGACGGGTACACGGCGAGGCCGCCCGGCGCGTAGAGCCCCACGCGCTGCACGGGCACCCAGCGCTGGCGCACCCGGGCACCCGGCGCGAGCTGCACCGAGAAGTCCTGCGGGCGCTGCGCCGCGTGCACGGTCCGCACCCGGCGGATGGCCTCCTCCAGGCCCGCGCGCACCGTCGGGTCGAGCGCGTCGAGGGCGGCGGAGAGCTCGGCGGCGGGGACGCGCAGGTGCTCGGGCCGGACGCCGTCGAACCGCTCCGCGTACTCGCGCAGCGCCGCCGCGCCGCGTGCGCGGACCGCGTCGATGATCGGGGCGACCTGATGCGCCGCGTCCTCGACGCCGACCTCTGCGCGGGGCAGGGTCTCGACGAGCTCGCGCGCGGACAGGGTGCGGCCTCGGAGATCGATGCGGGTGATCATGACCCGAGTCTAGGAGCGTCGGGCACCCGGCGACGAGCGGGTCCCGCCTGCCGGTCACGGTCCGCCGCGCGTCGCCGGGATGGGACGATGGTCGCCATGGACACCGCCGACGCCACCCCGGTCGAGATCTCCGACGACGTCATCCGGCTCGGGCAGTTCCTCAAGCTCGCCGGGCTCGCCGACTCGGGCGCCGAGGCGCGCGAGCTCGTCGCCGAGGGCGAGGTGAGCGTCAACGGCGAGGTCGACACGCGGCGCGGCCGCCAGCTGCACCGGGGCGACGTCGTGCGCGTGGACCACCCCGCCGGGGCGCAGTCCGCCGTCGTCGCCTGAGGGCGCGCCGACCCCCCGCGCCCCCGTCCGCCGGTCGCCGTCCGCGCGTCACGCCATGTAGGTCGAGGCCATGACCTTGTCGGGCGTCAGGCGCAGCACGACGCGCTCGGGGTTGGGCGTCAGCGGACGGTAGCGGCGGGCGTAGCGCTCGACGGCGTCCGCCACCTCGTCCGCGTCCTCGACGACCTCGATCGTGCCCTCGAGGGTCATCCACCGTCCGCCGTCGACCTGGCACACGGCGGCGCGCGGGTGCCCGCCGCCCGGTCCGCTCCGCCGTGCGTTGCGCGCCTTGACCGAGCCCCGGTTCGTCGTGATCCGCACGACGCCGGCGTCCGGGTCCCAGGTGAACGCGACCGGCACGACGTGCGGCGTGCCGTCGGCGCGCAGGGTCGTGAGGGTCGCGAGGTGGCGCTCGGTGACGAAGACGCGCTGCTCGGGGTTGAGTCGGATCACGCGCCGAGTCTAGGCGGGGTGCCGTCGGCTCCCCGTCACACGAGGCACGAGGGGCCGAGCAGCGCCTTGAGGTCGCCGAACAGCGCGGGCGACTTCTCCACGCGCAGGGCGTCCCCGGCGCGCACGACCGTCGTCTTGCCCGGCTCGAGCACCTGCACGTGCACCTCCGCCGAGCCGGGGTGCGTCGCGAGCACCTCGCGCAGTCGCGCGATGACGGGCTCGACGCACCGCGTGTGCGGCACGCGCACGGCCATCGGCGACTCGGCGCCCACGGAGATGTCGGGCAGCGACACCTCCATCGCCTGGAGCTGCATCGTGTCGTCGCGGCGCCGCACGCGTCCGCGGAGCACGACCACCTGGTCCTCGGCGAGGATCGTCGAGTACGCGAGGTACGTCTCGCCGAAGAACATCACCTCGACGCCGCCCTCGAGGTCCTCGATCGTCACGGCCGCCCACGGGTTGCCGTTCTTGCTCATCTTGCGCTGGAGCGAGGTGATGAGGCCCGCGACGGTCACGGTCGACCCGTCGGGGCGTCCCTCGTCCGCGATGAGCGACGCGATGCTCGTGTCCGCGGCGCGCGTGAGCACGTGCTCGAGGCCCGACAGCGGGTGGTCGGACACGTAGAGGCCGAGCATCTCGCGCTCGAACGCGAGCCGCTGCTTCTTGTCCCAGTCCGGCAGGTCGGGCACGTCGACGCTGAACGACATCGCCGGGTCGTCCTGCGCGCCGAAGTCGGCGAACAGGTCGAACTGGCCCTCCGCCTCCTTGCGCTTGACGCTGATGACGGAGTCGACGGCCTGCTCGTGGACGACGAGCAGGGCGCGGCGCGCGTGGCCGAGCGAGTCGAACGCGCCCGCCTTGATGAGCGACTCGATCGTGCGCTTGTTGCACACGACCGCCGGCACCTTGTCGAGGAAGTCCGTGAACGAGGTGAACTCGCCCTTCTCCTCGCGCGTCGCGACGATCGCGTCGACGACGTTGCGCCCCACGTTGCGCACGGCCGTGAGGCCGAAGCGGATGTCGTCGCCGACGGCCGTGAAGTTCGCGGCCGACGAGTTGACGTCCGGCGGGAGCACCGTGATGTGCATGCGGCGGCACTCGTTGAGGTACAGCGCCGACTTGTCCTTGTCGTCGCGCACGCTCGTGAGCAGCGCGGCCATGTACTCGGTCGGGTAGTTCGCCTTGAGGAAGGCCGTCCAGTAGGAGACGAGGCCGTACCCGGCGGAGTGCGCCTTGTTGAACGCGTACCCCGCGAACGGGACGAGCGTGTCCCACACCGCCTGGATGGCCTTGTCGGAGTACCCGCGCTCCTTCATGCCCCCGTGGAAGGGCACGAACTCCTTGTCGAGGATCTCCTTCTTCTTCTTGCCCATCGCGCGGCGCAGCAGGTCGGCCTGGCCCAGCGAGTACCCGGCGAGCACCTGCGCGGCCTTCTGCACCTGCTCCTGGTACACGATGAGGCCGTACGTCTCGTCGAGGACCTCCGCGAGCGGCTCGGCGAGCTCGGGGTGGATCGGCTCGATCTTCTGCAGGCCGTTCTTGCGCAGCGCGTAGTTCGTGTGCGAGTTCATGCCCATCGGGCCCGGGCGGTACAGCGCGATGACGGCCGAGATGTCCTCGAAGTTGTCAGGGCGCATCTGGCGCAGCAGCGCACGCATGGGCCCGCCGTCGAGCTGGAACACGCCGAGCGTGTCCCCGCGGCCGAGCAGCTCGTAGGCCGCGCGGTCGTCGAGCTCGAGGGTCTCGATCTCGATCGGGTCCTTGCCGTTCATCACGATGTTCTCGAGCGCGTCGTCGAGGATCGTCAGGTTCCGCAGACCCAGGAAGTCCATCTTGATGAGGCCGAGGCCCTCGGACGTCGGGTAGTCGAACTGCGTGATGACGGCGCCGTCCTGCGGGCGGCGCATGATCGGGATGATGTCGACGAGCGGGTCGCTCGACATGATGACGCCCGCGGCGTGCACGCCCCACTGGCGCTTCAGGCCCTCGATGCCGCGCGCGAGCTCGACGACGCGCTGCGCCTCCGGGTCCGTGTCGTGCAGCTGGCGGAACTCCGAGGCCTCCGCGTACCGCTCGTGCTTCGGGTCGAAGATGCCCGACAGCGGGATGTCCTTGCCCATGACCGCGGGCGGCATCGCCTTGGTGAGCTTCTCCCCCATCGCGAACGGGAAGCCCAGGAGGCGCGAGGAGTCCTTGAGGGCCTGCTTCGCCTTGATCGTGCCGTACGTGACGATCTGCGCGACGCGGTCGTCGCCGTACTTCTCCGTGACGTACCGGATGACCTCGGCGCGCCGGCGCTCGTCGAAGTCGACGTCGACGTCGGGCATCGAGACGCGCTCCGGGTTGAGGAAGCGCTCGAAGATCAGGCCGTGCTGCAGCGGGTCGAGCTCCGTGATGCCCATGAGGTAGGACGCCATCGACCCGGCAGCCGAGCCACGGCCCGGCCCCACGCGGATCCCCTGCTCCTTGGCCCAGTTGATGAAGTCGGCGACCACGAGGAAGTACCCCGGGAAGCCCATCTGGATGATGACCTCGGTCTCGTACTCCGCCTGCTTGCGGGACGCGTCCGGGATGCCGCCCGGGTACCGGCGGTGCAGCCCGCGCTCGATCTCCTTGACGAACCAGCTCGTCTCGTCCTCGCCCTCGGGCACCGGGAAGCGCGGCATGTAGTTCGCCGACGTGTCGAACGACACCTCGCACTGCTCCGCGATGAGCAGCGTCGAGTCGCACGCCTCCGGCAGCTCCGCGAAGACGCGGCGCATCTCCGCCGCCGACTTCACGTAGTAGCCCGTGCCGTCGAACTTGAACCGGTCCGGGTCGTCCAGGGTCGAGCCCGAGTTGATCGCGAGCAGCGCCTCCTGGCTCGACGCGTCCTCCTCGCGCACGTAGTGCAGGTCGTTCGTCCCGACGAGCCGCGCGCCGATCGTCTCCGCGAGCCGCAGCAGGTCCTTCGTGACGCGCTGCTCGATCTCCAGGCCGTGGTCCATGAGCTCGACGTAGAAGTTCTCGCGGCCGAAGATGTCCTGCAGCTCGCCGGCCGTGCGGACCGCCTCGTCCCACTGCCCCAGCCGCAGGCGCGTCTGGATCTCCCCCGACGGGCACCCGCTCGTCGCGATCAGGCCCTTGCCGTACCGCTGCAGCAGGTCGCGGTCCATGCGCGGCCACTTGCCCATCTGCCCCTCGAGCGACGCCAGCGACGACGCCCGGAACAGGTTGTGCAGGCCGACGTTGTCCTTCGCGAGCAGCGTCATGTGCGTGTAGGCGCCGCGGGCCGACACGTCGTCCGACTCCTGGCCCTTCTCGCCGAACCGCACGCGCGTCTGGTCGAAGCGGCTCGTGCCCGGCGTGATGTACGCCTCGACGCCGATGATCGGCTTGATGCCCTTCGCCTGGGCCCGCGACCAGAACTCGAACGCCCCGAACACGTAGCCGTGGTCCGTCGTCGCGATCGCCTTCTGCCCGAGCCGCTCGACCTCGTCGAACAGGTCCCCGATCCGCGCCGCGCCGTCGAGCATCGAGTACTCGGTGTGGACGTGGAGATGGACGAAGTCCTCGGTCGTGCTCGGCATGCGTCGATCCTAGGCCGCACCACCGACGAACCCGGCACACCGAGGACGGCGCGTGGTGTGCCGAGCCGCACACGCCACCGAGCCGTCGGGAGGCGCCGTTGCGCGGTGGGGGTCACCGTCGGACGGTGCGTGGTCGCCTCCGCGCGGTGGGGGGTGGTGTCGCGGCTCTACCATCCGCGCCTCGTTCCTCGGCGCTCCCGCCAGGCCCGCCACGAGCCGCGACACCACCCCCCACCCCGCTCTCCCCGGGCGTCACCTGGGCGGCGCGCACGGCGAGGTGGCACGACCCGCCCTGGCCCGACCGGCGACGTTCAGGACGAGGTGGGCAGCGGGTACGCAAGGCGAGGCGCGGCACGAGCCCGGGGACGTCAGCCGCGGAAGCGGTCCGCACGACGCCGCGCGGCGGGAGTCCGCGGGACCGGCACGAGCCGGCAGCCCCAGCACGCGCGGCGAGGCGACACGGCACGTGCGCGCGGGCATCGGCGGCACGAACCGGCAGTTCCCACACACGAGGCGAGGCGACACGGCATGCGCGCGAGCACCGGCGGCACGAACCGGCAGGGTACACGCGCGCGGCGAGGCGACACGGCACGTGCGCGCGGGAACCGGGACGAGCCGGCCCGGCCGGTACGTGAGGCGACGCGCCGCACGAGCCCGCGGGGCCGGGGTCGTGCGAAGGACGTCAGAGCCGCGTGCGAGGAGCGAGGACGACGGACCGAGGTGACGGCGCGGCAGTCCGAGCGCGACCCCGGCCCCGCGGGCGGACCGCCCCCCCGCGCGACCGGCCCGACACGCGACCGGGACGACACGCCGGCGCGGGATCAGGCGGTGAGGGTCTTCGCGGCGTCGCGGTGGTCGATGCCGGCGTCGAGGTAGACGGGGCCGTAGACCTCGTAGCCGAGGCGCTCGTAGAAGCCCGCGGCCTGGACCTGGGCGGACAGCTCGACGCGGACGGCGGGGCGCCCGTCGGGGCCGGGGACGGCGTGCTCGGCGAGGGCGATGGCCTCGAGGGCGCGCATGACCGCGGCGCCCGCGCCCGTGCCGCGCGCCGAGGCGGAGACGGCGACGCGGCCGACGTGGGTCTCGCCCGGGTGGGCGGGGTCGGTGAGGAGGCGGCCCGTCCCGACGACGGCGCCGTCCCGCAGGGTGTCGCGCACGAGGACGTGGGTCGTCGTGGGCGCGGTGTCGAGGTCGTCGATCTCCTCCTCGACGGGCACCTGCTGCTCCTCGACGAAGACCTCCAGGCGCAGCGCGTGCGCCTGGGCGAGGCCTGCGGCGTCGACGACGCGCTCCACGACGAGCCGGTCCGCACCCGGCGCGGGGGCGCTCACGCGTACGCCCCGCGCAGGACGTCGAGAGCGTGCGCGAGGTCGTCCGGGTAGGTGGACTCGAGCTCGAGCCAGGTCCCGGTCGTCGGGTGCTCGAAGCCGAGCCGGACCGCGTGGAGCCACTGCCGCGAGAGCGCGACGCGCGAGGCGAGCACCGGGTCGGCGCCGTAGGTGAGGTCGCCGACGCACGGGTGGCGCAGCGCGGAGAAGTGGACGCGGATCTGGTGCGTGCGGCCGGTCTCGAGGTGCACCTCGACGAGCGAGGCCGCGGGGAGCATCTCGAGCACCTCGTAGTGCGTCACGGACGGCTTGCCCTCGGCGGTGACGGCGAACTTCCAGTCGGCGCTCGGGTGCCGGCCGATGGGCGCGTCGATCGTGCCCGTCGTCGGCTCGGGGTGGCCCTGGACGAGCGCGTGGTAGACCTTGTCGACCGTGCGCTCCTTGAACGCGCGCTTGAGCGCGGTGTACGCGACCTCGCTCTTCGCGACGACCATGAGGCCCGACGTCCCGACGTCGAGCCGGTGCACGACGCCCTGCCGCTCGGCGGCGCCGGACGTCGAGATGCGGTACCCGGCGGCGGCGAGCGCGCCGACGACCGTCGGGCCGGTCCAGCCCGGCGACGGGTGCGCGGCGACGCCGACGGGCTTGTCGACGACGACGAGGTCGTCGTCGTCGTGGACGATCCCCATGCCCGGGACGGGCTCGGGGACGACCTCGACGGCGGCGGGGGCGGCGTCGGGCACGTCCACCTCGAGCCACGCGCCCGCGGCGAGCCGGTCCGACTTGCCGACCTCCCGGCCGTCGAGCCGGACGGCGCCGTCCGCGGCGAGCTCGGCGGCGCGCGTGCGCGAGAGCCCGAGCAGCCGCGCGAGCCCGGCGTCGACGCGCTCGCCGGCCAGTCCGTCGGGGACGGGCAGCGCGCGCAGGCTCATCGAGCCTCCTCCGCGCGGTCGTCGGCGCCCGCGTCGGCGGCGGTCGAGCCGGCGTCCTTCGCGTCGCGCTCGCCCCGGCCCTCGCGCGTCCCGTCGACGCCGATGCCGAGCACGGACAGCACGGCGATCATGACGGCGGCCGCGACGATGGCGATGTCCGCGACGTTGCCCACGAAGAAGCCCGCGTAGTCGATGAAGTCGACGACGTGGCCGCGCGCGAAGCCCGGGTCGCGGAAGATCCGGTCGAGGAGGTTGCCGACGGCGCCGCCGAGCAGCAGCCCGAGGGCCACGGCCCATCCCCGCGAGCCGATGCGCCCGACCATGCGCACGATGACGACGACCACGGCGACGACCACGATCGTCAGGACCCACGTCATGCCCGTCGCGATCGACAGGGCCGCGCCCGGGTTGTACAGCAGCCGCAGGCCGAGCAGCGAGCCGACGAGCGGGATCGGCTCGGCGCCGAGCTCGAGGCTCGACTCCGCCCACCACTTGGTGAGCTGGTCGAGCACGAGGACGAAGGCCGCCAGACCCACGGTCCACGCCACGAGGAGGCGGCGCCGTCGCGGCGAGGCGGCTGCCGCGGGGGCCGTGGCCTCGGGCGACGGGGCGTCGTCGGGACGGTCGGGCGCGGGACCCGCCGACGGGTCGACGGGTTCGGGGAGCGAGGTGGAGGACATCGGCGGCAAGTCTGCCACGTGCGCGCGGCCGGGCGGGCGCCCGGCCGCCGTCCTCCTCCCCGCTCGGCGCGTCAGCGGCGCTCTTCGCGCTGCTTCGCCTCCACGGAGAGGTTGGCGCGCGGGAACGCCTGCAGGCGGGCCTTGCCGATGGGCAGGCCCGTCGCCTCGCACGTCGCGTAGGTGCCGGCCGCGATGCGGTCGAGGGCGTGCGACGTCTGGGCGAGGAGGTCGCGCACGTTGTTGACGAGCGTGAGCTCCTGCTCGCGCTCGAGAGCGCTCGACCCGGAGTCCGCCTGGTCGTCGCCCGCCCCGTCGCCGGAGTTGCGCAGCAGGTTCGACAGCTCGGCGTCCGCCGAGGCGAGCTCGCCCTCGAGGCGCTCCTTCTCCGCGAGGAGCTCCGACGCCAGCTCCTCGACCTCGCGCAGCGTCCACGGCTCCTCGCCGTCCCGGACGGGGAAGGACCGGACGTCCTTCGAGAGGTTCGGGAACCGTTCGCGCACGGCCGACCTGGCCGCGGTGGTGAGCTTGGTCATGACGCCCCTCCTGATCGAGTCACGCGAGAGTAGACGCAGCGGCCGGTACGCACAACACACCACGCCGTCCCCAGGAGGGAGGAGCTGCGGTGCGTGCGCGTACCGGCCGCTGCCGGACGGTCGACGCTGAGGCTAGATGCCGGAGGCGAGGTCGCTCGAGCGACCGGACCCGCCGACGTTGCTGCGCGGCGGGAGCGCGCTGCCCCGGTTGTCCAGGTCTCCGAGGAGGTTCTGGAGGTAGCTCTTCAGGCGCGTGCGGTAGTCGCGCTCGAACAGGCGCAGCTCGTCGATCTTGCGCTCGAGCAGCGAGCGCTCCTGCTCCAGCTGCGAGAGCGTGCGGTGCGAGGTCTCCTCGGCCTCGCGCACGATGCGCGAGCCCTCCTCCTTCGCCTCGGCGATGAGCCGGTCGCCCTCCTCCTGGCCCGAGCGCACGTAGTCGTCGTGCAGCTTCTGGGCCAGCTGGAGCATGCCGGTCGCCGACTCGGGCTCCGCCGCGTTCTTCGCGACGACCGCCTGCGAGATCGGGGAGACCGGGGCGGCCTCGGGCTCGGGCGCCGGCTTGGGCGCCTCGACGACCGGGGGCGCCGCCACCGCGGAGGACGCGTCGGCCCGGCTCAGCTCCGCGACGCGGCGCTCGGCCGCCGCGAGCTTCGCCTTGAGGTCCTCGTTCTCCTCCTGCACGGAGTTGAGGGTCCTCACCACCTCGTCCAAGAAGTCGTCGACCTCTTCGACGTCGTACCCTTCGCGGAACTTCGTCGCCGCGAACTTCTTGTTCAGGATGTCCTCTGCAGTGAGCAGTGCCATCGGTTCACCTCATAGCGTTTGCGTGTCGGTCCGGGCGACCTCGCGATCACCAGGATCCAAAGTAGCGGAGATTGTCCCGGCGGGCCGGGACCGGGCTCCGGCTCGCGCGCCGCACCGTGGGAGCGGTCGGGGCGAACCGGACGTAGCAACCCGGGAACGGGCCGCACGGCGGCGTCCCGGGTGACGGGCGTCTCAGATGCTCGAGACGACCTGGAGCGCGATGGTCACGACCAGGAAGAGCACGATGAACCCCAGGTCGAGCCGGATCTGGCCCAGGGTGAGCGGCGGGATGATGCGCCGCAGCAGGCGCAGCGGCGGGTCGGTCGCCGTGTAGATCACCTCGGCGAGCACGAGCACGACCCCGCGGGGACGCCACTCGCGCGCGAACACCTGCACCCAGTCGAAGATCAGGCGTCCGATGAGCAGGAGGAGGTAGAGCCAGAGGGCGAACCCGAGGATTCCGGTGACGAGGTCCACGATCACGGGGACAACTGTGCCAGACGCGGTCGCGGTCGCCGCTCAACCGGGGCCCGGCCGGGCGGTCACGTCGCAACGCGGGCACGTCCCGGGGCGCGCGCGGGCGGGTTCCCGGCCGTGCGTGCGCGGGCACGACGACGCCCGGGGCGCGCGGTGTGCGCGCGCCCCGGGCGACGGACGGGCGGGAGGGCGTCCCGCGGGTCAGCTCTGGTTGTAGAAGCCGGCGCGCCCGTCCTGCGGGGGCGCCTGCTCCTCGCCGCTGATCTCGACGTGCTCGGGCGAGAGGAGGAAGACCTTGTTGGTCACGCGCTCGATCGCGCCGTGCAGGCCGAAGATGAGCCCCGCCGAGAAGTCGACGAGGCGCTTGGCGTCCGCGTCGTCCATGTCGGAGAGGTTCATGATGACGGGGGTCCCGCCGCGGAACGCCTCGCCGATCACACGGGCGTCGTTGTACGAGCGCGGGTGCACGGTCGTGATGCGACGCAGCTCCGAGGCCGACATGGTCGTCTGCGGCACCTCCCGGGGCCCGAGCGCGCGGTGCAGCGGCGTCACCTGGGCCTGGTAGTCCTGTGGCACGTCCGCCCCCGTCTCGTCGTACTCGTCGACGTACTCGTCCCGCTCGTCCTCGCCGCGATCATCCGCGAGGCCCAGATACAGCATGGTCTTGCGCAGCGCTCCCGCCATGGGCCTTGCTCCGTCCTCACTCGTACCGTCGGAACCACCGGTCGTGGGGACCGATGGATTTCACGCTAACCGAGCAGGTCGCGAGACCCGGGCGCGACACGCCCGGGAGGCACGACCTCGGACGCGGCCCGTGGTGCGTGCGCCGTCGGCGCTCAGCCGGCCGAGCGGGCCACGAGCCCCGCGAAGCGGCCCGTCGTGGTCCCCGCCCACGTCGCGCGGCGGTGGGAGAAGAAGCGGTCGTCCTCGAGCGTGCACACGCCGGTCCGCACGACGTCGGCCACGCCGGCCGCCTCGAGGTCCGCGACGACGCCCGCGGGCAGGTCGAGCGCGGCAGTCCCCCACGACGTGGTGGACCACGTCACGGGCCGGGCCGCCGCGACCTCGGCGCGCAGGGTCGCGGGGACCTCGTAGCAGGACCCGCACACGGACGGCCCGACGGCGGCCCGCACCGTGCGCACGTCCGCGCCCAGCTCGGCCATCGCGCGCAGGACCTGCCCGACGACGCCGTCAGCGAGCCCGCGGCGCCCGGCGTGGGCGGCGGCGGCGACCCCGGTCCCGGGGTCGACGAGCAGGACCGGCACGCAGTCCGCGACGAGCACGCCGAGGCCCACCGGCGCGTCGGGCGACGCGACGAGCGCGTCGGCGTCCCCCACCGTGTCGGGCGAGGACCCGGCCGGCTCGTCGGACCCGAGCACGGCGACGTGGGTCCCGTGGACCTGCGTCGCGAAGCGCACGGGCCGCCCGAGCCACGCCGACGCGCGGGCGCGGTTCGCGCGCACGCGGTCGGCGTCGTCCTGCACCCCGAGGCCCAGGTTCAGGCTGTCCCACGGCGCGGGCGAGACGCCGCCCGCGCGCTGGGTGAAGCCCGCCCGGAACCCGGGCCCGAGGTCGACCTCGAGCACGGGCGGGCCCGCCTGGACGACCCGGGGACCCGGGTCGTCCGGCGTCGTGCTCACCGGCGGCTCACTTGAGGAAGTCGGGGACGTCGAGGTCCTCGTCGACCTTGCGGCGCGCAGGCTCCTCGTCGTAGATCCGCGGCGGGACCTCGACGCCGGGGTTCTGGCCGCCCGCGAACGTCTCGGCGTTGTGGTTCGGCGCCTGCTCCGAGCCGACGACCGTGAAGGTCGGCGTCGTCGCGACAGGCTGCACGGGGACCGGGCCGCTCCCGCCGTCGAGCGTCACGGGCACGTCGTCGCCGTCGGTCGCGATGGGCACGACCGGGCGCGGCAGCGTGTGCGCCCCGGTGGTCGTGGCCGGGGCGGGCGGCACCTGGCGCGCGCCCGGCACGGCCGGGACCGCGCTCGTCGCGGGCCGCTGCGACGACCCGGCGACCTGGCCGAGGCCGCGGCCGTCGGCACGCACCTGGGGCGCGCCGCCGTCGAACCCGGCCGCGATGACGGTCACGCGCACCTCGTCGCCGAGCGCGTCGTCGATCACCGCGCCGAAGATGATGTTCGCCTCGGTGTGCGCGGCCTCGTGGACGAGGCGCGCCGCCTCGTTGATCTCGAACAGGCCGAGGTCGGAGCCGCCCTGGATGGACAGGAGCACGCCGTGCGCGCCGTCGATGCTCGCCTCGAGCAGCGGCGAGGAGATCGCGAGCTCGGCCGCCTGGACCGCGCGGTCCTCGCCCCGCGCCGACCCGATGCCCATGAGCGCGCTGCCCGCGCCCTGCATGACGGACTTGACGTCGGCGAAGTCGAGGTTGATGAGGCCCGGCGTGGTGATGAGGTCGGTGATGCCCTGGACGCCGGAGAGGAGCACCTGGTCCGCCTGGTGGAAGGCCTGCAGCGCGCTGACGTTGCGGTCCGACATCGACAGGAGGCGGTCGTTGGGGATGACGATGAGGGTGTCGACCTCGTTGCGCAGGTTCTCGATGCCCTGGTCGGCCTGCACCGAGCGGCGCCGCCCCTCGAAGGTGAACGGGCGCGTCACGACGCCGACGGTCAGCGCGCCGAGCGAGCGCGCGATGCGCGCGACGACGGGCGCGCCGCCGGTCCCGGTGCCACCGCCCTCGCCGGCCGTGACGAAGACCATGTCGGCGCCGCGCAGGACGTCCTCGATCTCCTCCGCGTGGTCCTCTGCCGCCTTCTTGCCGACCTCGGGGTCCGCGCCGGCGCCGAGCCCGCGCGTCAGCTCGCGGCCGACGTCGAGCTTGACGTCGGCGTCCGACATCAGCAGGGCCTGCGCGTCGGTGTTGATGGCGATGAACTCGACGCCCTTGAGGCCGACCTCGATCATCCGGTTGACGGCGTTCACGCCACCGCCGCCGATGCCGACCACCTTGATCACTGCCAGGTAGTTCTGCGGAGTTGCCACGTCGATGCCTCTCGATCTGTCAGCCCTGAACCTTCACCCTCAACTAGAGGGTTAGAGTTATGTCAGGTGGTCCCATGTGTCGACGGTAGGGGCCGACATTCCCTTCATCAACGACCCGCCTGCGCGTGTCGGGGATCCTCGTGCGCCGTGCGCCCGCGGGCGGCCGCCGGGCCGCTCACCGGGTCACCGGCATGGTCGGGGCGGAGACGTCGAACACGCTCACGTCGTCCTCCGCCGTGACGGTGCGCAGCGTCTGCAGCACCTGCACCTTGAGCGCCGCGTCCTCCGCGCTCCCCCACTCGACCGTCGCGCCGTCGCGCAGCCGCATGACGACCGCGTCCCGCGTGGTCGCGGACACCTCCGCGACCTCGGCGTGCAGCTCCGGCGGGAGCGCGTTGAGCAGGACGAGCGCCGCGTCGAGCGCGCGCCGGCCCGCGTCGTCGAGCGGGACCTCGACCTCGGGCAGGCCCTTCGGGACCTTCGCCTCGGTGCGGACCCGGACGCCGTCGGCGTCGAGCAGCGCGAAGCCGTCGTCGACGGGCACGGCCGCGACCGGCTCGCGCGACTCGAGCACGACGTCGAGCCCCGACGGCCAGGCGCGGTGGATCGCGACGTCGCGCACGCCGTTGAGCGCGAGCACCTCCTCGCGCAGCGCGACCGTGTCGAGCCGCGGCAGCGGGGTGCCCTCCGCCGCGGCGACGACCGCCGCGACCTGCTCCGGGTCGATCACGGTGCCCTCGCCGCTGATCGTCACGTCCTCGGCGTCGAGACCGAGGAGCGGCGAGAACAGGGTGACCCAGCCCAGGCCGGCGACCGCCAGCACCCCGACGGTCCACCACAGCACGCGCCGGCGCACGCGGTGCCGGCGCATCGCGTCGCGCTCGGCGAGGCGCTGGGTCATGCCGTGCGACACCACGCCGACCGGTCCCGTCGGCGGCGCGGTCCGTGCGGCCTTCCCACCGCGCGGCGCGGAGGTCGTGCGCGGCGCCTGGGTCGTGCGCGGCGCCTGGGTCGTGCGCGGGGCCGGCGGCGTCGCGCGCACGAGCTCGGCGCCCGGTCGTGGCACGGGGACCGTCGGGACGTCGCGCGTCGTCGGCCGGGTCGCGGGTCGTGCCGCCCCTGCCCGCCGGTCCTCGTCCTGGCGCGGCGCGCCGCCCGGGGCGGGCCGCGCGGGCGCGTCCGGGCGCGACCGGTCCGGCCGCGGCGCGGCCGGTCGGGGACGAGGCGGCGGGCGCATCAGGAACCGGCCCCCGGGGCCGCGGCGGCCAGGTGCTCGAGGACCACGGCACCGAGCTCGGTGACGTCGCCGGCACCGACGGTGAGGACGAGGTCGCCCGGGCGCGCGGCGTCCGCGACGGCCCGCGCCGCCGCGAACCGGTCCTCCACCGCGGTCGCCACGCCCGGGCGCACGAGGTCGACGACCGTGCTCGCCGAGACGGTCGGGTCCGGGTCCTCGCGGGCGGCGTAGACGCCCGTGACGACGACGACGTCCGCGGCGCCGAGCGCGTCGGCGAACTCCTGCGCGAACGCCCGCGTGCGCGAGTACAGGTGGGGCTGGAAGAGCACGAGGAGGCGCCCCTCCCCCGCGACCGGCCGGGCGGCCGCGAGCAGCGCGGCGATCTCGGTGGGGTGGTGCGCGTAGTCGTCGACGACCCGCACACCGCCCGCCTCGCCGCGCGGCTCGAAGCGGCGACCGGTGCCGAGGAACCCGTGCGCCGCAGCGACCGCGGCCGCCGGGTCGACGCCGAGCAGCACGGCGGTCGCGACCGCGGCCGTCGCGTTGAGCGCGTTGTGGTGGCCGGGCACGCGCAGGACGAGCTCGAGCCCGTCGACGTCGTGGCCGCCGACGCCCCCGGAGAGCACGGCCCGCACGCCCCCGCGCGCGCCCTCGCCCGGCACCGGGCGGACGTCGGAGAGGCGCAGGTCCGCGCCCGCGTCGGCGCCGTAGGTGACGACCGCGCCGCCGCCCGCCGCGTGCGCCCGCGCGAGGTCGCGCGAGCCCGGGTCGTCGGCGCACGCGACGAGCGTGCCGCCGGGCACGACGCGCGCGGCGAAGTCGACGAACGCCTGCTCGAACGCCTCGCGCGAGCCGTAGTGGTCGAGGTGGTCGGGCTCGACGTTCGTCACGACCGCGACCAGGGGCGCGTAGTTGAGGAACGACCCGTCGGACTCGTCGGCCTCGGCCACGAGGACGTCCCCGCCGCCGAGGTGCCCGCCGGGGACGGCGCCGTCCGCCGTGAGGACCGTGCCGCCGATCGCGAACGACGGGTCGACGCCCGCGCCGCGCAGCACCGTGGCGATCATCGCGGACGTCGTCGTCTTCCCGTGCGCGCCCGCGACGGCGACCGCGCGCCCGTCGGCCATGAGCGCGGCGAGCGCCTGCGAGCGGTGCAGCACGCGCAGGCCCGCCGCGCGCGCCGCCGCGAGCTCGGGGTTGGACTCGCGGACGGCGCTCGACACGACGAGCGTGTCCGCGCCGGCCACGTGCGCGGCGTCGTGCCCCGCCCACACGCGCACGCCGTCGGCACGCAGCGCCGCGAGCGTCTCGCTCTCGCGCGCGTCCGAGCCCTGGACGGGCACCCCGCGCGCCGCGAGCAGGCGCGCCACGACCGACATGCCCGCCCCGCCGACGCCGACGAGGTGCACCGTCCCGAGGTCGGCGAGGCGAGGTACGTCGTGCGGGCTCACGCGCGGGTCCCCTCGGCGGCCGCCTGGGCCACGAGGTCCGCGACGCGCGCCGCGCCGTCGCGCACGCCCGCGCCCGCGGCGGCGCGCGCCATCGTGCCGAGGCGCACGGGGTCCCCGAGGAGCTCGGGGACGTGACGGGCCACCCACGCCGCGTCGAGCGCGGCGTCGTCGACGAGGAGCCCGCCGCCCGCCTCGACGACCGGCCCGGCGTTGAGCCGCTGCTCGCCGTTGCCGATCGGCAGCGGGACGTACACGGCCGGCACTCCGAGCGCCGCGAGCTCGCCCACGGTGCCCGCGCCCGCGCGGCACACGACGAGGTCGGCGACGGCGAGGGCGAGCTGCATCTCCGCGAGGTACTCGCGCACGTCGTAGCGCGCTCCCCCGACGGCGAGGGGCGCGACGGCGTCGCGCACGGGACCGTCCTTGCCCTTGCCCGTGAGGTGCAGCACCTGGGCCCCTGCGCCGAGCAGCTCGCCCGCCGCCCCGGACACGGCCTCGTTGAGGCTCTGCGCGCCGAGCGAGCCGCCCGTCACGACGAGCGTGGGGGCCGTCGGGTCGAGCCCGAGGGCCGACGCGGCGCGGGCGCGCGTCCCGGCGGCGTCGGTGGCGCGCGCCGCGACGAGGTCCGCGATCTCGCGGCGCAGCGGCAGGCCCGTCACGACCCCGCCCTTGAGCGGCGTGCCCGGGAACGTCAGCCCGACGCGTGCCGCCCACCGCGCGCCGGCGCGGTTCGCGAGGCCCGGTCGCGCGTTCTGCTCGTGCACGACGATCGGCACGCCGCGCCGGTGCGCCGCGACGTACGCGGGCGTCGAGACGTACCCGCCGAAGCCGACGACGACGCGCGCGCCGGTCTCGTCGATCGCCGCGCCCGCGGCGTCGACGGCGGCCCGGAAGCGGCCCGGGAGGTTGATCCACTCCGTGCTCGGGCGCCGCGGGAGGGGGACGCGCGGCACGTGCCGCAGCGGGTAGCCGCGCGCGGGCACCAGGTCGTCCTCGAGCCCGCCGGCGACGCCGAGCGCCGTCACCACGAGCCCGGGCTCGCGCGCCCGCAGCTCGTCCGCCACCGCGAGGAGCGGGTTCACGTGCCCCGCCGTCCCGCCGCCTGCGAGCACCACCGCACCGATCGTCGTCACGTACCTCGTCGTCCTTCCCTGCGCGGCGCGAGCCGCGTCGTTTCCCTGGCTGGTCGGTCTGTCGTTCTGTCGGTCCGCCGGTCTCTCGCCGCCCGGGGGCGGCGCGCTCAGGTGGCGCGCCGGCGGGGGCGGGCGGCCCGGCCCACGACGGCGAGCGATCGTCGCACGACGCTCCCCCGCGCGGCCAGCGCCTCCGCGGCCCCGGGCTCGCTGCGCGCGAACGAGATGACGACGCCGAGCGCCGCCATGGTCATGATGAGCGCCGTGCCGCCCGCCGAGACGAGCGGGAGCGGGACGCCGATGACGGGCAGGAGCCCGATGACGACGCCGATGTTGATGAACGCCTGCCCGACGACCCAGCACGCGATCGCCGCGGTGGCGATCTTCACGAACGGGTCGGGGTGGCGGCGCACGATGCGGCTCATCGCGAGGCCCAGCACGACGAACAGCCCGAGGACGAGCAGCGTGCCGAGCAGGCCGAGCTCCTCGCCGATGACGGCGAAGATGTAGTCGTTGTGCGCCTCGGGCAGGTAGCTCCACTTCTCGCGGCTCGCGCCGAGGCCGACGCCGGTGAAGCCGCCGGTCGCGAGCCCCCACAGGCCGTGGAGCGGCTGGTAGCACTCGCCGAGCGTGTCGGTGCACTCGCCGTACACGGCCGTGATGCGCCCGAGCCGGTCCCCGCCGTCCTGGTTGAGGATGAACGCGTACCCCACGACGAACCCCGCGAGGACCGCGCCCAGCCCGAGGAGCCGCGTGCTCGCGCCCGAGACGAAGAAGGCCCCGGCGACGAGCAGCATGATGACGAGCGCCGTGCCGAGGTCGTGGCCGGCGAGCACGAGCCCGACGACGAGGACCGCGCCGGGCACGGCGGGCACGATGACGTGCGACCACCGCCCGAGCAGGTGCTGCTTGCGCCCGAGCACGAGGCCGAGCCACAGCGCGAGCGCGAGCTTGGCGATCTCCGACGGCTGGAACGAGAACGACCCGAGCGGGATCCAGTTCGTGTTGCCGCCGCGGCTCGAGCCGACGAACAGCACGGCGACGAGCAGGGCGACCGAGACGAGCAGCGCGGGCCAGGCGAGCGCCTTGTACCAGCGCACCGGCAGCCGCGCGGCGACGAGCAGCACGGGCAGCCCGATGAGCACGAACTTCGCCTGGTCGAGCAGTGCCTTGAACGGCGAGTTCCCGGCGGCGATCTCCGTGACGGCCGAGCTCGAGAAGACCATGACGAGCCCGATGGCGGTGAGCAGACCGGTGGCCCCGACGAGCAGGTAGTAGCTCGTCACGGTGCTGTTCCACTGCCCGAGCCACGGCCGCTCGGCCGGGGCCGCGGTGCGTCGGGGGGTGCGCGGGGTCCGGGTGCGCGCCGTGCCGGCGGCGGACCGCGCCGTCGACGTCGTGCCGCGGCCGGCCCCCCGGCTGCCCGAGCGCGCCGACGTCCCCCGGCCGCTCGCCGTCTGCGTCACGGCTACCCGTGCTCGGGTCGCAGGGCGCGCGCCGCGTCCGCGAACGCGTCGCCGCGCGCGGCGTACGAGCGGAACTGGTCCATGGAGGCGCCCGCAGGGGCGAGCAGCACCGTGTCGCCGGCTCGGGCGAGGCGGCGGGCGGAGTCGACGGCGCGGGGCATCACCGTCCCAGTGTCACCAGGATCCACGCGCTCGACCGGGATATCGGGCGCGTGTCGGGCGAGGGCCGACGCGAACGGCTCGGCGTCGGCGCCGATGAGCACGACGGCGCGCAGCCGGTCGGCGCGCGACGCGACGAGGTCGTCGAACGAGGCACCCTTCGCGAGGCCGCCCGCGACCCACACGACCGTGCCCGGCGCGAACGCCGCGAGCGAGGCCGAGGCGGCGTGCGCGTTCGTCGCCTTGGAGTCGTCGACGTACGCGACGCCGTCGACGGCGGCGACCTGCTGGATCCGGTGCGCGCCCGTGCGGAAGGCGCGCAGCCCGTCGCGGACGGCCACCGCGGCCACCCCGTGCGCGCGGGCGAGCGCGGCCGCGGCGAGCGCGTTCGCGACGACGTGCGCGGGGACCTGGCCGTCGGCGCCCGCGAGGTGCGCGAGGTCGTCGAGGGTCGCGAGCTCGGCGGCATAGGTGTGCCGGTCGCGCGCGTCAGCCGGGGCGTGGAACGCGCGGTCGACGAGCACGCCCTCCACGAGGCCGAGCTGCCCGCGGGCCGGGGCCCCGAGCGTGAACCCGACGGCGCGCGCTCCGTCGACCACGTCGGCGCCGAGGACGAGGGCCTCGGTGCGCGCGTCGGCGACGTTGTAGACGCACGCGACCCGGGCGTCCTCGTAGACCCGACCCTTGTCGGCCGCGTAGGCGTCGATCCCGCCGTGCCAGTCGAGGTGGTCCGGCGCGACGTTGAGCACCGCGCCCGCCTCGGGCGACGTCGTGTGCGTGAAGTGGAGCTGGAAGCTCGACAGCTCGACCGCGAGGACCTCGAGCGTCGGGTCGAGCGCCGCCTCGACGACGGGCGTCCCGACGTTCCCGACGGCGGCCGCGCGCAGGCCGGCCGTGCGCAGGATCGTCTCGAGCATCTCGACCGTCGTCGTCTTGCCGTTCGTGCCCGTGACGGCGAGCCACGGCGCGGGGCGGCCCGACGGCCCGTCCACGCGCAGGCGCCACGCGAGCTCGACCTCGCTCCACACGGGCACGTCGCGCTCGGCCGCCGCGACGAGGAACGGGTGCCCGGGCGCCCAGCCCGGCGACGCGACGACGAGGTCGGTGCGTGCGAGGTCGACCGCGTCCGCGTCCCGCACGTCGGCGTCCTCGGCCCGGTCGTCCAGCGTGACGACCTCGGCCGCGCGCGGGCGCAGCGCCGCGGCGGCCGCGCGGCCGGAGACGCCGAGCCCGGCGACGACGACGCGCGCCCGCTCGAGCGGCACCGCGAGGTCGTGACGGTCGCGCACCACTACCCGACCACCCACTCGGCGTAGAAGATGCCCATGCCGAGCGCGGCGAACAGGCCCGCGATGAGCCAGAACCGGATGACGATCGTGACCTCGCCCCAGCCGGACAGCTCGAAGTGGTGGTGCAGCGGCGCCATCTTGAACACGCGCCGCCCCGTCATCTTGAAGAAGCCGATCTGGATGATGTCCGACATGACGATGATGACGAAGAGGCCGCCGATGATCGCGGCGAGGATCTCGGTGCGCGAGAGGATCGACAGGCCGGCGAGCGCGCCGCCGAGCGCGAGCGAGCCCGTGTCGCCCATGAAGATCTTCGCGGGGCTCGCGTTCCACCACAGGAACCCGAAGCACGCGCCCATGATGGCCGCGGCGACGATCGCGAGGTCCTGCGGGTCGCGCACCTCGTAGCAGCGCGGCCCGGCCGACGCGAGGCGCTGGCACGTCTGGTTGAGCTGCCAGATGCCCACGAGGATGTACGCGCCGAAGACGATGAGCGAGACGCCGGTCGCGAGGCCGTCGAGGCCGTCCGTGAGGTTCACCGCGTTCGACCACGCGGTGATGAGGAAGTTCGCCCAGATGACGAAGAGGATCAGGCCCACGGTGACGCCCGCGAACGCGAGGTCGAGGTTCGTGTCGCGCAGGAAGGAGATGCGCGTCGAGGCGGGCGTGCGGCCGTTCTCGTTGGGGAACTGCAGCGCGAGCACCGCGAACGTGATGCCCACCGCGCCCTGGCCCACGATCTTCGCGCGCGCCGTGAGACCGAGGCTGCGCTGCTTCTTGATCTTCGTGAAGTCGTCGAGGAACCCGACGAGGCCGAGCCCGGTCATGAGGAACAGCACGAGCAGCGCCGAGACGCTCGGGAGGCGCCCCGAGGCCACCGACGACATCGCCCAGCCGACGAGCGTCGCGCCGATGATGACGACGCCGCCCATCGTGGGCGTCCCGCGCTTGGTGAAGTGCGCCGTCGGGCCGTCCTGGCGGACGAACTGCCCGTAGTTGCGGTGCACGAGGAAGCGGATGAACAGCGGCGTGCCGAAGAGCGCGACGAGCAGCGAGACGCCGGCCGCGACGAGGACGGCGATCATGCGTCGGCCCCCGCGCGTTCGTCGCCGGCGCCGCCCGCGGCGAGCTCGTCGCCGAGGCGCCACAGACCCGACCCGTTGGAGGCCTTCACGAGCACGACGTCCCCTTCCCGCAGCTCCTCGCGCAGCAGCGCCGCGGCCTCGGCGACGTCGGGCACGAAGCGCGTCTCGTCACCCCACGAGCCTTCCTGGGTGGCCCCGTCGTGGATGCCGCCGGCCCCCTCGCCGACCACCACGAGCAGCTTGATGTTCAATCGCACCACGAGACGGCCGATGTCGTCGTGCGCGACGCGCGAGTCCTCGCCGAGCTCGAGCATCTCCCCGAGCACCGCGACCGAGCGCCGGTCGCGCCCCGCGACGACGGCGAGCGCCTTGAGCGCCGCGCGCATCGAGTCGGGGTTCGCGTTGTACGAGTCGTCGATGACCGTCACGCCGTCGGCGCGCTCGGTCACCTGCATGCGGTGCGGGCTCAGCGCGCGCGCGTCCGACAGCCGCGCCGCGACGTCGGGCAGCGCGAGGCCCAGGCGCAGCGCCGCGGTCGCGGCGGCGAGAGCGTTCGTCACGTGGTGCTCGCCGACGAGGCCCAGGGCGACCGGGGCCTGCGCGGGCTGCGCGTCCCCGGCCGCGCGCGTGCGCAGCGTGAACGACGCGCGCCCGGTGCGGTCGATGCGCAGGTCCTCGGCGCGCACGTCGGCCGCGGGGATCGTGCCGTACGTGACGACCTCCCCCGGCGCGACGTCGGCCATGGCCGCGACGCGCAGGTCGTCCGCGTTGAGCACCGCGGTCCCGCCCGGGGCCAGGCCCGTGACGATCTCCGCCTTGGCGCGCGCCACGGCATCGATCCCGCCGAACTCGCCGAGGTGCGCGCTGCCGACGACGAGCACGACCGAGACGTCCGGGGGCGCGATGCGCGTGAGGTACGTGAGGTGGCCGACGCCGCTCGCGCCCATCTCCAGCACGAGGAACCGGGTCGAGGCGTCCGCCTCGAGCACCGTCAGGGGCAGCCCGATCTCGTTGTTGAACGACCCGCGGGGTACGACCGTCGGCCCCTCGGCGCGCAGCAGCTGGCCGAGCAGGTCCTTCGTCGTCGTCTTGCCGACGGAGCCCGTCACCGCGACGACGCGCACGTCGCCCCGCTCGCGCAGCGTCGCGAGCACGTGCCGGGCGAGCTCGCCGAGCGCGGTCTGCACGTCGTCGACGACGACGCACGGCACGTCGAGCTCGCGGCCCGCGAGCACGAGGCTCGCGCCGGCGGCGACGGCGCCCGCCGCGTAGTCGTGGCCGTCGACGTGCTCGCCCGGGAGCGCGACGAACAGCGCGCCCGGCCCGACCTGGCGCGAGTCGACGACGACGGGGCCGCTCACCCGCAGGTCGGGGTCGGCGGACAGCCGTCCGCCGGTCGCTGCGGCCACCTCGGCCGCAGTGAGCTCGATCATGCGTGGTGCTCCTTCGCGTCGTGCGTCGTGACGGGGACCGCCGCGCCGGTGGGCGCGGTCGGGTCGGGCGGGGGTCCGGCCTCGCGGGCCGCGAGCGCGGCGCGGGCCTCGACCCGGTCGTCGAGCGGGTGGTCCACCCCGGCGATCTCCTGCCACACCTCGTGCCCGCGGCCGGCGACGAGCACCGTGTCGTGCGGGCCCGCCGCGGCGACCGCCTCGTGGATGGCCCGGGCGCGGGGCGCGACCTCCTGGACGACGACGTCGCGCGGCTCCGGCGCGGCGAGGAGCGCGTCGCGCGCCGCCAGCGCCCCCGGGAGCACCTCCGCGCGGATCGCCGCCGGGTCCTCGCCGTGCGGGTCGTCGTCCGTGACGACGACGACGTCCGCGCCGTCGACGGCCACGGCGCCCATCGTGGGGCGCTTGCCCCGGTCGCGGTCGCCCGTGGCGCCGAAGACCACCACGAGGCGGCCGGGCGTCGTCGGGCGCAGGGCGTCGAGGGCGAGCGCGAGGGCGTCCGGGTTGTGCGCGAAGTCCACGACGACGCGCGGCGCGTGCGGGGGTCGCGAGACGACCTCCATGCGCCCCGGGACCGCGGGGTCGAGACCGCCCGCGGCCGCGAGCGCGGCCTCGAGGTCGCGTGCGTCGGTGCCCGCCTCGAGCACCATCGTCAGCGCGAGCGCGGCGTTGGCCACGTTGAAGCCGCCGGGCAGCGACGTCGACGTCCGCACCGCCCGCCCGTCCCGGTGCCGCAGCGTGAAGGCCGTGCCGCCCGCGGGCGTCGCGGACACGTCCGCGACCGTCCAGTCGGCGGGCGTGCCGCCCTCGCCCGGTGCGCCGACGCGCAGCGTGGCGACGGGCACGCGCGCAGCGGCGACCATGCGCTCGCCCCACGCGTCGTCGACGACCACGACGCCGCGGCGCGCGTGCTCGGGCGTGAAGAGCAGCGACTTCGCCTCGAAGTACTCCTGGAGGTCGCCGTGGAAGTCGAGGTGGTCCTGGCTGAGGTTGGTGAACCCGACGACGTCGAACACCAGCCCGTCGACGCGGTGGAGGGCGAGCGCGTGCGAGGAGACCTCCATCGCGAGCGTGCTCACCGCGTCCTCGCGCATCGCCGCGAGCAGCGCCTGCAGGTCGGCAGCCTCGGGGGTGGTGAGCCGGCTCGGGAGCACGCGGTCGCCCGACCGCATCTCGACCGTGCCGATGAGCCCGCCCTTCCACCCGAGCGCGCGCAGGGCGTGGTCGACGAGGTAGGTGGTGGTCGTCTTGCCGTTGGTGCCGGTGACCCCGAAGGTCGTCAGCCGCTCCGCCGGGTTGCCGTAGACCCACGCGGCGAGGGGGCCGAGGAGCGTGCGGGGGTCCTCGGCGACGAGCACCGGGACGCCCGGCACGGCGTCGGCGAGCAGGAGGGCGCCCTGGGCGTCGGTGAGGACCGCGCGCGCGCCGCGCTCGACAGCCCCGGTCGCGAACCGCGCGCCGTGCGCGCGCGCCCCGGGGAGGGCGACGAAGAGGTCGCCGTCGGCGACCGTGCGGTCGTCGGACGCGACCGACCAGATCTCGACCGTGCCCGCCTCGGGGCCCCCCGCGGCGCCGCCGCGGACGTCGAGCCCGAACCGGACGGCCGCGTCCCCCACCGTGCGGTGCGCGGACGCGGCGGGACGAATGCGGTCGATCGGGGATGTCACGTGTAGAACCTACCGTGCCCGTGCCGGTCCCCCGCGTCGCGCGGAGGGACCGGGACGCGCTTCACCGGACCTTCACCGCGCCGCGCCGACGGGGTGGTGACGTTCACCACGTCGTGGGCAGCGGGACGTACGGCTCGGTGCTCGGCCGGACGCCCTGGTGCTCCAGCGTGAACCCCATGATCTCCGCGAAGACGGGGGCCGCGACGACGCCGCCGTAGATCGACGTCCGGGGGTTCTTGAGGAACACCGAGACCGTGTAGCGCGGGTCGTCGGCGGGGGCGACCCCGATGAACGACGCCATGATGCCGGACAGCGACCCGTCGGCCCCGGCGGCCTCCGCGGTGCCCGTCTTGCCCGCGATCCGGTACCCGGGGACGGCGGCCTCCGAGCCGGTCCCGTCCTCGACGACCGACTCCATCATCTGGAGCACGGTGTCCGCCGTCTCGCGCGAGACGACCCGCGTGGGCTCCTGCGTCGCGGCGGGCGAGAAGGTCCCGTCGGCGTCGGCCGTGCCGGCCACGATGGACGGCGTGCCGCGCAGCCCGCCGTTCGCGACCGTCGAGAACACGTTCGTCGCCTGCACGGCGTTCACCGCGACGCTCTGCCCGAACAGCACGGCGTACTCGGTGCGCCCGTCCCACGCGTCCGCCGGGTGCAGGATGCCCGCGGACTCCCCCGGCAGGTCGAGGCCCGTGTACTGGCCGAACCCGAACTTGCGCAGGTAGTCGTAGCGCACCTGCTTGGGGATGCTCTCGCCGACCTGGACCGTGCCCGTGTTGGACGACTCCGCGAGGACGCCCGCGAGCGTCAGCCGCTGGACGGGGTGCTCGTGGGAGTCCTTGAACGTCTCGCCGTTGGGCGTCGTGTAGCGGTACGGCACCTCGAACTGCGTGCCCGCGTCCGCGTACCCGCCCTCGAGCGCCGCGGCCATCGTGATGACCTTGCCCGTCGAGCCCGGGTCGAAGACGTTCGACACCGCGCGGCTCGGCCGCGCGACCGCGTCGGTCGTGCGGTCGTTGGGGTTGACCGTGCCCGAGTCGGCGAGCGCGAGGAGCTCGGCCGTGCGCGTGTCCTGCACGACCGCGATCCCGAAGTCGGCGCCCGACTCGCGCACGGCCCGGTCGACCGCGTCCTGCGCCTTCCACTGCACGTCGCGCTCGATCGTCAGCCGCACGTTCTCCCCGGCGACCGCCGGGACGTTCTCGCACTGGCCCGTCGGGATGAGCTGGCCGCCGCGCCCCGCCTCGCACGACCGCGAGCCCGGCGTCCCGGCGAGCACGTCCTCGTAGGCGGACTCGATGCCGCCCTGGCCCACCTGGTCGGCGTCGACGAAGCCGACCAGGTTGCCCGCGACCGTGCCGGCCGGGTAGGACCGCTCGCTCGTCGCGTCGGCACGGATGAACGCCGACAGGCGCAGCTCGGCGATCTCGCGCTGGACCTCCGGCGTGACCTCCTTGGCGAGCACGACGTAGCCCTCGCCGTTGAGGCGCGCCGCGAGCTCGGGCGCCGACTCCCCGAGGACGGGCGCGAGGAGCTTCGCGACGCCGACCGCGCCGCCCTCCGTGAGCGCCGTCCCGTCGGCGAGCGTCCGGCTGCCGGGCGTGAACGACTGGATCGAGGTCCGGTCCGCCCCGATCGTGTACCGGTCGACCGACGTCGCGAGCACGACCCCGTCCGCGTCCGTGATGTCGCCGCGGTGCGCGATCGTCGTCGAGCTGCGCAGCCGGTCGTTGCGCGCGTCCGCGGCGAGCGCGGGGCCCTTGACGACCTGGACGTTGACGAGCTGGCCGACGAACAGCAGCACGACGAGCGTCGCGACGCCCATGAGCCAGCGCTGGCGCCGCTCGGGGCGCCCGGGCTCGCGCGGGGCCCGGCGCGGGCGGGCCGGCGGGCCGGGGTGCGAGCCGCCGGACCGCGCCGTGCGCGCGGGCGCCCGGCCCGACCCGCTCGGCGTGGCCGTCGTCGTGCGCGCGCTCGTCGCCGTGCGCGTGCCGGGGGTGCCCGTCGTCGTGCGCCGGGCGGGTGTCGAGCGCGTCCCGGCCGTCGTCCCCGTGCCGGACGTCGCGCGCGCGGGGGACGCGGCGCGCGCCGCGGTGCCCTGGCGGGGCGCGGACCCGCGCCGGACCGTCGCGCCCGGGCCGGCGGTGCCGCGCCGGACGGACCCGCTCGCGCCACCCGCACGGGGCGCACCCGAGGCGGCGCGCGGCGACCCGCCGGCAGCGGACGGACCGGGCCGAGAGGCCCGGCCGCGCTCGTCCGCCCGTCCGCTCACTGCCCGGACTCCTCCACGGCGCCGCCGACGACCGCGGCGTCGGACAGGCTGATCATCGACGGGTTCTCGGACTCGAGCATGCCGAGCGAGCGGGCGCGGTCGGGCAGCGCCGCCTCCGCCTCGCGGACCTCGGCCTGCACGCGCTGCGTGTCCTGCCGCACCTGACCCACCTCCCGCCGCAGCTCCGACATCTCGTAGGAGTTCTGCGCCATGACCGTGTTCACCAGGAGAGCACACAGGAGCGCCAGACCCAGGAGCGACATGCACAGGACGAGGAACGGCACGCCCGAGCGCGCCTGCAGCGGCGCGCGGACGAGCTCGAGCCGCGCCCGCAGGCCCCGCTCGGTGGCACCGCCCGGCAGGGCCGTCAGGTCCGGGCGGCGCGCGGGGCGCGCCTGGGGGCCTACGGTGCGCGGGAGCGGGCGGGCGGTCGCGGCAGACCTCTGTGCGCTCATCGGTTCCTCTCCCCCGGTCGGTCCGGTCGGTTCGTGCCGGTCCGCGGTCGGCGGTGCTCCGGCGTCGGTCGGGTGCGCTCGGCGGCGCGCAGGCGCACCGAGGCGGAGCGCGGGTTCGTCTCGCGCTCGTCGGGCGGCGCCTCCTCCGCGCCGCGCGTCAGCAGGCGCAGGTACGGCTGGGCCTCGTCCGGCACGACGGGCAGCCCCGGCGGGACGTCGACCGTCGCGCCCGACGCGAGCACGCGCTTGACGATGCGGTCCTCGAGCGAGTGGTACGACTCGACGACGAGGCGCCCGCCCACGGCGAGCACGTCGACGGCGGCCGGCACGGCGCGCCCGAGGACCTCGAGCTCGCCGTTCACCTCGATGCGCAGCGCCTGGAACGTGCGCTTGGCGGGGTTGCCGCCGGTCTGGCGCGTCGCCGCGGGGATCGAGGCGCGCACGAGGTCGACGAGCTCGGCGCTGCGCGTCCACGGCTCCTGCTCGCGGCGGCGCACGACGGCGCGCGCGATCCGCTGGGCGAACCGCTCCTCGCCGTACTCGCGCAGGATCCGCGTGAGCGCGCGCTCGTCGTACGTGTTGAGCACGTCGGCGGCGGTGAGCCCCGTCGTGGGGTCCATGCGCATGTCGAGCGGCGCGTCCTGGGCGTAGGAGAACCCGCGCTCGCTCTCGTCGATCTGCAGCGAGGAGACGCCGAGGTCCATGAGCACGCCCTGGACGGTGCCGCCCACCACGTCGGCGACGACCTCGCCGATCTCGTCGTACACCGCGTGCACGGCGCGGAAGCGGTCGCCGAACCGGGCGAGCCGCCGGGACGCCCGAGCGATCGCCTCCGGGTCGCGGTCGATGCCGACGACACGCGCCGCGGGAAGCTGCTCCAGGACCGCCTCGGTGTGCCCGCCCATCCCGAGCGTGCAGTCGACGAGGACCGCGCCGGGCTCCGCGAGCGCCGGGGCGAGGAGGTCGACGCAGCGCTGCAGGAGGACGGGGACGTGGCGCTCGGCCGCGTCGTCGGGCGTGGTGCTCATGTCGTCCTCCTCTCGGTGCGTCTCGTCGTCGGTGCTGCGGCGGGCGGTGCGGGACCGTCCGGTCAGGTCTCCCTCCGCGTCCTTTCTGGCGCCGGGGAAGTGCGCCAGACCGGGCGGGAGGAGACCTCACCGGACGGGGACCCGGTCCCGTCCTAGAAGCGCAGGTCCGGGAACACCTCCTCCGCGGTGTCGGCGTACGCCGACTCCTGCTCCGCGAGGTACGTCTCCCAGGCCGCGGCGTCCCAGATCTCGACGCGCGTCCCCGCGCCGATCACCGCGACGTCCCGGTCCAGGCCGGCGTACGTCCGCAGAGGCGCGGGGATGGAGACCCGGCCCTGCTTGTCCGGGATCTCGTCGCTCGCCCCCGACAGGAACACGCGCAGGTAGTCCCGCGCCTGCTTGCTCGTCACCGGCGCCTGCCGGATCTGGTCGTACATGCGCCGGAACTCGTCCATCGGCAGCAGGAACAGGCATCGCTCCTGTCCCCGTGTCATGACGAGACCCGGCGCCAGCCGGGGCCTGAACTTCGCGGGGAGGATGAGCCTCCCCTTGTCGTCCAGACGAGGGGTGAAGGTCCCGAGGAGCAGGCTCGAGGAACCGCCGAGGACGTCGTCCGCGAAGCTGGACATGCACCCGGCACCTCCTCTCCTGCTCCCTGTTCCTCCACGGTACTCCACTTCCCTCCACCGCTCTCGGGGAACGACGGGGAATTCACCCCTCTTCGCAGGATCTCCGCAGGTCACCGCGGGTGGAGCGCGGTGGAGGGGAGCGCTCCCCATCGGGCGTGGCGCGCCGCCCGCGCGGCCCCTCCGGGGTCGTCGGGGCGGCGCCCGCGTCGCGCGGCGCCGCACGGGCGGGCAGGGGCCCCGGCGTCAACTAGGCTCGTCCCACCTGCGGTCCTCCCGCACCGCGGGCCGCGCCACCACCGACGACGGAGGTCACCGTGCTCCCCGACATCGCCCCTGTCGCGCCCCCGGACGAGCCCGACGGCCCGGCCGGGCTGGACGAGCTCGTCGAGACGACGGCGCGCATGCGCTCGGGCATCGAGTCCGTCGTCACCGGGCGCCCCGACCTCGTCAACGTGACGGTCGCGGTCCTCCTCGCCGAGGGGCACCTCCTGCTCGAGGACGTGCCGGGCGTGGGCAAGACGACGCTCGCGAAGGCCCTGGCGCGCACGATCGACTGCCACGTCGGACGCATCCAGTTCACGCCGGACCTGCTGCCGAGCGACCTCACGGGCGTCAACATCTACCGCGCGGCGAACCACGAGTTCGAGTTCCGCCCCGGGCCCGTGTTCGCGAACATCGTCATCGGCGACGAGATCAACCGCGCCTCGCCCAAGACGCAGTCGGCGCTCCTGGAGTGCATGGAGGAGGGCCAGACCACCGTCGACGGCACGACGCACGTGCTGCCCAGCCCGTTCCTCGTCGTCGCGACGCAGAACCCGGTGGAGATGGAGGGCACCTACCCGCTGCCCGAGGCCCAGCGCGACCGCTTCATGGCGCGCCTCACCGTCGGGTACCCGGACGTGGACGCCGAGATGCAGATGCTCGAGCGCCAGGAGGCCGACAACCCGCTCGCCCACCTGCGGCCCGTGACGACCGGCGACGCCGTGCTGCGCTTCGCGCGCGTCGCGCGCGGCGTCTACGCCTCGCCCGCCGTGAAGCGCTACGTGCTCGACCTCGTCACCGCGACGCGCCAGCACCCGGGGCTGCGGCTCGGCGCGTCCCCGCGCGCCTCGCTCCAGCTGCTGCGGGCCGCCAAGGCCCTGGCGGCCATGGCGGGCCGCGACCACGTGCTGCCGGACGACGTGCAGTACCTCGCGGTGCCCGTGCTCGCGCACCGCCTCGTCATCACGACGGAGACGCGGCTCGCCGGCCAGGACGCCCCGGCGCTCGTGACCTCGATCGTGGCGCAGACCCCGATCCCCGCGCGGGACGCGACCGAGCGGCGCTGACGTGCGCGCACCGTCGCTGTCGCGGCTGCGCCGGTACGGCCGCAGCCTCGCCCGGGCCCGGCTCACCCGGCGCGGGACCTCGTTGCTCGTCGTCGGCGCGGTGATCGCGGCCACCGGCGTCACGCTCGGCCTGTCCGACCTCGTGGGCCTCGGCGCCGCGGCGATCCTCGTCGTCGTGGCCGCGTGGTGCTGGATGACGGCGCGGCGCATCGACCGCGGGCGCGGCGCGCTGCGCGTCGCACGCCGCGTCCAGCCCAACCCGGCGACGAACGGGCAGGTGACGACCGCGCGGCTCACCGTCTCGGCGGCGCGCCCGTCCGCGTCGACCGCGACGATGCTCGCGCGCCTGCGCATCAGCGAGCAGGCCGCCCACGAGCTGTGCGACCAGGGCTCGCTGCGCGCCCAGGTCGCGACGCGCGACGACCACATCGCCGTCCGGTACCGCCTCCAGCCGCTGCGGCGCGGGCGCTGGTCGCTCGGCCCGCTCCTCACGACGCGGGTCGACACGTTCGGCCTCGTCAGCGCGACCCAGGAGCTCGGCGACCCGACGTCGGTCGCGGTGTGGCCCCGCACGGTGGAGCTGCCGGTCCGCGGGACGCGGGCCTTCGGCGAGCAGGAGCGCTCCACGTCGGGGGCGCGGCTGTCGTCGAGCGACGACTCGGTCCTGCGCGACTACGTCACGGGCGACGACCCGCGCCGCGTGCACTGGGCGAGCGCCGCGCGGCACGGCCAGCTCATGGTCCGCGCCGACGAGAGCGCGAGCCTGCCGCCCGTCACCGTCCTGTACGACCGCGGCCTGCTCCCCCACCCCGACCTCACCCGGTCCGGCGGGCACGCGCTCGCCGACGGCGAGTGGTCCGTCGAGTGCGCCGCGTCCGTGGGCGTGTCCCTGCTGCACGCCGGGCACCCCGTCCGGCTCGTCGCGACGTCGCTCGCGCCCGTCGTCGACAACACGGGCTTCACGGCGAACCGCGCCGGCGAGGGCCCGGCGGACCTCCTCGACGCGACCGTCGACCTGCACGGGCACCACGGGCTGTCCGACACGGACCGGGCGGCGACCGCGACCGCCGAGGCCCTGCGGACCGCACGGCGGCCCGGCGAGATCACCGTGGCGGTGCTCGGCCCGCTGGGGCCCGTCGCGCGGCAGACCGTCGCGTCGATCGCGGGCGACGCGCTGCACTGGGCGCTCGTCGTGCGGCCGCGGACGTGGTCGTCCCAGCGCACGGAGGCGCAGGAGACGGTGGACGCGCTGCGCGCCACCGGCTGGCACGTCGTGCTCGTCGAGGCGGGCACGCCGCTCGAGCACGCCTGGACGATGCTCGTGGAGGGCTCGCGATGACCTCGACACCCGACGCCGCGGCGCCCGCCGGGACCGGCGCGCGCGTCCTGGCGACGAGCGCGTGCGTGACCGTCGCCGTCGTCGCGTCCGCGTCCGCGCTCGGCACGGTCGTCGGGCCCGGCGACTGGACCCGGACCGCGCTGCGCACCGTGCTCGTGCTCGCCCTCGTCACGGGGCTCTCGCGCTGGGCCGTGGAGCGCTCGCACGCGCGCCGCGGGGAGGTCCTCGCCCCGCCCGCCGCGCTCCTGCCCTCGCTCGCCGGCCTCCTCGTCGGCGCGTGGGCGCTGCTCGGCCTGTACGGCGGCCCCACCGACCGGTTCTCCGTCCTCATCGGGCTCTCGAACGTCGAGCGGCTCGTCGCGCGCCTGCAGACCGCGCGCGAGCTGACCCTCGCGGAGGTCGCCCCCATCGACCCGAGCCTGCCGATCGAGCTCCTCGCCGTCGGCGGCACGGTCGTCGTCTTCCTCGTCGCCGACCTCCTCGCCGGGGGGCTGCGGCTCAGCGCCGGCGCGGGGCTGCCGCTGCTCGCGCTGTGGGTCCCGGGCCTCGTCATCGTGGGCGACGTGCCGCCCGTGGCCTTCGTCGTCACCGTGACCGCGCTCGTCCTGCTCCTCGCGGTCGACAACCCCCACCGCGCGGTCCGGCGCGGGCGCGGCGCGGCCCCGGCGCGGACCGCCGCGGGCGGCGCGCGCGCCGCCGCCGCGGTCGCGACCGCCCTCGCCGTCGCCGTCGTCGGCCTCGGCGTCGGGGCGGCGAGCGCGTCGCTGCCGGACGTCGCGTCCTCCTCGTGGTCGCGCCTGTTCTCCTCGACGGGCCAGACGGTGCGCCTGTCCGACGACCTCGACATGCGGCGCGACCTCGCGGAGCGCTCCGACCAGGTCGTCCTCAGCTACCGCACCGACGACGGCGAGGTCGGCCCGCTGCGCGTCTTCACGCTCACCGGCTTCGACGGCACGAACTGGCGGCGCGGCGCGGACCGCGACGGCGAGGCCGTCGAGGGTCCGGACCAGCTGCTGTGGCCGCAGGACGCGGCGCGCGACGAGGCGGCCGAGCTGGAGGTCACGCTCGAGTCCCTGCGCGACACGAAGCTCCCGGTGCCGACGGAGCCGCGCTCGCTCGACGCCGACGGCGGCTGGAGCTACGACCCCGTGCGCGACGAGGTCGTCGGGGACCGCGCGACGAGCGACGGCACCCGCTACTCCCTGACCGTCTACCCGCGCCCGCTCGACGCGGACACGCTGCGCGCGGCGTCGGGCTCCGACCCCGACGACCCGAACTACCTCGACGTGCCCGCGTCCGCGCACGAGCAGGAGATCCGCGACCTCGCGGCCCAGGTCGTCGACGGCGCCGAGACCCGGTACGACCAGGCCCTCGCGCTGCAGACGTTCTTCCGCGACACCTCGACGTTCACCTACTCCACGCAGGTGCCCCCGGGCGACTCCGGCGACGCGGTGTGGGACTTCCTCGACCACCGCACGGGCTACTGCGTCCAGTTCGCCACGTCGATGACGATGATGGCGCGCACCCTGGGGATCCCCGCGCGCCTCGGGGTCGGCTTCCTGCCGGGCCAGCGCACGGACGACACGACGTACCAGGTGACCGGCCGCGACTCGCACGCCTGGCCCGAGCTCTACTTCCCCGGCCAGGGATGGGTCCGCTTCGAGCCGACCCCGGCACAGCAGACGGGGCCCGCGCCCGAGTGGGCCACGCCGACCGGGAGCACGTCGGTCCCCGGCATCACCCCGCCCGACGACGCCCTCACGCCGGGCGACGTCCCGAGCCAGCAGGCCCCGGAGAGCGCCGCCCCCACGACGGGGACGGGCTCCGGCACCGGCGGCGCCCCGACCGCCGACCCGAGCCCCCGGTGGGTCCTCGTCGGCGCGGGCCTGGCGGTGCTGCTCCTCGCGGGCGCCGTGACGTGGGTCGTCGCGCGCCGTCGCACGCGGGCCGCCGACCTGCTCGACGCCGAGGCCGCGTGGGCCGAGCTCGTCCGACGGCTCGAGGCGCTCGGGGTCTCCTGGCCCACCTCGACCACGCCCCGGCACGTGCCGGTCGTCGTGGCGGGCACCGTGCGCGCGCGGACCGGCACGGACCTGTCCGACGCCGCGGTGGAGTCGCTCGACGCGCTCGTCACCGCGCTCGAGACGGAGCGTTACGCGCGCGACGCCGAGCCGTCGTCACCGGCCCGGCTGCGCGAGCTCCTGGAGACGACGGTCGGCGAGACGGAGAGGTCGCTCAGCGACCGCCCTGCTCGCGTCGACGCTCCCACCGCTCCTCGAGGCGCGTGAGGAACTTCTTGCGGGGCGCCGCGGCGGCCGGCGCCGCGGGACGCACCCGGCCGTCGGCGTCGACGGTCCCGACCGGCCCGCGCCGGCTCGATCGGGGCGACTGGAAGACCAGGACGACGCCCGCGAACATCAGCACGAAGCCGACCACCCCGAGCCAGGTCTGCGACGTCGCAGCACCCAGGACGAGCAGCAGCAGGCCGCCGACGACGCCGACGCCGGCGAGGACGTAGCGCAGGACCGAGCGTCGGCGTGGCGCCTGGAGGGTGTTCGCCAACCGCGGGTCGTCCGAGGTCAGAGCGCGCTCCATCTGCTCCAGCACCCTCTGCTCGTACTCAGACAGAGGCATGAGCACCCCGTTTCTCCGCGGTGGTCGAGTGTCACCCTCAGGATAGATCGACATCTGCGGGGGTGGTAGTCGAGGGGCGCCCACGGGGCCCCATCGCGATGGATCTCACCCCGAATCGCCCCCGGACGGCGTCCACGGCCTGCTCCGCACGCCGTCGCGCGGCCCCGTGCTCGTCCACCGCCTCCTCGAGCGTCGGCTGGGCGACGGCGCCCCGGCGCGGCTCGAGGCCCTCCGCGCGCACGCCGACGAGGCGGACGGCGAGGCCGTGGAGGTCGACCCCGGCGACGAGCTCGCGCGCGACGAGGTAGATCTCCCGCGCGACGTCCGTCGGCGAGCCGAGCGTGCGCGCCCGGGTCACCGTGCGGAAGTCGCTCGTGCGCACCTTGACGCTCACGGTGCGCGCGACGACGCCCTGGGCGCGCAGCCGCGCGGCGCACCGGTCGGCGAGCTGGAGCACGCGTTCCTGGACCGCCTCGAGGTCGCGCAGATCGTGCGCGAACGTGGTCTCGGCGCCCACGGACCGCTCCGAGCGCTCGGGCTCGACCGGGCGCGGGTCGCGCCCCCACGCGAGGTCGTGCAGGTGGGCGCCGGAGACCTTCCCCACGGCCGCCTGCAGCACGGGGACGTCGGTGCCGGCGAGCTCGGCGACGGTGCGGATCCCCCACTGCGCGAGCACCTGCTCCGTGCGCTCCCCCACGCCCCACAGCGCGCCGACGGGCAGCGTCCGCAGGAACGGCACGGTCGCCGCGGCGGGGACGAGGAGCATGCCGTCGGGCTTGGCGTGCGTCGAGGCGAGCTTGGCGACGAACTTCGTCGTCGCGATCCCGACCGAGCACGTGATGCCGTGCTCCGCCTGGACGCGGCGGCGCAGCGCGGCGCCGATGACCGTGGGCGGCCCGAGCCGCCGCCGGGCGCCGCTCACGTCGAGGAACGCCTCGTCGACGCTCACCTGCTCGACGAGGGCCGTGACCTCGCCGAGGATCGCCATGACCGCGCGCGAGACCTCGTGGTAGCGCGCGTGGTCCGGGGGCACGACGATCGCCTGGGGGCACAGGCGGCGCGCCACCGCCATGGGCATCGCGGAGTGCACGCCGAAGGCCCGCGCCTCGTACGTCGCGGCGAGGACGACCCCGCGCTTCGCGCCCCCGACGACCACGGGCCGCCCCCGCAGCTCGGGCCGCCGCGCGAGCTCGACCGACGCGAAGAACGCGTCCATGTCCACGTGGAGGATGGCGCAGCCGTCCTCGTCGGAGCCCCAGTCGCGACGCACGCTCGCACGCGGGCCTCGGCTCACGGCTCGGCCCGGCCCGGGCGGCGCGCGGTCACGACGCGGCCGTCCGCACGCCCGGCAGGCGCAGGAACCCGGCCCCCGGGTCGACGAGCATCGCGACCTCGTCGCGGAAGTCCTCGGCGCACGCCATGAGCTCGTCGGCGCGCCGCGCGTCCACCGCGTCGAACCGGCCCGCGTCCACGGCCGCCCGGGCGCGGGCGCCGCTCGCGAAGTACCCGGACCACGCGGCCAGCGACGGCTCGGCGTCGGCGAGCTGGTCCCACACCGGGCGGGCGCGGCCCCGGCGCACCGGGACCCCGCGCAGCGCGACGACGGCCGCGGCGGCGCGCAGCGCGCCGAGGTGCGCGTGGAGGAACCGCTCCGCGGGGACGTCCGCGAGCGCCGCGGCGACGAGCTCCGCGTCCGCCCGCGCGAGCAGACGGCCGACCTCGGCCGGGACGACCACCGGTCCCCTGTTCGTGCCCTTCGTCATCGCGCACCTCCCGCATCCACTATCGAACACCTGTTCGACTGCTGTCAACGCCGACGCCGGGCCGTGCGGAGCCCGTACGGTAGGGCCATGGCTCGTCGCGCATCCCGGTCGTCCCGCGCACCAGCGTCCTCCGAGCCACCCACACCTCGCGGCCGCCGCCGCGGCCAGGGCGCGCCGCAGGCCCGTGACCTGCCCGAGGACCCCGTCCCCACGAGCACGGGCACGGCGCGGCTCGAGCGCGACCCCGACCACGACGGCGCGGTGACGCTCTACGTCAACGGGGTGCCGAGCTCGCACGTCGACCTCGACGACCCCGGCTTCCTCGCGTTCGAGTACATGCAGCAGATGGCCGCCGTGATCGACGCCGTGCCCCCCGGGCCGCTGCGCGTGCTGCACCTCGGGGCCGCGGGCTGCAGCCTCGCGCGGTGGGTCGAGCACGTGCGGCCGGGGTCCTCGCAGGTCGGCGTCGACCTCGACGCGCGCCTGCTCGAGCTCGTGCGCGAGTGGTTCGACCTGCCGCGCTCGCCGCGCCTGCGCCTGCGCGCGGACGACGCCCGGCACGCGCTGACGACCTTCCCGGACGGCGCGTTCGACGTCGTGGTCCGCGACGTGTTCGCGGGCGACGCGACGCCCGCGCACCTCGTGACGACGGGTGCCGCGCGCGAGGTACGGCGCGTGCTGCGCCCCGGCGGCCTCTACCTCGCGAACTGCGCCGACCGCCCGCCGCTGACGGCGGCGCGGCGCGAGCTCGCGACGGTCGCGCTCGTCGCCGGCCCGCCCGACCCGGCGCGGCTCGCGGCGCTCGCCGAGCCCGGCCAGCTCAAGGGCCGCCGGTACGGCAACGTCGTGCTCGCGGCCGTGCGCGAGGGCCCCGGGGGCCCGGACCTGGCGTCGGCCGCGCTCGCCCGTGCGGCGCGCACGCTGCCGCTGCCCGCGCACGTCCTCGCCGGCGACGAGCTCGCGGCGTTCGTCGGGCGCGCCCGCCCCTTCGAGGACCCGCCCGCGGACGACGACGCCGGCGACGGCTGAGCCCGGACGCAGCAGGAGCCGCGCCCCGGGGGACGCGGCTCCTGCAGGAGGACCGCACGACGGCACGAGGCCGCCGGACGCAGCCGTCAGAGCGGGCGGACGTTCTCCGCCTGCGGGCCCTTGGGGCCCTGGGTGATCTCGAACTCGACCCGCTGCGCCTCGTCGAGCGTGCGGTACCCCTGCGTCTCGATCGCCGAGTAGTGCACGAAGACGTCGGCACCGCCGCCGTCCTGCGCGATGAAGCCGTAGCCCTTCTCGGCGTTGAACCACTTCACAGAACCCTGCGCCATGCTCTTCCTCTGACCTTCCGTCCGTCCCGCGGACATCAGCGAGCGGACCCTTCGTCCACCCCCGTGCGCCGCACCGGCGGCCCCACGCCGTCACCGGCGGTCCGGCCCCGAGGGCCGGCGAGGACCGTCGGGCCGCTCCGGGACGGGGCCGCCCGCAGCGGTCGGCACCAGGTCGTGCGCAAGGACGTCACTGCGACGGGGACAGTCTGGCACGGACCCTGTGTCCTACGCCACGGAAACTCGCCACGACTCGTGATGATTTTTCGGGACATACCGTGGGGGTGGGAGCGCGCTCAGTCCCCCTGCTGCGCGAGGAAGCGCTCGAACTCGGCGCCCAGCTCGTCGGCCGTCGGGATCGGGGCCGACTCGGCGAGGAGGCTCGTGCGCCCGACCGCGCGCGCGAACGCGTCGTACTGCTCCTCGAGCGCGTGCACCACGGCCGCGACCTCCTCGGACTCGCGCACCTGGCGCTCGACCTCGGCCGTCGCGTCCTGCGCCGCCTCCGCGAGGCCGTCGGGCGCGAGGTCGAGGCCCGTGAGCCGCTGGACGTGCTCGATCGCGACGACCGCGGCGGGCGGGAACGACGACTGCGCGAGGTAGTGCGGCACGTGGACGGTGTAGCCGACCGCGTCGTGGCCCGCCCGGCCGAGCCGCAGCTCGAGCAGCGCGGCGAGGCTCGCGGGCACCTTCACGGTGCCGAACCACGACGTGTGCTCGCCGACGAGCTCGGGCCGCGTCGCGTGCGCCGTCACGGACAGCGGGCGCGTGTGCGGGATGCCCATGGGGATGCCGTGCACGCCGACCGTGAGCGAGACGCCGAGGCGCTCGACCACCTCGCGCAGCGCCGCGACCACGCGCTCCCACTGGAGGTCCGGCTCGGCGCCGTGCAGCAGGAGGAACCCGGTGCCCTCGGAGTCGCGGACGTGGTCGACCACGAGGCTCGGGGCGTCGTAGTCCGCCCAGCGGTCGGTCGCGAACGTCATGGTCGCACGCTTCGAGCGGTAGTCGAGGAGCTGGTCGACGTCGAACGTCACGACGCGCGTGACCTCGCCGCCCGACAGCAGGTGCTCGACCACGACCTCGCCGGCGCTGCCCGCGTCGACGAACCCGCTCACGGCGTGCAGCAGCACGGGGCCGACACCCGGTTCCGGCGGGTTCGGCCACAGCCGGGCGACCGCGTCCTCGTCGATCTCGTAGATCCCCCGAGGGTCCAGCATGCATCCTCCTCGTCGCGTCCCTCGCCCCTCGCCGTCCTCGGGCGCAGGGCCTTCCTCGACAACGCACGAGGCCGGGAGATCCTTCCCGGCCGCGACCGCGACCGCAGGACCGGGACCCGGACCCGGACCGGACCGCGGAGGGTCAGCGACCGGGCAGGCGCACCACCGAGACGAAGAAGTCGTCGATCTGGCGGACCACGTCGATGAAGCGGTCGAAGTCGACGGGCTTGGTCACGTACGCGTTCGCGTGCAGCGAGTAGCTGCGCACGACGTCCTCCTCCGCCTCCGACGTCGTGAGCACCACGACCGGGATCTGGCGCAGGACGTCGTCGGCCTTGAGCTCCGCGAGCACCTCGCGCCCGTCCATGCGGGGCAGGTTGAGGTCGAGCAGGATGAGGTCGGGCGTCGGGGCGTCCGCGTGCTCGCCCTCCTTGCGCAGGAACTGCAGCGCGCTCACGCCGTCCGAGACCACCGAGAGGCGGTTCGTGAGCTTGTGGTCCTCGAACGCCTCGCGCGTCATGAGCACGTCGCCCGGGTCGTCCTCGACGAGCAGGACGTCGATCGGCTTGGTGCCGTTGCTCATGCGGGGGTCTCCTCCGGGTCGCGGCCGGCGCGCGACGCGCCGTTCCCGGCCCGAGCGTAGCCGACCTGTGCGTGCACGTAGGCGTGGGCGATCGTGAACCGGACGGTCGTCCCGCCCTCGCGCGGCTCGATCCAGATGTGCCCGCCGTGGTACTCGACGATGCGCTTGCACAGGGCCAGGCCGATGCCCGTCCCCTCGTAGACGTCCTTGGCGTGCAGGCGCTGGAAGATGACGAAGACGCGCTCGGCGTACTGCGGGTCGATGCCGATCCCGTTGTCGGCGACCGAGATCTCCCAGTGCGTGTCGTGCGCGCGCACGCCCACGTGCACGACGGGGTCGCGGTCCGGCGCGCGGAACTTCAGCGCGTTGCCCACGAGGTTCGCGAGGAGCTGCTGGAGCAGCGCCTGCTCCCCCACGACGACGGGCAGCGGGTCGTGCGTGACGGTCGCGCCGCTCGCCGCGACCTTCTCGGACAGGTCGTCGAGCACCGTCTCCAGCGTCGCGCCGAGGTCGACGTCGACGCGCTCGGTCCCCGTCCGCCCGACCCGCGAGAACCCGAGCAGGTCCTGGATGAGGCGCTGCATGCGCTTGGCACCGTCGACGGCGAAGTCGATGTACTGGTCCGCGCGCTCGTCGAGCTCGCCGCCGTAGCGCTTCTTGAGGAGCTGGGTGAAGCTCGCGACCTTGCGCAGCGGCTCCTGGAGGTCGTGCGAGGCCACGTAGGCGAACTGCTCGAGGTCCCGGTTGGACCGCTCGAGCTCGCGCGCCTGCTCCTCGAGCAGCGCGTGCGAGCGCGCCGCGTCCTCGTGCGACGCCCGGATCTCGGCGACCTGGTTCACGAGCTCGACGCGCATGTGCTCGACGTCCTGCGCGACGTCGGCGATCTCGGCGGGACCGTCGGTGACGACCGGCTCGTCGAGCCGGCCCGAGCTCACGAGCCGGACCCGGTGCGCGAGCTGCGACAGCGGCTCGGTGACCCAGCGCTTGAGGCACACCCAGAGGATGATCCCCACCGCGAGCGCCGCGCCGACGAGGACGAGGACGCTGCCGAACAGGACGCGGCTCCAGCGGTCGAGGGCCTCGACCGCCTCGGCCCGCTGCTCGCGCAGGTCGCCGAGGTACTCGGAGACCGCGGCCCGTGCCTCGGCGAACGCGGCGGACCCCTCGGCCCGCACGGCGGGCTCGACCGCGCCCGGCCCCTGGCGCTCGGTGGTCTCGATCGCCGGCTCGGCGTAGTCGTCGATCCAGCGCTGCACGGAGTCGACCGCGGCGTTGACGCGCACGGCGAGCCCGCCGCCGTCCTCGATGCGGTCGAGCGCCTCGGGGTCGGCGATGCGGACCGTCGCGCCCGGGCCGACCGCGCGCCCGTACGCCTCGAGCGCGGTCGTGTCGCCCGTGGCCGTGTACGCGCGCACCGCCGCCTCGGCGTCGAGCAGCGCGACGAAGGACGAGTCCGCCTGCGTCACGGACTCGAAGAACGGGCCCGTGACCTGGTCCTGGAGCGTCAGGACGCGCGAGAGGGCGATCGCCGACGTCGTCACCACGGCGAGGAGGATCACGCCGGCGACGACGAGCGACCAGCCGAGCCGACGCCGCAGGGTCGGCGCGCGGCGCGCGCGGCTCACCGGGTCCACTCGTCGGAGTCGGCGAGCGTCGCGGTGCGCTCCGCGGGGACCTGGGCGTCGTCGCCCGCCCAGCCGATGACCAGCAGGGCCGCGTCGTCGGCGAGCGGTCCGCCGTGCAGGTCGCGCACGCGCCGGAAGACGCGCTCCACGACGCCCTCGGTGCCGCGCTCGAGCGCGACGTCGACCGCGCGCCGCAGCCCGTCGACGCCGACGCGCTCCGCCCGCGCGCCCCGCTCGCGCTCCGGGGCGGAGCCGAGCGTGGCCTCGACGAGGCCGTCCGTGTAGAGCATGAGCGCCCACCGCCCGCCGAGCTCGACGCGCTGGGCCTCCCAGTCGCCCGAGACGGGGATGCCGAGCGCGCGCCCGCGCGCGGTGGGCGGGATCTCGGCGGCCGTGTCGCGCAGCAGGAGCGGGGCGAGGTGCCCGGCGAGGTACACGTCGGCGTACCGGCGCGTGGGGTCGATGACGATCTGGCACAGCGTGACGAACACCTCGGGCCGTGCGCGCTCGGGGACGAGCACCCGCTCGAGCAGCGGCAGGATCCCGGCCGGCTCGGTGTCGGACAGCACGATCGTGCGCCACGCGGTGCGCAGCGTCGCACCGAGCGCCGCCTCGTCGGGACCGTGCCCCGCGACGTCGCCGATGACGCACAGGACCGACCCGTCGGGGCGCTCGACCGCGTCGTAGAAGTCTCCGCCGAGGAGGCCGTTGCCGCCCGGCACGTAGCCGACCATGACCGCGAGGCGCTCGTCCTCGACGAGCGGCGTGGGCAGCAGCGCGCGCTCGAGGCGCGCGGTCTCCGCGGCGCGCACCTCGCTGCGGTACAGGGCCCGCTGCTGCTCCTCGGACTTGCGGCGCTGCACGGCGTAGCGCACGGAGCGACCGAGCAGGTCGCCGTCGACCTCGCCCTTGACGAGGTAGTCGTCGGCGCCGACGGCGACCGCCTGGACGCCGAGGTCGATCCCCGAGTGGCCCGTGAGCACGACGAGCGCGGGCGGCGACGACCCGGCACGCAGGCGCTCGACGGCGGAGAGCCCGACGGAGTCCGGCAGGCCCAGGTCGAGGAGCACGCAGTCCACGTGGCGCGCGGGCAGCATCTCCAGGGCGAGGTCGAGCGTCGGGGCGCGGTGCAGCTCGACCTTGAGGCTCGCGTCGGAGAGCAGCTCCTCCACGAGCAGGGCGTCGCCGTCGTCGTCCTCGACGAGCAGGATGCGCAGCACGTCGGTGGGGGCGAGGACCGCCGGGAGGGCGACGTCGCCCGTGCCGGGGTGCTGCGCCGACGCCGCACCGAGGGCGTGCCCGTCCGCCGCGGTCACGACGTCCGCCCCGTACCAGTCGCCATGGCCCACGATCCTAGCCGTCCGGTGCGGGCGGGCGCCGGAGGGGACGGCGCGCGTCGGGGTCGTGGCGCACCGCGGGCACGGCCCGCAGGGCGTCCGGGGCCGCGCCCGCGGTGCGCCATAATGGACGGCCGCGCCGCGGGCACCCCGACCAGGGCCGCGGCACGGTGGCGACGAGGGGGCGGACGAGAGGACGCTGTGGGACGCATCGACGAGCTCCGGCTCGAGCAGGAGGTCGTGGACACCCTGTACGCACGGCTGGACGAGCTGCGGGCCTCCGCGCGCGCCCGGCTGGACGGCGTACGGCGGTCGGGCCCGTCGGGCTCGCCGCAAAACCGCAGCGAGCGCGACGCGTTCGCCACGCTGTACGAGGACCGCGTCGCCCAGCTCGACGCGGTCGAGGACCGCCTCGCGTTCGGCCGCCTGGACCTCGAGGACGGCACGCGGCGCTACGTCGGCCGCATCGGGCTCACCGACGCCGACCACACCTCGCTGCTCACGGACTGGCGGGCGCCCGCGGCGCAGGCCTTCTACCGCGCGACCGCGGCGCACCCCGACGGCGTCGTGCGGCGCCGTCACCTCGTGACCCAGCGCCGCGAGGTCACCGGCGTCGAGGACGAGCTGCTCGACCTCGACGCGGCCCCCGACGTCGCGGGGTCGAGCCTCTCGGGCGAGGGCGCCCTGCTCGCGGCCATGGCGGCGGGCCGCACGGGCCGCATGGGCGACATCGTCGCGACGATCCAGGCCGAGCAGGACACGATCATCCGGTCGCCGCTCGGCGGCACGCTCGTCGTCCAGGGCGGGCCCGGGACGGGCAAGACGGCCGTCGCGCTGCACCGGGCGGCCTACCTCCTGTACGCCCACCGCCGCGTGCTCGAGCGCTCGGGCGTGCTCCTCGTCGGGCCGAGCCTGTCGTTCCTGCGCTACATCGACCAGGTGCTCCCCTCGCTCGGCGAGACCGGCGTCGTGAGCACCACGGTCGCCGACCTGCTGCCCGGGATCGTCGCGGACGGCACCGAGGACCCCCGGGTCGCGCGCGTCAAGGGGCGGGCCGTGATGGCGCGCGCCGTGCGCCGCGCCGTGCGCGCGCGCGAGCGCGTGCCCGCCCAGGACGTGCCCGTCCGGCTCGACGGCCACGACCTCGTCATCCGCCGGCGCGACGTGCGCGACGCGATCGCCAAGGCGCGGCGCACGCACAAGCCGCACAACCTCGCGCGCGTGACGTTCGTGCGCGACATGCTGGCGCGCCTCGCCGACCAGTACGCCGCGCGCCTCGGCGAGCCCCTCGTCGGCGAGGACCGCACGATCGCGCTCGAGGACCTGCGCTCGCACCGCGACGTGCGCGTCGCGCTCAACCTCGCGTGGCTGCCCATCACGCCCGAGCGCCTCGTCGAGGACCTGTTCACCAAGCCGCACCGGCTCGCCGAGGCCGCGCCCGAGCTCTCGCCGGCCGACCGCGCGCTCCTCGCCCGCCCGAAGGGCTCGCCGTGGACGCCGGCGGACGTGCCGCTGCTCGACGAGGCGGCCGAGCTCCTCGGCGAGGACGACCAGGCGGCGCGCGCCGAGGCCGCGGCGCAGGCGGCGCAGCGCGCGCAGGACGTCGAGTACGCGCGCCAGGTGCTCCAGTCGAGCGGGGCGGGCGGCGGTCTCGTCGACGCCGACGTCCTCGCGGACCGCTTCTCGGCCACCGGGCCGCGGCTCACGACCGCCGAGCGCGCGGCGCAGGACCGCTCCTGGACCTACGGCCACGTCGTGGTCGACGAGGCGCAGGAGCTGTCCGCGATGGCGTGGCGCTCGCTCGTGCGCCGCTGCCCGACGCGCTCGTTCACGATCGTCGGCGACGTCGCTCAGACGTCCTCGCTCGCGGGCGCGCGGTCGTGGGCGGGCGCGCTCGACCCGGTGCTGCGCGACGGCTGGCGCCTCGAGGAGCTCACGGTCAACTACCGCACGCCCGCGGCCGTCGCGGACGCCGCGCGCGCCGCGGCCCTCGCCGCGGGGCTGCCCGTCTCCCCGCTCACGTCGGCGCGCGAGGTCCCGGGGTCGCTGCGCGTCGTGCCGGTCGACGCCGCGCCCGCCGACGACCGCGCGCTGGTCGAGGCGGTGCGGCACGAGGTCGAGGCCGCGCGGGCCGAGTTCCTCACGGGGACGGCGGGCCGCGTCGCCGTCGTCGCGACCGCGGCGCACCTGCCGGGCCTGCGCTCCGCCCTGGGGCTGCGCGACGACGGCCGCCGTGCCGACCCCGACGCCCCCGTGGTCGCGCTCGACCCGGTGCAGGTCAAGGGCCTCGAGTTCGACGCGGTCGTCCTCGTCGAGCCCGCGGACGTCGCGTCCGGCCCGTCGGGCGCGTCGGACCTCTACGTCGCGATGACCCGCCCGACCCAGCGCCTCGTCGTCGTGCACGCCCGGCCCCTGCCCGCGGGGCTCGACGCCGCCGGGTAGGGCGCCCCCGGGGCCCTCGGACGGGTCCGTCACCTCGTCCCGAGGGTCAAGACCCGTTTGGTGGGCGCGCCGTCCGCGGCGCACCATGGGAACGTGCTACGCGCCCTCCTCCTCGAAAACCTGCACCCCCTCGCCGCCTCGAACCTCGAGGCCGCGGGCATCGACGTCACCGTCCGCACGGGAGCGCTCGACGAGGCCGAGCTGATCGACGCCCTGCAGGGCGTCCACCTGCTCGGCATCCGCTCCAAGACGAACGTCACCGCGACCGTGCTCGAGAACGCCCCCGACCTCGTCGGGCTCGGCGCGTTCTGCATCGGGACCAACCAGATCGACCTGCGGTCCGCCGCGACGCACGGCGTCACGGTCTTCAACGCCCCGTTCCAGAACACGCGCTCCGTCGTCGAGCTCGCCCTCGCCGAGATCATCGCGCTCACGCGCCGGCTCACCGAGCGCGACCGCGCGCTGCACGACGGGGTGTGGGACAAGTCCGCGGAGGGCGCCCACGAGGTGCGCGGGCGCACGCTCGGCATCGTCGGCTACGGCAACATCGGCACGCAGCTGTCGGTCGTCGCGGAGAACCTCGGCATGTCCGTGGTGTTCTACGACACCGCGGAGAAGCTCGCGCTCGGCAACGCGCGCCGCATGGACACGCTCGACGAGCTCCTCGAGACGGCGGACGTCGTGACGCTGCACGTGGACGGCCGCGCGGGCAACGCCGGCATGTTCGGCGCGAAGCAGTTCGCGCGCATGCGCCCCGGCGCGATCTTCCTCAACCTCTCGCGCGGCTTCGTCGTCGACTACGACGCGCTGCGCGAGTCGATCCTCGCCGGGCACGTCGCCGGCGCGGCGGTCGACGTCTTCCCGGAGGAGCCCAAGCGCAAGGGCGACTCGTTCCACTCGGAGCTGCGCGGGCTGCCGAACGTCATCCTCACGCCGCACATCGGCGGCTCGACCGAGGAGGCCCAGGAGTCGATCGGCCAGTTCGTGTCGTCCAAGCTGCGCGACTACCTGACGACCGGGTCCACGACGCTCAGCGTCAACGTGCCGAACCTCGCGCTCGAGCACACGACGGGCATCACGCGCATCACGCACCTGCACCGCAACACCCCGGGCGTGCTCGCCCAGGTCAACGCGACGCTCGCCGAGCACGGCACGAACATCGAGGGCCAGCTCCTCGCGACCCGCGGCGAGCTCGGCTACGTGGTCACGGACGTCGGCTCGCGCGTCGAGCCCGCCGTGGTCGAGGCCCTCGCGGGCATGGAGCAGACGATCGCGCTGCGCGTCCTCGACTGACGCGCACGCGCGCGCGAGGGTCGGCCGACACACCGACCCCGACCAGGGAGCGAAGGTCCCCCGTCACGGGGACCTTCGCTCCCTGCGCACCACCGGCACCGCGGTGCCACGATGAGTCATGACCGGATACACGAACGACGCCGCCGAGGTCCTCGACGCGACGGAGTGCTGGGGGCTCGTCGACGGCACACGCGTCTCGCGGCTCGCGCTCAGCGTGCAGGGCGAGCCCGACATCTACCCCGTCACGGTCCGCGCGCACGACGGCACGCTGACGTTCCGCACGGTCCCGGGGACCAAGCTCGCGATGCTCGTGACGCACGACCGGGTCGCGCTCGAGTGGGACGGCGTCGAGGAGGGCACGGCGTGGAGCGTCGTGGTGCACGGCACCGCACGACGCCTCGAGACCGGCCGGCAGGTCGCGGCCGCCGAGTCCGGCGAGCCGCTGCACCCGCTCGTCGAGGTCCCGACCGAGGACTGGGTCGAGGTCGAGCCGCACGAGGTGACGGGCCGGCGCTTCCGGCTCCACCGGAGCTCCGACGACGACGCGCTCTGACGCGCACGCACGACGAGGGGCCCCGCCGTGCGGCGGGGCCCCTCGTCGTGCGTGCGTCCTGCCCGGGGGCGGACGGCGGCGTCAGCCGGACTTGCGGCGGAACGTGCGCTGGACCGGGCCGACGGTCTCCGACCCGTGGACGGACCCGGTGTTCGTGCCGCCGTCCGCGGTGCGGTGCCGTGCCGCGTTCTTCCGGTCGAGCGCCTCGCGGAACTTGGCCTTGGCCTCGTCGCTCGGCGCGGTCTCTGGTGCGGGGCGCTGCGGGTCGGACGCCATGGCGGTCTCCTCGTCGTCGGGTCGGTGCGTGCGGGTGCCCGGCGGACCGGGCACACCTGCCAGCCTCCCCCACCGCCGACCCGGGCGCCACCTCATTTGCGCCGCCGTCCGACGTCCTCGGGTAGCGTCGAGGAGTGCCCGCGAACCCTGCCGACCTCACGCCCGCCCACCCGCTCCCGCAGCGCCGTCTCGGCCGGTCCGGGCTGACGCTGCCGGCCGTCTCGCTCGGCCTGTGGCAGAACTTCGGCGTCGCGGACGCGTTCGCGACGCAGCGCGAGATCGTCCTGCACGCCGTGGACCGGGGCGTCACGCACCTCGACCTCGCGAACAACTACGGGCCGCCCGGCGGCGCCGCCGAGGAGTCGTTCGGCCGGCTCCTCGCGCGCGAGCTGCGGCCGGTGCGCGACGAGCTCGTCGTGACGACCAAGGCGGGCTACCGCATGGGTCCGGGCCCGTACGGCGAGGGCGGCTCGCGCAAGTACCTGCTCTCCTCGCTCGACGCGTCGCTGCGCCGGCTGGGCGTCGACCACGTGGACGTCTTCTACAGCCACCGGTTCGACCCCACCACACCGCTCACGGAGACGATCGGCGCGCTCGCGACGGCCGTGCGCTCGGGCCGCGCGCGCCACGCCGGGATCTCGTCGTACTCCGCGCGCCGCACGCGCGAGGCCGTGCAGGTCGCGGCCGAGGTCGGCGTCGAGCTCGTCGTCACGCAGGTGTCGTACTCGATGCTCAACCGCTGGATCGAGGTGCCCGACGAGTCCGGGACGAGCGTGCTCGACGCCGCGCAGGACGCGGGGCTGGGCGTCGTCGCCTTCTCGCCCCTCGCGCAGGGGATGCTCACCGACCGCTACCTGCACGGCACGCCCGGCGGCTCCCGGGCCGCGCGCGGAGGGCCGCTGCGGCCCGAGTTCCTCTCGGACGAGAACCTCGAGCGCGTCCGGCACCTCGACGCGCTCGCGCGCGCCCACGGACGCTCGCTCGCGAGCACGGCCATTGCGTGGGCGCTGCGCGACGAGCGCGTCACGTCCGTGCTGCTCGGCGCGAGCTCGGTGCGTCAGCTCGACGAGAACCTCGCGGCGCTCACGGCTCCCCCGCTGTCGGACGAGGAGCTGCGCGCGGTCGACGACATCCCGCCGGACACGGGCATCAACCTCTGGGCGTCGCGGTCGAGCGACCTCTGACGCGCGCCCGCGGGCGCGGTCAGCGCGCCGGGGCGGGCGTCGCCTGGTCGCCCGCGCCGCCGTCGGGCCCGAGCTCGTCCGCGAGGACGTCCCCGGCCTCCGCGCCCGCGGCGGCTCGCGCCGCCGTGCGCTCCTCGCGCTCGACGCGCAGCGACGTGATGGCGCTCTCGAAGTCCTCGAGCGAGTCGAACGCCTGGTAGACGCTCGCGAAGCGCAGGTAGGCGACCTCGTCGAGCTCGCGCAGCGGCCCGAGGATCGCGAGTCCGATCTCGTAGGCGTCGAGCTCGGCGCTGCCGCTCGCCCGGATCGTCTCCTCGACCCGCTGCGCGAGGAGGGCGAGGTCGTCCTCGTTGACCGGGCGCCCCTGGCAGGCCTTGCGCACGCCGTTGACGATCTTCTCGCGCGAGAACGGCTCCGTGACGCCCGACCGCTTGACCACCGACAGGCTCGCGGTCTCGATCGTCGTGAAGCGTCGCTGGCACTGGGGGCACTGCCGCCGCCGCCGGATCGACGCCCCGTCGTCGGACGTCCGCGAGTCGACGACGCGCGAGTCCGCGTGACGGCAGAACGGGCAGTGCATGGTGGTCTCTCCTCGGCCGGGGGTGCCGGGAGACCGCGCGCGGCGGTCCGGCGCGTCGAACGTATGACGTCGCACCGCGACGGTGCAACACGCCGTCGACGAGCACGGCGCGCTCGGTGTGCCCGCCACGACGTGCCGAGGACAGCAGAACGGGGGCGGCCGTCTCCGGCCGCCCCCGTCGGGACGCCCCCGTCCCCATCTCGCGCGCGACTCGCCTCGCGCGCAACGACGTGCTCAGGGGCTGCGGTTCCCCGCGGCCCCACCTCTCGCCCGGCCCCCCAGCCTGGCGTGTGAGGTGACACTAACTTAGGCGTGCCTAATCCCGATGCGCAACCCCTGGGCGCGGATCCGTCGCGACGGCGCGCGTGCGCTGCGTCACAGCAGGCCGCTCACCCCTCGACAGGGAGGAGCAGGCGCTGCCCGGCCTGGAGCGTCGACGACGACAGCCCGTTGAGGTCCGCGATGCGCGCCACGACGTCCCGGACGTCCTCCCCGGGGGCGGCGATGCCGCTCGCGTGGTCCCAGAGCGTCTCGCCCGCCGTGACGACGTGGACCCGCACCTCGACCGGCTCGCCCGGCGCGCCGGCGACCGCGCTCCCGACGCGCGCGCCGAGCAGGACCACCGCCAGGGCGAGGAGCGCGAGGACGAGCCGCCCCCGGTTCGTGAGCCGCAGCGGCGCCTCGGACGCCGCCCCGGTGCGGTGCGGCGCGGCGACGCCGCGCACCGCGGTCGTGCCGCGCACGGCGCCGCCCTGCCGGACGGTGCGCGACACGGGTGCCGCCACGTCCGCGACCACGACGCTCGGCGTCAGCAGGGTGCTCGTCATCTCGACCTCCGTCCGGCCCCGCCGGCGCCCGAGCGCCTTCCCCGGTCGCTCGGACCCGGCGGGGCACGTCGCCGACCCGGGACCCGGGTCGAACACGTGTACGTAGAACATCTGTACGAAGGTCTATCACGAAGCACCGACGGAGTCGAGACATGCTCGAACAGATGTTTGATTCGTGTCGCGCTCTCCCCTAGCCTGGGGACAGGTCGGTTCGCCGGACATGTCCATCGGGCAGGTCCGCCGGCACGCCTCCCGCCTGGGACGACGCGCCGGCAGCGGGCCGACCGGTGCCCACGCCGCACGTGGTGCACCGACGAGGAGGACGGCGGACGGCGCGGGGCCACCCGTGGACGGACGCCTCCGCGAGGCGACGAGGGCGGGGACGACGATGGCGGGACGAGGCAGGGAATCGGGCGCGGGGCTCGCCGAGGTGCGCGAGCTCCCGGACGGCACGGCGGGCGGTGACGGCCTGACCCCGCGTCAGCGCCTGGTCCTCGAGACCATCCGCGCGTGCGTCGAGCAGCGCGGCTACCCGCCGAGCATGCGCGAGATCGGCGAGGCCGTGGGTCTCACGAGCCCGTCGTCGGTCAAGCACCAGCTCACGACCCTCGAGCGCAAGGGCTACCTGCGGCGCGACCCGAACCGTCCGCGCGCGATCGAGGTCGTGCAGCCGGACGACTCGCGCCGCGCCGCCCCGCTCGCGCCCGTCGCCCCCGAGACCCCGTTCGACGAGTCCCGCCCCGCGCCGTCGTACGTGCCGGTCGTCGGCCGCATCGCCGCCGGCGGCCCGATCCTCGCCGAGCAGGTCGTCGAGGACGTCTTCCCGCTGCCCCGCCAGCTCGTGGGCGACGGCGAGCTCTTCCTCCTGCGCGTGCAGGGCGACTCGATGATCGACGCCGCCATCTGCGACGGCGACTGGGTCGTCGTGCGCCGCCAGCCCGTGGCCGAGAACGGGGAGATCGTCGCCGCGATGATCGACGGCGAGGCGACCGTGAAGACGTTCAAGCGCACCGACGGGCACGTCCTGCTCGTGCCGCACAACCCCGCGTACGAGCCGATCGTCGGGGACGACGCGCAGGTCCTCGGCCGCGTCGTGTCCGTGCTGCGCAGCCTCTGACCCCGGCGGGCTCCCGCCCTCGCGCCGACGGGCCGGCGACCTCCTCGCGAGGTCGCCGGCCCGTCGTCGCCGGTCCTAGAGTCCGAACCTCCGCGCGACGGACCGCAGGGAGTCCGCCGACGCCCGCAGGCCCGCGAGCTCGGTGTCGGAGAGCGGCACCTCGACGCGCTCGGCCGCGCCGCGGCGGTCGACGAGGGTCGGCAGCGACAGGCACACGTCGTGGAGCCCGTAGTCGCCGTCGAGGAGGGTCGAGACGGGCAGCAGGCGGTGCTCGTCGTCGAGGACCGCCTCGATGATGCGCGTCCCCGCGAGGCCCACGGCGTAGTTCGTCGCGCCCTTGCCCTCGATGATGCGGTACGCGGACTGGACGACCTCGTGCGCGATCTCCTCGCGCGCGTCCGCCGACAGCGGCGGGTGGCCCGCGATGCCGGGCCACTCGAGCAGCGGCACGCCGCCGATCGTCGCCGAGCTCCAGAGCGGGATCTCGCTGTCCCCGTGCTCCCCCGCGATGTACGCGTGCACGTTCTGCACCGCGACGCCGCAGTGCTGGGCGACGAGGAACCGCAGGCGCGAGGAGTCCAGGACGGTGCCGCTGCCGAACAGCCGCTCGGGCGGGAGGCCGGAGAACTTGAGCGCCGCGTACGTGACGATGTCGACGGGGTTGGTCACCATGACGTAGACGGCGTCGGGCGCGACCTCGACGAGCCCGGGAAGGATCGTCCGCATGAGGTTGATCGTGCCCTCGGCGAGGTCGAGGCGGGTCTGACCCTGCTTCTGCTTCGCGCCGGCCGTGACCACGACGACGTCCGCGCCCTCGCACACCGCGACGTCGTCGGACCCCTCGACCCGCGCCATCGGCATGAACTGGATGCCGTGCTGGAGGTCCAGGACCTCCGCGTCGACCTTCGCGCGGTTGACGTCGAGCATGGCCACCGTGCGCGCGGCACCGCGCATGAGCGCCGCGTACGCGAGGGTCGAGCCGACCGCGCCAGCGCCGACGATCGCCAGCTTGGTGGTCCGCGCGCCGCCGCGGGGGGCGGCGGGGTCGGGCGGTGCGCCCGGGGTGGGCGGGGTCGTGCCTGCGTCGGTCATCGCGCCTCCGTCTCGTGGGTTCGGCTCAGCCTAGGGCGGCGAGGCGCCGGAGCGCAGCGGCAGCCACGTCGCGGTCGGTCGTCTGCCAGAAGCCGGGCATCGAGCGCGTGAGGAACGTGCCGTAGCGCGCCGTCACGAGGCGCGGGTCGAGGACCGCGACCACGCCGCGGTCGGCCGTGGAGCGGACGAGCCGGCCCGCGCCCTGGGCGAGCAGGAGCGCCGCGTGCGTCGCGGAGACCTGCATGAAGCCGTTGCCGCCGGCCGCCTCGACGGCGCGGGCGCGCGCGGAGCGCACGGGGTCGTCGGGCCGCGGGAACGGGATGCGGTCGATGAGGACGAGCTGGCACGACGGCCCCGGGACGTCGACGCCCTGCCACAGCGAGAGCGTGCCGAACAGGCACGTCGCCGGGTCGGCGGCGAACTCGCGCACGAGCGTGGGGAGCTGGTCGTCGCCCTGGCACAGGACGGGCACGTCGAGCCGCTCGCGCATCGCCTCGGCCGCCGCCACCGCGGCCCGCCGCGACGAGAAGAGCCCGAGCGTGCGGCCGCCCGCGGCCTCGACGAGGGTCGCGATCTCGTCGAGCTGGTGCTCGGTCGCCGCGTCGCGCCCCGGTGTCGGCAGGTGCTTGGCGACGTAGAGGATCCCCTGCCGCGGGTAGTCGAACGGGCTCCCGACGTCGAGGCCGCGCCACGGCGGCGGCTCCTCGCCGTCCGACCCCGCGCCGCCCAGGCCGAACGTGCGCGCGACCGCGTCGAACGTGCCGCCCAGCGCGAGCGTCGCCGACGTGAAGACGCCCGTGCGCTCGGTGAGCAGGTGGGTCCGGATGAGGCCCGCGACGCCGAGCGGCGCCGCGTGCAGGCGGCTCGCGCCCTCGCCGAACCGGTCCGCCGACCAGCCGCCCTCGCCCGGGCGCGAGCACCAGAGGACGTCGTGCCCCGTGGGGTCCGCCGCCATGCGCTCGGCGACCTCGAAGAGCTGGAGCATCGCCGACTGCGCCATCTTCAGGCCCGTGTCGGGGGTCGCGGGCTTCGTCGCCCCGGTCTCGGGCTTGAGGCGCGACAGCACCTCGCGCGCCGCGTCCCGCACGCCCGCGACGGCGGCGCGCGCGCCGTCGGGCAGCCCGTCGGGGAAGCGCTCGGCGGGCAGCGACCCCACCACGGTGCCGAACGCGGCGGACGCGGCGTCGAGCGCGTCGGTGGCGGCGCCGCCGTGGCGGCGGGCGAGGCGCGCCGCGCCCTCGATCGCGGGTACCGAGAGGTCGACCGTCGCCGCGGCCGTCACGCGGTCGGCGAGCTCGTGGGCCTCGTCGACGACCAGCACGTCGTGCTCGGGCAGGACGCCGGGCGAGCCCATCGCCGCGATGCCCAGCATCGCGTGGTTCGTCACGACGACGTCCGCCTCGCGCGCGGCGGCGCGCGCCTTCTCGGGGAAGCACTCGGCGAGCAGCGGGCAGCGCTGGCCCAGGCACTCGAGCGCCGTGACCGACACCTGCCGCCACGCCTTGTCGCTCACGCCGGGCACGAGGTCGTCGCGGTCCCCGCTCGTCGTCTCCTGGGCCCACTCGCGCACGCGCACGACCTGCTCCCCGAGCGAGGCCGCCGCCCCGGACTCCGCGCGCGCCGACGGGTGGTCGGTCGCGCCGCCGGACTCGCCGGGCAGGTCGAAGAGCGTGGGCTCGTCGGCGGGGTACCCGCCCGCGATCTTGTGCGCGCACAGGTAGTTGTGCCAGCCCTTGAGCAGGGCGATGGAGGCCGGGCGCGGGAGCTCGGAGCCGATCGCGTCGGCGACGAGCGGCAGGTCGCGCGTGATGACCTGGCGCTGCAGGGCGAGGGTCGCCGTGGAGACGACGACGCGCTCGTCGGTCGCGACCGCGTGCCGCACCGCGGGCACGAGGTAGCCGAGCGACTTGCCCGTGCCCGTGCCCGCCTGGACGACGAGGTGCTCGCCGCTGCCGATCGAGCCGGCGACCGCGCGGGCCATCGCGTGCTGCCCGTCGCGGCGCGCGCCGCCGAGCCGCCCGACCGCGAGGTCGAGCAGGGCGTCGACGTCCGGGACGCCCGCGAGCGCCGCCCGGTCGCGGGTCGCGGGACCGGCCGCCGGCGCCGCGTCGTCGGTGGGACGGGGAGCGGCGGAGGAGACGGGGGGCACCCGAGGAGTCTACGGTCGGGCGCCGACGGCTCCCGGGTGCGGCGACGGTCCTGTGGACGACGCACGACGGCGCCGCCGGGCGCAGGGGCCCGGCGGCGCCGTCGGAGGGACGGGCCCGGTCAGGAGCGGGCGGCCGCCCCGGCGAGCTCGGCCGCGAGCGCCTCCGCGACGCGCCCGCGCAGGAGCGTGCCCTCGGCCGTGTGCTCCTCGTGGTCGATCTCGCCCTCGGTGTGCACGCGGTGCACGAGGTCGCCGCGCGAGTAGGGCACGACGACGTCGATCGCGACGTCGGGGCGCGGCAGCTCGTCCGCGATGAGCGCGCGCAGCGCCTCGATCCCCTCGCCGGTGTGCGCGGAGACGACGACGGTGCGCCGCTCGCGGCGCCGGATGCGGTCGACGACCTCGGGGTCGGCGACGTCCGCCTTGTTGAGCACGACGACCTCGGGGACGTCCTCGACGCCCGGGATGTCGGCGAGCACGTGCCGGACCGCGGCGATCTGGCCCTCGGGGTCGGGGTGCGACGCGTCGACGACGTGCAGGAGCAGGTCGGCGTCGCCGACCTCCTCGAGCGTCGAGCGGAACGCCTCGACGAGCTGGTGCGGCAGCGCGCGCACGAAGCCGACGGTGTCGGCGAGCGTGTACACGCGGCCGTCCTCGGTGCGCGTGCGGCGCACGGTCGGGTCGAGCGTGGCGAACAGCGCGTTCTCGACGAGCACGCCCGCGCCGGTGACGGCGTTGAGCAGGCTCGACTTGCCCGCGTTGGTGTACCCGGCGATCGCGACCGAGGGGATCGCGTGCCGCTTGCGCGAGGAGCGCTTGGTCTCGCGCCCGGGGGCCATCGCCGCGATCTCGCGGCGCAGCTTCGCCATGCGGTTGCGGATGCGGCGCCGGTCGAGCTCGATCTTCGTCTCGCCGGGGCCGCGCGAGCCCATGCCGGCGCCCGCGCCGCCGACCTGGCCGCCGGCCTGCCGGGACATCGACTCGCCCCAGCCGCGCAGGCGCGGCAGGAGGTACTCGAGCTGCGCGAGCTCGACCTGGGCCTTGCCCTCCCGGGACTTGGCGTGCTGCGCGAAGATGTCGAGGATGAGTGCCGTCCGGTCGACGACCTTGACCTTGACGATGTCCTCGAGCGCGCGGCGCTGGGAGGGTGCGAGCTCGCCGTCGACGACGACCGTGTCCGCGCCGCTCGCGGCGACGATCTCCGCGAGCTCGGCGGCCTTGCCGGACCCGAGGTAGGTGCCGGGGTCGGGCTTGGCACGGCGCTGGACGAGGCCGTCGAGCACCTGGGAGCCGGCGGTCTCGGCGAGGGCAGCGAGCTCGCGCAGCGAGACCTCGGCCTCGAGCGCGCTCGTCGCCGCGCCGTCCTCGCGCGGGTCGTTCGACGGGCTCCACAGCCCGACGAGCACGACCTTCTCGAGCCGCAGCTGGCGGTACTCGACCTCGGTGACGTCCTGGAGCTCGGTCGACAGGCCGGCGACGCGGCGCAGCGACGCGCGCTCGGCGAGGTCGAGCTGGTCGCCGTCGTGCTCCGCGTGGACCGTGCCGCCCTCGGCGCGCGCCGTCCCGGCCCGAGCGAGCACCCGCGCCACGACGTCGCTCGCGATGTCCCGCGTCACGTCGGCCGGCTCGTCTCGAGCCGTCGTGGGGTTCGCAGGGGTCTGGGTCATGTGCCGCCTCTCGTCGGGGTCGGGCGCTCGGTGCGTCCGGTGGTAGAACAAGCGTGGCACGCGAAAACGTCCCGGTGCCAACGGATTCCACGGCGCGCCCGCCGGGGCGGGGTCCGCGCGGCTCCCCGCGGGCCGGTGCGCGGCCCGCGGCCCCCGTAGGATCACGCCTCGTGAGCGACGAGCCGGACCACTACTTCACCGCACGCCCCGCCTCCGCGGCGGAGCGCCGCACGCTCGGGGTGCGCCTCGCCGGCCGGGACGTCGAGGTCGAGGTCGCGGGCGGCGTCTTCTCCCCCGGGCGGCTCGACCTGGGCACGCAGGTGCTGCTGCGCACGGTGCCGCCCCTCGGGGACGTGCTGGCCGACGACGGCGCGGGCGCGCACGTGCTCGACCTCGGGTGCGGCTGGGGCCCCGTGGCGCTGACGATGGCGCTCGACGCGCCGGCGGCGACCGTGTGGGCGGTCGACGTCAACGAGCGCGCGCTCGACCTCGTGCGGCGCAACGCCGAGCGCCTCGGGCTCGCCGGGGTGCGGGCGGTCACGCCCGACGAGGTGCCCGACGACGTCGCGTTCGCCGCGCTGTGGTCGAACCCGCCGATCCGGGTGGGCAAGGACGTGCTGCACGGGATGCTGCTGCGGTGGCTGCCGCGCCTCGCCCCGGGAGCGGTCGCGCACCTCGTGGTCCAGCGCAACCTCGGGGCGGACTCGCTGCAGCGCTGGCTCGTCGAGCAGCTCGGGCCCGTGCTGCCCGGGGCGCACGTCGCACGGACCGCGAGCGCCAAGGGGTTCCGCGTCCTGGAGGTCGGGGCCCCGCGGGACTGAGGCGCGGACCGAGGCGGCGGTCCCAGCGTCAGACGACGGCCGGCTCGCCGTCCGCGTCGGGCACGGGGGCGCCCGGTGCCGGGGGCACCGGACCGGCCGGGCCCGCGGGCGCGGCGGCGCGCAGGAGCCGCTCGAGGTCGATCTCGCCCGAGTGCACGAGCTCCGCGGGCCCGGCGAGCTCGACGTGGTCGCCCGGGAGCGCGCGCACGCGCACCGTGCCGCCGGGGACGTCGACGAACCACGTGTCGGGCGCGTCGGGGCCGCCCCACACGCGCACCGCGAGCGCCGCGGCGCACGCCCCCGTCCCGCACGACGGCGTCTCCCCCACCCCGCGCTCGTGCACGCGCATGCGCACGCGCCCCACGAGGGTGCCGTCCTCGGCCTCGGACTCCCCGAGCGGGACGACGAGCTCGACGTTGGTGCCGTGCGCCGGCACCGGCTCCACGACGGGGGCGCCGGTGAGGTCCGCCCCCTCGAGCAGGTCCTCGCGCGCGAGCGCGAGCACGGTGTGCGGGTTGCCGAGGTCGACGCTCAGCGCGGGCCGCGGCACGTCCCAGCCGCGCACGACGACCGTCGCGTCGTAGCCCGCGCGCAGCGCGTCGCGCCCGCCCGGCAGGTACCACGGGCCCATGTCGACCGCGTACCAGCCGTCGTCCTCCTTGCGCACGCGCTTGACGCCCGCGCGGGTCCCGACGGGCACCTCCGCGCCGTCGGCGAGGTCGACGAGGCCGAGGCTCTCCGCGAACGCGGCGAAGACCCGCACGCCGTTGCCGCACATCTCCGCGACGGAGCCGTCCGCGTTGCGGTAGTCCATGAACCAGATCGCGTCCGGGTCCTGCGCGAGCACCGCGCGCGACTCGGGCACGAGGGCCGTCGGCACGAGCCGGATCACGCCGTCGGCGCCGATGCCGCCGCGCCGGTCCGCGAGCGCCCGGACGAGCTCGGGCGTGAGGTCCAGCTCGCCCTTCGTGTCGGCGAGCAGCACGAAGTCGTTGCGGGTCCCGTGGCCCTTGGTGAACCGGGTGCGCGTCATGAGCCCAGACTACGGCGCACGGGGGCGCCGGCGTCCGCGGCGTCCGGCCCGCGCGGGTCCGGCGCCTGCCCGGCGTCGGCCGCCGCGACGGCCGCGAGCGCGTCGTCGAGCAGGCGGGGCGAGCGGGCGTCGAGCCAGCGCACCCGGGGGTCGCGGCCGAACCAGCCCATCTGCTTGCGCGCGAGCCGGCGCGTGTTCGCGGTGACGGCCTCGCGCGCCTCCTCCTCGCTCGCCTCGCCGTGCAGGTGCGCGAGCACCTCGGCGTACCCGACGGCGCGGCGCGCGGTGCGACCCATGCCCGCCGCCTCGACGCGCCGCACCTCGTCGACGAGCCCGAGCTCCCACATGCGCGCGACCCGGCCCGCGACGCGCGCGTCGAGCTCGGCGCGGTCGCAGTCGAGACCGATCTGCACGGTGGGCCGCACGTACTCCTGGCGCGGGAGGTTCGCGGTGAACGGCCGGCCCGTGAGCTCGATGACCTCCAGCGCGCGCACGACGCGCCGCGTGTTGGCCGGGCCGATGCTCGCCGCGGCGGCCGGGTCGAGACGGGCGAGCTCGTCGTGCAGGGCGCGCGTGCCCTCGCGACCGGCGCGCTCCTCGAGCGCGGCCCGCACGTCCGGGTCGGTGCCCGGGAAGCGCATGTCGTCGAGCAGCGCGCGCACGTACAGCCCCGAGCCGCCGACGACGACGGCGCGCGCGCCCCGCCCGGCGATCTCGTCGAGGACGCCCCGCGCGACCTCCTGGTACCGCGCGACGGACGCGTCCTCGGTCGGGTCGAGCACGTCGAGGAGGTGGTGGCGCACGCCCCGGCGCTCCGCCTCGGGGACCTTCGCCGTGCCGACGTCCATCCCGCGGTAGAGCTGGTAGGCGTCCGCGTTGACGACCTCGGCCGGGGCCCCGGGCACGCCGAGCCGCTGCGCGAGGTCGAGCGCGAGGTCGGACTTGCCCGTCGCGGTCGGGCCGACGACCGCGACGACGACGGGCCGCGCGTCGGGCGCGGCGGCGTCCGGGGTCCGGGCGGGGGGCTCGGGCTGCGGGTTCACCCGCAGAACGGTACCGGGGGGCCGGGACGGTGTGGGAGGCGTTGCGTAGTCTGTCCGAGTCGCCCGGTCGGTCCCGGCCGGGCTCTTCGACGCACCGACCCGAGAGAACGAGGACCGCACGCCATGGGCTTCTTCACCAAGCCGGACGCCGCCCCCGCCAGCCACAACGCGCCCGTGACGCGCGAGCGCATCGAGGCGTTCCTCACGAGCCGCGACTGGCGCTACTTCGTCGACTCGGACGGCGACCTCGGGGGCAGCTGGGACGGCAAGGTGTTCTTCTTCTTCCTCATGGGCGAGAAGAAGGAGATCCTGCAGGTGCGCGGCCGCTGGCACCGCACGCTCCCCGCGTCGGCGGAGGCCCAGGTCGCGCTCGTGGCCAACGAGTTCAACCGCGACAAGATCTGGCCCAAGGTCTACGGGCGCGTCGAGGACGACCAGCTCGCGGTCTACACGGAGGTCGCCACGGACCTCGAGTTCGGCGCCGCGGACGACCAGCTCGGCCAGCTCGTCGAGTGCGGCCTGTTCACGGGCCTGCAGTTCTTCGACGCGCTCGACGAGCGCTTCCCCGACACGGCCGCGCAGGTGCTCGGCGACGCCGACGCCCGGTGAGCCGGGGCGGCGCGGCGGGGGCGTCGTCCCCGGTTCGCGACGCGACCGGCGCGGCCTTCCAGGTCGACCTGCGCGGCGTCGTCGACCTCCTCGCCCGGCACCTGTACTCGAGCCCGCGCGTGTACCTGCGCGAGCTGCTGCAGAACGGCGTCGACGCGATCACGGCCCGCGCGGGTCTCGCTCGGGGCGAGGACGCGGACCGTCCGGCGCGGGGCGCGGTCCTTCTGCGCCCCACGCCGGACGGCGGCCTCGAGGTCCACGACGACGGCGTGGGGCTGACGCGGGACGAGGCGCGCGAGCTCCTCGCCACCATCGGTCGCTCCTCGAAGCGCGACGTCGAGCTCGGCGCCGGGCGCGAGGAGTTCCTCGGCCAGTTCGGCATCGGCCTGCTCTCCGCGTTCCTCGTCGCCGACGAGATCGAGCTCGTCTCGCGCTCGGCGCGCACGGGGGCGGACGGCGCGCGCCCGGCCCCGGTGCGCTGGCGCGGCCGGTCCGACGGGAGCTACGACCTCGTCGAGCTCGACCCGCAGGACCCGGCCGCACCGTCGGGGCCCGGCAGCGTCGTGCGCCTGCGACCGCGGCGCGACGCCGAGCACTGGCTCGCCGCCGGCACGGTGACGGCGCTCGCGCTCGAGGTGGGCTCGCTCCTGCCCGTGGACCTGCTCGTCGAGACGCACCTCGCCGAGCACGCCGAGCACGCCGAGCACGGTGTCGGGCAGGGTGACGGCCCGGGTGACCGGTCGGGCGGGGCCACCGTCCGGCGGCGCCTGTCGGGCGACGACCTCCCGTGGCGCGTCGCGCACCCGTCGCCGGCCGCGCGCGACGCCGCGCTCGCCGCGTACGGCGAGCGCACGCTCGGCTTCACGCCGCTCGCGCGCATCGACCTCGACGTGCCCCTCACCGGGCTCTCGGGCGTCGCGTACGTGCTGCCGGCCGCCGTCGCGCCGACCACCTCCGCGCGCCACCGCGTGTACCTCAAGCGGATGCTGCTCGGGGGCGCCGTCGACGACCTGCTGCCGTCGTGGGCCTTCTTCGTGCGGTGCGTCGTCGACGCCTCCGCCCTGCGCCCGACGGCCTCGCGCGAGGGGCTCTACGAGGACGAGGTGCTGCTCGCGACGCGCGACGCCCTCGGGGCGCAGGTGCGGCGCTGGACGCTCGAGACGCTCGGCGAGGACTCCCCCGTCGCGCGGCGCTTCCTCGAGACGCACCACCTCGCCGTCCGCGCGCTCGCGCTCCAGGACGACGAGATGCTCGACGTCGCCGCGCGGGTCCTGCCGTTCGAGACGACGGCGGGCACCGGCACCCTCGCCGACCTCGCCGCCGCCCACCCCGAGGGGCGGCTCGTCTACACGACGAGCGTCGAGGAGTACCGGCGCCTCGCGCCGGTCGCGGCGGCCCAGGGGCTGCCGGTCGTCAACGGCGGCTACGTGTACGACGCCGACCTCCTCGCGCGCGCGGCACGGCGCTTCCCGCAGTGGCGCCTGACGCCGGTGACGTCCGACGACGTCGCGCACGTCCTCGCGCAGGTCGAGCCGCTGCGCGAGCTCGAGGTCGCCGACGCGCTCGCGTCGCTCGGCACCGCGCTCTCCGACCAGGACTGCGACGTCGAGCTGCGGCGCTTCGCCCCCGACGCGCTGCCCGCGATGCTCCTGCACGACCGCGACGGGGACCACGCGCGCGCGGCGGCGCGGACCGCCGCCGAGACGGACGACCTGTGGGGCGGCGTCCTCGCCGGCCTGACGGGCCCCGCCCGCGCGCGGCGGCTCGTGCTCAACGACGACAACGCGACCGTGCGCGCCCTGCTCGCCTCGCCCGACGACGCGGTGCGCGGCGCGGGCGTGCGGTCCCTGTACGTCACGGCGCTGCTCGCGTCGGGCCGCGCGCTCCAGGCGCCCGAGGCCGCCGTGATGAACGACGCGCTCTCGCTGCTGCTCGGCCGCGCGCTCGCGCCCGGCGCACCGCGGGACGTGCCCCGCGACCACCCGCTCGACCCCGACGACGAGGAGCCCCGATGACCCGGTCCGTGGACCAGGTGAACGCCGCCGTGTACGAGATCCGCAGCATGCCGTACGGGATCGCCCGCTCGGCCGCGGCGGCCGCCGAGCTCGAGCGCGTGGTCGCGGAGGGGCCCGACGCGGCCCGCGCGTACACGCTCTTCGCGCTCGTCGAGTCGTACGTGTGGGGCGGCGAGGTCGCCAAGGCGTACCTGCCGTTCACCCAGATGCTGCGGTGGTGGGACGAGCACCCCGAGCACTTCGACGCCGAGGACGCGCACTCGCTGTTCTGGTCGTTCAAGTGGATGGTCGGTCACCTCGTGGAGTTCCCGACCGTCCCCGCCGAGCAGATCGAGCGCACCCTCGAGGACATGGCGCGGCGCTACGCCCTCGCGGGCAACGGCATGAACGCCGTCGCGCTCGAGCGCTTCGACTGGGCGCGCGAGCGCGGCGCCGCCGACGTCGAGGAGGCCTACCGGGCGTGGGTCGCGACGCCGCGCGACGAGTTCTCCCAGTGCGAGGCCTGCGAGCCCGGGGACCGCGCGGCGTACCTGTTCGAGACCGGTCGGTACGACGAGGGCATCCGCCTCCTCGAGCAGGTGCTCACGGGCTCGCCGCGGTGCGCGACCGAGCCCGGAGACATGCTCTCCCACCTCCAGCTCGCCTACCTGGAGGTCGGCGACGTCGAGGCCGCGGCGCGCACCCACCGGCGCGGGCTGCGCCACCTCGACAACGGCGTGACCATGGACGGCCCCCAGGGCCGCCACGTCGAGTTCCTCGCGCGCACCGGCAACGCCGACCGCGCCCTGCGCCGGGTCGTGGACCAGCAGCGCCACCTCGTCGAGTCCGACTCGCCCGGCGAGCGGCTCGGCTTCCTCACGAGCGTGGGCGTCGCGACGCGCGTCCTGCGGGCCGAGCACGGCGACGAGCCGCTCGCCCTGCGCGAGGTCCCCGCGACGACCGTCGCCGAGCTCGACGACTGGGTCCGGGACGAGGCGGCCGGGCTCGCCCGGGCGTTCGACGCGCGCAACGGCACGACGGCGGCGAGCGACCGGCTCCGCCGCGCGGCGGAGCGCGCCGAGCGCCTGCTGCCCGTCGACCTCGGCGTGCTGGGTGCGTCCGACGACGCGCCGTCCGCCGACCGCGCGCACTCCGCCGACGGCGCGGACCCCGCTGCCGTCCCCGTCGGCACGGACGGCGTCGTGCCGGCCGGTGCCGCCGCGCCGGACGGCCCGGACGCGCTGCTCGAGCAGGCCGAGGCGGTCGCCGCCGAGGACCCCGTGCGCTCCGCGCGCCTGCAGCGTCGTGCCGCGGAGCTGTTCGAGGCGTCCGGCCGGCTCGACCGCGCCGGGTTCGCGCTCGCCGAGGCCGCCCAGGTCGCGGCCCTCGAGGGGGACGTCGACGCCGCGGTGCCGGCGTTCGGCCGCGCGGTCGCGCTCCTGCACGCGGGCGGCGTCCCGGCCCGGTACGTCGGGGCCGTGGTCCGCGCCGCAGCCCGGCTCGCGGCGTCCGGCGACGACGTGACCGCCGCGCTCGGCGCCGTCGACCGCGTGCTCGCCGGGCTCGCGACGACGGCGAAGGAGGCCGGCCCCGCGGGCGGGGTCGACGCGGCGTCGTCGGTGGCGGACGGCTCGCAGGACGCGCTCGCGGAGCGCGAGCGCGCCGCCGACGCCGCCGAGGCGCGCGAGCTCCGGGACACCCGGGCACGCCTGCTCGCGACGGCGGGAGAGCTCCTCGAGGCCGCGGCCGCGGCGGAGTCGGTGGCGGAGGACTACGCGCGCGCGGGACAGGTCCCGGACGCCGCGCACGCGTTCTGGCTCGCGGGACGCTCGCGCGCGCAGGCGGGCGAGCACGCCGACGCCGTCGACGCGCTCGAGTCGGCGATGGAGGGCTTCGCGATCGTCGGCGACCGCGACGCACGCGTCCGCGTCGCCGACGAGCTCGTGACCACGCTGCAGCACCTCGGCCGCGACGACGACGCCGCGCGCGTCGCGCAGGCCCTCACCGCGTGAGGTAGCGCACGACCTCGTACGCGGCGCCGTCGGGCGAGGCGTCGACGCGCGAGGTCGTGCGCTCCCGCTCCCACGCGGCGTCGACGAAGCCGTCGAGCACGGCTGCGAGCGCCGGACGGCGCGGGTCGTCCGCGACGACGAGGCCGACCCCGCGGCCGCGCAGCGCGACGCCCAGGGCGCGGGCGTCGGCCGGGTCCACGGCGTCGCCGAGCTCCACGACCTCGACGCCCGCGCGCCGGCCCGTCGCGCCGAGCGCGAGGAGCGCGACCGACGCCCCGACGCCCGCCGGGCCGACCACCTCCCGGCCGGTCCCCTCGGGGTCCAGCCCGGCCGGCTGCGTCCACGCGGGGTCGAGCCACGCGTCGGCGACGCCCGCCGCGGCGAGCGACGCCGTCGCCGGTGCGCTCTCCACGCCCTCCTCGCGGGTACCGGCCCCGACCACCACGACGGGCCGGTCGGCCGGGAGCCCGGCGAGGCCGTCGAGCGCGGCGCGCCGTGCGGCGTCGAGCACCCGGGCGCGACCTGCGGCACCGGGGACGAGGAGCGGGGTGGCGGGCAGGACGACGGCGCGGGTGGTCACGACGACACCGTAACGACCGCGCGGCGCACCGCGGCTGGACGACACGTCGCCGGCGGACGGGCCGGCCACGGCGTGGTCTGCGCACGACGACCCGCGCCCACGCCGAGTACGGTGGGACGGTGAGGTTCTTCGACGACCGCGACGACGACCGGCGGGAGGCCGGTTCCGGGGGCGCCCCGGACGCGCCGGGCCCGATCGGCGACGACGAGCTCCGCTCGCAGGTCGAGGACGTGCTGGCGCGCGAGCTGGGCCAGGTCGCCGTGGACCGGGGACGGGCCCCGTCGCCGCTGCGGCTCGACCGGGTCGTGGAGTGGATCACGGACAGCGGGTACAGCTACTTCGTCGACTCCGACGGCGACGTCGGCGGCCTGTGGCACGGGCGGCTCTTCTACTTCCTGCTGTTCGGCGCCCACGACGAGATCCTCCAGGTGCGGGGGCAGTGGAACCGCGACCTCGCGATCGAGCGTCTCGAGGAGGTGCTCGAGTTCTGCAACGACTGGAACGCCGACCGCATCTGGCCGAAGACGTACACGCGCGTGCGCGACAACGGCATGGTGCAGGTCTTCACCGAGGTCACGGTCGACCTCGAGCACGGCGCGACCGACTCCCAGCTCGACCAGCTCCTGCAGTGCGGGCTGAGCACGGGCTCCATGTTCTTCGACGCGCTCGACGAGTTCTACCCCGACCCGGCGAGGCAGGCGCCATGACCCAGTCCCGCACCGGCTGGTTCGCGCGCCTGTTCGGCAACCGCCGCCCCAAGTCCCCCGAGCAGGCCGCGCCCGAGGCCGAGCTCCCGCGCCCGCTGTCGATGTCGCGCGTCGGGGACCACCTCACGCGCCGCGGGTACCACTTCCGCGTCGACGACGACGGCGACATCACCGGCACCTGGGACGGCCACCGGTTCTGGTTCCTCCTGCTGGGCGACCGGTCGGAGATCCTCCAGATCCGCGGCCGGTGGTCCACGACGCTCCCGCTCGAGGCGCGCCTCGCCACGCTCCAGGCCGTCAACGACTGGAACCGGGAGCGGATCTGGCCCAAGGTCTACCTCCGCGAGGAGGGCGGACGGCTCGGCGTGTACGCCGAGGTCTCGGTCGACCTCGAGCACGGCGCGACGGACGCGCAGCTCGCGCAGACCGTCTCGTGCGGGCTCGGCACCGCGGTGCAGCTCTTCCACGCGATCGGCGCCCAGCTGCCGCCGGGCGTCGTCGACGGCGACGAGTCCTGAGGACCCCGCGCCGCCCCGGTCGCTAGCGGCGGACGCCCGGCAGGCCGAGCACGACGGGGCCCGCCGCACCGGCACCCGCGCCGCCGTGCCCGTGGTCGTCCCCGCCGCCGAGGCGGGCGCGCTCGCGCGCCGCCCACGCGTCGCCCGAGCGCGTGCGCCGCACGGAGAACGTCCCGCCCGCGAGCGCGGAGTCCGCGAGCAGGTGGTGCGGCGCGGAGCGCGTGACCTCGACGGTCACGACGTCGCCCGGGCGCGGGAGCCGCGCGTCGGGGGCGTCGGCCAGGCGCGGGTCGAGCGCGGACGGGTCGGCCCCGGGCGCGGCCGCGGCGTCGGCCACCGCGACCCCGGCGGGCAGCGCGAGGTGGACGAGGCGGTTGTCCGGCGCGCGCCCGGTGAGGCGGTGCGTCTCGCCGTCCTTGCGCCCGGACCCCTCGGAGACGAGGACCTCGACGGTCCGGCCCACCTGGCGCGCGGACTCCTCGCCCGCGATGCGCTCCTGGAGCGCCTGCAGGCGCTCGAAGCGCTCCTGCACGACCTCCTTGGGGAGCTGGCCCTCCATGGTCGCGGCGGGCGTGCCGGGCCGCGGCGAGTACTGGAACATGAACGCCGACGAGAACCGCGACGCCTCGACGACGCGCATCGTCTCGGCGAAGTCCTCCTCGGTCTCGCCCGGGAAGCCGACGATGATGTCGGTCGTGATCGCCGCGTCGGGCATGACGGCCCGCACGCGGTCGAGGATGCCGAGGAACTTCTCGGAGCGGTAGGAGCGCCGCATCGCGCGCAGCACGCGGTCCGAGCCCGACTGGAGCGGCATGTGCAGCTGGGGCATGACGTTCGGCGTCTCGGCCATCGCCGCGATGACGTCGTCCGTGAACGCGGCCGGGTGCGGCGACGTGAACCGCACGCGCTCGAGCCCCTCGACCGTGCCGCACGCGCGCAGCAGCTTCGCGAACGCGCCGCGGTCGCCGAACTCGACGCCGTAGCTGTTGACGTTCTGGCCGAGGAGCGTGACCTCGATGGCGCCCGCCTCGACGAGCGCACCGACCTCGGCGAGCACCTCGCCCGGCCGCCGGTCGCGCTCCTTGCCGCGCAGGTGCGGCACGATGCAGAAGGTGCACGTGTTGTTGCAGCCCACGCTGATCGACACCCAGCCCGCGTAGACGGACTCGCGCTTCGTGGGCAGCGTCGACGGGAAGACCTGGAGCGACTCGGCGATCTCCACCTGCGCGGCCTCGTTGTGCCGGGCGCGCTCGAGCAGGACCGGCAGGGCGTCGAGGTTGTGCGTGCCGAACACGACGTCCACCCAGGGGGCCTTGTCGACGATCGTCCCGCGGTCCTTCTGCGCGAGGCAGCCGCCGACGGCGATCTGCATGCCCGGTCGCTGCGCCTTGACGGACGCGAGCTGGCCGAGGTTGCCGTAGAGCCGCGTCGCGGCGTTCTCGCGCACCGCGCACGTGTTGATGACGACGACGTCGGCACGGTTGGCGGCCTCGTCTTCCGCGCTCGCGCGCGTGTACCCGGCCTGCTCGAGCATGCCGGCCATGTGCTCGGAGTCGTGGACGTTCATCTGGCAGCCGAGGGTGCGCACGAGGTAGGTGCGTGCGGCGCCGTCGGGGGTCTCGGCGGCCGGGAGCGGGGCGGGGGCGATCGTGGACATCACCGTCCAGGGTACGGCCCGGCCACCGGTGTTACTGAACTGTTGCCGGACTGTTGCGCGATTCGGTGGCGACGGCAACAGATGCCCCCTATGTTCGAAAAATGGTCGATGACACACCGACTCCGTCCCCGCCTGCCGTGACCGGCCGGCCGTCCGACGACGCGCTCGGCGCGCCGCTGGTGGAGCTGCACGACGTCAACAAGCACTTCGGCGAGCTGCACGTCCTGCAGGACATCAACCTCACGGTGCGCCGCGGCGAGGTCCTCGTCGTCATCGGCCCGTCCGGCTCGGGGAAGTCCACGCTGTGCCGGGCCATCAACCGCCTCGAGACGATCGACTCGGGCGAGATCCGGATCGACGGCCAGCCGCTGCCGGAGGAGGGCAAGGCGCTCGCCCGGCTGCGCTCCGACGTGGGCATGGTCTTCCAGTCGTTCAACCTCTTCGCCCACAAGACGATCCTCGACAACGTCACGCTCGGGCCCGTGAAGGTCCGGCGCGAGCGGTCGAAGGACGCGAAGGAGCGGGCCCTCGCGCTGCTCGACCGCGTCGGGGTGAAGAACCAGGCGCAGAAGATGCCGGCGCAGCTCTCGGGCGGCCAGCAGCAGCGCGTCGCGATCGCGCGGGCGCTCGCCATGCAGCCCAAGGTCATGCTCTTCGACGAGCCGACCTCGGCGCTCGACCCCGAGATGATCAACGAGGTCCTCGACGTCATGGTCGCCCTCGCCAAGGAGGGCATGACGATGATCGTCGTCACGCACGAGATGGGCTTCGCGCGCAAGGCCGCGAACCGCGTCGTGTTCATGGCCGACGGGCAGATCGTCGAGGAGGCGCACCCCGAGGAGTTCTTCACGGCGCCGAAGAGCGACCGCGCCAAGGACTTCCTGTCGAAGATCCTCACCCACTGACGTCCGACAACCCCACCCCCCGGGCGTCCTCCCGAGGCACACCTCGACGGACGACCACCACTCACGAAGGGTATGAACGATGCGCACACGACACGCAGGGGCTGCCGTCCTCGCCGCACTCACCGCGCTCACGCTGGCCGCGTGCGGCGGCGGCGAGGTCGGAGGCGAGGGCGAGGAGACGAGCGGGACCGCCACCGAGGGCGGCGCCGACGGTTCGATCCGGATCGGCATCAAGTTCGACCAGCCCGGCCTCGGCTACCAGGACGGGTCGACGTACACCGGCTTCGACGTCGACGTCGCGACGTACGTCGCCGACAAGCTCGGGTACTCCGAGGACCAGATCGAGTGGGTCGAGGCCCCGTCCGCGCAGCGCGAGACGCTGCTGCAGACCGGTCAGGTCGACATGATCTTCGCGACGTACTCGATCACCGACGAGCGCAAGGAGACCGTCGCGTTCGCCGGGCCGTACTTCGTCGCCGGCCAGGACCTCCTCGTCGCCGAGGACAACACCGACATCACCGGCCCCGAGTCGCTCGAGGGCAAGAACCTGTGCTCGGTGACGGGCTCGACGTCCGCGCAGCGCATCAAGGACGAGTACGCCTCGGGCGTCCAGCTCCTCGAGCGCCCGGGCTACGCCGAGTGCGTCACGGCCCTCACGGCCGGCCAGGTCGACGCGGTGACGACCGACGACATCATCCTCGCCGGCCTCGCCGCGCAGCCCGCGAACCAGGGCAAGGTCAAGGTCGTCGGGGCGCCGTTCTCCACCGAGCGCTACGGCGTCGGGCTCCCGCAGGACAACGAGATCTGCGCCGACGTGAACACCGCGATCGAGGAGATGATCGAGGACGGTTCCTGGGAGGAGGCCGTGACGGCCAACACCGAGGGCACCGGGTACACGCCGAACGCGAGCGAGAACCCGCCCACGGTCGACGCCTGCGCCTGATCCGGACCGAGGGGGGCGGCGCGGTGCGCCGCTCCCCTCCTCCGTCCCGACGCGGTCCTCGTCCCCGACGAGGCCGCCGTACCCCACCCGGAGGATGACGAACCGTGGGTGACTACCTGTCCCAGATCGGCGAGCTGTTCGCGCAGTACGACGTGATCGGCGCGTTCTGGGTCAACATCCAGCTGACCTTCTGGGCCGCGATCTTCTCGCTGGTCCTCGGCACGGTGCTGGCACTGATGCGCATCTCGCCGATCGCGAGCCTGCAGTGGGCGGGGACCGCCTACGTCAACGTGCTCCGCAACACGCCGCTCACGGTCATCATGACGTTCATGGTCCTGGGCGTGTGGACGCAGCTCCAGATCAGCCTGTCGGACGACTTCGCGACGAACTTCTTCCGGTTCGCCGTCGTGGGCCTCACGGTCTACCACGCCGCGTTCGTGTGCGAGGCGATCCGCAGCGGCGTGAACACGGTGCCGCTGGGCCAGGCGGAGGCGGCGCGCGCCATCGGCCTGTCCTTCCTGCCGGCCGCGCGGCTCATCATCCTGCCGCAGGCCTTCCGCGGCGCGATCGCCCCGCTCGGCAACACGCTCATCGCGCTGCTCAAGAACTCGACCGTCGCCGCCGCCGCCAGCGTGACGACGGAGACGTCGAGCCTCATGCGCACGATGATCGAGTTCAACTCGAGCTACATCTACGCGATCTTCTTCATGTTCGCGATCGGCTACGTCATCCTCGTCATCCCGATCGGCCTGCTGACCACGTCCCTCTCGACCCGTCTGGCGGTGCGCCGATGAGCTCCCAGCAGTCCGTCCTCTTCGACGCGCCGGGCCCGAGGGCGCGCCGCGCCATCGCGCTCGGCAACGTCGTGGGCGCCGTGGTCGTCCTCGGCATCGCGGCGCTCGTCCTGCTCGAGCTCGAGCGCAAGGGCCAGCTCTCCTGGGACCTGTGGGGCCCCGTCTTCACCGCGAACGCGTGGGAGAACTACTTCATCCCGGGCCTGCAGAACACGCTGCGCGCCGCGGCGTTCGCGATCGTCGGCGCCGTGGCCCTCGGCCTGGTGCTCGGGACGGGGCGCCTCTCGCACGTGCGCGCCGTGCGCTGGGTGTGCGGGGTCGTGGTGGAGTTCTTCCGCGCCGTCCCGGTGCTGCTCCTCATGATCTTCTTCTGGCTGCTGCTGGGCTTCAACAAGGTCGGCGACGACCCGTCGTTCCTCGCCGTCGTCATCGCGCTCATCCTGTACAACGGGTCCGTCATCGCCGAGCTCGTGCGCTCCGGCGTCGGGAACCTCCCGCGCGGGCAGTCGGAGGCAGGTCTGGCGATCGGCCTCACGCGCGGCCAGACCCTCCGCTCGATCCAGCTCCCGCAGGCCCTCATCGCGATGCTCCCGGCCCTGGTCTCGCAGCTCGTCGTCGTCCTCAAGGACACCGCGCTCGGCCAGATCATCGTCTACAACGAGCTCCTGCGCGCGGCCCAGATCTTCGGCAACGGCAACGGCAACAACCTGCAGACGCTCGCCGTCGCCGCCGTGATCTTCATCGTCATCAACTGGCTCCTGACGACCGTCGCCCAGTGGCTCTCGCGCTTCCTGCGCGGCCGGACGTCGGGCGCGACCGCCGCGGGACCGGGGATCGGGAACCCCACGGTCACCGCGCAGGGCGGCACGGCGCCGTCCGCCGGCGCGAGCGAGAGCGTCGCCCGCTGACGACCGACGAGGCCCGGTCCGCGCGTCCTGCGCGGGCCGGGCCTCGTCGTCGGTGGGCGCAGGTCGTCGGTGGGCGCAGGTCGTGCGGTCGTGGCGGTCCTTGCGGTCGTGGCGGTCGTGGCGGTCGCGCGGTCGGGGCGGTCGTGGCGGTCATGCCGGTCGTGGCGCAGCAGCCGGACGCCTGGCGTCCGGCGTGCGGCACGGGACGACGCGCTACGCGTCCGGCGCGTCGGACTCCTCGCGGTCGAGCTCGCGCTGGACGACCTCGAACGCGAGCCCCGGGGAGTAGCCCTTGCGGGCGAGCGCGCCGACGGCTCGGCGCACGCGCACGTCGCGGTCGAGCCCCGCGGTGCGACGCAGCCGCGCGCGGGCGAGGTCTCGCGCGGCGTCCGCCTCGGAGTCGTCGTCCACCTGCTCCAGCGCGGTCGAGCTCACGTCGTCGTCGATCCCGCGCCGACGCAGCTCGCTCGAGATGGCACGACGGGACAGGCCGCGCTCGGCGTGCCGCGTGCGCACGATCATCTCGGCGTACTGGACGTCGTCGACGAGCCCGACCTCCTCGTAGCGGTCGAGCAGCGGGAGCACGACGTGCTCCGGGTACCCCTTGCGCGCGAGCGACTGGGCGAGCTCGGCCCGGCTCTTCGGGGCCGCGGTGAGGATGCGCAGCACCGTCTCCCGCGCGCGCTCCGTCAGCTCGGCGTCGGAGATCTCGCCGCTCTCGACGAGCTCGTGCAGGGACGGGCGCGAGCGCCGCGCGGAGCCCTTGTCCCCCGCGCGACGCTCGCGTGCCTGCCGGTGCTCGCCCGTCAGAACGGCTTCTTGCCCTTGGCCGCGGCCGGCGCCTTGGCCGCGGCAGGAGCGGCGGCGGGCGCCTCGACGGCGACGCCCGCGCCCGGGTCGGCCGGCGCGTCGACGCGCGCCCCGACACCGAGCTTCTCCTTGATCTTCTTCTCGAGCTCGTTCGCGAGGTCCGGGTTGTCGCGCAGGAACGAGCGCGCGTTCTCCTTGCCCTGGCCGAGCTGGTCGCCGCCGTAGGTGAACCACGACCCGGACTTGCGCACGAACCCGTGCTCGACGCCCATGTCGATGAGGCCGCCCTCGCGCGAGATGCCGACGCCGTAGAGGATGTCGAACTCCGCCTGCTTGAAGGGCGGGGCCATCTTGTTCTTCACGACCTTGACGCGCGTGCGGTTGCCGACCGCGTCGGTGCCCTCCTTGAGGGTCTCGATGCGGCGGATGTCGAGGCGCACCGAGGCGTAGAACTTCAGCGCCTTGCCACCGGTCGTGGTCTCGGGCGAGCCGAAGAACACGCCGATCTTCTCGCGGAGCTGGTTGATGAAGATCGCCGTCGTGCCCGACGCGCTGAGCGCGCCGGTGATCTTGCGCAGCGCCTGCGACATGAGGCGTGCCTGGAGGCCGACGTGGCTGTCGCCCATCTCGCCCTCGATCTCGGCCTTGGGCACGAGCGCCGCGACGGAGTCGATGACGATGATGTCGAGCGCGCCGGAGCGGATGAGCATGTCCGCGATCTCGAGCGCCTGCTCGCCCGTGTCCGGCTGGGACACGAGGAGGGCGTCGGTGTCGACGCCGAGCTTCTTCGCGTACTCCGGGTCGAGCGCGTGCTCGGCGTCGATGAACGCCGCGATGCCGCCGGCGCGCTGGGCGCTCGCCACGGCGTGCAGGGCGACCGTCGTCTTTCCGGAGGACTCCGGGCCGTACACCTCGATGACGCGGCCGCGCGGCAGGCCGCCGATCCCGAGCGCGATGTCGAGCGCGATGGAGCCGGTGGGGATCACGTCGACGGGCGCGCGCCCCTCCTCCCCGAGCCGCATGACGGAGCCCTTGCCGAAGCTCCGGTCGATCTGGGCGAGGGCTGCCTCGAGAGCCTTCTCGCGGTCTGCAGGTGCGGGCATGTCGGCCACCTCTAGTCGTGTCGTCTGTTCGTCGTGCCCGACAGTACGGGCAGCCACCGACACGCGTGTCGGGGCCGCTCCGGCCTGTGGATCGTCGTCGCGGTCTCCGGGCGCCCGCGCTCACGCCGCGCGCCTGTGCACAACCCTACCCGAACAGGTGTTCGACACCGACGCCCGCGCCCGGCGTGTCGGGGCGACGCGCGCTCACGCCGTCGGGAGCGTCCAGGACTCGCCCTGGTCGAGCACGACGACCCGCGGCCCGTGCGCCAGCCGGTGGGCCGCGGCCTCGAACGCCGCGCCCGCGTGGTCCATCCAGCCCCGCGGCAGGTCCCGGACGCCGGGCGCGTGGAGCGTGCCCCAGTGCACGGGGATCGCGACGCCGACGCCCGCCTCGGCGCACGCGCGCGCGGCCTGGACGGGCCCGAGGTGGCCGCCCGACAGGCGCGGCCCCCACCCGGACACGGGCACGAGCGCGACGTCCACCGGCCCGCCCGCGAGCGCCGGCAGGTGCGCCATCGCCGGGTAGTGCTCGGTGTCGCCGACCACCCACACGCGCACGCCCGCGTCCGTGCCCGCCGGCCCGGTGCCGACCCGCACCACGTGGCCGTTGGCCGCGTTCGGGCGGTGCGGCATCGGCCGGTGGCCGTGCACGGCCGGGGCGAGCCGCACCGCGACGTCGGCCCGCTCGTCCCCGACGGGGTGCCACCCGCCGTCGAGCCCGACGCCGCGCAGCCCCTTCGCGCGCAGCCACCGCGCGTTCGCCCGCGCCGTGAGCACGGGGACGTCCGGGAGCAGGCGCAGCGAGCGCAGCTCCGCGTGGTCGTGGTGGAGGTGGGAGAGCAGGACGGCGTCGGCGCCGCGCCAGACCTCGGCGGGCCGGTCGCCGCGACGGCGCAGGAGCCCCGCGTGCCGGTGCAGCAGGGGGTCGGTCACCACGCGCACCGCCGCTCCCCCGGGGCCCGCCACGTCGAGCACGACCGTGGAGTGCCCGAGCCACGTCACCGTGAGGCTCACCGGGGTGCCTCCCGGGCCGGGCCGTCCGCCGCGGGGGCGGGGCGGGCGTCCGCCGCGGGGGCGGTGCGGGCGTCCGCGGCGGGGGCGGTGTCAGCGGCGCCGTCGGCCGCCCGGGCGCCCGGCGCGCGCACGCCCAGGTCCTCGAGCCACGCGACGAGCCGCCGGTGGACGGCCTCGGCGCCGACGAGGACGTGCTCGCCGTCGACGTCCTCGAGCTCGCCCTCCGGGACGGGCAGGGCGGCCGGGTGCACGAGCACACCGTGGTTCTGGGCGCCGCCGAGCCCGCCGTGCGAGCCGACGAGCCCCTCGAACGCATGCACCATGCCGACCTCGTCGACGCTCGAGACGAGCACGAGGTCGCCCGCGTCCTCCAGGCGCGCGACGCGCAGCAGGTCCGCCGCGGCGCGCGACCCGTAGGGCGCGAGCGGGTCGTCGCCGTCGACCTCGCCCGTGACGAGGTCGCGGGAGCCCGTCGCCCCGCGTGCGACGACCGTCGTGCCGCCCGCGCCGTCGTCCTCGTGGGCGACGACGACGCCGACGGCCGGGTTGGCGAGCAGGCCCGGCACGAGCGCGGGCCAGCGCGCGGCGACGGCGCGGCCCGTGGGCCGGCGCGGCTCGCGGCAGAACCACACCATGCCGAGGTTGCCCGAGCCGACGACCGCGACCTCGGGCAGCTCGGCGGCCCCGTCCGGGACGGCGGGCTCGCGCTCGGCGCGGTCGGGGCCGACGATCATCCGCCCCGCGTCCTGCTCGTCCCCGCGGCGCAGCGCGTTGAGGGCCGTGTTCGCGGGTCCCCACGCCTCGCTGTCGGGCGCGGTGGCGCGGCGGCGGCCCTCGGCGGGTGCGCCGTCGTCGGGACCGGCCGCGGCCATGAGGCGGCGGACCTCCGCGAGGAACGACCGCCCGACGACCTGCTCGAACGTGGCCCCGAGCGACTGCCCGTGGTCGGAGAGGACGACGATCTCGTAGCGGCGCGGGGCGAGCGCAGCGACCTGCTCCCAGAGCCCGAGGACGCCGTCGAGGCCCTCGAGCGCGCGCATCGACTCGGGGCGCAGCGGGCCGGCGTGGTGGGCGATCTCGTCGTAGTCCACGAGGTCGACGCACACGACCGGCGCGCCGCGCACGAGCTGCTCCGCGACGAGCGTCGTGTTGAGGTCGCGCAGCACGACGTTCGTCACGGCGCGCAGCACGGGGTACCAGCCGAGGCGGGACACGCGCGGCTCGACGCGGCGCACGGCCTGCTGCCAGCCCTGGTAGAGCTCCTTGACGAGCTCGCCGACCGCGACGACCACCGCGCGCACGAGCACGAACGGGCTCGCGAAGAACCGCACGAACATCTGGCCCGGCCCGAGCCCCGACGACGCGCGGCTCATGACGAGCAGGCTCGTCGCGGCGTCGCCGGAGAACATCGTCGACACCGCGACCCCGCCCCCGGCGAGGAGCCCGGCGCCGTCGCTCGTGCGCTCCTCGACGGCCGCGGCGTCGGCGGGCCGGTTCGTCACGACGAGCCGGCGCAGGTCGCGCGACCACCACCGGAACGCGGGCACGTGCTCCGTCGAGCCGTGCAGGAGCCCGACCGTGCTCGCGGGCGTCGTCGCCGGCACGCGCGCCCACCACGACGTGAGCCGGTGGCTCCCGTCGCCGAGCCAGCGGGCCAGGGTCGGGGCGAGCCCCGCCTGGAGCGCGTAGTCGAGCGTCGGGCGCGCGACGCCGTCGAGCATCACGACGAGCAGCCCGCGGTCGGCGGGCGCGCCGGGTCCCGGGGAGCCGCCCCGTGCGCCGTCGTCCACGCCCGCGCGGCGCCGCGCGCGCCGCACGAGGTCGCCCAGCACGTACTCGTTGTCCCCGGCGCCCACGAGCCACCGCCCGAGCGCCATGAGCACGCCCGCGACGACGAGGACGGCGAGCACCGCCGTCCAGGTCGTCGCGCCGAAGCCGGGCAGGAAGGTCAGGGCCGCCCACACGAGGAGCACCTGCGCGAGCAGGCCGGACACGAGCGCCCCCACGACCCCGGACCGGCGCGCGACCTGGCGCAGCAGGGGGCGCAGGAGCACGTCGCCGACGCCGACGAGGAGCGCCGCCAGGAGCACCGACCACGGGTTCGACACGGCCACGCCGGGCACGGTGGCGATCGCGATCCCGAGGCCCGCCGCGGTCGTCACGAGCGACCAGAGCGCCCCGCGCACGTCCGCGGCCGTCACGAGGGGTGCCCGGCCCCGTCCCGGCGCAGCGTCCGTCATGACGCCATCATGCTCGCGCGCGGGCGCGGGTGCGCGGCGTCCGCCGCCGCGCCGGTACGGGAGAGGGTCGGCGCGCGCCGGTGCGGCCCGGTCAGCGCGCGGGCGGCGCCTGCCGGTGCTCGTCGCGGCCCCAGCGCCGCGCGTCGGGCACGTCGAGCGCGTCGCACAGCGCGTGCCAGACGACGCGCGGCTCGACGCCGTCGTCGATCGCCTGGGCGGCCGTGCGGTCGTCGAGCGCCGTGAGCACCTGGTCGCGCGCGAGCGTGCGCCCGTAGACGTCGCCGAAGACCTCGTCGACCAGCTCCCAGAACTCGCGATAGCGCACGGCCCCAGCCTGCCACGTCCCGGCCCGTGCTCGTCACGGCCACCGGGGACGCGGTCCAGGCGCCGGGCGGGCGTGGGTGGGTCCGGTGAGAATGGGCGCGTGACCGTGGACCCCCTCGAGCGCTTCACCGCGCCGACGCGCGCGTGGTTCTCGGGCGCGTTCGACGCCCCGACCCCCGCGCAGGCCGGTGCGTGGGAGGCCGTGTCGACGGACCGGCACGCGCTCGTCGTGGCCCCCACCGGGTCGGGCAAGACGCTCGCCGCCTTCCTGTGGTCGCTCGACCGCATCCTCACCGAGCCCGTGCCGGAGCGCGAGCTGCGGTGCCGCGTGCTCTACGTGTCCCCGCTCAAGGCGCTCGCCGCCGACGTCGAGCGCAACCTGCGCTCCCCGCTCGCGGGCATCCGCCAGGCCGCGGCGCGCCTCGGCACGCAGGTGCCCGACGTCGTCGTGGGCACGCGCACCGGCGACACCCCCACGTCGGAGCGGCGCCGGCTCGCGACGCACCCGCCGGACATCCTCATCACGACGCCCGAGTCGCTGTTCCTCGTGCTCACGTCGGCCGCGCGCGCGGGCCTCGTGGGCGTCGAGACGGTGATCGTCGACGAGATCCACGCGGTCGCGGGCACCAAGCGCGGCGCGCACCTCGCGGTGTCGCTCGAGCGGCTCGACGCGCTCCTCGAGGCGAACGAGCGCCCGCCCGCCCGGCGCGTGGGCCTGTCCGCCACGGTGCGCCCCGTCGACGCCGTCGCGACGTTCCTCGGCGGCCACCGCCCCGAGGCGCAGGGCGGGCGCGAGGTCGTCGTCGTCCAGCCGCCGGCGACCAAGCGCATCGACGTCGACGTCGTGGTCCCCGTCCCCGACCTCGCCGACCTCGCGGCACCCGGCGCGCGGGGCGCCGCGGGGACCGACGGCGCGCCCGGGCCCGACGGCGCGGCGGCGCCGGCGCTCCCCGCGGCCGACCTCGCTCCCCCGGTCCTGACGCCGCCCCCCGCGCCCGGCGGGCTCCCGGGGCTCGTGCCCCTGCCCCCGGGCGAGCGCGACCTCTCGGGACCGGCGACCTCGCGACCCTCCGGGGCGGACCGCCCGGCCCGCCCCTCGGTGTGGCCCCACGTCGAGGAGCGCGTCGTCGACCTCGTGTCGGTGCACCGCTCGACCCTCGTCTTCACGAACTCCCGGCGCGGCGCCGAGCGGCTCACCGCGCGCATGAACGAGCTGTGGGCCGAGCGGCAGGGCGAGGACGTGCTCGATCCCGGCACGGTCACCGCGGCGCAGGTCCAGGCGCAGTCGGGCGCGAGCTCCGGGATCGAGCCCGTCATCGCGCGGGCGCACCACGGGTCGATGAGCCGCGCCGAGCGCACCCGCACCGAGACCGAGCTCAAGGACGGCCGCCTGCCCGCCGTCGTCGCGACGTCGAGCCTCGAGCTCGGCATCGACATGGGCGCGGTCGACCTCGTCGTCCAGGTGGGCGCGCCGCCGTCCGTCGCGTCGGGGCTGCAGCGGATCGGGCGCGCGGGGCACCAGGTGGGCGCGGTCTCGCACGGCGTCGTGTTCCCCACGCACCGCGGCGACCTCGTGCCGTCCGCGGTGGTCGCCGAGCGCATGCGCAGCGGGGGCATCGAGGAGCTCCACGTGCTCGCCAACCCGCTCGACGTGCTCGCGCAGCAGGTCGTGGCGATGGTCGCCGTCGACGCGTGGACGGTCGACGAGCTCGCCGCGCTCGTGCGCCGCAGCGCGCCGTACGAGCACCTGGGCGACGCGTCGCTGCACGCCGTGCTCGACATGCTCGCCGGGCGCTACCCGAGCGAGGACTTCGGCGAGCTGCGCGCGCGCATCGTGTGGGACCGCGCGTCGGGCGCGCTCACCGGGCGCCCGGGGGCGCTGCGGCTCGCGGCGACGAGCGGCGGGACCATCCCGGACCGCGGCCTGTACGGCGTGTTCCTCGCCTCCGGCGCCGACGTCGCGGACGCGGGCGGCGGGGACGTCGGCGGCGACGGCGCCCGCGAGCGCGCGCCGCGCGGCGGCAAGCGCGTCGGCGAGCTCGACGAGGAGATGGTCTACGAGTCGCGCGTGGGCGACACCTTCACGCTCGGGTCGAGCACGTGGCGCATCGAGGACATCACGCCCGACCGCGTGCTCGTCACGCCGGCCCCCGGGATCCCCGGTCGGCTGCCGTTCTGGAAGGGCGACTCCCCCGGGCGCCCGGCCGAGCTCGGCCGCGCGCTCGGCGCGTGGGTGCGCGAGACGGACGCCCTCGTCGCGTCGGACGGCGAGGCGGCGCGCGAGCGGCTCGCGGCCGCCGGGCTCGACGCGTGGGCGACCGACAACCTCGTCGCCTACCTCGACGAGCAGCGCGCCGCGACGGGCCGCGTGCCCGACGACCGCACGGTCGTCGTGGAGCGGTTCCGCGACGAGCTCGGCGACTGGCGCGTCGTCGTGCACTCGCCCTACGGAGCCAAGGTGCACGCGCCGTGGGCGCTCGTGCTCGCCGCGCGCCTGCGCGAGCGCTACGGGGTCGACGCGGCGGCGATGCACGCGGACGACGGGATCGTGCTGCGCCTGCCCGACACGGGCGACTCGTGGCTCGACGGCGCGGCCGACGCCGACGGCGGCACGGCGCGCGGCGAGACCCCGGTCCCCGTCGAGGACCTCCTGCTCGACCCCGACGACGTGCTCGACGCCGTGCGCACCGAGCTCGGCGGCTCGGTGATGTTCGCGTCCCGGTTCCGCGAGGCCGCGGCCCGCGCGCTGCTGCTCCCCCGCCGCCGCCCCGACCGCCGCCAGCCGCTGTGGCAGCAGCGCCAGCGCTCGGCGCAGCTCCTGTCGGTCGCGTCCGAGTACCCCGAGTTCCCCATCGTCCTCGAGGCGGCGCGCGAGTGCCTGCAGGACGACTTCGACGTCGCGGCGCTCACCGAGCTCATGCGCGACCTCGAGCACGGCCGCGTGCGCCTCGTCGAGGTGACGACGCCGACGCCGTCGCCGTTCGCCCAGTCGCTCCTCTTCGGCTACACGGCGCAGTTCCTCTACGACGGCGACGCGCCGCTCGCCGAGCGCCGCGCCGCCGCGCTGTCGCTGGACCCGACGCTGCTCGCCGAGCTGCTCGGCGGCGACGGCGTGAGCGCGCAGCTCGCGGACCTGCTCGACCCGGGTGCGATCGAGCGCACCGAGGGCGAGCTCGGTGCGCTCGTGCCGGAGCGCCAGGCGCGGCACGCCGAAGACCTGTGGGACGTGCTGCGCCGGCTCGGCCCGCTGACGGCCGCCGAGCTCGGCGCGCGCACGCGCGAGGACGTGCGCGGCGAGGTGGGCGCGTGGCTGCGCGGGCTGGAGGCCGCGCGGCGCGTCGTCGAGGTGCGGCTCGCGGGCGTCCCGCAGGAGCGCGCGCGGCAGTGGGCGGTCGTCGAGGACGCCGGCCGGCTGCGGGACGCGCTGGGCGTCGCGCTGCCCGTCGGGATCCCGGAGGTGTTCACCGAGCCCGTCCCGGACCCGCTCGGCGACCTCGTGCGCCGCCACGCGCGCACGCGCGGGCCGTTCACCGCGCACGACCTCGCGGCGCGGCTCGGCCTCGGGGTCGCGGTCGTCGTGCTCGCCCTCGAACGGCTCGAGCGGGCGCGGCTCGTCGTGCGCGGCCGGCTGCGGCCCGAGTCGCTCGGCGGGACGGGCGACGACTGGTGCGACGCCGAGGTGCTGCGCGTCCTGCGCCGCCGCTCGCTCGCCGCACTGCGCGCCGAGGTCGAGCCCGTGCCCTCGGAGACGCTCGGCGTGTTCCTGCCCCGCTGGCAGGGGCTCGGGCAGCTGCGCGGCTCGGACGGCGTGCTGCGCGTCGTCGAGCAGCTGTCGGGCGCCGCGGTCCCCGCGTCGGCCCTCGAGACGCTCGTCCTGCCGGCGCGCGTCCGGGACTACTCGCCGGCGATGCTCGACGAGCTGACCACCGCGGGCGAGGTCGTCTGGTGCGGCCACGCCGCGCTGCCGGGATCGGGCGGGGGCGACGGGCTCGTGAGCCTGCACCTCGCCGAGTGGGCGCCGCTCACGCTGCCCGACGAGTCGCCCGACCCGGACGACCCGCTCGCCCGGTCGCTGCTCGACCTCCTGCGCGGGTCGGGCGGGTTCTTCCTGCCCGTGCTCGCCGAGCGCGCGGGCGCCGACGTCGGCCCGACGCTCGACGCCCTGTGGGAGCTGGTCTGGGCCGGGCACGTGACGAACGACGGGTACGGGGCGCTGCGGTCGCGGCTCGGGGCCGCCGGGGGCGCGCACCGTGCGCCCCGCGCCCCCGCGCGGGCGCGCCCGATGGCGCGTGCACGGTTCGCCGGTCTGCGCCCCCCGGGGTCCGCCGAGACGACGCTGCGGGGCGGCGGGGGCCGCTGGTCCGCGCTGCCCGCGCGCGAGCCGGACCCGACGCGTCGCGCGCACGCGCTCGCGCGCGTCCTGCTGGACCGGCACGGCGTCCTCACGCGCGCCGTGGCTCCCGCGGAGGGGGTCGCGGGCTCGTTCCGCACGGTGTACCGCGTCCTCACCGAGCTCGAGGCGACGGGCGCGGCACGGCGCGGCTACTTCGTCGAGCACCTCGGGGGGTCGCAGTTCGCGCTGCCGGGCGCCGTCGACCAGCTGCGCACCGACGGCCTGGACCGCGAGCGCGCGCTCGAGGCGGCGCCGGGCGGACGCGCGGAGGGCACCCGGCCCGGGACGCTCCTGCTCGCCGCGACCGACCCCGCGAACCCGTACGGCGCCGCGCTCGCCTGGCCCGTACGGCCCGGTGCGGGCGACGACGGCGCGCGCGGCCACCGTCCGGGCCGCAAGGCGGGGGCCGTCGTCGTGCTGAGCGAGGGGGACCTGGCGCTCTACGTCGAGCGCGGCGGCCGGTCCGTCCTGTCCTTCGTCGAGGGGCGCCGGCTCGCCGACGCGTGCGCGGCCCTCGTCGACACCGTCCGGGCCGGGCGGCTCGGCAAGGTCGTCGTCCAGCGGATCGACGGGATCGACGCCCTCGCGGGGGCCGGGACCGCGAGCACGCCGGCGGACGAGACGGCCCGCGCGCTGCTCGACGCGGGCTTCCGGGCGACGCCGCGCGGCCTGCGGGCCGCCTGACCGGGCCGCAGGCCAGGAGGAGGGACCGTGCCCGAGGGGGACGTCGTGCGGCTCACGGCCGCGCGCCTGGACGAGGCGCTCGCCGGGCGCGAGCTCGTGCGCTCCGAGCTGCGCTGGCCGAGCGCGGCGGAGCACGACCTCGTCGGCCGGACCGTGCTCGCGAACGTCCCGTACGGCAAGCACCTGCTCACGCGGTTCGACGACGGCTGGACGCTGCACACGCACCTGCGCATGGAGGGCGAGTGGCACGTCGCGCGCACGGGGACCGGCGGCGCCCGCGGCGGCGGCCCGACGGTGCGCGTGGTGCTCGCGAACGCGTGGTGGACCGCGATCGGCGTGCGCATCGGGATGCTCCACGTGCTGCGCACGAGCGACGAGCACCGCGTCGTGGGCGCCCTCGGGCCCGACGTCCTCGGCGACGACTTCCCGGCGACCGGGCTCGCCGAGGCGGTGCGGCGCCTGCGCGCCGACGACGCCGCGGGCGGGCTCGGCCCGCGTCACCGCCCGGAGCGCGTCGCGACGGGCGTCCCGGTCGCCGAGGCGCTGCTCGACCAGCACACCGTCGCCGGGCTGGGCACGATCTGGACCGCGGAGTCGCTGCACGCGCGCAGGGTGTGGCCGTGGACGTCGGTGCGCGACGTGCCGGACCTGGCGGGCGTCCTCGTCGCCGCCCGCGAGCTCATGGCGCGCACCGTCCGGGAGGGCTTCGACCCGCGTCGCGGGTACGTGCGCCACGTCCACGGGCGTGCGGGACGGGCGTGCCACACGTGCGGCACGCCCGTCGAGGTCGGGACGGCGAACGATCCGCCGTACGACCGTCCGATCTTCTGGTGTCCCGGCTGCCAGCCGCCGCCGGGGTGAGGACTCAGCCGACCGGCTGCAGGTCCTCGCGGCGCGTCGTGCCCTCGGGGTGCTGACGCCCGAGCACGGCCGTCGCGAAGTCCGCGGGGATCGTGTCCGGGATGAGCAGGCCCTCGGCCACGGCCACGCGGTCGCTCACCTCGCGCAGCACGAGCGACAGCGGGACGTCGAGCGCCTCGCAGATCGATCCGAGGAGCTCGGACGACGCTTCCTTCTGGCCGCGCTCGACCTCGCTCAGGTACCCGAGCGAGACACGTGCGGCGGAGGACACCTCGCGCAGGGTGCGCCCCTGTCGCTGGCGAGCGTCTCGCAGCACGTCCCCGATCTCGCGTCGAAGAACAATCATCTGGCGGCCCCCTTCCGTGTCCCGTGCGCCCCCGGGAGCCGGCCGGGCTCCCCCTTGGGTGCGCGAACTGTTGGTGGTCGTACTCCGTGCCCCGCGTGCGGGGGTCGTCCTACCGTACCCCGCACGAGGTCCGCTCACGTCCCCGGCACGGCTGCCTGGACGCCCCTGCGGGGCGCCGTCCGTCCGGCCGACGGGTCGGACCGGTGTCCTGTTCGCGATCACGTGCTGTGCAACGCGCCGGCGCGGGGCCTTGTTCCCGCGGCCGGCGCCGTGCCGGGCACGCGCGCCCGGTGTTCACCGTCCCTCCACGCGGTGCGCGCGCGGGCCGCCCGGGCGGCCCGGATTTCACCCGCGGACGACGCCCGCCGGGTCCTCGGGCGCCGCGTCGCCCACGAGCCGCGCGGCGAGGTCGATCCCGGCGGTGACGGTCGCGGCGCGCACGGCCGCCCGTCCGCCGTCGAGCCGCAGCGTGCGGACCTCGGCGCGCTCCGGCGTCCGGACGGCGACGTGCACGAGGCCCGGCGGGTGCCCGTCCTGCGGGTCGGGGCCGGCGACGCCGGTCGTCGCGATCCCGACGTCGGCCCCGAGCACGCGGCGGGCGCCGTCGGCCATGCGGGCCGCGACGTCGGGGTCGACCGCGCCGCGCGCGGCGAGGAGCGCCTCGTCGACGCCGAGGAGCGAGGCCTTGAGCGCCGTCGCGTAGGCGACGACGCCGCCGCGCACGACGCGCGAGGCCCCCGGGACGTCGACGAGCGTCGCCGCGAGGAGTCCCCCCGTGAGCGACTCGGCCGTCCCGACGCTCCACCCCCGCGCCGCGAGCGCGGCGAGCAGGCCCGCGGCGCCCGTCACGGCACCGGGGTCCCCCCGCGCCGCTCCTCGACGCGCAGGGCGCGGAGCGCGTCACGACGCAGCCGCCACCCCTGGACGGCGTACTCGACCCCGGTGACGACGGTGACGACGATCGCCGCGCCGAGCACGACCCACGCGACGACGCCGATCCAGGCGGGCAGGTGCGCGAGGGGAAGGAGGAAGAGCGTGATCGCGACGGCCTGCAGGACGGTCTTCAGCTTGCCGCCGCGCGACGCCGGCATGACGGCGTACTTGAGCACGGCGAGGCGCATGAACGTGATGCCGAGCTCGCGCACGAGGATGACGACGGGCACCCACCACGGGAGCTCGCCGATCCACGCGAGGAGCACGAGCGCCGTCCCCACGAGCAGCTTGTCGGCGATGGGGTCGAGGAGCTTGCCGAGGTCGGTGACGAGGTCGTAGCGCCGGGCCAGGTAGCCGTCGAGGCGGTCCGAGACGGCGGCGAGGACGAAGATCCCGGTGGCGACGAGGCGCCAGGTGACGGACCCCCCGCCGTCGACGAGGAGCGCCCACGCGAAGACGGGGACGAGCAGGATCCGGACCATGGTGACGATGTTCGCGGAGTTCCACGGCGACGGGACGGCGGTGACCACGGACCCAGCCTAGGCGGTCGCGGGGGCGCGCCTCACCAGGCGGGCCCCGGAGGGCCCGTCCGCGCGGGCGGCCGCAGGTCCGTCAGCGCCAGCCGGACTCGACGTCCGCGCCGTCGTGGTACTCCTGCGCCACGGCCGGCATGTGCCCCTCCGTGCCCTCGCCGTAGTCGCGCCCGCCCCCGGCGGCCGTCGGCGCTGCGGCGGGTGCGTCGGCCTGGCCGTCGAACACCTCCTGCGCGGGCTCGCCCCGGATGAGCGCGAGCGCCGACGGCAGCTCCTCGGGCGTGACGAGGACCTCGCGCGCCTTCGAGCCCTCGGACGGCCCCACGATCTCGCGCGACTCGAGGAGGTCCATGAGGCGCCCGGCCTTGGCGAACCCGACGCGCAGCTTGCGCTGCAGCATCGACGTCGAGCCGAACTGCGACGTCACGACGAGCTCGGCCGCCTGCAGGAGCAGGTCGAGGTCGTCGCCGATGTCCTCGTCGATCTGCTTCTTCGTGGCCGCCTGCGCGACGTCCTCGCGGTACACGGGCTTGAGCTGGCCCTTGACGTGCTCGACCACCGCGTGGACCTCGGACTCCGAGACCCAGGCGCCCTGCACGCGCATCGGTTTCGCGGCGCCCATGGGGAGGAAGAGCGCGTCGCCCTGCCCGATGAGCTTCTCGGCGCCCGGCTGGTCGAGCACGACGCGCGAGTCGGCGAGCGACGAGGTCGCGAACGCCAGGCGCGAGGGAACGTTCGCCTTGATGAGGCCCGTCACGACGTCGACGGACGGGCGCTGGGTCGCGAGCACGAGGTGGATGCCCGCGGCGCGCGCGAGCTGCGTGATGCGCTGGATGGACGCCTCGACGTCGCGCGGGGCGACCATCATGAGGTCCGCGAGCTCGTCGACCACGACGAGCAGGTACGGGTACGTCGCGATCTTGCGCTCCGAGCCGGGCAGCGGCTTGACCTTGCCCGAGCGCACGGCGGCGTTGAAGTCGTCGATGTGCTTGTAGCCGAACGCGGCGAGGTCGTCGTACCGCGCGTCCATCTCGCGCACGACCCACTCCAGCGCCTCGGCGGCCTTCTTGGGGTTCGTGATGATCGGCGTGATGAGGTGCGGGATGCCCTCGTAGATCGTCAGCTCGACGCGCTTGGGGTCGACGAGCACGAGACGCACCTGCTCGGGCGTGGAGCGCATGAGGATCGAGGTGATCATCGAGTTGATGAAGCTCGACTTGCCCGCGCCCGTGGCGCCCGCGACGAGGATGTGCGGCATCTTCGCGAGGTTCGCGACGACGTAGCCGCCCTCGACGTCCTTGCCGACGCCCATGACCATGGGGTGCTCGGTGCGCCGCGCGGCCGAGGACCGCAGCACGTCGCCGAGCACGACGGTCTCGCGGTCCGTGTTGGGGATCTCGATGCCGATCGCCGACTTGCCGGGGATCGGCGCGAGGATGCGCACGTCCGCGCTCGCGACCGCGTACGCGATGTTGTTGGACAGCGACGTGATGCGCTCGACCTTGACCTTCGGGCCGACCTCGACCTCGTACCGCGTGACCGTCGGGCCGCGCGTGAAGCCCGTGACCTTCGCGTCGACCTCGAACTGCTCGAAGGTCTGCGTGAGCGCCTCGACCACGCGGTCGTTCGCGGCGGAGCGCACCTTGTGCGGCGCGCCCTTGACGAGCGCGTCCTCGTTGGGCAGCAGGTAGACGGTGTCGCCCTCGAGCATCGGCTGCACGCCGCGCGGCAGCGGTGCACCGGGGGGCGGCGGTCCCGGGACGCCCGCGACGTCGCCGGGGTCCGGGGCGACCGCCCCGAGCCCCGCCGCGGCGGTGTCCTGCGCGCCCCCGACCGCGGGCACGGCCTCCGTGGGCGCGGTGCCCGGCGCGGCGTCGTCCGGCGCGCGACGGCCCTTGCCGCGCGGCGCGCCCTCCTCGCGGTCGAGGAACGCGGCCGTCTCGAACGCCTCGTCGCCCGAGAAGCCGCCCTCGGGCTTCTCGATCTCCGCGGCCTCGGCGGCCCGCTGCGCCTTGGTCCGGCGGGGCTTGCGCGGCTTGCGCCCGCTCTCCGCCCCGGCGTCCGTCCCGTCGTGGCGCGAGACGCCCTCGGCGAGCGAGAGCCCGTCGGCGTCGACCTCGTCGCCCTCGTGGCGGTGGTTGCCCGTGAGCGTGTCGTACACGCCGCGCAGGCGGCTCGGGATGCGGTGCACCGGGGTGGCCGTCACGACGAGCAGCCCGAAGAACCCGACGAGCAGGAAGATCGGGACGGCGAACCACTGCGTCAGCCCGGTCGTCACCGGGGTCGCGACGAGGTAGCCGATGATCCCGCCGGCGTCCTGCACGGCCGCGAAGCCGTCCCGCGGGGCCGGCAGGCCCTCCGCGACGTGCACGAGCGAGCACACGGACACGACGATGAGCGTGAGGCCGATCGCGACGCGCGAGTTCGCCTGCGCGCGCTCGGGGTGCCGCATGATCCGCACGGCGAGCCACAGGAGCAGGACGGGCACCGCGACCCCGGCGAGGCCGAACGTCCCGGCCACGACGGCGTGCACCACGGTGCCGAACGTGCCGGAGATGCCCCACCACTCGCGCGCCGCGACGACGACCGCGAGAGCGAGCAGGAAGAACGCGACGCCGTCGCGCCGGTGTGCGGGGTCCAGCTCTCTCGCTCCCTTTCCGATCTTGCGGGTGACCGCCCCCACGCCGTGCGCGGCGCCGAGCCACAGGCCGCGCACCGCGCGGACGGGCCACGGGGGTCGCGACGCGGGGCGGCGTGCCGGCGCGCGGCGTGTCGAGGTGGAGTCACGGCCGTTCCCGGCGCGCGACGTGCCGCGGGCCGTGGTCGAACCGCCGCGCGACGCCGTCCGGGCGGTCGTGCTGCGGTTGCTCGCGGTCCGACGTGCCTGCGGGGACGTCCGGGTCGCCATAGTGTTCCTAACCTACCCGGGGCGCACGGCCCGGCGGCGGACGCGGCGACGCGTGTCGGCGCGGGCCGTGCCGCCGGGCGAGCACCCGCACCGACCGAGGGAGGACGACGTGGCAGCCGCTGCGGACGACGGGACGGCCCGCACGCTCGTCGAGGTCGTGCCGGGCGTGCACGTCGCGACGTCCGGGACCTGGTCGACGACGTCGACGCTCGTCGTCGCCGCGGGCGGCGAGGCGCTCGTCGTGGACCCCGGCGTCGGCGTCGCGGAGTGCGCGGCGCTCGCGACCGCCGTCGCGGCCCGCGGCTGGCGCGTCACCGCGGGCTTCTCGACCCACCCGCACTGGGACCACGTGCTCTGGCACCCCGGGCTGGGCCGCGCGCCGCGCTGGGCGACGGCGCGGGCCGTGGCCGCGCTGCGCGCGCGCGGGGACGCCGTGCTCGTCGCGGCGCAGGCCGTCGCGCCCGGCCACGACCCGGGCCTCCTGGGCGCGCTCGACCCCCTGCCCGACGGCGCGACCCGGCTCCCGTGGCCCGCCGGCGGGTCCGCCGCTCCGGCTGCCTCGGGACCGCCCGCTCCCCCGCGGGTCGTCGAGCACGACGCGCACGCCCCCGGCCACGGCGCGCTCGTCGTAGCGGGCGCGCTGCTCGCCGGGGACATGCTCTCCGACGTCGAGGTGCCGCTCCTCGACACCGACGACCCGGACGCCCTCGCCACCTACCGCGCGGGCCTGGAGCTGCTGGAGGAGGCCGCGTGCGACGTGGACGTGCTCGTGCCGGGTCACGGCACGCCCGCCGTGGGCGCGCCGGCGATCGCCCGGCGGTTCGCGGCCGACCGCGGCTACCTCGACGCGCTCGAGCGCGCCGCGGCGGGCGGGCCCGACGTCCGCGACCCGCGCCTGACCGGGTACGTCGCCGACTGGCACGCGGAGCAGCTCGCCGCGCTGCGCGCCTGAGGAGGCCGCCGGGCGAGCGTGCGTCGCCCGCGCGCCTCAGTCGTCGAGGCCGAGCTCGACGGAGCGCGCGAGCGCGGCGGCGAGGTCGTCCTCGGTCGTGACGAGGCGGTGCAGGTACGTCGCCGCGACCAGCAGGGCGTCGAGGTCGTCGCCGTAGACGCTCACCATCCCGCCCTCGGGGTCGAACCCGACCGCGCCCAGCACGTGCGGCGCCCGGTCCGTGAGCTCCGCCCGGAGGGCTCCGGAGAAGTCGTACCCGGACCCCTCGACGCCGTGCCGCTCGAGCGCGCCGCGGTGCTGGGAGTACTCGGGCCCGCCCGGCGAGTAGATGACGCTCCACCCGGCGGTGAGCGTCACGAGACGCACGGGGGCGAGCGGGTCGAAGTCGGCGGCCGTCGCCGCGGAGGTCGTCATGCGCGCCACCGTAGACGCGCCCGCCGACACCCCGGACGGGCGACCGGCACGCCCGGGACGGCGCCGGCGGAGGCGACCGCCGGTCCGCGTCAGGCCACGAGCAGCCCGACCCCGAGCGTCACGACCCCCGCCGCGAGGACCACCGCGCCCGCAGGCAGGAGCACGACGGCGCGGTTCGGCGCCTCGCGCCCGCGGCCCGCCGCCGAGAGGAAGAACCCCGCGGGCAGCAGGATCGCGGCGACGAGGACGCCCGTCGCCGCGAGCCAGCGCCAGAACCCGTCGAGCGACGTCGCCTCGGCGAGCACGAGGCACACGAGCCCGAGGATCACGAGGACGCCCGCGTGCGCGTGCCCGGCACGGAAGAACGACGTCTGGAAGGCGGTCGCCGGGACCCTGCCCGTGACGACCCGGACGAGGAACGCGCCGCCCGACTCGATGCCGACGACGGTGAGGAGGACGACGCCCGCGGTGACACGGGCGGCGTCGGTGAGCTCGAGCACGGGGAGACCTCCGGACGCTGGGACGAGTTCTCGAACATTGTTATAGAACACCGTTCGCAAACCGTCGTCAAGGGTCGTAGACTCACGCCGTGGCCCGACCCCGACTGCACGACGCCGCGCTGCGAGCGCGCCTCCTCGACGTCGCGTCGCGCGCGATCTCGCAGCACGGGGAGGGCGCCGTCACCGTGCGCTCGGTCGCGGCGGACGCCGGGACGAGCCCCTCGGCCGTCTACGCGCTGTACGGCAGCCGCGACGAGCTCGTCGCCGCCGTCTCGGCCGAGGGCTTCCGGCGGTTCGCCGCGCACCTCGCCTCCGCCCCGCGCACCGACGACGCCGCCGCGGACCTCGCGGGCCTCGGCGGCGCGTACCGCGCCTTCGCGCTCGCCGACCCCCACTTCTACGCGGTGATGTTCTCCCGCGGCGTGCGCCCCGGGCACGACGCCGACCGCGCCGTCGACGAGCCCACGTTCCTCGTCCTGCGCGACGCCGTCGCGCGCGTCCTGCCCGACGCCGCTCCCCCGGCCGTCGAGCACGCGGCCCTCGGCCTGTGGGGACTCGTGCACGGCCTCGTCTCGCTCGAGCTCGCCGGCCTCGTCCCCGGCGACGAGGCCGCGCGCGCCGCGCGCTACGCGGGGGCGGCCCGCGCCGTCGGGCGCGCGCTCGTCGCGCCGCCGGCCGGCTGAGGAGCCGCGCCCTCCCCCGCGCCGCCGGCGGGGGCGACGCCGCGGGGCCGGCCCGGTGACAGGACCGGCCCCGCGTCAGGACCGGCCCCGCGTCAGGACCAGCCGGGGATCTGCTCCGGCGTCGACGCCGCGCGCTGGCCCGCGCTGATCTCGCGCACGGTCCGGACCCAGAACACGAGGGCGAGGACGACGGCGACGGTGCTGATCGTCGTGGCGACGGGGAGCGCGAGGAACGTCTCCGCCGTGGCGGACGACGGGTAGGACACGATCTGCGAGGCGGCGTTCGAGGACCAGAGCCACAGCAGCCAGCCCGCCCACCACCAGCCGAGGCCCGGCCCGGGGGCCCGCACGGTCGCCGCGCGCACGTCGCGGACCACCTGGTACGGGAACCAGAGCGAGACGACCGGCACGATCCAGCCGAGCCAGACCCACACCCTGCTGCGCGCGTGGCGCCGGCCCGGCGCGCAGGCCTCCGCGAACACGCGGCTGCGCCAGAGCCAGACGCACGCGACGATCCCCGCCGCGAGCTGGACCGGCAGGCTGAGGAGGGAGACCGTGTCGTACCCGGTGAACACGTCGAGGCTCCCGACGCCGGAGCGTGCCGCCTGAGCGTACGTGTCGGCGGCCGAGAACGACGTGAGCCACGAGAGCGCCTGCAGCACCGCGACGGCGACCGCGAGGGCGATCGTCGCGGTCGCGAGGCCACCGGGTGCCGGCGGGAGCGGCGCGTACCCGTTCCACGCGGGCGGCTGCCCGTACGCGGAGGCCTGACCGTGCTGGCCGTACGCCGGCGCCTGGCCGGGTTGCTGGCCGTACTGGCCGTAGGCGGGCGCCTGGCCGGGCTGCTGGCCGTACTGGCCGTACGCCGGCGCCTGGCCGGGCTGCGGGGCGTACTGACCGTACGCGGGCGGCGGGCCGGCCGGGCCGGAGGTGGGCGGGCTGCCGGGCGCGGGAGGCCCGGACGAGGGGTGCGCGGGCTGGCCGTGCGGCGGGACCCCGGTGGGGTCGTGGTGGGACAAGGCGGCCTCCAGGGCTCGATCGGGGCGCCAGGATACTGGCGCCCCGACCGGCCGGGAAGACCGCGTCCGCGCTGGTCGGCGCGTCAGGCCTCGACGACCACCGGGACGATCATCGGGCGGCGGCGCAGGCGGTTGGAGACCCAGCGGCCGATGACGCGCCGCATCACCTGCTGGAGCTGGTGCGTGTCCGTCGCGCCGCCCGCGATCGCGTCCTCGAGCGCCTGCACGACGTCGGGCCGGATGCCCTCGAACACCGCGTCGTCCTCGGCGAAGCCGCGCGCGAGGATCTGCGGCCCGGCGAGCACCTTGCCCGTCGCCGAGTCGACGACGGCGAAGACGGACACGAAGCCCTCCTCGCCGAGGATGCGCCGGTCCTTGAGCTCGGCGTCGGTGATCTCGCCGACGCTCGACCCGTCGACGTACACGTAGCCGCACGGCACCGCGCCGACGACGGAGGCCTTGCCGTCGACGAGGTCGACGACGACGCCGTCCTCCGCGAGCACGACCCGCTCCGCCGGGACGCCCGTGCGCACCGCGAGCGCGCCGTTCGCGACGAGGTGGCGCACCTCGCCGTGCACGGGCATGACGTTCTTCGGCTTGAGCACGTTGTAGCAGTAGAGGAGCTCGCCGGCGCTCGCGTGGCCGGACACGTGCACCTTGGCGTTGCCGCCGTGCACGACGCGCGCGCCGAGGCGCGTGAGGCCGTTGATGATGCGGAACACCGCGTTCTCGTTGCCCGGGATGAGCGAGGACGCGAGGATCACCGTGTCGCCGTGGCCGACCTGGACCTTGTGGTCCCCGTTCGCCATGCGCGACAGCGCGGCCATCGGCTCGCCCTGGGACCCGGTGCACATGAGGACGATCTCGTCGTCGCGCAGCGAGTCGACCTTCTTGAGGTCGATGAGCACGCCCTCGGGCACGTGCAGGTACCCGAGCTCGGCGGCGATCGTCATGTTGCGCACCATGGAGCGCCCGACGAGCGCGACGCGGCGCCCGTGGTGGTGCGCGGCGTTGAGGACCTGCTGCACGCGGTGCACGTGCGAGGAGAACGACGCGACGATGATGCGCTTCTCGGACTGCGCGAAGACGGTGTCCAGCACGGGGCCGATCTCGACCTCGGGCGTGACGAAGCCCGGGACCTCGGCGTTGGTCGAGTCGACCATGAACAGGTCGACGCCCTGCTCGCCGAGGCGCGCGAAGGCGCGCAGGTCGGTGATGCGGCCGTCGAGCGGGAGCTGGTCCATCTTGAAGTCGCCGGTGTGCAGCACGGTGCCCGCGCCGGTCGTCACGGCGACCGCGAGCGCGTCGGGGATCGAGTGGTTCACGGCGACGAACTCGCACCCGAACACGCCGAGTTGCTCGACCTGGCCCTCCTTGACGGCGAGCGTCACGGGCGCGATGCGGTGCTCCTTGAGCTTCGCCTCGACGAACGCGAGCGTGAGCTGCGACCCGACGAGCGGGATGTCGCGGCGCAGGCGCAGGAGGTACGGCACGGCGCCGATGTGGTCCTCGTGACCGTGCGTGAGGACGATCGCCTCGATGTCGTCGAGGCGGTCGGCGATGTAGTCGAAGTCCGGGAGGATGAGGTCGACGCCGGGCTGGTTGTCCTCGGGGAACAGGACGCCGCAGTCGATGACGAGCAGGCGCCCGTCGTACTCGAGGACGGCCATGTTGCGCCCGACCTCGCCGAGCCCGCCGAGGGCCACGATGCGCAGCCCTCCTGCCGGGAGCTCGGGAGGCAGGGAGAGTTCGGGGTGGGGATGGCTCACGGGGCCTCCTGTCGTGGCTGAGCCGATGGATAGATGTCCGGGGTGGCCGCTACCGCGCGGCCGGGGCGTGCGCCGCCGCGGGCAGCAGGCCGGCGGCGGCGAGGGCGTCGCGCACGAGCGCGGCCTCGTCCTCGCTCGCGCCGACGTTCGGCAGCCGCAGGTGGCGGTTGTCGACGATGCCCAGCGCCTCGACGGCGGCCTTGGCCATGACGGCCTGGAAGCCGGCGCCGTTGAGCGCGTCGATGACGGGCGTCGTGGTGAGGAAGACCTCGATCGCGCCGGCGTGGTCGCCCGCGTCGAAGCGGCGCACGACCTCGGCGAAGCGGCCGCCGACCGCGTGCGCGGCGACCGACACGACGCCCGCGCCGCCGTGCGCGAGGAACGGCAGGAGCAGGGTGTCGTCGCCGCTGTACACCGCGAGCCCGGTGCTGGCCGCGAGTTTGGCCGCGGAGTACACGTCGCCCGAGGCGTCCTTCGTCGCGACGACGCGCTCGTGCGCGGCGATGCGCGCGTACGTCTCGTCCCCGATGCGCACGGCCGTGCGGCCCGGGACGTCGTAGAGCATGACGGGCAGGTCGGTCGCGTCCGCGACGGCGGCGAAGTGCCGGTAGAGGCCCTCCTGGCTCGGGCGCGAGTAGTACGGCGAGACGACGAGCAGCCCGTCGGCGCCCGCCTCGGCCGCCTGCTCCGCCATGCGCACCGCGTGGTCGGTGTCGTTCGAGCCGGCGCCCGCGAGGACCGCGGCACGACCGCCCACGGCCTCGACGACGGCGCGCACGAGCTCGGCCTTCTCGGGGGCGTGCGTGGTGGGCGACTCGCCCGTCGTGCCGCTGAGCACGACCCCGTCGTTGCCGTCGTCGACCAGGCGTCCCGCGAGCCGCGCCGCCGCGTCGAGGTCCACGGCGCCGTCGGGCGTCATCGGCGTGACCATGGCGGTGAGGACCGCGCCGAAGGGGCGCGCGGGCGTGGCGGGAAGGACCATGTGCACAAACTACCGTGCCGGGCGCCGCCGGGACCCGCGGCGTCCGCCGCCGCGCGGCGGCCCGGTGCCCGCGGGAGCGCCCGCGTGGGCACCGGCGCGAGCGCTGCGGCGTCCCGCCGTTGGGGCGATACTCGGACCATGTCCCGTCCGGCATCGGTGTCGCACCTGTCCCCCGCGCTCGTGGCGCACGTGCCCACCGGCCTGCTCGTCGACGGGCGCTGGGGCCAGGCCGAGGACGGCGCGACGTTCGAGGTCGAGGACCCGGCCACCGAGGAGTCGCTCTTCGACGTCGCGGACGCGGGCCCCGCGGACGCCCTGCGCGCGCTCGACGCGGCGCACCGGGCCGCGCCCGCGTGGCGCGCGACGCCCCCGCGCGAGCGCGGCGAGGTGCTGCGCGCCGTGCACGACCGCCTCGTCGCGCGCGCGGACGACGTCGCGGCGCTCATCACGGCGGAGTGCGGCAAGCCCCTCGCCGAGGCGCGCGCCGAGGTGCTGTACGGCGCCGACTTCCTGCGCTGGTTCGGCGAGCAGGCCGTGCGCGCCGAGGGGCTCGTGCGCACCGCCCCGACGGGCGGGAACCGCCAGCTCGTGTTCCGGCGCCCGGTGGGCCCGGCGCTGCTCGTCACGCCGTGGAACTTCCCGCTCGCCATGGCGACGCGCAAGATCGGCCCGGCGCTCGCGGCCGGGTGCACGGTGGTCGTCAAGCCCGCGCGCCTGACGCCCCTGACGACCGCCCTCGTCGCGGAGGTCGTGCGGTCCGAGCTCGCCGACCGCGGCCTGCCGGCGGGCGTGGTCAACGTCGTGCCCTCCTCGCGCGCGGCCGACGTCACCGGCCCGCTCCTCGCCGACCCGCGGCTGCGCAAGCTGTCGTTCACGGGGTCGACGGCCGTGGGCCGCACGCTCCTGGAGAAGGCGGCGGGGCAGGTGCTGCGCACCTCGATGGAGCTCGGCGGCAACGCGCCCTTCCTCGTGCTCGAGGACGCCGACCTGGACCGGGCCGTCGAGGGCGCCGTCGTCGCGAAGCTGCGCAACGCCGGCCAGAGCTGCGTCGCCGCGAACCGCTTCCTCGTGCACGACGCCGTCGCGCGCGAGTTCGCCCAGCGCCTCGCGGTGGCGTTCGAGGGGCTGCGCGTCGGTCCCGGCGCGGAGGACGGCGTGCAGGTCGGCCCGCTCATCGAGGCGAAGGCCGTCGACGCCGTCGCCGAGCTCGTCGACGCCGCGGTCGACGGCGGCGCCCAGGTCCTCACCGGGGCGACCCGGCCGCGCGACGTCGGGCACTTCTACGCGCCCACGGTGCTGTCCGGCGTGGACCCCGACGCGCGCGTGGTCACGGAGGAGGTCTTCGGCCCCGTGGCCCCGGTGGTCGCGTTCGGCAGCGACGACGAGGGGATCGAGCTCGCCAACGCGACCGAGCACGGCCTCGCCGCCTACGCCTACACGACGTCGCTCGACCGCGCCGTGCGCGTGGCCGAGGAGGTCGAGGCCGGGATGATCGGGATCAACCGCGGCATGGTGTCCGACGCGAGCGCGCCGTTCGGCGGGGTCAAGCAGTCGGGCCTCGGGCGCGAGGGCGGCGAGGCGGGGCTCGAGGAGTACCTCGAGACGGTGTACGTCGCGCTCTGACCGGCGCCGTCGCGTTGTAGCCTGACGCCGCCCAGCCTCGCGCTGCGCGCCCCTCCCCCGCGCCGTCCGACCTCCGGAGACCACGCCCGTGCCTGCCGCCCTCGCACAGACCGCCCCGAACGTCCCGTCGCCCAGCGCCCGCGTGACGACCGTCGGCTACATGATCTTCGCGTCCCGCTGGCTCCAGGCACCGCTGTACTTCGGGCTCATCGTGGCCCAGGTCGTCTACGTGTGGCAGTTCCTCAAGGAGCTGTGGCACCTCATCCTCGGCGGCTTCACGGGCGAGGTCACGGCGATGAACGCCGAGACGCACGAGCTCGAGACCCACGTGTTCGGGGCCGAGGAGATCATGCTCGCGGTGCTCGGCCTCGTCGACGTCGTGATGATCTCGAACCTGCTCATCATGGTCATCGTCGGCGGCTACGAGACCTTCGTCTCGCGCATCCGCCTCGACGGCCACCCGGACCAGCCGGAGTGGCTGAGCCACGTCAACGCGAACGTGCTCAAGACCAAGCTCGCCATGTCGATCATCGGCATCTCCTCGATCCACCTGCTGCGCACGTTCATCGACAGCACGAGCTACACGCCGACGCAGATGATGTGGCAGACGATCATCCACCTCGCGTTCGTCGTCTCCGCCCTCGCGCTCGCGGCCATCGACCGCATGTCGCTCACCGCGCACCAGCGCGCCGCCAACGCCGCCGCGGCGGGCGAGGGCCCGGCCGACCCGCACGCATGACTTGGCACGACGACGCCCCGCCGCCCGGCGCCGACGCCCCCCGGGGTCTCGACGCCGAGGTCACGGGCGCCGTCGAGCACGCGGTCGAGGACGAGGTCCGCGCGGCGGTCCGCCAGGCCGTCTCGGTCTCCGTCGCGACCGGCCTGTACGGGATCTCGTTCGGTGCCCTGGCCGTCGTCGCGGGCCTCGACGTCGCCCAGACCATGGCGCTGAGCCTGCTCATGTTCTCCGGCGGGTCGCAGTTCGCGCTCGTCGGCGTCGTCGGCGCGGGCGGCGCCCCCGCGGCGGCGATCGCCACGGCCGGATTCCTCGGGGTGCGCAACGCGCTGTACGGCGCACAGCTCGGCCCGCTCCTCGCGCTGCGCTCGTGGCACAAGGTCGTCGCGGCCCAGTTCACGATCGACGAGTCCACGGCCGTCGCCACCGCCCAGCGCTCGCGCCGCGCCGTGCGCGCCGGGTTCTGGTGGACCGGCGTGGGCATCTTCGTGCTGTGGAACGCCATGACCCTCGTCGGGGCGCTCGCGGGCGACGCGCTCGGCGACCCGCGCGCGTGGGGCCTCGACGCGGCCGCCGCCGCGGCGTTCCTCGGCCTGCTCTGGCCGCGCCTCGCGGCGCGCCCCCTGCGGCTCGCGGCCGGGGCCGCGGTGGTCGTGGCCGCGGTGCTCATCCCCGTCGCGCCGGGCGGCGTGCCGGTGCTCGCGGCGGCCGCCGTCGCGATCGTCATCGGCCAGGTCGGCCCCGGCCGACGGGCCGCCGCGCCCGCCCCGGCGCCCGGAGAGGAGTCCCGATGACCCCCACGACCGTCTGGGTCGTCGTGCTCGCCGCGTCCGCGGTGTGCTTCGCCCTCAAGCTCGCCGGGCACCTCGTGCCCGAGCACTGGCTCGCGGACGAGCGCGTCGCCCGCACCGCCTCGCTCGTCACCGCGGCCCTCCTCGCCGCGCTCGTCACCGTGCAGACCGTCGGCGCCGGGCAGGCGGTCGTCGTCGACGCGCGCCTGCCCGCGCTCGCCGTCGCGGCCGTCGCGCTCGCGCTGCGCGCGCCCTTCATCGTCGTCGTGCTGCTCGCCGCCGCCACCGCCGCGGGGCTCCGCGCGCTCGGCTGGGGGTGACCGCGCGCCGCGCGCCGGCGCATAGGGTGGTGGCGTGAGCCTCTTCCGCGAGACCGCCGACGTCTCCGTCCGCCCCGCCGTCGCCGGCGACGACGTCGCGATGACCGCGATCCAGGTCGGCGCGTGGCGCGCCGGGCACGCCGACGTGCTCGGCGAGGACGTCCTCGACGCGCTCGACACGGTGCGCATGCGCGAGCAGTGGGCCGCGGCCATCTCCTCGCCCCCGGGGCCCGGCTTCGCGGTGCTCGTCGCGTGCGCCGGGGCGCAGGTCGTCGGCTTCGCCGCGGTGGCGCCCGGCCAGCTCCTCGCGCTCGAGGTCGAGCCGTCCCACCAGCGGGGCGGGCACGGCTCGCGCCTGCTGTCCGCCGCCGTCGACCGGCTGCGCCGCGACGGCGCCGAGGAGGTCGTCACGTGGGTCCTCGACGGCGACTCCGGCCGCGAGGCGTTCCTCGCCGGTGCGGGCCTGGGGCCCGACGGACGGACCCGGACGCTCGCGACCGGCGTGCGCGACGTCGTCGAGCACCGGTGGTCGGCCGAGGTCTGAGGCACGTGCCCGTCACACGCCCGTGACGTCCGCGTGACCCACGAAGGCCCCCGGCCTGGGAGGATCTGCGGCCATGGGACTCCTCACCGACTACTTCGCCACCGCCGACGACACCCTGGCCGCAGCCGTCGCCGCGCAGGGCCCCGGCGTCGTCGACCCCGCCACGATGCGGAGCACGTACACCCCCGTCGAGCTGCACGGCATCGAGCCGTTCGTCGCGCTCGGGACGCTCGCGAGCCTGCTCACCGGCCGCCCCTACGCCGAGGTCACCGCGCACGCGCGGCACGGCGCGCTCGTCGCGAGCGCGGGCGACGAGGGCCCGTGGGTCGTGAGCGTCTCCGACGAGCTCGTGGCGGCGCTCGCGTCCGCGACGCCCGCGGTGCTCGAGGAGACCGCGGCGCGCTGGTCGCGGACCGAGGAGCTCGAGGGCTCGGACCCGACGGCGCTCGCGTCCGCGCTCCACGACCTCGCGGGCCTGTGCGTGCGCGCGGACGACGCCGGCCACGCCGTGTACTGCTGGACGAGCCTCTAGCCCCGGCGGCCCGCACGGCGCGCCGGGCGTCAGGCGGCCGGGCGGTAGAGGGCCGCGGCCCGGCGCAGCGCCTCGCGCGCGCGGCGGCGGTCGCCCGAGGCGTCGTACGCGAACGCGAGGTGGTACCAGGCCTCCCAGCTCCGGGGCTCCGCCTCGACCGCCTCGCGGTAGGGCGCGAACGCGGCGTCGGCCGCCGCGCGGTCGATCCGGCCGCCGGGCGACCGGGGCAGGTCGTCGACCGGCAGGCGGCCGGCGCCCGCGAGCTCGTCGGCCATGCGCTGGACCGTGAGCGCGAGCCGGATCTCGCGGCCCACCAGCCCCACGACGAGGAGCGGCAGCACGAGCACGGCGGCTCCGATCGCGACCGCGGCCGGCTCGCCCGTGCGCACGAGCGCGACCGCCCGGCCGGCGACCGCCCACACGTAGAGCGCGAGGAGCGCGGTGACGAGGACGACGCCGACGATCCCGCGCCAGGGCCGGCGCGGCGCGGGGGCGACGGGCCGCTCGGCGGGTCCGGGAGCGCTCACGCGAGGTCCAGGACGTTCTCGAGGCCGACCGTCAGGCCCGGCCGCGACACGACCTCGCGCACGGCGAGCAGGACGCCCGGCATGAACGAGACGCGGTCGAACGAGTCCTGGCGGATGACGAGCTGCTCGCCCGCGTTGCCGAAGAGGATCTCCTCGTGCGCGACGAGGCCGCGCAGGCGCACGGCGTGCACGCGCACCCCGTCGACGTCCGCGCCACGGGCCTCCCAGCCGGTCTCCGTCGCGTCGGGCGCCGGGCCGAGCCCCGCCTCGGCGCGCGCCGCCGCGATCGCCGCGGCCGTGTGCCGCGCGGTGCCCGAGGGTGCGTCGACCTTGTCCGGGTGGTGCAGCTCGATCACCTCGGCCGACTCGAAGTAGCGCGCCGCCTTCGCCGCGAAGGTCATGGCCAGCACCGCCGAGAGGCCGAAGTTCGGCGCGATGAGGACGCCGAGGCCCGGACGGCCGTCGCGCGCGGCGCGCTCGAGGTGCTCGACGACGCGCCCGCGGCTCTCGTCCGTCCAGCCCGTCGTGCCGACCACGGCGTGCACGCCCGCGTCGAGGAGCGCGTGGACGTTCGCCTCGGTGGCGGACGGGACCGTGAAGTCGACCGCGACGTCGGCGCCGCCGAGCGTGGCCGGCGACACCTCGTCGCCCGCGTCGAGGCGCGCGACGAGCTCGAGGTCGGCCGCGCCGTCGACGGCCGCGCAGACCGTCGCGCCCATGCGCCCGGCGGCGCCCAGCACGGCGACCCGCAGCGGGCGCGAGTCACCGTGCGGGCCGGGCCCGGGCGCGGTCTCGGAGGGGTCGGGCGCGGTGGTGCTCTGCTCGCTCACGCCCGTCACCCTATCGGGCGCCGCGCGCGGCCCCGCGCGCCGTCCGGGCGCCCGGCGTCCGCGCCCGGGCAGCACGCCGCCGGCCGCCCTCCGGAGGGAGGACGGCCGGCGGTGAGGTCGGGTCAGTCGCCGAACGGGCCGACGCGCACGACCGAGCGCGGCCGCGACGCGAGCTCGCCCGCGAGCTTGCGCACGTCGTCGGCCGTCACGGACCGGATCGCGTCGAGCGACTCCTCGAGGCTGAGGAGCTCGCCGTAGACGAGCTCGGCCTTGCCGAGACGGCTCATGCGCGAGCCCGAGTCCTCGAGGCCGAGGACGAGGCCGCCCGCGAGCTGGCCGATGCTGCGGTCCAGCTCGGCCTGCGTGATGCCGTCGTCCGCGAGGCGGTCGAGCTCGCCGTGCAGGAGCGCGGTCACCTCGTCGACCTTCGACGGCGCGCAGCCGGCGTAGAGGCCGAACGTGCCGATGCCGCCGTGCCCGGACGCGAAGGAGTACGTCGAGTAGGCGAGGCCGCGCTTCTCGCGGATCTCCTGGAAGAGCCGCGAGCTCATGCCGCCGCCGAGCGCCGCGCTGAGCACCGAGAGGATGAAGCGCCGGTCGTCCGTCGCCGAGAGGCCGGCGCCGCCGATCACGACGTTCGCCTGCTCGACCGAGCGGCGGACCGTGAGCTCGACGCCGTCGGTGCCCACGCCCGCGAGGGCCGGGTCGTGCGGGTCGCGGCGGGCCCGCGGGGCCGCGCTCGCGTCGAGGTCCCAGCCGCCGTCCTGCAGGGCGCGCGCCACCTGGCCGACGAGCACGTCGTGGTCGACGCCGCCCGCCGCCGCGACGACGAGCGTCTCCGGACGGTAGTGCCAGCGGTAGTGCTCCCAGACCGCGTCGCGCGGGACGGCGGTGATGGTCTCGGGCGTGCCACCGATGGGCCGGCCCAGCGCGTGCCCGGCGAGGACCGCCGCGGCGAACTCCTCGTGCACGACGTCCGACGGGTCGTCGTCGTTCATCGCGAGCTCTTCGAGGATGACGCCGCGCTCGGTCTCGAGCTCGTCGGCGTCGAGCCGCGCGGACGTGACCATGTCCGCGATGACGTCGACCGCCATGGGCAGGTCCGTGTCGAGCACGCGCGCGTAGTAGCACGTGTGCTCCTTGCCGGTCGCCGCGTTGGCCTCGCCGCCGACGGCGTCGAACGCCTCGGCGATGTCCATCGCGGACCGGCGCGCCGTGCCCTTGAAGAGCAGGTGCTCGAGGAAGTGCGTGGAGCCGAAGTGCCCGTCGGTCTCGTCGCGCGAGCCGACGCCGACCCACGCGCCCACCGTCGCCGAGCGCAGGCCCGGCATCGACTCGGTGAGCACGCGGACCCCGCCGGGCAGGACGCTGCGACGGGTCGTCGCACCGTCCTGCCCGGCGGTCAGCTCGGCCCCGGCCGCGCCGGCCGGGACGAGCGGGAGGTCCCAGGGCACGTCAGGCGTCCGCACCCTCGGTCGCGGGCGCCTCGGCGGCCTCGGCCTCGTCGACGACCGCGTGCAGCGAGAGCTTGCCGCGCGGGTCGATCTCGCCGATCTCCACCTGGACCTTCTGACCGATGGACAGCACGTCCTCGACGTTCTCGACGCGCTTGCCGCCCACGAGCTTGCGGATCTGGCTGATGTGCAGCAGACCGTCCTTGCCCGGGGAGAGCGAGACGAACGCGCCGAACGACGTCGTCTTGACCACGGTGCCGACGAAGCGCTCGCCGACCTCGGGGACGTGCGGGTTGGCGATCGCGTTGATCGCCGCGCGGGCGGCCTCGGCCGACGGGCCGTCGGTGGCGCCGATGTAGACGGTGCCGTCGTCCTCGATGGAGATGTCCGCGCCCGTCTCCTCCTGGATCTGGTTGATCATCTTGCCCTTGGGGCCGATGACCTCGCCGATCTTGTCGACCGGCACCTTCACGGAGATGACGCGCGGGGCGTTCGGGGACATCTCGTCCGGCACGTCGATGGCCTCGGCGAGCACGTCGAGGATCGTCAGGCGCGCGTCGCGGGCCTGCGTGAGCGCACCGGCGAGCACCGAGGCGGGGATGCCGTCGAGCTTCGTGTCGAGCTGGATGGCCGTGACGAACTCGCGCGTGCCGGCGACCTTGAAGTCCATGTCGCCGAACGCGTCCTCGGCCCCCAGGATGTCGGTGAGCGCCGCGTAGCGGGTCTCGCCGTCCACCGTGTCGGAGATGAGGCCCATCGCGATGCCCGCGACGGGTGCGCGTAGCGGCACGCCCGCGTTGAGGAGCGACAGGGTCGAGGCGCAGACCGAGCCCATCGACGTCGAGCCGTTGGAGCCGAGGGCCTCGGACACCTGGCGGATCGCGTAGGGGAACTCCTCGCGGCTCGGCAGCACCGGCACGAGCGCGCGCTCGGCGAGCGCGCCGTGCCCGATCTCGCGACGCTTCGGGCTGCCCACGCGGCCGGTCTCGCCGGTCGAGTAGGGCGGGAAGTTGTAGTTGTGCATGTAGCGCTTGCGCGTCTCCGGACCGAGCGAGTCGATCTGCTGCTCCATGCGGAGCATGTTCAGCGTCGTCACGCCCATGATCTGGGTCTCGCCACGCTCGAAGAGCGCGGAGCCGTGCACGCGCGGGAGCACCTCGACCTCGGCCGAGAGCGTGCGGATGTCCGCGAGGCCACGGCCGTCGATGCGCACGCCGTCCGTGAGGACGCGCTGGCGCACGAGCTTCTTCTGCAGCGAGCGGTACGCCGCGGAGAGCTCCTTCTCGCGGCCGTCGAACCCGGCCTGGAGCTTGCCGACCATCTCGTTCTTGATCTCGTCGAGACGGCTCTCGCGGTCCTGCTTGTCCGCGATGGCGAGCGCGTCGCGCAGGTCCGCGGACACCTCGGCCTCGACGGCCGCGAACGCGTCGTCCTGGTAGTCGAGGAAGAGCGGGAACTCCTGGACCTGCTTCGCCGCCTGCGCCGCGAGGGACGCCTGCGCGTCGCACAGGGCCTTGATGAACGGCTTGGCCGCCTCGATGCCCTCGGCGACGATCTCCTCGGTCGGGGCGGTCGCGCCCTCGTCCTTGACGAGGCCCCACGCGTTGTCGGTCGCCTCGGCCTCGATCATCGCGATGGCGACGTCGTCGCCCACGGCACGGCCGGCCACGACCATGTCGAAGACCGCGCGCTCCTTGTCGGAGTACTTCGGGAACGCGACCCACTGGCCGTCGACGAGCGCGATGCGCACCGCGCCGACCGGGCCGGAGAACGGCAGGCCCGAGATCTGCGTCGACGCGGACGCCGCGTTGATCGCGAGCGTGTCGTACGCGTCGTCCGGGTGGATGGCGAGGACCGTGATGACGACCTGGACCTCGTTGCGCAGGCCCTTGACGAACAGGGGGCGCAGCGGGCGGTCGATGAGGCGGCACGCGAGGATCGCGTCGGTCGAGGGGCGGCCCTCGCGACGGAAGAACGAGCCGGGGATGCGGCCCGCCGCGTACATGCGCTCCTCGACGTCCACCGTCAGCGGGAAGAAGTCGAACTGGTCCTTGGGGTGCTTGCCCGCCGACGTGGCGGACAGGAGCATCGTCTCGTCGTCGAGGTACGCGGCGACGGAGCCGGCGGCCTGACGGGCGAGGCGCCCGGTCTCGAACCGGACGGTGCGGGTGCCGAAGCGACCGTTGTCGATCGTGGCCTCGGCGAACTGGATCTCGGGACCCTCCACGGGTGCCCTCCCTTTCTCGAAGCGCCGCCCGGTAGCCCTGTCGAGGGTTCCGGTCCGTGCCGCTCGCGCAGGTGCGCGGACGGCTCCGGTCGCGCTCGACGCTCGGCGGTCTTCGATCGAGGTCCACGGCGGTTCCCGGGCGCCGGTCCGCGAGGGACGACGTGCGACGGGGTCCGTGGCCCACTACCGAGGACCGAACGAGAGGCCGGCGGCGCGGTGGGTGGTTCTACGGGTACATCTCACCAGACCAGCCCGGCCCCCGCAGGGGACCGGGCCGGACGGGGTGGTTCAGCGGCGCAGACCGAGACGCTCGATCAGGCTGCGGTAGCGGTTGATGTCGACCTTCTGCAGGTAGCCGAGGAGACGGCGACGCTGGCCGACGAGCAGGAGCAGGCCACGACGGCTGTGGTGGTCGTGCTTGTGCTCCTTGAGGTGCTCGGTCAGGTCCTTGATGCGCTGCGTGAGGAGCGCGATCTGGACCTCGGGCGAACCGGTGTCGCCCTCGCTCGTCGCGTACTCGGTCATGATGCGCTGCTTCGTGGCAGTGTCGAGCGGCACGGTTCTCCTTCGGGGTCGTTGCGCGGTGCGTCAGGAGGGACTTCCTGAGGCTCTCTGGTTCCGCGGCCGGTCAGACGGCGCATCGATCTTACCAGGTGGACGCTCTCCCCCGTTCCCGGGTGGCCTTCCCCCCACGCCGGACGGCGCGGCCCCCCGCGGAGGGACCGCGCCGCCGTCGGGCCGTGCGGTCAGGGTGCGCCGTCGTGACCTGCGGTCCCGTCGCCGCGGAACGCGCCCGCCGCGTCGGGGAGCACGCCCGCGAACCGCAGGAGGTCCGGGAGCGTGAGGACGAGCGACCCGTCCTCGAAGTGGACGCCCTGGGCGGGCGTCCAGTGGTTGCTCGCCCGGACGTACGACGTGTCGTCCTGGCGCAGCAGGTAGACGAACGTCTCCGCGAGCACACGGCTGCCGACCTCGCCGAGGAAGCTCCCGTTGCCCTGGAGCTCGGCCTCCTTGAGGACGTAGTACCACAGCGGCGTCCCGCCGTGCCCGCGACGGCGCAGCGCGGCGAGCGCCCGCCGCACGTCGTCGCCCGCGCGGTCCTCGAGCTGCGCCGGGGTGAGCGGGACGACGCCGAGGGCGTCCGCCACGGCCTCGCCGGTGGGCAGCGCGAGCATGTAGCCGCGCAGCAGGTTGCGCTGCGCGAGCTGCTTCTGCAGCGCGCTCGCGGCGAGCTGCTGCGGCGTGTGCGCCGGCGGCTCGGGGGGCAGCGCGCCCTCCTTGACCAGGTCGCCCAGGCTCGGCGCGAGGAACGTGTCGATCTTCTCCGCCGCGCGGAACGGGGACGGGTCGCCCTTGTCGACGAACCGCGCCCACTCGATCGGCCAGTTCGAGGGGAGCACGGGCCCGCCCGCGGGTCCCGGCACCAGTCCCCCGCCGTTCCCGGTGAACCGGAAGAGCAGGTTCAGGCTCGCGTTCGCGGGCGGCGCGCCGGTGAAGTTGACGTTGAAGTCGTACGACTCCCGGATCATCGAGTGGCCGAACCGGAAGGCGGCGACCGCGAACTCCAGCGGCATCGAGACCGGGTAGCGGGGCCGGAACACGGACGTGTCGCGGAGCAGGACGGCGTCGAGCACGCCCGGCTTCGTGAGCGTGCGCAGGTAGTCGTTGACGACGAGCCACTGGTAGTGCCAGCGCACGAGCTGGCTCGCGCGCTCGAACACCGCGCGCTCGCCGACCCCCCGCACCCAGGGCTCGAACTCGCCCACCCAGTCCACGACGGCGTTGTGGAACCGGATCATCGCGAGGTGGAGCTGGGCCACGACGAGGTTCTCGTCGTTGCGGCCGTCGGGGACGAGCGGGGCGCCGTCCTCGTCGCGGGGCAGGTCGCGCTGCGCGTCGTCGCCGGGTGCGACGAGCGCGAACGACGGGCCGCCGGGGATCACGAGCGGCTCCGTGGAGATGCGACCGAGCCGGAGCTTGGCCGACCCCGGGACGTAGGCGGCCTCGCTGCGGGTGGTCCGGTACCGGGGCTCCCCGGGGAAGACCGGGCCGCTGCCGTACAGCGAGTCCAGGTTGAGCGCCGGGTGGCGCCCGTTGTGGAGCGAGCGGACCACCACCTTCGGCTGGAAGACCCGGAACGGGACCGCGTCGACGTCGCCGAGCGCCTGGTCCCCGCCTCGGCCGGAGGTCGTGTCGGGCCCGTTCGTGTTGAGCGTGATGTCGTGGTCGATGAACTGGCCCCAGTACGTGTAGACCGCCGGGACCCGCGCGTTGAGATCACGCGGCGGCTGCCCGGGGGCGGCGACCGGGCGGGTCACCATGGCCGCGCCGAGGTCCCTCAGCGCCTGCACGGTGCCCGCGGTGGTGCCGTTCCCGACCGGGAGGTGGAACGCCGGGAACCGCCCGGCGAGCTCCGGGAAGAGGTAGTCGAACGCGGTCGTCGAGTCGTACCGGTGCAGCACGTGGTCGCGGGCCACGGCGGCGCGCGCGGCCGGCAGGAGCGGGGCCGTGGACCTCGCGGGGTCCGCGTCACCGTCCGCGTCGGCGGAGTCGTCGGCGGAGTCGTCGGGCGCGACGGCCGCGCCGTGACCGACGCTGCGCACGGTCCGTCCGATCGGTGTGGACGCCTGGTCGACGGCGTCGGGTGCGACGTCGTCCACCACGTCCTCGGCGACTGTCGCCGTCGGGTTCTGCTGAGCCTCCATGGCTCGAGCCTTCCTGTGTGGGGTTCTCCGAGGCCCTCGAGGGGCGGCGCCCCGCGACCGCGGTCGTCGGGCCGGCGGGGCAGGTGGCGACCACGGCCCCGTGGCCCGGTGTCGCCCGGCCCCTCGGGCGTGGCCGCGTCGGCGCGTCGGCACGACGCGCGGCACACGAGGAGGGAGGTGCCCGGGCCGGGTTTCGTGACCCGCGAGGTCAGCGGCGCGGGACGCGCGAGGCCACGGCGAGCGCGACGAGCGCCGCGAGGCCCTGCGCGAGCACCGCGCCCCAGCCCGGCGCACCGACGAGGAGCGCGACGCCGAGGGGCACGGAGCCCAGGAGCGCGACGTCGGGGCCGACGCGGAGCGCCGCCGCGGCGCCCGTCGGGATGCCGCCGGCGGGGGTCGCGAGCAGCGGCGCGGACCAGTCGGGCGGGCGCCGGTACGCCGAGCGCACCGCCGCGGCCCCCTGCACGACGCCCGTCAGCGCGGCGAGCGCGAGCCAGCGGCCGTCGCCGGCGCCGAGCGCGAGCGGCAGCGCGCCCACGACGAGGCACCCGGCCGCGGCGAGCGCCGGGACGACCGTGCGGGCGAGCCGCCCGGCGCGGGCGCCGAGCGGGACGAGGGCGTCGAGCACGGGGACGAGGTCGGCGGCCCGCGCGCCCTGCGCGCCGAGCTGGGCCGCGCGCAGCCCCGCGACGACGAGCACGACGAACGCGCCGGCGCCCGTCGCGAGGGCGGGCACCTGGGGCGCCACGGCGAGCAGCGCAGCGAGGCCGACGAGGTGGGCCACCGCGGTCGGGCTGCGGCGCAGGAGCACGAGGTCGGCGGCGACCAGCGCCGTGGCCGGGCCGCGCACGGTGCGCAGCGCCGCGGTGCGCCGGACCCGGCGCTGCCCGGGCGCCTCGAGCGCACGGCCCAGGGCGCGGACGTCGACCGAGAGCACGGCACCGCCGACCTGGTCCATGACGGAGCCCTGGGCGCGCAGCACGGGCGCGCCGAGGCGCTCGGCGCGCGTCCACCACCACGCCGCGAGCGCGACCGTCCCCGCGGCGACCACGGCGACGACGGCCGGGGCGGGCACCAGGACCGCGGTGCCGCCGCCGACCCCGGCGAGCACGAGCGCGACGCCCACGACGGGGACGGCCGCCACCGCGACGTCCGCCGCGCGGGCCACGCGCGCGGCGGCCCGCGCGTGCGGCTGCGCGAGCCCCGCCACGACGACGAGCAGCGTCGTGGCGACCGCGGTCGCGAGGGCGCCGCGCGCGACGTCGGCGACGAGGCCGCCCGCGGCGAGCGCGACCACCGCCCCGGCGACCGCGCCGGCCCCCGCGCCCGCGCCGAGCGCGCGGCGGAACGACGGGACGAGCAGCCCCCGGCGGTCGGAGGGCGCCGGCAGCCACCAGCGCGCCCCGGCGCTCCCGACGCCGAGCGGCCCGAGCCGCAGGGCCGTGCCGAGGGCGAGGGCGAGGAACGCCCCGCCGAGGAGCCCCGCGACCGCGGCGGGCCCGAGCACGACGGCGTCGCCCGCGGCCGCGGGCACCACGAGCGCCTCGCGCAGCAGGTTGGCCGCGCCCGCGACGAGCCCGGCCGCGAGGAGCGCCGACACGGCCGCGTAGGCGACGTCGACGACGAGCTCGCCCGGGCCGGCGTCCGCACGGGCCCGCACCGCGCGCGCCGTGAGGGTCCGCAGCTCGCGCCCGGTGAGCAGCTCGTAGGGGTCGGCCCGCAGGGCCGGCAGCGGGTCCGGGGCGGCCACGCGCGTCACCGCACCTCGGCGAGCACGGCGCGCGTGCGACCGGGCGCGAGGACGGTGCACGCGTCCTCGCCGACGAGGAGGCCGTGCGCGTCGAGGGCCCCGACCAGCACGGGGTCGTGCGAGGCGAGCACGACGGCGGTGCCGCGCCGCGCCTCGTCGCGCAGGATGCCGGCGAGGTCGGCCCGCATGCCGGGGTCGAGGCGCTGCTCGGGCTCGTCGAGCACGAGCAGGTCGCGCGGGCGGACGAAGCCCGCCGCGAGGAGCAGGCGCCGGCGCTGGCCCGAGGAGAGCTCGGTGGGCAGCGCGCGCCCCTGCGCGGCGATGCCGAACCGGTCGAGGAGCCCGTCGACGACCTCGCCCGCGCGGGGCACCCCGTGCCCGCGTGCCACGAGGACGAGGTGCTCGCGGACGGTCAGCCCCGGGAAGTACGCGTCGTCGTCGAGCACGCCCGCCACGCGCGCGCGGAAGCCGCGCTCGCGCTCGTCGACGGGGCGCCCGAACGCGGCGACGGTCCCGCCGAGCGGCGCCTGGAGGCCGAGGAGCGTGCGGAGCAGGGTCGACTTGCCGCTCCCGTTCGCCCCGACGACGGCCCACACCTCCCCCGCCCGGACCGTGAGGTCCACGGGGGCGCACACCGCGAGGTCCCCGTAGCCGACGCGCAGCGCACGCGCCTCGAGGACCGGCGCGCTCACGCGACGGGGTCCTCGTCGGCGGCGAGCACCGCCCGGGCGCGCGCCACGTCGTCGTGCATCTGCGCGACGAGCGGCTCGACGCCGTCGAACCGCAGCGTGGGCCGCAGCCGGTCGACGAGCTCGAGGACGACGTCCTCGTCGTAGAGGTCGAGGTCGGTGCGGTCGAGCACGTAGGCCTCGACGCGGCGCTCGACCCCGTCGAACGTCGGGTTGGTGCCGATGGAGATCGCCGCGGGCAGCCGCACGTCGGGGTGGTGCGGGTCGGCCGCGGCGGCGAGCTGCGGGCGCTCGAGCCACCCGGCGTACACGCCGTCGGCGGGGACCATGCCCGTGATCGCGCCGAGGTTCGCGGTCGGGAACCCGAGGTCGCGACCGCGCGCGTCGCCGTGCACGACCGTGCCGCGCACGCGGTGGTGGCGGCCGAGGATGCGGGCCGCCTCGCGGACGTCGCCCGCGGTGAGCAGGGCGCGCACCCCGGTCGACGACCAGCGCGCGTCGTGGCCCGGGCCGCCCTCGGTGACCGGCACGCCCTGGTGCTGGCCGACGTCGTCGATCGCGACGACCTCGAACCCGTGGCGCGCGCCGAGCTCGACCATCGTCGCGAGCGTCCCGGAGTTCCCGCGGCCGAACCGCACGTCGTGCCCGACGACGACCGTCCCGGCCCGCAGCCCGTCGACGAGGTAGGTCGAGACGAACTCCTCGGGCGTCTGGCGCGCGAAGTCGAGCGTGTAGTCGACGAGCAGGACGGCGTCGAGCCCGGTGCCCGCGAGCAGCTCGACGCGGTCCGCGATGCCCGTGATGAGCTCGGGCGCCTCGTCGGGACGGTGCACGACCGCGGGGTGCGGGTTGAAGGTCACCGCGACCGCGCGGGCGTCGCGCGCCCGGGCGAGGTCGACGATGCGCGCGAGGACCTGCGCGTGGCCGCGGTGGACGCCGTCGAAGTTGCCGAGGGTCACGACCGTCGGGCCGAATCCCGGGGGAACCTGGCTGAGGTCCGTCCACAGGTGCACGCGAGAACTCCTCGGGATGGTCGTGGTGGGGGTCACCGTTGCCCGGGCGACGTGCCGTCGCCCCGGTCGCCGGCCGCGGCCGCGCTGCACAAGACTGCCACGACCGCGCCGCGACGCCGAACCGGGCGCGTCAGGCCGGGGCGAGCACGAGCACGGGGCGCGCGCGCACCTCGCCGCGACGCCGCGTGTCCTCGACGAGCGCGACGAGCTCACCGTCGGGCGAGAGCGCCGCGGTCGTGCCCGGCGTGCCGGACGCGTCGACCCACTGCCCGTAGGACAGCGCGGTCGCCTCCTGCGCGGAGAGCTCGCGCACGGGGAACGTCGCGCGCGCGGCCTCGGCGAGCGGGACGGTCGCGAGGACGCCGTCCCGGTCGGCCTGGGCCTCGGCCTCCTCGAGCGTCACGGCGCCGTCGAGCAGGTAGCCGCCCACGCGCGTGCGGCGCAGGGCCGTGAGGTGGCCGCCGACGCCGAGCGCGGCGCCGAGGTCGCGCGCGAGCGCGCGCACGTAGGTGCCCGACGAGCACACGACGGTCGCGTCGAGGTCGAGCGCCGGGGGCGCGTCGGCGGGCAGGCCCGCGGTGCCGGGGGCGACGGGCCGCACGTCGTGCACGGCGAACCGCGAGACCGTGACGGGCCGGGCCGGGAGGTCGACCTGCTCGCCCGCGCGGGCGAGCGCGTACGCGCGCCTGCCGTCGACCTTGATCGCGCTCACCGTGGTGGGCACCTGGAGGATGTCGCCCGTCAGGCGGGCGACCTCCGCGTCGAGGTCCGCGCGGACGACGCCGGACGCGTCGGCCCGGGCCACGACCTCGCCCTCGGCGTCGTCCGTGGTCGTGGACGCGCCGAGGCGCAGCGTCGCGGCGTACTCCTTGTCCGCGCCCACCACGTAGGTGAGCAGCTTCGTGGCACGCCCGACGCCGAGCACGAGCACGCCCGTGGCCATCGGGTCGAGCGTGCCCGCGTGGCCCACCTTGCGCGTGCCCGCGAGGTGCCGCACGCGCCCGACGACGTCGTGGCTCGTCCAGCCCGCGGGCTTGTCGACGACGAGCAGGCCGTCGGACGCCGTCGGGCGGCGCGGCGGGCGCTCAGTCCTCGGTGCGCTCATCGCCCTGCTCGGGCACGCGGTACGGGTCGGCGTCGCCCGCGAAGGCCTTGCCCTCGCGCAGCGCGGCGAGCTCGGCGTCGCGCCGGCGCGCCTCGACGAGCGCGGCGTCGAGGTGCGCCGCGGTCTCGGGCACGGCGTCGAGGTGGAACTCGAGCGTCGGCGTGAGACGGATGCCCGTCTGCTTGCCCACCTCGGAGCGGATGATCCCCTTGGCGCTCTCGAGCGCCGCGGCGGTCCCGGCCCGCTCCTCGTCCGTCCCGTAGACCGTGTAGAACACCGAGGCGTTCTGCAGGTCGCCGGTCACGCGCACGTCGGTGACGGTGACGAACCCGAGCCGCGGGTCCTTGATCCGGGTGTCGAGCATCTGCGCGACGATGACCTTGATCCGGTCGGCGAGCTTCCTCGCCCGGGGGTGGTCGACCATGGCTTCTTCCTTTCGTTCCGCCCACTGTGCCCTGCCCTCGCCGGACCTGCTCGCGCCAGGACCTGGCACGGGCAGGGGTGAGGCACGGGACGAGGGCGGGCCGCAGCGAGGGCGGCGGCGGGTCGTGGCGGGTCTGGCGGGAGCCGCGAGGGACGAGCGGCGGATGGTAGACCCGCCGCCGCCCTCGCGGAGGTGCGCCCGGTGCTGCCGGGCGACGAACGCGGACCGGGGGCGAGCGTAGTCGCCCACCCCCGGTCCACGGTCACGTCAGGAACGCGGCTTCTCCCGCATCTCGAACGTCTCGATCGTGTCGCCGACCTGCAGGTCGTTGAAGGACCCGAGCCCGATACCGCACTCGTAGCCCTCGCGGACCTCGGTCGCGTCGTCCTTGAACCGCTTGAGCGACTCGACCGTGAGGTTGTCCCCCACGACCTTGCCGTCGCGCAGGACGCGCGCCTTGGCGTTGCGGCGGATCTCGCCCGACCGCACGATCGAGCCGGCGATGTTGCCGAACTTGGAGGAACGGAAGATCTCGCGGATCTCCGCCGTGCCCAGCTGGGCCTCCTCGTACTCCGGCTTGAGCATGCCCTTGAGCGCGGCCTCCACGTCCTCGATCGCCTGGTAGATGATCGAGTAGAAGCGGACGTCGACGCCCTCGCGCTCGGCCAGGTCCTCGACGCGCTCGCCGAACTTCACGTTGAAGCCGATGATGATCGCGTTGTCGACCGTGGCGAGGTTGACGTCGTTCTGCGTGATCGCACCGACGCCGCGGTGGATGACGCGCAGCTCGACCTCGTCGCCGACGTCGATCTTGAGCAGCGCGTCCTCGAGGGCCTCGACGGCACCGGACACGTCGCCCTTGAGGACGAGGTTGAGGGTCTCGACCTTGCCCTGCTGGAGGGCCTGCGTGAAGTCCTCGAGGCTGATGCGCTTGCGGCGCTTGGCCAGGAGGGCGGCACGCTCGGCGGCCTCGCGCTTCTCGGCGATCTGGCGGGCGGTCCGCTCGTCGGGCGCCACGAGGAACGTGTCGCCCGCGCTCGGGACGGACGCGAGACCGAGCACGAGGACCGGTCGGGCGGGGCCCGCCTCGGTCACGGCGTTGCCGTGCTCGTCGAACATCGCGCGGACGCGGCCGTGGGCCGTGCCGGCGACGATCGCGTCGCCGACGTGCAGCGTGCCGGACTGGACGAGGACGGTCGCGACGGCGCCGCGGCCCTTGTCCAGGTTCGCCTCGATGGCGACGCCGCGCGCGTCCTTGTCGGGGTTGGCGCGCAGGTCGAGCGAGGCGTCGGCCGTGAGCAGGACGGCCTCGAGGAGGTCGTCGATGCCCATGTTCTGCTTCGCGGAGACGTCGACGAACATCGTGTCGCCGCCGTACTCCTCGGCCACCAGGTTGTACTCGGTGAGCTGCTGGCGGATCTTGGCGGGGTTGGCCCCCTCCTTGTCCACCTTGTTCACCGCGACGACGATCGGCACGTTCGCGGCCTGGGCGTGGTTGAGCGCCTCGATGGTCTGCGGCATGACGCCGTCGTCGGCGGCCACGACGAGGATCGCGATGTCCGTCACCTGGGCACCACGGGCACGCATGGCGGTGAACGCCTCGTGACCCGGGGTGTCGATGAAGGTGATGGCGCGGTCGTTGCCCTCGTGCTCGTGGCGCACCTGGTACGCACCGATGTGCTGGGTGATGCCGCCGGCCTCGCCCGCGACGACGTCCGTCTGGCGGATCGCGTCGAGGAGCTTGGTCTTTCCGTGGTCGACGTGGCCCATGACGGTGACGACCGGCGGGCGGGCCGCCAGCTCGTCGTCGCCCTCGGCCTCGAGCTCCGCGTCCAGGTCGATGTCGAAGGACCCGAGCAGCTCGCGGTCCTCCTCCTCGGCCGAGACCATCTCGATGACGTAGCCGAGCTCGGCCGCGAGGGTGCCGAACGTGTCCTCGTCGAGCGACTGCGTCGCGGTCGCCATCTCACCCAGGTGGAAGAGGACCGTGACGAGGCTCGCGGGGTTCGCGTCGATCTTGTCGGCGAAGTCGTTGAGCGAGGAGCCGTGGCGCAGGCGCACGACGGTCTTGCCGTTCCCGCGGGGAACCTGCACGCCGCCGAGCGACGGCGCCTGCATCTGCTCGAACTCCTGGCGCTTCGCCCGCTTCGACTTGCGCCCGCGGACCGGACGGCCGCCGGCGCGCCCGAAGGCACCCTGCGTGGAGCCACGACCGGCACCGCCGCGACCGCCGCCGCCACCGGGACGGCCGGCGAAGCCGCCGCCGGCGCCCGGGGCACCGCCGCCGCCACCGGGACGACCGCCGAAACCGCCGCGACCGCCACCGCCGCCACCGGGACGACCGCCGCCGGGGGCGGGGCGCTCACCGGGACGACCGACGGACGTGCGGCCGGGCATCATGCCCGGGTTGGGGCGCGGGCCGCCGGGGCGCGGCGCGGGACGGGGACCGCCCGGACGCGGGCCGCCGGGACGCTCGGTGCTGCCGGAGGCGGCACCGGCGTCGGCGCGCTCGGGGCGCGACCCGGGACGGGGCATGCCCTGGCTGGACGCGAACGGGTTGTTGCCCGGGCGCGGGGCACCCGGACGGGGACCGCCCTGGCGCGGCATGCCCTGGCTGGACGCGAACGGGTTGTTGCCCGGGCGCGGGGCGCCCGGACGCGCGCCGGGGCGCGGCGCGGGCGTGTTCGAGGCGCCGCCGGGCTTCGGCGAGGCCGTCGGCTTCTGCGCGGGCGCCGGGGCCGGCGCGGGACGCTCGGCCGGGGCCGCCGGGGCCTTCGGTGCGGGCGCCGGGGCGGGGGTCTCCGCCGCCGGGGCCGGTGCCGGTGCCTGCGGCGCGGGCGCCGGGCGCGGCTCCGCCTTGGGGGCGGGCTTCGGCGCGGCAGGCTTGGACGCCGCGGCCGGCGAAGCCGGACGGGCCGGTGCGGGACGGCTCGGGGCGGCGCCCCCCACCGGGAAGGCGTCGCGCAGCTTGCGGACCACCGGTGGCTCGATGGTCGAGGATGCCGAGCGGACGAACTCACCGAGCTCCGTCAGCTTGGTCATGATGGTCTTGCTTTCCACCCCGAGCTCCTTCGCGAGCTCGTAGACGCGGACCTTTGCCACAACTCTCCTGTCTCGGTCCGCCCCGGACAGGGAGGACCGTCGTTAGTGCTGGGTGCTCATCGCTGGGTACTCATCGGGTGCCCATCGGCTTCTAACCCGCTTCCTTGTCGACGTGTCGTGCAGTGCAGCCACGGGGTCACGTGGCCCCGGGTCCTCCGGGGTCCCGGCCGTGACGCGCGGTCGGTCCGTCCGTCTCCGGGTGGGCCTCGACGACCGCGCGGACCGCCGCGAGGTCGAGCGGGCCTGCGAGTCGCAGGGCCCGCGGGACGGCCCGCCGGCGTTCCGCCGCCTCGAGGCACCGCGGCGTCGCGTGGAGCCACGCGCCGCGCCCTGGGAGCGACCGCCCGGCGTCGACCACGAGCCGGGGCTCGTCGGTGCTCGTGCCGGACCGGTCGACGACCAGACGGAGGAGGACGGATCTCAGGTCGCGCTCCCGGCACCCGACGCACGTGCGGACGGGGCCCGAACCCTGCGGGGCAGAGGTCGGGGCGAGGTCCGTGGGCATGGTCGAGGTGCGGGTACGCGGCCCGGTCGAGGACAGTCTAGCGCGCCGCCCCGTCGTGCGTGACCGTGCCACCGCGTCCCTACCGGTCCGCGGGCTCGCGACCTGCGGCCGGAGCCTCGCCCGCGGACGCCGGGCGACCGGTCGGCGCCGCGCCCTCGCCGCCCTCGTCGGAGCGGATGTCGATGCGCCAGCCGGTGAGCTTCGCGGCGAGGCGGGCGTTCTGGCCCTCCTTGCCGATCGCGAGCGAGAGCTGGAAGTCCGGCACGACGACGCGCGCGGCTCGCGCCTCCGCGTCGACGACCGTGACGGACGACACACGGGCGGGCGACAGCGCGTTCGCGACGAAGCGCGCCGGGTCGTCGCTGTGGTCGACGATGTCGATCTTCTCGCCGTGCAGCTCGGCCATGACGGCGCGCACGCGCGAGCCCATCGGTCCGATGCACGCGCCCTTCGCCCCGAGACCCGGGACGGTCGAGCGCACCGCGACCTTCGTGCGGTGGCCGGCCTCGCGCGCGATCGCGGTGATCTCCACGGAGCCGTCCGCGACCTCGGGCACCTCGAGCTCGAAGAGCTTGCGCACGAGGTTCGGGTGCGTGCGGCTCAACGTGATCTGCGCGCCCTTCATTCCCCGGGCGACCTCGAGGACGTACGCGCGCAGGCGCTCGCCGTGCACGTACTCCTCCGTCGGCACCTGCTCGTGCGGCGGGAGCACGGCCTCGGTGCCGCCGACGTCCACGAGCACGACGCGGGGGTCGCGGCCCTGCTGGATGATGCCGGCGAGGACCTCGCCCTCCTTGCCGCGGAACGTCCCGAGGATCTGGTCGTCCTCGGCGTCGCGCAGGCGCTGCACGATGACCTGGCGCGCGGTCGACGTCGCGATGCGGCCGAAGTCCGCGGGCGTGTCGTCGAACTCCGGCCCGTACTCGACCGGGACGCGCGGCGCGTCCTCGTCGTCGGTCGGCGGCGCGGGGAGCTCCTCGCGCGCCCACACCGTGACGTGGCCGCTCTTGCGGTCGAGCTCGACGCGGGCCCGCGCGTAGGCGTCGGGCGTGCGGTGGTACGCGGAGAGCAGGGCCTGCTCGATCGCGGCGACGAGCACGTCGAGGCTGATGTCCCTCTCGCGCTCCAGCAGGCGCAGCGCGCTCATGTCGATGTCCATCGATCAGGCCTCCTCGTCGTGGGGACCGCGGCCCGCGGTCGTGTCGTCGGCGTCCGCCGAGCCGTCGGCGTCGTCCAGGTCGGGCAGGTCGGCCTCGAGTGCGCGCTTGAGCTCGACCTCGACGTGGCCGCGCACGACGTCCGCGAGCGGCACGACGCGCTCGGACGTCGTCCCGCGCGGGCCGGCGACCTCGAGGCGCACGGCGTCGTCGTCGACCGCGGTCACGCGGCCCTGGACGGTCCCGCCGTCGGCGAGCACGAGGCGCACGAGGCGCGAGCGGGCGCGCCGGAAGTGGCGGCGCTCGGTGAGCGGCCGGTCGGTGCCGGGCGTCGAGACCTCGAGCGTGTAGGCGCCGGGGAGCGCGTCGAGCTCGTCGAGCGCCTGGGAGACGGGCCGGGTCGCCTCGGCGACCCTGTCGAGGTCGAGGGCTCCCTGCGCGTCCTCGGGGAGGTCGAGCACGACGCGGACCACCGAGCGCGAGCCGGCGCGCGAGACGGTGACGTCCTCGAGGTACAGCCCCGCCGCGGCCACCACCGGATCGAGCGCCTGCCGGACGCTCTCGCGGAGCGCGTCACCGCCCCCGCCGGTCGCCCTGCCGGCCTGTCCGCCCGCCTGCCCTGCCATGACTCAGCTCCTGTCCGCTCCCACGCCGGGCACGGAAAACGACCGGTGTGTTGTTGTGCTGTCTGCTCGACCAGGCACCAGCCTAACGACTCGCGCGCCCGGAACATGACATCATCGCCCCCGATGACTGCCCACGCCACCGCGGCGCACGCCGCGCCCCGCACCCCCGGGCGACGCGCACCGCGCGGTCGCCGCCGCCGGGCCGCCCTCGTGACGCTCGTGCTCGCGGCCGCGCTCCCCCTGGCGGCGTGCGGCGTGCGGCTCGAGACGCCGGCCCCCACGGAGCCCAGCCCCGACGCCCACGAGATCGTGCGCCGCACCGCCGTCGACGACGCGCTGGCGGTCTCCGCGATCGTGGCCGACGTCACGCCGACCGTGACGGACCCCGACGTGCTCGCCGTGCTCGCCGAGGCCCAGGACTTCGCCGAGCAGCACGCGCAGGCGCTCGGCGGCGTGTACGACTCGGGGCTGGCGGACTCCCCCGCGACCGAGGACGGCACGTCGTCCGCGGGGTCGGGCGGCGTCACGACGACGCCTCCCGAGGACGGCGCCGCGGACGGCGAGGAGGGCGGCGCCGAGGACGGCGAGGAGGGCGGCGCCGCGACGACCGGGCCGGACGACGCGACGTCCGACGGCTCGGCCCCCGACGGGCCGACGCCCGGCGCGACGGCGGCGGAACCGACCACGGACGACGTCGTCGTCGCGCTGGTCGGCGCGGCGCAGCGCACGCGCGCGAGCGCCGGGGAGACGCAGGACGGCCCGCTCGCGCGCCTGCTCGCGTCGGTCTCGACGTCCGAGCACGACTCGGCGCTGCGGCTCGCGGCGCTCACGGGCTCGACGGCCGCCGAGGACCTGCCCGGTGGCGCGACGCCTGTCGAGGAGGCGCCGTCCGGCGTCGGCGCGGCCGACCTCGCGACGCTCGTCGAGGCCGAGGACGCGGCGGGCTACGCGTACGAGGTGCGCGCGGCGCTCGAGGACGGCGGCGTCCGCTCCGACGCCGTGGCCCGGGCCGCGCAGCACCGTGCGCGCGCGCAGGGCTGGGCGCTCGCCGCCGGGACGGACGGCACGGCCCAGGACCCGCGGCGCACCGCGTACGTGCTGCCCGACGACGAGGGCACGGCCGCGCTCGCGCAGCGGCTCGAGACGGAGCTCGCCGGGTCCTACGCCTCCCTCGTCGCGACCGCGGCCCCGGCGTCGCGCGCGGACGCCGTCGCGCTGCTCACCGACTCGTGGCTCGCCGCGGTCGCGTGGGGCGCCGCCCCGGTCGCCTTCCCCGGCCTCCCCGAGCAGGCGGGCTCCTGACGCGCGCGGGCCCGCCCCCGGAGGGACGGGCCCGCGGCGCCGGGGCCTGACGACGGTCAGGCCAGGAGGGCCTCCACGCGGTCCAGGACGTGCTCGACGGCGTCGGCCACGGGCACCTGGACGGACTCGCCGGCGCGCGGGCGCACCTCGACGACGCCGTCGGCCAGGCCCCGGCCCACCACGAGCAGGAGCGGCACGCCGAGCAGCTCCGCGTCCTTGAACTTCACGCCGGGCGTCGCCTTCGGCCGGTCGTCGTAGACGACCTCGACGCCCCGCGCCGCGAGCGCCGTGGCGAGACGCTCGGCCTCGTCGAACACGCTCGCGTCCTTGCCCGTCGCCACGACGTGCACGTGCGCGGGGGCGACGTGCGCGGGCCACGCGAGACCGGCGTCGTCGTGGTTGGCCTCGGCGAGCGCCGCGAGCACGCGCGTCACGCCGATGCCGTACGAGCCCATCGTCACGACGACCTGCTTGCCGTTCTCGTCGAGCACCGTGAGGCCGAGCGCCTGGGCGTACTTGCGGCCGAGGGCGAAGATGTGGCCGATCTCGATGCCGCGCGCGAGCTCGAGCGGGCCCGAGCCGTCCGGCGCGGCGTCGCCCGCGCGCACCTCGGCGGCCTCGACCGTGCCGTCGGCGGAGAAGTCGCGCTCGGCGACGAGGTCGAACACGTGCCTGCCGTCCTCGTTCGCGCCGGTGACCCAGCGCGTGCCGGCGACGACGCGCGGGTCGAGCAGGTAGCGCACGGAGTGCCGCGCCGGCTCCTCCTCGCCCTCGACCGCGTCGCGCGGGACGTTGGGGCCCAGCGCCTGCGGGCCGATGTAGCCCTTGACGAGCTCCGGGTGCGCGGCGAAGTCGGCGTCGGTCGCGGCCTCGACCTCGGCCGGCTCGAACGCGGCGCCCACGCGCTTGAGGTCGACCTCACGGTCGCCCGGCAGCCCGACGACGACGAGCTCGCGCCGCCCGTCCGGGTGCACGAGCGCGAGGACGACGTTCTTCAGCGTATCCGCGGCGGTCCACGCGCGGTCCGCGCGCGGGTGGTGCGCGTTGGCGAACGCGACGAGCGAGTCGATCGTCGCCGTTCCCGGGGTGTCCTCGACGTGCGCCGCCGGGGCGTCCGCGTAGTCGAGCGCGGGCGGGACGGGCGTGACGACGGCCTCGACGTTAGCGGCGTACCCGCCGGCGGAACGCACGAAGGTGTCCTCGCCGATGGGCGTCGGGGTGAGGAACTCCTCCGAGCGCGAGCCGCCCATCGCGCCGGACGTCGCGGCGACGACCACGTACTCGAGGCCGAGCCGGTCGAAGATGCGGCGGTACGCGTCGCGCTGCGCCTCGTAGGAGCGCTCGAGCCCCTCGTCCGAGACGTCGAACGAGTACGCGTCCTTCATGACGAACTCGCGGCCGCGGATGAGGCCCGCGCGGGGGCGCGCCTCGTCGCGGTACTTCGTCTGGATCTGGTAGATCGTCAGCGGCAGGTCCTTGTACGACGAGTACAGGTCCTTGACGAGGAGCGTGAACATCTCCTCGTGGGTCGGCGCGAGGAGGTAGTCGGCCTCCTTGCGGTCCTGGAGCCGGAAGATGTTCGGCCCGTACTCCGTCCAGCGGCCCGTCGCCTCGTACGGCTCCTTGGGCAGGAGCGCCGGGAAGTGCACCTCCTGTGCGCCGGCCGCGGCCATCTCCTCGCGCACCACGGCCTCCACCTTGCGCAGCACGCGCAGGCCCAGCGGGAGCCACGTGTAGATGCCGGGGGCGGCGCGGCGGATGTAGCCCGCGCGGACCAGCAGCCTGTGGCTCGCGACCTCGGCGTCGGCCGGGTCCTCGCGCAGGGTCCGGACGAAGAGGGTGGACAGGCGCAGGAGGTCGGCCTCGCGCACGCGGGCGGAGCCCACGGCGGACGTGCCGGACGTGACGGAAGACATGCGCCCCACCCTACCGGCGGGGAGGATGGCCCCATGCCCGAGCTGCCCGAGGTCGAGGCCCTCGTCCGGTTCCTGGACGACCGTGCGACGGGACGCACGGTCGTCGCCGCCGACGTCGCGCAGATCGCCGCGCTCAAGACGTTCGACCCGCCCGTCGGGGCGCTCGTCGGACGCGTCGTGACCGGCGCCCGCCGGCACGGCAAGTGGATCGACCTCGTCCTCGCGCAGCCCGCGGCAGGGCCGGCCGCACCGGGGCCCGACGACGAGGTCCACCTCGTCGTGCACCTCGCCCGGGCCGGGTGGCTGCGGTGGTCGGAGAAGGCGCCGACGACGCCCGTGCGGCCCCGGCTCGGCGGCAGCGGCGGCGGGAAGGCCGCGGTGCTCGCGCTGCGCGTGCGGTTCGACGACGGCTCGGGGTTCGACCTCACGGAGGCCGGGACGCGCAAGCGGCTCGCGGTGCACGTCGTGCGGCACCCGCAGGAGGTCCGGGCGGTCGAGACGCTCGGGATCGAGCCGTTCGACCCGGGGTTCACCGCCGAGGCGCTCGGCGCGCTCATGGCGGCGCGCAACCAGCAGGTCAAGGGGCTGCTGCGGGACCAGTCGTCGATCGCCGGGATCGGCAACGCCTATTCCGACGACATCCTCCACGCGGCGCGCACGAGCCCGTTCAAGCTCACGCGCTCGTTCACGCCCGACGAGGTCGCGCGGGTGCACGCCGCCGTGGGCGAGGTGCTCGCGGAGGCGGTCGCGGCGTCGTCGGGCAAGCCCGCGGCCGAGCTCAAGGACGCCAAGCGCGCCGGCATGCGCGTGCACGGGCGCACCGGTCTCCCGTGCCCGGTGTGCGGCGACACCGTGCGCGAGGTGAGCTTCGCGGACCGCAGCCTGCAGTACTGCGCGACGTGCCAGACGGGCGGGCAGGTGCTCGCCGACCGGCGGATGTCGCGGCTGCTGCGCTGACCGCGGGTCCGGCCGGGGCCGGTGCCGCCGGGGGCGGGGGTCAGAACAGGACGGTCGCGAACGTGCCGACCTGCTCGAAGCCGACGCGGCGGTACGTCGCGAGCGCGCGCGTGTTGTAGTCGTTGACGTAGAGCGAGACCACGGGCGGGCGGACGCCGGAGCCCGGGCGCACGGCGCGCGCGAGCTCGACGACCGCCGCCATGCCGGGCGCGGCGAGGCCCTGGCCCCGGTAGCGCGGGTCCACCCACACGCCCTGCACCTGGGCGACCTGCCGGGTCACCGCGCCGAGCTCGGCCTTGAAGACGACGTGCGCGTCCTCGCCGGAGCCCTCGACGCGGACGAACGACCGGCCCGCCGCGACGAGCGAGCGCACGCGCTCCTCGTACGCGAGGCCGCCGCCCTCGACCGGGGAGTACCCGACCTCCTCGGTGAACATCCGCACGCACGCCGGCAGCACGACGGGCACCTCGGCCACGGTCGAGCGCCGCACGAACGGGTCGGGCTCGACGTCGGGCGGGCGGTCGATGGCGAGCGAGGGCTGGTCCGCGCGCACCTCGCGCGGCGCGGGCCACGTCTCGGCGAGCAGGCCCCACAGGGCGAGCACGGCGTCGCGCTCCCCCACGACCGACGACGAGCGGCGCCCCGCGCGGCGCGCGAGCCCGGCGAACCCGCCCACGGCCGCGGAGCGACCCGACGGGCCGAGGCCCGCAGGGACGACGGGGACGAGGTTGGCGCCGGCCCAGCACACCGCCTGGAGCTCCCCCTGCGCGGGGTAGCCCCAGGCCTGCCCGCCCGCGGCGCGCAGGCCCAGGTGCAGCGCGACCTCCAGGCGCGCGGCGGCCAGCGCCGACCCGACGGGGTCCTGCGCGCACACCGCGAGCGCGGCGGGCACGTCCTCGTCGTGCAGCTCGCGCGCGTCGGAGCCGGCCCGCGGTCGCAGGGCCGGGACCGACGCGCGCCAGCGGGACACGGTCGTCAGCCCACGGTGACGACCGGCGGACCGGCCTGGGCGTCGTTCTCGGGCGTCATCGTCTCGGCGATGCGCATCGCCTCCTCGATGAGCGTCTCGACGATGAGGGCCTCGGGCACGGTCTTGACGACCTCGCCCTTGACGAAGATCTGGCCCTTGCCATTGCCGGACGCGACGCCCAGGTCGGCCTCGCGGGCCTCGCCCGGGCCGTTGACGACGCAGCCCATGACGGCGACGCGCAGCGGCACCTCCATGCCCTCCAGGCCCGCGGTGACCTTCTCGGCGAGCGTGTAGACGTCGACCTGGGCGCGACCGCACGACGGGCACGAGACGATCTCGAGCTTGCGCGGGCGCAGGTTGAGCGCCTGGAGGATCTGGTTGCCGACCTTGACCTCCTCGACCGGCGGGGCCGAGAGCGAGACGCGGATCGTGTCGCCGATGCCCTGGCTGAGCAGCGCCCCGAACGCGGTCGCGGACTTGATCGTGCCCTGGAACGCGGGCCCGGCCTCGGTCACGCCGAGGTGCAGCGGCCAGTCGCCCGCCTGCGAGAGCAGCTCGTACGCCCGGACCATGACCACCGGGTCGTTGTGCTTCACGGAGATCTTGAAGTCGTGGAAGTCGTGCTCCTCGAAGAGCGACGCCTCCCAGACGGCCGACTCCACGAGCGCCTCGGGCGTCGCCTTGCCGTACTTCGCGAGGAGGCGCGGGTCGAGCGAGCCCGCGTTGACGCCGATGCGCAGCGAGACCCCGGCGTCGGAGGCCGCCCGGGCGATCTCCTTGACCTGGTCGTCGAACTTGCGGATGTTGCCCGGGTTCACGCGCACGGCCGCGCAGCCCGCGTCGATCGCGGCGAACACGTACTTCGGCTGGAAGTGGATGTCCGCGATGACGGGGATCTGGGACTTCTTCGCGATCGCCGGCAGAGCGAGCGCGTCGTCCGCGCTCGGCACCGCGACGCGCACGATGTCGCAGCCCGAGGCGGTGAGCTCGGCGATCTGCTGGAGGGTCGCGTTGATGTCCGTGGTCGGCGTGGTCGTCATGGACTGGACGCTGATCGGCGCGTCTCCGCCGACCTCGACCTTGCCGACCTTGATCTTGCGGGTCTTGCGACGCGGCGCGAGGACCGGCGGCGGGGCGGCGGGCATTCCGAGGCTGATGGGTACGCTCACGCCCCTAGTATCCCCCGCGCCCGTGCCCGACGACGCACGTCGCGGCCGTCCGGGCGGTCACCTTCCCGGCGGGTGCGGCACATCGGCGCGGAACCTCCACACGTCGCGGCGCGACGGCGCTACGCCAGCCGCACCGGGTCGACGATGTCGGCGAGGATGAGCAGCGCGCCCACGCCGATGAGCACGACGAACATCACGTACGCGACGGGCATCATCCGGGCGACGTCCGCAGGCCCCGGCCGCGGCAGCCCGCGCACGCGCGCGACCGAGCGCTTGGCGCCCTCGTAGAGCGCGTTGACGACGTGCCCGCCGTCGAGCGGCAGGAGCGGGATGAGGTTGAAGACGAAGAGCGCGACGTTGAGCGCGGCGAGCAGCAGGAGGAACTGCTGGACCTGCGCGACGACCTCGCTGTCGCTGCCTGCGATGCTCACCGCGACCTGGCCGGCGCCGACGATGCTCGCGACGCCGTTCGGGTCGCGGGGCGCGTCGGTGAACGTCGCGTGCACGGCGTCCGCGACCTTCACGGGCAGCGTGGCGACGATCGCCGCGGTGCCGCTCACCTGCTGCCAGGTGGCCTCCAGGGCCGTGCCGACGCCGAGGGAGCGCCGCTCGGCGCTCGGCGTGAACCCGACGAAGCCGGCCGGCTCCGTGACCGGCTCGCCCGCGTCGTCGACGACGGGCGTGCCGTCGTCGGCCACGACCTGGCGCTGGACCTCCACGGGCGTGATGGACAGCGTCACGTCCTGCCCACCCCGCTCGACGACCACGGGCACCGTCTCGCCCGCGGACCCGCGGATCATCCCGGAGAGCTGGTCCCAGGAGGCCACGGGGGCGCCGTCGTACGCGACGACGGTGTCCCCCGGCTCGAGGCCTGCGGCCGCGGCCGGCGACTCGGGGTCGCCCGCCGCGCACTCGGTCTGCTCGGCGGTGACCGTGGTCGTCGCGCACGGCGTGACGGTCGCGACGGTCGTGGTCGCCGTCGGCAGCCCGATGCCGACGAACACGACGAGCATGAGGACGACCGCGATGAGCAGGTTCATGAACGGGCCGCCGAGCATGACGACGACCTTCTTCGGGGCCGAGAGGTTGTAGAACGCCCGGTGCTCCTCCCCCGGCCGGATCTCCTCCGTGCTCGCGTCGCGCGCGTCGGCGACGACCTGGGAGAAGAAGCCCTGGCCGCGCGGCCGCGCGCCGGCGGGCGCGGGCGGGAACATGCCGACCATCCGCACGTAGCCGCCGAGCGGGATCGCCTTGAGCCCGTACTCCGTCTCGCCCTTGCGGCGCGACCACAGCGTCGGCCCGAAGCCGACCATGTACTGGCTCACGCGCACGCCGAAGCGCTTCGCGGGCACCATGTGGCCGACCTCGTGCAGGGCGATGGACACCATGAGCCCCACGACGAAGACGGCGACGCCGATCACGACCGCCATGCGTACCTCACAGCCCGTTCCTCCCCGCCGTTCCTCACGGTCCGCTCCTCGATCCTCGGCGGGCCGGTCAGCGCCGGTCCAGCAGCTCGTTCGCGCGGGCGCGCGCCCAGTCCTCCGCAGCGGACACGTCGTCCAACGTCACGCGGTCCGCCGCGGTTCCCTCGTGCGCGGCGAGCACGCGCTCCACCGTCGTGACGATGTCACCGAATCCTGCGCGTCCGCTGAGGAACGCCGCGACGGCCTCCTCGTTCGCGGCGTTGTACACGGCGGGGTGCGTCGCGCTCGCCTCCACGGCGGCGCGCGCGAGCCCGACGGCGGGGAACGCCGCGTCGTCGAGCGGCTCGAACGTCCACGACGTCGCCCGCGTCCAGTCGCACGGCGGCGTGACGACGTCGAGACGCTCGGGCCAGCTGAGGCCGAGCGCGATGGGCAGGCGCATGTCGGGGGGCGAGGCCTGCGCGATCGTCGAGCCGTCGACGAACTCGACCATCGAGTGCACGACCGACTGCGGGTGCACGACGACGGTGATGTCGCGCGTGGGCACGTCGAACAGCAGGTGCGCCTCGATGAGCTCGAGCCCCTTGTTCATGAGGCTCGCCGAGTTCACCGTGACGACCGGGCCCATCGCCCACGTGGGGTGGGCGAGCGCCTGGTCGACCGTCGCCGCCTTCACGGCGTCGGCGGCCCAGCCGCGGAACGGCCCGCCCGACGCCGTGAGGACGAGGCGTCGCACCTCCGTGCGCGCCCCGGAGCGCAGGCACTGCGCGATGGCCGAGTGCTCGGAGTCGACCGGGACGATCTGGTCGGCGCGCCGCTGGGCCGCGCGCACGAGCGCGCCGCCCGCGACGAGCGACTCCTTGTTCGCGAGCGCGAGCGTCGAGCCGCCTCGCAGCGCCGCGAGCGTGGGGCCAAGCCCCACCGAGCCCGTGACCCCGTTGAGCACGACGTCGCTCCCCCGCCCGGCGAGCTCCGTCGCCGCGTGCGGCCCGGCGAGCACCTCGGGCGCGTCGCCCCGGCCCGCGAACGCGTCGGCGAGGGCCGCCTCGAGCGCTCCCGCCCGCGTCGCGTCCGCGACGGCGACCGCGCCCGCGCCGAGCTCGGCCGCCTGGCGCGCGAGCAGCGCGACGTCCCCGCCGCCCGCGGACAGCGCGTCGACGCGGAACCGCCCCGGGTGGGCGCGGACGACGTCGATCGCCTGGGTGCCGATCGACCCGGTCGAGCCGAGGATCGTCAGGGAGCGGGGTGCGGAGGACGAGCGGTCGGGCATGGAGCCATCCTCCCAGGTCCGTGCCGCCCCGCGGACGCGCGCGACGGCGCCGGCGTCACTCGACGCCGAGCAGGACCTCGATGGCGCGCGAGAAGAACGCGTCGACCGGGCCCTCGGCGTACCCGTCGCGGCCGCGCGCGCGGGCGAACGTCGCCGCGCGGATCTCGGCGGCCGTGATCGGCACCTGGCGGTCGAAGTACGCGACGAGCCGGTCGCACAGGTCGTCGACGTCGTCGACGTCGTAGCCGGGCTTGCCGCGCTCGGCGGGCGCGAACTTCTCGCCGTCGGGACGCCCGAGGCGCCCGTACAACGTGCGCGCGCGCTCGGCGAGGGCGTTCATCCACGCCTGCTGGCCGTGCGCGGCGACGTACTCGGCGCGCTGGCGGGCGATGAACGCGCCCTCGAGGCGGTCGAGCGCCGCGTCGACCTCGTGCGTGTCGTAGCCACCGCGGATGAGGTCGAAGACCGACGTCTGGATGTCGGTGCTCGTGAGGCGCTCGGACGCGCGCCCCTCGTAGACGTCACGGGCGTGCTCGAAGAAGTCGTCGACCTCCTCGGGGTCGTACCCGTTCCTGGTCCTCGAGACCGTGGTGAACAGCGAACTCACTCGTCCTCCTCTGCAGCGAGCTGCCCGCAGGCGCCGTCGATGTCGCTGCCGCGGGTGTCACGGATCGTCGTCGGGATCCCGTGACCGCGCAATCGTGCCACGAACTCCGCCTCGACGGCAGGGTCGCTGGCCGTCCAGATCGAGCCGGGCGTCGGGTTGAGCGGGATGGGGTTCACGTGCACCCAGCCGCGGCCGCGCGCGTTGAGCTTCTCGCCGAGCAGGTCGGCGCGCCACGCGTGGTCGTTCATGTCCTTGATGAGCGCGTACTCGATGCTCACGCGCCGGCCGGTGACCTCGAAGTAGTGCCGCGCGGCGTCGAGCGTCTCGTCGACGCTCCAGCGCGTGTTGATCGGCACGAGCTCGCTGCGCAGGTCGTCGTCCGGGGCGTGCAGCGAGAGCGCGAGCGTCACGGGGATGCCCTCGTCGGCGAGCTTGCGCATCGCCGGGACGAGGCCGACCGTCGACACGGTCACGTTGCGCGCCGACATGCCGAGCCCGTCGGGCGCGGGCGCGACGAGGCGCCGCACGGTGCCCATGACCGCCTTGTAGTTGGCGAGCGGCTCGCCCATGCCCATGAAGACGAGGTTGTTGAGGCGCGTCGGGCCGCCAGGGATCTCGCCGTCGGCGAGCGAGCGCGCCGCCGAGCGGACCTGCTCGACGATCTCCGCCACCGAGAGGTTGCGGGTGAGGCCCAGCTGGCCGGTCGCGCAGAAGGGGCACGCCATGCCGCAGCCCGCCTGGCTCGACACGCACAGCGTCGTGCGCTGCGGGTAGCGCATGAGCACCGACTCGACCTTGGCGCCGTCGAACAGGTGCCACAGCGTCTTGACCGTGGTCCCGCCGTCGGCCTCCATGCGCCGCGCCGCCGTGAGCAGCGGCGGGAAGAGCGCCTCGGCGAGGACGTCGCGGGACGCCTTCGGCAGGTCCGTCATCGACTCGGGGTCGCGCGTGAGGTGCGCGTAGTAGTGCGTCGCGAGCTGCTTGGCGCGGAACGGCTTCTCGCCGAGCGCGACGACGGCCTCCCGGACCTCCTCCGGCGCGAGGTCGGCGAAGTGCCGCGGCGGCTTGCCGCGCCGGGGCGCGGTCATGACGAGCGGCAGCGGCGTCGACTCCGCCGAGGGGCGGACCGAGCGGGCGGCGGGCGGGGCGGGCGGGCGGACGGTCATGGAGGGTCCAAGCGTGGGGGGCGGGCGGCGCGCCGTCGTCACACGGCTATGGTCAGCAGCACGTAGACGAACGGAGCGGTCAGGAGCATGGAGTCGAGCCGGTCGAGGATGCCCCCGTGACCCGGCAAGAGGGACCCCATGTCCTTCAATTCTAGGTCGCGCTTGATCATGGACTCGGCGAGGTCGCCGATCGTGGCCGTGAGCGGCGCGAGGATCCCCAGCGCGACGCCCACGAGGGGGCTCGCGCCGAGGCCGACGACGGCGCCGACGACGCCCACCGCGGTCGCGAGCACGAACGAGCCGGCGAGGCCCTCCCACGACTTCTTCGGGCTCACCGACGGCGCGAGCGGGTGGCGCCCGAACAGCACGCCGGCCACGTACCCGCCGACGTCGTTGGCCACGGCCAGGAGGATGAACAGGAGCACGCGCACGCGCCCGTCGTCCTGCGCGAGCAGGAGCATGACGAAGCCCGCCATGAACGGCAGGTACGCCGCGGCGAACGTCCCAGCGGCGGCGTCGCGCACCGCGGCCGTGCCCGACCCGTCGATGACGCGCCACACGACGACGCCCGCGACGGTGAGCATGAACGACACGAGCAGGGCCTCGGGCCCCGAGTAGTACGACGAGACGAGGATCCCGACCGTGCCGACGAGCAGCGGGAGCACCGGGACGTGCAGGTCGCGCCGCTCGAACGCCTTCGCGAGCTCCCAGACCGCGGCGCCGACGGCGACGACGGCCAGCGCGACGAACGGCTCGGGGCGGAACGCGAGGCTCGCGGCCACGACGACGAGGAGCGCGAGCCCGACCGCGATGGCCGCGGGGAGGTTGCGCCCCGCGCGCGGCGCACGCTCGGGGCCCACCGACGCGCCGGCGCCCTGCCCCCCGGAGGGGTCGGCGCCGGCGGTGGAGGGAAAGATGTCTGCCATGGGTGGTGTGCTCGAGGGCGAGGCCGCTCAGACCTCGAGCAGCTCGCTCTCCTTGCCGGCGAGCAGGGCGTCGATCTGGTCGACGTGCTGCTTGGTCAGGCCCTCGAGCTCCTTCTCGGCACGCGCGACCTCGTCCTCGCCGGCCTCGCCGTCGCGCACGATGCGGTCCAGCTCCTCCTTGGCGCGGCGGCGCACGTTGCGGATCGAGACGCGCGAGTCCTCCGCCTTCGACTTCGCGAGCTTCACGAAGTCGCGGCGGCGCTCCTCGGTGAGGGCGGGCAGCACGACGCGGATGATGTTGCCGTCGTTCGACGGGTTGACGCCGAGGTCGGAGTCGCGCAGCGACTTCTCGATCGCGGACATCGCGCTCTTGTCGAACGGGGAGATGATGATCGTGCGGGCCTCCGGCGTCTGGAACGACGCGAGCTGCTGCAGCGGGGTCGGGGCACCGTAGTAGTCGACGGTGATCTTGCTGAACATCGCGGGGTTGGCCCGGCCGGTGCGGATGGTGGCGAAGTCCTCCTTGGCCACCTCGACCGCCTTGTCCATCTTCTCCTCGGCCTCGAGGAGGGTCTCGTCGATCACCAGTGCTCCTTTGTTCCGTCGGTCCGTGCGAGCTGGGTGTCAGTCCGTCGTGACCAGTGTGCCAATATTCTCGCCGACGAGGGCCCGGGTGACGTTCCCCGGCTCGCCCATGCCGAACACGCGCATGCGCACGTCGTTGTCGCGGCACAGGCTCAGGGCCGTCGCGTCCATGACGCCCAGGTCCTTGACGAGCGCGTCCGTGTACGTGAGGTGGTCGAGCTTCTCGGCCGCCGGGTCCTTGCGCGGGTCCGCGGTGTAGACGCCGTCCACGCCGTTCTTGCCCATGAGGACCTCCTGGCAGTGCGTCTCGAGGGCGCGCTGCACGGAGACCGTGTCGGTGGAGAAGTACGGCATGCCCGCGCCCGCGCCGAAGATGACGACGCGCCCCTTCTCGAGGTGGCGGATCGCGCGCAGCGGGATGTACGGCTCGGCGACCTGGCCCATGGTGATGGCCGTCTGCACGCGCGTCTTGACGCCCGCCTGCTCGAGGAAGTCCTGGAGCGCGAGGCAGTTCATGACGGTGCCGAGCATGCCCATGTAGTCGGCGCGCGCGCGGTCCAGCCCGCGCTGCGAGAGCTCGGCGCCGCGGAAGAAGTTCCCGCCGCCGACGACGATGGCGACCTGCACGCCCTGCGCGACCGCCGCGGCGATCTCCTGCGCGACGCGCTGCACGACGTCCGGCGCGAGACCGATCTGGCCTCCGCCGAAGGTCTCGCCGGAGAGCTTGAGGAGGACGCGACGAGCCTGCGTCACGTCGCGGGAACCGTCGTTGGCCTGGTCGACCGTCGTCACTGTCGCCACCTGTCCTTGGTCGTCGCCCGGTCGGGGCGTGCGGTCCGCCGCGCGGGGTCGCGGGGCGGCAGCTGGTCGGTGCTCGCCGGCCCGGGACCTGGTCGGCCCGGGTGCGGCGTGGCCCGGCCCTCCCGCACGAGACGGCGGGAGGACCGGGCCAGGCGGGGCGTCAGGCGCCGACGCGGTAGCGCACGAACTCCGTGATCGTGCCGCCGGCCTCGGTCACGACCTGGCCGACCGTCTTCTTCGGGTCCTTCGCGAGCGGCTGGTCCACGAGGACGACGTCCTTGAAGAAGCCACCGAGGCGACCCTCGATGATCTTCGGCAGCGCGGCCTCGGGCTTGCCCTCGTTGCGCGAGGTCTCCTCGGCGATGCGGCGCTCGTTCTCGACGGTCTCGGCGGGGACCTCGTCGCGCGAGAGGTACGTCGGCGACATCGCGGCGACGTGCTGCGCGACGTCCTTCGCGACGGCCTCGCCCGCGGCGTCGGTCGCGACGACGACACCGATCGACGGCGGCAGGTCGCGCGCCGTGCGGTGCAGGTAGGCGGTGACGCGCTCGCCCGCGACGCGGGTCACGCGGCGCAGGACGATCTTCTCGCCGAGCGTCGCCGCCGTGTTGTCGATGACGGTCTGGACGGTCTCGCCGTCCGCGTCCGCGGCGAGGGCCGCGTCGGCGTCGCGCGCACCCGCGGCGGCAGCGGCCTGGAGCACGCGGTCCGCGAGGTTGATGAACGTCTCGTTCTTCGCGACGAAGTCGGTCTCCGAGTTGAGCTCGATGAGGGTCGCCGCCTGGCCGCCCTCGACGTCGCGGATGTCGACGGCCACGAGGCCCTCGGAGGTGGAACGGCCCTCGCGCTTGGCGACGCCCTTCAGACCCTTGACGCGGATGATCTCGAGCGCCTTGTCGGCGTCGCCGCCGGCCTCGTCGAGCGCCTTCTTGACGTCGAGCATGCCGGCGCCGGTGCGCTCGCGCAGCGCCTTGATGTCAGCGGCGGTGTAGTTCGCCATGGTGGTTCCTCACTCGTGGTTCGTCACGGGTACGTGCTGGTGGCGCGCGCGGGCAGTGCCCGCGTCGACGCCGGGCGACGCGGGACGGGGCGTGCGGCGGCGGTCCGCCGCCGCACGCCCCGTGGCGTCACTTGGTCTCGTCGGCCTCGGCGGCGGGAGCCTCGGTGGTCTCCTCGGCGGCGGGCGCCTCCTCGGCGGCGGCGGGCGCCTCCTCGGCAGCGGCCTCGACGGCCGGCGCGGCGTCCGCACCCGGCGCGACGGCCTCGGCGTCGGCGTCGGCGTCGGACGCACCCTCGGCCACCGCGGCGTCGGCGGCGGCCTCGTCGGCCTCGAGCTGCTGCTCGGCACCGGCGAGGAGCTCGCGCTCCCACTCGGCGAGCGGCTCGGCGTCGGCGTCCGCACCGGCCTCGGCACCCGAGCGGCCGGAGTGGCGCTGGAGCAGGCCCTCGGCGGCGGCGTCCGCGATCACGCGCGTGAGGAGCGTGACGGAGCGGATGGCGTCGTCGTTGCCGGGGATCTTGTAGTCCACGACGTCCGGGTCGCAGTTGGTGTCGAGGATCGCGACGATCGGGATGCCGAGCTTGCGCGCCTCGTCGACCGCGAGGTGCTCCTTGTTCGTGTCGACGATCCACACGGCGGAGGGGACCTTCGCCATGTCGCGGATGCCGCCGAGCGTGCGGGCGAGCTTGTCCTTCTCGCGGCGCAGCACGAGGAGCTCCTTCTTCGTGAGCCCCGAGCCGGCGACGTCGTCGAAGTCGATCTCCTCGAGCTCCTTGAGGCGCTGGAGACGCTTGTGCACCGTGGTGAAGTTGGTGAGCATGCCACCGAGCCAGCGGTGGTTCACGTACGGCATGCCGACGCGCGCGGCCTGCTCGGCGACGGGCTCCTGGGCCTGCTTCTTGGTGCCGACGAAGAGGATGCTGCCGCCGTGGGCGACGGTCTCCTTGACGAACTCGTACGCGCGGTCGATGTACGACAGCGACTGCTGGAGGTCGACGATGTAGATGCCGTTGCGCTCGGTGAAGATGAAGCGCTTCATCTTCGGGTTCCAACGGCGGGTCTGGTGCCCGAAGTGGACACCGCTCTCGAGGAGCTGGCGCATGGTCACGACGGCCATGACACGTCCTTTCACCGCGCGGCCCGGGATCCTCCCGGTGCGCACGCGCTCTGAGCGGCCCCCTCGCGAGGGCGCCGCATGCGGTTGTCGGTGCGTCCCACGACGGGAAGCACCCCTGGCGTCACCCGTGCCGACACCTGCTCGCGGAGCGGGACCGAGGCCGGGCACGGCCGTCCGGTACCCGGCAGGACCGGGTGCTGGACGGTGACGTGACGCGCGAAGTCGACCGACCCGGCCCACCGCCTCACCGGCCCGGGACCCGGAGGTTCCGGACGGGACGTCGAGGCGGCTCATGGTCGTGCCGATCGCGCGGTCCAGTCTACCCGACGCCTCGCCCGTCCCCGGACGCGCGCCCGACGTCGCCCTCCCTCGTCGACCACAGGCCGTCACCGCGGCCCGCGGCGTCCACAGGAGCGCGCCGCGCGCGGCCGGGACGGGGCCGCCCGCGGCACGCTACCCCCATGCCGCCGCTGCCTCGCCGTTCTCGCCGCCGCGCCCGGACCGTCCCGGCGCTCGGTGCCGCCCTCCTCCTCGTGCTCGCGCTCGCCGCCCCGGGCGCCGCCACGGGCGTCGCGGCCGCCGCGGCCGGCGCGGCGGAGCCGGCGGTCGGGTCCGCCGTGCCCGCGTCCGACGCCGCGTGGGTGCCGCCGCTGGACCGCGCCCTCGACGCCCTCGGGGTGCTCGCCCCGTTCGACCCTCCGGCACAGGACTGGCTCGCGGGTCACCGCGGGGTCGACCTCGCCGCCGCGCCCGGCGAGGTCGTCCGCTCCCCCGCTCCCGGCGTCGTGACGTTCGCCGGTCCCGTCGCCGGGCGCGACGTGCTGGTCGTGCTGCACGACGACGGCCTGCGCACCTCGCTCGAACCGGTCGCCGGCACCGTGGCGGCCGGGACGCGCGTCGCGCGGGGCGGGGTGGTGGGCACGGTGCAGGACGCGGGCGAGCCCAGGGCGTCCGGGCACGGCGGGCACTGCGCGGGCACGTGCGTGCACTGGGGCGTGCGGCGCGGCGAGCGGTACGTCGACCCGCTCGCGCTGCTCGGCGAACGGCCCCCGATCGTGCTGCTGCCGCTCGGCTGAGCCCGGCGGACCGACGTCGCGGGCGGGGCTCAGGCGGCCCGGACGCACGGACCGACGCCGCGGCCGGGGCTCAGGCGGCTCGGACGCACGGACCGACGCCGCGGCCGGGCTCAGGCGGCTCGGGCTCACGGACCGTCGTCGCGGCCGGGGGCTCAGGCGGCCCGGACGCACGGACCGACGTCGCGGCGGGGCTCAGGCGGCTCGGCTGCACGGCCCGACGTCGCGGCGGGGGCTCAGGCGCGCGGGAACGCCTGCTCGAACGAGCTGCGCAGCCGCTCGGCCGTGACGTGCGTGTAGCGCTGCGTCGTCGCGAGCGACGAGTGGCCGAGGATCTCCTGGACGCTGCGCAGGTCCGACCCGCCGGCGAGCAGGTGCGTCGCCGCGCTGTGGCGCAGGTCGTGCGGCGCGACGTCGTCGACCCCGGCGAGCGCCGCGAGGCGGTGCACGGCCTCGCGCACCTGCCGCTGGCCCCAGCGACCGCCCCGGTCGCCGACGAGGAGCGCGGCGCCCGAGCGCTCCGTGACGAGCGGGGGCCGGCCGACGTCGAGCCACCGGCGAACCGCGCGCGCCGCCGGGACGCCGAACGGCACGACGCGCTCCTTGTCGCCCTTGCCGAGCACCCGCACGGTGCGCTGGCCGAGGTCGACGTCGTCGACGTCCACACCGGCGAGCTCGCCGACGCGCACACCGGCGCCGTAGAGCAGCTCGGCGGCGGCCCACTCCCGCAGCCGGGCGGGGGTGCCGTCCTCGGCCGCGTCGCGCGCCACGTCGAGCAGGCGCGTCGCCGCGTCGACGGCGAGCACGGTGGGGAGCGTGCGCGGCACGCGCGGGCTCGCGAGGCGCGCGGCCGGGTCGTCGGCGACGCGGCCCGTCGTGCGCGCCCAGGCGAAGAACGCGCGGGCCGCCGCCCCGCGGCGCGCGAGGGTCGCGCGCGCCAGGCCGCGCTCGGAGAGCTCGGTGAGCCACGAGCGCAGCTCCGCGAGGTCGACGTCGGCGAGCGTCGTCGCCCCGTCGTCCGCGGCGTGCCGCAGGAGACCCTCCACGTCGCCGACGTAGGCCCGCACCGTGTGCTCGGAGGTCCCGCGCTCCACGCGCAGGGACGTCGCGAAGTCCTCGACCGCGGCCGACAGCCCGGACGGGAGCGGCCGCTGCCCGTCCGGCGCCGCGCCCTGCCCGGCGTCCTCGCTCGTCCTCGCCGCCCCGCGGGTCCCGTCGCTCTCCACGAGGCCCAGTGTGCCGCGCCCCCGCCGCCTCGGACGGGCGCCTCGCCGCGCCCGGTCGGGGCCCGGCACTCGGGCACGGGGAGACCGGTCCTCGAGCGTGGGGAGACCGGCGCTCGGGTGCGGGAGGCCCGTGTCACGGGTCGCCGCGGCGCCACCCGCCCGCGACCCGCTCGGCGCGCCCGGTCAGCTCGAGGCGCCCGAGCGCCGCCACGGTCTCGGGCACGGAGAGGCCTGCCGCCCGCGCGACGGCGTCCACCGGGCGCCCCGACCGCAGGGGCAGGCTGTCCCACGCGCGCGTCTCGACGGGGTCCAGGTCGTCCTGCGGGGCGCGCCGCTCCTGACCCGCCGGGGCGTCGGACGACGCGGCGTCGCGCACGAGGTCGCCCGCGAGCTCGGCGACCTCCGCGGCGTCGGTGACGCACACCGCGACGCCGTCGCGCAGCAGCCGGTGGCACCCCGACGAGGCGGCGGACGTGACGGGCCCCGGCACGACCCCCACCGGCCGGGAGAGCTCGGCCGCCCGGGCCGCCGTGCTCAGCGACCCCGACCGCCACGCGGCCTCGACGACGACCGTCGCCGACGCGAACGCGGCGATGAGCCGGTTGCGCAGCAGGAAGCGCACGCGGCTCGGCACCGAGCCGGGCGGGACCTCGGAGACCACCGACCCGCGCGCCGCGGTCACGGCGTGCAGCAGGTCGACGTTCCCGGCCGGGTAGAGCCGGTCGACCCCGCCGGCCAGGAACGCGACCGTGCGCCCGTCGGCCGCGAGCGCCCCGCGGTGCGCGGCGGCGTCGATGCCGTACGCGCCTCCCGAGACGACGGTGAACCCGCGCGCGACGAGCCCGGTCGCGACGTCGGCCGTGACGAACCGACCGTAGTCCGTGCACGCGCGGGCGCCGACGACCGCGACGGAGCGGCGCGCGAGCGCGGCGAGGTCCGGTTCCCCGCGGACCCACAGCGCGAGCGGGGCGGCCGTCGCGAGGTCGTCCACGCCCGGCGGCCACCCGGGGTCGCCGGGCACGAGGAACGTGCCGCCCAGGCGGTCGAGCACGCGCAGCTCGCGCCGGGGGTCCAGGCCGTCCAGCCGCGGCGCCCAGCGGGCGAGGGCGCGCAGCACGCGCGACGCGGCCGCCGGGACGCCATCGGGGTCGGCGCCGGGCGGCGCGACGACCCCTGCCAGCGCGGCCGAAGGCCCGCCGCCGCCCGCGGCGGCGACGAGCGCGTGCCGGGCGCGCACGGGGTCGCCCACGGCGTCGTAGAGCCAGGCGAGCGCGCCGGGCGCGCCGAGCGCCGCGACGAGCGCGCCGGCCACGGCGTCGCCCGGTTCCGCGAGCCGCGACCAGGCGGCGCGCGCGAGGCGCTCGTCGGCGAGGTCGAAGACCGCCGGCTCAGGCACGGTGGCCCCGCGTGCGCAGGGCGAGCCCCGCGCCGACGTCCGCGCGCGACGGGGCGTCGCGGCCGGCGAGGTCGGCGACGGTCCACGCGAGGCGCAGCACGCGGTCCGCGCCGCGCAGGCTGAGCGTGCCGCGGTCGAGCGCGGTGTCGACGTCCCGCAGCAGGGACGTGTCCGGGCCGAGCCGCTCGCGCAGCCACGTGCCGGGAACCTCGGCGTTGGTGCGCCACCCGGTGCCGGCGAGGCGCGCGGCCGCGGCCTCCCGGGCCGCGCGGACGCGGGCCGCGACGACCTCGCTCGCCTCGGGACGCTCGCCCGCGGCCCGCTCGACGCGCGTGACGGGCCGTACCTCGACCTGGACGTCGACGCGGTCGAGCAGCGGGCCGGACAGCCGCCCGAAGTACCGGCGCTGCGCGACCGGGCTGCACGTGCAGTCCAGCCCCTTGCCGACGCGCCGCCCGCACGGGCAGGGGTTGGCCGCGAGGACGAGCTGGAAGCGCGCCGGGTACCGGGCCGAGCCCGCCGCGCGATGGATGACGAGCTCCCCGTGCTCGAGCGGCTGGCGCAGCGTCTGCAGGACGCGCGCGCCGAACTCCGGTGCCTCGTCGAGGAAGAGCACGCCGCGGTGGGCGCGCGACGCCGCGCCGGGCCGCGGGACCCCCGTGCCTCCCCCGACGATCGCCGCGGGCGTCGCGGTGTGGTGGGGGTCCTCGTACGGCGGACGGCGCACGAGCCCCGCGCCCGGGTCGAACACGCCCGCGACGGAGTGCACCGCGGTGACCTCCACCGCCTCGCGCTCCGTGAGGTCCGGCAGGATGCCCGGGAGCCGGGACGCGAGCATCGTCTTGCCCGCGCCGGGCGCGCCGACGAGCAGCAGGTGGTGGCCCCCGGCGGCCGCGACCTCGAGCGCGTGGCGTGCCTCGTCCTGGCCGAGCACGTCCGCGAGGTCGCCCTCGTGGCGACGCGGCGCCGGCGGACGCGCCGCGGCGACGACGTCGAGCGCCACGGCGTCGTCGAGCTCGGCGCCGTGCCGCCGCGCCACGTCCGCGAGGCTCACGGCGCCCACGACCCGGGCGCCGGGGACGAGGCTCGCCTCGGCGACGTCGGCCGCGGGGACCACGACGTCCGGGTACCCGGCCGCGACCGCGGCGGCGACGGCGGGCAGGACGCCGCGCACCGGCTGGAGCCGGCCGTCGAGCCCGAGCTCGCCGAGGTGCACGACCCGGTCGACGCCGGCCGCGGGCAGGAGCCCCGCACCCCCGAGCGTGGCGACGGCGATCGCGAGGTCGAACGCCGTGCCCGACTTCGGCAGCGCCGCCGGGGACAGGTTGACGGTGATCTTGCGCTGCGGCCACGCGAGGCCCGTGGACGTCACGGCGGCCCGCACGCGGTCGCGGGACTCGCTGAGCGCCGTGTCCGGCAGCCCGACGAGCACGAACCCCGGCACCGAGGCGGCGAGGTGCGCCTGGACCTCGACGACGTGCCCGGCGAGCCCGACGAGCGCGACCGCGCGGGTCGTCCCGAGCCCCATCAGGCGCTCACCCCCCGCAGGTGCTCCACGCGGGCGGCGCCCGCCCGGGCCACGAGCACCGCGACGACGTCGATGCGCACCGAGCGCGCGCGGACGTCGTGCGTCGCGAGCCACTCCCCCGTCAGGCGCACGAGGCGCGCGAGCTTGGCGGCGGTGACGGCCTGCGCCGGGTGCCCGTAGGCGGTGCCCCGCCGGGTCTTGACCTCGACGGCGACCAGCACGTCCCCGTCGAGCGCGACGACGTCGAGCTCGCCGCCCCGACCGCGCCAGTTGCGGTCGAGCACGGTCCAGCCCGCGTCGACCAGGTGGGCCGCGGCCACCCTCTCCCCGTACCGCCCGACGGCGTCCTTCGCCCCCATGGGATCACCTCCGCCGCCCAGGGTGGGCGGTGGGGGTGGCGGCCCGCGATCAGGTCGGGCGGGCCTGGGGACGAGGCCCCGCGAGGGCGGTGCTGTGCACGGCCAGGACCGACGCGCCCTCTCGGCGGGGGCGTGCGCCGCGGCCCTAGAGCTGGAGCTCGGCCTTCGCGAGCTCCTCGACGTTGACGTCCTTGAACGTCACGACGCGCACGGACTTCACGAACCGCGCCGAGCGGTACACGTCCCACACCCACGCGTCGGCGAGCCGCAGCTCGAAGTACACCTCGCCGGCGGCCGACCGGACCTGGAGGTCCACCTGGTTCGCCAGGTAGAAGCGTCGTTCGGTCTCCACCACGTACGAGAACAGGCCCACCACGTCGCGGTACTCGCGGTACAGCGCGAGCTCCATCTCGGTCTCGTAGTTCTCGAGGTCTTCGGCACTCACGCCTCCATCATGGACCATCGAGACCGATCGGCCCGTTCAGCTGGTCGCCACCGCCGCGTCCGGGTCGAGCTCGAGCGCGTCGACGGGCACGCCGTAGCCGGCCACGCCCTCCGCCGCGGACGCGGGGCCGGCGTCGCCCCGCTCGGGCAGGCGCCAGCTGCGGCGGTGCTGCGGCGTCGGGCCGTGCTCGCGCAGCGCCTCGACGTGCGCCGCGGCGCCGTAGCCCTTGTTCTGGTCCCACCCGAACGCCGGGTACTGGCGCGCGAGGCTCGTCATGAGCCCGTCGCGCTCCGTCTTGGCGAGCACGCTCGCCGCCGCGACCGACGCGCACTGCAGGTCCGCCTTGACGAGCGTGCGCACGCGCGGGTCGACGACCCGCTCGTCGTCGTGGGGGTCGAGGTCGAACGCCTCGAACAGGTCGACCGCGCTCGGCCGGCTCAGCCAGTCGTGCTTGCCGTCGAGCAGCACGGCGTCGACGTCGCCGACCGCGCGTCGCGCCTGGGCGAGCGCGCGCCGTCCCGCGAGCCGCAGCGCACCGATGATGCCGTGCGCGTCGATCTCCGCCGGACCGGCGTGCCCGACCGCCCACGCGAGCGCCCAGGCGCGCGCGAGCGGGACGAGCGCGTCGCGCGCCGCGGGCGTGAGCAGCTTGGAGTCGGTCAGGCCCGGCGGGCACGGCTTCGTCGAGAGGTCGACGACGACGACCCCCACGGACACCGGGCCGGCGAGCGCTCCGCGCCCGACCTCGTCCATGCCCGCGACGAGCCGCGCGCCGTCGCGCAGCATCGCGCGCTCCTGGCGCAGGTCCGGCCTGCGACGCCCGGCGCCCGCCCCGCGCGCGGTCGCGGCCCGGGGCCCGCCACCCGGGGACGTCGCCACCGTCCCGGAGGTCACGGCTCCTGCTCGGGCACGTCGGCGAACACGTCGCCGGGGTTGCGCAGCAGGCCCACGTGGGACAGCGGCCACACCTTGACGAAGGCCGTGCCCACGACGTTGCCCATCGGCACGAAGCCCCCGCCCGGCTTGCCCGTGTTGTAGCGAGAGTCCTGGGAGTTCTGCCGGTTGTCGCCCATCACGAAGAGCATGTCGTCGGGGACGGTGGTGTCGAACGGGTCCTGGCTCGGGACGGAGCCGGGCTTGATGTACGTCTCGTCGATCGGCTCGCCGTTGACGCTCACGCGGCCCTCCGCGTCGCAGCAGACCACGTGGTCCCCGGGGACGCCGACCACGCGCTTGATGAGGTGCTCGCCCGTGTCCTGGGGCAGCAGCCCGACGAACGTCAGGGCGGCGCGCGCCGCGCCCGCCAGGGCGCTCTCCTCCTCGGGCACGGCCGGCGGGAGCCACCCGCCCGGGTCCTTGAAGACGACCACGTCGCCACGGTGCACGTCGAACACGCCGGGCACGAGGCGCGAGACCATGACGCGGTCGCCCTCGACGAGCGTGTCCTCCATGGACGCGCTCGGGATGAAGAACGCCTGGACGAGGAACGTCTTGATGAGCAGCGACAGCACGAGCGCGCTGACGACGATGATCGCCGTCTCGCGCAGGAGCGACGGCTTGCGCGCGGGCGCCCGCTGCTCGAGCCGGGACTCCTCGTCGTGGCCGTCGGCGGGATCGCCGTGGGCCCCCGTGCCGTCGTCCGGGCCGTCGGCGACGCGCTCGGCTCGGGCGTCGTTCCGCGGTCCGCTGGTGGGGGCGCTGTCGGTCACGCGTTCACAATGCCACCTCGGGGCGCCTTCGGGGAAACGGACCGGGTGCCGGACGCCGCGCGGGACGACCGGCCGGGGACGACGACGGGCGGCCGCCCCCGGGGAGGGGGCGGCCGCCCGTGCGTGGCCGACGGAAGGTCAGCGGGTCGGCGCGGTCTCGCGCTTCTCCTTGATCTTCGCCTTCTTGCCGCGGAGCTGACGCAGGTAGTACAGCTTCGCGCGACGCACGTCACCGCGCGTGACGACCTCGACCGACTCGATCGAGGGCGAGTGCACCGGGAAGGTGCGCTCGACGCCGACGCCGAAGCTGATCTTGCGGACCGTGAAGGTCTCGCGGACGCCGTGGCCCTGGCGCGCGATGACGACGCCCTGGAAGGCCTGGACGCGGGAGCGGTTGCCCTCGACGACCTTGACGTTGACCTTCAGCGTGTCACCGGGGCGGAAGTCCGGGACGTCGTTGCGCAGCGATGCCGCGTCGACGCTGTCCAGCGTGTGCATGATGGTTCTCCTCGTCCGCCACAGGTCGGAACGCGTGCTCGTGGCCCGGGGACGACCCGGGCTGCTCGTGTCAGGACGGTGCGCGACGTGCCGTCGTGGCGCTCGCTTCCCGGGTGTCCCCTGTGGCAGAGACCGGGAGTCGGCGCGCACCGAGGGTCCATTCTGCCACACGGGGCCGCCGACCCTCCGGTCGGCGACCCGCGAGGCCGCGCGGGCGTCAGGCGAGGGGGACGAGCGTCCCGTCCACGACGTCCCAGCCCGCGTCCGCGAGGACCTGCCGGTCGTGCCGGTCGAGCGCCGCGACGTCGAGCGCGCGGACCATGTCGGGCCGGCGCGCGGCGGTGCGGCGCAGCGCCTCGTCCCGGCGCCACCGGTGGATCCGGGCGTGGTGGCCCGAGAGGAGCACCTCCGGGACCTCGAGGTCCGCCCACGACGGCGGCTTGGTGTACACGGGGTACTCCAGGAGGCCCGCGGCGCCGTGCGACTCCTCGACGAGCGACTCCGGGTTCCCGACGACCCCGGGCAGGAGCCGGGCGACCGCCTCGATCATGACGAGCGCGGCCACCTCCCCGCCGTTGAGCACGTAGTCCCCGATCGACAGCTCGCTCACGGCGACCCCCGCGTCGCGGTAGTGCTCCGCGACGCGCGCGTCGATCCCCTCGTAGCGCCCGCACGCGAAGACGAGCTGCTCCTCGCCGGCGAGGGCCTCCGCGGTGCGCTGCGTGAACGTGGCCCCCGACGGCGTGGGGACCACGAGGTGCGCGCGCGGCGCCGTCGCGCCCGCAGAGGGCGAGGGGTCCGGCGCGGCGTCCGGGCCGGGGGCCACGACGCCGGTGACGTCGTCGATCGCGCGCCCCCACACGTCGGGGCGCATGACCATGCCCGCTCCCCCGCCGAACGGCGTGTCGTCGACCGTGCGGTGGCGGTCGCTCGTCCAGTCGCGCAGGTCGTGCACGCGCAGGTCGAGGATGCCGGCGGCCCGGGCCTTGCCGACGAGCGAGAGGTCGAGCGCCGCGAGGTAGTCCGGGAAGATCGTGACGACGTCGATCCGCACGTCAGTCCTCCTCGGGCCGGGCGACGTCGAGCCGGTCCGCGTCCGAGGCGAGCAGACCGCCCGGCGGGTCGAGCACGACGCGCCCGCCCGGGACGTCGACGACGGGCACGATGGCGCGCACGAACGGGACGAGGGTGCGCGTCCCGTCGGGCTCGCGCAGGACGAGCAGGTCGTGCGCGGGCGCCTCCTGCAGTCCTTCGACGCGCCCGAGCTCGGTGCCGTCGGTCGACTCGGCGCGCAGCCCGGCGAGCTCGTGCGCGTACCACGCGTCCTCCTCGTCGGACTCGTCGACCTCGACGACGAGCTCGGTGCCGCGCAGCGCCTCCGCGGCGGTGCGGTCCGCGACGCCCTCGAAGCGCACGAGCCAGCGGCCCTGGTGCACGCGGACCGAGGCGACGACGAGCGGGCCGGCGTCGGCGGGCTCCGTGGGCAGCTCGGCGCCGACGGCGAGGCGGGTCTGCGGGTCGTCGGTGCGCAGGTCGAGCGCCACCTCGCCCCGCAGCCCGTGCGCCTTGCCGACGCGGGCGACGGTCAGCTGCATGGTCGTGCTCCTCAGGTCGTGTCGTGGGGCCGCCCCGGTCGGGCCGCCCGTTCGTCCCCGGACGTGCCCGGGAGCGAGAAGACCCGGCCCGCCTCGCGGCGAGCCGGGTCTTCGGGGTCCCTCGCGGGACCGGTGCTACGTGGACGCGCTCAGCGGCGGTCGACGTCGACGACGTCGACCCGCACGGGCCCGTCGGTCGCCAGGGCCCCGATCACCGTGCGCAGGGCCCGGGCCGTCCGCCCGCCCCGGCCGATGACACGGCCGAGGTCGTCGGGGTGGACCCGGACCTCGAGGAGGTCACCGCGGCGCAGCGTCTTCGTGCTCACCCGGACCTCGTCCGGGTTGTCCACGATGCCGCGCACCAGGTGCTCGAGGGCCTCGGCGATCATCAGGCCTCGTCGCCGGCGGCGTCGTCCGCGGCAGCCTCGGGCTCGGGCTGCGACGACTTCTCGGCAGCCTTCGCCTTGATCTTCTCGGCGTCGGCGGCGGCGGCCTCGATCGCGGCGGTCGGGTCGACCTTCTCGCCCTTGACCTTGAGCGTGCCCTCGGCCCCGGGCAGGCCCTTGAACTTCTGCCAGTCGCCCGTGACCTTGAGGAGCGCGAGGACCTGCTCGGTCGGCTGCGCGCCGACGCCGAGCCAGTACTGCGCGCGGTCCGAGGTGATCTCGATGAACGAGGGCTCCTCGGTGGGGTGGTACTTGCCGATCTCCTCGATCACGCGACCGTCGCGCTTGGTGCGCGAGTCGGCGACGACGACACGGTAGTACGGCGCACGGATCTTGCCGAGACGCTTCAGACGAATCTTGACGGCCACTGTGGTGGTCACTCCTGGTTCTGGGATGGGTGAACCCGCGCCCGTCCGGTGGGGACCAGGACGTGGGTGGGGTTCAGGACGCGACAGGCTCGGAGAGAGGGGCCGGGCATGCCGAGTACCGGGACATTGTGCCAGACGGCCGGGGACCGGGCCAAGCCCGCTCGTCCCGGGTCAGGACGGGGCGACGACCTGGCCGCGCAGCACGACCGCCGTCGGCGCCCGCAGGACGTCGACGTCCTCGCGCGGGTCGGCCGGGTAGACGACGAAGTCCGCCGACGCGCCCTCGACGAGCGAGGTGAAGCCGAGGTACTCGCGGCCCTGCCAGCTCGCGGCCGCGACGACGGCCGCGGGCGGGATCCCGGCCGCGACGAGCTCCGCGCACTCGTCGGCCACCCGGCCGTGGCCGATCGTCCCGCCGGCGTCGGTCCCGACGAGGAGCTGGATGCCCGCGTCGTACAGCGCGCGCGCCTGCTGGTGCCGGCGCCCGTGGAGCCGGCGCATGCGCTCCGCGAACCGCGGGTACTTCCCGTCGGCCTGGCGCGCGATGTCCTCGAACCGCCCGACCTGCAGGAGCGTGGGCGTCACCGCGATGCCGCGCTCGGAGATGTCGTACATGAGGTCCGGGTGGATGCCCGTCCCGTGCTCGATGCCGTCGACGCCCGCGGCGAGCAGCGACGGGACGACCTCGTCCGAGAACGCGTGCACCGTGACGCGCGCGGCCTCCGCGTGCGCGACGGCGACCGCCTCGGCGAGCACGTCGTCGGGCCACAGCGGGCGCAGGTCGGCCTCGGGGCCGAGGTCGCGGTCGATCCAGTCCCCGACGAGCTTGACCCAGCCGTCCCCGGCGCGCGCCTCGCGGCGCACGGCGTCGGGGAGCTGCGCGGGGTCGTCGAGCTCGAGCCCGTAGTTCCGCAGGTAGCGCTTCGGGCGGGCGAGGTGGCGGCCCGCGCGCACGAGGCGCGGCAGGTCGCGCCGCGCCTGCACCCAGCGTGTGTCCGCCGGCGAGCCGGCGTCGCGCACGAGCAGCACGCCGCTGTCTCGGTCCGCGAGCGCCTGCCCCTGCGCCGTCGCCGCGTCGACCGCGCCGTCGGCCCCGAGCCCGACGTGGCAGTGGACGTCCACGAGGCCCGGCAGGACCCAGCCCTCGAGCGCGACCATGTTGGTCCCCTGCGCGGACGGGCGGGTCAGGCTGACGCGGCCGTCCTTGACCCAGAGGTCGCCGACCTCGCGGTCGTCACCGATGAGGACGTGGCCGCGGACGTGCAGCGAGGGGCCTTCCAGCGCGGACATGCGGCTCCAGGGTGAGGACGGTCGGGAGGTGCGGCACCGGCGGGCGTGCGCGGCCGGTGCGCGCGCCGGTCCGTGCGAGGACCACGGACATAACCTAGCGCCCGGCGCGGCGCCGCCACGAGTCCGGCCCGCCGGGGGCCCGACCGTGCCCGAGGGGTGCGCGGCGCGCCGTCAGCGACCGAGCAGCTTCTCGAAGCCCGGGGGCAGCTCGAGGTCCTCGGGGACCTTCGGCGCCTGCTGGCCGGAGGGCGTGCCGACGCCGAACGCCGAGCCGGCGGGCGACGCCGGGCGCACGCCCTCCCCCGCGGCGCGGGCCGCGGCCTCGCGCTCCTGCGCCGCGCGCTTGGCCGGGTTGCCGGACTTTCCCTTGACCTTGCGCTGCGGCACCTGGCGGCCGCGCGACTTCTTGCCGCCCATGCCGGGGAGGTTGCCCATCCCGGGCATGCCCGGCATGCCGCCGCCCTTGCCCATCTGGCGCATCATCTTCTGCGCGCCCGCGAACCGCTCGAGGAGCTGGTTGACGTCGGACGTGGTGACGCCGGAGCCGCGCGCGATGCGGGCGCGGCGCGAGCCGTTGATGATCTTGGGGTTCTCGCGCTCGGCGGGCGTCATCGACCGGATGATCGCCTCGATGCGGTCGACCTCGCGCTCGTCGAAGTTCTCGAGCGCCTCGCGCATCTGGCCCATGCCCGGGAGCATCCCGAGCATCTTCTTCATCGAGCCCATGTTCTTCATCTGCTGCATCTGCACCAGGAAGTCCGCGAGCGTGAAGTCCTGGCCGGACTCGAGCTTCTCCGCCATCTTCGCGGCCTGCTCGGCGTCGAACGCCTTCTCGGCCTGCTCGATGAGCGTGAGGACGTCGCCCATGTCGAGGATGCGCGACGCCATGCGGTCGGGGTGGAACGCCTCGAAGTCGGTGAGCTTCTCACCGGTCGACGCGAAGAGGATCGGGCGCCCCGTGACGCCGGTGACGGACAGCGCCGCACCACCGCGCGCGTCGCCGTCGAGCTTGGTGAGCACGACGCCCGTGAAGTCGACGCCCTCCTCGAAGGCCTTCGCCGTGGCGACGGCGTCCTGGCCGATCATCGCGTCGATGACGAAGAGGATCTCGTCCGGCGTCACGGCGTCGCGGATGTCCGCCGCCTGCTGCATGAGCACCGAGTCGAGACCGAGACGACCGGCGGTGTCGACGATGACGACGTCGTGCTCGCGCCGGCGCGCCGTCTCGAGGCCCTCGCGCGCGACGGCGACCGGGTCGCCGATGACGTCGTCGACCTCGACGCCGCTCTGGTTGCCCGGGTGCGGCGCGAACACGGGCACGCCCGCGCGCTCGGCGACGACCGAGAGCTGCGTGACGGCGTTCGGGCGCTGCAGGTCGGCCGCGACGAGCAGCGGGGTGTGCCCCTGCTCGCGCAGGTGCAGCGCGAGCTTGCCCGCGAGCGTGGTCTTGCCCGCACCCTGGAGGCCGGCGAGCATGATCACCGTCGGCGGGTTCTTGGCGAACCGCAGCCCGCGGCTCTCGCCGCCGAGGATCGAGACGAGCTCCTCGTTGACGATCTTGACGACCTGCTGCGCCGGGTTGAGCGCGCCCGACACCTCGGACGACAGCGCGCGCTCGCGCACGGTCGCGGTGAACTCGCGCACCACGGGCACCGCGACGTCGGCGTCGAGGAGGGCGCGACGGATCTCCCGGATCGTCGCGTCGATGTCCGCCTCGGACAGCCGACCCTTCGCCCGGAGGTTCTTGAAGGTCGATGTCAGTCGGTCCGACAGCGTGTTGAACACCGCGTCATCCTCACCAGTCGCCGGTCGTCTCGGGGAGCGGGCGCTCGCCACCCCTCGAGGGGCACGGCTCGGCGCGTCCGCGGGGGTCCAGCCTACCCGGGCGACCGGGGACCGGCGTCGCCGCCCGTCCGCAGGACGCGCAGGGTCTCGCCCACGAGGTCGTCGACGAGGCGCGCGCGCCACGCGGTCCACGCGCTGGGCCCGAGCGACGAGGCGTCGGCCTCGGTGAGCGCCCGCAGGACCTCGAGCAGCTCGGGCCGGTGGTCGACCGCCTCGGCGAGCTCCGCCACGGTCGCCGGGTCGTCCGGGTCCTCGCTGACGGCCAGGCGCGAGAGGGTGAGGTGGTGGCGCACGAGGCGCTCGACGTCGGCGACGACGCCCGGGTCGAAGCCCATGCGGCCCAGGATCGCGGGCACGAGGCGCGCCCCCTCGACCGAGTGGTCCTCGGCGCCGGCCCGCTTGCCGATGTCGTGCAGCACCGCCGAGAGCACGAGCAGGTCGCCGCGCGCGACGTCCTTGCGGTCGCGCGAGGCGCGCGCGACCACCTCGACGAGGTGCCGGTCGACCGTGTGCCGGTGCACCGCGGCCCGCTGGGGCCGGTTCCGCACGCCGGCCCACTCGGGGATCCACGTCGTCACGACGCCGGCGAGGTCGAGCGCCTCCCAGACCGCGACCTGCGCCTGCCCGGACCCGAGCAGCGAGAGGAACGACGCGCGCGCCGCGCGCGGCCAGGGCTCGGGCAGCGGCGGGCACTCGGCGAGGCTCGCGACCGACACGGGCGAGAGCGTGAGCCCCGTGCGCGCGGCCGTCGCCGCGGCGCGCAGGGACAGCAGCGGGTCGGCGGCCGGGTGCGCGTCGACCGCGAGGACGAGCTCGCCGTCGTGCTCGACGAGGCCGTCGCCCACGGAGCGCAGACGCGGGGCCGCGCGGCGTCCGCGGATGAGCACGGGCCGGCGCGACACCGACGGGCGCTGGAGCGCCTGGCGCGCGCGGCGCACGGTCGAGTCGAGCGCGTAGGAGATCTCGCGGCCCGCCTCGGCGAGGCTCGCGAGCAGCTCGTCCGGGTCGTCGTGGCCGGACAGGTCGGCGACCTCGTCGAGGTCGGCCAGCAGGAGCCGGCTCGTGTGCCGCCCGGTGACGACCTGGAGCGTGTCGCGCACGTCGAGGAGGTGCGCGTAGGCGCGGTCGACCGAGCCGTGCGGCCGGTCCGTGAGCCACGTCGCCGCGAGCGCCGAGAGCACGACCGCGTCCCGGATCCCGCCGCGGGCCTCCTTGAGGTCCGGCTCGATGAGGTAGGCGAGCTCGCCCGACCGCTCGGCCCGCTCGCGCGTCGAGGCGAGCAGCTCGGGCAGCCGGCGCCGCGACGCCGAGCGCCAGTCGGTGAGCACCGCGGACGACGCGCGATGCACGACGACCGCGTCGCCCGCGACCGCGCGCACGTCGAGCCACCCGACGGCCGCGGGCACGTCCTTCGAGGCGACCTGGCGGCACTGCGACAGCGACCGCACGGAGTGGTCGAGGTCGATCCCGGCGTCCCACAGGGGGTACCAGAGGCGCTCGGCGACGCCGGCGACCTCCTCGGCCGAGTGGGTGCGGCCGTCGTGCACGAGGACCAGGTCGAGGTCGCTCACCGGTCCCATGTCGCCGCGGCCGAGGCTCCCGACCGCGGCGAGCGCGATGCCGTCGGGCGCGACCTCGGCGGTGGCCTCCTTCCACAGCGAGGCGAGGCCCGTCGTCACGAGGTCGACGACCGCGGCGCGGCGCGCGACGCCGCTGCGGCCGCGACCGCTCATGGACCGGGCGAGCTCGAGCGTGCGAGCGCGGAGGTCCCGCACCCCCTCGGGGTGCGGGACCTCCGTGCCGTGCTCCGCCGCCGATCCCCCTGCGACCCCGCCCGTGGTCGGGGTGTCGGCGTGGTCGGTCATGCGCGGTACCGGGACCTCAGAGGGCGCCGGGGCCGTGCTCGCCCGTGCGGACACGGGCGACGTCCTCGACCGGGACGGTCCAGACCTTGCCGTCGCCGATCTTGCCGGTCTGCGCGGCCTTGACGATGACCTCGGTGACGACCGTCGAGTCGGCGTCGTCGACGAGGACCTCGATGCGGACCTTGGGGACCAGGTCCACCGTGTACTCGGCGCCGCGGTAGACCTCGGTGTGGCCCTTCTGGCGGCCGTACCCGCTGGCCTCGCTGACCGTCATGCCGCGCACGCCCGCTGCCTCGAGGGCCGACTTCACGTCGTCGAGACGGTGCGGCTGGATGATTCCCGTGACGAGCTTCATGCCCGCACCTCCTTGATGACGCTGCCCTGCTGGATGGACTCGTACGCCGTCTCGCCGTGCACCGCGAGGTCGATGCCGCCGACCTCCGCGTCCTCGCTGACCCGCCAGCCGAGCGTCACCTTGAGGATGAGGCCGATGACGAGCGTGGTGACCGCCGAGAAGACGATCGCGACGAGGGCGATGAGGATCTGCACGACGAGCTGCTGCGCGCCGCCGCCGAAGAAGAGGCCGGTGTCCGTCGCGAGGAAGCCGATGGCGACCGTACCCCAGAGGCCGGAGACGAGGTGGACGCCGACGACGTCGAGCGAGTCGTCGTAGCCGAAGCGGTACTTCAGGCCGACGGCCAGGGCGCTGAGCGCACCGGCCACGACGCCGAGGATGATCGACGTGACCGGGGTGAGGGCGCCGGCAGCCGGGGTGATGGCGACGAGGCCCGCGACGACGCCGGACGCGGCGCCGAGCGACGTGGCGTGGCCGTCACGGATCTTCTCGGTGAGGAGCCAGCCGATGATGCCCGCAGCGGTCGCGGAGGTCGTGTTGACCCAGGCGAGACCCGCGGTCTCGTCGGCGCCGAACGCGGAGCCCGCGTTGAAGCCGAACCAGCCGAACCACAGGAGCGCGGCACCGAGCATGACGAACGGCAGGTTGTGCGGGCGCATCGGCTCGGAGCCGAAGCCCTTGCGCTTGCCGACGAGGAGGGCGAGCACGAGGGCCGCGATACCGGCGTTGATGTGGACGACCGTGCCGCCGGCGAAGTCGATCGGCGCGACCGTCGCTTCGCCGTCCGTGACGCCGAAGACCATCGCCGCGAGGCCGTTCTCGTTGCCCGAGAGGAAGCCGCCGCCCCACACCATGTGGGCGAGCGGGAAGTACGTGACCGTGACCCAGATCGCCGTGAACGCGAGCCAGGTGCCGAACTTCACGCGGTCGGCGAGAGCACCGGAGATCAGCGCGACCGTGATGATCGCGAACGTCACCTGGAAGGCGACGTCGACGATGTTCGGGTAGTTGCCGAGCGTGCTCGCGACCGCGCTGCCGTCGGCGTCGGTGATGGCGCCCTTGAGGCCGAACTGCGCGAACGGGTTCGCGAAGACCCCGCCGGTCCCTGCCTCGCCGTAGGACATCGACCAGCCCCACAGCACGTACACGACGCCGACCACGGCCATGGCCCCGAACGACATCATCATCATGTTCAGCACGGACTTGGCGCGGACCATGCCGCCGTAGAAGAACGCCAGTCCGGGCGTCATCAGGAGCACGAGGGATGCTGAGATCAGCATCCACGCGGTTGCCCCGGTGTCCCACTCCATCGGATCATCTCCCCTCGCCAGCCGGGCGGCCGGTCGGGGACAACGTTGGTGCGGGCGGGTTTCACCGGCGGTGTCGGCGTGTTACGCCGGTGTGACAAGCGCTGCTCGGAGGTAAACGTTCCGTTTCCCGGGCCGCGCGCCCGCCGTCGGCGTCCGGATCGCGACATTCTCGTGATCGTCCCGTGATACGCCCGTGACCTGACGGCGCCGGGCCGCGAGGTCACGGGCGAGGGTCCGGTCAGTCCCCGAGAAGGCCGTCGACGAACTGCTCGGGGTCGAACGGCGCGAGGTCGTCGGGGCCCTCGCCGAGACCGACGAGCTTCACCGGGACCCCGAGCTCGCGCTGGACCGCGACGACGATGCCGCCGCGCGCCGTCCCGTCGAGCTTCGTGAGCACGATGCCGGTCACCCCCGCGACCTCGCCGAAGACGCGCGCCTGGTTGAGGCCGTTCTGGCCCGTCGTGGCGTCGAGCACGAGGAGGACCTCCGAGAGCGGCGCCTCCTTGGTGATGACGCGCCGGATCTTGCCGAGCTCGTCCATGAGGCCGGCCTTGTTCTGCAGGCGGCCCGCCGTGTCGACGAGCACGACGTCCGCGCCCTCCGTGCGCCCGCGCCGCACGGCGTCGAACGCGACCGCGGCCGGGTCGGCACCGTCGCGGTCGGCCCGGACGGTCGGCACGCCGACGCGCGAGCCCCACGTCTGGAGCTGGTCGGCGGCGGCCGCGCGGAACGTGTCGGCGGCGCCGAGCACGACGCTGCGGTCCTCGGCGACGAGGACGCGCGCCAGCTTGCCGACGGTCGTCGTCTTCCCCGTGCCGTTGACCCCGACGACGAGCACGACCGCGGGGACGGGCGCGCCGTCCTCGGCCGCCGTCGGCGTCGTCGCGAGGGAGCGGTCCAGCGCCGGGTCGACGAGCGCCACGAGCTCCTCGCGCAGCAGGTCGCGCACGCTCTGCGCGTCGCGCACGCCGAGCACCCGCACCCGCGTGCGCAGGTTCTCGATGAGCTCGCCCGCCGGGCCCGCGCCGACGTCGGCGAGCAGGAGCGTCTCCTCGAGCTCGTCCCAGTCGTCCTCGGTCAGGTGGTCGCGCGACAGGACCGCCAGGAGACGGGCGCCCAGCGGCGACCCGGAGCGCGCGAGCCGCTCGCGCAGGCGGACGAGACGGCCGCCGACCGGCTCGGGGCGCTCGACCGCCGGGGGCGCGGCGACCTCGACGGTCCCGGGCCCGGCGGTCGTCGTCGACGTCCCGGCCTCGACCGGGGCCGGCTCGCCCGGTGCCGCGGGACCGGGCTCCACGGTCGTCGTCGGGGTCGTGCCGGAGCCGAGTCCGGGCGTGCGGCGCCGACGGCGGACCGAGACGGTGCCGGCCGTGACGAGGCCGACGAGCAGGAGGGCGCCGAGAAGGATCCAGAGCGGGAGGAGGTCGTTCACGCGGGCAGTCTCTCAGACGGGCGCCGGGCGCTCGCGCGGGGTCAGCCGCGGGGGTCGGTCGCGCCGCCCGCGACGTCGCCCGGCGCGGCCGTCCCCGGCAGCGCCGGACCGCGCGCGCGGTCGCCGTGGCCGTGCAGGGGGCGGACCCGCTCGCGCGCGCGGTGCAGCACGTCCGTGAGCTCCTCGGCGTCGACGTAGGCGCGCTGGGTGACCTCGGTCGCGGTGAAGAACTCGTCGATCGTCGAGTCGACGGGCTTGGGCATGCGCACGGTCGCGACGTGGTGCGCCTGGTCGAGACGGCGCGGGCGGCGGGCGGGACGCAGCCCCGAGCGGAAGTTGCGCCAGAACGCGCCCCACCCCTGCTCGTCGGGCGTGCCCGACTCGGACCGGGCGACGACGCTCGCGAAGAGGAACACCACGACGGCTGCGCCGAGCGCGATCCCGAGCCACACGAACATCCACACCATGCGTCCAGTATCGGGGGCCGCCGACGGACGGCGAGCCGGCGCGCGGGGCGCCCGGCGATCAGCACCACATCTTCACAAGCCGCGGAATTTCAACGATTCTGGGGGTTCGTCCAGAACGCGAGGTCCGGCCCGGGCGGGGTGCGTGCAGCGGTCAGGCGGGCTGCGGCTCGCGCGCCTCGCGCAGGCGCTGGCTGATGACCGTCGTGACGCCGTCGCCCCGCATCGTCACCCCGTACAGGGCGTCCGCGATCTCCATCGTCCGCTTCTGGTGCGTGATGACGATGAGCTGCGAGTCCTCCTGGAGCTCACGGAAGATCTCGAGCAGGCGGCCCAGGTTCACGTCGTCGAGCGCCGCCTCGACCTCGTCCATGACGTAGAACGGCGAGGGCCGCGCCTTGAAGATCGCGACGAGCAGCGCGACGGCGGTGAGCGAGCGCTCGCCGCCGGACAGCAGCGACAGACGCTTGACCTTCTTGCCCGCGGGTCGCGCCTCGACCTCGATGCCCGTGGTGAGCAGGTCGTCGGGGTCGGTGAGCACGAGGCGCCCCTCCCCGCCCGGGAACATGCGCGCGAAGACGCGCTCGAACTGCTCGGCGGTGTCGCGGTAGGCGTCGGCGAACACGCGCTCCACGCGCTCGTCGATCTCCCGGACGATCTCGAGCAGGTCCGCGCGCGACTTCTTGAGGTCGGCGAGCTGGTCCGCGAGGAACTTGTGGCGCTCCTCGAGCGCCGCGAACTCCTCGAGCGCGAGCGGGTTCACCTTGCCGAGCCGGCCGAGGTCGCGCTCGGCCGTCCGCAGGCGCTTCTCCTGCGCGACGCGGTCGTAGGGGACGGTCCGGGGCTCGTCGTCCCCGTCGGTGCCGTCCGCTCCCCCGGGGCCGACGGCGACCGGGACCGGCCGGTGCGGGCCGAACTCGTCGACGAGCACGTCCGGGTCGAGCCCGAGCTCCTCGACGCTGCGCGCCTGGAGCTGCTCGACCCGCAGCTGCTGCTGCGCGCGGGCCACCTCGTCGCGGTGCGCGACGTCGGTCAGCTCGCGCAGCCGCGCGGCGAGCCCGTCGACGTCCGACCGCGCCGCGGTGACCGCGGCGTCGTGCTCGGCCCGCGCGGCCTCCGCCGCCTCGCGCTCGGCACCGGCGCGGGCGAGCGAGCGCTCGAGCACGGCGAGGGCGCGCGCGGCGCCGTCGCGCACGGTGGCGGCCCGGTCGGCCTGCCGGACGCGCTCCGCCTCGCGCCGCGCGGCGCGCTCGCGCGCCTCGCGCTCCGCCGCGGCGGCACGGGTCAGCGCCTGCGCGCGCCCCGCGACGGCCCGCGAGCGCTCCTCGCTCGTGCGCAGCGCGAGCCGCGCCTCGGTCTCCCGGGCGCGGGCCGCCACGGCCCCGGCCGCGAGGCGGTCGCGCTCGGCGGACGCCTCGGCCACCGCCTCCTCGGACTGCTCGGGCGCGTCCTGCGCGACGTCGAGCCGGTCGACGAGCCCCGCGAGCGCCGTGCGGGCCTCGTCGAGCCCGGCGGAGGCCCGCTCCAGGGTGGCGCGCGCCCGCTCGGCCTCCGCCGCCGCGGAGCGCGCGGTCGCGCCCAGGTGGCCCAGCCGCTCGGCGACGGCGGCGAGCTCCGCGTCGGACTCGTTGAGCCGCTCGAGCGTGTCGTCGTAGCGCCCGCGCGCGCCGGCCTCGGCCTCGCGCGCCCCGACGAGGGCGAACCGCGCCCGCTCGGCCCGCGCGGTCGCGTCGGCGTGCGCGGCGCGGGCGTCGTCGAGCGCGGACTGCAGGTGCAGGACGCTCGGCGCCGACGCCGAGCCGCCCCACGCCCGGCCGGCCGCGAGCAGGTCTCCCCCGCGCGTGACGGCGACGACGTCCGCGTCCGCGGCGAGCAGCGCGCGCGCCTGCGCGAGATCCTCGACCACGGCCACGCCCGCCAGCAGGGTCCGCACGACGTCGCCGACGCCGCCGCTCGCCGTGACGACGTCCGTCGCCCAGCGCGCGCCGTCCGGCGCGGTGCGCGCGGGCGCGGACCTCGCGCCGGTCGCGGGGCCGCCGGCGACGACGAGCCCGGCCCGCCCCGCGTCCTCGGTCCGCAGGTAGCGCAGCGCGTCGACGGCCGCGTCGACGGACTCGACCGTCACCGCGTCGGCCGCGGGACCGAGCGCCGCGGCGATCGCGTCCTCGTACCCCGACTCGATGCCGAGCATGGCGGCGAGCGATCCGACGACGCCCACCTGGTCCGCCGCGAGGAGCGCGCCCGCGCCGTCCTTGCGGTCGAGGCTCAGCTCGAGCGCCTCGATGCGCGCGCTCCACGTGGCGCGCTCCTGCTCGGCGCCGCTCGCCTGCTCCTGCAGCGCGACGACCTGCGCCGTCGTGCGCTCCACCTCGTCGGCGGCCGCCTCGTGCTCGGCGTCCAGGCCCTCCTCGCCCTCCTCGGCGCCGACGACCTGCGTCTCCAGGACCGCGAACTCGGTGCTCGCCTGCGCGCCGCGCCGCTCGGCCTCCGCGAGGGACTCGCGCAGGCGCCCGATCTCGGCCTCCGCGGCCTCCACGCGCGTGCGCTGGGCCGCGACCTGGCCCGCGAGCCGCGCGAGCCCCTCGCGCCGGTCGGCGGCGCCGCGCAGGAGCGTCGCGACCGCGCGCTCGGCCTCGCCCGCGGACGTCTCGGCGTCCTCGCGGCCCGCGACGGCGGCGTCCAGGACGTCGCGCGCCCGCGTCACCTCGGCCTCGAGCTCCGCCTCGGTGGCGCGCACGCGCTCCGCCTGCCGCTCGAGGTCGTCCGGGTCCTGCCCGCGCTGGGCCGGCTCGGGCCGGCCGAGCAGCCGCAGGCGCTCCTCGGCGAGCGTCCGCGTGCCGCGCAGGCGCTCGCGCACCGACGTCAGCCGGTACCAGACGTCGGTCGCGGCACCGAGGGCGGGCGCCGCGGCGGCCGCGTCGCGCTCGTGGGCCGCGAGCCGCTCGCGCGCGCCGGCGAGCGCGCGCTCGACCTCGGTCTGCTGCGCGCGCAGCGCCGCCTCGTCCGCGGCCTCCTGCTCGAGCGTCGCCGTGAGCTGGGCGAGGTCGTCCGCGAGGAGCCGGGCGCGCGCGTCGCGCACGTCGGCCTGGATCGTCGCCGCCTTGCGCGCGATCTCCGCCTGGCGGCCGAGCGGACCGAGCTGGCGGCGCACCTCCGTCGTGAGGTCCGCGAGGCGCGTGAGGTTGGCCTGCATCGCGTCGAGCTTGCGAAGCGCCTTCTCCTTGCGCTTGCGGTGCTTGAGGACGCCCGCGGCCTCCTCGACGAACCCGCGCCGGTCCTCGGGCGTCGCGCGCAGCACGGCGTCGAGCTGCCCCTGCCCGACGATGACGTGCATCTCGCGGCCCAGGCCCGAGTCGGAGAGCAGGTCCTGGATGTCGAGCAACCGGCACGGCGACCCGTTGATCGCGTACTCCGAGCCGCCGCTGCGGAACAGCGTCCGCGAGATCGTCACCTCGGTGTAGTCGATCGGGAGCGCGCCGTCGGTGTTGTCGATCGTCAGCGCGACCTCGGCGCGCCCGAGCGGCGGGCGACCGGACGTCCCGGCGAAGATGACGTCCTCCATCTTGCCGCCGCGCAGGGTCTTCGCGCCCTGCTCCCCCATGACCCACGCGAGCGCGTCCACCACGTTGGACTTGCCGGACCCGTTCGGTCCGACGACGCACGTCACGCCCGGCTCGAAGCTCAGCGTCGTCGCCGAGGCGAACGACTTGAAGCCCCGGAGCGTCAGCGTCTTGAGGTGCACGGACCCGAGCCTAGACCGGGCTCCCCACGATCGGGCGCACCCGCGCGGCGGGGCGGGGGCCGGCGGGCGCGACCCCGCGCGCGCCGGCCCGGTGCCGCGGGGTCAGCCCAGCTCGGGGAACCAGAGCGCGATCTCGCGCGCGGCGGACTCGGGCGAGTCCGACCCGTGCACGAGGTTCTGCTGGACCTTGAGGCCCCAGTCGCGGCCGAGGTCGCCGCGGATCGTGCCCGGCGCCGCCTCGGTGGGGTTGGTCGCCCCGGCGAGGGAGCGGAAGCCCGGGATGACGCCCTGGCCCTCGGCGACGACCGCGAGGATCGGGCCCGAGAGCATGAAGTCGACGAGCGGCTGGAAGAACGGCTTGCCCTCGTGCTCGGCGTAGTGCGCGGCGAGGAGCTCCGGGGTGGCGTCGAGCAGGCGGACGGCGGCGAGCGTGTAGCCCTTGGTCTCGATGCGGCGCACGATCTCGCCGGACAGGCCGCGGCGTACGCCGTCGGGCTTGACGAGGACGAGGGTGCGTTCGATCGTTTCGGTCACGGCGGGTGCGACGTCGGTCATGGCCGCGAGCCTACCCGGCGGCCAGGAGCGCCCCGGAACCGTCCGCGCCGGTCAGCCGACGTTCGGCGCGGTGTCGGGGTGCTCGGCGTCGTACGCGGCGCGCTCGCGGTCGATGCGGCCGCCGAGGCGCAGGGCGACGAACCAGAGCACCACGAAGATGCCCCCCACGACGAACATCATGGGCACGACGAGGCCGAAGCCGAGCACGGGCACCTGCACGACCGTGCCGCCCACGTAGCCGCCCGACGTGCCGACCAGGCGCGACAGGACGACGAGGACGACGGCGAGCGCCCCGCCCACGATCCAGATCGACGCCGGGGTCGGCAGCTCGAGCGGGCCGCGCGAGTACGGGATCCCGCGCAGCCCGTACGCGGCGAGCGTCGCGAACACGACGACGAACGCCTCGAGCAGGAGCGTCGTCGACGCGAACTGCTCCTTCGCCGACTTCTTGGGCTTGATGCGGTCGCCCGGGGACGGGCGCACCGGCCCCGCCGCGCGGCCGTAGCGGGACGGCTGCGGGGCGGGGGCCGGGGACGACGGGGTGGAGCTCACGCCGTCAGGATACCGGCGCGTCGTCGCGCGGGCGGTCGCCCGCCCGGTCCGCCGCGTCGTCCGCGGGCTCGCCGTCCACGACGGCGACGGCCGGCGCGTCGTCGGGCCGCGCGTGCCCCGGGTCGGCGACGGCCTCGCCGCGCGCGACCATCCCCGCGACGTCGGACAGGCGGACCTCCTTGAGGAACAGCGCGAGGACGAACCCGACGAGGACGAGCGGCACGAGGTACCAGAACGCCGGCGCGAGCGCGTCGGTGAACGCGTCCACGACGCCGGTGTGCACGGGCTCGGGGAGCGCCTGCACGACCTCGGGCGTGAGGGACGACCCTTCCGCACCCGCGGGCGCGGAGCCCGCGGGCAGGCCCGCGAAGACGCCCTCGAGGTTGTCGGCGAGGCGCGACGTGAAGATCGTCGAGAAGAGCGCGGTGCCGACCGCGGCGCCGATCTCGCGGAAGAAGTTGTTCGCGCTCGTCGCCGTGCCGATCTCGTGCGGGTCGACCGAGTTCTGGACCGCGAGCACGATCGTCTGCATGACGAGGCCCATGCCGGCGCCCATGACGAAGATCATCGCGCCGAAGAGCCACATCGACATGTCGCCCGTGATCCGGGTCAGCCACATCATGCCGAGCGCGGTGATCGCGAGGCCCGCGATCGGGAACACCCGGTAGCGGCCGGTCTTCGTGATCGCGATGCCGGAGCCGATCGCGGTGAGCATGACGCCGACCATCATCGGCAGCATGAGGAACCCGGACTCGGTCACCCCGGCGCCCGTCGACATCTGCAGGAACGTCGGGAGGAACGCGAGCGCGGAGAACATGCCCATGCCGAGCACGAGGCCGATGAGGGTCGCGATGGTGAACGTGGGGTTCTTGAACAGGTGCAGCGGGAGCAGGGGCTCCTCGGCGCGGTTCTCGACGACGACGAACGCCACGACGGACACGACGACGGCGGCGACGAGGCCGAGCAGCCACGGGTCGGACCAGTCGTAGCCGCGCGAGGACGTGAGCGACTCCCAGCTCGTCACGAGGACGATGCCCGACGTCGCGACGACCATGAAGAAGATGCCCGCGACGTCGATCTTGCGCCCCGAGCGGTGCGACGGGAGCTTGAGCGCGACCCACCCGACGACGAACGCCGCGATGCCGATGGGGACGTTGACCCAGAAGGCCCAGCGCCAGCCCGGGCCCTCGGTGAACCAGCCGCCGAGGAGCGGGCCGATGACGGCCGCGATGCCGAACAGTGCGCCCATCGGGCCCATGTACTTGCCGCGGTCCTTGGCGGGCACGATGTCGGCGATGATCGCCTGGGAGAGGATCATCAGGCCGCCGCCGCCGAGGCCCTGGACGCCGCGCCACGCGACGAGCTCGGGGAACGACTGGGCGAACCCGGCGCCCGCGGACGCGACGGTGAAGAGCCCGATCGCGACGAGGAACGGCCAGCGCCGCCCCCACAGGTCGCCGAACTTGCCGTACAGCGGCATGACGATCGCGATCGCGAGGATGTACGCGGTGATGACCCAGCCCTGGTGCTCCACGCCGTGGAGCTCGCCGACGATGGTCGGCATCGCGGTGCCGACGATCGACTGGTCGAGCGAGGACAGGAACATCGACGCCATGAGGGCGCCGAAGATGACCCACACCGTGCGGGGCGTGAGGACGACGAGCGGCTTCCCGCCGTCGGTCGGCGCCGCGGGCGCGGCGGTCTGAGGACTGGCCATGAGGGTCCACTTCGGTGAGGGACGGGCCGCGCCCGACGGGCGTGCGCGGGCCCGTCGTCGGGAAAGGGTGGTGCTCGGTCCGGCGGGGGCCGGAAGCAGGGGGTCGCCGGGCGGTCAGCCGGGCGGGTCGGGCTCGAGGAGCGAGCGCAGCTGGTCGACGACGCCGGGGAGGCGGTCGGCGGGGCTGCCCTCGCCGCCGGCGCGCTGCCACTCGAGCGCGCTCATCCGCAGCAGTCCCATGACGACGAGCGCGAGCAGCTCGGGGTCGGCCGGGTACGGGTGCGCGAGGCGGCGGGCCGCGAAGAGCTCGACCATCTCCGCGCGGTGCTCCTCGATGCGCGCCACGTGGCGCGCGAGGAGCCGCGGCTCGCGCTGGACGAGCTCGAGCCCGCGGTGCAGGCGCTCGGGCGTCACGACCTGGAGCCCGAGGACGTGCGCCACGAGGTGGGCGACGTCGTCGAGCAGCACTCCCGAGGGGCCGCCCGCGACGAACGTCGCGGCGACCTCGGGCGCGGCCTCGAACCGCTCGAGGCCGAGCACCGCGTCGTCCTTGCTCGCGAAGTAGTTGAAGAACGTGCGGGGCGAGACGCCGACGGCCTCGCAGATGTCGTCGACCGTCACGGCGTCGAGGCCGCGCTCGAGCACGAGGCCCTGCGCGGCGTCCACGAGCTCGTCGTGCCGGCGCCGCTTCTTGCGCGCGCGCAGGCCGTCGCCGGGGAGCCGCGCGGCCGGCGCGCTCTCGGCGGCAGGTACGCTGACGGAGGAGATCACCCGACGATCATTGCAGCCACCGCAATATTGCACCAGCTGCAATCAACGGTGAGGTGCGTCACGCCGTCAGGCCTCGCCGAAGCCTCCCTCGACCGCCTCGACGACCGCGGCGAGCGCCTCGCGGGCCTGCGGCCCGCTCGCCGCCACCGCGAGCTCGTGCCCGCCGGCGGCGCCGAGCTTCATGAGCTCGAGCACGCTCGCCCCGTTCACGCCGTCGATCGTCACCGTCGCGTCGTACCCCGCGACGAGGCGCGCGAGCACGGCGGCCGGCCGCGCGTGCAGCCCCAGCGGGTTGCGGAGCGCGACGTGCGCCGAGACGGCGCCGCCCTCCGCCCCTGCGGGCGCAGGCGCGCCGGACGACGCGTCGTCGCGCGCCGCGTCCGCGGGGACCGCGAACGTGCTGCCGGCGTGCTCGGCCGACGCGAGGACCTCCGCGAGGTCCCCGCCCCCGTGGGCCGTCACCGCGGCCGCGACGGCACCCTCGACGAACGGCGCGTCCGCGAGCGCGGCGCGCCCGTCGAAGCCGTCCTCCAGGTCGAGCACGGACTCCACCGTCATCACCGCGGACCCGAGGTCCGCGAGCACCACGACGCCGCCGGTCGTCGCGAGGGCCTCCTCGATCGCCCCCGAGACGCGGTCGTAGCTCGTGCCGAGGCCGTCGTCGTCGGTCCCGCCCGCCGGGAGGAGCAGGACGCCCGGCGCCATCTGCGCGGCGAGCTCGACCGCACCCTGCGCCAGCAGGCGCGAGTGCGAGACGAGGACGAGCGCGATCCGGGCGCGCGCGCTGACGGGCACGCCGTCCGACGCCGTCACCGGGCCTCGTCCGCCGCGTCCCGCGCCGCCTCGAGCAGGATCGCGGTGGACGTCGCGCCCGGGTCCTGGTGACCGGCGCTGCGCTCGCCGAGATAGCTCGCGCGGCCCTTCGTCGCGACGAGCGGCACCGTCGCCTCGGCGCCCGCGCGCGCGGCCCGCGCCGCCGCGGCGAGCACCTCGGCGGTGCTCGCCCCGGACTCGGCCGCCGACTCCGCGGAGTCCACGGCGGGCTGCCACGCGTCGACCATCGTCTTCTCGCCCGGCACGGCCTTGCCGCGCGCGCTGATGCCCTCGAGCGCGCCCTCGAGGAGCGCGACGACGCCCTGCGGGTCGAGCTCCGGGAGCCCCGTGACCTTCGCGGCGCGCAGGTACGCGGTGCCGTACAGCGGTCCCGAGGCGCCGCCGACGGACGACATGAGCGTCGTCGCGACGAGCTTGAGGACGTCGCCCACCTGCTCGGGACGCTCCGACGCGTCGAGCTTCGCCACGACGGCGCGGAACCCCCGGTCGAGGTTCTCGCCGTGGTCACCGTCCCCGATCTGACGGTCCAGCTCGGTCAGCTCGCCCTTCGCCGCGGCGATGCGCTCGGCGCTCAGCCGAGCCCAGCGGTCCGCCCAGGCCACGTCCAGCGTCATGCCCCACCTCTCCTCGCAGGTGAGCCGACGGGAGCGTCGGCTCCGGAGACCGCACGAGCGGCCGAGCCCGGCCGCGCGGCCGTCACCAGTGCAGCGCCGCCGTGCGGACGGGAGCGTCCCACAGCGCGGTGAGCTCGTCGTCCAGGCGCAGCACGGTCACGGACGCCCCCTGCATCTCCAGCGACGTGACGTAGTTGCCGACGAGCGACCGCGTGACCCGCACGCCGCGCTCCTCGAGCAGCCTCCTCGCCCGACGATAGACGACGTACAGCTCGGACAGCGGCGTGCCGCCCATACCGTTAACGAACAGCAACACGTCCTCGCCGCCCGCGAGGCCGAGGTCGTCGGCCACCGGGTCGAGCAGCATCTGCGTCACCGCGTCCGCGGGCGCGAGCGGGATCCGGTGGCGCCCGGGCTCGCCGTGGATGCCGATCCCGATCTCCAGCTCGTCGTCGCCGAGGTCGAAGCTCGGCTTGCCGACGTGCGGCACGGTGCACGCCGAAAGCGCGACGCCCATGGACCGCACGTTCGCCACGACGCGGCCCGCGACCTCGGTGACGGCGCCCAGGTCGTCGCCGCGGTCCGCCGCGGCGCCCGCGATCTTCTCGACGGCGACCGTCCCCGCGACGCCGCGACGTCCGGCCGTGTACAGCGAGTCCTCGACCGCGACGTCGTCGTTGACGAGGATGCTCGTCACCTGCGTGCCCTCGGCCTCGACGAGCTCGACGGCCGTCTCGAAGTTCAGCACGTCGCCCGTGTAGTTCTTGACGATCGCGAGCACGCCCGCGCCCGAGTCGGCCGCGAGGATCGCGGGCACGATCTGGTCGGGCGTCGGGGACGTGAACACCGCGCCGGGCACGGCGGCGTCGAGCATCCCGGCGCCCACGAAGCCCGCGTGCAGCGGCTCGTGCCCCGACCCGCCCCCCGAGACGAGGCCGACCTTCCCGGCGACCGCACCGCCGACGCGCGTGACGTACGGCGGGGCGAGGTGGATCTCGACGAGATCGGCGTGGGCCAGCCCGAAGCCCTCGAGCGACTCGGTGGTCGCGTCCTGCGGGTCGTTGAGCAGCTTCTTCACGGTCGTCCCTCCATCGTCGTCGGTGGCCCGCCGGGCCTGCCCCGCCCGACTGCCCGGGGCCGAGCGCGGTGGGGACCCGGGCCCGGCGCCGCGGCCCGGGGGTCGTTCCCGCCGGACGCGTCGCCGCTGGGACCATCAAACACCCGGCGGGCAGGCGGCGCGCGCCGGTCGTCGGCGGCCCGGCGCGCGGGGCCTCGTCCGCGGCCCGCCGACGACCCGCGCGGGCGTCAGCCCCGGCCGAGCAGGATCCGCGCGTCGGCCACGGTGACGACGGACCCCGTGACGAGCACGCCCGTCCCGGTGCCCACGCCCACGGGGTCCGCGGCCTCGGCGAGGTCCACCGCCGTCTGGATCGCCTCGTCGAGGCGCTCGGTGCTGCGCACGCGGTCCTCGCCGAACACGTCCGCGGCGAGCTCGGCGAGCTCCGTGACGTCCGCCGAGCGGTCCGAGCTGTTGCGCGTCACGACGACCTCCGCGAGCACGGGCTCGAGCGCCGCGAGGAGCGCCTCGGCGTCCTTGTCGGCCATGATGCCGACGACCCCGACGAGGTGTCGGAAGTCGAACGCCTCGTCGAGCGCCGCGACGAGCGCCTGCGCGCCCGCCGCGTTGTGCGCGGCGTCGACGAGCACCGTCGGGCTCGACCGCACGACCTCGAGCCGGCCGGGCGAGGACACGTCGGCGAACGCGGCCTCCACGAGCGCGCCGTCGAGGGCCCGGCCGCCGAGCAGCGTCTCCGCGGCGGTCAGCCCGAGCAGCGCGTTGTGCGCCTGGTGCGCGCCGTGCAGCGGGAGGTAGACCTCCGTGTACAGGGCCGCGGGCGTGCGCAGGTCGAGCAGCTGGCCGCCGACCGCGACGTGGCGCGCGGCCACCTCGACGTCGACGCCCTCGCGCAGCACGCGCGCGCCCACCTGGCGCGCCCGGTCGAGGACCACCTCGAGCACCTCGGGCTCCTGCTCCGCCACGACGACGGTCGCGCCGTCCTTGACGATGCCCGCCTTGTTCTCGGCGATCTCCTCGAGCGTCGTGCCGAGCCAGCGCTCGTGGTCGTGCGCGACGGGCGTGATCACCGCGACCTCGCCGTCCACGACGTTGGTCGAGTCCCACGTGCCGCCGAGACCGACCTCGACGACCGCGACGTCGACCGGGGCGTCCGCGAACGCCGCGACCGCCATGACCGTGAGCACCTCGAAGAAGCTCAGCCGCGGGCCGCCGGCCTCCTGCGACTCGCGGTCCGCGACGCCGACGTACGGCGCGACGTCCTCCCAGACCTCGACGAACCGGCGCGGGCTGATCGGGACGCCGTCGACCTGGATGCGCTCGGTGACGCTCGTCAGGTGCGGGCTCGTGAACAGACCGGTCCGCAGGCCGTGCTCGCGCACGAGGCGCTCGACGACGCGCGACGTCGAGCTCTTGCCGTTCGTCCCCGTCACGTGCACGACCCGGAACGCGTGCTGGGGGTCGCCGAGCAGCTCGAGGACGCGCTGGACCCGCGCGAGCGTCGGGTCGATGTCGTGCTCGGGCGCGCGCGCCATGATGTGCCCGTAGACCTCGCGCAGCTCCTCGAGCGCCGCGGCGTCCTGCGCCGCCTCGCGCGCGGCGGCGCCCGCCGGGCGGCGGTCGCGGGGGCTCACGCGTCCGCCCCGTCGGTCGCGCGCTCGACGCGCACGGCGCGCTGGTCGGTCGGCGAGGTCTCGACGACCACGTCGACCGCGAGGGTCTCGCGCACGATGAGGTCGCGGTGCTCCTCGACGGCGACGAGCCACGGCGCGGGCACGTCGAGCGCGAGCCGGATCCGGTCGGCGACGTCGAGGCCCGCGGCCTTGCGCGCGTCCTGGACGTCGCGCACGACGTCGCGCGCGTAGCCCTCGGCGAGCAGCGCGTCGTCGAGCACGAGGTCGAGCACGACGAAGCCGCCGTCCGGCAGGACGGCCGCCGCGACGGTCGGCGCCGCGTCGTCCGCCGCCCCCGACGCGACGACGGTCGCGAGCTCGTACTCCCCCTCGACGAGCGGCACGTCGCCGTCGGGGGTCGTCACGACGACGGTCCCGTCCTCGTCCTGGCGCCACGCCCCGGCCTTCGCGGCCCCGATCGCGGCCTGCACGCCGCGGCCGAGGCGCGGGCCGGCCTTGCGCGCGTTGACCGCGAGGCGCTGCGTCACGCCGAAGCGCTCCGCCGCGCCCGAGCCGGTGGGCTCGAGGTCGACGGCCTTGACGTTGAGCTCGCGCGCGAGCAGGTCGGCGTAGGGCGCGAGCGCCGCCGGGTCGTCGACGACGACCGTGAGGCGCGCGAGCGGCTGGCGCACGCGCAGCTGGTTCGCCTTGCGCAGGCCGAGCGCCGACGACGCGACCGCCCGGACCTCGTCCATCGCGGCGACGAGCGCGTCGTCGGCCACGAGGCCGGTCTCGGCGCCCGCCGTCGGCCAGTCGGTGAGGTGCACCGAGCGGCCGCCGGTCAGACCGCGCCAGACCTCCTCCGCGAGCAGCGGGGCGAGCGGCGCCATGACGCGCGTGAGCGTCTCGAGCGCGGTCCACAGCGTGTCGAACGCGTCGGCGTCCTCGGCCCAGAACCGGTCGCGCTGCGTGCGCACGTACCAGTTGGTCAGCACGTCGAGGTGCTCGCGGACCGACTCGCACGCGCCCGCGATGTCGTACGCGTCGAGCTGGTCGGTGACGCGCACGACGAGGTCGTGCGTGCGTGCGAGCACGTAGCGGTCGAGGGCGGGCAGGCCGGCCACGCGCTCGGGCGCGACCCGCTGCGCGACGTAGCCGCCCGGGCCGTCGGAGGTCGTCGCTCCCTCCCCGCGCGCCTGCGCCTTGGAGCTGTTGGCGTAGAGCGTGAAGAAGTAGTACGTGCTCCACAGCGGCAGGAGCACCTGGCGCACGGCGTCGCGGATCCCGTCCTCGGTGACGACGAGGTTGCCGCCGCGCAGGATGGGCGAGCTCATGAGGAACCAGCGCATCGCGTCGGAGCCGTCGCGGTCGAAGACCTCGTTGACGTCCGGGTAGTTGCGCAGGGACTTGCTCATCTTGCGCCCGTCCGAGCCGAGCACGATCCCGTGCGAGACCGCCGAGCGGAACGCCGGGCGGTCGAAGAGCGCCGTGGCGAGCACGTGCAGCGTGTAGAACCAGCCGCGGGTCTGGCCGATGTACTCGACGATGAAGTCGCCCGGGTTGTGGTGCTCGAACCACTGGGTGTTCTCGAACGGGTAGTGCACCTGCGCGTAGGGCATCGACCCGGAGTCGAACCACACGTCGAGGACGTCCTCGACGCGGCGCATGGTCGAGCGCCCCGTCGGGTCGTCGGGGTTCGGCCGCGTGAGGCGGTCGACGTAGGGGCGGTGCAGGTCGGGCACGCCTCTCTCGTCGCGCGGGAGCGTGCCGAAGTCGCGCTCGAGCTCCGCGAACGAGCCGTACACGTCGACGCGCGGGTACTGCGGGTCGTCGGACTTCCACACGGGCACGGGGCTGCCCCAGAAGCGGTTGCGCGTGATCGACCAGTCGCGCGCGTTCTCGAGCCACTTGCCGAACTGGCCGTGCTGGATGTGCTCCGGGGTCCACGCGATCTGCTCGTTGAGCTCGACCATGCGGTCCTTGAACGTCGAGACCGCGACGAACCACGACGACACGCCCATGTAGATGAGCGGCTGCCGGCAGCGCCAGCAGTGCGGGTAGGAGTGCGCGTACGACTCGCGCCGCAGGAGCACCGTGCCCGGGCTCGTGGCGCCGAGCGCGACGTCGGGCACGTCCTCGCCGCGCGCGACGGCCGCGTCGTGCCGCGTGCGGCCCTTGAGGTGGTCGATGATCAGCGCGTTGGCGTCGAAGACCTGCAGGCTCTCGTAGTCCACGACGGGGAACGTGAAGCGCCCGTCGGGCCCGACCGGCAGCACCGGCTCGATGCCCTCGCGGTCCGAGACCACCTTGTCGTCCTCGCCGAACGCGCCGGCGCCGTGCACGAGGCCGGTGCCGTCGGTCGTCGTGACGAAGTCGGCCTCGACGACGCGGTGCGCGTTCGCGTGCCCGGCGTAGTACGTGAACGGCGGGGCGTACGACCGGCCCACCAGGTCCGCGCCCGTGAGCCGCTCGACGACCTGCGACGCGAGGTCGCCCTCGGCGCCGTCGGGGCCCGGGTCGGTGAGCTCGCGCGCGTACGCGCCGAGGCGGGCCTCGGCGAGCACGTACCGCTCCGGCGCGCCCGACGCGGAGGACTCGACGACGACGTAGTCGACGTCCGGGCCGACCATGACGACGAGGTTCGACGGGAGGGTCCAGGGCGTCGTCGTCCACACGAGCGCGAGCTCGCCCGTCTCCAGGCGCAGGCCCACGGTGACGGCCGGGTCCTGGCGGACCTGGTACACGTCCTCGTCCATGCGCAGCTCGTGGTTGGACAGCGGCGTCTGGTCGTTCCAGCAGTACGGCAGGACGCGGAAGCCCTCGTACACGAGGCCCTTCTCGTGGAGCTGCTTGAACGCCCACAGCACCGACTCCATGAACGTCGGGTCGAGCGTCTTGTAGTCGTGCTCGAAGTCGACCCAGCGCGCCTGGCGCGTCACGTAGTCGCGCCACTCGCCCGTGTACCGGAGCACGGACGCGCGGCACGCGTCGTTGAAGCGCTCGATGCCGAGCTCGAGGATCTCCTCCTTGGTCTTGATCCCGAGCTGGTCCATCGCCTCGAGCTCCGCCGGCAGGCCGTGCGTGTCCCAGCCGAAGCGGCGCTCGACGTGCTTGCCGCGCATCGTCTGGTAGCGCGGCACGACGTCCTTCGCGTACCCCGTGAGGAGGTGGCCGTAGTGCGGGAGCCCGTTCGCGAACGGGGGGCCGTCGTAGAAGACGAACTCGTTCGCGCCGTCCTCGCCCGCGGGGTTGCGCTCGACCGACGCGCGGAACGTGTCGTCCGCGTCCCAGTAGTCGAGCACCTCGCGCTCGATCGCCGGCAGGTCCGGCGACGCGGGGATGCCGAACGCCGCGCCCGGGCGCGTGTCGGGGGTCCCCTCGGGGGCGGGCGAGCGGTGCAGCGGGTAGGCCATGGTCTCGAGGCTCCGATGAGTGGTGGTCCGGGGTCGTGCATCTCGTGCGAGGACGACTCCCCTGCCCCGGGGGGCGGGTGCCGCGGTACCACCTCGCTTGCCGGCGCGTGCGCGCCGACCGCTCGTCGAAGGCTGTGACGGGCCTGCCCGTCCGGTTCTACTGAGGACCGTCCCCGTGCACGACGGCTCGGGTCCCGTTCTTCCGGAGGCTCGCCGGTGATGGCCGGGTCGACGCCTGTGCCTCCATGGTAGCGGTCCCCCGCGACCGTCCCCCGCGGCACGCCACCGTGCCGGACGGCGCCGGAGGTCAGGAGGGCCGGTCGGCGCCCCGGCGGCGGCGGCTGAAGGCGTCGATGTCGCGCGCGACCAGCCACTCGAGGGTGAGCGGCGGGCCCGCGGGCGCGTCGGCGACCGCGGCGCGCGCGGCGCCCTCGGCCGGGCGGGCCGGGTGGGACGGGCGCGGGTGCGCCGACGTCCGGCGCAGCGTGGTGGTGGGGACGGGTGCGGTGCCGTGCCGAGCGGGGAGGTACATGTCGTCTCGTGTCCTGCCTGGTGTGCGGGTGGCCGGCCGCGGGGCCGGCGACGGGCGTCGGTGGTGCAGACCCGGCACGGGACGAGGGCTCATCGCTGAGCCGTGTCGCGGGACCGGCGACCGTCGCGCCCCACGTGCTCCGGGTCCTCGACGGGTACCGGGTAGGGAGGGGCGGGAGGCTGCTCGCGGACACCTGGTCGGCTGCGCGTGGCGCCGCGAGCCGTCAACAACAGGAGGGGACGACGCCCACCTGCGGGCGCGCGGGGACGAGCGGGGTGCTCGTGGTGCGCGCGCGGAGGATCACGGGAGCATGCTGCCAGGCGCCGGTGCGCGCGCACAACCCCCGGGCCGGCGGGGCCTCAGCCGACCCGCACCTCGACCTCGTGCCACCCGCTCGCCCCGTCCGGCGCCGGCGCCGCGACCTCGGACGTCTGCACGGTCCCGTCGGCGTCCGTCGCGCGCACGGAGAGCCGGTGGTCCCCCGCGCCGGCGCCGGCCGCGTCCCACGCGTACGACCACTGCCGCCACGTGTCCGGGCCGACGGTCCCGGCGAGCGTCGCGGGCTCCCACGGCCCGTCGTCGACGCGCACCTCGACGCCCCGGATCCCCGTGTGCTGCGCCCACGCGACGCCCGCGACCGTGACGGGGCCCGCGTCGACGGACGTCCCGCCCCGCGGCGTGTCGATGCGCGACGCGAGCTTGACCGGTCCGCGCTCGGACCAGCCGCGCGTCGACCAGTAGGCGACGTCGTCGGCGAACGTCGTGACCTCGAGCTCGGTGACCCACTTCGTCGCCGACACGTACCCGTAGAGGCCCGGCACGACGAGCCGGGCCGGGAACCCGTGCGCGGGCGGCAGGGGCTCGCCGTTCATGCCCACCGCGAGGAGGCACGCGCGGTCGGGGTCGGCGAGCACGTCGAGCGGCGTGCTCGCCGTCCACCCGTCGGCGCTCGTGGACAGGACCATGTCGGCGCCGTCCTGGACGCCCGCCCGCGCGAGGAGCTCGTGCACGGGGTACCCGAGCCACGACGCGTTGCCGACGAGGTCGCCGCCGACCGGGTTGGAGACGCACGTGAGCGTCACGTGGTGCTCGACGAGCGGGAGCGCGAGGAGCTCGTCGAAGGTCAGCTCGAACGGTGCGTCGACGCGGCCCGTGACGCGCAGCGACCACGTGGCGGGGTCGACCTGCGGGACCCGCAGCGCGGTGTCGATGCGGTAGAAGTCGCCGTTCGGCGTGACGTACGGCGCGAGGCCCGGGACCCGGAGGTCGGCGCCCGCCGGGACGGCGGGGGCGGGCGTCGCGGGCACGGGCAGGCGCAGCGCCTCGCGCGCCGCCGAGACCGCGCGCGTGCCCGCCGTGACCGCGCGCGACGTCGCGAGGGCCACGACGCCCGCGGCGGTGGCGAGGCCCGTGACGAGCAGGAAGCGACGGCGGTCGAGCCGGCCGCCGGCGACCGCCCCGTCCCCCGGTGCGGGGGCGCGCGCCGGGGTCGGCGCGCGCAGCGTCCCGACCGCCGCGCGCAGCAGGACCGCCGCGACGCCGACGCCGACCACGCTCGGCAGGGCCCACGCGAGGCTCGCGCCGGGGCGGGTCGCGGCGACGACCGCCCCCACCGCGCCGACGGCGGCCAGCAGCACCGCGCCCGCCGGCGGCCGGCGCAGCTCGAGCCACCCGGCGAGCGCGGCGCCCGCCGCGAGCACGACGCCCATCCCGGCGAGCAGCACGGTCTTGTCGGCGGTCCCGAACGTCTCGACCGCCCAGTCCTTGACCGGCCCGGGGACGGCGTCCACGACGCCCGCGCCGGCCGCGAACAGCGGGCTCGCGCCGGGTCCGACGACCGCCGCGACGAGCTCGGCCACGGCGAAGCCCACGGCGGCCGAGAGGACGCCCGCGAGCGCCGCGAGCACGGACGGACGGCGGGCCGGGGAGGACATGGGCCCAGCGTGTCACGCCGGGGCCGGGCGCGGGACGCGGGCGAGGGTCGACTGGCCGATCCACGCGGGCAGGCTGCGCCGGGCGTCGGCGGGGCCGTCGAGGACGACGTCGCCGCGGCGCAGGGCGCCCTCCCACGACGTGTCCCCGCGCCACACGTGCGTGAGGGCGCGCAGGCCCGAGCGGACCACGACCGCGGGGTCGAGCCCCGGGTCGACGTCGCACAGGTCGGCGTCGCCGTCGCGCACGACGAGCCACCACCGCGCGACGCGCGCCTCGACGTCGTCGAGGTGGAACTCGACGGTCGTCGGCTCGCGCGGCCACGTGTCGACGGGCACGGTGCGGCGCACGTCCCAGAAGAGCAGGTGCGGGTCGAGGTCCTCCTCGCCGAGGTCGCCGACCCACCGCACGCCCCACGCGCCGATCGCCTCGACGACCGGGCGCAGCTCCTCCCCGGCCGCGGTCAGGCGGTAGGCCGGGCGCCCGCCGACGTCGGCGCGCCGCACGACGCCGGCCCGCTCGAGCGAGCGCAGCCGCTTGGCGAGGAGCGCGGGCGACATCCGTGGGTTGCCGCGCCGCAGCTCGTTGAACCGCGAGCTCCCGGCGAGCAGCTCGCGCACGACGAGCAGCGTCCATCGCTCGTCGAGGACCTCCATGGCCTTGGCCACCGGGCAGAACTGTCCGTACGTCGACATCGCGGCCTCCTCACCCCGACGACACCAGTAGACCGCTGCCGCGCGAGGACGACCACTACAGGTCGCGAACCCGGGGCGCTACAGATCCGGCACTGGATGCGCGCGGGCGGGGGGTCGAGCCTGGAGGCACGTGACCCCCACCACGGCCCGCCGACGGCGGGCCACGCACCAGGAGTGAACAGATGACGGACACCGTGGTCCTCTCGGACCTCAAGGCGAAGCACCGCGCGATGTGGGCGTCCGGGGACTACCCGGCCGTCGCGGAGGTGGTGCACGACCTCGGCGACGTGCTCGTCGCGGCGTGCGACGTGCGCCCCGGCCAGCGCGTGCTGGACGTCGGCGCGGGCACGGGCAACGCGGCCATCGCGGCGGCGGCGCGCGGCGCCGGCGTCGTCGCCTCGGACCTCACGCCCGAGCTGCTCGACGTCGGGCGCCGGCTCGCCGCGCAGGCGGGCGTCGACGTCGCGTGGCAGCAGGCCGACGCCGAGGACCTGCCGTACCCGGACGCGTCGTTCGACGTCGTCCTGTCGTGCATCGGGGCGATGTTCGCCCCGCACCACCAGCAGGCCGCGGACGAGCTCGTGCGCGTCGTGCGCCCCGGCGGGACGGTCGGGCTCGCGAGCTGGACGCCGGGCGGGTTCATCGGGCGGATGTTCGCGACGATGAAGCCGTTCGCGCCCGCTCCCCCGCCCGGGGCGCAGCCCCCGCCGCTGTGGGGCGACGAGGACCACGTGCGAGCGCTCCTCGGCGACCGCGTGACGGACGTGCGCACGCAGGTGCGCTCCCTGCCCGTGACGGCGTTCCCCGACGGCGAGGCGTTCCGCGCGTTCTTCGCGGCCCGGTACGGGCCGACGATCGCCGTGCGCCGCAGCCTCGCCGACGACCCGGACCGCCTCGCGGCGCTCGACGCGGCGCTGCGCGACCTCGGCGACGCGGCCCTGGAGGACGGGGCGATGGGCTGGGAGTACCTGGTCGTCGTCGCGACGCGGGCCTGAGGCGCCCGTCAGGCGTCCCGGTGCGCCTCCGCGCGCGCCGGGACGCCCTTCGGCTCGAGCGGGCCCCGCCACACCGACCAGGTCGACGACTGCGCCACCGGGCGCAGGACCAGCGAGTCGATGTTCACGTGGTGCGGGCGCGTGACGGCGAACGTCACGACGTCCGCGACGTCGTCCGCGGTGAGGGGGTTCTCGACCCCCGCGTAGACGGCGTCCGCGCCGGCCTGGTCGCCGTGGTACCGGGTGAGCGAGAACTCGGGGGTCTGCACCATGCCGGGCGCGATCTCGATGACGCGCACCGGCTCCCCGGCGAGCTCGAGCCGCAGGGTCCGGGCGACGCCGAGCAGCGCGTGCTTCGACGCGACGTAGCCCGAGCCGCCGACGTACGCGTCGTGGCCCGCGGTCGACGTGAGGAGCACGACGTCGCCCCGCCGCGAGGCGCGCAGGTGCGGCAGGAGCGCCTTCGTCACCCGGACGGTGCCGAGCACGTTCGTCTCGTACATCGCGCGCCACTCGTCGAGGCGTGCCGCGTCGACGTGGTCGACCCCGAGGGCGAACCCGGCGACGTTGAGCAGCGCGTGCACGGGGCCGCGCGCGGTCGCCTCGGCCACGAGGCGGGCGACGTCGTCGTCGGAGGTGACGTCGCCGACGACGGCGTGGGCGCCCGTGCGGCGGGCGACGTCCTCGAGGCGGTCGGCGCGCCGCGCGAACGCGACGACGTCCCAGCCCCGGGCGCGCAGGAGCCGCACGCACGCCTCGCCGATCCCCGACGACGCGCCCGTGACGACGGCGCGCAGCGGCGCGGGGGCGGAGGGCTCGGCGGCAGGCGTCTGGGGCTCGGTCACGACGCACACTCTGCCACGCATTGTGAACGCCCCGACCCCCTCCGCCGGGATGTGTAGGCTGGTCGGCGGACCGCGAGCCGCCTCTCTGGCTCGCCGGAGCGGCACCGGGACTGGGCCGCGGGTCCGTGGGACGCGAGATGGCGCGTCGAGCACCGAACCGAGCCGGCACCGACGCGCCCGAGGGCGCCGTGCCGCGCACCCGACCCTCCGGAGACCGTCCGTGCCGTCACGCCCGTCGCCCCGCCCCGCGCTCCCCTCCGCCGTCCGCCGCACCCGTCCCGCCGCCGCCGCCGCAGCGGGCCTCGCCCTGGCCCTCGCGCTCGCCGCCTGCTCGTCCGGCACGACGGACCCGGCCGCGCCGGGCGACGCCGCGCCGTCCGACCCCGCGTCGTCCGACCCCGCGGGCGCCGCGGCGACGACGTACCCGCTCACGCTCGACGACTGCGGGTTCGAGGTCACGTTCGACGCCGCGCCGGAGCGCGTCGTGACGATCAAGTCCTCGACCACCGAGATGCTGCTCGCGCTCGGGCTGGGCGACCGGATCGTCGCGTCGGCGTTCTCCGACGGGCCCGTCCCCGACGCGCTCGCCGACGCCGCGGCGGCCGTGCCCGCCGTCGCGGAGCCGCTGTCCGACCAGGTCCCGGGCGCCGAGGCGGTCCTCGCCACCGAGCCCGACCTGGTCTACGCCGGCTGGGAGTCGAACCTCACGGCCGACGGCGCCGGCGACCGCGACACCCTCGCCCGGCTCGGCGTCGCGACCTACGTCTCCCCGGCGGCGTGCAAGGCGCCCGGGTACATGCCGGACCCGCTGACGTTCGACGACGTGTTCGCCGAGATCGGCGAGGTCGGCGAGATCTTCGACGCGCAGCAGGCCGCCGCCGACCTCGTCGCCGCGCAGCGCGCGACGCTCGACGGCGTGACGCCCGACGACCGCGGGCTCACTGCCCTGTGGTACTCCTCCGGCGACGACATCCCCTACGTCGGCGCCGGGATCGGCGCGCCCCAGATGATCCTCGACGCCGTCGGGCTCGAGAACGTCGCGGGCGACGTCGAGGACACGTGGACCTCCTACGCGTGGGAGGAGGCCGTCGCGGCCGACCCGGACGTGCTCGTGCTCGTCGACGCCGCGTGGAACACCGCGGACGCGAAGATCGAGCGGCTCGAGCAGAACCCGGCGACGGCCGAGATGACGGCCGTGCGGGAGGGGCGCTACCTCGTCGTCCCGTTCCCCGCGACGGAGGCCGGCGTCCGCACCGTCGACGCGGTCGTGGACCTCGCGGCCCAGCTGGAGGCGCTCGACCTGTGACCGCCCTGCGCACGCGCGACGACGCCCCGGCCGCCGCGGGGGCCCGACGGCGCGCGCCCGTGCGCCGCGGCGCGGCGTGGTGGGTGCCGGCGAGCGTCGCGGCCCTCGTCGTCACGGTGCTGGTCGCCGTGACCGTCGGCCCGGCCGACCTCTCGGTGGCCGACGTGTGGCGCTCGGTCGCGACCCACCTCGGCCTCGGCGGCGTGCTCGGCCTCGAGCCGCTCGGCGCGCTGCAGGACGGCATGGTGTGGCAGCTGCGCCTGCCGCGGATCCTCACCGCCGCCGCCGTCGGCGCCGGGCTCGCGGTGTGCGGCGTCGTCATGCAGTCGCTCACGCGCAACCCGCTCGCGGACCCCTACCTGCTCGGCCTGTCGTCCGGGGCGTCGCTCGGCGCGGTGCTCGTGCTCGTCGCGGGGTGGACGGTGCTCCTGCCCGTCGCGGCGTTCGGCGGGGCCGTCGCCGCGCTCGTCGCCGCGCTCGCCCTCGCCGGGGCGGTCGGCACGCTCTCCCCGAGCCGCACCGTGCTCGCGGGCCTCGCCGTGAGCCAGCTCGCCGCGGCGGCGACGAGCTTCGTCATCTTCTGGTCGGCGACCGGCGACTCGTACCGCGAGATCCTCTCGTGGCTCATGGGCTCGGTCGCGGGGGCGACGTGGACGTCGGTCGCGGTCGCCGGGGTCGCGACGCTCGTGCTCGGGACCCTCCTCGCGTCCACGGGCTCGGTGCTCGACGCGTTCACGTTCGGCGACACCGCCGCGTCGGCGCTCGGCGTCGACGTCGCGCGCGTGCGGTGGTCCCTGCTCGTCGGCGTCGCGCTCCTGACCGGAGCGCTCGTGTCGCAGTCGGGCTCGATCGGGTTCGTCGGGCTCGTCCTGCCGCACGCCGTGCGCCTGCTCACCGGCGCGCGGCACCGGCTGCTGCTGCCCCTGTCGGGCCTGCTCGGCGCGTCGTTCCTCGTGTGGGCCGACACCCTCGCGCGCACCGTCCTCGCCCCGCGCGAGCTGCCGGTGGGGATCGTCACCGCGGCGGTCGGGGCGCCCGTCTTCGCGCTCCTGCTGTGGCGCGGGAGGAGGACCGCATGACCGACCTCCGCACGACGGACGCGACGCCCCGGGACGCGACCGGCCCAGGGCACACCGGTGTCCCGGCAGCCGGGCCGTCGGGGACGGGCGGGCTCGACGCGTCGCGCGTCTCCTGGTCGGTCGACGGACGGCTCGTCCTGGACGGCGTCGACGTCACCGCGCCGCCCGGCGCGGTGAGCGGGCTGCTCGGCCCGAACGGCTCGGGCAAGTCGACCCTCCTGCGGGTGCTCGCGGGGGTGCGCGCGCCGTCCGACGACGCGGCCGGGATCGCGTTCGACGGCACCGACCTGCGCACCCTCGGTCGACGGCGGCGCGCGCGCGTGCTCGCGCTCGTCGAGCAGGACGCCGCGACCGACCTGCCGCTCACCGTCCTCGACGCCGTGCTCCTCGGCCGCATCCCCCACCGCTCGCTCCTCGGGGGCGACTCCGCGCACGACCACGACGTCGCCCGGGCGGCGCTCGCGACAGTCGGGATGGAGGCGTTCGCCGACCGCGCGGTCGCGACGCTCTCGGGCGGCGAGCGCCAGCGCGTGCACATGGCGCGCGCGCTCGCCCAGGAGCCCGCCCTGATCCTCCTCGACGAGCCGACCAACCACCTCGACATCGCCGCGCAGCTCGACGCGATGCGCGTGCTGCGCCGCCTCGCCGACGCGGGCGTCACCGTGCTCGCCGCGCTGCACGACCTCACGCTCGCCGCGCAGACGTGCGACCACGTGGTGCTGCTCGCCCACGGACGCGTCGTCGCGGCGGGCGACGTCGCGGACGTCCTCGTCCCCGAGGTCCTCGACCCCGTCTACGGCGTGCGCACGCAGGTGCTGACCCACCCGGTCACCGGGCGCCCGGTGCTCGCGTTCACGCCGCGCGACTGACCCCGCGCCGCGGAGCGTCAGGTCCCGCGCGGGCCCGCGCGTCGGAGGCGGACCGTCAGCGCGCGTCGGCGAGTCGCGGCAGCTCGATCGCGGGGCAGCGGTCCATGACCATGTCGAGCCCCGCGTCGCGGACGCGCTGCGCGGCGTCCTCGTCGATCACGTCGAGCTGGAACCACACGGCCTTCGCGCCGATCGCCACCGCCTCGTCGGCGACGGCGCCCGCGAGCTCCGAGCGGACGAACACGTCGACGACGTCGACGGGGAACGGGACGTCGGCGAGCGACGCGTAGCCCTGCTCGCCGTGGACGGTCTCGGCCGCGGGGTGCACCGGCACGATGCGCTTGCCGGCCCGCTGCAGCACGCGCGCCACGCCGTACGCGGCCCGCGCGGTGTTCGTCGACAGGCCGACCACGGCCCAGGTCTCGGTGTCCTCGAGGACACGGCGCACGGTGTCCTGCTCGCTCGTGCCCGCGGGTGCGACGTCGCTCATGTGGGCGGCAACCCGGGCCGGGCCGCGGCTATTCCGCGGGCCGGCCCGGGCGCGAGGCCCCGGTCAGGCGAGAGCGACGGCGAGCGCCGCCGTCGCCGCGGCACCCGACACGGTGCGCACGTGGTTGAGCGCGAGCCAGCGCGGCAGGAACCGCGCCCACTCGGCGGCGGGGTCTGCGGCGGCGTCGAGACGCTCGTTGAGGGGCACGTTCCCCGCGCCCGTCACGCCGAGGATCCCGACGAGCGCCACGACCGCGCCCGCGAGCGCCCACCCCGCGCCGGGCGCGCCGGTCACGAGGCCGACGACCGCCGCGGCCGCGGGCAGGAGCACCGCCGCGAGCAGGAGCAGCAGGAGCGGCGGGCGCACCGCGTCGCGGTTGATCGCGACCATCGCCGCGGCGCCGTCGGCGGCCGGCAGGCGGCGCAGGCCGCCCATGACGAACGTCGAGAAGGCGAAGAGGACCCCGCCCGCGAGCCCGGTGGCGACGGCCGCCACGACGGCGAGAGCCTCGAACGCGCTCACGACGCCTCCGTGACGGTCCACGCGGCGGCCTCGCGACGGGCGAACTCGCGCAGGTCCCGCGGCGCGCGGCCGAGCGCCCGCTGCACGCCGTCCGCGAGGTGGGCGCCGCGGCCGTCGAGCACCTCGGTGAAGAGGTAGCGCACGAGGTCGATCTCGTCGTCGGGCACCCCCTGCGCGCGCAGCCCCGCGGCGAGCTCGTCGGGCGTGATCGGCACGAACGCCACCTCGCGGCCGCTCGCGGCGGCGATCTCGGCGACCGCGTCCGCGAACGTGAGCAGGCGCGGGCCGGTGAGCTCGTACACCTGCCCGGCGTGCGCGTCGTCGACGAGGGCCGCGACCGCGACGTCGGCCACGTCCTCGAGGTCGACGAAGGGCTCGGCGACGTCTCCGGCGGGCAGGGCCAGGACGCCGTCGAACACGGGGCCGAGGAGGAAGCTCTCGCTGAAGTTCTGGTCGAAGAACGCGCAGCGCACGACGGTGCGCGCCGGGAAGGCGCCCGCGACGAGCGCCTCGGCCCGCTGGGCCTCGGTCTCGCCGCGCCCGGAGAGCAGCACGAGCCGGCGCGCGCCGGCCGCGTGCGCCGCGGCGGCGAGCCGCTCGACGGTCTCGGGAGCGCCCGGGACGGCCAGGTCGGGCGCGTACGCGACGTAGACGGCGGCGACGCCGTCGAGCGCCGGGCCCCACGTGGACTCGTCGTCCCAGGAGAAGCGCGTCGCGCCGGTGCGCGAGGCGCGTCGCACGGCGACGCCGAGCGCGTCGAGGCGGTCCGCGACGCGGCGGCCGGACTTGCCCGTCGCGCCGAGGACGAGGACCGGCCCGGCCGGGAGGTCCGGGGCGGTGCGCGTCGCGGTGGTCGTGGTCGTCGAGGTCATGGGAGCTCTCCTGTCGGGGCGGTCGTGACGGCGGAGGCCGTCCTGAGGACACCGCCAGTCAACCGACCGCGGACGAGACGATCCATCGTCGAGACGCTCGTCCGCATACGAGAACGTCTCGACGGTCGCCGCCGCTCTCGCTAGCGTGGGGGCATGGACGCGGTCGCCGGCCTGCTCGACGGACCCCGCGCGCGGGGTGCGTTCCTGCTGCGCAGCCACCTCAGCGCGCCGTGGGGCATGCGGATCGAGGACGAGGCGCCCCTGACGATCGTGCCCGTGCTGCGCGGCTCCGGGTGGGTCGGCCCCGCGCACGACGCCGGGCCGGGCGACGACGGCGTCCACGTCGGGCAGGGCGACGTCGTGCTGTTCCGCGGCCCGGACCACTACGTCGTCGCGGACTCCCCCGCCACGGCGCCCCAGGTCGTCATCGGCCCGACCGAGGTGTGCCGCGCGGTCGACGGCGGCCCGTCGCCCATGACCGTGCTCGGCGTGCGGTCATGGGGCAACGACCCCGACGGCGAGACCGTGATCGTCACCGGCACCTACCCGCTCGACGGCGAGGTCGGGCGGCGCATCCTGCGCGTCCTGCCGCGGCGCGTCGTGCTGCGCCGGGGGCAGGTCGACGCGACGCTCGTCGAGCTGCTCGCGCGCGAGGTGGTCCAGGACCTGCCCGGGCAGGAGGCGGTGCTCGACCGCCTGCTCGACCTCCTGCTCATCTCGTGCCTGCGCACGTGGCTCTCCGGCCCGGACGCGCCCGGCTGGTACCGCGCCGACGCCGACCCCGTCGTCGGCACGGCGCTGCGCCTCATCCACCACGACCCGGCCCGCCCGTGGACGGTCGAGTCGCTCGCGCGCGAGGTCGGGCTCTCGCGCGCGGCGTTCTCGCGCCGGTTCACCGAGCTCGTCGGCGAGCCGCCGATGGCCTACCTCACGGGGTGGCGGCTCGACCTCGCCGCGGACCTGCTGCTCGAGGACGGCGCGACGGTCGCGTCGGTCGCGCGCGCCGTGGGCTACGGCACCCCGTTCGCGCTGAGCGCGGCGTTCAAGCGCGTGCGCGGCGTGAGCCCCACGGTGCACCGCGAGCGCGCCGGCGCCGCGTGAGGCGCGTCAGCGCGCGACGGGCACGAGCACGACGTCGTGCAGGCGGTCCCCCTCGACCCTCGCCGTGAGGTACGTCCCGGTCGGCTGGCGGCGGCGGTCGGTCGGCGACCCGGGGTTGAGCAGGCGCATCCCGGCCGGTGACACCGTGTCCCACGGGATGTGGCTGTGCCCGAACACGAGCAGGTCCGTGCCCGGGAACGCGGCGTCCGCGCGGCGCTCGCGCCCCTCCTTGGGGCCGGTCTCGTGCACGACCGCGACCCGGAGGCCCTCGACGGTCGCGCGCGCGACCTCGGGCAGCCGCGCGTGGAGGTCCGGGCCGTCGTTGTTGCCCGCGACCCCGACGAGCCGCGACGCGCGGCGCTCGAGCGCGTCGAGCAGGTCGGCCTCGACCCAGTCGCCCGCGTGCACGACGACGTCCGCCTCGTCGACGGCGCGCCACACCTGGTCGGGCAGGGCGCGGGCCCGCGCCGGCACGTGCGTGTCGCTGAGGAGCAGGAGCCGCGCGGTCACGCCGCCACGATAGGCACGCCGCCTCGCGGCGCGCGGTCCGGGCGGCGACGATGGGCGCATGCCGATGCCCCGCTGGGTCGCCCGGACGAACAAGCACGTGCTCAACCCCGTGATGCTGCGCGTCGCGACGGGGTTCGGGCCGATGGCGGTCGTGCGCCACGCCGGACGCCGCAGCGGCCGCACCTACCGCACGCCCGTCTTCGCGTTCGCGTACCGCGAGGGAGGCCGAGTGCGCGTCGTGCTCGCCCTCACCTACGGGCCGGACGTCGACTGGGTGCGCAACGTCGACGGCGCCGGGACGTTCGTGCTGGAGCGCCGCGGCGAGGACTACCGGGTGGACGACGTGCGCCGCGCGACGGGCGAGGACGGCCTGCGCCTCGTGCCCGGCTGGACGCGCGCCGTCCTGCGACGCACGGGCGTCGACGCGTTCCGCACCGGCCGCCTGCACCGCGCCTGAGGTCGCGCGCGCGGCCCGCGGTCCGGCCCTGCCATGATGGGACGCATGGCACGGAACCTGTGGCTCACCGGCGACCCGGAGGCCGACCAGCTCCTGTCCGCCGACCCGTTCGCCCTGCTCGTCGGCATGCTGCTCGACCAGCAGGTGCAGATGGAGACGGCGTTCTCGGGGCCGGCGAAGATCGCGGCCCGGATGGACGGCCTCGACGTGCGGCGCGTCGCCGACGCCGACCCCGAGGCGTTCTCGGCGATGGCGTCGACGCCGCCGTCGATCCACCGCTACCCCGGCTCGATGGCGGGGCGCGTCCAGGCCGTGGCCCGCGCCGTCGTCGACGACTACGACGGCGACACGTCGCGGATCTGGACCGACCCCGGGCCCGACGGCGGCGCCCCGGACGGCGCGCTCGTGCTGCGCCGCCTCAAGGCGCTGCCCGGCTTCGGCGACCAGAAGGCGCGGATCTTCGTCGCGCTGCTGGGCAAGCAGTACGGGGTGCGGCCGCAGGGCTGGCGCGAGGCGGCGGGCGCGTACGGCGAGGACGGCGCGCGCCGCTCGATCGCCGACGTCGTGGACCAGACCTCGCTCGACGAGGTCCGGGCGACGAAGAAGGCCGCGAAGGCCGCCGCGCGCGCCGCCAAGGGCTGACGCCCGCCCGGGACGCGTCCCGGACTGCGACCGTCGCCGCCGCCTCCTACGCTCGCGCCCATGACGACGGTCGAGAACGAGCATCCCGAGCACGCGCGCGGCGGCACCTACGCGGTCCCGGGCAAGGAGTACACGCGCGACACCCGCTACCTCGGGACGCGCGTGACGGCGCACGGCGCCGACGGCTACCCGGTGGAGCCGGGCCGCTACCGCCTCGTCGCGGCCCGGGCCTGCCCGTGGGCGAACCGCGCGATCATCGTGCGCCGGCTCCTCGGCCTGGAGGACGTGCTCTCGATGGGCCTCGCCGGGCCCACGCACGACGAGCGGTCCTGGACCTTCGACCTCGACCCCGGCGGGCGCGACCCGGTGCTCGGCATCGAGCGCCTGCAGGAGGCGTACCTGCGTCGCGACCCCGGGTACGCGCGCGGCATCACGGTGCCCGCGGTCGTCGACACGACGACGGGTGCCGTCGCGACGAACGACTTCGCGCAGATCACGCTCGACCTGTCGACCGAGTGGCGCCCGTTCCACCGCGACGGCGCCCCGGACCTCCTTCCCGCCGCGCACCGTGACGAGCTCGACGCGGTGATGCGCCACGTCTACACCGAGGTCAACAACGGCGTGTACCGGTGCGGCTTCGCGGGGTCGCAGGCGGCCTACGACGCCGCCTACGACCGCCTGTGGACGGCGCTCGACGGCCTCGAGGCGCGGCTCGCCGACCGGCGCTACCTCGTCGGCGACACGATCACCGAGGCGGACGTGCGGCTGTTCACGACGCTCGTCCGGTTCGACGCCGTCTACCACGGCCACTTCAAGTGCAACCGGCAGAAGCTCTCCGAGATGCCGGTGCTGTGGGCGTACGCGCGCGACCTGTTCCAGACGCCAGGCTTCGGCGACACGGTCGACTTCGCGCAGATCAAGGAGCACTACTACCGCGTGCACACCGACATCAACCCGTCGGGCATCGTCCCGGCCGGGCCGGACCTCGCCGGCTGGCTCGACCCGCACGGCCGCGACGCCCTCGGTGGCCGGCCGTTCGGCGACGGGACGCCGCCCGCCCCGCCGTCCGCGGCGGAACGGGTGGCAGCGGGCGGCTCGCCGCTCGCGCCGGCGGCCGCGTAGCCCGCGGCGGCGCCGCGGCGGAGGACCGGGCGGGACGGCGCGGGCGTCCGGGGGTCGCGCCCGCTACTGTCGGCGCGTGACCTCGACTCCCGCCGGATCCTCCCTCGCGCCCTCGACGCGCACGCTGCTCACGCTCGCGGCGGGCGTCGTCGTGCTCGCGGGCCTGTACGCGGCGAACGACGTGGTCGCGCCGATCCTCCTCGCCGCGGTGATCGTCATCATCTGCCACCCGGTGCGCTACCCGCTCGAGTCGAGGGGCTGGCCGCGGTGGGCGGCGACGACGGCCGTGATCGTCGTCGCGTACCTCATCCTCGCCGCGCTGCTCGCGATGCTCGTCTTCGCCGGGTTCCAGTTCGCCGACCTCGTGCAGTCGTACCTGCCGCAGCTGCAGCGCGCCGTCATGGACGTCGTCGACCAGCTCGCCGCGTGGGGCATCGACACCGACGTCGCGGACGCCGCGGCGTCGTGGCTCGAGCCCTCGCGCCTGCTGTCCCTCGCGGGCGGCGTGAGCAGCGCGGTCCTCGGGGTCGCGACCGCGTTCTTCTTCGTCCTCGCCTACGCGATCTTCATGGCAGCGGACGCCGCGCGGTACGGCACGGCGTCGCGCGTGTTCGGCGCCGCCCAGTCGGGCCCCATCGACCGCGCGACGCGCTTCAGCGGCGGCGTGCGCCGCTACTTCGTCGTCAACGCGTCCTTCGGCGCGGTCGTCGCGGTCATCGACGGCGTCGCGCTGTGGTGGCTCGGCGTGCCCGCGCCCGTGGTGTGGGCGATCCTCGCGTTCGTCACGAACTTCGTGCCGAACATCGGCTTCGTGCTCGGGCTCGTGCCGCCCACGGTCATGGCGTTCGTCGTCGGGGGGTGGCAGCTCGCGCTGGCCGTCGTGGCGGTCTACTGCGTGGTCAACGTCGTGCTCCAGGTGCTCGTCCAGCCGAAGTTCGTCGCGGACGCCGTCAACCTCAGCCTCACCCTGAGCTTCGTGTCCGTGGTGTTCTGGACGTTCGTCATCGGCCCGCTCGGCGCGATCCTCGCGATCCCGCTCACGCTGCTCGTGCGCGCGGTGCTCCTCGAGGGCGACCCGCGCTCGGGGTGGCTGCGGTGGCTGTCGGGCGACGACGCGGTGCCGGGCGCCGCGGGCGAGGGCCCGCTGCCCGCCCCGGACCCGGACCCGGAGGACGCGACGCCGGACCCCGTGCCCGACGACCCTCAGGGTGCACCTGAGGGTGAGGCCTCAGGCACCTCAGGCGACGGCGCGCCCGTCGCGTCCCGCCCTGGTGCGACGCCGCCGCCGGACCTAGCCTGACGAGTGGCGGGCAGGTCCGCCCGCCCTTCGTCACGGGAGGAACCATGGCGCACGGCGACATCACGCACATCGACATCCCCGTCAGCGACCTCGGTCGGTCGACCACGTTCTACGGCGGGCTCTTCGGCTGGCAGATCGCCGAGTCCCCCGGCTTCGAGAACTACCCCATGTGGCGTGCCCCCAACCAGATCAGCGGCGGCGCGCTCGCCCCGCGCTCCGAGGGCTTCACGAGCCCGCGCAGCTACGTCGAGGTCGACTCCATCGACGACACGCTCGCGAAGGTGACCGAGCTCGGCGGCACGGTCACCATGGCGAAGACCGAGATCAGCCCGACGAGCTGGTGGGCCGTCTTCGAGGACCTCGACGGGAACTCGGTCGGGCTGTACGAGGGGACGACCGACGCCGGCTGACGCACCTCGCCGGTCGTCGGGTGCGGCACCCGCGCGCACCCGGCGGCCGGCGGCTCAGCGCGCGGGCAGGACGTGCGCGTCGCCGTCGTCCGCGCGCCGCGGGCGCAGCCGCGCGGGGGCGGGCCACGGGAGCGCGTACCGCTCCACGGGCACGTCGATCGCGCCGAGGTCGTCGGTCTGCACGACAACGCCGTCGGGCGTCACCTCGACGATCCGCACGCGCACGGGCGAGCCGCCGTCGGGCTGCTCGAGCATCCACACGTCGGCGAGCCACGACAGGCCCGCGGCCTCGAGCGCCTCCTCGGCCTCGAGCCAGTCGACCGGGCCGGTGAGGTCGTGCCCGAGGACGGACACGGCGACCCAGAGGTCGCCCTCGGGGCGGATCCACCCGACCGGCTCGCGGTCGTCGGGCCGGCGGTGCTCGATCCAGTCGGTGGGCAGCATCCCGGCAGGCTAGCCGGGGACGGCGCGCACGTCAGGCGGAATCGGCCGCACCGCGCCGCGACGCCGGGCCGGTTGCGCGCCCCGGCGTCACTCGTCGGCGATCGGCGACGGCTCGGCGTCGTCCGTGGCCTCGCGGTACCCGTCCGCGAAGCCCTCGCGGTAGCCCTCCTCGTACCCCTCCTCGGAGCCGTCGCCGCGCCCGTCCTCGACGCCGCGCGCGTACGCCTCGGCGCTGCCCTCGCGGAACAGGTCGTCGGCCGAGGGCCGCACGAGCACGCGCGCGCCCGGCCCGTCGTCCTCGGTCACGTGCGCGCCGAGGCCGCGCACGACCGCCACGGGGCGACCGCTCGCCTTGCCCCGCACGAGCTCGCTCGCCGACGCGATCTCGTCCGCGACCGCGGTCACGGTCACGGAGATCTCGCGTCCGTGGTCGTCGCGGCCTCCGCGCAGGTCGTCGACGACGCCGACGCCCGCCGCCCCGATCGCGACGTCGACCAGGCCCTCGCGCCACGCGCGGCCCATCGTGTCGGTGACGACCACGCCGAGCCGGCGCAGCCCGAGGCGCTCGCGCAGCGCCGCCCGCAGGCGCCGGGCGCTCGCGTCCGGGTCGAGCGGGAGGAGCAGCACCGTGCCCTCGGGCGTGTTCGACGCGTCGACGCCCGCCGCCGCCATGACGAGCCCCAGCCGGTTCTCGACGATCCGCAGCGGGGCGAGCCCGGGACGCTCGCGCGTCGCGACGACGCGGACCGTCTCGTCGGTGATCGCCTGCTCGCGGTCGTCGGCCGCGACGACGCGCCCCTCGGCCTTCGACACGATCTTGCTCGTCACGACGACGACGTCGCCCTCGGCGAGGGGTTCCCCCGCCGCGAGGAGGTCGCCGACCAGCGCGGCGAGGTCGTCGCCGGGGCGCACCTCGGCCAGCCCCGCGGGCGCGCGGACCGCGAGGAACGCGTCGCCGCGGTCGGCACCGGTGGGCACGGCGCTCATCGGGCCAGCTTCGGCAGGACGTCGCGCCCGAAGACCTCGATCCACTCGCGCTGGTTGCGCCCCACGTTGTGCAGGTAGATGCGGTCGAAGCCGAGGTCGACGAACTTCTGGATGTACGCGCGGTGCTCGTCCGGGTCCGCCGAGATGACCATGCGTCCCTCGAAGTCCTCGGGGCGCACGAGGCGGGCCATCTGCTCGAAGTCGTGCGGCGAGCGGATGTCGGCCTTCGGGAACTTCATGCCCCCGTTGGGCCACTCGGTCATCGCGTTCGCGAGCGCCTCCTCGTCCGTGGGCGCCCACGACAGGTGGAGCTGGAGGACCTTGGGCATCCCCCCGGGGTCGCGGCCGGACTCGCGCACGCCGTCGTCGAACTTGCCGAACAGCATCGAGATCTTCTCCAGCGGCGCGCCCACGGTGATGAGACCGTCGGCGTGCCGGCCCGCGCGCTTGGCCGTGACCGGTCCCGCGGTGGCGACGAGGATCTCGGGCGGCACGTCGGGCATGGTCCACAGGCGCGTGGACTCCATCTTGTAGAACGTGCCGGCGTGCTTGACGTCCTTGCCCGCGAGCGACGCCGTGAAGAGCTTCTTGATGAGCTCGATCGCCTCGAACATGCGGTTGATGCGCTCGGGCGCCTCGGGCCAGTACCCGGCGACGACGTGCTCGTTGAGGGCCTCGCCCGACCCGAGCCCGAGCCAGTGCCGGCCCGGGTACATCGCGGCGAGGGTCGCCGACGCCTGGGCGACCATCGCGGGGTGCCAGCGGAACGTCGGCGCGGTGACGCCGGGGCCGAGGTCGCCGCGCGTGCGCTCGCCGAGCGCGGTGAGCACGTTCCACACGAACGAGGACTGCCCCTGCGCCGGCACCCACGGCTGGAAGTGGTCCGCCGCCATCGTGCCCGAGAACCCGTGCTCCTCGGCGAACGCCGCGAGGGCGACGGCCTCGGTCGGGTGGAACTGCTCCAGCATGGCCGCGTAGCCGATCGTCAGGTCCATGGGGACGACCTTAGTACCGGTCCGACCTCGGGCGTCGTGCTCCGCGGGGGCGCGGGCGCGTCGGCCACGGGACCCGGACGCGCGGGCCCCGTGGCCGGTGCCTCCCTCAGATGTAGAGCGGGGTCAGCGCCGCGTACTCCTCGACCGACCCGCCGCGCAGGCAGACCTCGATGATCTGCCGGCCGAGGGGGTCGAGGTCGTCGGTGAGGAACTGCCGGAGCTCGCTCGCGAAGAAGTCGGTGATGATCCGCGCACCCGCGTCGTAGGCCTCCAGGCCCACCTGGGACTGCAGCTCGGGCCGCAGGAACGTGGGGCGGATCAGCTGGCCGTCGATCTTCATCTCGGTGAGCGTGTAGCCGAACAGCGGGCAGCGCGAGGGCGTGAGCTCCTCCGTGCGGAGCCGGCCGCCGCCGCGGCGCGCGAGGTACTCGCGCGTGAGCCACTCCGCGGAGAAGTCGACCTTGTACGCGCCGATGTGCTGGTTGGGCGTCAGCACGTAGCGGGTCCGGTGCATCCCCACGAGCTGGCGCAGGAGCAGGTTCGCCGCGGCGACCTTCGTGCCGGTCGCGAACGGCCAGTACGACCCCACGCCCTCGGCGACCATGCCGCCGTGCGCGAGTCGGTCGGTCGCGGACCGCGACTCCCCGATGGAGGGGTTCTTGTCGCCGCGCGGGGCCACGAGACGCCAGATCCACGCGAGCGAGGCGGGCACGACGTGCGTCATGCCCATGATCCCGTAGGTCGGGGCGTCGCGCGTGCACGCGGGCATCCGGGCGCCGAAGGTGCGCACGTCGACCTCCTCCGGCTCCGTGAGGCCCGTGAGCAGGTGGCGCGGCACCACGACGCGCGGGTTGGGGCACCGCGTGCCGCCGGAGTCGAGCGAGTGCTCCCACGGCAGCGCGGTCGCGTCGGGCACGCCCGCGATGTTGAAGAACACGAGGGGCACGTCGGGGTGGATGCACGCGCGCTCGAGGTGGGGGTCCTGGCCGTAGGCCGTGAGGTTGTCGACCCGCACGAACCAGCCGTCCTCGGCGTCCGTCACGACGAGCCGCCCGTCCCCGGTCTGCAGGTCCGCGTGGCACAGCGTCATGTCGTCGGTGACCGCGTCGAGCGCGCTCGTCTCCCCCAGGGTGATGACGTACGGCTCCCGCGTCACGACGTTGGTGCCGAGAAGGATGCGCCCGTCCTCCTGGCGGCGCAGGTCCTGGCACATCTCCGACTTGCCGCCGCCCGAGGCACCCTCGTGCATGATCACGGTCTCGTTCTCGTACGGCGTGGTGACCCGGACGGAGGACGCGTGGGCCGTGACCCAGCCCTCGCGCTCCCCGACGTCGAGCAGCACCGAGAAGACGCCCTTCTTCGCGCTGGGGCCCGGGTAGAGGTTGTACGCGAAGACCTCGTGCAGGGTCTCGGAGCGGTCGTGGACCACGACCTGGCGGCCGCCGAACCGCGAGTGGCGGAACGGCGGGGCGACGTAGAGGATCGAGCGCGGCGCGAACGGGCCGAGCTCGTCGAACGTGACCCAGCCCTGCAGGTCGACGAGGGCGAGCGCGAAGAACGCGGCGTTGGCCGGGCAGACCGCGAGCGACGGGTACCCGTGCCGGCGGCCGCCCGCCCGGAACGGCACGACGACGAGGTCCTGCCCCGCGAGCCAGTCGAGGGTCTCGTCCTTCACCGGGGCGAACTCGTCCCCGAACACGTCGCGGTACCGCGGCTTGTCCGTCGGCAGGTCGTCGGCGATGCGCATGCAGTCCGGGTCGCGCCGGCGCATGTAGTCCTCCGGATAGTTCACGGCGAGCCCGTTCGTGCACCGCACGACGTCGGCCTCCGTCACCCACACGCCGTCGACGTCGTACCCGACGGCGAACCGCGGCCCGCCGTCCGGCCCGAGGGCCAGGCGGTACAGCTCGTCGCGCGAGGACGGGACGACGACGCGCGCGCAGCGCTCGAGCGCGTCGCGGACGGCGGGCGGCAGGTCCACGCCGGGCAGGACGTCGGTCCCGCTCGCGGCCGCGGCGTCGGTCAGGGTCATGTCTGCTCCAGGGGTGGTCGGTCCAGGCGTCGTGCACGGGGCGCGCCCACCGCACCTTTGCGTGCAGGTTACGAGCCGATGACCAACCCGCCCCAGGGACCTTCGACCCGTCATGGCGACCCCGCGGACCGGACACCCGCTAGCCTCTCGGCGTGAGCACCACGCCACCGCGCCGCGACCGCCTCGACGTGCGCCCTCTCGTCGACCCCGTGGACCGCGCGGACATGCTCGCGGACCACCGCGCCCGGCGACGCGCGGCGCGCGAGCGGAGCCGTGGCGAGGCCTCCGGCGCCTCCCGGGTGCTCGGCGCGGTCCTCGGGACGACGCTCCTCGTGGTCCTGGCCGCCGTCGCCGCGGTCTGCGTCGTCGCCGTCTACGGGCTCCTCGGCGTGGGCCTCCGCGCGCTCGGCGTCGACCTGCCCCTCGCCGTCGGGCTGCTCGCGGCCGGGACCGCGGCGCTCGTCCTGCTCGTCGTCCGCGGCGCGCGGCGGTCGTCCGTGCGCGAGCGGGAGCGGACGTCCCGGCTCGGCCGCTTCGCCGCGGCCAACGGGTTCGCCTTCGTCCCCCGGGTCGACGAGCCCGACCACCCCAGCGCCGCCTTCCGCGTCGGCATCCTGCGCCGGGCCGTCGACGTCGTCCGCACGCCGGGGCCGTGGCCCGTGGAGGTGGGGACCTACCGCTACAGCGCGGGCTACCGGGCGAGCGAGCCCTTCGCGTGGTCGTACGCGACCACCACCCTCGACCGCGCGCTCCCCCACCTCGTGCTCGAGACGCTCCCGCGCGACGGGTCGCCGGGCGGACGCGCGCCGGCCGGCGTCGAGCGCGTGCGCGAGGTCGCGCCCGGCGACGCGCCCGAGGGGCCGCACCGCGTGCACTCGACCGCGCGGCTCCCGGCCGGCACCGCGCGCGCCGTGCTCACCCCGGAGGTCGTCGCGCTGCTGGTCGGCGGCCCCGTCCCGCTCGCCGCGGAGGTCGTCGACGACCGGGTGCTCCTCTACAGCGAGCGTCCCCTCGACCTGCTCGACCCGGCCGTGTGGACCTGGCTCCTGACCACGACGCGGGACGTCGCCGCGCACCTGTCCGGCACGGCACGGGGCGACCGGCCGGAGGTCGGGCCGCCCCGCCCGTGACGGCACGGGCCGGGGTGCGAGACGTCGTCGGGCACGGCGCCGGGATCTGGGAGAATGGGCGACCATGAGCGACTTCCCGACGAACGCGCCGACGGGCGCGGCCGAACCCAGCGCAGCGACGACCACCGCCTCCGGCACTGCCGCCGGCCCCGTAGCCGGTGACGTCGTCCGCGCGGTGGTCGCGGGAGTGCCCGACCGCGTGAGCCTCGACGGGCTCGAGGAGACCTACGACGCGCGCTGGGCCGAGCAGGGGACCTACACGTTCGACCGCACGCGCACGCGCGAGCAGGTCTTCTCCATCGACACCCCGCCGCCCACGGTCTCCGGGTCCCTGCACGTGGGGCACGTGTTCTCCTACACGCACACCGACGTCGTCGCGCGCTACCGCCGCATGCAGGGTCTCGAGGTCTTCTACCCCATGGGCTGGGACGACAACGGGCTGCCCACCGAGCGCCGCGTGCAGAACTACTACGGCGTGCGCTGCGACCCGTCGCTGCCGTACGTCGAGGGCTTCGAGCCCCCGCACGAGGGGGGCGAGGGCAAGTCGGTCAAGGCCGCGGACCAGGTGCCCGTGAGCCGGCGCAACTTCATCGAGCTGTGCGCGCGCCTGACGGCCGAGGACGAGAAGCAGTTCGAGGCGCTGTGGCGCCGGCTCGGCCTGTCCGTCGACTGGGCCCAGCACTACCAGACCATCGACGCGCGCTCGCGCACGGCCGCCCAGCGCGCGTTCCTGCGCAACCTCGCGCGTGGCGAGGCGTACCAGGCCGAGGCGCCCGGGCTGTGGGACGTGACGTTCCAGACCGCGGTCGCGCAGGCCGAGCTCGAGGCGCGCGACTACCCGGGGCACTTCCACAAGGTCGCGTTCCACCGCGTCGCGCCCGGTACCCCGGAGGACGGCGCGCCCGTCCACATCGAGACGACCCGCCCCGAGCTCCTCGCGGCGTGCGTCGCGCTCGTCGCGCACCCCGACGACGAGCGCTACCAGCACCTGTTCGGCACGACGGTGCGCTCGCCGCTGTTCGACGTCGAGCTGCCCGTGCTCGCCCACCCCGCGGCCGAGCGCGACAAGGGCGCGGGCATCGCGATGTGCTGCACCTTCGGCGACCTCACCGACGTGCAGTGGTGGCGCGAGCTGCAGCTCCCGACGCGCTCGATCATCCAGCGCGACGGCCGGCTCGTGCGCGAGACGCCGGACTGGATCACGTCGCACACGGGCCAGGGCGTCTTCGCGGAGATCGCGGGCAAGACGACGTTCTCGGCGCGCCAGGTCGTGGTCGACGCGCTGCGCGACGCGGGCGACCTCGAGGGCGAGCCGGTGGCGACCCAGCGCAAGGCGAACTTCTTCGAGAAGGGCGACAAGCCGCTCGAGATCGTCACGTCGCGCCAGTGGTACATCCGCAACGGCGGCCGCGACTGGACGCTCGAGGACGGCACGCGCCGCGACCTGCGCGGCGAGCTGCTCGCGCGGGGCAAGGAGCTCGACTTCCACCCGGACTTCATGCGCGTGCGCTACGACAACTGGGTCGGCGGCCTCAACGGCGACTGGCTCATCTCGCGTCAGCGCTTCTTCGGCGTCGCGATCCCGCTCTGGTACCCGGTGCTGGCGTCGGGCGAGGTCGACCACGACCACCCGATCGTGCCGGCCGAGGACGTGCTGCCCGTCGACCCGTCGTCCGACGCGCCCGCGGGGTACACGGAGGACCAGCGCGGCGTGCCGGGCGGGTTCGTCGGCGAGAACGACATCATGGACACGTGGGCGACGTCGTCGCTGACCCCGCAGATCGCGGGGGGCTGGGAGGTCGACCCCGACCTGTTCGAGCGCGTGTTCCCCATGGACCTGCGCCCCCAGGGCCAGGACATCATCCGCACGTGGCTGTTCTCGACGGTCGTGCGCTCGCACCTCGAGCACGGCTCGCTGCCGTGGCGCAACGCCGCGATCTCCGGCTGGATCCTCGACCCGGACCGCAAGAAGATGTCGAAGTCCAAGGGCAACGTCGTCACGCCCATGGGCCTGCTCGAGGAGCACGGCTCGGACGCCGTGCGGTACTGGGCGGCCTCGGCCCGCCTCGGCACCGACGCCGCGTTCGAGGTCGGCCAGATGAAGATCGGCCGCCGCCTGGCGATCAAGGTCCTCAACGCGTCGAAGTTCGCGCTGTCCTTCGGCGCCGACCCCGAGGCCGGCGAGGGCGCGAGCCACACCATCGTGCTCGACCCGGCGCACGTCACCGAGACCCTCGACCGGGCGATGCTCGCGGGCCTGGCCGACGTCGTCGCCCGGGCGACCGAGGCGTTCGAGGCCTACGACCACACGCGCGCGCTCGAGGTCACCGAGACGTTCTTCTGGACGTTCTGCGACGACTACCTCGAGCTCGTCAAGGACCGCGCCTACGGTGCGGGCGCCGCCGCCTCCGACGTGTCCCCCGAGACGCGCTCGGCGCGCGTCGCGCTCGCGATCGCGCTCGACACGCTGCTGCGCCTGTTCGCGCCGTTCCTGCCGTTCGCCACGGAGGAGGTCTGGTCGTGGTGGCGCGCCTCCGAGGGCTCGGTGCACCGCGCGCCGTGGCCGACGCCGGACGTCGCGCGCGCGGCGGCGGGCGATACCGACCCGGCCGTGCTCGGCGTCGCGGGCCACGCGCTCGCCGCGCTGCGCAAGATCAAGTCCGAGGCGAAGGTCTCCATGCGCACGCCGATCCTCGCCGCGACGGTGGCCGTGCCCGCGGGCGCGCTCGCCGGCGTCGAGGCGGCCGTCGTCGACGTCCGCAACGGCGGGCGCGTGACGGGCACGCTCGACCTCGTCGAGGCCGCCGCGGGGCAGGGCGACCCGGCCGTCCAGGGCGGGATCGTCGTCGTGTCCTCCGAGCTCGGCGAGCCGGAGCAGCGCCGCAAGGGCTGACCGGCGCGCACGCGACGAGGCCCTCCCCGGGCGTCCCGGGGAGGGCCTCGTCGTGCGTCGCGGTCCGGGCCGGACCCGTCAGATGACCTCGCCGCGCAGCCGCGCGTCGTCGCCGGACATCGTCGCCGCGACCTCGCGCGGCGTGCCCTCGTCGGTCCAGCGCAGCGTGGCGCCGACCCCCTCGATGAGCTCGACGCTGCCCTCGGGCGCGAACGTCAGGCCCGCGTCCTGGCCGATGGCGGCGCGCACGAGCGCGACGGTCGCGGGCAGCTTCTCCAGGCCCTCGGAGACCCCCAGGTCCTCGATGGCCTCGCGCGTCGCGGCGATGTGCAGCGGGCTCGGCCCGATCCACAGGCGCCGCCCGTCGAGGGCCGCGTCCTGGCCGTACTCGTCGGCGAGGACGAGCTCGGAGACCTGCCCGCGCGCGAGCACCGCGACCACGTCCTCGACGGACGTCACGGCTCCGGACTCGCGGCCCTGCTCCTGGCGGTACTCGGCGAGCACCTTCTCCCGGCGCCGCTCCCGGAAGCTGTCGAGCGCGTCGGCGACGTTGGCCTCGAACGCGGCCTCGTTGATCCCCGGGCCGCGACCGCCGCCCGGCACCTCGACGACGAGCTCCTCGACCGGTCGCTTGAGCGCGCCGCGCAGGAGCGAGACCGCGCGCACGTCGCCGGTGAGCAGCACGAGCTCGGGCCGGTGGTCGGCGACCTGGCGCTCGAGCTCGGCCGCCACGACCTCGGCGTTGCGCTCCCACGAGTCCTCCGCGCGGGACTCGATGCGCTTGTGCGAGAGCCCGCCCGTGCGGACCTTGTTGATGACGTCGTGGCCGCCCTCGACGCTCTCGGCCTCCTGGTAGGGCAGGTGCCCGCCGGCGACCGACCAGGTGAGGTCGGCGCCCTGGCGGTCGACCACGACGCGCACGTAGTCGACCGACTCGTCGGCGGCACGGGCCGCCTGCAGCAGCGCGGGCACGGGACCCCACACGCCCTTGGTGAGCGCGGGCGGGTCCTTGAGGACGCGGTCGACGAGCACGCCCGTGTCGTCGGCGATGAGCACGCGCCCGTGGGCTCCGGCGACCCTCGTGGGCCGCACGACCACCTCCTCGAGGTCGTCGAGCACCTCGTCCGGCGCGCCGTCCTGGTGGAGCTGGCGGCGCACCCCCTTCCAGCGGTTCCCGACCTCGCGGTCCCCCGCCTCGTTGGCGCGGGTCGCGTCGATGTAGACCGTCGCGAAAGGGCCGGGGTGGCCCAGGAGGGGCTTGAGCCAGTCGATCTTCATGCGAACACCTCATGACGTCCGTCGGCTGGACGGGCGGGCCGGTCACGGAGCCGTGGCGGCCCGCCCTCGGTCCCCTCCAGGGTCCGACAGATCGCGGGGCCCCGCCACCGGCGCCCCGGGGACCCCCGCGTCAGGAGTACGTGTCGAGGACGGGCACGGAGCCGCCCGCCGCGGCGTGCTCGGCGGCGATGAGCTCGTGGTGACGGATCACCTCGCCGACGATGAACTCCCGGAACGCCTCGGCGAACTCCGGGTCGAGACCGGCGGCCGACGCGATGCCCGTGAGCCGGTCGATCTGCTCGCGGTCGCGCGCGGGGTCGGCGGGCGGGAGCCCCCCGGCCGCCTTGAGCTCGCCCACGCGCCGCGTGAACTTGAACCGCTCGGCGAGCAGGTGCACGAGCGCCGCGTCGACGTTGTCGATGCTGGCGCGCAGCGTGAGGATCTCGGCCGGGACGGCGTCCGGGGCGCCCGACGGCGCGGTCTGCTCGGGGTGGGTCGTCACCCCTCGATCCTAGGCGCGCGGGCCCGGGGCGGCCGACGCCGTCCGCCGGGAGGAACGCGGTACTCCGGGTACGGAGTAAAGTGGCACGCCGTCCCACCCTGCCCCGTCCACTCAGCGGAGAGTCCCCATGACGGAACACGTGTCGCCGAGCCTCGTCGAGGTCTCACCGCGCGCGACCATCAGCACGCTCCTCCTCGACCGCGTCGCGCGCTCGGGGTCGGCCACGTTGATCGAGCGGCGCCACACCCCCGACGGGCCCTGGACGCCGATGACGGCCCAGGAGTTCTCGGACGACGTGCTCGCCGTCGCGCGCGGCCTCGTCGCGCGCGGGGTTGCGGCGGGCGACCACGTCGCGATCATGTCGCGCACGCGCTACGAGTGGACGCTCCTCGACTTCGCGGCGTGGGCCGTGGGCGCGGTCCCGGTCCCCGTGTACGAGACGTCGTCGGCCGACCAGGTGCAGTGGATCCTGTCCGACGCCGACGTGCGCCTCGTCGTCGTCGAGACCGCCGACCACGCGGCGACCGTCGCGGGCGTGCGCGGCGACCTGCCCGTGCTCGAGGACGTCCTCGTGCTCGACGACGGCGCGCTCGACGCCCTGCGCGCGGCCGGCGCCGACGTCCCGGCCGAGGAGGTCGAGCGCCGGCGCGACGCGCAGGGCGCGGACGACCTCGCGACGATCATCTACACGTCGGGCTCGACGGGGCGGCCCAAGGGCGTCGAGCTCACGCACCGCAACTTCGTCCACCTCGCGCGCAACGGCAGCGCGGGCCTCGCGGAGATCGTCTCCGCGCCCGGTGCCCGCACGCTGCTGTTCCTGCCGCTCGCGCACGTCTTCGCGCGCTTCATCCAGGTCGTCGTCATCGCCGCCGAGTCCGTCCTCGCGCACAGCGCGGACACGAAGAACCTCGTCGCCGACCTCGGGACCTTCCGGCCCACGTTCCTCCTCGCCGTCCCGCGCGTGTTCGAGAAGGTCTACAACTCCGCCGAGCAGAAGGCGCGCGCGGGCGGCAAGGCGAAGCCGTTCCACTGGGCGGCGCGGGTCGCGATCTCCTACTCGCGCGCCCTCGACACGCCGCGCGGTCCCTCGCTGTCGCTGCGCGCGCAGCGCGCGGTCGCCGACCGCCTCGTCTACCGGACGCTGCGCGCGGCGATGGGCGGGCAGCTCACGTACTCCATCTCGGGCGGCGCGCCGCTCGGCGAGCGGCTCGGCCACTTCTTCCGCGGGGTCGGGCTGCGGATCCTCGAGGGCTACGGCCTCACGGAGACGACCGCCCCGACGGCCGTGAACCGGCCCGGGCTGACGAAGGTCGGGACGGTCGGCCCGGCGTTCCCGGGCACGTCGCTGCGCGTCGACGAGGACGGCGAGCTCCTCGTCAAGGGCGACCACGTCTTCCGCGGCTACCGCCACCGCCCCGACCTCACCGCGGAGGCGCTCCAGGACGGCTGGTTCCGCACGGGCGACCTCGGCTCGTTCGACGACGACGGGTACCTGCGGATCACGGGCCGCAAGAAGGAGATCATCGTCACCGCGGGCGGCAAGAACGTCGCGCCCGCCGTCCTCGAGGACCGGCTGCGCGCGCACCCGCTCGTCAGCCAGGTCGTCGTGGTGGGCGACCAGCGTCCGTTCATCGGCGCGCTCGTCACGCTCGACCACGAGATGCTCCCCGGCTGGCTCTCCTCGCACGGCCTGCCCGCGATGGACGTGCCGACCGCCGCGACGGACCCGCAGGTGCTCGCCGCGCTCGACCGCGCCGTCGAGCACGCGAACACCGCCGTCTCCCGGGCGGAGTCGATCCGCAAGATCCACGTGCTCACGACCGACTTCACGGAGCAGAACGGCTACCTCACGCCGTCGCTCAAGGTGAAGCGAGCCCGCGTCATCGAGGACTTCGCCGGCACCATCGACAAGCTCTACGGCAGCACCGTCGGCGCCGACGGCTGACCGAGCAAGAATTCGGTCTCGCGAGAGAGAACCGTGGTCCTTGTGCTCGACGGCGTGCAGCCGGGTCGGGTGGTCAGGGCAGACGTTGGTGGGGACGATTCACCTACCCTGGCCAGCGCACCCGAACGACCAGCGTCGCGACCACGTCGTCGACGAGCAGTACTCCCACGACCGCGGACCCGAGTCCCGTGCCGCGACCACCGCCGCCACGCGCCCACCACGCCTTGGAGTGAGCATGCAGGTCGACCTGACCGTCCAAGAGTGCGAAGCGACCCTGGCAGCGATCGTCCGGTTCAAGTTCGGCGATACCGCGGGCGTGCCGGAGCCCTACTTCGGAAGCCCGTTCGTCGCCGAGAGCGCTTCGAAGATGCTCCGAGCCGTCATCGACGAGAGCGCCCGGGCCCACGACGAACGGCGCGCTGCAGGCTGGAGACAGTGGGCTCAGTGGTCGAACCGAACCGCAGAACAGCCGATCGTGATCCGGCATGTGGCCTCGGCAGCGCACTGGGCGACATGGACCCGCGCCGAACGCGTCTTCTTTCTCCAGGTCTGCGCTGCACCCTTCGTCCTGACCGAGGCCGACACGGAGGCCCTGCTCGCGGCGATCGACGAAGAACGCCGCCGACCGGCTGACCGCTGAGCACCAGCCCGCGGACTCGGTCTCCGGTCGTCGCCCGCTCGGGCGTACTGGCGCGCCGATCGGAACCGGGCACCGTCGGCCCGGGCGCAGACACGAACGTAGCGGCCCGGCGGCCGCCGCCTGGCACGCCCCGGCGGCGGTGGCACCCAACCACGGAACTACGCAGAACGGCGCTCGAGTCACGGCCCGACCGGGTGAGGCGGCAAGAGAGCGGTGGGGGTTGGCTCGGAGGTGAAGGGCCGTCAGAGCCGCGCTCCTCAGACCCACGCCCGAACGATCGAGCTGACGGCGCGGCAGGCCCGAGCACCGAGACCACCCGCGCCGCGGACCCGACTACGGAGCTCGGCCCCCGATCCGAGCCCTACCTCGCGCGACCAGGGTCTCCCCCGCAGCGTCAGGCGGACTTCTCGCGGGGGGTGCGGGTGCGGGTCGTGGTGCGGGGCACGATCGTGGGGTTGACGTTGTCGAGCACGACCTCACGGGTGATCACGACCCGCTCCA
>Ga0160446_100030_pt1 | contig 167176 bp, 170 predicted proteins | sample HID1973I_E1MG_FD_108200 | JGI IMG/M metagenome (GOLD analysis project Ga0160446, IMG submission 108200) | Enriched mosquito-associated microbial communities from UW Madison campus, WI, USA - HID1973I_E1 MG | ecosystem: Host-associated > Arthropoda: Insects > Digestive system > Unclassified ...
CAATGCCGAGGTCGAAGCCAAGGTCAAGGCCGAGGTCGAGGCCCTTTGCGCCCGCTTCCCCCTCTACCAGGGCATGTGAACAAAACCGCAGCGCGGGACTATAAAAGCCCGCGCTGCGTCATCAGCCACAGGACCAGCGCACCCAGCAGCAGAAGCGACATGATGACGCTGGCCACAGTCCCGATCACGCCACCGCGGAAGCGGGCGACCTGGCCCAGCGGTCGCAGGTAATGGGTCAGCGCCTTGTGCGCATGTTCCAGCTTCTGAAAATCGCATTGTCGCGCCAGCTTCGGATGCCCCACGACCCGATCCGCCTGCACCAGCAGGCGCGCCTCGCGCCGCAATCGGCGCGGCAATGCACCGCCCCGCTTGCGCATCATGCTTTCCAGGTCGGCATAATGCCCGCGGCGCAGCCCGCCGAACCGCGCGGCCATCAGCCCCGCCACCTCGTCCGCCATCGGCCGGATGTTTTCGATGCCCATCACTCTCCCCTCGCTCATGCAAGGCTAACGCCTCTGGCACCTTTTCGCCAGCGGCGCTAGGGTCCGCGGCATGATGCTGAACCTGACCGTTACCGGAGAGGATTCGAGCCAGATCCCCGTGCTGCTGGCACATGGGCTGTTCGGATCGGGCAAGAACCTTGGCGGACTGGCCCGCCGCCTGGCCGAGACGCGCCGCGTCATCTCGGTCGACATGCGCAACCACGGCGACAGCTTTCACGATCCCGATCACAGCTATGCCGCGCTGGCGGGCGATCTGGCCAGGGTCATTGCGGCGCATGGCGGCAAGGCCGATCTGCTGGGCCACTCGATGGGCGGCAAGGCCGCGATGATGCTGGCGCTGACCCACCCCGAGATGGTGCGCAGACTGGTGGTTCTGGACATCGCACCCTTTGCCTATGCTCACAGCCAGACCCCGCTGATCGACGCGATGGAGGCCGTGGATCTGCAGGGGGTCAAGCTGCGCTCGGACGCGGACAAACGGCTTTCGACCTATCTGGGAGAGGCTGGGGTTCGCGCTTTCCTGCTGCAGTCGCTGGATCTGAAATCCGCCCCGCCGCGCTGGAAGTTCAACCTTGACGCGCTGCGCGCGCAGATGCCGGTGCTGGTCGGCTGGCCCGCGGATGCACCCAAAGGCGGCTTTGATGGCCCTGCCCTGTTCCTTGCCGGTGCCGAATCCGATTATTGCCGCGAACCGCAGATCGATGCGATCCGCGACCACTTCCCGCAGGCGAAGATTCGCATATTCGCCGGGGCGGGCCATTGGCTGCATGCCGACCGCCCCGCCGAAGTGGCCGAAACGGTCGCGGCATTCCTGGACTGAGGCGTCAGCATTTCAGGTTGATCCGCGCCTCGGCCGTGTCGCCCGGCACGCGGGTCTTCAGGCTGAAGGGGATGGCGCGACATCCGCTGGCCTGTTCGGCCGCCTGCACCATCAGGCCGGGCACGCGTTCGCGGTCCCTGCGGGAAAAATAACCCAGGCGGATGACCTCTGCCCGGTTGGCCTTCTGAAACACCGCGAAGTCGATGCCATCGATCTGCAGGTCGTGCCGCGGCGCGGCCAGGAACTCGGGCGAGGGCGAGGCGCAGGCGGCAAGCACAAGCAACAGGAGAATCATGGCGATACGCATGATTGCACCTTGCCCGGTCCCGGTTAAGCAAGTCTTAAATGGCAGTGGAAACGCGGCGGCGAATGCGCCATTAAGCCGCGGAAAATGCTGTGCAGGAGTTTTGCAATGCGTCGACTGATCGGACTGGCCCCCTTTCTTGCCCTGCTGGCGGTGGCCGCCTGCGAAACGGTGCAAGGTGCGGGCCGCGACATGCAGGCCGCCGGACAGGCCGTGACCCGCGAAAGCCGCGAGGTGCAATCGGGCATGTGATCCCGATTGGCTTTGGACAAAAGCGGGCGTGGGCGAGCAAGAATCCGTTCGCGCGCCGTTCTTTTGCGCCCGAAAAATGAGTGAATTTCCGCCGATCCGCCAGGAATCTTGCCGTCTCGCGCGACCGTGAGCGGCGGGCACGCGGCAGGTGGTCTAGATTTCCTGAAAAACAAGAAGAGCAGCAATGAAAGGACAAGCCATGGGACAGTTTTTGCGCTTTGCCCCCCTTTTGGGGATTGTCGCCTTGGGCGCCTGCGAGACGATGCAGGGAGCCGGAAGGGACATGCAGACCGCCGGTGCCCTGCTGACGGACCAGGCGGCGAACAGCCAGACCCAGATGGGCACCTATCCGACGACGACGGCAACCGATCCCTCTGCCGCGCCGGCGGCGACGCCCGCCCCCTATTAAGTCGGTCCTGCCGCGCAGACCGCGGGTTGATCCACATCCTATCCGGGTCGGCGGGCATCCCCGCGCGGCCCGCATCGGTATTCCACCGGGCGCGATGCCAAAAGCGGGGCCGGTCCGCGACAAGGCGGCATGCGCGCCCTTCATCCAGTTTCATGAATATGCCCGCCGCATCGCGGCGGGCAGGCCAATCCCGGCAAAGCCGGGATCGTGCCTTCAGGTGTCCATCTTCAGCGCCTGAATGAACGCAGTCTGCGGGATCTCGACCTTGCCGAACTGGCGCATCTTCTTCTTCCCGGCCTTCTGCTTTTCCAGCAGCTTCTTCTTCCGGGTCGCGTCGCCACCATAGCATTTGGCGGTCACGTCCTTGCGCATTGCCGACAGCGTCTCGCGCGCGATCACGCGGCTGCCGATGGCGGCCTGGATCGGGATCTTGAACATGTGGCGCGGGATCAACTCTTTCAGCTTCTCGACCATGACGCGGCCACGGCTTTCGGCGCGGTCACGGTGGACCATGATCGACAGCGCGTCGACCGGCTCGTCATTCACCAGGATCGACATCTTGACCATGAAATCCTCGCGGTATTCGCTGATCTGATAGTCGAAGCTGGCATAGCCCTTGGTCACGGATTTCAGGCGGTCGTAGAAATCGAAGACGACTTCGGCCAGCGGCAGGTCATAGACCACCATCGCGCGGTTGCCGGCATAGGTCAGATCCATCTGGATGCCGCGGCGGTCCTGGCACAGCTTCAGCACGTCGCCCAGGTATTCGTCCGGGACCATGATCGTGGCCTTGATGCGCGGCTCTTCGATATGGTCGACATAGGTCAGGTCGGGCATGTCGGCGGGGTTGTGCAGCTCGCGCACTTCTCCGTCGCGCATGTGCAGCTTGAAGACCACCGAAGGCGCGGTGGTGATCAGGTCCAGATCGTATTCGCGCTCAAGCCGGTCGCGGATCACCTCAAGATGCAGCAGACCCAGGAAACCGCAGCGGAAACCGAAGCCAAGCGCGGCCGAGGTTTCCATCTCGTAGCTGAAGCTCGCATCGTTCAGGGCAAGCTTTTCGATCGCGTCGCGCAATGCTTCAAAGTCGTTCGCATCGACGGGGAAAAGGCCGCAGAAGACCACCGGCTGCGCCGGCTTGAAGCCCGGAAGCGGGGTATCGGTGCCCTTTTTCTCATGCGTGATGGTGTCGCCGACGCGGGTGTCGCGGACCTGCTTGATCGACGCGGTCAACACCCCAATCTCGCCCGGCCCCAGTTCGGCAATGTCGACCATGGCTGGCTTCAACACCGAAAGCTTGTCGATGCCATAGATCGCGCCGGTCTGCATCATCTTGATGCGGTCGCCCTTCTTCACCACGCCGTCCATGACGCGGATCATGACGACGACGCCCAGATAGGCGTCATACCAGCTGTCGACCAGCATTGCCTTCAAGGGCGCATTGCGTTCGCCCTTGGGTGCGGGCAAGCGCGTGACGATGGCCTCCAGCACATCCGGAATGCCAAGACCGGTCTTGGCCGAAATCTCGACGGCGTCATGGGCGTCGATGCCGATCACGTCCTCGATGTTTTCCTTGACGCGTTCGGGTTCGGCCGCGGGCAGGTCGATCTTGTTCAGCACGGGCACGATGTCGTGGCCGGCATCGATCGCCTGATAGACGTTGGCCAGGGTCTGCGCCTCGACACCCTGCGAGGCATCTACGACCAGCAGCGACCCCTCGACCGCGCGCATCGACCGGCTGACTTCATAGGCGAAGTCGACATGGCCGGGCGTGTCGATCAGGTTCAGGACATAGGTGCGCCCATCCTTGGCAGGATATTCGATGCGCACGGTGTTGGCCTTGATGGTGATGCCCCGCTCGCGCTCGATCTCCATTGTGTCGAGCAGCTGGGACTTCATGTCGCGTTCGGCGACCGTGCCCGTCATCTGGATCAGGCGGTCGGCCAGCGTGGATTTGCCGTGGTCGATGTGAGCCACGATCGAGAAATTGCGGATGAGGTCAAGGTCGGTCATGGCCGGGCTATACAGGGGGAAATGCGTTGCGGGAAGGGGGATCGCGCGCGGGTCAGCCGCGCAGGGGTTCGAAGCCAGCGGCACGAAGCTGGCGACGGCGCAGAACGGCCTCTCGCCACATGGCATAGCAGCCCGAGGCGACGATGATCGCGGCCCCGGTCAGCGTCAGCGTATCGGGCCGCTCGCCAAAGACGATGACGGCCAGCGTCAGCGCAAAGACAAGGCGGGCATAGCGGAACGGGGCCAATGCCGAGGCCTCGCCCAGCCGAGTTGCCGTGACGAGCAGGGCATAGCCGCCGACGCCCACCGCCATGCAGGCGATGAACAGCAATCCTTGCCGCGGCGTGGGCATGACGAATTCCTGACCCAGCACCAATCCCATTGCGATCGAGGCGACAAGGATCGCGAAAAAGGCCGATGCGGCAAGCTGCAACGAATGGATCTGCGACGGGATGCGACGGGTCGCGATGTCGCGCGCCGCCAGCCCCACGACGGCGACCAGCGCCATCAGCGAGGCGGGCTCGAAACTGGACAAGCCGGGCCGCAGGACCAGCAGAACGCCGACGAAGCCCGCGGCGATGGCCGTCCAGCGTCGCCAGCCGACCGGCTCGCCCAGAAACAGCGCCGCGCCCAGCACGATCGCCAGCGGCAGGGCTTGCATGATCGCCGAGGTCGAGGACAGTTCGGTCAGGGCCAGCGCGACGACGATCCCGATCGATCCGACGGCCTCGGACAGGTTGCGCAAGACGACCAGCGGGCGCAGCAGGTCGCGCGTCCAAAGCCGCCCCCCCTGCAACCGCAGCGCGGTCCAGAAGCAGATCAGCCCCAGCAACCCGACAATGCCCAGCACTTCGGCAAAGGGCAGCTCGGCCGAAAGCAGCTTGATGAACATGTCCTCGGCGGCAAACAGCACCATCGAGACGAGCATCAGCATCGCCGCACGAAAATTTTCGCCGCCCATCGGTCCGACCTTTGCAATTCGGGGAGTTCCAGCCCTCGCCATATGCTGCGATTGCGGGGCGGTCCAGCCGGAAAGCGGGCAAAAGCGGGGGTTCCTGCGGGCTGTGCCCCCCGGGCGACGCCTTGGCATGGACAAGGCCGGACATGGCCTGCCCCGATGCCTTGGAAGTCCCTGCCGGGACGGGCCTTGCACTGGCGGGTGATTCGCCCCTCTGCCACCGCATGGCCGGGATCGCCGACAGCATATCTTGCGGCTGGGTCCGGTCGGCGGACCAACGCTGGTTCCGGGCCCCCGCGATTGAGCGAAGGGGCAGATTCTGCTAGGCTCCGGCGGATAAGACGCGGCCGCGTGAGGGTGTTCAGCCCCGCCGCACTGGCTGAAGCCGAGGAGACAGTTATGTTGAACCGCCTGATCACCGCTGCGGCAGCGGTCGTATTGACCACGCCGCTTGCCGTCGCCGGCCCCATCGATTCCGCTTGTGTCCGATCCGAACGCGGCGCCCGAAACGGGGCGCTTTGTGGTTGCATCCAGCAGGTCGCCGACTCGACGCTGTCGCGTTCCGACCAGCGCCGCGCCGCGCGCTTCTTCAAGGATGCCGAGGAAGCGCAGGCCGTGCGGATGTCGAAGACCGACGCCGACAACGCCTTCTGGGCGCGCTACCAGAACTTTGCCTCGACCGCCGAGGCCTATTGCTCGCGCTGAGACCGCCATGCGCATCTGCGTCCTGACCGGCGCCGGAATTTCTGCCGAAAGCGGCATCAGGACGTTTCGCGCGACCGACGGCCTGTGGGAAGATCACCGCATCGAGGACGTGGCGACGCCCGAAGGGTTTCGCCGGGACCCCGTGCTGGTCCACCGCTTTTACAACATGCGCCGGGCGGACGCCGCCCGCGCACAGCCGAACGCGGCGCATCGCGCGCTGGCGCGGCTGGCCCGGCGGCACCAGGTGACGCTGATCACCCAGAACGTCGATGACCTGCACGAACGTGGCGGTTCGACCGACGTGATCCATATGCATGGCAGCCTGCTTGGCGCGCTTTGCGCCGCTTGCGGGCACCGTTTTCCGGCAACGCTGGTCATGCGCTCGCTGGACCGCTGCCCGGCTTGCGGCAAGCAGTCGACACGGCCGGACATCGTCTGGTTCGGCGAGATACCCTATCACATGGAACGCATCTGGGCCGCGGTCGAGGACGCCGAGATGTTCGCGGCCATCGGCACCTCCGGGCAGGTCTATCCCGCGGCGGGGCTGGCCCAGCATGCCAGCCGTGCGGGGGCCGCGACGATCGAGCTGAACCTTGCCCGCTCGGCGGTCAGCCGGGATTTTGCCCAGCACCGTATCGGGCCGGCAACCAGCGTGGTGCCCGAATGGGTGGACGAGCTTTGCGGCTGAGGGGCGCTTGACCAAACGCCGCATCTCGGTCACCTCTTGCCCCCTCTGCCAGAAAGCCGGTGCCATGACCCAGACGATCCTTGCCAATGCCCGCCTGATCCTTGCCGACCGGGTCACCCCCGGCAGCGTCGTGATCGAGGACGGCATGATCGCGGGCATCCGTCCGGGCGAAGGCATACCGGCCGGCGCGCTGGACATGGCCGGCGACTTCCTGGCCCCGGGCATGGTCGAGTTGCATACCGACAATTTGGAACGCCATATGCGCCCGCGCCCCGGTGTCGACTGGCCCCATGCCAGCGCGATCATCGCCCATGACGCCGAGCTTGCTGGCTGCGGCATCACCACGGTCTTCGATGCGATGCGCGTTGGCTCGGTCGTCAGCGAAGGCCCCGACGAGGATTACGAAAAATATGCCCGCGAGCTGGCGCATGAACTGATCGCCCTGCGCCGCGACGGCGCGCTGCGGATCAGTCACCTGCTGCATTTGCGCGCCGAGGTCTGTTCGGAAACCCTGATTGCCGAGCTGGACGAGTTCGGCCCCGAGGATCGTGTCGGCATCATCAGCCTGATGGATCACACGCCCGGCCAGCGCCAGTTCCGCGACATCTCGAAGCTCGCGCAATATGTGCAGGGCCGCTACAAGCTTTCGGACGCCGAGTTCGACGAACATGTCGCCCGGATGAAGGCGCTGCGCGAACGCTATGGTGACGCGCATGAGGCCGCCGCGGTCGAGGTCGCCCATCGGCTGGGCGCGGTGCTGGCGAGCCATGACGACACCACCGCCGAACATGTCATGCGCTCGGCTGGGCATGGCGTGAGGCTGGCCGAGTTTCCGACCACGCCCGAAGCCGCTGCCGCCTGCCACGCGCAGGGCATCATGGTGATGATGGGTGCGCCGAACCTGATCCGCGGCGGCTCGCATTCCGGCAATGTCTCGGCCGCCGATCTCGCACGGGCGGGGCATTTGGACATCCTGTCGTCGGATTACGTGCCCTCGGGGCTGATCGGGGGCGCGATGGTGCTGGCAGGGATCTGGGACGACCTGCCCCGCGCCATAGCCACCGTCACAGCCAATCCGGCGCAGGCCGCGGGGCTGCCGGATCGTGGCCGGATCGAGCCCGGGTTGCGGGCGGACCTGATCCGATTTGGCATGGTCGCGGATCGTCCGGTCGTTCGCGCAACCTGGGTGCGCGGAGAAAGGGTCTGAAGAAATCACCGCGGCTTGATCCAGATCAAGGACAGGCACGCGGCAAGGGTGAGATTGACGGATCGAGCGACGGCCGCGCAACGTCGCGCGGTCCTGTCATCCGATCCTGAGGGGGAAGAGGTGACACGGGGGGCGGGGACCCTGTCCCTGCCCCGTCCGCCCAAGTCCGCTATCGGTGCCTCAGCCCATCAGGCGGTTCTTGATGACCGGGCCCACCGCGCCGAAATCCATCTGACCCGCGTGACGTTCCCGCAGTTCCGCCATGACGCGGCCCATGTCGCGGATCGAAGTCGCGCCAAGATCCGCGATGGCCTTGTCGATGGCGGCGCCGACTTCCTCGGCGGAAAGCTGGCGCGGCAAATAGGACTGAATCACCTTGATCTCGTCCTGTTCACGCTCGGCCAGTTCAAGACGCCCGCCTTCTTCATAGGCTTTCGCGGATTCCTGGCGCTGCTTGACCATCTTCGACAGGATGGCGGTCAGGTCGGCGTCACCAAGCCCCGTCTCGTCGCCACCTTCGACCCGCGCGGCAATCTCGCGGTCCTTGATCGCGGCCGAGATCAGCCGCAGGGTCGACAGCCGGGCCGTGTCCCTGGCCTTCATCGCCTCCTTGGTGTCCGCCGTGATGCGTTCGCGCAATCCCATGTGATCCTCGCTGAATGAATTAGTCCGCGCTTGTCCTAGGCTTCGCATTCGGCGTCAACCCGTGGCCCCGCATCCGGGTTCCACCATGCCGAAAGCCGCCCTTTCCGGGCTTTTCCAGCCTTGACGGGGGCGGTCGCTGACCCTAGGTTCCCGCCGATTTACCCGGAGAGATGACGATGGCTCAGAAACCGACCGCATGTCTTGCGCTTGCAGACGGCACCGTATTCTACGGAAGGGGTTTCGGCGCCACCGGCGACGTGGTGGCCGAACTGGTGTTCAACACCGCGATGACCGGCTATCAGGAGATCATGACCGATCCCTCCTATGCCAGCCAGATCGTCACCTTCACCTTCCCCCATATCGGCAATACCGGCGTCACCGCGCAGGATGACGAAGCGCCCGATCCCGTCGCCTCGGGGATCGTGGTGAAATGGGACCCGACCGAGCCGTCGAACTGGCGCGCCACCAGCGACCTGGTCGAGTGGATGGAAAAGCGCGGCCGCATCGGCATCGGCGGCATCGACACCCGCCGCCTGACGCGGGCGATCCGCCAGCAGGGTTCGCCCCATGTCGTGCTGGCCCATGACCCGGACGGCAATTTCGACATCGCGAAAATGATTGCGCGCGCCCGCGACTGGAAGGGCCTTGTCGGCCTTGACCTCGCCAAGGAAGTCAGCTGCCGCCAAAGCTATCGCTGGGATGAAGGCCTGTGGGCCTGGCCGGGCGAATTCGGCAAGTCGGATCAGGAAAAGCCCTATCGCGTGGTCGCGCTGGATTATGGCGCGAAGCGGAACATCCTGCGTTCGCTGGCTGAAACCGGGGCCGAGGTGATCGTTCTGCCGGCCACCGCCACCGCCGAAGATGTTCTCGCACATGATCCCGAAGGCGTATTCCTGTCGAACGGCCCGGGCGATCCGGCCGCGACCGGCGCCTATGCCGTGCCTATGATCCGCGAGTTGCTGGACAAGGATCTGCCGATCTTCGGGATCTGCCTTGGCCACCAGATGCTTGCGCTGGCTCTTGGCGCAAAGACGGTAAAGATGGGTCACGGCCATCACGGCGCGAACCATCCGGTCCGCGACGTCGAGACCGGCAAGGTCGAGATCACCTCGATGAACCACGGTTTCGCTGTCGATGCGCAAACCCTGCCCGAAGGCGTGATCGAAACGCATGTCAGCCTGTTCGACGGCTCGAACTGCGGGCTGCGCATGGCCGACCGTCCGGTCTTCTCGGTGCAATACCACCCCGAGGCGAGCCCCGGCCCGCAGGACAGCGCCTATCTGTTCCAGCGTTTCTCTGACGCGATGCGCACGCGCCGCGGTTAAGGGGCGCAGAACGGCCGCGGTTAATCCATCCTTAACCCTCGTCATGCGATCTGAGGGCCAAAGGATGGAGAATCGCAGATGGCCGGCAGTCCAGCGCTCAGCATTTTTCACCGCGACCGGCCGACCGGCGACGGGCCGGCCGCGCGCCCATCGACCCAACTGATCGAGGAACGTGATCTGCGCCCCCTTGGCCAGATCCTGGTCGAAGATGGCGCGATCGAACCTGGCGATCTTTTGCGCGCGGTCGCCATGCGCCAACGCCAGAATGCACGACTGGGCCAGATCCTGCTGGCCCAGGGCCTTGTCACCGAAGAGGCCCTGACAAGCGCGCTGTCGCGGCAATGGCGCAGCTCGGTCGTGGACATGGTGCGCTTGCCCCCCGATCCGCGACTGATCGACATGGCTGGCCCCGGCCTTTGCCTTGCCGAAGCCATCGTGCCCTGGCGCCGAGTGGGGGGCGTCACCTATGTCGCGACTGCCCGACCAGACGAGTTCCAGTCCCTGCGATCCCGCCTGCCCGACGATTTCGGCACGGTGCGGATGCTGCTTTGTTCCGAGAACGCCGCGCGCGAGGCGATTCTCGGCACCCGCCGCACCGCCCTGATCCGTGAGGCCGAGTCGCGAGTCCCCGCCGCCGAAAGCTGCCGCACCCGGAACGAGGTCCGCGTTGCCCGCGTGGCGCTGCTGCTGGCACTGCTGGCCTTTGCCGGGATGGCACTCGCGCCGGTGCCGGTTATCGCCCTGCTGACGGCATGGTCGGTCCTGACGCTGATCGCCTCGATGCTGCTGAAGGCGCTGTCCTTTCGCGCGATCCTGCGCCAAAGGGCCGAAGACGGCGTCGTCGACCGCGCCGTCGCCTCGGGCCGGCTGGCCCGGCGCGAAATGTCGGGACCGCTTCCCGTCATCTCGGTCATGGTGCCGCTGTTCGCCGAGGCCGATATTGCGGATCACCTGATCGGGCGGTTGGCCCGGCTGGATTACCCGCGCGAGTTGATGGACATCCTGCTGGTGGTTGAGGAAACCGACCGCCTGACCTGTTCGGCGCTGGACGACGCCACCCTGCCCCGCTGGATCCGGGTGGTGAAGGTGCCCGACGGTCCTGTCCGCACCAAACCGCGGGCCTTGAACTATGCCCTGAACTTCTGCCGCGGCAGCCTGATCGGCGTCTGGGATGCCGAGGACCGGCCCGAACCCGACCAGTTGCACAAGGTCGCGCGCGGCTTTCATTTTGCCCGTCCGGATGTCGCCTGCCTGCAGGGCACGCTGGATTACTATAACCCGCGCAGCAACTGGCTGGCCCGCGCCTTCACCATCGAATACGCGGCATGGTTCCGGGGTACGCTGGCCGGCGCGGCGGCGCTGGATCTGGTCGTGCCCCTGGGCGGGACGACCCTGTTCTTCCGCCGCGACATTCTTGAACAGGTCGGTGGCTGGGACGCCTGGAACGTGACGGAGGATGCCGACCTTGGCGTCCGCCTGGTACGCCGCGGGTTCCGGACCGAGATGCTGGACACCGTCACCCATGAGGAGGCGAATTGCCGCCTGATCCCCTGGATCAAGCAGCGCTCGCGCTGGCTCAAGGGTTTCGCGATGACCTGGGGCGTCCATATGCGCGATCCCCGCGCGCTGTGGCGTGATCTGGGGCCGCGCCGGTTCCTTGCGCTTCAGGTCCAGCTTGCGGCCTCGGTCTCGCAATATCTGCTGGCTCCGGTGCTATGGAGCTTTTGGCTGCTGACGCTGGGTTTGCCCCATCCCGTGCGCGATATGCTGGCGGGACGCCTGAACGGCTATGCGCTGCCCGCGCTGATCGCCATCTTCATCGCGTCCGAGATCCTGAACATGGCCATCGCCGCCTGGGCCGTGCGCGGCAGCGCTCATCGCCACTTGCTGCCCTGGGTTCCGACGATGCATCTTTACTTTCCGCTGGGCTGTCTTGCCGGGTGGAAGGCGATCCACGAGGTCGTGCACCGCCCCTTCTATTGGGACAAGACCCAGCATGGCATCTACGATCCGGGGACCGAGACAGAGGCTGCCCCCTCGACTCTGGCAGAGCCCGAAACGCAACCGCTGCCATTACGCGGGCGGGTGCCCGACATGACGGCGGGCATGCCTCTTTCGCGGCCGCCCCGCGCCCACGCAGGCTTGCGCGTCGCGCCGGGTCAGACAGCGGCGGGCTGATCCGCCACCATCGCCGAGTCGATGATACGTCCGGCGGTGGCAAGCGTCTCCTCAAGCCGCCGAGACAGGTCATCCAACGAGTCGGTGTTGGTCTCGCGCAGCAGAAAGGCCTGGCCCCCCTTGCCGATGCTTTCGGCATCCAGCGGCCGGTCGGTCAACAACCGGCCCGAACATTGCAGGCTCCACAGGAAGCGCCGGGCAGAGGCGAGAGTCTCGGCTTCGGTCCGACCAATCAGACCCGCGCGGGGACCGGCGCGCAGTTGCGCACTGGCGGCGCGGGTGGGCGACCCTGCGCGAAGCGCGAAGGACTGCGCCAGAAGCTCGATATCCTGCAGCCTGCCGCGACCGACCTTGACCTCCCATGCGCCATCCGGGGCCTTGGCGGCAAAAATGCGGGCACGCATCTCGGCAAGATCGGGCATGACGCGCGGATCCTTGCCACGGGCCTCCAGCACCTCGACACGCAGGGTTTCAACCTCATCGCCCAGCGCCGCACCGTTGATCCCGCATTGCCCGATCACGCGGGCGCGGGTCAGGGCCAGATGCTCCCATGTCCAGGCTTCGGTCATCTGATAGTCACGAAACGACTGGACCGAGGTCGCGACCGGCCCCTGCCGACCCGAGGGCCGCAGGCGCATGTCGACCTCATAAAGCCGCCCCACCGAACTTGGCGCGGACAGCGCGGTGATCATCGCCTGCGTCAGCCGGGCGTAATAGGCACGGGGCGCAAGCGCCTTTGGCCCGTCGGAGCTGTCCTGCCCGTCGGCGTCATAGATTACGATCAGATCCAGATCCGACGCGGCGCTCAACTGCCTAGCGCCAAGCGAGCCCATGCCCAGCACGACCGCCCCGCGTCCGGGCGGGGGGCCGTGGCGACGCGAGAACTCGGCGGTCACGACCGGAAACAGTGCGGCAACGGCAGCATCGGCGATGTCGGCATATTGGCCACCCGCCTCCTCGGCGCCGATCAGGGCGCGCAGGTGATGGACGCCGGTGCGGAACTGCCATTCATGGGCCCAGCGGCGCGCCTGATCCAACGCGCCCTCATACCCGCCATCAGGCGCGGAAAGCACCTGCGCAAGCAGGCGGTCCAACTGCTCGCGCAGTTCCGCGACCCCCGGCCAGTTCGAGAAGAAGCTGCCTGCAAGGACTCCGTCCAGAACCTCGGGATGGCGCGCGAGATAGGTGGCCAGCCCGGGCGCGGTGGCGCAGATATCGCAGATCAGATCGATAAGCTGCGGGTTCGCGTCGAAAAGCGAGAAAAGCTGCACCCCCGCAGGCAAACCGGCGAGAAAGGCGTCGAACCGGGCCAGCGCCTCCTCGGCATGGTCCGAGGCGGACAGCCGGGTCAGAAGGTCCGGTTCGATCCGCGCGAAGACCTGCCGCGCGCGCTGGGACCGCAATGCGGGATAGCCACGCCAGCCTTCGATCATGGCGCGGGCATGGGCGGAAAGCTCCGGCATCTCGCCCCGCTCGGCTGGGGTGAAGAAGCTGGCGGTCAGCGCTTCGACCCGCACCAGCCGTTCCGCCAGCCGCCGGGACCAGGCATTGCTGTCCGGCTCCCCCATCATCAGGGAGATGTTGGCGATCCCCTCGGCCGAAGCCGGGACCAGATGGGTCTGGGCATCGTTCACCATCTGGATGCGATGTTCGATATCGCGATGTTCGCGGTAATGGGCCGTCAGCTCATCCGCCACATCCTGCGGTATCCAACCTTTTTCGGCCAGTCGCGCCAGCCCCTCGACCGTGCCGCGCACACGCAGGTCGGGATCGCGCCCGCCCGCGATCAGCTGGCGGGTCTGGGTGAAGAACTCGATCTCGCGGATACCGCCCTGACCCAGCTTCATGTTGTGGCCCGGCACGTCGATCCGCCCATGCAGACCTTTGTGATCGCGGATGCGGCGGCGCATGTCGTCGGTGTCCTGGATGGTCGCGAAATCCAGATGCCTGCGCCAGACGAAGGGGCCAAGCTCACGCAGGAAGCGTTCGCCCACGGCGATGTTCCCGGCGCAGGGCCGCGCCTTGATATAGGCGCCGCGCTCCCATGTCCGTCCCTCGGCCTCGTAATAGGACAGAGCGGTGGCGACCGAGATGCAGACCGGCGTCACCGCGGCATCGGGACGCAGGCGCAGGTCCGTGCGGAAGACATAGCCCTGGTCGGTATTGTCCGACAGCGTGGCCGCGGCCCGGCGCGTCGCCCGGATCAGCGCCGCCCGCGCCTCGAACTGGTCGTCGCGGGCATAGGCCGCGTCGTCGTAAAGCACGATCAGGTCGATATCCGAGGAGTAATTCAACTCTCCCGCACCCATCTTGCCCATCGCAAGCGCGGTGATCCCGCCGGCATCGCTATCGGTCGGCGGCAGCTTGCCCCGCGCGACCTCGTCCGCGACATGGACCCGCAGGGCAAGATCGGTCGCACGCCCGGCAAGGTCGGTCAGCGCGCCGGTCACCTTTTCCAGCGGCCAGACGCCAGCAAGGTCGGCCAGCGCGGTCCACAGGGCCACCCGCCGCTTGGCCCGGCGCAGCGCCGGCCCCAATTCCGCGGCAGTCAGAGACTGGAAGCCAGCCGTTTCATCAGCCACCAGGTCGCGGTCCAGCGCGTCGGGATCTGCCAGCCGCGCGGACAGCCAGCCCGCCTCGATCTGCATCAACCCGGACAGATAGGGGCTGCATCCCGCGGCCCCCATGATCAGCTTTTCAAGGCCGTCGGGGATCGGGCCAAGCGTGTGCAGGGCGGCTTCGGCGCGGGCCATGTCGGCCGGAATCGGAAGGCGGGTGATGCGTGCGGCAAATGTCATTCGGAAAGCCTATCCGCCGCCCCGGCAACGTCAATCGCCCATGCCACGCGATTGCAACCTTGCCATGCGGTTTCCGTGCTTGGCCTTGGCCGCAACTGTTGTTAGGCTTTGCTCCACCGCAATTCCAGTCAAACCAGTTGGCCGTTCTTTGCCGATGCGCGCATCTTTGATCAGGCTCCGATCATTCCCGGGGAGTGGCAGCGGCGGACCAGCCGGGGCAGGCCACGACTGATGCGGCATACTGTCCCCCATGCCCCGCAATTCTATGTCACGGCGCCGCAGCCTTGCCCCTATCTGCATGGCCGTGCCGAGCGCAAGCTGTTCACCGCCCTGACCGGGGATTCGGCGAATGAGCTGAACAACGCGCTGTCGCGGCAGGGCTTCCGTCGGTCGCAGAACGTGCTGTACCGACCCAGTTGCGAAAGCTGCGTGGCCTGCATGTCCGCCCGCATCCGGGTCGCCGAATTCACGCCATCGCGGTCGCAGCGTAGGATCCAGCGCAAGAATGCCGGGTTGCGGCGGCTGGCCACAAGCGCCTGGGCGACCGAGGAACAGTATGAGCTGTTCCGCAGGTATCTGGACGAACGCCACGCCGATGGTGGCATGGCGGACATGGACATCTTCGAATTCGCCGCGATGATCGAAGAAACCCCGGTCCGCACGCGCGTCATCGAATATCGATTGACCGAGCCGGGCTGCCGCCCTTCGCAGGATGACCAGCTTGTCGCGGTCTGCCTGACCGACGTGCTGGATGACGGGCTGAGCCTTGTCTACAGCTTCTACGACCCCGCCTTCGAAGCATCGAGCCTTGGCACGCACGTGATCCTGGACCATGTGGACCTGGCGCGAAGCGCAGGGCTGCCCTTCATCTATCTGGGCTACTGGGTGCCGGGCAGCCGGAAGATGGAATACAAGTCCCGCTTTTCCGCGCTGGAGATCTACAAGGGCGGAGTATGGCAGCCGATCGGGGATCCCCAGCAGCACAATTCCGACATCCACCCCCTATCGATTGATCCCATCGTCGAACAGGTTGCGCGGATCACCTTGCCACAAAGGCCAAGGTAATTACCCATTTCGAGCGTTTATTGAAATATAATTTCAATAAATCGTCGATCGGGGTCATTTTCTTGGACAATCGGCATTGACCCGGTTCGTCTTGCCCCATAGTTTCCGGCGGCGCGGCGCGCGGGTTTTCCCGTGACAGCCCGCATTTATGACAAATCAAGGAGAATGGGCATGTCCCGAACCATGACGGGTGCAAGGATGGTTATCGAAGCTCTGCGCGATCAGGGCGTCGACACCGTATTCGGCTATCCGGGTGGCGCGGTACTACCCATTTACGACGAGATTTTTCAGCAGAACGACATCAAGCACGTCCTGGTCCGCCACGAACAGGGCGCGGTCCACATGGCCGAAGGTTATGCGCGTTCGACCGGCAAGCCCGGCGTCGTTCTGGTGACCTCGGGCCCCGGCGCAACGAATGCCGTCACCGGCCTGACCGATGCGCTGCTGGATTCGATTCCGGTGGTCGTTCTGTCGGGCCAGGTTCCGACCTTCCTGATCGGCACCGATGGTTTTCAGGAGGCCGATACCGTCGGCATCACCCGCCCCTGCACCAAGCACAACTGGCTGGTGCGCGACACGGATGATCTGGCCAAGACGATCCACAAGGCGTTCCATGTCGCGACCTCGGGCCGTCCCGGCCCGGTGCTGGTCGACATCCCCAAGGACGTCCAGTTTGCGACCGGCGAATATGTCGGCCCGAAACAGATCGAGACGCCCAGCTATCAGCCCGTGAAAAAGGGCGACCTGGACGCGATCACCCGTCTGGTCGAGCTGATGGAAAAGGCCGAACGCCCGATCCTGTATACCGGCGGCGGTGTCATCAACTCGGGCCCCGGCGCGGCACAATTGCTGCGCGAACTGGCGGATGCGACCGGTTTCCCGATCACCTCGACCCTGATGGGTCTGGGGGCCTATCCGGCTTCGGGCAAGAACTGGATCGGCATGCTGGGCATGCACGGCCTGTATGAAGCCAACATGGCCATGCATGACTGCGACCTGATGATCGCCGTCGGCTCTCGCTTCGACGACCGCATCACCGGCCGGGTTAAGGATTTCAGCCCCGGCTCGGTCAAGGTGCAGATCGACATCGACCCCAGCTCGATCAACAAGGTCATCCATGTCGACCTGCCGATCGTCGGCGATGTCGGCCATGTGCTGGAAGACATGCTGAAGATCTGGAAGGCGCGTGGCCGCAAGACTAATGCCGAAGGCGTTCGCCAGTGGTGGACCCAGATCGAGCAATGGAAGGCCGTGAAATGCCTGACCTATCGCAACTCGGACAAGGTCATCAAACCCCAGCACGCGCTGGAGCGTTTGCAGGCGCTGACCGCGCATCGCAAGGATCGCTACATCACGACCGAAGTCGGCCAGCACCAGATGTGGGCCGCGCAGTTCCTGCATTTCGAGGATCCGAACCGCTGGATGACCTCGGGCGGGCTGGGCACGATGGGCTATGGCCTGCCAGCCTCGATCGGGGTGCAGGTCGCCCACCCCGAGGCGCTGGTCGTCAACGTCGCGGGCGAGGCGAGCTGGCTGATGAACATGCAGGAAATGGGCACGGCGGTTCAGTTCCGCGCGCCGGTCAAGCAGTTCATCCTGAACAACGAACGTCTGGGCATGGTTCGCCAGTGGCAGCAACTGCTGCATGGCGAACGCTATAGCCAGAGCTGGTCGGAAAGCCTGCCCGATTTCGTCAAGCTGGCCGAGGCCTTTGGCTGCAAGGGCCGCTTGGTCAGCGACCCCGCGGATCTGGACGACGCAATTCAGGAAATGCTGGATTACGACGGGCCCTTCATCCTCGACGTGATGGTCGAGAAGCATGAAAACTGCTTCCCGATGATCCCCTCGGGCAAGCCGCATAACGAGATGATCCTGGGCGAGGCTTCGACCGAGGACGCCATCACGGGTGCCGGCGGCGCGCTGGTCTGAGCAACAGGAAAACGAACATGTCGGCACTGAAAATCGAAAAAGGCGCATCCAGCCATTCCGCCTATGACCTGCGCGACCCGAATGCCCAGGTGATCGAAAGCCACACCCTTGCGGTGCTGGTCGACAACGAGGCGGGCGTTCTGGCCCGTGTCATCGGCCTGTTCTCCGGGCGTGGCTTCAATATCGACAGCCTGACCGTGGCCGAGGTGGACCATCTGGGCCACCGTTCGCGCATCACCATCGTGACGCGCGGCACGACCGCGGTGATCGAGCAGATCAAGGCACAGCTTGGCCGGATCGTGCCCGTGCACGAAGTCCACGACCTGACGGTCGAGGGCCCCAGCGTCGAACGCGAACTGGGACTGTTCAAGGTGTCGGGCAAGGGAGAGCGCCGCGTCGAGGCCCTGCGCATCGCCGAGATCTTCCGGGCGAACGTGGTCGATTCAACGCTGGAAAGCTTTGTGTTCGAAATCACCGGCGCGCCTGAAAAGCTGGACGCCTTTGCCGAACTGATGCGGCCCCTGGGTCTGTCCGACCTGGCCCGCACGGGCGTCGCCGCGCTGGCGCGCGGCGTCTGATGCTTCAGCCGGCGGCCGCGACCTTGCGGGGTTGCGGCTCCGGCCCCCGGATCTTGTCATTCGAGATCACGCGCAGAACGGGCTGGGCGGTTGCGCCCTGCCCGGCCTCGCGCAGCAGATGGGACAGGTCCGACCGGCGATAGCCCGACACGACCTCGACCCGGCGGGCGTGACGCAACTCGCCCTCGGTTTCGTAATCCAGTTCGACCAGGTCACCGGATTCCGGCCAATCCCCCTTGCTGGTCAGGTTTGCACGCCCCTGAAGATAGGCAAGGGCCGCGTGGTCTTCGCACCAGATGATGGCCTTCTCCCTTGGCGCGCTGCTCCAAAGCACAACTCCGATCATGATTTCCATCCCCCAGGAAACTCTGTGCCCGGCTTGATGCGGGCCACGGTTGTTATGGAGGGAAACTATCGGCGAACTCTTGCCGACGGAAGTTTTATGTTCAACGAGGGGTTGTAATCCTTAACGGCGCGCACACAGCCGTTCCACGCTTCAGCAAGCGAAACGCGATTTCCTGCAATTTCCTGAATAATCAGAGCAAATTGGCTAAGATAGCCGTCTCGGACTGCAGCATCCGGGTCACAGCTGGGATTTATCTTACTCGCCCTGCGCGATAGTCGCCGACCGCGCGAGCCACCTGCGCCATACGCGCGGCATTGGATGGGTGCGAGCCCAGGATCTTGTCGCCCGGATCGGGAATTCGGGCAAAGAACTGCGCGCCATGCGCCGGATCGAAGCCCGCGTTCAAAGCGATGATCGCGCCTAGATAGTCTGCCTCAAGCTCCCAGTCCTTGGAGTAGTAGCGCGAGCCGAATTGCGCGCCCATCTGCTGGGCGCTTTCGATCGCTTCGGGATTGCCGCCATAGGCGCTGGCAAGGCCGCCCAGGATCACCGCCCCCATCGAGGCGGCGCTGGACTTGCGGTCGATATGGCCAAGAATGTGATGGCTGGCTTCGTGCCCGACGACAAAGGCAAGCTCGTCCGCGTTTCGCGCTTCGCCGATGAGCGACAAGGTGAAACCGATGATCGGGCGGCCGCGATTGTCGACGGTCTGGAAGGCGTTCGGCTCCAGCCCCGGACGGTCATCGACCACGAACTGGAAATCGCAGTTGATCGGCTGGCTGCGGCGCTGGACGCATTCGCGCTCAACGGCCGGTTCCATCCGGCTGAGAACGTCGATGAACGCCCTTGCCGAGGCCCGGGCACCCCGCGGCGTATCCGGAGACGGCGTGATCGGCCCGTGGGGCGGCACAGCAGGGGACTGGGGCACCGAGATGGGCTGCGCGACGCAGCCAGCCAGGGCCAGTACCGAAATTGCCGCTGCCTTCCAGGCCTTGAGCATGTGCATTCTCCTTGCCGTCCGGTCAAAGCGCCGCACGTTCGCGCCACCATATCCGCGCAGTTCGGGCAGCGCCAACCCCCGCTCTTGCCCATGCGCGCGGTTCACGCGAAAGTTGGCTCGCAATTGTTTGGGAAAGCCCGCGATGTTCACCATCGAGCATGATTTTGACGCGACCGTCATCACCCTTGTCGACGAATTGCCGCAGGGCAGTCCGGTGGGCGCGCGCCCGCTGAACGAGGATGTCGTGATCCAAAGCTTCGACGACCGTGTGGTCATCGAGCAGTTCGATCCCGACACCGGCGAACTTGCGCAGGTGGTCCTGACCATCGAGCAACTGGAGGAACTGCGCGCCGCGCTGAACCTGCCCGAGGGGAACTATCGGCTGGAACGGCGGCCGAAGCGCCCCTAGTCGACCCGGAACAGTTTGTCGCGTGAGGTCGCTCCGCGCACCAGCACGAGGCGGCTGCGCGCGATGCCCAGGGCCTTGGCCAGCAGCTTGACCACCGCGGTATTGGCCTTGCCATCCTCGGGGACCACGGTGACATAGACGCGGATCGCCCTGTCCTCGACGATCACGGCATTGCGCGAGGCGCGCGGGGTGACGCGGACGGCGATTTCCGCTCCGGGTTGCGCGAGATGGCTGAGATCGGTCATGGTTCCCGTGAAATCGGCTTCCGGGAAGGAAATCAATGGCGACGGGCTTTTTCCACGACGAATTGACGCTGTGGCATGGCGGTGGCGACTATGCGCTGACGCTGCCGGTTGGTGGGCTGGTCCAGCCCGGCGCGGGCCTGCCCGAAAGCCCTGAAAGCAAGCGGCGGCTGGTGAACCTGATGCAGGTGACCGGGTTGATGCGTGGGCTTGACCTGCGCTCGGCCCCGCCCGCGCTGCGCGAAGATCTGCTGCGGGTGCATCCGGCCAGCTATCTTGACCGCTTCAAGGCGCTGTCTGACGACAAGGGGGGCGAAATCGGCCACCATGCGCCATTCCTGAAGGGTGGCTTTGAAATCGCGGCGCTGTCGGCGGGGCTTGCGAAGGCCGCCGTCGACGCCGTGCTCAGGGGCGAGCTGACCACCGCCTATGCCCTGTCGCGACCGCCGGGGCATCATTGCCTGCCCGACGATCCGAACGGCTTCTGCCTGCTGGCGAACATCGCCGTCGCCATCCATGCCGCGCGGGCGGCGGGACTTGCGCATCGCTTCGCGGTCGTCGACTGGGACGTGCATCATGGCAACGGAACCGAGGCCATTTTCCTTGACGACCCCGATGTGCTGACCGTCTCGATCCATCAGGAGCGCAACTATCCGCTGGATACCGGCGGGGTCGAGGTCAGGGGTACTGCGGGCAGCAATGCCAACATTCCCCTGCCTCCCGGCTGTGGGCACGAAACCTACCTTCAGGCGATGGACCGTGTCGTGCTGCCACTTCTGCGCCGGCATCGCCCCGAGATCATCATCGTCGCCTGCGGCTATGATGCGGCGGCGCTGGACCCCTTGGGCCGGATGCTGCTGTCGGCTGAAAGCTTCCGCGCCATGACCGAACGGATGCAGCAAGCAGCCGCCGAGCTTTGTGCGAACCGGCTGGTGCTGGTCCACGAGGGCGGCTATTCCGAAGCCTATGTGCCGTTCTGCGGTCATGCCGCGATCGCGCAGCTTGCCGGTTCCGACATAACCGCACCGGACCCGCTGGCCGGGGTGATCGCGGCGCGACAGCCCGGTGCCCGCTGGCTCAACCACATCTCGGATCATCTGGCCGAGATTGCAGATTTTTTCGAGGTCTGAAGTGCAACATACCGATCCCGCCACGCTTTCCTTCCTTCGCAATCGCCGCTCGCATCCGCCAAAATTGCTGAGCGGACCGCCGCCCTCGCGCCAGGAGTTGATGGACCTGCTGGAGCTGGCGGCGCGCGTGCCCGACCACGGCAAGCTGGAGCCATGGCGCTTCGTGGTGCTGGAGCGCGCGACGCTGGACCGACTGGCCCCGATCCTTGGCGAACAGGTGGCGGCGACCGGCGGGGACGCCGCGGCGGTCGAAAAGGCGCGCTCGGCCTTTGCATCCCCCGTCATCGTCGCAGTTGTCTCGTGCCCCGTTGACAGCCCCAAGATCCCGCAATGGGAACAGTTCCTGTCCGCCGGCGCGGTCTGTCTTGAGCTACTGAATGCGGCGCTTGCGGCGGGCTATGGCGCGGCCTGGCTGACGGGGCCGGCCACCGCCCCGGAATTTGCGCAGGCCCATCTGGGCATTGCCGAGGGTGAGCGCATCGTCGGCCTGATCCATATCGGCCAGCGTGGCACCGCGCCTTCGGACCGTCCCCGCCCGGACATCGCGGCCAAGACGGTCTTCCTGTGACGGTGCTGACCGCCCTGGCGCGGGCATGGGGCGACCTGCTTCGCCCGCGCATCTTCGGGGTGGTTACGCTTGGCGTGCTGCTGACGCTGGTCCTGTTCGTGCTGCTTCAGGCCGGCGCCTTCTGGGCGATCCGTGCCTTCGCGCCCGAGACGATGACCCTGCCCTGGATCGGACAGGTCACGCTTGGGCACGCGCTGTCATGGGGATCGCTGATCCTGTTCCCGATCATGTCGATCTTCCTGATGGCGCCGGTCACGGCGGGGTTCGCCGGCCTGTTCGCCGAACGCGTCGCCGATGCGGTCGAAGAGACGCATTATCCCGGCACCAAGGGCCTGCCCGTGGATTTCATGGAGGGGTTGCTGGAATCGCTTGCGGTCGTGGGCGCAGTCCTTGCGGTGGCCGTCGTCTCGCTGATCCTGACGCCGTTCCTCGGGCCGCTGGCCTCGATCCTGTTTTACCTGGGCAATGGCTGGCTGCTGGGAAGAGAGTTCTTCCAGATGGCGGCGCGCCGTCACCTGCATCCCGCGCAGGCGACCGCCCTGCGCAAAACCCGGACCGCGCAGACCACCACGCTTGGCGTGCTGATCGCGCTGCTGTTGACGGTGCCGTTCCTGAACGTGCTGGTGCCGGTGCTGGCGGCGGCGGGGTTCACCCACCTTTACCACCTGGGCCGGCGCTAGCTGGTCCAGGCCTCGATATCAGCGCGGGTGATGACGCCGCCCAGAATGATATAGGCCAGCACCGCCCAGATGACCCCGGCGATCACCGTTGCCAGCAGCATCTTCTTCTTCAGCTTGGGCTCATGGGGGGCGCCAGCCGGGGTGCCAGGGGTCACCTCCCCTGCTTCGGCCTGGCTTTGCTGGCCGATTGGCAGCAGGACGAACAGGACCAGAAACCACAGGATCGTGTAAAGGACGATGCCGCCAGTCAGGTTCATCAGATCTGCTCCAGTTCGATCAGGCAGCCATTGAAGTCCTTCGGATGCAGGAACAGCACCGGCTTGCCATGCGCCCCGATCTTTGGTTCGCCCGACCCCAGAACGCGCGCGCCCTCGGACTTCAGGCGATCGCGGGCGGCCAGAATATCCTCGACCTCGAAGCACATGTGGTGAATGCCGCCCGAGGGGTTCTTGTCCAGGAACCCCCGGATCGGGCTGTCGTCGCCAAGGGGATGCAACAGCTCGATCTTGGTGTTGGGCAATTCGATGAAGATGACCGTGACGCCGTGATCCGGCTCGTCCTGCGGGGCGCCGACCGATGCACCCAGCGTTCCGGCATATTGCGCGGCTGCTGCGGCCAGGTCCGGCACGGCAATGGCCACGTGGTTCAAACGTCCGATCATGCGCTCCTCCGTCTTTCCCGTTGTTCTAGGACGCCCGGCAGCGGTGGAAAAGCGAAAACCGGACCCGGCCGTTAACCGCTTCTTAGGGGAAAGGCGCGACCTTGGCCGCAGCAAGGCATTCTTTGAGGGGTTTCCACGATGACCGATGATCTGACGAATCTGCTGGATGACGCCCCCACCTGGCGGCTGAACCTGCCCCACCGCCCGCTGACCGGATTGACCGTGCTGGTGGTCGAGGATTCGCGCTATGCGTCCGAAGCGGTGCGCTTGCTGGCCTGCGTTCCGGCGCACGGATCCGGCGTGCCGACACGATCCGGGCGGCGCTGCGGCATCTGCAGACCTATCGTCCCGGTGTCATCATCGTCGACATGGGCCTGCCCGATGGGGACGGCGCGGACATGATCCGCACCATCGCGCGCGGGCTTCCGCGCGTTCCCGTCATCCTGGGCATTTCCGGGGATGAAGGGAACCGCGACGCCGCGATGCGGGCCGGGGCGGACGGCTTCATCGCCAAGCCCATCGAAAGCCTGGCGCAGTTTCAGCAGACCATCCTGGCGTCGTTGCCAGGGCAAGCCCGCCCCACCGGCCCGCGACTGGTGGCCGACGAGATGATCGTGCCCGACCATGCCACGCTGCGCGACGATCTGGCCCATGTGGTCGAGGTCCTGTCCGTCGCCGATGACGAAACCGCCATCGACTATATCGCGCGCTTTCTTGCAGGTGTGGCGCGGTCGGCGCATGACCGCCCGCTGGAAGATGCGGCAACTGCGCTTGCCCGCGACCATGCCCGCGGACAGGCGCTCGCGGGTGAACTCGCGCGCGTCAGCGGGATGGTGCAGGACCGGTTGGCCTCGGTTCAGGGGCTTTGACGCAAAGCCGCCGTCATCTCGGACAGGCGGCGCCGCTGGCTGCCATCGGGCGCGAAATTCTCGGGCGACAGCCATGCGTCAAAGGCCTCACGCACCGCGGGCCATTCACCGTCGATGATCGAGAACCAGGCGCTATCCCGGTTGCGGCCGCGCACCATCAGGTGCTGGCGGAACGTGCCCTCGTAAAGAAAGCCGTAACGGCGTGCGGCCACTATCGAGGGTTCGTTCAGCGCGTTGCATTTCCACTCGACCCGGCGATAGCCCGCCTCGAATGCCCAGCGGATCATCAGCATGATCGCCTCGGACGTGGCGGGTCCGCGCTGCAGCACGGGCGAGATCTGGATATTGCCGATCTCGATCACGCCATTCGGCCGGTCAAGCCGCATGAACGAGGCAAGCCCACCGACCTTTCCGGTCGCGTTGTCGCGCAGGGCGTAGAAACAGGGATCGGGCTTGCCCGCCACGCTTTCCTGCCACGCGCGATAGGCGGCAATATCCGGGAACGGGCCATAGCCCATATAGTCCCACAGCCAGTCATGACCGCGATTGGCTTCGTACAGATCCTCGGCGTGGCGCACGGGGTCCAGCGGCTCAAGCGTCACGAAGCGACCGGCAATGGTTTCGCCCGGCGCCGGGGGTTGGTGAAAGCCGGTAACGACGGGGCCAATCTTGCGTTCGGACATGCCTGCCTCGATCTGGAAAACTCAGGCGAGCATCCTCGGATCCTGGCCAAGGTCAAGGCCCGGAAAGATCGCGCGCTCCAGCGTCTCGCGTTCGGTACCAAACAGCCCGCGCATCGCCCAGGCGGCATAGGCACGAATATCGCGGGTGGGCATCAGGTCGCGGTCGGCGTAAAGATCGCCGTCGCGCAGGCCCGGCCAGTCGCCGAAGGCCTTGCCCCCCTGGATCGCGCCGCCCGCCATCAGCATCGCGCCGCCGGTGCCATGGTCGGTCCCGTTCGAGCCGTTCTCGCGCACGGTGCGGCCGAATTCGGTCATGGCTAGGACGGTGGTCGATCCCCAGTTCTGGCCCAGCCCGTCGCGCAGCGCCAGGATCGAGGCTGCCAGCTTGTCGAGGGCACGACCGATCACCGGCCCCTGGTTCGCGTGGCTGTCCCAGCCCCCGATCGAAAAGGCGGCGATGCGCGCGGCGCCGTTCAGGCGCGAGGCGGCAAAGGCGCCCAGTGCGGCCTCGTCCGCGGTCGGCCCCTTGCCGCGCGCGGTTTCTCCGGCCTCGGCGGAGATGCGAAAGGCATCGCGCGCCGCGTCTCGGAACATGGGATCGTCGTGATAGACATGGTCCAGCAGCATTTGCGCCTGCGGCGACAGGTCCAGCGAGGATTTGGGCGCCCAGCCCAGATGCGCGGCCTCTCCGGTCAGGATCTTCATCTGCTCCAGCCCGACGGCATAGGCGGTTTCGGCCGTGGTGCCGGGCATCGCCTGAAGCAGCCGGTTCAGCCAGCCGCCGATGCGCCAGTCCACCGGAAGGTCGTTGCCGGTTCCCGCCTCAAGCAGGTCCTGACCGTCGAAGTGACTGCGTTTGTCGCGATAGGGGGTCGAAACCGCATGGGCAAAGGCCAGCTCGCCCTTTTCCCACAGCGGCATCAGCGGACCAAGCCGGGGATGCAGGGCATAGAACCCGTCCAGGTCGAGCGCCCCATTGTCCGGCCCCGTCGAGATGTTCCGGCGCAGCTTCGCCAGCATCGGGTCGCCGTAAGGCTGGATCGCGTCCAGCCCGTCCATGGCCCCCCGCAGGATGATGACCACCAGCCGGTTGTCCGAAGGCAGCGCCGCGAAGGTCATCGAGGTCATCAGCGGATGCGCAGCAGCCGAGCAGCCGATCAAAGCGGCGGATTTCAGGAACAGACGCCGGTCCAGTTCGATCATCGCATCGCTCCTTATCGCCGGTTGAAGTCGTTCGAGGCCAGGACCAGCGCCACGCCCTCGGCCTGGCTTTCCGCCTTGGGCACTGCCCAGGCCAACTGATCCGAGCGGGTATCGCCCAAGGCGGTGTCCAGCAACTCGCGCGGGTCGGGCAACTGCGGCACCAGATTGCGCGGCGCGCGCATCGCCCACGAGATGCGTGCGGCCAGAAGCTGAGGCTCGATCCAGGCTTCCGGTCCCTCGGCCCAGCCGTCGGGTCCGGTCGGACGCAGCCAGGGCTGGCCCATCAGCATCATGTGGTTCGCAGTCAGACCGGGCAGATTCGGAAAGTCCAGGTGCCGCACCTGATCGCCAGTGACACCCAGCGCCCGAAACCCCGCCACCATCAGATCAAAGGGCTGGCGCACCTTGGCGCGAAGGCTGGCCATCGTCTCGGGATGGGTCAGCATCACGCGATAGACCTGCGGCAATTGCCCGTTCGTGTCGCGCCAGGTCGCGGCCATTGCATCGACCAGCTCGGGCGATGGGCTGTCCGAGACGAAATGCACGGCCAGCTTGCGCGACACGAATTGCGCGGTTTCGGGCCGGCGTGCGATGTCGCGAAAGGCGGCGCGGATGTCACGCAGCTCGCCCGGCCCCTTCCCGCCATAGGACTTGCCCAGCACGGTCTCGGCCCCTGGTTCGGCGATCTGCGGACGATAGGAGAAGCCGTCTTTCGCGGAATAGCTCAACCCGGTCATCAGCTCGGCCAGCTCGCGCACGTCACGCTGGGTATAGGGCGCGCCCACGCCCAGCGAATGCAGCTCCATCGCTTCGCGCGCCAGGTTCTCGTTCAGGCCAAAGGCCTTTTCGGCGCGGCGCCGCGCCATTTGCGAGTTCGGCCCGCGGCTGGTGTTCTGGTTCAGATAGACCAGCATCATCGGGTGGGTATCGGCGGCGAAGAACAGATCCTCGAAACGGCCATTGATATGCGGCCGGATCGCCTCGTCGTGAAAGGCCATCGCCAGCGCGTTCGTCTGCACGCCATCGGGCCGGACCGTGAAATGGTCAGACCAGAACTGCGCCAGCCTTTCGCCGAATCCGGTCGGATCCTCGACCGCGCGGGCCAGCCGACGCTGCAGGTCGCGCACGGTCAGGCGGCTGTTTTCGACGTTATAGGCCTGGAACTCTTCTTTCGCGGCTTCGCCGCTGTCGCGCGCCTTGCGCAGCTCGTTCAGGCGCAAGGCCCGCTTCTGCGCCTGCGCTGTCGAGACCGCTTCAGCGCCCGTCCGCGTGCTGGCCGCGATGCCCTGAAGCAGCGCCTCGGGGCTTGGGGGCGGCGGCGTCAGCGGCGACAGGCCATAGCCAAGCCGGATCGCCGCAGCCTGAGGAGAATCGAATACCATGCGAGAACCTGCAACCCGGGAAGAAATGTCCCGGCGCAGTTTATCTCATGCCCGGCGGGCAAGGTCAGCACACGCTTTCGACAGCAGGCGGCGCGGCCGCGGAGTCTTGCCGAGGGTTTGCGCCCCCGGCAAGCACATGGTCAGGCCGCGATCATTCGCGCGGCAGCGCACGCAGGCGCAGTTCGCGCATCTGCTCGTTCGTGGGCTCGCTCGGCGCGCCCATCATCAGATCCTCGGCGCGCTGGTTCATCGGGAACATGATGACCTCGCGGATGTTCTGCTCATCCGCCAGCAGCATGACGATGCGGTCGATGCCGGCCGCGCAGCCACCGTGGGGCGGCGCGCCATAGCGGAAGGCCTTGACCATGCCGCCGAAACGCTTCTCGACCTCGTCATGGCCATAGCCGGCCAGTTCGAAGGCCTTGAACATGATTTCCGGCTTGTGGTTGCGGATCGCGCCCGAGATCAGCTCATAACCGTTGCAGGCCAGGTCATACTGATAGCCCTTGACCGTCAGAGGGTCGCCCGACAGCGCCTCCATCCCGCCCTGCGGCATCGAGAAGGGGTTGTGGCTGAAATCGATCCGGCCCTCGTCACCCTTTTCATACATCGGGAAGTCGACGATCCAGGCGAACCTGAACTGGTTTTCGTCGGTCAGGCCAAGTTCGCGACCGATTTCGTTGCGGGCGCGACCGGCGACAGCCTCGAAGTTCTCGGGCTTGCCGCCCAGGAAGAAGGCGGCATCGCCCTCGCCCAGACCCAGTTGCAGACGGATCGCCTCGGTCTTCTCGGCGCCCAGCGCCTTGGCGATCGGGCCGGCAGCCTCGGTCGAGCCATCCTCGGCCTTGCGCCAGAAGATATAGCCCATGCCCGGCAGACCCTGCGCTTGGGCAAACGCGTTCATGCGATCGGCGAATTTGCGGCTACCGCCGGTCGGGGCGGGAATGGCGCGAACCTCGGTCCCGTCCTGCTCCAGCAGTTTCGCGAAGATCGCAAAGCCCGAGTCGCGGAAATGGTCGCTGACGATCTGCATCTCGATCGGATTGCGCAGGTCGGGCTTGTCGCTGCCGTATTTCAGCATCGACTCGGCATAGGGGATGCGCGGCCATTCTGCATCGACCGGACGGCCCTTGCCGAATTCCTCGAACAGGCCCTGAATGACCGGCTGGATCGCTGCGAACACGTCCTCCTGCTCGACAAAGGACATTTCCAGGTCAAGCTGGTAGAAATCGGTGGGCGAGCGGTCGGCGCGCGGGTCTTCGTCACGGAAGCAGGGCGCGATCTGGAAATACTTGTCGAAGCCAGCGACCATGATCAGCTGCTTGAACTGCTGCGGCGCCTGCGGCAACGCGTAGAATTTGCCCGGATGCAGGCGCGACGGCACCAGGAAGTCGCGCGCGCCCTCGGGGCTGGAGGCGGTGATGATCGGGGTCTGGAATTCGGTAAAGCCCTGATCCCACATGCGGTTGCGGATCGAGCGGATCACCTTGGACCGCAGCATGATGTTCTGGTGCAGGCTGTCGCGGCGCAGGTCGAGGAAGCGATAGGCAAGCCGCGTTTCCTCGGGGTAGTCCTGCTCGCCGAAAACCGGCAGCGGCAGGTCATCGGACGGGCCAAGCACCTCGGTCGCGGTGGCATAGACCTCGATCTCGCCAGTCGGCAGCTTGGGGTTGATCAGGCTGGCATCGCGCAGCTTCACGCGCCCGTCGATGCGGATCACCGTCTCGGCCCGCAGCTTTTCCAGCGCGGCAAAGGCCGGGCTGTCGCTGTCGGCGATCACCTGGGTGATGCCGTAATGGTCGCGCAGGTCGATGAAAAGCACGCCGCCATGATCACGGACCCGATGGACCCAGCCCGACAGTCGGATTTCGGAACCGGCATTGGCGGCGGTCAGCTCGCCGCAGGTGTGGCTGCGATAGACGCTCATCATCTTTTCCCCTTGGTATCAGCGCACGCATGAACCGCTTGTGCCGGGGGAAGTCAAGCTTTCAGAAGGGCCGGACCACGTTGCCGGAATAGAAATAGGTGCCCATCCCCACGGCAAAGAGCACGTTCCCCGCCACCGCATGCAGCAGCCAGGCCGAGGGGAAGCCGTGGCGCAGATAGGCGCGGGCAAAGAACCATCCGCCGATGAAGGTCAGGATCGCGACCACCCAGGACCAGTACATCAGATGGGCAAAGGAAAAGATCGCCGCGTTCAGCGCGATTGCCGGATGCCCCTGCGGCAGCAGCGGGGCATAACGGTGGAAGAACAGCGGGCGAAAGATCAGTTCCTGCGGCAGCGCGGACAGAATCGGATAGAAGGTCCAGACCACCAGCAGGAATTCGGGGCGGTTGCGCACCATGTTGAACAGCGCGCCAGGATGGAACCACCACAGCAGCGCGACCCCGATGACAAAGCTGGCGACGGCCATTCCCAGAAGCTCGCGCCAGGGCAAGGCCCTCCAGCCCCGCACCAGACCCCGCCACGCGAACCCGCCGGTCAGCCACAGAAGCCCAAGCCCGATGATGCTGAAGACGGCAAGCGCCCGGAACAGCATGTGGCCGGGCATGAACAGCGCGATGCCCAAGGGCGCCCCGATATAGAGCGCCCCGAACTCGGCCCAAAGCAGGCGCCGGCTTACTGAAGTCGCCTGCTCAGCCATAGACGCCATTGCTTGGCCCCGCCCGCGAAGACGTTCAGGTCCACGTTGCCCTGTACGCCGGGCACGATGCCGGTGCCGGTATATTGCCAGAAGCTGTAGGGTTGGCCCGGATAGACGATACGGGGATGGCCCGCGACCGAGCGCAGCCAGAACTCCTCGGGCCAGCTGCCCAGGTTGTTGTCCCGGTAGAAGTCGACCGTGGTATAGATAATCGGCCGTTGGCCATAATGGCGATGCAAGATGTCCTTGAAGATCTTGGCCTCGCGCAGCACCTCGTCGCTGGGCGGACGGCGGGGGCAGGTCTTGGACGCGGTCCATTCCAGGTCGATGACCGGCGGCATCGCTCCGCGTTCACGTGGAACATTGGCGATGAACCACGCCGCCTGCTGCGCGCCCGAGCGGCAGAAGTAGAAATAGTGATAGGCGCCGCGCGGAATGCGCGCCTGCCCGGCTTCGTACCAATAGCGGCGGAAGTTCGGGTCTGCATGATCAGCGCCCTCGGTCGCCTTGATGAAGGCGAAGCTGACCCCGGATCCGCGCACCCTGCCCCAGTCGATGTTGCCCTGATAGCGCGAGATGTCGATGCCGTGGACCGGGTGGTCATAGGGATGACCACCGACCCAGGCATGGGGTTGGGAATCGCCGAATTGCGGCCCCGCCCCGTAACCCACGGTCACCGCCGACGGTCCCCTGCGGCCACCGCCGCAGGCCGCGAGACTGACCAGTAAAACCACGCACAGGAACTTGCCCAGAATATTCATCACTGCCCTCTGTCCTTTGCCCGTCTTGCCGGAGCTTTGGACCTTTATCGCAAAGGCACAGAGTTCTGTCACGATGCCGTGACAGTCACGATCATGTCAGTCGATCTCGCTTGGAGTGTTGCAGGCAGGACCCAGCGCACGGCATCGGCGGAATACGGCCTCTCCCTGTCGTGCAGCGGTGCCTCCGGTCCATGGCTGAGACCTGCGAAGACAACCCGCCTTGCGACCGGGCTCAGGCGGCTTCTATCAGGAAATCTACCAGCAACCGGGCCAACAGATCGGGGGCCTCAAGCGGGATCATGTGGCCAGTGGGCAGGATTTCCAGCCGCGCGCCGGGAATGGCCTGCGCCATTTCCACCGATTCCTCGACGCTGCGCAGGCGGTCGCGGTCCCCGGCCACCACCAGCGTCGGGCAACGGATCGACGCCAGCTGGTCAAGGTCGCCCTCGCGGCGAAACATGGCCTGGCGGCGAAAGGTCTCGCCTCCCAGCCGCAGGCTCATGTCGTGAATGCGCGAGATCAGGGTGGAATCGCCCTCGTGTTCGGGCGCAAGGGACTGCGCGATGGAACGGCGCGAGACGCCCCGAAACACGGCGGCGTTTGCCCCCAACGCGACCGCGCGCCGACGCTCCTGCAACTCACTGTCACTTCGCGACGAGGTCGCGATCAGGACCAGGCGCGAGACACGCTCGGGCGCGATCCGTGCCATTTCGCGCGCGACATAGCCGCCCATGGAAAAGCCGATCAGCGCGAAACGGGCGGGCGCGGCGTCCAGCGTGTCCCGGGCCATTTCGGCAATCGTGGTCGCCCGGGCCGGATCGGCATGGGTCAGCGGTCCGAACCGCTGCAGCGCCGGGGCGATATCGGTCCAAAGATCGCGGTCCAGCATAAAGCCGGGAACAAGCGTCAGGGCCATTGTCCCTCTCTGTCCTTGGCTTATCCGCGTCAGTTCGCGTCGGGAATCAGCTTGCCGGGATTCATGATTCCTTCGGGATCCAGCGCCTGCTTGATCGCCGCCATCACCGCGACCCCCTCTCCATGTTGGGCGCGCATCAGCGGGCGCTTGCCAACCCCGACGCCATGTTCACCGGTGATGGTGCCGCCGACGGCCAGCGCGCGTTCCGCCATGCGGGTCGCGACTCGTTTCGCGGCGGCAAGCTCTGCCGCATCCCCCGGCATGATCAGAAGCTGCGAATGGAAATTGCCGTCGCCGACATGACCGACCATCGGGCCAATCAGCCCCTCGGCCCGGATATCGGCGGCGGCGGCGGCCACGGCCTCGGCCAGATGCGACATCGGCACGCAGACATCGGTCACGACCGCCGTCGCGCCCGGACGCAGCGCAAGGCAGGCGCGATAGGCGCCGTGGCGCATCTTCCACAGGGCCGCGCGATCCTCGGGCGTGGTTGCCCAGTCAAAGCCCTGCCCGCCGAATTCGGCCGCAAGCTCGCCGAACTTCTGGGCGTCCTCCTTGACCGTCGCGGGCGAGCCGTGGAACTCGACCATCAGGTGGGGGCCTTCGTGCAGATGCGTGCCCGCATATTGGTTGAAGGCGCGCGCGGCATCACCATCGACGAATTCGATCCGCGCCATCGGAATTCCCGACTGGATGGTCGCGGTCACGCATTCGACCGCCTCCTCCAGCGTGCCAAAGGCGCAGACGGCCGCGGCCATTTCCTCGGGCTGGCCGTGCAGGCGCAGGGTCAGTTCGGTGATGATGCCCAGCGTGCCTTCCGATCCGACGAACAGCGCGGTCAGATCATAGCCCGCGCTGGACTTCGCCGCCCGCGTCCCGGTGCGGATGACACGCCCGTCGGCGAGAACGACCTCAAGCGCCAGGACGTTGTCGCGCATGGTGCCATAGCGCACGGCTGTGGTGCCGCTGGCACGGGTCGCCGCCATGCCGCCCAGGCTGGCATTGGCACCGGGATCAACCGGGAAGAACAGGCCTGTCGCGCGCAATTCGGTGTTCAGCGCCTCGCGCGTGACGCCAGGCTGGACGCTGGCCTGCAGGTCGCCGGCACGCACCTCGATCACGCGGTCCATCTTCATCAGGTCGATGACGATGCCGCCATGAATGGCCAGCGCATGCCCCTCAAGCGACGTGCCGGTACCCCAGCCGATCACCGGAATGCGGTGCTGATGGCAGATGCGCATGACGGCCGCGACCTCGTCGGTCGAAAGGGGCCAGACGACCGCGTCAGGCGGCGGGGCGCGGTGAAAGGTTTCGGATACGCCATGCAAATCGCGATCGGCCTGCGACTGGGAAAAGCGCGCGCCCAGAAGCTGGCTGAGCGCCTCGGCGGCCTGAACGGGTATCGGCATGGTGTCCCTCCTGATTGCAGGCCGGTCATAATCCCGCGCGTGCCCCAAGGACAAGCGGGCCATGCGCATCCCCGGCAGGGAAAGAGGAGTCAGGCGCGCGCGCCACCGAAAATCCCCCTGACCGCGCCGATCACGGGCGAGATCACATGCTGGACCAGCGGAATCAGGATAAAGCCCAGCACCAGACCGAATATCCCGTCCAGAAACGCCGTCGTGGCCCAGCCGGCAGCCCCCGCGACCTGCGGCAAGGCCTGTGCCGCGGCCTCGGACCGCTCGCGCACCCATTGATAGGGCTGGTGCATTCCCAGTTCGTGCAGCCCGTGGACCACGATCTGCCCGCCGACCCAGATCATCGCGGCGGTGCCGACCACGGTCAGCACCTTCATGAAACCCGGCATGAAGCGGACAAGCCCGCGCCCGAAGCCTGCCAGCGCCCCACCCCGTTCGACCAGGTGCAGGCCGAAATCGTCGGCCTTCACGATGATCGCGACAAAGCCATAGACCGCCACCGTGATCCCGACGGCGACGATGGCCAGGATCAGCGCCTCTTTCCAGATCGGGTCGCCATCGGGGATCGCGGCCAGCGCGATGGTCATGATCTCGGCCGACAGGATGAAATCGGTCTTGATCGCGCCCTTGACGCGCTCTTCCTCAAGCCCGGCAGCGCCATCCTCGGTCGTCTGCAACTGCGGCTCGTTCACCTTGTGATGGCCAAGGGCATGCATGACCTTCTCGGCACCTTCGAAGCAAAGATAGCTGCCCCCCAGCATCAGAAGCGGGGTGATCGCCCAGTCGGCAAAGGCAGACAGCAGCAGCGCCACCGGCAGCAGGATCACAAGCTTGTTGATCAGCGATCCTCGCGCGATGCGCAGGACGATCGGCACCTCGCGCGAGGCGGAAAAGCCGTGGACGTATTTCGGTGTCACCGCCGCATCGTCGATGACCGCACCCGCGGCCTTGGCGCCCGCCTTGGCCGCCTGCCCCGCCACGTCGTCGACGGAAGACGCCGCAATCTTGGCGATTCCCGCCACATCATCCAGCAGCGCCAGCAAACCGCTCATCCGTCATCCTTTTCGCCTGCGGCCGTTCACGGCCCTGTGATGCCCTTGTGCGAAACGAACGCAGGGCGCGCAAGTGCGGTTCGCCGCGCCGCGCATTTTCCCGAAGGTCAGGACCGGCGCAGCGGAGCCATGGCGAACATCGGCCCGGTCGCCTGACCGGTCGGAGAGCCGCCTGCCGGCTCCTCGGACAGCGCGATGCGCACGCCCTCGACCATATCGATCCCTTCGGGCAGGCTTGTGCGCATCGGCCCCTTGCGCGCCACCAGCCCCAGCGAGACCGGGGCCGAGCCGTCCGGGCTGATCCACCAGACCTGCCAGTCTCGCCCCTCGGGCACGGTGCCATCCATCAGCATTACCTCGACCTCGCGCCCGTCCACGCGGGCATCGACGCGCATGGTCGCATCGGACGAGGCCAGCGCGGCCTGATAGCTGGGCAGCTCCGGCCCCCGCAGCACGGGCAGCGCCAGCATCACCACCAGCGCCACGGCCGCGACTGCGCCCGCGGCCGCGGAAATCAGCGGCAGCGGGCGCTGCCACCAGCGGATGCGGCTGTCGATCATATGGCTCAGCGGCGCAGAGATATGACCCAGATCCTCGCGGATGCGCTGACGCGCGCGCACCGGGGGCATGACCGGGGTCAGTTCCTCGGCAAGCACCGCCAGCCGTTCCTGCCAGTCGCGGACGCGCTGGGCGAATGCGGGATCGGCGGCAAGGCGCGCCACGGCCTGCTGCGCGTCGTCCGGGGCAGCCAGGCCAAGGGCGATCTCGGCGGCCAGGATATCGTCCTGCTGCTCGGGGGTCAGGTCCGGTTCGTGGCCGGGATCCGGGGGCGTATCCTCGCTCATCTGTTCACGCATTCCTTCAGCCGCAGCAGGCCCCGGCGCAACCAGCTTCGCAGGGTGTTCAGCGGCACGCCCTGGCGCTCGGCCAGGTCGGCATAGGTCAGCCCCTCAAGATAGACGGCGCGGACAACACCTGCCTGGCCGGGCTCCAGCTCGTCCAGGCAGGCGGCCAGCAGGCTGTGCTGCTGCCCGCGGATCGCCGCCTGTTCCGGCGAAGCGCCCAAGGCCGGGATCGACGCGGCAGCCTCGGCCGGGGCAAAGGCGGGACGGGAATCGCGCGCCCGCAGCCGGTCGATGGCGCGGTTGCGGGCGATGGTGATCAGCCAGGTCATCGGCGACAACCCGTTCGCCGAATAGCGCGAGGCCCCGCGCCAGATGTTGAGATAGACTTCCTGAAGCGTCTCTTCCGCCTCGGGGCGGTCCTTCAGCAGCGACAGGCAGACCGCATGCAGCTTGGCCGAGGTCGCATCATAAAGCGCGTCGAAGGCCGACCGGTCGCCCTGTGCGACACGCATGATCAACCCTTCCAATGCGATCCGGCGCGCGTCGGTCAAGCGGGCGGGTCCTTCTTCCAGCAATTCGCGAAAGCTTAGAAACAGCGCGCCGGGCCGTCAATCAAGGCCACAGGCGAAGTTCCGCCCATGCGCGGGTGCTTGCACGTCCTGCCCGAATGCGCAATCAAGACGATGTTGCGACAAAAGGGCCCGAGTGATGCTGGACGTGAACGCCAAACCCACCGAAGAAATCGACCTGCGCGAGACGTTTGGTCTGAACAGCGAGATGAAGGTCAAGGGGTTTGCCGACCGAACCGATCGCGTGCCCGAGATCGACCCGACCTACAAATTCGATCCCGACACCACCATGGCGATTTTGGCGGGCTTTGCCTATAACCGCCGGGTGATGATCCAGGGCTATCACGGCACTGGAAAATCGACCCATATCGAACAGGTCGCGGCGCGCCTGAACTGGCCCTGCGTGCGGGTCAACCTGGACAGCCATGTTTCCCGGATCGACCTGATCGGCAAGGATGCGATCAAGCTGGTCGACGGCAAGCAGGTCACGGTCTTCCACGAAGGCATCCTGCCCTGGGCGCTGCGGAACCCGACCGCCATCGTCTTCGACGAATACGACGCGGGCCGTGCGGACGTGATGTTCGTGATCCAGCGCGTGCTGGAAGCCGACGGCAAGCTGACCCTGCTGGACCAGAACGAAGTCATCACGCCGAATCCGTATTTCCGCCTGTTCGCCACCGCCAACACCGTGGGCCTGGGCGACACGACCGGCCTTTACCACGGCACCCAGCAGATCAACCAGGGCCAGATGGACCGCTGGTCGCTGGTCTCGACCCTGAACTATCTCAGCCACGATGCCGAAACCGCGATCGTGCTGGCCAAGAACCCGACCTACAACACCGAAAAGGGCCGCAAGGTCATCAGCCAGATGGTGACGCTGGCCGACCTGACCCGCACCGCCTTCATGCAGGGCGACCTGTCCACGGTGATGTCGCCGCGCACGGTGATCACCTGGGCACAGAACGCGCGCATCTTCGGCGACAATGTCGGCTACGCCTTCCGCCTGACCTTCCTGAACAAATGCGACGAACTTGAGCGCCAGACCGTCGCCGAGTTCTACCAGCGTCTGTTCGACGAGGAACTGCCCGAAAGCGCGGCGGTCAAGGCGGGGTGATGGGCGCGGGGGTCCGGCACGCGCTGTTGACCGCGGCCAGTTTGTTGCTGGCCGATGGTCAAAGGTGCTGCCCGGGCCCGAAGGCGGGGCGCCGCCTCGGCTTCGGGGTCGGCCCAAACGGCTCGGAACCCCATGCCCACCAGACTCAACGGCTGACATCAGGCAGCATCGAACAGGTGCAAGGCATTTCCTGTCCTCGATCAAGAACGAACCCGCCTGCCCTCAAAACCGGGCGAGCACGCGAATTCATCCAGCTTCTCCTGCACGGCAAGGAAGCCTTGGGTTCCAGCAGGTGACACCATGAAAAAATCCGACAACCCCGCCGATCCGTTCAAGAAGGCCCTGACCGAGGCGACGCGCGCCATGGCCGAGGAGCATGAGCTGAACGTCACCTTCAGCGCCGACCCCTCAGGCGTCTCGGGCGACACCATGCGTCTGCCTCAGGTCAGCCGCCGCATGACGCGGGACGAGGTGCTGCTGGCGCGCGGCACGGCGGATGCGCTGGCGATGAAGCTGCGCCATCATGATGTGGCGACCCACGCGAAATATGCGCCCGCCGGTCCGATGGCTCGCGATCTTTACGAGGCGATGGAGACCGCGCGCTGCGAGGCTCTTGGCGCCCGCGACATGCCCGGCGCGCTGTCCAACATCGACGCCAAGCTGGGGCAGGAAGCCGACCGCAAGGGCTATGGCCAGATCAAGTCCCCCGCCGACGCGCCGCTTTCGGTCGCGGCGGGCTATCTGCTGCGCCAGATCGCGACCGGCCGCGCGCTGCCGCCCTCGGCCCAGCATGTGGCGGACCTGTGGCGCCCCTTTGTCGAGCAGCAGGCCGGCGGCGATCTTCACGATCTGTCCAGGGCGCTGGCCGACCAGGCCGGTTTCGCCCGCCTTGCGCGCAAGGTGATCGCGGATCTTGGCTATGGCGACCAGCTGGGCGAAGACCCGGACGAGCCGCAGGATGACGACGCCGAGGAGAACGCCGAGCAGGACGAGGAAGCCGGCGACAACCAGTCCCGCGACCAGAGCGAGGACGATGAGGCCGAGGCCGCGCCAGAGCGCAGCCAGGAACAGACCCAGGACGAGCGTCAGGCCCAGGTCAGCATGGACGACCAGTCCGACGAGGAAATGGCCGACGAAGCCGAGATGTCCGAGGCGGAAAGCCCGCCCGACATCCCTCCGCCCGTCAGCGAAGCCAGTCCCGACTATCGCGTCTATACCCAGATCTTCGACGAAGAGATCCGGGCCGAGGATCTGGCCGACCCGCAGGAACTAGAACGCCTGCGCGCCTATCTGGACAAGCAGCTTGAGCCCCTGCGCGGCGCGGTCAGCCGCCTTGCCAACAAGCTGCAACGCCGCCTGCAGGCGCAGCAGAACCGCAGCTGGGAATTCGACAAGGAAGAAGGCGTTCTGGACGCGGGTCGCCTTGCCCGCGTGGTCGCGAACCCGACCATGCCGCTGTCCTTCAAGATCGAAAAGGATACCGAGTTCCGCGATACCGTGGTGACGCTGCTCTTGGACAATTCCGGCTCGATGCGGGGGCGTCCGATCAGCATCGCGGCGATCTGCGCGGACGTTCTGGCACGCACGCTGGAACGGAGCCAGGTCAAAGTCGAGATCCTGGGCTTCACCACCCGCGCATGGAAGGGCGGCCAAAGCCGCGAACAATGGCTGGCCAACGGCCGTCCCGCCCATCCCGGTCGGCTGAACGATCTGCGCCACATCATCTACAAGGCCGCCGATGCGCCCTGGCGGCGCGTGCGCCCGAACCTTGGTCTGATGATGAAAGAGGGTTTGCTGAAAGAAAACATCGACGGCGAGGCGCTGGAATGGGCCCATCGTCGCCTGACCCGCCGCCCCGAGGCGCGGCGCATCCTGATGGTGATCTCGGACGGGGCGCCGGTCGATGACAGCACGCTGTCGGTGAACCCGGCGAATTTCCTGGAAAAGCACCTGCGCGACGTGATCGCCATGATCGAAAAGCGCCGTCAGGTGGAACTGCTGGCGATCGGCATCGGCCATGACGTCACCCGCTATTACCAGCGCGCGGTGACGATCACCGATGCCGAGCAGCTGGCGGGCGCCATCACCGAACAGCTTGCCGCCCTGTTTGAAGCCGATCCCAGAAAGCGGGCCCGCGTCCTTGGCATGAATGCGGCGCGTCGGGGCTAGTCCCCTCGCGCGCCGTGCCATGCGCTGTGATCGCTTGATTTGGCCTCGCGCCTCATGCGACCACTGCGACATCGGTGGAGGCGCGACGTGCTGCGAATAGGCTTCTTCATTCCGGAATTTCCGGGTCAGACCCATATCTTCCTGTGGCGTGAACGACAGGCGTTGGCGGAAATGGGGATCGAGGCGGATCTCGTCTCGACCCGGCCGCCGCCGCGCGCGGTTGCCTCGCATAGCTGGGCGGCCGAGGCGCAGCGCCAGACACGCTATCTGATGCCCGTGTCGACCGCCGGGCTGGCCTCGGCCGGGGTCGAGGCACTACGCGCACCCACGGGGCTGGCGCGCGGGGTCTCGGCGGCACTGGCGGCCGAAACGCGCGGGGGCGCCAAGCAGCGATTGCGTATGCTGGGCCTGCTGGCAATGGCCGCGCGGTTGAAGATGATCGCCCGAGAACGCGGCTGGGATCACGTCCATGTCCATTCCTGCGCCGACAGCGCCAATATCGCCATGCTGGCCCAGCGGCTGGGCGGGCCAAGCTACAGCCTGACGCTGCATGGCCCGACGCTGGAGGGTTATGGCCCGAACCAGCGCCAGAAATGGCGCCATGCCCGCTTTGCCACGATCATCTCTCGCCTGCTGGCCGGAGTTGCCACGCGCGAGATCGGTCCCGACCTGCCGGCGGTGGTCAATATCGCGCCGATGGGCGTGGACCTGTCCCAGATCCGCCGCAGCCATCCCTGGCATCCGCCCGCCCCCGGCAAGCCGCTGCGCCTGTTCAGCTGCGGTCGCCTGAATGCGATCAAGGGGCATGACCACCTGGTCGAGACGGTCGCCCTGCTTCGGGCCAGGGGCATCGACACTCATCTGGAAATCGCCGGAGAGGACGAGCAGGGCGGCAGCGGATATCATCGTGAATTGCAGGCCCTGATCGCCGCCAAGGGTCTTGGCGATGCGGTCAGGCTGCTGGGCGCGGTCAGCGAAGGCGCGGTCCGCGATGCGCTGGAACGCGCCCATGTCTTTGCCCTAGCCAGCCTGAACGAGGGTATCTCGGTCGCGATCATGGAGGCGATGGCGATGGAGATGCCGGTCGTCGTCACCGATGTCGGGGGGAACCACGAACTGATCACGTCGGGGCAGGACGGCATCCTGCTGCCGCCCGAACGCCCGGACCTGATGGCCGATGCCATTGCGGGGTTGCTGGCCGATCCCGAGACGGCGCAGCGCCTGGCCCATGCCTCGCGCGCGCGGGTGGCCGAGGCGTTCCATCATCGCCGCAGCGCCGAGGCCGTCGCCGACGGCCTGGCCCGCACCCTTCCGGGCGCAGAGCTTCGCCTGCGGCAGGCAAGAACCACCTGAGAACAAGAAAAAGAGGTGAACATGTTCCAGAGCTTCGACAGCCATTCGAATCCGACGCAGCATGTGCCGCGACTGGTCGCGCTGCGCGCCGAGCTGGCAAAACGCGAGCTTGACGGTTTCATCGTTCCACGCGCCGATGCCCATCAAAGCGAATATGTCGCCGCCCACGACGCCAGGCTGGCCTGGCTGACCGGCTTTTCCGGCAGCGCCGGGTTTGCCGTGGTGACGCAAGATCGTGCGGGCGTGTTCATCGACGGGCGCTATCGCGTGCAGGTGAAGTCCGAAATCGACCTGGGCCATTTCACCCCGGTTCACTGGCCGGAAATCAAGACGGCGGCCTGGCTGCGCGAAGCGCTGCCCGAGGGCGGACGCATCGGCTATGACCCCTGGTTGCATACCCGCCGCGAGATCAACGAGATCGAGCGGGGCCTGCTCGGGTCCGAAATCGGGCTGGTTCCTGTCGAGACGAACCCCGTCGACGCGATCTGGAAGGATCAGCCCGCGCCCCCTGTCGGGCAGGTCCGGCTGTGGCCCGACGCACTGGCGGGCGAAAGCGCGGCGGATAAGCGCGCGCGCATCGCCGCCCTGCTGAACCGGTCCGAAGCGCAGGCCGCGGTCCTGACCCTGCCCGACTCCATCTCGTGGCTTCTGAACATTCGCGGCGCGGATGTGCCGAAGAACCCGGTCATGCTGTCCTTCGCCATCATCGAGGATGACGGGCGCGTCGCCGTCTTCACCGATCCGGCAAAGCTGGGCCCCGAGATCCGGGCGGCCTTGGGCAACCAGGTGACGGTGCTTCCACCCGATGCGCTGATCCCGGCGCTGACCAACTTGTCCGGGCCGGTCATCGTCGATCCGGCCACGGCGCCCGACCAGGTCTTTCGCCTGATCGAAAGCATGGACACCCCGATCCGCGAGGCCGCGGATCCGGTCATCATGCCCAAGGCCACGAAGAACTCTGCCGAGATCGCGGGGATGCGCGCCGCACATCTGCGCGACGGGGCGGCGGTCGCGGACCTGCTGTGCTGGCTGGAGGCGCGCGTGCCCAGCCTTGCCGATGATCCGCTGACCGAGATCGATGTCTGTCGCAAGCTGGAAGAGTTGCGGCTGGCACGCGGCATCATCGACATCAGCTTCGACACCATCCTGGGTTCGGGTCCGAACGGGGCGATCACGCATTACCACGTCTCGGAAGCAAGCGACCGGCGCATCCTGCCCGGCGATATCGTGCTGATCGACTCGGGCGGGCAATACCCGGACGGGACGACCGACATTACCCGGACGCTGCCGATGGGCAATTTCGATCCGGCCGTCCGCCGGCCCTATACGCGTGTCCTGCAGGGCATGATCGCGATTTCGCGCGCTCGCTTTCCGCGCGGCGTCGCGGGCGGGCACCTGGACGCACTGGCCCGCGCCCCCTTGTGGGCCGAGGGCATGGATTACGATCACGGCACCGGACACGGCGTCGGCGCGGGACTGTCCGTGCATGAGGGGCCGGTCCGCATCTCGCGCGTGTCGGACATTCCCCTGCAACCCGGGATGATCCTGTCGAATGAGCCGGGCTATTACCGCGAGGGCGAATACGGCATCCGCATCGAGAACCTGATCGTCGTCGAGCCGGCGGAAAGTCCGGACGGGCGCGACATGCTGGGGTTCGAGACGCTGACCTGGTGTCCGATAGACCGCCGCCTGATCGATCCCGCGCTGATGTCCCCGGCCGAGATGGATTGGCTGGACGCCTATCACGCGCGCGTCCTGGCCGAGATCGGCCCCCTGGTGGCAGAGACCACGCGCCCCTGGCTGGACGCGGCCACCCGGCCGCTGGCGCGGGGCTGAAGGCATCGGGCGCCGCGCAGGTCGCGGCGCACCGACTTTCGGGTATTTTAAAAACGGTGAAAGCCCGGCGGTCGCGCTAGTCCGGCCTGATCCGATCCGGGTGGCGGCGCCGCCAGCTGAGCGAGTTCACGAAGGCGACCGCGATGAAGGCCGCGCCCAGAAGGCCGGTGATGTATTCCGGGATGGGGCGCAGGGTCTGGACGAACATGATGATCGACAGCACGAAGATCGACCAGAACGCGCCATGTTCAAGATAGCGGAACTGGGCCAGCGTTCCCTTTTCGACCAGCATCACCGTCATCGAGCGGACATACATCGCGCCGATGCCAAGGCCTATGGCGATCAGGAACAGGTTCTGTGTCAGGGCGAAGGCGCCGATCACGCCGTCAAAGCTGAATGATGCGTCCAGCACCTCGAGATATAAGAAGGCGCCGAAGCCACCCCGCGCCACGTCGCCGGCCGAGGGCGCGCCGCCACCCCAGCGGTCCAGGATATGGCCCAGCGCCTCGACCAGAAGATAGGTAATGACGCCCCAGATCGCCGAGATGACGAAGCTGTGCTCTTTTTCCGCGGGCAGGAAATGCATGACTGTCATCATGCAGACAAGGACGAAGCCGACCTCCATGCCGCGGATCTCTCCGAGCTTGCGCAGCGCCCCTTCGACGCCCGCGATCCAGTCAACATCCTTGCTTTGGTCGAAGAAGTAGTTGAGCGCGACCAGCATGAGAAAGGCGCCGCCGAAGCCCGCGATGGGCAAATGGGCCTCGTGGATGATGCGGGAATATTCGACGGGCTGGGTCGCGGCAAGACGCAGGGCCTCGATCGGGCCAAGGCGCGCGGCGATGACCACCACCAGCAGCGGAAACAGGACCCGCATCCCGAAAACCGCAATTACGATGCCCCAGGTCAGGAAGCGGCGCTGCCAGCGCGGCGTCATCTGTTTCAGCTTGTTCGCGTTGACGATGGCGTTGTCGAAGCTGAGCGAGATCTCAAGCACCGCGAGCACGGCGGCGATCAGGAAAAAGGACAGCGCGCCCCCCGCGGTGCTTTGGTATTGCAGGCCGATCAGCCCCGCAAGCACCAGCCCGATTGCGGTGACGATGAAGGGCCAGGTCATGTAGCGGAGTGTGGATTTCATCCGTCGTCCCCGATTGTGGACCAGCATATGCAGCCATAAGCTGCAGGCGCCCACCGGACAACCCGGGGTGGCGCAAATTTGCCGGAATTGCGGCACGAGCAGGAGAAGCGGATGAATTTCAGGCGGTTTGCGATCTATCACCTGCCCGAGGGCCCGCTTGGCGATTTCGGTGCGGCATGGCTGGGCTGGGACGCACGCGGGGTGAAAGCGGCTGATCGGCCGGCGGTGGCTGGCCTGCCCGACACGGCCGAGGCGCTGACCGACGTCCCGCGCCGCTACGGCTTCCACGCGACGCTGAAGGCACCCTTCCGGCTGGCCGAAGGGCATTCGGTGGACGACCTGATCCTGCGCTGCGGACTGGTCTGCGACCACCTGTCACCTTTCCTGCTGGACCTGCGGCTAAGTTTGGACTGGGGTTTCGTCGCCCTGCGACCGCATGCACAGCCGCCCGCCTTGCATGCGCTGGAACAGGCGCTGGTGACTCGGCTGGACGATCTGCGTGCGCCCCTGACCGCAGCCGAACGTGATCGCCGTCGCCCGGACGCCCTGCCCCCGCAGGCACGGGCGCATCTGGATCATTGGGGCTATCCCTTTGTCCTTGATCTGTTCAACTATCACCTGACCCTGTCGGGCGGGCTGGATCAGGACCGGGCCACGGCGCTGGTCGCGGCACTTGCCCCCGTGGTAAAACCGCTGATCGCGGCACCGATGGAGGTCCGGGCGGTCTCGCTGGTCGGCGAGGACGCCGAGGGCCGCATGCACCGGATCGAAGATTTCCCGTTGCGCGCTAGAGCCACTTCTTCCACCTGAGAAGCGCGATTACCCCTCCGACCGAGGCGACCATCAGGACCAGCGCCATCGGAAAGCCCAGGACGCGTTGCAGGCCGGGAATGTGCTGGAAGTTCATGCCATAGATGCTGGCGATCAGCGTCGGCGGCAGGAACAGCGCCGTCACCACCGACAGCAGACGCACGCGCTCGTTCTGCTGCAGGCCGATCATGCCCATCGTGGCGTCGATGGTCATGCCGATGCGCGAGGTCAGGAAATCGGCATGGACCTCCAGCGCCTGAATGTCGCGCTGCACGGCCGACCGGACCGCGCGGGTGCCGGCGTCCTCTTTCTCGCGGTCCTGCCCGGTTCCGGCGCGGTGATAGACCAGGATCCGGTCCATCGACAGCAGCCCCATGCGCACGCGGCCCATCAGTTCGGCCTGCTGGCCGATGGTGACCAGCGCCGTTTCCAGATCTGCCGAATTGCCGCTGGCTGTCTTGCCCAGCACCTGCGCCGCGGTTGCGTCAAGGACACGCCCCACGCCTTCGGAAATATCGGCAAGCCGGCCCACGATTTCCTCGACCAGACCCAGGAAGATGCGCTCGGCGCTGGTGCAGCCGCTGCTTGAGCGGTCGGCGCGGGCCGGATAGGTCACGAATGGACGCGGCGCGTGGTGACGGACCGTGACCAGCCGCTTGCCATCCAGAATGAACGTCACAGGCATGGCCACGGGGCTGCCATCGGGAAGCTGGCCCGGCAGGACGCCGGTCATGTAATAGGTCCCGTTTTCCATATACAGCCGGTTCGAGATCTCGATCTCTTCCATGTCGGCCAGCGTCGGCACGTCATAGCCAAGCGCGTTCACCGCCTCGACCTGCTCGGCCAGCGGGCGGTAAAGGTCTATCCACAGCGCAGCGTCCAGCGGCTCGGCCGGTTGCAAAAGGGTCAAGCCGGTTCCCGACCGGACATAGGCATGCAGCATTCGTTTCGTCCTTGCGCCGTCGCGCCAGACTGCTGGGCGCGCTCGCCGGGGTCAAGCGTGGCATCGCAAGCAAGGTTTTTGCGACAGACAGGAATGTCATGCGCATTTCACACCGTCACGGCATTCTTCATGGGACAACCGGCCCGAGTATTGCCATGCCCCACTTGCCACCTCTGCGCCTTGTCGGCGCCACCATCCTGCGTGAAGGAGAGCTGCGCCAGCGGTCGGTCGCCATCATTGGCGGCCGGATCGGCAAGGGGCCATTGCCCGGCGTCGATTTGGACGGCTACCTGATCCTGCCGGGGATCGTCGACCTGCTGTATCGCCCCGAGGTGCAGGGAAGTGCCCGCCAGCGACTGCGCGCCTCGGCCGAGCGGGCGGCGGCGGCAGGGATCACGACCGCGTGGCTGGCCCCGTCCTGGTCCTGGGATGGCAGTGTAAACAGCCCCGATGCGGCCGAGGCGCTGCTGGCCGCGATGCCGCGCCAGTCCCTGCCCGATCTGCGCCCCGCATTGCGGATCGAAAGCTATCGCACGGATTGCACGCAGCGGCTGGCCGACCTGTGCCAGCGCCTGCGGATCGAGGCGGGGTGGTTCGAAAGCGACTTCGCGAGGCTTCACAACCTGCTGCAGCACGACCCGGCGGCCTTTGCGCAGGCCGCCGCGCGGCTGGGCATGACCATCCCCGCGTTGTCGCGCGACATCGAGGAAGCCGCCACACGGCGGCGCGAGGTTCCGCGGCACCTGTGCCGTCTGGCCGAAGCCTTTGACGACATCCGCGCCCGCTATGGCAGCATCGGCGATACCGGCGGTGCCATGCGCGAGACCCATTCCATGATCGGCGCAGGTCTTGCCGCCTGCCCCGCCGCCCATTCCGCGGCGGCGGCGGCGCGGGCAATGGGCGATCCGGTCCTGCTGTCGGCTGCGGACGAAGACCGGCTGCACGACCTTTTGCGCGCGGGGCTGGGGGATGCCATCGTCTCTGACGGTGCACCACACCGCATGGTGCCCGTCGCCCTGTCACTGGCCGGGTGCGATCTGGCCGCCCTGCCCCGGATATGGCCGCTGTTCTCGACCCGTCCGGCCGAGATCATGGGGTTGGCCGATCGCGGCAGGCTGGATCAGGGCTGCCGAGCCGACATGATCATCCTGTCGCGCCGGACCGGGCAAGTCGAGGCAACGATCTGCGCCGGCCGCCTTGCCTATCTGGGCGGCGAGGCAAGGTCGCGGTTCTCTCATCTGCTGTGTCGCACCGGTCGCACCGACGAAGGCCCCGTGATCGAGGGGCCGGGCATCGCCGCCGAATAGGTTCAGGCCCTGACCAGCACCGCCAGGTCGGCGACATTGGTGCCGGTCGGTCCGGTCATGACCAGCGCGCCCCCGGCCTGCAGCGCGGGGGTGGAATCGTTTCGCGCCAGCGCCACCACCGGATCGATGCCACCCGCGCGGATGGCGGCAGGGGTGCCCGGTCCGACCAGCCCGCCCGCGGCCTCGCCCGGCCCATCGCGCCCGTCGCTGCCGACCGAGGCAAAGGCCCAGTCGAAATCCACGGGTCGCGCCTCGGCCAGCAGCGCAAGACGCAGGGCGAGTTCCTGGTTGCGACCGCCCATGCCGTCCCCGGTCAGGCGCACGGTGGTCTCTCCACCCAGGGCCAGCGCCTGTCCCGGCTCCAGGCTGGGGGCAAGGCGCCAGATCGCCTCGGCGCATTCCTGCACGTCGCCCTCCAGCGGGATCGGCGCGGCGGTCGCGCCGCCTTCAACCATCGCGGTGACCGAGATCGAGTTCGATCCGACCAGAATATTGCGCGCCGGCGGCAAGGCCGGGTTTCCATCGGGCCGCAGCAATGCGGCGCGGGCCGTTTCCGGCATCCGGTCCCAGATACCCAATTGCCGCGCCAATGCCATCGCTTCGGCCCGTCCTCCGACCGGGGCCACGGTCGGCCCCGAGGCAATGACCCGCAGGTCGTCCCCCGGCACGTCCGACAGGATCAGCGCCACAATCGGCGCAGGGGACAGGCGCAACCAGCCCCCACCCTTCAGCCGCGAAAGGTTCTGGCGGATCAGATTCACCTGAGCGATATCCGCGCCCGAACCCAGCAGCAGGCGGTTCACTTCCTGCTTGTCGGCAAGCGTCATGCCCGGCGCCGGGGCGGGCAGCATGGCCGATCCTCCACCCGAGATCAGCGCGAGCACGCGGTCGTGCGGCACCGTCGCGCGCAGCAGGCCCTCGACCTCGGCCGCGGCCGCGGCGCCTTCCGCGTCGGGCTGGGGGTGGCCAGCACGCAAGACCCGCGCCCCGTCCAGCGGCGCATCGTTTCCGGCATTGGTAACGACCAGCGCCCCCGCCCCCGGCAGGACCGCAAGCGCGGCTTCGGCCATGGCGCGGGCCGCCTTCCCCAGCGCGATCACCTGCCAGCGCCCGCCCGGACCGGGCGGGTCGGCCAGCACCTCGGCCATGCCACGGCGCACCGCCGCGGCGGGATCCGCCGCAGCAATGCCCGCGCGGATCAGGTCCATCGCCCGATCGACCGACCGCATCAGTTCACCCGGTCGGGCAAGGGCCGTCCTTCGGAAAAGGCCACCAGGTTGTTCATCGCACGCATCGCCATCGCGGTGCGGACCTCTTCGGCAGCGGTGCCCAGATGCGGCAGCAGCGTCACGTTCTCCATCGCGCAAAGTGCTGGAGAGACCTGCGGCTCGCGTTCGTAGACATCAAGTCCCGCGCCCGCGATGCGGCCCTGTTGCAGCGCCTCGACCAGCGCGGCCTCGTCCACGACATCGCCACGGGCGATGTTGATCAGGAACGAATGCGGGCCCAGCTGAGCCAACTCATGCGCACCGATCAGATGACGTGTGCCCGCGCCCCCCGGCACGGCAACCACGGCGAAATCCGAGCTGCGCAGCAGCTCGTCCAGCCCCTCGACCTGCCGCGCCGGGAAGTCCAGCGCCGAGACGGTCGAGCGGTTGTGGAACAGCACCTCCATCCCGAAACCGAAATGGCAGCGGCGCGCGATGGCCTTGCCGATACGACCCATGCCGATGATGCCGACCGTCGCCCCGGTGACATGGCGGCCCAGCAATTGCGTCGGCTGCCAGCCGCGCCATTCGCCGCGACGCAGCAGCCGCTCTCCCTCGCCCGCGCGACGGGCGGTCATCAGGATCAGGGTCAGGGCAATATCCGCAGTCGCCTCGGTCACGGCATCGGGCGTGTTCGACACGATGATGCCCGCATTCGCCGCAGCCGCCACGTCGATATGATTGAAGCCCGCACCGAAATTGGCGATCAGCTTGCAGCGCAGGTCGCCCCGAAACGCCTCGGCGGCGAAGCGGTCGCCCAAGGTGGGCATCACCGCGTCGAAATCGCGCATCGCGGTCGCGGCTTCTTCGGGGGAAAGTCCGCCTTCGCGGTCCAGAACGACCGTTTCGAACCGCTCGGCCAGGGCCTGTTCGGCCGCAAGCGTCATGCGGCGTGTCACCAGAAGCTTCATCAATACATCCTTCCCCCGACGGGCACCGGCTTGTCCGGCGCGATCAGCACGACCTCGCCCGATTCATCGGGCAGGCCCAGCACCAGAACCTCGGACATGAAGCGACCGATCTGGCGCGGGGGGAAGTTGACCACGGCCAGCACCTGTTTGCCAACCAGCCCTTCGGGTGAGTAATGCCGGGTGATCTGGGCCGAGGATTTGCGCTCTCCGATCCCGGGGCCGAAATCGACCCACAGCTTGATGGCGGGACGTCGCGCCTCGGGGAAGGGTTCGGCACGGGTGATCCGGCCGGTGCGGATATCCACCGCCGCGAAATCGTCCCAGCCGATCTGTGCGCTGGCGCCGTTTTCCTCCACGCTCATTTCCCCAGCTCCCGCCCGCGTTCGGCCGCCGCGGCGATGGTGCGGCGCATCAAGGGTGGCAGTCCGGTTTCGGGATCCATCAATTCACGCAGCCCCGCAGCCGTGGTCCCCCCCGGGGAGGTGACATTCTCACGCAGCTTTGCCGGATCCTCATCGGCATGGACAGCCAGCGCGCCGGCGCCAGCGACGGTCGCCCGCGCCAGTGCCAGCGACAGATCCGGCGACAGGCCTTCGGCCACGCCGGCGGCGGCCATCGCCTCGATCAGATGGAAGACATAGGCCGGCCCCGATCCCGACAGCGCCGTTACCGCGTCGATCTGATCCTCGCGATCAAGCCGCACGACGCGGCCAACGGCCAGAAGCAGCGCCTCGGCCAGCGCGACATCGGCGGCCGAGGCCTTGTCATTGCCGATGATCGCGCTGATGCCCTGCCCGATCGCAGCGGGCGTATTCGGCATGGCGCGCACGATGGGAGAGGTCGGAAACGCCGCCTCATAGGCCGCGATGGTGACGCCCGCCGCGACCGACAGGACCAGCGTGTCTGCGCCATAGCCGGTCAACTGGGGCAGCACGCCCGCCATCATCTGCGGTTTGACCGCAATCACCAGAACGGCCGGAGACTTCGGCAATTCACCGTTTATGGAAATACCCAGCCCTGACAGTTCCGCACGCGGATTGGGATCGACCACATGCACCGCGCCCGGTGCCAGCCCGTTCTTCAGCCAGCCATCCAGAAGCGCCCCGCCCATGCGACCACAACCGACCAGGACCAGCCCACGGGCATTCAACGCCGAAATATCCATTGCATTCCCCCTGCTTGGCCGCCCGAACCGGTTTCAGGGGCGGCTCCTCAGGCTCGTCCGTAGGCCTCGGACATCGCGATGTCCATAGCTGCGGCAGGTGTCGAGTCCCCCCAGCAGGCCAGTTGGAAGCAAGGATAGAAGCGTTCGGCCGAATCGATGGCGTTGCGGATCATCTGGTCGATCTGCTCGGGGCTCGCGATGGCATCGCCCGACAGAACCAGACCATAACGCCAGACCATCAGCTTTTGCGGCACCCAGAAGGTGAACCCGCCATCCCAGACCTGATCGTTGGCAAGGTTCAGCACCTCGTAAAGCGCGGGAAGCCGGTCGCTGGGCGGGTCCATGTCGAAGGTGCAGATCAGGCGCAGCACCTCGTCACGCGGGGACCATGCCAGCGTGATCGAATAGTTGCGCCACTGCCCTTCGACCGCCATGGCGATCTGGTCCTCGGCCAGGCGATCGAAATCCCATTCGTGATGGGTCGCGACCGTCTCGACGATGTCGATGGGATGGATCTCGTCACTGTGAATGAAGTCACCAAGCTGCGCCATTTTCCCTGCCTTTCCAGAGTAGGGTGAGCCCACCCCAACCTTGGTGGACCCCAGCTACACCCGGCGTTGTCTGCGGGCGCGCCTACAATATATCGTGTTACCGTTCCATCTTGGTGTAAAGAGGAAATGATGCTACACGCCGCAGTTTTGCTGCAATTGCATTCCCCCCGCAGCGGGCAGGAGAACCGGGCATGACGGATGGCACGGCGCGCGACCACGGTGGCGATATCGATCGCGCCGCACAGGTCTTCGGAGGCACGGACTGGATCGATCTGTCGACCGGCATCAACCGCCGGCCGTGGCCGGTTCCCGCAATGTCGGCCCATGCCCTGACCGCGCTGCCGACCCGCGCCGATGAGGCCGGGCTGATCCGCGCCGCCGCCCGCCGCTATGGCGCGCCTGAATCCCAGATCCTGCCTCTGGCCGGGGCCTCGGCAGCGATCCAGCTTCTGCCGCATGTCATCGCGGGTCGCCGGGCCTCGGTCCTGTCGCCGACATATAACGAGCATGCCTCAAGCCTGCGGGCAGCTGGATGGGACGTGGCCGAGACCACCGACCCCGAATCGCTGACTGGCGAGCTTGCGGTGGTGGTGAACCCCAACAATCCCGATGGGCGCAGCCTGACGCCCGACCTTATCGCGCGGATCGCGGATCGCATCGGGCATCTGGTCGTGGATGAAAGCTTCGCCGATGCCCGTCCCGACCTGTCGGTCGCGGCGGTGCGGCCGGCCAATGTCACCGTGCTGCGGTCCTTCGGCAAATTCTGGGGTCTGGCGGGCCTGCGGCTGGGCTTTGCGATCTCGCAACCGGGCCTGCTGGCCCGACTGGCCGAGCGGGCCGGACCCTGGTCTGTTTCCGGTCCCGCGATCCAGGCCGGCACGGCCGCGCTTATGGACGATGCCTGGAATGATGCGACTGTGACCTGGCTGGCCGAGGCCAGCCTGCACCTTGACCAGATCGTCAGTGCCGCGGGCTGGCAGCCCCAAGGCGGCACCCACCTGTTCCGCCTTTACAGGACGCCGGATGCGCAATCGGCGCGGGACCGTCTGGCCCGCGCCGGAATCTGGAGCCGGATCTTTCCCTGGCATCCGCATTGGGTCCGGCTGGGCATCCCGGCGGACCGGGACGAATTCGACCGGCTTCGCGCGGCGCTTACAGCAGCCGGTTGACGTGGCCCATCTTGCGGCCGGGGCGCGCCTCGCCCTTGCCGTAAAGATGAACCTGCACACGCGGCGCGCGCAGCAATTCGGGCACGCGGTCCATGTCCTCGCCGATCAGGTTTTCCATCTCGACATCGGCATAGCGCTGGCCGTCGCCCAAAGGCAGCCCCGCAACAGCGCGAATATGCTGCTCGAACTGGTCGACTGCACAACCCGCCTGCGTCCAGTGTCCCGAATTGTGGACCCGCGGCGCGATCTCATTGACGATCAGGCCGCCCGGCGTCACGAACAGCTCGACCCCCATCACGCCGACATAATCGAGCGCGTTGACGATCCGCGCCGCCATCAGCACCGCATCAGTCAGCAGCGCCTGCGGCAAGCCGCTGGGCACGGTGGTCGTGCGCAGGATGCCCTCGCGATGAACGTTCAGGCCGGGATCGAAGGCCGCGACCTGCCCATCAGCGCCGCGCGCAACGATCACGCTGATCTCGGCCGAGAAATCGACAAACCCTTCAAGGACCGAGGGCGCCCCGGTCCAGTCGCGGCTGTCCGCATCCTTGAACCGGATCTGCCCCTTGCCGTCATAGCCCATGCGCCGCGTCTTGAGGATCGCGGGCGCGCCCAATTCGGCCAGCGCGGCGGGCAGATCGGCCTCGGTCTCGACATTGCGATAGGGCGCGGCGGTCAGGCCGATACCGGTCAGGAAGTCCTTTTCCGTCAGCCGGTCCTGCGACACGGCCAATGCGCGGCGGTTCGGGCGGATCGGACGGATCGATTCCAGCAGATCCAGCGCCGCCGTCGGCACGTTCTCGAATTCATAGGTGATGACGTCCACCGAACCGGCAAAGGCACGCAGCGCGGCTTCGTCCTCATAGGGCGCATTCGTCACGCGATGCGCCACGTCACCCGCCGGGGCCGCACCCGGTTCATAGATATGGGTGCGATAGCCCAGCCGGCTGGCCGCAACGGACAGCATCCGCCCCAATTGTCCGCCGCCCAGGATGCCGATCGTCGCGCCCGGTTTCAGTTCAGTCATCCTTCGGCTCCTCGGGGATGGAATCGGACAGGGCCTGGCGCCAGGCATCAAGCCGCGCGGCCAGAGCGGGATCGGTGATCGCCAGGATCCCCGCCGCCATCAGTCCGGCATTGGCCGCGCCCGCCGCGCCGATCGCCATGGTCGCCACCGGATAGCCCTTGGGCATCTGCAGGATCGAGTAGAGCGAATCGACGCCGGACAGCGCCTTCGTCTGGACCGGGACGCCGATCACCGGCACCCGCGTCTTGGACGCCATCATGCCGGGCAGATGGGCCGCTCCGCCCGCCCCCGCGATAATGACCTTCAGACCGCGCGAAACGGCGGTCTTGCCATAATCCCAAAGGCGGTCGGGCGTGCGATGCGCGCTGACGATCCGGGCCTCATACTCAATCCCCAATTCGTCCAGAATGGCGGCAGCCTCGCGCATGGTGGGCCAGTCCGACTGGCTGCCCATGATGATTCCGACGGGTTTCTCCAACGCAAAGCCCCCTGTTCGCACCTGTTGCCCCCGCCCTAGCGCGGGCGGCGCAGCGATGCAATCGCGCCCGGTCTTCAGGCGATGATATCGGGGGTCAGTTCGTCTTCCAGCCGGGCGATGCGGTCCTTCAGCGACAGTTTCTGCTTCTTCAGACGCTGCAATGTCAGGGAATGGGTCAGGCTTTGGCTCGACAGCGCATCAATGGCGGCGTCCAAGTCCCGGTGTTCGCGCTTGAGCACCTCAAGGCGGGTGCGCGCGATCTCCTCGTGGGACATTTCGTGGTGGGCGTTCATGTCGGGCCTCGGGCTGGACTGCCCTTCTTATAACCCACCGAATCCGCACTGTTAATGGGGCAGCGCATTGATCGTGAATGGCGCCCCGCCCTTGCGCCGTGCCGATGCCGCCCACATATTGGATCAGCCGGATCGCCATACCGGGGTCCGGCCGACAGTCGCTTTGATGCAAAGGGCTTGGGGAAATGACCAAGATCAGTCTGGCCACACATCCGTTCCTGCTGGGGTTCGACCAGTTGGAGCGCCTGGCCGAACGGGCCGCCAAGGGGGCCGAGGGCTATCCGCCCTATAACATCGAACACCTGAGCCCGAACGGGTTCCGCATCACCCTGGCCGTGGCCGGGTTTTCGGATGACGATCTCTCGATCACGCTCGAGGATCGGCAGCTGGTGATTCGGGGCCGACAGGCCGAACCGGACGAAGGCCGCGTCTTTCTGCACCGTGGCATCGCCGCCCGCGCGTTCCAGCGCAGCTTCGTTCTGGCCGACGGGGTCGAGGTCGTCTCGGCCGGGCTTGAGAACGGGTTGCTGAACGTCGACCTGTGCCGTTCGGTGCCCGACAGCATCGTGCAGACCATTCCGATCAGCCGCAAATGAAAGGGGATCGCAGATGAACGAGAAATTTGAATTCGGACCGGAAGCCTCGGAGCCTTCGGGCAATCTGGTCTATATCCGCCGGGTCGAGCTTGACTCGCTGCCCGACGACGTCCGCAAGCAGGTACCGGATACGGATGCGCTTTACGCGGTCCACGGTGCCGATGGCGAACGCCTCGCGCTGGTGAAAGACCGCAGCATGGCCTTCATGCTGGCCCGCCAAAACGAATTGACCCCGGTCAGCGTCCACTGAACGGGAATGCACCGCCGCTTCACCCGAGGCGGCGGTGCCAAGGGCCTGCCCTTAGTAGCTGCCCCCGCCGGACGAACCACCCGACGAGCTGCCCGACGGAGCGGCGGCGGCAGTATCAGCCGCCGGCGCGGTCGAGGCGCGCTGATAGGTAAAGGTGCCGGTCGCCTGTTTCGTCCCACCGTCGCAGGTCGCGGTAAAGCTGGTCAGGCCATCGTCAGCGGGGGTCGAGGAATAGGTCGCGACCTTTCCGCCAACGCAATTGGCTGCAAGCGCCTGTTTCACCACCTCGTCATCGAAGCCCGCAGGATTGAACGAACCGGTCAGGTTTCCGTCAGCGACGTTGACGACCAGATGATCGGGGTTCGCCTCGGTCTTTTCCTCGGTCGTGGCGCAGGCCGCCAGCATGGCGCAGGACAGCAGGGCAAGACCCATGCCGGTATACGAGTGCTTCGAAAATTTCCCAGTCAGATTCATTGAAAGCATGATGTGCCCCAGAAATCAGCGTGATGAACACACAGGATTGCAAAGGATCACGTTTGCGTCAATTGACAGACAGGAAAGTTTCAGCCCGGAAAACCGTATCGGCCGATCATCGCCCGCACGGCCCGGTCATTGCCGTCGCCGACCAGATTCTGCCCGCGCAGGTTCTGGGCCTGAGAGCCCGGCCATTCCGTGATGCGAAAACGTCCACCGACCTTGGCGGGTTGTGACCCGGCCAGCCGGTGCATCCAGTAAAGCCAGACATCATCGGCCGAGGGCGCAAGCTCCTGAAACAGATCGACGCGCGCGACATCGGGGTGAAACACGCCCGGCGCGTAAAGCACGCCCCCCACCCCCGTCGGAAAGATCAAGGCTGAGCGGTCGGGGGCAGAGATATTCCTTTGCCAGTCGCCATAGCTGCGTGGTTGCCCGTCGGGGGCCAGCGAGACGCGATGCGCACGATGGCAGACGACGCCCTGCCCCGCATGACGGGCCAGCCCCTCAAGCCAGTCTGGACCGTAATAGACATCGTCATCGGCCGTCACGACATAGGCGCCCGGCGCTTCGGCCAGCGTCGGCACGATTTTCTTGTAGGATCGCATGTCCGGGCAGGTCAGGACCTCGACACCCAGCCCCCGGGCCTCGGACGGCAGCGCCTGTTCGTCGCATTTGTCCAGCCACAGGATCACCCGGTCCGGCCGCACCGTCTGGCGCGTCAGCGAGCGCAGCACCAGCGGCAACGATGCGAAGCGCGCGGCATAGCTGGTCAGGCTGACGACCAGCGGTGCATCCAGTCCGTGCGACCGGGGCACCACTGCGCGGGTGGCAATCTCTGCCTCGGCGCGGGCGATGCGGCGGCCCTGCTTCCAGCGCCGGAACGCGTCGGCGATCATCCCTGCCACGCCGTGCGCAGCCAGTCGATCCTGCCGATCCGGCGATACCAGGTACTGCCGCGCCCGCCAAAGACGTCCTCCATCTTCGGCGCGCCGGCGAACAGGACGATCCGCGCGCCCTCGGGCAGTTTCGGATCGCCGAAATAGCTCAGCAGATTGCGGGGCACGCAGTCGTTCTTGAAGCTGACGCACCATCCTTGCGGCCAGTAGTGCAGGTGCCCGTGCAGTGCCAGTTGGGCGCTCTGGAATTGCTGGCTGATCTCATAATCCTGCGTCGCGGCCTCGGGATCGGCGAGGTAGGCGTCGAGGATATAGGAATGCGCACCCACCACGTAGCGAAAGACCGAGGAGTTGCCGACCGAGTTCAGGAAGCGGTCCCGTTCCGGATTGATCTTGCGCAGCGGCTTCGACCGGAACAGGTCGTCGTCGCGGATGATGAAGAATTCGCCGGGCAGATCGAAAAACGGCGACAGGTCATCGACCACGACCAGATCGAGATCCAGAAACAGCGCCGTCATTCCGGTGAAGCCGCCCAGGTCGTGGCGGAACAGCGCCAGCTTGCGCCAGCGCGTGTCTCCATGGCCCTTGGGCAGTCCCAGTTCGGGCAGCGGCAACGCCTCGACACCGGGGTCGATGCCAGTGGCGTCGTCGGTGAAGCAGATGAAGCGATGCGGCCGGTCCAGATGGCGGCGGACCTGCCGGAACAGGCGGTTCACGTCGTCTGCGCCGTAAATCGTGCCCCATTTCATGGTCAGGATCAGGACAGGCTCGGTCATCTGCAATCCTCTGGTTCAGCCTGTCCCGCGATAGGCGAAGGGGCCGCGCCGGTCAACGCCGGCAAGGCCCCGCGTCGCGTCACGACCGGTTTATTCCAGCCCGATCAGACCCATCTGCTCAAGCTTCAGCAGAACTTGCTGGGCAGCGTAATCGACATCGAACCCTTCGGTCTCGACCCGCAGCTCGGGGTTGGCGGGAATCTCGTAGGGGTCCGATATGCCGGTGAATTCCGTGATCCGCCCTTGGCGCGCCAGCTTGTAAAGCCCCTTGCGGTCGCGCCGCTCGCATTCTTCAAGGCTGGTCGCGACATGGACCTCGACGAAAGCCCCGCTGACCTCGATCATGTCGCGCACGGCCCGACGGGTCGTGGCATAAGGCGCGATCGGCGCACAGATGGCGATGCCGCCATTCTTGGTGATCTCGGAGGCGACATAGCCGATGCGGCGGATGTTGATGTCGCGATGTTCCTTGGAGAAGCCAAGCTCGCTCGACAGGTGCTTGCGCACCACATCCCCGTCCAGCAGCGTGACGGGACGGCCCCCGATCTCCATCAGCTTGACCATCAACGCGTTGGCGATGGTCGACTTCCCCGAACCGGAAAAGCCGGTGAAGAAGACGGTGAAGCCCTGCCGGTTCCGCGCGGGAGAGGTGCGACGAAGCTGCGTGACCACCTCGGGGAAAGAGAACCATTCCGGGATGTCCAGCCCCTCGCGCAGGCGGCGGCGCAGCTCGGTTCCGGAGATGTCCAGAACGACCGCGCCCTCTTCGACCTCGTTGGCGGGTTCGTATTGCGCGCGATCCTGAACATAGACCATCTGCTTGAAGTCGACCATCTCGATGCCGATTTCGTCCTGGTGGCGGCGGAACAGTTCCTGCGCGTCATAGGCGCCATAGAAATCCTGGCCCTGGCTGTTCTTGCCGGGCCCGGCATGGTCGCGGCCGACGATCATGTGGGTCAGGCCGTGGTTGCGGCGGATGATGCCGTGCCAGACCGCCTCGCGCGGGCCGCCCATGCGCATCGCAAGGTTCAGAAGCGACAGATGCGTGGTGGCATGCGGATACTTGTCCAGCACCGCCTCGTAACACCGCACGCGGGTGAAGTGATCGACATCGCCGGGCTTCGTCATGCCGACGACGGGATGGATCAGCAGGTTCGCCTGCGCCTCGCGCGCGGCGCGAAAGGTCAGTTCCTGATGCGCGCGATGCAGCGGGTTCCGGGTCTGGAACGCGACCACCCGCCGCCATCCCAGTTTGCGGAAATGGGCGCGCAACTCGTTCGGCGTGTTCCGATGCCCCCGGAAATCGTAATGGGTTGGCTCCTGCAGACCCTTGACCCGCCCGCCCAGATAGACCGGCCCGGCAACGTGGTGCAGGTAATGCACGGCCGGGTGTGCGGGATCATCGGCGCCATAGACCATTCGCGCCTCAAGCGACTTGTCGGGCGTCCACTTGTCCGTCACCGACAGGATCGCCAGCACCACCCCCTCGGCATCGCGCAGCGCGATGTCATCGCCCGGCTCGATCCGGTCCGCGAAGTCCTGCGAGACGTCCAGCGTCACCGGCATCGGCCACAGCAGGCCCGAGGCCAGCCGCATGTCACTGACCACGCCGTCGTAATCCGCCTGCGTCAGAAAGCCCCTGAGGGGCAGGAACCCGCCATTCATCAGCAGTTCCAGATCGCAGACCTGTCGCAGCGTAAGATCCCACGAGGGCAGCTTGCCCGCCTCGTGCTTCAGGGACTCGGCCGCCTCCGGGCTGACGTAAAGCTCGGGGACGGGCGCATGGTTCGGCTGGGTCATCTTGGGCTCGGGCCTCGGGGAAAAGCTCAGGCTATGCCGCCGGGCTTTTCCCGCGCAACCCCGGCCTCAGGCCTCGGCGGGGATTTCCGCCGTGTCGGGATTGGGTGCACCGGCCATGTGATGCTCGGCCAGCCAGCGCTCGGCGTCCAGCGCCGCCATGCAGCCCATGCCCGCGCTGGTCACGGCCTGACGATAGATGTGGTCGGTCAGGTCGCCCGCCGCGAAGACCCCGGGAATCGAGGTGCGCGTGCTGCCCGCCTCGACCTTGACGTAGCCGCCGTGATGCAGCTCAAGCTGCCCCTGCACCAGTTCCGAGGACGGTGCATGGCCGATCGCGATAAAGACGCCATCTGCCGCGACCACCTGCTCGGCGCCATTGCCGACGTGACGCAGGCGGATGCCGGTCACGCCCAGCGGGTCGCTGTCGCCCTGGACCTCGACCAGTTCGTGATCCCAGATCACGCGGACCTTGGGATGCTTGAACAGGCGTTCTTGCAGGATCTTCTCGGCGCGCAGGCTGTCGCGGCGATGAACCAGGGTGACGCGGCTGGCGAAGTTGGTCAGGAACAGCGCCTCCTCGACTGCGGTGTTTCCACCGCCGATCACCGCCACTTCGCGGTTGCGATAGAAGAAGCCGTCGCAGGTGGCACAGGCCGAGACCCCGAAGCCCTTGAACTTCTCCTCGCTGTCCAGACCCAACCAGCGGGCTTGCGCGCCGGTCGCCAGGATGACCGCGTCCGCCGTGATCGTCGCGCCCGAATCCAGATGGGCGACGAAAGGCCGCACCTGCAGGTCCAGCTTCGTTACCGTGTCGATGAAGATGCGCGCGCCCATCGCGCGGGCATGGGCCTCCATCTTGACCATCAGGTCGGGGCCCTGAATCACGGTCTCGCCCGGCCAGTTCTCGACCTCGGTGGTGATGGTCAACTGCCCGCCCGGCTGCATCCCCTGGATCAGCACCGGCTCCAGCATCGCGCGCGAGGCATAGACGGCGGCTGTATAACCCGCCGGCCCCGATCCAACGATCAGGACACGGCTGTGGGACGGAAGCGTCGGGGCGGCGGAATCTGCGGGGGCGTGGGACATGGCAACTGGACCTTTTGCGTTTCGCGCCCTAGGTAATCACCCCCGCTGCCTCATGCAATGCGCCCCCCCAGCGCCGCAAGGCGGCGGAAAGAATGTTGCGCGGAAGTGCCCGGCAAGATAGCTTCCGGCATGAAAACGGCCCACAGGCAGGCCAAGAGGAAAAGTATGAGCGGCGCCCGACTTGACGAGATCGACCGAAAAATCCTTGCGGAGCTTCAGGCCGACGGGCGCATGACCAACGTCGAACTTGCGCGACGGGTCGGCATCTCGGCCCCGCCCTGCCTGCGCCGCGTTCGCGCGCTGGAAGAGATGGGCTATATCCGCGGCTATCACGCCGATATCGACGCGCGCGAACTGGGGTTCGAGGTGCAGGTCTTCGCCATGGTCCGGCTGGTCAGCCAGTCCGAGCGCGACCTTTCCGCCTTCGAGGCGCTGGCCCGCGAATGGCCGCTGGTCCGCGAATGCCACATGCTGAACGGCGAGATCGACTTCATCCTGAAATGCGTCGCGCCCGACCTGCCCAGCTTCCAGCGGTTTCTGACCGAAAGCCTGACTGCCGCCCCGAACGTCGCCTCGGTCAAGACCAGCCTGGTCATCCGCTGCGCCAAGGACGAACCCGGCGTGCCCTTTGACGTGGTCGAACGCCGCGCGGCCGCAGTCGGCTAATTCCCCCCGTCGCGCGGGACTGATCCGGCCGCCTCCTGCCCCGCATCTTCCGCCGCGCGGCGGAAGGTAAAGTCTTCGGTCGCGACGCGGCGTGTCTCAAGCGCGCCCAGCAGGTGACGGCGCGCCTCGGCCCGGTTGTCGTCGATCATCGCGTGCAATTCAGCCTCGAATTCCTCGCGGTTGAAGTATTCGTCCAGATTGACGATGGCGGCGTCTGTGCCGAACCAGATCACGGCGGCCGCGCCCGCACCGCAAAGGATGCTGGCGACCGGTCCACCGGGGGAACAGATCGCGGCACCCCCCGCCGCACCGCTGCCGACGCCCGTGGCCTTGACCGCGCCCTTGGCGGCAGCCTTGCCCGCGATCTTCGTCGCCAGCTTCTTTGCCATCAATCCCGCCGCTGCCTTGACGGCGGGCTGAGCGGCCAGTGTCATCGTCACGGCGACCGGCGCGGTGACGCCGATCCGGGCGATTGCGTCCCGCTGGATGTGGCGCGTCACCTCTCCCGGTCCGACAGATGCGCCGGAGCCGGCCAGTTCCTCGCCGACCTGCCGGTCAAGACTGGCGCGGAAATTGTCCATGAACCCCCGGTCCAGATCCTGCGCAACCTTGACCAGCGCAGGCGCAAGTTCGGGGAACAGCCGCGCCTCCATCCCCTCGCTCATGCGGCCAAGCGCCGCGGTGCCAAGCTCGCTGTATTCGCCAAGCACGCTGTAGTGAAAATCGGCATAGGCCGGGATCGCGGCATAGACCGGGCCATAGGCCGCCGCCAGCAGACCATCAACGCGCTGTTCCTGCGCTTGGAAGGCGGCATCCCCCGCCTTGCGGATCATCTGTCCAAGCTGGCTTTCCGGGATCTCGCGCGTCTGGGGTGCGGCCGGCGGCGGGTTGCGGCTGACCACAGGATGATCGCGCAGCATGGCCAGCACCGACAGGCCGATGACCGCCGCCGCCATCAGCAGGATGGCAATCCAGAAGCTGCGCTGGAACAGGCTGCGCTTCATGCCGGGACCTGCTCGACGGCGTGGCGGATGAAGTCCTGCACCGCGACCATCGCGCGGGCGGTCACGAACACGACCAGCGCGGCATCAAGACTGAAAAGCAGCCCGACCCAGACCGCATCCCGATATTGCGCGGCCAGCCACAGCTTGCCCGCATCCAGCGTGGCGAATGCGCCCATCACCTCGCGCGGCCAGCTTTCACGCCCCGGCAGCGCATCCAGCGCCGCGGCCATCGCCTCGCTGAGGCCAAGACTGGTGATGTCGTGATGGACCGGGATCACCGCCCAGTTGATCCAGACCAGAGGAGCAAGCCCCATCAGCGCGGCGGTGGCGCATGCGATCCGATGTCCCGCCAGACGGGCATAGGGCGGGCTGAGGCCCCGTCCCAGAACCCCTGTCACACCCATCGAAAGCAACCCCGCCAGCAGACAGACCGCACCCAGCAGCCCCAGCACCGGCGCCGGGGCAGCCAACGCCTGCCACGCCAGCACGGGCAGGCTGACGAGGGTGGCAAGGGTCGCGTTCAGACGCGCGCCCATGCGTCCGGTCAACCAGCGCGCAAGTCGCGCACCGGGCAGGATGACGACCGCAAGCTCGGCCCGGCGGCGATCCCGCAGCGGACGATAGATGCCCATCCAGATCGCCACGGCCAGCGGCAGCAGCGCCAGCACCGCCCATTCCGTCAGCGGAAAGGCCAGTCGCCACAGCGCCAGCGGCACCAGCAGAACCATCACCGCCCGCGCGATCTCTGCCACCGCTCTGGCGACATTGCTGGAATGCTGGGTCATGTCCGTGCGGCGCGGTCGCCGGTCGCGCATGTCGCGGATGCATCCGACGGCGATCCGGGGGCCTGCCTCCGGCATCGCACGACCGGCGCAGCCCCGTGCCGGGTCACAGCGTGATGACCGAGATCAGCCGCCCGTAATCCGCCTCGTGCAGGTGCGTGCTGCGGCGATAGGAATAGAAGCGATCCGGATCGGCATAGGTGCAATGCCCGGTCCACTGTGCCTCGACCCCGGCTTCGCGCAGCCGCGCCAGCCCGAATGAGGGCAGGTCGAACATCGGGCGCCCGTTCGGACCGCCCGAGAAAAAGCGATGATGATCCGGGTCCTCGGCCAGCACCTCGTCCATGAACTCGTCCCCGACCTCGTAATGGCGCTGGCTGATGCAGGGCCCGATGACCGCGCGGATGCGGGTCGCGCCCAGATCGGCCATTGCGCCCACCGCTGCCTCAAGCACCCCGGCCAGCGCGCCGCGCCAGCCGGCATGGACCGCGCCGATGACCCCGGCCTGAGGATCGGCCAACAGCACCGGCTGGCAGTCCGCCGTCAGCACCGCCAGCGCGACGCCGGGTTGGTTCGTGACAAGCCCGTCGGCACGGATCTTGGCGAATGAAAGCGGATCGTCGCCTGCGCGCAGCGTCGCCACCTCGGCCGAATGCACCTGATGGACCGTGGCAAGCCGGGTCGGCGCGACGCCCATCGCGTCCGCAGCCCGGCCCCGGTTGATCGACACCATCTCGGCCTGATCGCTGGAGCCGTAGCCGCAGTTCAGACCGGCGAACAGGCCCGAGGATGCGCCGCCACGGCGCGTGAAGAAGCCGTGCCGAACGGGTTCGAGCAGCGGATGGGTCAGGATCTCAAGCGTTGTCTGCATGGGTCTCCAGGGGGTCGAAGCCGGGTGGCGCCGGGGCCGTCGGCGACCAAAGCGCCAGCACCTTGAATAGCTGGCCCATTTCGCCGGGCGCGGTCAAGCGATGAAGCGCGGCCCCTGCCCCGGCATCCCCGGCCGCCGCAAGCCGCGCGGCGCGCGTGCCGATATCCAGCCGTTCCAGCCACGGTCCCTGCGGGATCATCCGCGACACCTGCGCCCCTTCTGCCCGCGCCGCATGGGCAAGCGGCAGGAAGTCGACATGCGCGGTCAGGTCCGCCTCTCCGGGATTGGCAAGCGGGTCTTCCGGCGCGTGCTGGCGCAGCGCCTGGAAGGTGTCACCGCGCCCGTTCCAGTTGCCATAGTCGATCAGGATCGCCGCCCCGCCATGCCGCGCAATGCGACCCGCGATCTCGGCGATGACCGGCAGCGCCGAGGGGCAGGTTTCCCGGACCTCTCCCAATGGCGCGTCGGGGCCGGGCTCTGGCGCGGCAAGACCAAGGCTCAGACGTCCCTGCGGGTCCAGCGCCACGATCCGCTCGGCCCAGCCTTCGGGCATGCGCTGGAACTGCCGGATGGGCAGGGCGTCGAAGAATTCGTTCGCGACCAGAAACAACGGCTGCTCGGGCAGTTCTGCCGCGGTGCCGGCATGGACGATGTCGCCCAGCCGCTCGCGCTGCACGCCCCGCAGATGGGCCGAAGCTTCGACCAGCGTGACCTGCGCGGCCTCGGCCATGCCGGGCACGATCCGGATCGCGCGCAGGATGTCGGCCATCAGCGTGCCACGACCCGGCCCGATCTCGGCCAGGGTGAAGGGCGCGGGGCGGCCCTGGTCCAGCCAGGTCTGCGCCAGCGCCAGGCCGATCATCTCGCCGAACATCTGGCTGATCTCGGGCGCGGTGATGAAGTCGCCCGCGCGGCCAAAGGGATCGCGGGTCGCGTAATAGCCGTGCTGAGGATGAAGCAGGCAAAGCTGCATGTATTCATCCAGCCGCAACGGCCCCGACAGACGGATGCGCGACGCGATCAACCGCGCCAGCGGTGTCATGCGAGGGCCTGCCCGATCGCGGGACGACGCCGCGCGTGAATGACGAAGGCCAGACCGATCAGCACCATCGGCAACGACAGAAGCTGGCCCATGCTGAGCCCCCAGACCGCGCCGCCAAGAACATGGCCCAGCGGGTTGTCGGGGGTAATGAACTGGGCATCGGCCTGGCGGAAGAACTCGACCACGAAGCGCGACAGGCCATAGCCCATGACGAAGGTGCCAAGCGCCAGGCCCGGCCGGCGCAGGCCGCCGCGACGGACCAGCAGGAACAGGACCAGCGCCAGCAGCACGCCTTCAAGCGCGGCTTCGTAAAGCTGGCTGGGGTGGCGGGCGCAAAGGCCGGTGATGCCGGGGCAATCCTGCGCCGCGGCGCCCGGAAAGATCACGCCCCAGGGCAGGTCGGTCGGCCGGCCCCATAGCTCGGCATTGATGAAATTCGCCAGCCGCCCCAGCCCCAGCCCGATCGGGGCGGCAACCGCCATCGCATCTGACAGCCGCAGGGGCGCGATGCCGTGACGCCGACAATAGATCCACGAGACGAGGACGACCCCCAGGAAGCCACCGTGAAACGACATGCCGCCGTTCCAAAGCTGCAGGATCTGCCCGGGATTGGACAGGTAATAGGCCGGCTCATAGAACAGGACGAACCCCAGCCGCCCGCCCGCGACCACGCCGACCACGACCCAGGACAGCAGTTCCTCGACCTGTTCGGGGCGCATGGGGGCGGCGTCTCCCCACAGCGCCGGACGCCGCATCAGCCCGACGATGATCCGCCAGCCCAGGATCAGCCCGACCAGATAGGCCAGCGCATACCAGCGCAGCGACAGGGACAGGCCGAACAGATGAATGGTGAAGATTTCGGGCGAAATGTCGGGAAAGGGGATCATGGGGTCCTCATCAGCCGGGCGCAGGCTAGCGGCGGGGGCGGGTGTGTCAACATGCGCGCCCCGATTGAACCGCGGCCCTGCCGGGGCCATATAGGCGGCAACATCTATACGAAAGGCCCGCCATGACCGCGAACAACCGTTTATTCGATGATCTCTCGAAATTGATGACCAATGCCATGGGAGTCGCACAAGGCGCCAAGGACGAGGCACAAACCGCGTTCAACAGCTGGATCGACCGCTGGCTGGCCGAGCGCGACTTCGTGACCCGCGAAGAATTCGAGGCCGTGCGCGAGATGGCGATCAAGGCCCGCGCCGAGAATGCCGAGCTGCGGGCCAGACTGGATGCGCTGGACGGCAAGGGCGCTCAGGGCGCCGGAACCGAGGCCTGATCCTTCAGCCTTCCCTGCTGGTCGTAAAGCAGGATCTGGCCCGTTTCCGTCACCACCACCACCCAGTGGCGGGCGAATGTGATGGCGGCGGGCGTCTCTCCCCTCGGCAGCGTGATCTGCTCGGGCAGTTGGGGCAGCGGCGCTTCGGACAGCCGCAGCCACAGCAGCGCCGCGATCGCCAGAACGCCGATCCCCATCACCGCGGCCAGCGAGGTCACGAGGATTCGCAGCCAGCGCAGCATCGGCAGCGCTTCCTCGGCCCCCGGTTCCGCCCTATCATCCCGTCCCATGCCAGAAATCCTAATCCACGTCCCCGAAGGACTGTCAGATCGACTTGATAAGGCCCTTGTCAGCCTCGCGCCAGAGCAGGCGGCACTGTCACGCTCGCGCCTTGCGAAACTGATCGCCGACGGCGCGGTCAGCGGCCCCCTGGGTCCGGTAAGCGACGGCAAGGCCCGCCCCGAGCCGGGCACCTATCGCATCGCCATCGGCGAGCCCGAGCCGCTGGAAGCCCTGCCCGAGTCCATCCCGCTGAACATCGCCTATGAGGACGATGACCTGATCGTCGTCGACAAGCCCGCCGGCATGGTCGTGCATCCGGCTCCGGGCACGCCAAGCGGCACGCTGGTCAACGCATTGCTGGCGCATTGCGCCGACAGCCTGTCCGGGATCGGCGGCGCGGCGCGACCGGGGATCGTCCACCGCATCGACAAGGAGACCTCGGGCCTGCTTGTCGTCGCCAAGACAGATCGCGCCCATCAGGGCCTTGCCCGCCAGTTCGCCGACCACTCCGCGCATCGCCGCTATCTTGCGATTGCGCATGGGCTGATCGACGCCGCCGACCCTCGGCTGCGCGGGCTGAAGGGCCTGGCGTTCGAGGCGGGCGGCGTCCTTCGGATCACCACGCTTCTGGGCCGCCACCCTTCGGACCGGCAGCGCCAGGCGGTCAGCTTTGACCGGGGGCGGCACGCGGTCACGAGGGCGCGGCTTCTGGAAAGCTATGGCCACCCGCCTGCCGCCATGCTGGTGGAATGTCAGCTGGAAACCGGGCGCACGCATCAAATCCGCGTGCATATGGCCCATGCCGGTCTGGGTCTGGTCGGCGACCCGGTCTATGGTGGAGCGCGAAAGCCCTCGGCCAAGGCACTGGGGGCGGATGCCGCGGCCGCGATTGCGGCCTTCCCGCGCCAGGCCCTGCATGCGGCCGAGCTGGGGTTCGAACATCCCGCGACCGGTGACAGGATGAACTTTGCCAGCGCACTGCCCGCCGACATGGCGGAACTGCTAGACCGTTTGCGGAGCCGCCGCGCCGAAGGCCCTTCCCTCGCGGAACCGGGGGCGTCATGATCGAGTTTTCAATTACCCGCCCAGTTGCGGGACAGGGATTTTGAGATGGCCAATTTAGCGAACCTTCCCGCCCCCAGCCCCGAACAGGGGCTGAACCGCTATCTGCAGGAGATCCGCAAGTTTCCCCTGCTGGAGCCGGAAGAGGAATACATGCTGGCCAAGGCCTGGGTCGACCACGAAGACCCCGAGGCCGCCCAGCGGCTTGTGACCAGCCACCTGCGTCTGGCCGCCAAGATCGCCATGGGCTATCGCGGCTACGGCCTGCCTCAGGCAGAGGTCATCTCGGAGGCCAATGTCGGCCTGATGCAGGCGGTCAAGCGCTTCGACCCGGAACGGGGTTTCCGGCTGGCGACCTATGCGATGTGGTGGATCCGCGCCTCGATCCAGGAATATATCCTGCGGTCCTGGTCCCTGGTGAAGATGGGCACGACCTCGGCGCAGAAGAAACTGTTCTTCAACCTGCGCAAGGCAAAGTCCAAGCTCGGCGCGCTGGAGGAAGGCGACCTGCGCCCGGAGAACGTGGCCCAGATCGCGCATGACCTGAACGTGTCCGAGCAGGAAGTCATCGACATGAACCGCCGCCTGTCGGGCGGCGATGCGTCGCTGAATGCCCAGGTCGGCAGTGGCGAGGGTGATTCCGCCGCGCAATGGCAGGACTGGCTTGAAGACGATTCCGCGAACCAGGCCGAAGCCTTCGCCGAGGCGGATGAGCTGTCGGCCCGACGCCAGATGCTGATCGCCGCGATGGATGTCCTGAACGACCGCGAAAAGGACATCCTGATGGAACGTCGCCTGCGCGACGATCCGATGACGCTGGAAGATCTTTCGACGCGCTACGACGTTTCGCGTGAACGCATCCGCCAGATCGAGGTCCGGGCTTTCGAAAAGCTGCAGAACCGCATTCGCGAACTGGCCCGCGCCCGCGGGATCACGGTTCCCGAAAAGGGCTGAGACGGAACCCGGATTTGTCCCGTCACGTCGGCATGGAACCTGCGGGCAACCCCGCCCGTCGACGTCGCGCCCATCCCGGGCGCGGCGGCAACCGTCTTTGCATCCCCCCGCTTGCGACAATTCCCCGAGAGGCGCGCAGCTGCTTGGTTGACCGGCAAGGGCGGCGGGATATGCTCGGCCACGTGCAGCGGGAGCCCGTGGCGCAAGCATGACGGCGCTAAACCAATATCAACGGCTAGAAGCCGCAGGAACCTGGCGGGAAAAGCCCGGCGCCTCGCCACGCGAGATCATCGCTTCGCTGGGGGACGCCACTCTTGTCCTGACCGATCTTCGCACCGAGGTGCCGGTCTCGCACTGGTCGCTGCCCGCGGTGATGCGGCTCAACCCCGGCCAGTCCCCCGCGCGCTATGCCCCCGGCCCCAACGATGCCGAGATGGTCGAGCTGGACGATCCCCTGATGATCGCCGCGATCGAGAAGGTCCACCACGTCATCGAGGCGAACCGCCCGCCCTCGGCCTGGCTGCGCGGATGGATGGTGCTGCTGGCTTTGGGGGCGATGGTCGTGGGCGCGGTCTTCTGGGTGCCCCCTGCGCTTTTGCGCCATGCCGCCGATATCGCGCCGCCCGCCCAACGGGCAGAGATCGGCCGCGCCATCCTGTCCGACATCGAGAAATCCGCAGGCGGCACCTGCTCGCGTCCCTCGGGGGACATGGCCCGCCACCGTTTGGCAGCGCGCCTGATCGGCCCGGATGCCGACATTGCCGTGCTGCCCACGGCGCTGAAGGGCGCGCGCCGCCTGCCCGGCCCGCTCACCATCATCGGGCAAGACCTGATCACGGGAGAGTCCGCCGCGCCCGAGATCGTCGCGGGCCATGTGCTGGCCGCACAGGCCGCCGCTTCCTCGGAGGATCCCCTGCTTGCCGCGCTGCGCTATGCCGGGACGCGGGCCACTTTCGAATTGCTGACCAAGGGCACGTTGCCGGAATCCGCGCTGGCGGGCTATGGCGAAAGGCTGCTTTCGAATCCTCCGCCACGGGCCGAGGATGAAACCGTGCTGGGCTTCTTCGCCCGCGCCTCGGTTTCCAGTGAACCCTATGCCCGCTCGCTCGATCCGACCGGAGAGGCGGTGCTGGGCCTGATCGAGGCCGACCCCTTCCGCACCGCCCAGCCAAAGCAGGTGCTGAGTGGGCGCGACTGGGTTGCCTTGCAGGAAATCTGCGACCAGTAGGCACGGCCGTCAGCGCGGGACCGCCTGCCCGAACCCGTTCCGGCGGAGCCGGTCAAGGGCGCGCACGATCGCTTCGCGCGTGTCGAAGGGGCCCGCCAGCAGAACCGCTTGCCCCGCAGGATCGGACCTCACGCGCTGCACGGAGTAGCCAAGATCCGAAACGCGGCGCGCGACCTGCTGGGCCTCGGCCCCAGCGGCAAAACTTCCCAGCCGGACATAACGAGCCGATGCCGGAATCAGCCCGATCCGGGCAGCGTGCGGCATCTGCGCCCCGCGAGCAGGCAACGCGACCTTGCGCGCGACGGCCTTTGCCGGGGTCGCCACCTTGATTTCGGGCGCGGCAGGCGCGCTGGCCGCCGCCACCGGCCGCACGAAGGCCAGCCGCGACAATGTTGAGGCCGGGGCCGCACCGCAATAGCCTGACGTCGGATCGGCCCCGCCCCCGGCGGCCGACGGCTGTCCGTCATAGCCCAGCAGGCGACACAGCCGACGGTTGGGTTGCAGGTCGCGCCCCATCGCCTCGCGCAGCGCGGGCGCCGCACGAACCGAGGCGCGCAACGTATCCAGCGCAGCACTCGCCATCGGCTCCGGTCCCATGTCGGGCAGTTCCTCGGGTGGGCGCGGATCGCTGGCCAACTCTCCCGGCCTCAGGTTCGGAATGACTGCGTCAGTGATCGCCTGCTCAATCAGCTGCGCGCGGCTTTTCCCGGCATCGGGGTCCAGCGCCCTAAGGCGGGCCTGCCCGTTCGCGCCGCGGATCGAGGATGTCGGGGTAAAGCCGCAGACCGCGCTGCCGTCCCGCGCCAGCCTGGCCTGCCAGCGCCCCCCCTGATCCTGCAGAAACACGCAACCACGGCTGTCGACATATTGCCGTCCGGCGAAATCGGCGGGGGGCTCTTCTGCCGGGCGCAGGTCCACGGCCGACGCGGGCCATGACAGGACCGCCCAGATCAGCACCGAAAGCAGCCTTCGTCCCATGCCCGTCCCCGCGTCCATTCCCGATTCGGGCCGGGCGCTGCCGGTTCCCGCATCGGGTGATAGGGTGCAAGGACTGAAGCGCGGGTTAACGCGGCGCTATTTCGTCCCGAACATGCGGTCGCCCGCATCGCCAAGACCAGGGACGATATAGCCGTGATCGTCCAGCCGTTCGTCAAGCGAGGCGGTGACGACCGGCACGTCGGGATGGGCCTCGCGCATCCGCTGGACGCCCTCGGGCGAGGCAAGCAGGCACAGGAACCGAATATTCTTGGCACCCTGCTTCTTCAGCATGTCGATGGCCGCAACCGAAGAGTTTCCCGTCGCCAGCATGGGATCGACAACGATGGTCATGCGCGAATCCAGCTCCTTCGGCACCTTGCAGTAATACTCGACGGGCTGAAGCGTCTCGGGGTCGCGGTAAAGGCCGATGAAGCCGACGCGCGCGGCGGGGACCAGTTCAAGGATGCCGTCCAGCAGGCCGTTCCCCGCCCGCAGGATCGAAATCAACGCAAGCTTCTTGCCCTCCAGCAGAGGTGCCTCCATCGAGGTCAGAGGGGTTTCGATGGTGGTGGTCGTCATCTCCAGCTCGCGCGTGACCTCATAGGCCAGAAGCAGGCTGATCTCGCGCAGAAGACGACGGAAGCTGGCGGTCGAAGTCGTCTTGTCCCGCATCAGCGTCAGCTTGTGCTGGACCAACGGATGGTCGACGACGGTCAGGTGGGGCTGGCTCATGTAAGCTCCTTTTTCAGGCGGTCCCTGGTTTCGGGGTCGCAGAAGGCCGCCTCGGCGGCCCACAGGTTCATCTGTCTGAACTCTGTTTCGGCCCAGCCGAAGGTCTCTGCAAGCATCTCGTATTCACGCGAGAGCGTCGTGTGGAAGAACGGTGGGTCATCGGTCGAGACGGTGACGCGCACCCCGGCATCGGCAAGCCGGGCGATGGGATGGCTTTTCCAGTCCGCCACCACGCCCAGCGCAACGTTCGAGCCGGGGCAAACCTCCAGCGTCACGCCGCGATCGGCAAGGTCGCGGACCAGGGTCGCGTCCTCGATGGCGCGGATACCGTGGCCGATCCGCGTCGCCCCAAGGTCCAGCGCACCGCGGATAGATTCGGGGCCGCGCCATTCGCCAGCGTGAACGGTCAGGCCCAGTCCCGCCTCTCGGGCACAATCGAAGGCCCAGGCGAAATCCGAGGGCTGGCCGGAATCCTCGGCGCCCGCAAGGCCAAGACCGCTGACCCACGCCCCGGCGGTTTCCGCGGCGCAGATCGCCGACCGCCTGGCACGGTCCGGGCCATAGTGGCGGATGCAGGTCGCGACGGCCCGGCTTTCCACCCCGCTCAACGCATAGGCGCGCGCGACCTCCTCCATTGCGGCGACGTGATCGCGCCAGGCCGACAGATCACCTCCGCCGCAGAAGTCGGGGGAAATGAACAGCTCGACATAGATCGCCCCTTGCTCACCACATTCCGACAGCACCGCGGACAGCAGCCGAGCGTAATCGGCAGGGCCGGAAAGTACGCCGGTCGCCGCCTCATAGACACGCAGGAACTCGGCAAAGCTGCGATAGGCATAGGCGCCGCGATCATCGAAAAGACCGCCCAGATCCTGCCTTTTCTCGGCCGCAAGACCGCGGATGAACCCCGGTGGAGCCGCACCTTCCAGATGCAGGTGCAGTTCGATCTTCTTCATGGTTTTCATAGGAATGACTTTCCCGGCCCGACCGGTTGAAGGCCAAGATGCGCGGCAATGGAGGCCGCGACATCGACAAAACCGACCTGCCCGATCGCGCGCGGGCCAAGGCCCCAGCCCAGCACCGGCACGCGTTCGCGGGTGTGATCCGTCCCGGTCCAGCTGGGATCATTGCCGTGATCGGCGGTGAAAATCGCAAGGTCGCCCGGCCGCAGGCGGGCCATCACCTGCCCGGCGACACCGTCGAACCATTCCAGCGCACGGGCATACCCCTCGATATCGCGGCGATGACCGTAAAGGCTGTCGAACTCGACGAAATTGGCAAAGGTCAGGCTGCCCGGCTCGGCTGTCTCGGCCAGCGTCAGCAGCTGTGCGGCAAGATCGGCATCCGACTTGCCCTTGTGCTCGGCCCCGATCCCGCGATGCGAGAAGATGTCGCCGATCTTGCCCACCGAATGGGTCACGCGCCCCGACCGCATCGCGGCGTCAAGCAGCGTGTCACCCGGCGGCGCGATGGCATAATCGCGCCGGTTCGGGGTGCGGGCAAAGCTGCCGGGGCCGCCAATAAAGGGCCGCGCAATGACCCGGCCCACGCGCATCGGATGAACCATCGCCGCGACCTCGACGCAAAGACTGTAAAGCCGCTCCAGTCCGAAGGCCTCTTCATGCGCGGCGATCTGCAATACGCTGTCAGCCGAGGTATAGCAGATCGGCCAGCCCGTCCGCAGATGCTCATCGCCCAGGCGGGCGATGATTTCGGTCCCCGACGCGTGCTCATCGCCAAGGATGCCCCCGGTTCCGGCGGCAGCGGCGATGCGCCGCGACAGGTCGGCGGGAAAACTGGGACGGGTATCGGGGAAGTAGTGCCAGTCCCACGGCACCGGCACGCCTGCCAGCTCCCAATGGCCCGAAGGAGTGTCCTTGCCCGGCGACACCTCGGTCGCGGCACCCCACAGCCCCTGCGGCGCAGCCCCCAGACCCGGGGCGTCCTGTCCGCTGGCCAGTCGCAGCGCCGCCCCAAGCCCCAGCGCATCAAGATGCGGCATGGCAAGCGGACGCGCACGGGCGATATGGGCCAGCGTATTCGCGCCGCTGTCCGGGACATCGCCGTTGAAGAAGCCCGCGGCGTCCGGCGCGCCGCCGATGCCGACGGAATCCATCACGATCAGAAAGGCACGGCCTTGGGTCGGGTCGGTCATTCGGGCAGAACCTCGCATCGGATCAGGGGACCGGGCGCCGGACCGTCGCCCATCAGATAGGCCGCCTGAACAGTGGCGACGGCAGCCTCGGCCGCGGCCTCGGTCGCCGCATGGACAAAGCCCAGCGGTTGGTCCGGGCCAGCCTCTTCGCCGATGCGCAGCAGAGCTGCAAGGCCGACCCGCGGATCGATCCGGTCCCCAGCATGAAGCCGCCCGCCGCCCAACGCGACGACGGCATGGCCCAGCGCCTCGGTGTCGATGGCGGCGACGCGGCCGCGCGCGGGAATGGGACGGATGACAGGCGCAGGGGGCAAATATGCCTCGGGGCGCTCCAGCAGGTCGGCAGGTCCGCCCTGCGCAACGACCATGCGCGCGAAGCGTTCGGCCGCAGTGCCCGAGGCCAGCGCATGCCCGGCCCCGTCAAGGTGCACGACCGACAGGCACGCCTCCGCCAGCGCCAGCGACAGTTCGGCCAGCGCGCCTCCGGCACCCTTCAGGACGGCAATCGCCTCGTACAGTTCCAGCGCGTTGCCCGCGGCACGCGCCAATGGCTGGTCCATGTCCGTTACAAAGGCGCGCGTGCGGCAACCGGCCCCGTTCGCGGTATCGACCAGCGCGCGCGCCAACTGCAATGCCGCCTCCGGCGACCGCAGGAAGGCTCCTGTGCCCTGTTTCACGTCCAGAACCAGCGCATCAAGCCCCGCCGCCAGCTTCTTCGACAGGATCGAGGCGGTAATCAGGTCGATCGAGCCCACCGTCGCGCTTTCGTCGCGGATCGCGTAAAGCCGCGCATCCGCCGGAGCCAGATCCTTGCCCGCAGCGACGATCGCGCAGCCCTGCGCGGCCACGATCTGGCGAAACTCATCTTCGGGCAGCGCGGTGCGGAAACCGGGGATCGCCTCAAGCTTGTCCAGGGTGCCGCCGGTATGCCCCAGCCCCCGTCCCGAGATCATCGGGACAAAGGCCCCGCAAGCCGCGACAACGGGTGCAAGGACCAGGCTGACGGTATCGCCGATGCCCCCGGTCGAATGCTTGTCGACCACCGGACCGGGCAGATCCCAGCGCAGGACATGGCCCGAATCGCGCATGGCGCGGGTCAGCGCGACCCGCCCGTTCTCGTCCAGCCCGGAAAGCAGGACGGCCATCGCAAAGGCGCCCGCCTGCGCATCGCTGACCGAGCCGTCGGCCAGCCCGGTGGCGATCAGCGCCGCCCCGGCCTCATCCAGTCCACGCCCGTCGCGGACCCCCGCAATGACCGGGCGCGGATCGGCTGGGCTCATTCGATGCCCGACATGTGCGACATGTCGAAGCGGCCGGGCAGCAGTTCGCCGATCGTGGTGGCCAGCGTCCGCCCCGAGGTCGTGGCCAGCAGCACCGGCGTATCGGGCTTGCCGAACTCGGCCAGCTTCTGGCGACAGCCGCCGCAGGGCGGGATCGGGCTGGGGCTGTCGGCGATCACCGCGACCTCGATCAGCTCGGTCTCGCCACTTGCCACCATCAGCGCGATCGCCCCTGCCTCGGCGCAGGTGCCTTCGGGATAGGCCACGTTCTCGACATTGCAGCCGCGATAGATCTGGCCCGAAACGCCACGCACCGCCGCGCCCACCTTGAAGCGGGAATAGGGTGCATATGCACGTTCGCGCACGTCGCGTGCCGCATCAAGAAGCGTCATGGCCCACCTTTCACATCGCCGTCATTTGCCAGTCCATCATTGCGCTTGGGCCCATCGTGATGCAAGTCCGACACATTCTGGCGGGCCCCCTGTTCCCCGCACAAAAAATAGTTTAACGCTGAACCATCTTGAGAGGAGGTCGCGTCATGGAAGAACGCAGGCAGGACAGTGCAAGGCAGGCCGCGCTGGATTATCACGAGTTTCCCCGCCCCGGCAAACTTGAGGTGCGCGCGACGAAGCCCCTTGCCAACGGCCGCGACCTGAGCCGGGCCTATTCCCCCGGCGTTGCGGAGGCCTGTCTGGAGATCAAGGCTGACCCGACCACGGCGGCACGCTATACCGCGCGCGGCAACCTTGTGGCCGTCGTCTCGAACGGCACGGCGGTTCTGGGCCTTGGCAATATCGGGGCGCTCGCCTCGAAGCCAGTGATGGAGGGCAAGGCCGTCCTCTTTAAGAAATTCGCCAATATCGACTGCTTCGACATCGAGCTGGACCAGCCCGACCCGGAAAAGCTGGCCGAGATCGTCTGCGCGCTGGAACCCAGCTTCGGCGCGATCAACCTTGAGGACATCAAGGCCCCCGACTGCTTCATCGTCGAAAAGATCTGCCGCGAGCGGATGAACATCCCGGTCTTCCACGACGACCAGCACGGCACCGCCATCGTCGTCGGCGCCGCCGCGACCAACGCATTGCTGATCGCTGGCAAGAAGTTCGAGGACATCAAGGTCGTCTCGACCGGCGGCGGCGCGGCCGGCATCGCCTGCCTGAACATGCTGTTGAAACTGGGCGTCAAGCGCGAGAACGTCTGGCTGTGCGACATCGCGGGTCTTGTCCATGAGGGCCGCGAAGAACAGATGACGCCGCAAAAGGCGGAATATGCGCAGAAAAGCGACCTGCGCACGCTGGATGACGTGATCGGTGGGGCCGACCTGTTCCTGGGTCTGTCCGGCCCCGGCGTCCTGACCCCCGACATGGTCGCCAAGATGGCAGACCGGCCGATCATCTTCGCGCTGGCGAACCCGACGCCCGAAATCCTGCCCGAGGACGTGCGCAGCGTCGCCCCGAACGCGATCATCGCGACCGGGCGGTCGGATTATCCGAACCAGGTGAACAACGTCCTGTGCTTCCCCTTCATCTTCCGGGGCGCGCTGGACGTGGGTGCGACCACGATCAACGACGATATGCAGCTGGCCTGCATCGAGGGAATCGCCGCACTTGCCCGCGCCACCACCAGCGCCGAGGCCGCGATGGCCTATCGCGGCGAGACGCTGACCTTTGGCCCGGAATACCTGATCCCGAAGCCCTTCGACCCGCGCCTGATCGGGGTCGTTTCGACCGCCGTGGCGAAGGCCGCTATGGAAACCGGCGTCGCCACCCGCCCGCTGGAGGATGTGAACGCCTACAAGCGCAAGCTGGACGGCTCGGTCTTCCGGTCGGCCATGATCATGCGCCCGGTCTTCGAAGCGGCGGCGACGGTCAAGCGTCGCATCGTCTTTGCCGAGGGCGAGGATGAGCGGGTGCTGCGCGCGGCGAATGCCATGCTTGAGGAAACCACCGATGTTCCGATCCTGATCGGTCGTCCCGAGGTGATCGAGGTCCGCGCCGAGCGCGCCGGCCTGCCGATCCGTCCCGGCCGCGATTTCGAGATCGTGAACCCGGAAAACGACCCGCGTTATCGCGACTATTGGGGCACCTACCACGAGCTGATGGCGCGCCGTGGCGTCACGCCCGAAGTCGCCCGCGCGATCATGCGCACCAACACCACCGCCATCGGCGCGGTCATGGTCCATCGTGGCGAGGCGGACAGCCTGATCTGCGGCACCTTCGGCCAATTCAGCTGGCACCTGAACTATATCAGCCAGGTGCTGGCGCGTGACGGCCTGCGCCCGCATGGCGCGTTGTCGCTGATGATTTTGGAGGATGGTCCGCTTTTCATCGCGGACACGCAGGTTCACCACGTCCCGACCCCGCAGCAGATCGCCGAAACCGCGATCGGCGCGGCGCGGCATGTGCGACGCTTCGGCCTCGCACCCAAGATCGCGCTGTGCTGCCATTCGCAATTCGGCAATCTCGAGACCGATTCCGGCAAGCGGATGCGCGAGGCGATCGAGATCCTGCAGGCGCGCGAGGTCGACTTCATGTTCGACGGCGAAATGCATGTCGATGCCGCGCTCGATCCGACCGTGCGCGAAAGGCTGATGCCGCATTCGCGTCTGGACGGGGCGGCGAACATCCTGATCTTCGCTGGCACCGACGCCGCCTCGGGCGTGCGCAACGCGCTGAAGCTGAAGGCCAACGGGCTTGAGGTCGGGCCGATCCTGATGGGCATGGGCAACCGCGCCCATATCGTCACCCCCTCGGTCACGACGCGCGGTCTGCTGAACATGAGCGTTCTGGCAGGTACCCCGGTCGGCCATTACGGCTGACCCGCACCCCGGTTGATCCGGGCCGCCCGATTTGCGGCCCGGACGAATGGCGCAGGAAGCTCTTGCCTGACCCGCCGCGCCTTGCCTAACTCCTCCCATGCCTTTGGGAGGAGGAATCCATGAGCTACCGCGACGTCTATTCGGCCTGGCAGGCGGACCCCGAGCATTTCTGGATGCAGGCCGCCGAGGCGATCGACTGGACCCGCAAGCCCTCGAAGGCGCTGTTCGACGAAAAAGCACCGATCTACGAGTGGTTTTCGGACGGCATGGTCAATGCCTGCTGGAACGCCGTCGACCGCCATGTGCTGGCCGGGCGCGGTGATCAGGTCGCAATCATGCATGAAAGCCCGGTGACACTGTCGACCAAGGGCATCACCTATCGGCAATTGCAGGACCGCGTCGCCTCGCTTGCAGGCGCGCTGCGGATGCGGGGCGTTGAAAAGGGCGACCGGGTCATCATCTACATGCCCATGATCCCCGAGGCGGTCGAGGCCATGCTGGCCTGCGCGCGGCTGGGCGCGATCCATTGCGTCGTCTTTGGCGGCTTTGCCGCAAACGAACTGGCCGTGCGGATCGACGATTGCCAGCCCAAGGCGATCATCGCAGCCTCTTGCGGCTTGGAGCCGAAGCGCGTCGTCCACTACAAGCCGCTGCTGGACGAGGCGATCGAGATCGCGCGCCACAAGCCCGAATTCTGCGTCATTTTCCAACGCGAAGAAGAGGTCGCGCAGCTGACCCCGGGCCGCGACTTCGCCTGGCACGGCTTTCAATACGGGGTGAAACCCGCTGAATGCGTCCCCGTCGAAGGGAACCACCCCGCCTATATCCTGTACACCTCGGGGACGACCGGCCAGCCCAAGGGCGTCGTGCGCCATACCGGCGGCTATCTTGTGGCGCTGCAATGGTCGATGAAGAACATCTACAATATCGGGGCCGGGGACCGGTTCTGGACCGCATCGGACGTGGGCTGGGTCGTAGGCCACAGCTATATCTGCTATGGCCCGCTGCTGACCGGGGCCACGACCGTCGTGTTCGAGGGCAAGCCTGTCGGCACGCCCCATGCGGGCGTGTTCTGGCGCACCATCCAGAACCACCGGATCAAGAGCTTCTTCACCGCTCCGACTGCGCTGCGCGCCATCCGCCGCGAGGATCCGGAGGGCGACTGGATTCGCCGCTACAAGCTGCACGAGTTGCAGGCCCTGTTCCTGGCCGGAGAGCGCGCCGATCCCGAAACGGTGCAATGGGCGCAAAAGCACCTGGGCGTTCCCGTGGTAGATCATTGGTGGCAGACCGAAACCGGCTGGCCCATCGCCGCCAATCCGATCGGGATCCAGACCTTGCCCACGAAACCCGGCAGCCCCTCGGTCCCGATGCCGGGCTATGACGTGCGGGTGCTGGACGATGAGGGGAACCCGGCGCCCGCGGGCACGCTGGGCGCCATCGCGATCCGCCTGCCTTTGCCACCCGGAACCCTGCCCGGCCTGTGGAATGCCGAGGACCGCTTCCGCAAATCCTATCTGGAGCGCTTCCCCGGCTATTACGAGACCGGCGATGCGGGCTATGTCGACGATGACGGTTATCTTTACGTCATGGCGCGCACCGATGACGTCATCAACGTTGCCGGCCACCGCCTGTCCACCGGCGCGATCGAGGAAGTGCTGGCCTCGCATCCCGCTGTGGCGGAATGCGCGGTAATCGGCGTCGCGGATGAACTGCGCGGACAGATTCCGCTGGGCCTGCTATGCCTCAAAGTGGGGGTCACGACACCGGGTGACCAGATCCTGCGCGAGGTCGTGGCGCTTGTCCGCGACCGGATCGGCCCCGTCGCCGCATTCAAGCATGCCTGCATCATCGACCGCCTGCCCAAGACACGATCGGGCAAGATCCTGCGCTCGACCATGGCAAAGATCGCGGATGGCGAGGCATTCAAGGTTCCCGCCACCATCGACGATCCCGCCATTCTGGACGAGATCCGCGAGGCCCTGCACGGTCTTGGCTTTCCCGAGGCCGCGCGGGCGGGTTGAACCGCCTTGCCCGGAAATGAAAACGCGGCGTCCCTGTCGGGCGCCGCGTTCGGGTATTTGAGAAACGGTGAAACCCGGCGCGCCTAGCCGATCTGACCGCCCAGCCCTGTCATAAGCGGCAGGAAGTCCGGGAAGGAGGTCGCGATCGGGCTGCCGTCGTCGACCGAGATCGGCTGTTCCGAAGCCAACCCGCCGACCAGGAACGACATGGCGATGCGGTGATCCAGATGCGTGACCGCCGTCGCCCCACCCGAAAGGCCACCGGTCCCGTGGACGGTCATGGTGTCGTCGGTATCCTCGACGCTGGCCCCGTTGGCGCGCAGGCCCGCGACCATGGCAGCGATGCGGTCGCTTTCCTTGACGCGCAATTCGTGGACGCCCTGCATCAGGGTGGTCCCCTCGGCAAATGCCGCGATCACAGACAGGATCGGGAATTCGTCGATCATGCTGGCGGCGCGCTCGGGCGGGACCGTGACGCCTTTCAGCGGACCGTGGCGGACCAGCAGGTCGGCGACGGGCTCTCCACCCTCTTCCCGCGGGTTCTCGAAGGTGATGTCGGCGCCCATTTCCAGCAGCGTGACGTAAAGCCCGTCGCGGGTCGGGTTGCGGCTGACGCCCGGCACGCGGATCTCGGATCCGGGCACGATCAGCGCCGCGGCAACCGGGAATGCCGCGCTGGAGGGATCGCGCGGCACTGCGACCGGCTGGGGCACCAGCTCCGGGCGGCCCCTCAGGGTGATCACGCGGCCTTCGTCTGTGACTTCGGTCGTGATGGTTGCACCGAAGCCCGCCAGCATTCGCTCGGTATGGTCGCGGGTCGGTTCGGATTCGATGACCACGGTTTCGCCCGGCGCGTTCAGACCGGCCAGCAGCACCGCCGACTTGATCTGGGCGCTGGCGACCGGGGTCTTGTAGCGGACCGGGACAGGCTCGGCCGCGCCTTTGATGGTCACGGGCAGGCGCTTGCCTTCGCGCGCCGTGACCTCACAGCCAAACAGCTCCAGCGGGTCGGTCACGCGGCCCATCGGGCGACGGCTGAGGCTGGCATCGCCGGTGAAGGTCGCGGTAACCGGCGTCGTCGCCATCGCGCCCATGATCAGCCGCACCCCGGTGCCGGAATTGCCGCAATCGATGACGCCCTCAGGTTCGGCAAAGCCGCCGACGCCGACCCCGTTGACCTTCCACTCGCCGGTCCCCAAACGCTCGACCTGCGCGCCGAAAGCCTGCATGGCCTTGGCGGTGTCCAGAACGTCCTGCCCTTCCAGAAGGCCGGTGATGTGGGTTTCCCCCACCGACAGCGCGCCAAGGATCAGCGCGCGGTGGCTGATCGACTTGTCGCCCGGCACCTTTGCCTCGCCCTTCAGCGGGCCCGAGCGGCGGGCGGTCATCGGGATCGGTTCGGCGGAATGTGACATGGCAGGCCCCTCATGTGATCGGCTAGGTGATAGCGGTCACGCAAGGGGCTTGCAATCAACCCTGACGGCGGAAGGTCGCGTAATGCGGCACGCGGCCCTCGCGCAGCGCCTTTTGTTCATAACGCGTGCTGAACCAGTCGTCCCAAGCCTCCGGCCCTTCATGGACCAGATCAAAACCGGCGGGCGGGACTTCTTCCAGCGTCTGCCGCATATAGTCTGGAATATCCGTCGCCACGCGGAATTCGGCGCCGGGCTTCATCACGCGCGCCAGCGGGATCAGATGCTCGGGCGTCACGAAGCGGCGGCGGTGATGGCGCGCCTTGGGCCAGGGGTCGGGATAGTTCAGGAACGCCTTGTCGACCGAGTTCTCCGGGAACACGTCCATCAGGTCGCGCGCGTCGCCCGGATGGACGCTGACATTCTCGACCCCGGCGGCACGGATCTTGCCCAGAAGCATCGCGACGCCATTGATGAAGGGCTCGCAGCCGATGATCCCGATCTCGGGATAGGTGGCGGCCATGTGGACCATGTGCTCGCCCCCGCCGAACCCGACTTCCAGCCAGACCGGGCGGTCGTCGCCGAAGATCGCGCTTGGCGCGATGGGCGTGCGTTCGGGATTGTCGGCCTGCGTGATGCCGCGCGGGCGCAGGGTGCCCAGATCCTCGGACAGGTAACCCTTTTGCGACTGGCGCAGGGTCTTGCCGTGGCGGCGGCCGTAAAAATTGCGGCGCGGGGGATTGGGATCGAATTCGCTCATGCCGCGCCCATAGAAAGGGCGCGGCTGAAGGTCAAGTCATTCCGCAGCGAGTCGCGAAATGATGACGGTCACTTCGGGCTTCTTGCCGATCTCTTCCATCGAGACCTGCCGCGCGATCTTGCGCACCGCCTCTTCCAGGCGGTCGTCGTTCATCACCGTGCGGTCGTCGGCGCGTTCCAGGAACTCGGCCAACTCGCTCTCGATATTCCCGGCCAGCGGCACGCCCGCGCGACCCCGTTCCGGCAGGCCGGACAGTTCGACCCAGGCATCGGGAAGCGGATTGTCATCCTCGTCGATGATGATCGAGACCATCGCGTGACCGTTCAGGGCCATGCGGATACGGTCACGGACGATGCCGTCCATCGCGCCGATCAGCGCGGTGCCGTCAAGATACAGCCGGCCGGTATCGATATGGTCGACGACGCGCGGCGCCGCGCCCGAAATCTCGACCATGGTGCCGTTCGTCACCACCATCGAGGGGATGCCACGCGCCTCGGCCAGCTTCATATGTTCGCGCAGGTGCATGTGCTCGCCATGCATCGGGATCACCATGCGAGGCTTCAGCAGGTCGTGTACGGCCTGGATGTCGGGGCGGTTGGCATGACCCGAGACGTGATACATTCCGTCATCGGCATCGAACAGGTCGACGCCCATCTCGCTCAGCTGGTTCTGGATGCGGATCACGCCGCGCTCGTTTCCGGGAATGGTGCGCGAGCTGAACAGGAAGCTGTCGCCTTCCTTCAACTCGATCCCCAGATAACGGCCGCGCGACAGTTGCGCGCTGGCGGCGCGGCGTTCGCCCTGGCTGCCGGTGACAACCAGCATAACCTTGTCCCGCGGCAGGTCCGCGGCTTCCTCTGGGCTGACGACCGGGGGAAAGCGGTCAAGGACACCGGTCTCGATCCCGACGGTGACCATGCGGCGCATGGCGCGGCCCAGCAGGCAGATCTTGCGCCCGGCGGCAACCCCCGCTTCGGCCAGGGTGCGCAGCCGCGCGATGTTGCTGGCGAAGGTCGTGGCGACGACAAGCTGCCGCTGGGACATGACGAAATCCAGCAGCGGGTTCGCTAGAACCGCCTCGGACCGGCCGGGATTGGGCGAGAAAATGTTGGTGGAATCGCAGGTCAGCACCTGCACGCCCTGCCCTTCCTTGGCGATCTCGTGCCAGGTGATCGGGTCGAAGGGTTCGCCGACGACCGGCGTTCCGTCCAGCTTGAAATCGCCCGTATGCACGATCCGACCGGCGGGCGTGTCGATGATCAGCGCCGAGCTTTCGGGGATCGAATGGCTGACCGGGACGAATTGCACCTGGAACGGACCGGCCGAGACGACCTCGGGGCGCGGGGCGTGGATATGGATATGCTCGACGGGCTGGCCCATCTCTTCCATCTTCAGGCGCGCCAGCGCTCCAGTGAAGCGGCGGCAATGAATCGGCTTCTGGATCTTGCCCCAAAGCAGACCAAGCGCGCCGACATGGTCTTCATGCCCGTGGGTGATGAAGATCGCCTCGATCCGGTCGCGGTTGTCCTCAAGCCAGGCGACATCGGCCATGATCAGGTCGATGCCCGGCGCCGTATCCATGTCGCCGAACGTCACGCCCAGATCGATGACAATCAGCCTTTCGCGCCCCGGCTCGCCATAGCCATAGACATAGGCGTTCATGCCGATCTCGCCCGCGCCGCCCAGCGGCAGATAGATCAGGCGTTCAGCCATGGGCCATCTCCTTGTTGTAATCGTGGATCAGGCGCAGCCCGTGCATGGTCAGGTCATCCTCGATTGCATCGAAAAGATCAAACCCCTGATCGAAGAGGGGTGCAAGCCCGCCCGTGGCGATGACTTTCATCGCACGGCCGCGTTCCTCGCGGATCTTTTCGACGATCCCCTGCACGAGGCCGATATAGCCCCAGAAAATGCCTGATTGGATACAGGCAACGGTATTCGTTCCGATGACCTTCGGGGGCATCGTCACGTCGACATGCGGAAGACTGGCCGCACCCATATGCAATGCCTCAAGGCTGAGGTTCACGCCCGGAGAGATCACCCCCCCGACATAGGCCCCATCCGTATCGACCACGTCAAAGGTGGTCGCGGTGCCGAAATCGACGACGATCAGGTCCGGGCCATGGCGGTCGAATGCGCCCACGGTATTGACCAGCCGGTCGGGACCGACCGTGGTGCCCTGATCGACGCGGGGCGTGACGGGCAACAGGCAATCCGGCTTGCCGACGACCAGCGGGCGCGTGTCGAAATAGCGGTTGCAGAGCACCCGCAGGTTGAAAACCACGCGGGGTGCTGTCGCGCTGATGATGCAGTCGGTGATGTCCAGCTCGAACTTCTGGACCGACATCAGCGTGGACAGCCAGACGAAATACTCATCCGCCGTGCGCCGATGGTCGGTCGAGATCCGCCACATGGCCAGAAACCGTTCCCCGTTCCAGACCGAAAAGACGGTGTTCGTATTGCCAGTGTCGATGCAAAGAAGCATCGCTCAACCTCCAAAGAAGACGTCGGCGGCGGGCAGGACCCGGCGGCCGGAAGGCGTGGTCAGGACCAGGGCACCGGTTTCATCAATGCCGTCGAAGACGCCGCGGGTCTCGTTCTGGCCGGTCCGGGCAATGATCGTCTCGCCCAACCGTGCGGCTCGTGCAAGCCAGGCGTTGCGGATCGGCGCAAAGCCATAGGTTTCGAACTGAGCCAGCCAGCGTGCGAAAGCCGGGGCCAGCAGGTCCAGGAAATCCTCGGCAGCGACGGTGAAGCCGGTCTCTTCGCGCACCGAGACCGGACGGACGGCACCCGGTTCAACTGCAGATGTCGTGGGGGCCGCGGCCAGGTTGACCCCGATCCCGACGGCGACGGCTTGGATGCTGCGTCCCGATCCCAGGCTTTCCAGCAGGATGCCCGCGATCTTGCCGCCGTTCAGCAGCACGTCATTCGGCCACTTGATTGCAAGCCGCGCCGCCGGACCACAGGCATCTGACAACGCGTCATAAAGCGCAAGCGCGGCAACGAAGGACAGTTGCGCCACGGCCTCAGGGTCGCCCTTGGGTCGCAAGACGAGAGTGCCGGCGAAGTTCCCCGCCGGCATGACCCATCCGCGTCCGCGCCGCCCGCGCCCGGCGACCTGTTCATGGGTCATGATCCAGGTCGGTCCGGTCAGCGACGGCCCCTGACGCATCGCTTCGGCATTGGTGCTGTCGGTGCGGGCCAGGATCACCCGGCCCACGCCTTGCGGCCAGGTTTCACTCAACGCGATCGGGCTCGGCCGGCAGGTCTGCGGCGGGGACGGCGACAGCCGCATGGGCGGGCGCGACCAGGGTTTCGGCCGCGCGACCGGCTGCGGTGTCGACGCCCAGCATGTTGATCGCGCCGAACAGCATCATCGCCGCCGGGATCATCAGGGCAAGATACTGCACGCCCCCCATGCGGCTGGTCACGCCATCACTCTCGGCACCGAAATACATGTAGTAGACGATGCGCAGGTAATAGAAGGCACCGATGACCGAGGCGATGACGCCCAGCACCGCAAGCCAGCCCATGCCCGCATCGACCGCCGCGTTCAGCACGCCGAACTTCGCGAAGAAGCCAAGCGTCGGCGGAACGCCCGCCAGGCTGAACATCAGCACCAGCACCGCAAGACCCTTGGCCGGCGAGGTCCAGGCAAAGCGGTTCAGCGCCGCAAGGTCGGTGACCGGGGTGCCGTCGCGCTCAAGCGACAGGATGAAGGCGAAGGTACCGACGTTCATGACCGCATAGATGGTCATGTAGATCAGCATCGACTGCACGCCCAGGGTCGAGCCAGCGGCCAGGCCGACCAGCGCAAAACCCATATGCGCAATCGAGGAATAGGCCATCAGGCGCTTGACGTTCGTCTGCCCGATTCCCGCGATGGACCCCAGGAACATCGACATGACGGCCAGCGCCGCGATGATCTGGCTCCAGTCGTCGATGACCTGACCGAAGGCGGTAAAGACCAGCCGAGCGATCAGCGCCATCGCGGCAACCTTGGGCGCGGTGGCGAAGAATGCCGTCACAGGCGTGGGCGAGCCTTCATAGACGTCCGGCGTCCACATGTGGAACGGCACGGCCGAAACCTTGAACGACAGGCCAACCAGCATGAACACCAGCCCGAACAGCACGCCAAGCGACAACTGGCCGCCCTGCATGGTCGTGATGATGCCCGCGAAGCTGGTGGTGCCCGCGAAGCCATAGACCAGCGAGGCGCCGTAAAGCAGCAGGCCCGAGCTGAGCGAGCCCAGCACGAAGTATTTCAGGCCCGCTTCCGACGACCGCGCCGAGTCGCGACGCATCGCGGCGACGACGTAAAGCGACAGCGATTGCAGCTCCAGCCCCATGTACAGGGTCAGCAGGTCGCCCGCCGAAACCATCAGCATCATGCCGATGACCGACAGCGAGACGATGATCGGGAACTCGAACCGCAGCATCCGCCGCCGTTCGAGGTAATCGATGCTCATCGCCAACACTGCCGCACCGGCGACCAGCATCACGACCTTGGCAAAGCGCGAGAAGCTGTCATCGATGAACATGCCATAGAAGGCGGTGGCGTCCGCGCGTCCGCCAAGGCCGACCATTGCGGCGACCAGCAGGAACACGGCGACGGTGGCCCAGACCAGCGGGCGCGCCAGCTTGTCCTTGCCGAGATAGGCCCCGACCAAAAGGGCGGCCAGCGCGTAAGCGGCCAGCAGCGCCTCGGGCAGAATGGTCGTGAAATCGAGCGAGGTCATGTCCGCCCCCTAGTGGCTTGTCTCAGCCGCGGCGGTTTCGACCACCGGCTGGCTTTGGTTGTAGTCATTGAGCAGCGCGGAAACCGCGGGCCCGGTCACATCCGTCACAAGGCGCGGATAGACCCCGAGGAGCAGCGTCATCGCGATCAGCGGGACAAAGATCCAGCGCTCGCGCGGCGTCATGTCGGTGATCGACTTCAGGCTTTCCTTGATCAGCTGGCCCAGCGTGACCCGGCGATACAGGTAAAGCGCATAGGCGGCCGAGAAGATCACGCCCGTGGCAGCGACGAAGGCGACCCAGGTATTGGCGCGGAACGTGCCCAAGAGCGTCAGGAATTCGCCCACGAAGCCCGAAGTGCCCGGCAGTCCGACGTTCGCCATGGTGAAGAACATGAAGACCGCGGCATAGGCCGGCATCCGGTTCACAAGCCCGCCATAGGCGTCGATCTCGCGCGTGTGCATCCGGTCATAGATGACGCCGACGCAAAGGAACAGCGCGCCCGAGATGAAGCCGTGCGACAGCATCTGGAAGATCGCGCCGTCGACACCGGGCTGGTTCGCGGCAAAGATCCCCAGGGTGACATAGCCCATGTGGGCGACTGACGAATAGGCGATGACCTTCTTCATGTCCGACTGCGCCAGTGCGACCAGCGAGGTGTAGACGATGGCGATCGCCGACATCCAGAAGACCAGCGGCTGCAGGATCTCGGACGCGACAGGGAACATCGGCAGGCTGAATCGCAGGAAGCCGTAGCCCCCCATCTTCAGCAGCACCGCGGCCAGCAGGACCGAACCGGCGGTCGGCGCCTGAACGTGCGCATCGGGCAGCCAGGTATGGACCGGCCACATCGGCATTTTGACCGCGAAGCTGGCAAAGAAGGCCAGGAACAGCAGGGTCTGCGTGCCGCCGACGACCGTCATGCCCAGCAGGCGATAGGTCTCGTGCGGGAAGTCGAAGGTCAGCAGGGTCGGAATGTCGGTGGTGCCCGCCATGCGATACATGGCGATCATCGCGACCAGCATCAGGACCGAGCCGAGGAAGGTGTACAGAAAGAACTTGAAGGCCGCATAGATGCGGTCCTTGCCGCCCCAGATGCCGATGATCAGGAACATCGGGATCAGGCCTGCCTCGAAGAACAGATAGAACAGCACCAGGTCAAGTGCGGTGAACACGCCGATCATCAGCCCTTCCAGAACCAGGAAGGCGATCATGTATTCCTTGACCTTCGTCTCGACCGTCCAGCACGACAGAATGGTCAGCGGCATCATGAAGGTGGTCAGCAGCACGAACAGGACCGAGATCCCGTCGACGCCCATCTTGTAGCGCAGGCCCATGATCCAGGCGTGATCCTCGACGAACTGGAAGCCGGTATTGGCCGGGTCGAAGCCGAAGAGCACGAAAAGCGAGATCAGGAAGGTGGCCGTGGTCGCCAGCAGCGCAAGCCATTTGGCATTGCGCGCCGCCGCCTCGTCCTGGCCCCGCAGGAACAGGGCCATGATGCCCGCCGCGACGATGGGCAGGAAGGTGATGATGGAAAGAAGGTTCGTCATATCAGTGCGCGCCCCGCATCATCACCCAGATCAGCAGCCCCACGATGCCGACGACCATGGCGAAGGCATAGTGGAACAGGTAGCCCGATTGCACCCGGACCGCCGCGCGCGTCAGGCGCGGGATAAGGCCCATGGCAACCCCATTGATCGCCCCGTCGATCGTGGCCCCGTCGCCCTTTTTCCAAAGGATGCGACCAAGGCAAAGCGCCGGGCGGACGAAGATGAAGTTGTAGATTTCGTCAAAGTACCATTTGTTCAGCAGGAACCGGTAAAGCGCGGGCTGGGCCTTGGCGAGGCGCGCCGGCGTTTCCGGGCTGCGGATGTAGAAGATCCAGGCCGTGAACAGGCCGAGCAGCATGGCGATGAAGGGAGAGACCTTCACCCATGCCGGGGCTTCGTGCGCCTCGGTCATGATATGATTGTCGGCGCCCATATAGATCGCGCCTCCGACCGGGGCCGCAACGGCAGCATGCTCGCCTTCGGCGGCAGCGGTTTCGCCCTCGGCCGCCGGGGCGGCATGCTCGGTCGCAGTGTCGGCGGCAGCGGTCTCGGTCCCGACCTTCTCGACCTCGGCGGTGCCGTGCTCGGCCGGTGCGGCCTCACCCTCGGCGCTGGCCTCATGCGTTGCGGGCATGTGGAAGAAGGTTGTGACCTTGTGGTGGTCGCCGAAGAAGGGGCCATACCAGATCATGCCGGCAAAGGTCGCGCCGATCGCCAGGACAACCAGCGGAACGGTCATGACCGCAGGGCTTTCATGGGCATGTTCATGCGCATGATGATCTCCGCGTTCCTTGCCGAAGAACGTCAGGAAGATCAGCCGCCAGGAATAGAAGCTGGTGAAGCAGGCCGCGATCACGAGCATCCAGAAGGCGTAGGTGTTGCCTGCCCAGGCGCTTTCGATGATGGCGTCCTTGGACAGGAAGCCGGCAAAGCCGATATGGGTCAGCGGGATCCCGACGCCGGTGATGGCGAAGGTGCCGATCATCATCGCCCAATAGGTCAGCGGGATCTTCTTCCTCAGGTTTCCGTAGTTCCGCATGTCCTGTTCGTGATGCATCGCGTGGATGACCGAACCGGCACCAAGGAACAGCATCGCCTTGAAGAAGGCGTGGGTCAGCAGGTGGAACATCGCCGCCGAATAGACGCCGACACCCGCAGCCACGAACATGTAGCCCAGCTGCGAACAGGTCGAATAGGCGATGACGCGCTTGATGTCGTTCTGCACCAGGCCGACGGTCGCGGCGAAGAAGGCCGTGGTTGCACCGACGATCACGATGAAATGTTTCGCATGCGGCGCGAATTCATAAAGGGGCGACATGCGGCAGACCAGGAACACGCCCGCGGTCACCATGGTCGCGGCGTGGATCAGGGCCGAAACCGGGGTCGGGCCTTCCATCGCGTCCGGCAGCCACGTGTGCAGCAGAAGCTGCGCCGACTTGCCCATCGCGCCCACGAACAGCAGGAAGCCCAGCAGGTTGGCGGCGTTCCACTCGGTCCACAGGAAATGCAACTGCGTCTGCGCGATCTCGGGGACCTGGGCGAAGACGACGTCGAAGTTGATCGACCCGGTCAGCCAGTAAAGCCCGAAGATGCCCAGAAGGAAGCCGAAGTCGCCGACGCGGTTGACGATGAATGCCTTCATCGCGGCGGCGTTCGCGCTTTCCTTTTTGTAGTAGAAGCCGATCAGCAGATAGGACGCGACGCCCACGCCTTCCCAGCCGAAGAACATCTGCAGCAGGTTGTCCGCCGTCACCAGCATCAGCATGGCGAAGGTGAAGAACGACAGATAGGCGAAGAAGCGCGCCTTGTAATGCTCGTGATGGCCCCAGTTGTCGTCATGCGCCATGTACCCGATCGAGTACAGGTGCACGAGCGCCGAGACGGTCGTCACCACGATCAGCATGATCGCGGTCAGGCGGTCCAGGCGGATGGCCCATTCAGTGACAAAGTCACCCGACACCACCCAGTCCATGACCGGGATATGGCGCGGCACGCCGTCGAAGCCGAGGAACAGGATCCAGCTGAGCAGGCAGCACAGGAACAGGATCCCGGTGGTCAGATATTGCGCGGCTTTCTCGCCGATCAACCGCCAGCCGAAGCCGGCGATGATCGAGGCCAGAAGTGGCGCGAAAAGGACGATCTTTTCCATGCCGTCTTAACCCTTCATCACGTTGACGTCTTCCACCGCGATCGTGCCGCGGTTGCGGAAGAAGACCACGAGGATGGCAAGGCCGATCGCCGCCTCGGCCGCCGCGACCGTCAGGATGAACATGGTGAAGACCTGCCCCGCCAGATCGCCCAGATGGGTCGAAAAGGCGACGAAGTTGATGTTCACCGCCAAGAGCATCAGTTCGATCGACATCAGGATGACGATGACGTTCTTTCGGTTCACGAATATCCCGAAAATGCCGGTGACGAAAAGTATCGCCCCCACGACAAGATAATGTGTCAATCCGATCATCTTCCTGGTCCCTCCGGGCCTTCGCCCGTTGAAATATCCGTTCGCTAGGCGGACCGCCCGCTGGCGGTCCCGATTTGGCTTCGGTCGCAGCGGGACGGGCTTAAAGCCCCTGCCCCGGCTTCACGTCTTTCATTTCCATGGTCTTCGCCGGATCGCGCCACATCTGCTCCAGCACGTTCTGGCGCTTGATGTCGCGGCGGTGGCGCATGGTCAGCAGGATCGCCCCGATCATCGCGACCAGAAGGATCAGGCCGGCGATCTGGAAGTTCAGCAGGTAGCGGTCATAGATCACCATGCCCAGGCCCTGCGTATTATGGACATCGGCAAGGATCGGCGCGGCGCGCAGCCCTTCGGCCGCGTCCGAAGGTGCCCAGCCGGAAAAGGCGATGGCCAGCTGCGCCAGCAGGACGATCCCGATCATCAGCGCCAGCGGCAAGGACCGCGCAAGCTCGCCCCGCAATTCCGCGAAGTCGACGTCAAGCATCATGACGACGAACAGGAACAGCACCGCGACCGCGCCGACATAGACGACGATCAGCAGCATGGCGACGAACTCGGCACCCTGCAGGACGAAAAGGCCGGAAGCGGACAGGAAGGCAAGGATAAGCCACAACACCGAATGGACCGGGTTGCGGGCGATCACGACCCCGAAGCCTGCTATGCAGACGGTGATCGCAAACAGGTAGAAAGCGAAGGTCATCATTCCTCGTCCTCCTCGGCATAGACGCTTTTGGCGATCTCGAGTGCCTTCTGCATCGCAGGCAGCCCGCCGAACATGCTCATCTGAAAGATCGTCTCGGCGATCTCGCGTTTCGTGGCACCGGCCGCAAGCGCCTGACGGATGGTCAGGCGAAGCTGCGGCTCGGCCAGCGCGCCCTGAACGGTAATCGCGCCGATGGTGAGAAGCAGGCGCGTCTTCGCGTCTAGCCCCTCGCGGTTGAAAGTCTTGCCGAACCACATCTCAAGCATGTCGGCCGGCATGATGGGCACCAGCTTTTCAACGGCACGCATGTCGAAATGTTCGAGCGCGGGGTTCCACGCACGCGCCATCTCCTGGCTCGAGGCCATCATCTGCGCGAAAAGCTTGGTGAACGCATCACTCATCTGTAGGGCGCATCCAGTTGCAGGTTGCGGGCGATCTCGGCTTCCCAGCGTTCGCCATTCGCAAGCAGCTTCTGCTTGTCATAGAACAGCTCTTCGCGGGTTTCCGTCGCATATTCGAAGTTCGGGCCTTCGACGATGGCATCCACCGGGCAGGCTTCCTGGCAGAAACCGCAATAGATGCATTTCGTCATGTCGATGTCGTAGCGCGTGGTGCGGCGGCTGCCGTCCTCGCGCGGTTCGGCGTCGATGGTGATGGCCTGGGCCGGGCAAACCGCTTCGCAAAGCTTGCAGGCGATGCAGCGTTCTTCGCCGTTCGGATAGCGACGCAGCGCGTGCTCGCCCCGGAAGCGAGGCGACAGCGGGCCTTTCTCATGCGGATAGTTCAGCGTCGGCTTGGGCGACACGAAATAGCGCATCCCAAGGCCAAAACCCTTGATGAAATCCCACATGAGGAAATACTTGGTCGCCCGCGCGAAATCGAAGGCCATCAGAATTGCTCCCCTTTCCTGGGTGCCGCGAAGCGGTCGAATGCGGCGACGTATTCGCGCACCCGCGCGCCATCCTTCGCATGTTCCGCCGTGTCGAGATTGTTGGCGAGGAAATGGGCCAGTTCGATCTTGTCGGTCTCACTGGCTCGGGCAAATGCCTCGGCTAGCTTGTTCGAATACATGGCTTACCCTCCGACCGCGAAGCGGGCCCAGAAACCGCCAAGGACTTGGTAACGGGCAAGGATGGCGATCAGCACGACCCAGCCAAGCGACAGGGGCAGGAACACCTTCCAGCCGATCCGCATGAGTTGGTCGTAGCGGTAGCGCGGCACGATCGCCTTGACCATCGCGAACATGTAGAACCAGAACCACATCTTGATGACCATCCACCACCAGCCGTCGGCGATGAACGGGACGGGCGACAGCCAGCCGCCGAAGAACAGCAGCGAAAGCAGCGCGCACATCAGATAGATGGCGATGTATTCACCTGCCATGAACAGCAGATAGGGCGTGGACGAATACTCGACCATGTGGCCGGCGACCAGTTCCGATTCCGCCTCGGCAAGGTCGAAGGGCGGGCGGTTCGTTTCGGCCAGGGCCGAGACGAAGAACAGAACGACCATCGGCAGGTGCGGCAGCCAGTACCAGTTCAGCAGGCCATAGCTGCCCTTCTGCGCATGGACGATCTCGGTCAGGTTCATCGACCCGGTCGAGATGATGACGCCGATGATGATCAGGCCCATCGAGACCTCGTACGAGATCATCTGCGAGGCCGACCGCAGCGACGCCAGGAACGGATATTTCGAGTTCGACGCCCAACCGCCCATGATCGAGCCATAAACCTCGAGCGAGGAGGCCGCGAAGACGAACAGGATGCCGACATTGATGTTGGCCATGACCCAGCCTTCGTCGAAGGGGATCACGACAAAGGCGAACAGCGCCAGCATCATCGAAAGGAACGGCGCAAGGAAGAAGATGAACTTGTCGGCACCGGCCGGGATCACGATTTCCTTGACGATATACTTCAGCGCATCGGCGAAGGTCTGCAGCAGGCCCCAGGGGCCAACCACGTTCGGTCCGCGGCGCATCTGCACGGCCGCCCAGATTTTGCGGTCGCCATAGACCATGAAAATCAGCGAGCCCATGACGAAGGCGATCACCGCCAGGCCCTGAAGAAGCAGGCTCAGCGCGAAACCGTAGGATGAGGCCCAGAATTCAGCCATGATCTTTCGTCCCTCTCATCACGCTGCGGGAATGCCGCGCGACTTGCATTCCTGCAAGGTGTCTTTCGTTGTCATCACCGTCAGCCCCATCGGCTTCGCCCCTGACAGGGTGAAAACCGAACCGACGACCATCTTGCCATTGCGTTTTTCGCGCAGGGTCCGGATGTGGCGGGCGAATGGGGTTCCATTCGCATCCGCCCAATTGGCCAGCGCGCATGTGGCATAGGCGAACGCCGTGTCGGCGTCCACCCCACCACGAAGATTTGCGGTCACTTCCACCAGGCTGTCCCCCGATTTCTTCCGGCTGGGATAGGCCTTGACCATGGCCCCCTCGAAATCCTTGGGATCCGCCTTGAAGGTTGTGGGCAGGCCAAGCCGCATCGGTTTCGTCCGCGCCTTGAACTCGGCCAGCGCCTTTTCCTGCGCGGTCGGACCACGCGGGCTGACCGGCCCCAGCGAGGCGACGCCCGACAGATCGAGCCCCAGGTTGTCGTTCAGAGCCGCCAGATCCGCCTCGGTCACGGCAAAGGCATCGCGGCCTTCGGGACTGTCCAGCGTCATCTCGGACACCGACCCGTCGGGTTCGAGAATCAGGATGTCGCCGGACTTGGTCGAAATCCGCCCACGCGTCAGCACCTGCTTGTCCGGCGCGCCCGCATCACTTTGCAGGACCGCGACATTCAGTTGCTGCGGCTTGGCCGGAGGCCGCGAATCGACGCTGTGATCCGAGCCGCAGCCCGCCAGCATCGACGCGATCAGACCAAAGCCAAGCAGTCCCCCGATGCGGCTCGCCATTCAGTGTTCACTCCGCTGCCAGTGCGGGCGCCTTCCGCGCCGCTGCCATCGCCGAAAGCTCTCCCATCAGCGGCGACGAGCGCGCGATCGGGTTCGTCAGGTAGAAATCGGCGACGGCCAGCCGGAACCCGGCCTTGCCCATGTCGCGCAGTTCAAGAGCCTGCCATTCGTTCGCGGGCACACGATCGATCTGCGCCAGATGCGGAACGGCCTCGACCAACTTGCGGCGCAGACCCGCCAGGCTGTCCCAAGGCTGGGTTTTGCCCAGTTCGGCCGACAGCGCGCGCAGGATCGCCCAGTTCTCCTTGCCCTCGCCCGGCGCGAAGTTCGCACGCATGGCAAGCTGCGGGCGACCTTCGGTGTTCACGAACAGGCCACTTTCCTCGGTATAGCAGGCAGCGGGCAGGATGATGTCGGCACGATGCGCGCCGCGGTCGCCGTGGCTGCCCTGATAGATCACGAACGGACCAGCCGCGATGTCGATCTCGTCCGCGCCAAGGTTATAGATCACCTCGGCACCGTCGATGGCGGCGCTGAGCCCGCCTTCGGTCACCGCACCCACGTCCATCGCGCCAACGCGGCTCGCGGCGCTGTGCAGCACCAGCAACTTGCAATCGCCCAGTTCGCAGATCCGCATCGCATGGGCCAGCACAGCCTCGCCATCCGCCTCGTTCAAGGCGCCCTGCCCGACGATCACGATGCCCGGCGCGCCATCCTTGTCGGCCAGGTCCTGTTTCAGTAGGTCGGCCAGCGCGGCGCGGTCGGTGCCCAGATGGGCATAGTCGAAGGTCAGATCCACAGCCTCGCCGATCAGCGCAATCTGCGCGCCGCCAGCCCAGGCCTTGCGGATGCGCGAGTTCAGCACCGGTGCTTCTTCACGCGGGTTGGTGCCGATCAGCAGGATGCGCTTGGCGCTGTCGATATCCTCGATCGCGGCATTGCCGACATAGGCCGAGCGGTTGCCGGCGGGCAGGCGCGCGCCGTCGGTCCGGCATTCGACCTTGCCGCCCAGCCCCTCGACCAGTTGCTTCAGGCTGAAGGCAGCCTCGACCGGAACCAGATCGCCGACGAGACCCGCAACCTTCTTGCCCTTCATCGCGCGGGCGACGGCATCCAGCGCCTCGGGCCAGGTGGCGGCACGAAGCTTGCCGTTTTCGCGGATATAGGGCTTGTCCAGACGCTGGCGGCGCAGGCCGTCCCAGACGAAGCGGGTCTTGTCGTTGATCCACTCTTCGTTCACGCCGTCATGGTTGCGCGGCAGGATGCGCATGACTTCGCGACCCTTGGTATCGACCCGGATGTTCGAGCCGAGCGCGTCCATGACGTCGATCGACTCGGTCTTGGTCAGTTCCCACGGGCGGGCGGTGAAGGCATAGGGCTTGCTGACCAGCGCGCCGACCGGGCACAGGTCGATGATGTTGCCCTGCATGTTCGAAACCAGCGTCTCGTTCAGATAGCTGGTGATCTCGCTGTCTTCGCCGCGACCGGTCTGGCCCATCTGGGTGATGCCCGCGACCTCGGTCGTGAAGCGCACGCAGCGGGTGCACGAAATGCAGCGGGTCATGTGGGTTTCGACCAGCGGACCCAGGTTCAGGTCCTCGGACGCGCGCTTCGGTTCACGGTAGCGGCTGAAATCGACGCCATAGGCCATTGCCTGGTCCTGCAGGTCGCATTCGCCACCCTGGTCGCAGATCGGGCAGTCCAGCGGGTGGTTGATGAGCAGGAACTCCATCACCCCCTCGCGGGCCTTCTTGACCATGGGCGAATTCGTCTTGATCTCGGACGGTGCGCCATCCGGGCCGGGGCGAAGGTCCTTGACCTGCATCGCGCAAGAGGCGGCGGGCTTCGGCGGGCCGCCGACCACTTCGACAAGGCACATGCGGCAGTTGCCGGCGATCGACAACCGCTCGTGATAGCAGAAGCGCGGCACCTCGATCCCGGCCTGCTCGCAGGCCTGGATCAGGGTCATGTTCGGATCGACCTCGATAATCTTGTCGTCGATCTTGAGCTTGCGAAGATCTGCCATCTTGTCTTTCCTTATCCGTCGCGGTGGCGAAGCATCGCCTGACCGGCACCATGTCCGGCAGTTTCCGCACGATGTAAATGCTGGCCGAAGGCTGGCCCGGTTTTCTGTGCCGTCGTTGTGGTCATGTGCCCCGCATCCATCATTTCACCCGCGTGAAGGCGCGGGGCAGGATGGTCGGCAGCGCACGGTCGTCAAGATTGTCACGGGTGATCTCGACGCTCATCTCGTCGCTCCCCCCGTCGAAATAGACCATGGCGTAGACCGGCGAGGCGGTATTGTATTTCACGCGCCGGTTGGCGTCGGTCGTGTAGCGGGTGCCATCGGCGCGCCAGCAGGTGATCAGCGCGCCCTTGGCATTTCCGGTCACACGCAGCATCGGCTTGCCCGCCACGTTGCGGGTGACGTTGGTGCGCACGCCCGGCCCCTCGGCATTGCACTTGATGTCGGTGGGCGCGAAGGTCGAGAAGCTCAGGTAGAACTTCTGCGAGGTCGGCGTGAAGGGACCGGCGAAGGCATCCCCTGCGATCATCGCGGCGGCCGATGCAGCCATGAGGCCCAGTCCGATGCGGTTCATCCACTTTTTCATTTCGCCACCAGGAAGCTGCCGATCAAATTCTTGTCGGCGATCGCCTTGCGGCCAATGGCGCAAAAGCTTTCGGGATCGCCCTTTCTCGCACCGTTCTGGGTCAGATAGTCCTCAGCCACGGCATAGATGCGCTTCTTGTCTGCCTTGCTGTCAAGAAAGGCATCGATCTCTTTGGTGGAATAGCCCTTGTCCTGGGCATAGCGCTTCAGCTTGCGCGCCTCGCCATAGGCGTAAATGATCCGCGCATTGATGGTCGGGCATTCGCGCCGGATCCGGTCTGCGATGCGGGCCGAGATCAGGCGGTCGTTGATATGCTTTTCCTGACTCAGCGGTTCCAGCGCGAAAGCCGGGCCAGCGGTCAAAAGCGTCGCGGCGATCAATGCGGCAGCGATGGGTTTCATGGCAAATGCCTCCTTGTCATGGCGCTTCGTCATAACATGGGGGCCATTCGCACCCGGCTCACCAAGGCGCGATACATCCGTGATCCTCCCGTTCCGGCAGGCGCGCAAACGCGCGGGGTCCCCCGAGGGGGACCGCCTTGCCGAAAGCTGAAGGAAGGAACGGACCATCCGGTTTTACTCCGCCGCCATGGCGCCCATGCGCCCGGTGCGTTTCGCCTTGATGCGATCCTCGATCTCCTCGCGGAAATTGCGGATCAGGCCCTGAATCGGCCATGCCGCCGCGTCGCCCAGGGCGCAGATGGTGTGGCCTTCAACCTGCTTGGTCACGTCGAAGAGCATGTCGATTTCTTCGACCTCGGCTTCGCCCCGGACCAGGCGGTCCATGACGCGCATCATCCAGCCGGTGCCTTCGCGGCAGGGAGTGCACTGGCCACAGCTTTCATGCTTGAAGAACTTCGACAGCCGCCAGATCGCCTTGATGATGTCGGTGTCCTGATCCATCACGATCATGCAGGCCGTGCCAAAGGACGAACGCAGCTCGCGCATCCCGTCATAGTCCATGATGGCGTTTTCGCATTGCTCGGCGGTCAGCACCGGGCAGGATGCACCACCGGGAATGACGGCCTTGAGGTTCTTCCAGCCGCCGCGGACGCCGCCGCCATGCTTCTCGATTAGCTCGCGCATGGGGATCGACATCGCCTCTTCGACGACGCAGGGGGCGTTGACGTGGCCGGTCAGGCCGAACAGCTTGACGCCCGCGTTGTTCGGACGGCCAAAGCCCGCGAACCATTCGCCGCCGCGCCGCAGGATGGTCGGGACCACCGCGATCGATTCGACGTTGTTCACCGTGGTCGGGCAGCCGTAAAGGCCCGCGCCTGCCGGGAACGGAGGCTTCATCCGGGGCATGCCCTTCTTGCCTTCCAGCGACTCGATCAGCGCCGTTTCCTCGCCGCAGATATAGGCGCCGGCGCCGTGATGCAGATACAGGTCGAAATCCCAGCCCGAACCTGCCGCGTTCCGGCCCAGCAGGCCCGCGTCATAACATTCGTCGATGGCCAGCTGCAGCGCTTCACGCTCGCGGATGAATTCGCCGCGGATATAGATATAGGCCGCATGCGCCCCCATGGCGAAGCTGGCGATCAGCGCGCCTTCGATCAGCGTATGCGGATCGTGGCGCATGATCTCGCGGTCCTTGCAGGTCGCGGGTTCGGATTCGTCGGCGTTGATGACCAGATAGGACGGGCGCCCGTCCGATTCCTTGGGCATGAAGGACCATTTCATGCCGGTCGGGAAGCCCGCGCCACCGCGACCGCGCAGCCCCGAGGCTTTCATCTCGTTGATGATGTTGTCGCGTCCGCGCTGGATGATTCCGGCAGTGCCGTCCCAGTGGCCGCGCTTACGCGCCCCGGCCAGGCTGCGATCGCCCATGCCGTAGATGTTCGTAAAGATCCGGTCCTGATCGTTCAGCATCCCAAATTCATCCTTGTCACTGCGAGGGCGCATTGCGCCGCCGCCAGATCCGCCAGGTCACCAGAAGCGACCAGATCATGGCCCCCATCGCCACAAGATCGGCGAGAAAGGCGTATTTCGCGGGCCAGCCCATCTGGCCCCCCAACCATTGCACGGCGAGCCATGCCAGCATCGTCGCAGCGATCACCACCGCCACCAGCCGCATCTGGCCCGCATCCGCCCGGCGCGTTCCGGTCGCGCCCGACGGGCTATCCTTTGCCGCGCGGGGCATCAAGTCGCTTCGCCGCGGTCGACCGCGCGCGAATGTTCCGTCTCACCACCGGCGGCCAGGATGCGGGCCTGACCGACCCAGTCATCCGACTTGATCCGGCCGCCGCGATTGCCAAGCCGGCGCGCGAATCCCGCCTCGGTCTTGGCGTCCCAGGCCGCGATCTGGTCGAACCGGGTCACGCCCTGCTCGTTCAGCCAGACCGACAGCTTACGGCCGATGCCCTTGATCCGCCTCAGGTCATCCGGAGCGGCAACCACGGCCTTGGCCGCGGCGGGTTTCGCAGGTGCGGCCTTTTTGGCCGCTGGCTTCGCGGGCTGGACCTTTTGCGGCGCGGCGGCAGCTGCAACCTCAGCCTTCGCGGGGGCAGGTGCTGCCGCCACGGGCTTCGGCGCGGGCTTCTGGCCACCAGCGCTGAACTCGCTCCAGTCCTTTGGCATCGCGCCTGCGACGATCGGCATCTGCGTCAGCGAGGTCGGCGCTTCCGGTCCCAGCGGACCCGAGGCCAACAGCGCCCCCGGCTGGCGATCCGCCACCCGGCGGTCCCAATCGGTGGCATTCGCCCCGTCTCTGGTCGCCGGAAACTCAAGCCGCTCGTCGCAAAGAAGCCAGACCATCATCGCGCCGAACAGAAGGAAGGTGACAAAGCCCAGGAACAGGCCGCCCGCCCAACCGAGATCACCGATCCCAGAGGTGAACAGAAGAACGATCACGCCCGCGATCGCCCCCAAGATCCAGCAATTCCTGTAGCAGTCCGATCGTGCCATCGTTTCCGCCTTCCTGCCGGCTTTGTCAGCCGTTCATACCATCCTTTGCCGCACCGGTCTTGTCCCCCTTGCCCAGCCAGGGCGTGGTCAGCTCGACCTCGGTACCGTCGATACGCTTGATCGTGTCGCCCAGCTTGACCGCCAGCGCGACGCTGGCGTTATGGGCCTCGCCCGACTCGCCCTTCAGCGTGGTCGGACCACCCAGCGGCTCGACCGAGAAGCGGCCGTTCTGCGGACCAGGCTGGGGGACCTCGCCAGCAGAGAAGCTGTCGATCAGCGCCGACAGTTTCTCGACCGTCAGGTCCTCATAGAAATCCTTGCCGATCTGGGCCATCGGCGCGTTGGTGCAGGCACCAAGACACTCGACCTCTTCCCAGCTGAATCGGCCATCGGCCGACAGCGTGTGTGCGGACGGTGCGATCTTTTCCTTGCAGACGCGGATCAGATCCTCGGCCCCGCAGATCATGCAGGTCGTGGTGCCGCAGATCTGGATATGGGCGACGGTCCCGACCGGATACAGCTGGAACATAAAGTAGAAGGTCGCGACTTCCAGCGCGCGGATATAGGCGATGCCCAGCAGGTTCGCGCAATATTCGATCGCCGGCCGCGACAGCCAGCCTTCCTGTTCCTGCGCACGCCACAGGATCGGGATGATCGCCGATTGCTGGCGGCCTTCCGGGAACTTGGTCATCTGGGCGCGGGCCCATTCAAGGTTCGCAGGCGTGAACTCGAACGAGTCCGGCTGGATTGGGGAAAGACGGCGCAGCATCAGCGGTCAACCTCTCCGAAAACGATATCAAGAGTGGCGATGATCGCCGGAACGTCGGCCAGCATGTGACCGTGCGACATCCAGTCGATCGACTGGAGATGGGCAAAACCCGGTGCCCGCAGCTTGGCACGCCACGGCTTGTTGGTGCCGTCCGAGACCATGTAGACGCCGAATTCGCCCTTGGGCGCCTCGACCGCGGCATAGACCTCGCCCGCCGGAACCTTGAAGCCCTCGGTGTAAAGCTTGAAGTGGTGGATCAGGCTTTCCATGTCGCGCTTCATGTCCGTGCGCTTCGGCGGCGTCAGTTTGCCGCGCGCCAGCACGTCGCCCGCGGGTTCCGCGCGCAGCTTCTGGATGGCCTGCTTCATGATCTTGGTCGATTCCCGCATCTCAGCCATGCGGCACAGGAAGCGGTCATAGCAGTCGCCGGCCTTGCCGACCGGAATCTGGAAGTCGAACTCGTCGTAGCACTCGTAAGGCTGGCTGCGGCGCAAGTCCCAGGCCAGGCCCGAACCGCGCACCATGACGCCGGTATAGCCCCATTGCAGGCAGTCTTCCTCGGTCACGATGCCGATATCGACCAGGCGCTGCTTGAAGATCCGGTTCTCGGTCAGCAGCGTATCAAGGTCATCGACCAGACGCGGGAAGCGTTCGCACCATTCCTCGATGTCGTCCAGCAGATCCGGGGACAGATCCTGATGGACGCCGCCCGGACGGAAATAGGCTGCGTGCAGACGTGCACCGCTGGCCCGCTCATAGAAGATCATCAGTTCTTCGCGGGCCTCGAAGCCCCAAAGCGGCGGGGTCAGCGCGCCAATGTCCAGCGCACCAGTGGTCAGACCCATCAGGTGGTTCAGGATCCGGCCGATTTCCGAAAAAAGCACCCGGATCAGGCTGGCGCGGCGCGGAATGACCGTGCCGGTCAGACGCTCGATCGCCAGGCACCATGCATGTTCCTGGTTCATCGGCGCCACGTAATCGAGGCGGTCCAGATAGGGCAGGTTCTGCAGATAGGTGCGGCTTTCCATCAGCTTCTCGGTGCCGCGATGCAGCAGGCCGATATGCGGATCGGCGCGTTCGACGATCTCGCCGTCCAGTTCCAGCACCATGCGCAGCACGCCGTGCGCCGCCGGGTGCTGGGGACCGAAGTTGATGTTGAAGTTGCGGATGCTTTGTTCGCCGGTCAGGGCGTCCACGGATCCGTCGTCATAGCTGTTCTTGTGGATGTCGCCGTCCATGGTCATCCCTTACATGCGATGCGTGGCGCGCAGGAATGCTGCGCCGCTGCGGTCACTTCTTCGCCTCAGGCGCCTTCTCGTCACCCGGAAGCACGTATTTCGCGCCTTCCCACGGGGACAGGAAGTCGAACTGGCGATATTCCTGAACAAGATTCACGGGCTCATAGACCACGCGCTTCTCATCGTCGTTCCAGCGCACTTCGACATATCCCGTGGTCGGGAAGTCCTTGCGCAGCGGATGGCCGCGGAAGCCATAGTCGGTGATGATGCGCCGCAGGTCCGGGTGGCCCGAGAACAGGATGCCGAACATGTCGAAAATCTCGCGCTCGTACCAGTTTGCGCCGGGGAAGACCCCGCACAGGCTGGAGACGATCTCGTCCTCGCGGGTCTGGATCTTCACGCGAATGCGCTGGTTCTGATACATCGACAGCAGGTGATAGACCACGTCGAAGCGCGCCGGGCGCGACGGGTTGTCGACCGCGGTGATGTCGATCAGCGTCGAGAAACGGCAATTCGCGTCATTGCGCAGGAACTCGATCAGCCCGACGATCCCCGAAGGAGTTGCCGTGACCGTCAGTTCCTCGAACGCGATCTCGGTCGAGATGACGTCGTTCGAACGGCGCAAAGAGATATGCTCGGCCAATTCGGCCAAGGCAGAAATATCGACCATGGCTTACCTCACCAACGTGCCGGTGCGCCGGATGCGGCGCTGAAGTTGCAGGATGCCGTAAAGCAGCGCCTCGGCAGTGGGCGGGCAGCCCGGAACGTAGATATCGACCGGCACGATGCGGTCGCAGCCACGAACCACGGAATAGGAATAATGGTAATAGCCGCCGCCATTGGCGCAGCTGCCCATCGAGATGACGTAGCGCGGCTCGGGCATCTGGTCATAGACCTTGCGCAGCGCCGGGGCCATCTTGTTCGTCAGCGTACCCGCGACGATCATCAGGTCCGACTGGCGCGGAGAGGCGCGCGGGGCTGTCCCGAAGCGTTCAAGGTCATAACGCGGCATCGAGGTCTGCATCATCTCGACCGCGCAGCAGGCCAGGCCGAAGGTCATCCAGTGCAGCGAGCCGTTGCGCGCCCAGTTGATGATGTCCTCGGTCGTGGTCAGCAGGAAGCCCTTGTCCTGCAGTTCACGGTTCAGTTCCGCAGTGGCGAATTCACGATCCGCACCGGCCGTGTTGGCACCGGTCATCACGCCCATTCCAGCGCCCCTTTCTTCCATTCATAGGCAAAGCCAACCGTCAGGACCGCCAGGAAAACCATCATCGACCAGAACGCGACTTCGGTCAGGCCGGCAAAGCTGACGGCCCAGGGGAACAGGAACGCGACTTCCAGGTCGAAGATGATGAACAGGATCGAGACCAGGTAGAACCGGATGTCGAATTTCATCCGCGCATCGTCGAAGGCGTTGAACCCGCATTCATATGCGCTGACCTTCTCCGGGTCCGGGTTACGGACGGCTACGATGGCGGCGGCCAGAATCAGCACGATCGCCAGAGCCGAGGCCATTCCCAGAAAGACCAGGATCGGCAGATATTCTTGCAGCAGGTATTCCACTGGAGTTGGGCTCCCTTTCACTCGCAGGAACCCGGTTGGCGCCCCGCGATGGGTTTGGCTGACGCCCCTTTAGCCCCGCCCGCGGGCAGGGTCAACGGTGAGGGCGCCACGTTCGACATTGTAGCGATCCGCCCTGCCCCGCACCACAGCCAAGCCGCGGGCCTGCGCCGCAAAACGGGACAGAAACCAAGTTTTTCAGTCGGAACCGGTTCCCTGGATCCGACCCAGATGGGTGTCGCGAAAGCCGCTTGGCAGTTTCAGGCCATAACCCAGGGCGCGATCTGCACCGATATGGGCAAGCCAAAGCCCCCCGGCCGAAATCAGTGCAGTCGATCCTGCGGCCACGCCCAGCATCATCAGCAGAAAGGGCAAGGCGTAAAGATGCGCCGCGTTATAGACCACTGCGCCGATCCGGTTCCCCGCGAGATAACCCGCGATCGACAGGTCCGGCGCAAGAAAAGCGACAAGCCACGCCCACCACGGCCAACCCGGAGAGGCGAATCCCGCCGCCAGCACCCCGCCCAGCGCGATTCCCGCCCCTTCGGCCCGCTGCCAGATGCGCGCGCTCACTCGGCCGCCCGGCGACGCGCGGCTTCCAGCATGGGGCCAAGATACAGGCCGGTATGGCTTTCGGGGATCTCGGCCACCTGCTCGGGAGTGCCGGTCGCGACGATGCGCCCGCCGCCGTCACCCCCCTCGGGACCGATGTCGATGATCCAGTCGGCGGTCTTGATCACATCCAGGTTATGTTCGATCACCACGACCGTGTTGCCCTGGTCAACCAGCGAATGCAGGACCTCCAGCAACTTGCGCACGTCTTCGAAATGCAGGCCGGTGGTCGGCTCGTCCAGGATGTAAAGCGTCTTGCCCGTGGCGCGGCGCGACAGTTCCTTGCTGAGCTTCACCCGCTGCGCTTCGCCCCCGGACAGGGTGGTCGCCTGCTGGCCGACCTTGACATAGCCCAGACCCACCTCGACCAGCGCATCCATCTTTTCGCGGATCGAGGGCACGGCGCGGAAGAATTCCTGCGCATCCTCGACCGTCATGTCCAGCACGTCGGCAATGGACTTGCCCTTGAAATGGACCTCCAGCGTCTCGCGGTTGTAGCGCTTGCCCTTGCAGGTTTCGCAGGTGACGTAGACATCGGGCAGGAAGTGCATCTCGATCTTGATGACGCCGTCGCCCTGACAGGCCTCGCAGCGCCCGCCCTTGACGTTGAAGCTGAACCGCCCCGGCTTGTATCCGCGCGCCTTTGATTCCGGCAGCCCCGCATACCAATCGCGAATATATGTATAGGCGCCGGTATAGGTCGCGGGATTCGACCGCGGCGTCCGTCCGATCGGGCGCTGGTCGATGTCGATCACCTTGTCCAGCAACTCCAGCCCCTTGATCGTCTCGCAGGGGGCGGGTGTCTGGCGCGCGCCGTTCAGGCGCAGGCTGGCGGTCTTGAACAGCGTCTCGATCGTCAGGGTCGACTTGCCGCCACCTGAGACGCCGGTGACGCAGACGAACTTGCCCAGCGGGAACTCGGCGGTGACGTTCTTCAGGTTGTTGCCGGTCGCGCCGACCACCTTGATCGACTTGCCCTTGCCCTTGCGACGCTCGTCCGGGACATGGATTTCGCGCATGCCGGACAGGTATTGCCCCGTCAGACTGTCCGCGTTCGAGGCGATTTCGGCCGGCGTTCCCTTGGCGACCACCGCGCCACCATGCACGCCCGCACCCGGCCCCATGTCGAAGACGTAATCTGCATGGCGGATCGCATCCTCGTCATGCTCGACCACCAGGACCGAGTTGCCCTGGTCGCGCAGCCCCTTCAGCGTGGCCAGAAGGCGGTCGTTATCGCGCTGGTGCAGCCCGATCGAGGGTTCGTCCAGCACATAAAGCACGCCGGTCAGCCCGCTGCCGATCTGGCTTGCCAGCCGGATACGCTGGCTTTCTCCGCCCGACAGCGTGCCCGCAGCCCGCGACAGGGTCAGGTAATCCAGCCCCACATTCACCAGGAAACCCAGCCGCTCGCGGATTTCCTTGAGAATGGCGTGGGCGATTTCATTCTTCTGCTTCGTCAGCTGGTTCGGCGCACTCTCGACCCAGGCCAGCGCTTCGCGGATGGAAAGCTGGGTGACATTGCCGATATGGGCGCCCGCGATTTTCACCGCCAGCGCCTCGGGCTTCAGGCGAAACCCTTCGCAGACGCCGCAGGGGCGGTTGTTCTGATACTTCTCGAACTCCTCGCGCACCCAGGACGAATCACTTTCGCGCAGGCGTCGCTCCATGTTTGGAATGATCCCCTCGAACTGGCGGGTGACTTCATAGACGCGCCCCGCATCGTCGAAACGGAAGGGAATCTCGTCGTCGCCCGAGCCACGCAGGAACATCTGCTGCACATTCTCGGGCAGATCCTTCCACGGGGTCTTGCGGTCAAACCCGTAATGCTTGGCCAGCGCATTGATGGTCTGCGTCAGATATGCCGATTTCGACTTGGCCCAAGGAGCAAGTGCACCCTGCGCGACGGAAAGCGCCTGATCCGGCACGATCAACCGTTCGTCGAAGAACAGTTCGACCCCCAGCCCATCGCAAGCGGGGCAAGCCCCGAAGGGCGCGTTAAAGGAAAACAGCCGCGGCTCGATCTCGGGGATGGTGAAACCCGAAACCGGACAGGCGAAATTCTCGCTGAAGGTGATACGCTCGGGCTCGCCTTCTCCCTCCGAGGGTGCGGTTTCCAGCAGCGCAATCCCATCGGCCAGATCAAGCGCAGTGCGGAAACTGTCGGCCAGCCGAGTCTCCATCCCCTCGCGCACGACGATCCGGTCAACGACGACGTCGATATTGTGTCGGAATTTCTTGTCGAGGGTCGGCGGCTCGTCCAGTTCATGGAACTCGCCATTCACCTTGACGCGCTGGAAGCCCTGCTTGCGCAGCTCAAGAAATTCCTTCTTGTACTCGCCCTTGCGGTCGCGAACGATCGGGGCCAGCAGATAGGCGCGCGTGCCATCGGCCATTTCCATGACGCGGTCGACCATGTCCTGCACCTGCTGCGCCTCGATCGGCAGGCCGGTCGCGGGTGAGTAAGGGGTGCCCGCGCGCGCAAACAGAAGCCGCAGATAGTCATAGATCTCTGTCACCGTGCCCACGGTCGAGCGCGGGTTCTTGGACGTCGTCTTCTGCTCGATGGAGATCGCCGGGGAAAGACCGCTGATATGGTCCACATCCGGCTTGCCCATCATGTCCAGGAACTGGCGCGCATAGGCAGACAGGCTTTCGACATAGCGCCTTTGCCCTTCGGCATAGATCGTGTCGAATGCCAGGCTGGACTTGCCGCTGCCCGACAGACCGGTGATCACCACCAGCTTGTCGCGCGGGATGTCCATGTCCACGTTCTTCAGATTGTGTTCGCGCGCGCCGCGAACCTCGATGAACTTCTGTTCCATCGTCACGTCCTGATTCCGCCAAGCGAATGAGATAGGCATCACACGGGAAATGGCAACCCAAACCGGAACAACTCGGGAACATTTTCGCTCTTCGCAAACCTGTTGCCCGGCCAGTGGGCTTCTGCTAGCGTCTCGTTATGCACCGTCAGACACATCGAATCCGCGCGCTCCTCCCCGGCCTGCTCGCCCTGACCCTTGCGGGGGTCCCTTGGGCGGGCAGTGCCTGGGCGGCGGAACAGGCCGTGTTGAACGGGCCGGATGGCAAGGTCGTGAACCTGACCGCGACGATGCTTGCCGCCCTGCCCCCGACCGAGGCCACGACGGCCTATCGCAGTTCGAAGGGAATCGAAGCGGGCGTCTACAAGGGCGTATTGCTGTGGGATCTGCTGCAAGCCGAGGGCATTCTGGATCAGGACCACAAGACGGCGCTGCGCCATGTCCTGCTGGTGACGGCGGGCGACGGTCATCAGGTCGCCTTCTCGATCGGAGAGATTGCCCCCGATTTCGGCAACCGCCCGATCCTGCTGGCCTATGAGATGAATGGCGCGCCGATCCCCGACGGCTTGCGCATGGTGGTTCCGGGCGATCTGCGCGGTGCGCGTCACATCAAGGACATCACCACGCTGGACTGGCGCTGATCAGCCGCCGGTATGGCTCATGTGGCGGCTCATCTGCCCCGCGACCTGTTGACGCGAATAGTCGAAATCATGCCCCTTGGGCTTGCGCGTAATCGCGTCGCGGATCGCCGCGACAAGGGCGGCGTCGTCTTCGCTGGCGCGCAGCGGCGCGCGCAGGTCGGCGCGATCCTCCTGCCCCAGGCACATGAACAGCTCGCCGGTGCAGGTGACGCGGACGCGGTTGCAGCTTTCACAGAAATTATGCGTGAGCGGCGTGATGAAGCCGACTTTCTGCCCGGTTTCCTCGATCCGGACATAGCGCGCAGGACCACCGGTGCGCTCGGCCAGCGGAGTCAGGGTGAACCTGTCCTCCAGCTTCCGGCTCAAATCGGAAAGCGGCCAATACTGGCCCAACCGGTCGGTTTCCTCCATGTCGCCCATCGGCATGACCTCGATGAAGGTCAGGTCATGGTCGTTCCGCGCGCACCAGTCCAGCAAGGGGAAAAGCTCATCCTCGTTGAAACCCTTCAGGGCGACGGTGTTGATCTTCACGCGCAGCCCGGCGGCCGTCGCGGCCTCGATGCCCTCCATCACCTGCTGAAGCCGCCCCCATCGGGTGATGCGGCCGAAACGCTCGGCATCCAGCGTATCGAGCGAGACATTGACCCGCCGCACACCGCAGGCCGCAAGCTCATCGGCGAAACGCGCAAGCTGGCTGCCATTGGTGGTCAGTGTCAACTCATCCAGCCCTCGCCCCAGATGGCGGGACATGGCGCGGAAGAACTCCATGACGCCGCGCCGGACCAAAGGCTCGCCGCCCGTGATGCGCAGCTTGCGCACGCCCAGTCCGACAAAGGCCGAACACAGCCGATCCAGTTCCTCCAGCGTCAGAAGGTCACGCTTGGGCAGGAACTGCATGTGCTCGGTCATGCAATAGGTACAGCGGAAATCGCAGCGGTCCGTGACCGAGACCCGAAGATAGGTGATCGGTCGGGCAAAGGGGTCGATCAGGGGGGTATGCGCGTCCATGGCCACAAGATAGGCACGGGGTCGTATCGGCACAACCCGGCCGATCGGTTAACGGTGTTGCAACCAAGTTGATGGGTTGCGGTGGACAGGGCGGCGGTCGAAAGGCTAGCCTTTTTCGGGATTTCAACGACGATTGACGGGGGCCATCGACCATGACCAAGCCGTTCCTGCGCTTCTGCGGCATCCTGATGACCCTGGCCCTTGCGGCTTGCAACCAGGGGGACAGCGCCCGGCGCCCCGGTTCGGGCGGAACCGCGGCGGATGATATCGGTGTCACGACCGAATCCGCGGCCATCGCCGGGGCGACCGCGCCGCGCAGTTCGGGCAAGACGGTGGGCGTCTCAAGCATCGGCGTGGGCGGCGCGCAAAGCGTCGCGCAGCTCGACACTACCACCGGCGCGGAACAGGCCAGGGCTGCGGCCCCCGCAAGTGCGGGCCGCAAGCTGGGCGTGACCATCGCGTCGCTGGGCGATCCTTCGGAATCGGGCTTCTGGATCAAGACACCGCTGGTGAAGACGGAAACCGGTGGCCGGATCGTGAACCCGGCCAATGGGAAATCGGCGAATGTGCGGTTGATCCCTCTGGGTGGTCCGGCCAGCGGCGGCAGCCAGGTCTCGCTTCCAGCGCTGCAGATGCTTGGCGTCAGCCTGACCGACCTGCCCGAGATTGAGGTTTACGAAGGCTGAGCCGGGTTTTCCCGCTTCTTGATCCAGCGCGCGGCCTCGCGCCGGGCAAAGGGCTTCAGGCGCGCGCCGTGGGCATCCAGCCATTCGGTGACGCGTTGCGGATCGTGCTTCGACAAGTCGCGCAGCCACCAGCCGATGGCTTTCTGGATAAACGGCTGGCGGTCGTCCGCCAGGCGCTCCAGCCAGCCAAGGACGCGTTCGCGCCGTGCCAGATCGGCGGGCTTGGGGTTGCGCAGGCGTGTCCAGGGCAAGGTGCCGACCAGCGCCGCGCGGCGCACCCAGAAGACGGGGTGATCCAGCCACGTTTCTACCTCGTCCAGACGATCGGGATCGGCCAGCAGCCGCCGCTCACCCGCCTTCATCGCGTGATCTGCGATCGCCCAGGCATCAAACTGCGGCACCCATGAGGCAATGAGCCGCCATACCTCGTCATCGGGGCGAATGCGAGCCTGCACCAGCAGCTTGGATGCGGCAACGCGCGCCTCGTGAATGTCGCTGTCCCACAGGGCGCTTGCCAGCGCGACCCGCCCGGCCACGTCCAGATCGGCCCGCCAGGTGCGCGCAAGTTCGTCGATTGTCGGCACCGCGACGCCAAGATAGACACGCGGCGCCTTGTGATAGGCCGCCATCTCGGCCGCCTTGGTTTCGTCGCCCAAAGCCCGCAATTCGGCAATCTGCTGCAGTTCCGTCATCGTTGCCTCCTTGGTGCCCGGTCGGAACCTGCCTGAAATTCCCTGCGACGGCAAATGTCAACGCCGGGCGCGACGTCGCGCCCGACCGAAGGCTCGCCAAGGCGCAGAAATCAGGCGCCTGTAACCCGCCAGATCACATCGCCGACATCGTCGGCCATCAGCAGCGACTTGCCGTCCGGCCCGACCGCCACCCCAACCGGGCGGCCATACGAGACCTTTTCATCTTCGGACAGGAAGCCCGACAGGATGTCCCGCGACGGGCCGCAGGGCTTGCCGTCCGCGAAGGGCACGAAGATCAGCTTGTAGCCGCTGAGGATCGAGCGATTCCACGAACCGTGCTGGCCGATCACCATACCGTCTGGGAATCCGGGCAGCGTGCCCGCAGGCATCCAGCACAGCCCCAGCGAGGCAGTGTGCCCGCCCAGCGCGTAATCCGGTTGCAGCGCGCTGGCCACCAGACGCGGGTCCTGCGCGACCCGGTCATCGACCGTCTTGCCCCAATAGCAATAGGGCCAGCCATAGAACCCGCCGTCGCGCACCGAAGTCAGGTAGTCGGGCGGCGTTTCGTCACCCAGCCCGTCGCGCTCGTTCACCACCGTCCACAGCGCGTCCGTCTGCGGCTCCCATGCCAGACCTACGGGATTGCGCAGGCCTCCGGCAAAGATCCGGGCCTTGCCGCTTTCCAAATCCAGCTCCCAGATCGCGGCGCGGCCTTCTTCGGCCGCCATGCCCTCATCCCCGATATTGCTTTGCGAACCGACACCCGCGTAGATCCGCTTGCCATCGCTCGACGCGATCAGGCTGCGTGTCCAATGACCGCCGGGCTTGAACTCGACCAGCCGCTTGCCCGCACCCGCCAACCGCGCCGAGGCGTGGTCATAGGAAAAGGCCACGATCCCGTCGGTATTGCCCAGATAAAAGGTGTCGCCCACCAGCGCCATGCCGAAGGGCTGGTTCTGGTTCTCGACAAAGACCTCGCGATCCTCGGCCACGCCGTCGCCATCCTTGTCGCGCCACAGGGTCACGCGGTTCGCGCTGACACCGACCGCGCGCGCACGGCGCATGGTCGAGATCATCGCATGATCCATCAGCGAGCGCGGCTTGCGGTCGGCCTGCAATGCCTCGGCAACCAGCACGTCGCCATTCGGCAGAACCTCGATCCAGCGCGGGTGTTTCAGTTCCGTGGCGAAGGCATTGACCTTCAGCCCCGGTGCCGCGACTGGCGTCTGGCCCGGCGCCCAACCGCGCCCGGTCGGCATTTTCAGCGTCATGATGCCTTGCTGCTTCGCCACCGGAATCGCGGGGCTGGCGCCGAAGGCCGGCTTATGCGGAGAATCCTTGCGCCGCAGCGCCACCATGATCGCGCCGACCGCAGCCGTCGCCTTTGCCATCAGATCCATCTCGGCCCTCCGCTTGTTTGCGCCAAGCTAGCCATGCACGGCCAAGGGTCAAGGCCCCGGGGAAAACACCTGGGGGTAAATCCAAGCAAATTGATCAACTATTTGATTTGCATGTTCTTTCTTGACATGCCGCGGCCGCGTCCCTACCTCGGGTTCAGGAACGCGAGCCAGCGACGACGCCAGCCAGCCTTTTCCATCCCGCATCCCCGCCCGTCCCAGCCGCAAGCCAGGTCAAGCCAGGATCGCGCATGTGCCGATACCGGACCATCGGGCCCGGCATCGGCATTTCCAGTTCATTCCACCAGCTTCGCCAGGTTTGCCTGCACGCGCTCGGGCGCTTCCTGATACCCGATCAAGCCGGAATAGCGGCCATCCTTGTCGAACAGCAGGGTCATGGCGGAATGGTCCATGCTGTAATCACCGTTCTCGCCAGGAACCTTGCGGGCATAGACGCGGAACGCCTTGATCGCCTTGCCGACCTCTTCGGGCGAGCCGCTGACGCCGATCACGCCCGGCACCCACGAGACGTAGTCCTTGATCACCTCGGGCGTGTCGCGTTCGGGATCGACGGTGACGAAAAAGACCCGCAGGCTCTGCCCCTTCTTCGCAACCTCTTCCTGCCAGCCCGCGACCTCGCCCAGCGTGGTCGGGCAGACATCGGGGCAATGGGTGAAGCCGAAGAACACTGCCGAGGGCTGCCCCTTCAGGCTGTCCTGCGTAAACGTCGAGCCGTCGCTGGCAATCAGCTGATACTCGCCCCGGCCCATGTTGTCGGTGCCCGATTCGGACAGGACCTGCAGGCGTGGAGAGATCAGCTGGAACCATGCCAAGGCAAAGGCCGCGACCGCGACCAGCACCCAAAGAACGATGCGCAGCGGACGCAGCGAGCGGGGATCAGTGCTGGCCATGACCATCCCCCTTGGCATTCATCGGGCCGACCGGAAGCTGAAGCTCGACCGTGCCAGCCTTTTCGAACGTCAGCGTCACGGGCACGCTGTCGCCTTCGGCCAAGGGCTGCTTCAGCTCCATCAGCATCAGGTGCGTGCCACCGGGCTTCATCTCGACGCTGGCGCCTGCGGGCAAAGGCAGGCCATCCGTCAGGGGCCGCATCCGCATCACGTCGCCATCCATCGTCATCTCGTGGATCTCGACCTTGCCAGCCAACGGAGAGGTGGCCGAGACCAGCCGATCGTCGGACTGACCCGCATTCGTCACCGTCAGGTAACCTCCCCCGACGGGGGCCTTCGGGGCAGTGGCCCGCGAATAGGGCTGGGTGATGGAAAGATCGCCCAGTTGCACATCATGGCCCGCCGCGGCGACCGGGACTGTTTCCGCTGCCGCCGCGTGATGGCCATGACCGCCGCCCTTGGCCTCTGTCACCATCAGCGCTGGGGCCGGATTCTTGGCCTCCTCCGATCCGGTGACGTCGATCCAAGCCTCGCGCGCGCTGCCGCATTCCTGGATCGTCGGGAAATAGATCGTGCTGCCGGCAACGAGTTCCGGACCGACAGTGCCGCGGAACACGAATTCGTCATACCATTCATCCGGCAACTCGCTGCCCGACCAGACGATTTCGCGCACGCCCTTGCGCATCTCGGTGCCGTGATTGTCGAAGGGCCGGGCATAATCCCCGGTCACGGTCTTCAGTTGCCAGCCGGGCTTGGGCATCGGCTTCGCGTCATAGAACCCGTCGGGGATCTTGACGCGCAGGGTCTTGGTCGGCTTGCCGTCGCAGCCGTGACCGATCTTGATGACGGCCTTGTAGGTCGAGCCGGCAGGCGCCTCGGTTTTTTCCAGCCCGGCATGGGCCAGAACGGGGGCCGAGGTCAAAAGCAGCGCGCCGCCAGCCAAAGCAGCAAGGATATGAGTCTTCATTTGGGCATCCATTCGATGAAAAAGATTTGGGATCATCAGACGGATGCGGGCGGCCCCCTTGCCACCGGCGGCAGCGGGGCCAGCGACACGGCCGGGCCGCGCGGTGTCCTGCCGGGATCGAACGGATGGACCAGCGCCACCGGCGCCGGTAGGGCAGCGGGCGCGGAATCGTGCAGCGCCTGCGCATGGGGTGCCCAATCACAGGCCCCATGCAGGGCAAGTTCTCGATGGCGATCCAGTTCCGAGACTGGAAAGACGGTGCCATCCGGCGCGACCGCCATGTCGACGGGCAGGTCGCTGTCGCACAGGATCATTGTGATCCGGCCATTCGCGTCGCTGGCCAGCATCGTATCGGCCTGCACCAGCGAGAAACAGGCAAAGGGCCACAGCAGCGCCAGCGCGACCGCACGCAGCACCGGCAGGCGCCACGCGTTGGTTCGTGCTATGCGGGTGCGGCCGTTCCTCATCCCTGTCCCTGCCCCCTGGATCGCCACCTGCTGCCAGAAAAACACCGCCATGGAAAGGGATACGATTGTCGCACCAACCGGTCCGCGCGCGGGATTATTCCCACCAGCGGTCGATGGCGGCGATATCGGCGTCCGACCATCCGAAATGATGGGCGAATTCGTGAACGACGATATGGGAGACCAGCGCCCCCAGACTCACATTCCCGCGGCTGGCCCATTCATCGAGGATGGCACGCCGGAAAAGCCAGACCGTGTCCGGGAAATGTTGCGGGTCGCTGGCCGATTTTTCGGTCATGGGCACGCCGTCATAGAGGCCCGTCAATTCCAACGGGTCGTCGATCTCCAGCTCGTCCAGGAACTCCTCGGATGCGAAATCCTGGATCCGCAGGACGACCTGGGCCGCGGGACCGGCGAATTCCGGGGGCAGGCCCGCGATCGCCTCTCGAGCCAGCTCCTCGATCACGGTGGCGTCGGGGGATTCGGCGTTCTTCCAGTCAAGCATCGGCTAACCTCGTCTTTGGTCCCGATATGGACAAAAACCACGGTTTGTGAAAGAGCGAAGCCGACAGGAGACCTCCGATGACAACCACCCGCTTCGCTCCCTCCCCCACCGGCCATATCCATGTCGGCAACCTCCGCACCGCGTTGATGAACTATCTGATCGCGCGCAAAAGCGGTGGGACCTTCATCCTTCGGCTGGACGATACCGACCGCGAAAGGTCGAAACAGGAATATGCAGACGGCATCCAGCGCGATCTGGAATGGCTCGGCCTGACCTGGGACCGGATCGAACGCCAGTCCGACCGTCTGGACCGCTATGCCGAGGCCGCCGATGGCCTGCGCGCCGCAAACCGCCTTTACGAGGTCTTCGAGACCCCGACCGAGCTGGACCTGAAGCGCAAGAAGCAGCTGAACATGGGCAAGCCCCCGGTTTATGACCGCGCCGGGCTGAACCTTTCCGCTGACGAGATCGCGAAGCTGCGCGCCGAGGGCCGCGACGGTTACTGGCGCTTCCTGCTGGACCAGGAACGCATCGAATGGCCGGACGGCATCCTGGGCGACATCTCGATCGATGCGGCCTCGGTCTCGGACCCGGTGCTGATCCGCGCGGATGGCCAGGTGCTCTACACCTTTGCCAGCTCGGTCGATGACACCGACATGGGCGTCACCCATATCGTGCGTGGCGCGGACCACGTCACCAATACCGCGACCCAGATCCAGATCATCAAGTCGCTGGGCGGCACGCCGCCCTCCTTCGCCCATCACAGCCTTCTGACCGGCGCACAGGGCGAGGAACTGTCCAAGCGCCTTGGCGTGCTGGCGATCAAGGATCTGCGCGAGAACGGCGTCGCGCCCGAGGCGCTGCTGTCGCTGATGGCGCGTCTGGGTTCCTCGCAGCCGGTCGAGCTGCGCATGTCGCTGGACGAGCTGGCCGAAGGGTTCGAACTGTCGCAGTTCGGCGCCTCGCCCACCAAGTTCGACGCCGAAGACCTGTGGCCGCTAACCCGCGAAGCGAACCAGTCCCGCCCCTTCACCGAGGTCAAGGACCGCATCGCGGCGCTTGGCGTTCCCACCGACCAAGCCGAACGGTTCTGGCGCGTGGCGTCGCAGAACATCACCAAGCTCGACGATCTTGCCGGTTGGTGGGAGATCTTCTCGAAGGGTGCGGAACCGCAGATCGATCCCGAGGACGCCGATTTCATTGCGCAGGCGATGACCCTGCTGCCGCCGCCGCCCTATTCCGACACGTCTTGGAGCGAGTTCACCACCGCGGTGAAGGAAGCGACCGGCCGCAAGGGCAAGGGGCTGTTCATGCCGCTGCGCAAGGCGCTGACTGGTCAGGCCCATGGCCCGGACATGTCGGACGTGATGCCGCTGCTGCAGGTCGTCCGCGCCCGCGCCTGACGCCGGGACGATGACTACAAGGAAAGGGGGCGGGCCGCTGGTTCGCCCCTTTTTCTTTGCCCACAGCCCCGCTGTTCACATCCTGATCGACCTATGAACAAGGGTCCTTTTTCGCGCGCGCCATGAGGCGATCGGATCAATTGACAACTATCCACAAGGAATTGCGCCGCGGCGAAAAAAGTGTCGCGAATGCCCTTGACGCTTCCCGCCACTCGCCGTAGTTAGCGCGCACTCCGTGGCGGAGTAGCTCAGCTGGTTAGAGCAGAGGAATCATAATCCTTGTGTCGGGGGTTCAAATCCCTCCTCCGCTACCATTTCCCCCTTCAGGGAAAGCGCGAAACAGGCCGGTCCTTCGGGACCGGCCTGTTCGCTTTTCTGCTGCAATGTTGGGGAAGACGGGGTGCCCGCTGCGGTCTAGTCCCTGCCGTCCAGCCGCACGAAGTCAAGGACGCTGCCCTGTCCCGGCTGGACCTTCGACCAGTGGTCGACCTGAAAATCGACCACCAGCGTCGCCGAAGTCGGATAACGGCGGAAGTCGGGATCAAGCGGCGCACGTGCCGGAAGCTGGGCCGCGAACTGAGCGATTCCGGGATTATGACCCAGCATCATCACCGTCGACGCCTGGGCCGAGCGCAGGATCGACAGCATCTCTTCCGGAGAGGCGTGATAAAGCCCGTGTTCGAAGCGCAGATTGGGCCGCACCTCAAGCGGCGCCACGGCCACCCGTTCCCACGTCTCGCGCGTCCGCGTCGAGGTCGAACACAAGACTTCCTCGGGCTCATAGCCGCGGCTTGCCAGCCAGTCCCCCAGGGCGCGCGCCGACCGCCGGCCCCGATCATTCAATGGCCGGTCATGGTCATCCTGCGCCGGATCGTCCCAAGACGACTTGGCATGACGGGTCAGGATCAACCGGCAGTATCCAAGCGGAGTCATGCATATGCCTTTGCGGCCAGAGATTGTGTGAGGCGAGCCTGCCACAGCTTTCGGCGGCCGGGCAAGCGCTCGTTTGGGAATACGGAAATTACAGTCCGCTGCCGCCCTGGCGCAACCCGCGCGGCTTCACCCGCGGCTCGGTCGAGCGGATCAGCGAACCCGCTCCATGCTCGGTGAAAAGCTCCAGCAGCGAGGCATTGGGCACGCGACCGTCCAGGATAACCACGGCGCGCACGCCCTCTTCGACCGCCTTCAGCGCCGTCTCGGTCTTGGGGATCATGCCGCCCGCGATGGTGCCGTCGGCGATCATCGCGCGGACCTGATCGGGATGCATCTGGGTCAGAACCTCGCCAGACGCGTCCTTGACGCCCGATACGTCGGTCAACAGCAGCAGCCGGTCGGCCTTCAGGGCACCGGCGATCGCGCCCGCAGCGGTGTCGCCGTTGACGTTGAAGGTCTCGTTATCCTCCATCCCGGTCGCCACGGGGGCGATGACGGGGATCAGCCCGGCATTGTAGAGGTCGCGGATGATCTGGACGTTCATTTCGACCGGCCGACCGACGAAGCCCAGTTCGGGATCGTCCGCCTCGCAGACCATCAGATCGTCGTCCTTGCCCGAGATGCCGACTGCGCGGCCCCCGGCGTCGTTGATCGCCTGCACGATGCGCTTGTTCACAAGTCCCGACAGCACCATCTCGACCACCTCGACAGTCTCGCGGGTGGTGACGCGCTTGCCGCGGACGAAGCGGCTTTCGATGCCCAGCTTGCCCAGAAGCTCGTTGATCATCGGGCCGCCGCCATGGACCACGACCGGATGGATGCCAACCTGACGCATCAGGACGATGTCGCGGGCGAATTCGGCCATGGCCTCGTCATCGCCCATGGCATTGCCACCGAATTTCACCACGACGACCGCGCCGGAATAGCGCTGCATATAGGGCAGCGCCTCCGAAAGGGTGCGTGCGGTGGCGATCCAGTCACGGTTCATGTTCTGCTTTCTCATCAGGAGCCCCTGTTCTCGGTCCCGGACCCTAGGACCACATCCCCCCAAGGTCCAGACCCGAGCCTGGCGCTCACGTCTTAGTCAAGCCCGGCGATGATCGCGCGCAGCGTGGCGATCCCCTGCCCCTTGTCCGAACTGGTCACGATCAGCTCGGGATAGGCGGCGGGATGTTTCTGCAGTGCTTCCTCGACCTGGGCGATGGTCGCGTCCATCGCCTGGGCACCGATCTTGTCGGCCTTGGTCAACACGACCTGGAACGGCACGGCCGCGCGGTCCAGAAGCTTCATGATCTCGTGATCGACGTCCTTGACGCCGTGGCGCGAGTCGATCAGCGCAAAGGCGCGGCGCAGGGTCGGACGGCCCGACAGATATTTCTTCAGAAGTGCCTGCCATTTGGCGACGACCGCGACGGGGGCCTTGGCGAAGCCATAGCCCGGAAGGTCGACCAGATAGGACTTCTCGCCCAGGGTGAAATAGTTCACCTCTTGCGTGCGGCCCGGCGTATTCGAGGCGCGGGCAAGCCCGTTCCTGCCGGTCAGCGCATTGATGAGGCTGGATTTACCCACGTTCGAACGGCCCGCAAAGCAGACCTCGGGGCGATCGGCGGGCGGCAGCCCGTCCATCGCCACGACGCCCTTGAGGAAGTCGACCGGCCCGGCAAACAGCTTGCGCGCGGCCTCGGCCACTTCGGGATCGGGTTCGGGGGCGACGGGAAAGGAAACCTTCATGCGCGGATCTCGTCGTTGAGGGCGATCTGGCCGCCCGTGACCACCTCGGCATAGACGCCGAAATTCTGATGACCGAACTGCCCGGCAAGCGCCGCGGGCATGTCGCAATCAGGATGGCCGGTTTCGGTATTGGCGCTGGTCGCGGCGCAGCGGCCGATGGCTTCGGTCACGCGCAGCTCGACATCGCCGATGGTCAGGATACGGCCGATCATGTCCTGCTCGGCAAAGGGCTCCCACCCGTCGACCCACAGATTCGCCCGCCAGCGTTCCACCCCCAGCGGCTGGCCCATCCGGGATTCCAGATCGCGCAGGCTGGACAGCGACAGGATCGACAGCCAGGGCTGGTTCACGTCGGTCCAACCGGTCGGGCCGCGCACCAGCCGCGTGGGCGCGGGCTTGTCCTCCGGCCAAAGCGGACGCAACCATTCGATCAGCCGCGCGCCTTCGGTTTCGGGATCGAAGCTAAGCTGGGTCCGGTCGGGATGGGTCAGGCGGATCGGTCCTTCGGGCGCGCCCTGCCCCCAGCCCCCCGAAACGGCTTGCAGCGTGGCCGAGGCCACGCCGCGCAGGAAGCAGGATTTGGGCAGCCAGCGTTCGGGCTGCGGGCCATCGCCCGCGTGCCTTTCCCCGGATTCGGTCAACACCGCCCAGACCCGGTCGCCCGGCAGCCGCCGCGCCGCGGAAAGCGACGCGCCGGTCAGGTCCTCGCCCCCGATCGATTTGATCGGATAGCGACGGATCCGGGCGATGTGGCCGGTCATTTGCCGCCTTTCGGCTTGTCACCGGCCTTCTTGGACCGCGACGGCAGACTGGACCTGATATTGCCGAACAGGTCGGGCCGGTGGCCGTGCATCGACATGATCGTGTACTGCTGCACGATCGTGATCGTGTTGTTGGTGATCCAGTACAGCACCAGACCCGAGGCGAAGCCGCCCAGCATGAACATGAAGATCCAGGGCATCCAGGCGAAGATCATCTTCTGCGCCGGGTCGGCGGGGGCCGGGTTCAGCTTCTGCTGCATCCACATCGAGATCCCCAGAAGGATCGCAAGGATCGGCAGGGTGAAGCTGTGCAGGAAGCTGCCGGCACCGGGCGTGGCCCAGGGCATCAGCCCGAACAGGTTCCACAGGCTGGTCGGATCGGGCGCGGACAGGTCATGGATCCAGCCGATCCAGGACGAGTGGCGCAGTTCGATCGTGACGAAGATCACCTTGTAGAGCGAGAAGAAGATCGGGATCTGCAGCAGCACCGGAAGGCAGCCCGCGGCGGGGTTCACCTTCTCGCGCTTGTAAAGCTCCATGACCTCTTTCTGGTACTTCATCCGGTCGTCGCCGGTACGCTCTTTGATCGCCTCCATCTGGGGCTGCAGTTCCTTCATCTTCGCCATCGAGATGTAGGATTTGCGCGCCAGCGGGAAGACCAGCAGCTTCAGGATGAAGGTCAGGCCGATGATCGACCAGCCCATGTTGCCGATGAAGCCGTGCAGCCAGTGCAGCAGGCGGAAGATCGGCTTGGTCAGGAAATAGAACCAGCCCCAGTCGATCGAGTCGACGAAACGGTCGATGCCGGGATTTTCCTGGTAGCCCTTGATGGTTTCCCAGACCTTCGCCCCAGCGAACAGGTAGCTCGACGAGGTGCCGGTCGCGCCGGGGGCGACGGTCTGCACCGCCATCCGCGTCTCGGCCTGGTAGATGTCGACGCCGGGGGCGTATTTCACGACGGCGGTAAAGGGCGTGCCGGGCGCGGGCGCCAGCGTCGTCATCCAGTACTTGTCGGTAAAGCCGATCCAGCCGTTCTCGGCGACGTCGATCCGCTGCGACGGGCCTTCGCCCTCGGCAGGATCAAGCTTCGCCATGTCCTTGTATTTCTTTTCCAGCAGCTTGCCGTCGGTCATGCCGACCGCGCCTTCGTGCAGAACATAATAGTTCTGGGTGTCCGGGCGGCCATGACGGGCCAAGATGCCATAGGGCGCAGCGGCAAAGGGGGCGCTACCGGTATTCTCCAGCGACTGGGTGACGGTGAACAGGAACTTGTCGTCCAGCGCATAGGTGCGGCGGAAGATCTGGCCCGCGCCGTTGTCCCAGCGCAGCGTGACCGGCTTGCCCGGCGACAGGGTGTCGCCCGATTCGATCTGCCAGACAGTGGCCGGGCCCGGCACCAGCGCGGGATCGGTCCCGGCGGCGGGCATCCAGCCATAGACGGCGTAATAGGGTTTCTGCTGGACCGGAGCCACGGCCCCGCCCGGCGCGAGCGGCGTGCCCTCGGACTGGGCCTTTGCGCCCGTGGTCGGCGACAGCAGCCGGACATAGGGCGAGTTCGGGTCCAGCGTCTCGTGATAGCCGGTCAGCTCCAGGTCGTCGATACGACCGCCAGCCAGCGAGATCGTCCCTTTCAGCGAGGGCGATTCGATCGGCAGGCGCGCAGCCTGGGCCGAAGGATCCGTCGAGGCGCCATTCGCGCCGGCAAGCGCCGGGCTGCCCGCGACCTGCCCGGCAGCGCCGGGTGCCGCTGCGCCGGGGGCCTGACCCTCGGCAACCTGGGTTTGCGCGGTTTCAGGCGCCGGTGGTGGCGGTTCGGGGGCGAAGAAGACCGACCAGACGAGAATGACGAGGGCCGAAAGCACCATCGCCAGGATGAGATTGCGGTTGTTGTCTTCCATTCCGGTTCAGCCCTTCGTCGTCCACGACCCCAACGGGTTCGGGCCGCTTCAACAGAAGCGACCGCCAAAGGTCAAGGGAATTTGGCCGAATCCCCGCTTTCCACCACGTCCCGCGCGATTATGTCTTGTGCAGGGCGCTGACCAAGGGGGCGGGTTCACGGGATCGGGACGCGAGGTTCCTGCTTCAGCCGATACGCAACAGGTGCGCGGGCAAGGGCGCGCGCTCACGCTGCCCCAGCAGGATGTCATCAATCGCGGGCGCCGCCATCACCGGCAGGACGCCCATCCCCTGCACCGCCCCGAACCCGATCTGGGTCAGAAACGAGCGTTCCTCAACCGAGACGACGCCGTCGGCCAGACTGTCCAGCCCCAGATGTTCGGCCAGCGCCAGCAAGGCCAGGATCATGCGCTGCTGCGCGCCATCGCGGTCACATCCGGCCACGAACAAGCGCCCGATGCGAACCCGGTGGATGGGCAGGCTGCGCAGGACCGAGGGACTGGCACTGCCCGTCCCGAACTCTCCTATCGCGATGCGGCAACCCGCACGGGCCAGGATACGCACCCCTTCCAGCACATGGCCCCGTGCAGCCTGGTCATCCCCGGTTTCGGCAAACTCGACCTCGATCCGCGCGGGCTCGACACATTTGCGGTCCAGTTCCCAGACGAGTTCCTGCACCAGAAAGGCATCGGCAAGCGCGCGGTCGGGCAGCGCCAGGGTCAACACGTCAGGCCCGACACCCAACCGGTCCCACCGGCGCAGCGCGACGAGCGCCAGCCTGAGCCCGGCCATGATGCAATCGCTAAGCGCTTCGTCTGTCAGGATCGGCGCGACCTCTGCCAGCCCATGCACACGCCCGTCCGGCTGCCGGAACTGCGGCAGAAGCCGCAACCCGCTCACGCGGCCGGTATCGCAGCAAAGCTGCGGCTGAAACTGCAGATCGATCTGGTCGGACCCGAACCGGGGCGGGTTCGCGGGATCACTCGTCCCCTTGCGCCGTCCAGGACGGAAAAGCGCCCCAAGCTGCGCCAGTGCCCTTGCCGCGTAACCCATGCCGCCCCCGAATCGTCGATCACGGGAAAAGCCTAGGCCGGGCGAACTTCCCGTTCGGTTAACGTTCCCGCAGAACGGGAATATCCGTCGGGGATTTATCCTTAAAATCCGACATACCCGGGATCAGCGAGGTGAAGTCGAACAGCTTCGGATCCGGCAGGTGCGAAGGGCGCACATTCATAAGCGCGCGGAACATGACCTGCCGCCGGCCGGGGCTGCGGCTTTCCCATTCGTCCAGCAACTTCTTGACCTGCATCCGCTGCAGGCCCTCCTGGCTGCCGCACAGGTCGCAGGGAATGACGGGATAGTTCATCGCGCGCGAGAATCGCTCGCAATCCGCCTCGGCGATGAAGGCCAGCGGACGCAGAACGTTCAGGTCACCTTCTTCGTTCAGCAGCTTCGGCGGCATCGTCGCCAGCCTGCCGCCGTGGAACAGGTTCATGAAGAAGGTTTCCAGGATGTCGTCGCGGTGATGGCCCAGGACGATCGCCTGGCAGCCTTCTTCACGCGCGATCCGATACAGGTTCCCGCGGCGCAGGCGGGAACACAGCGCGCAATAGGTCCGCCCCTCGGGCACCTTTTCCTTCACGATGGAATAGGTGTCCTGGTACTCGATCCGGTGGGCAACCTCGCGATCGGTCAGGAATTCGGGCAGCACCGTCGCCGGAAAGCCAGGCTGGCCCTGATCAAGATTGCAGGCCAGCAACTCGACGGGCAGCAGGCCGCGCCATTTCAGCTCATGCAGGACCGCCAGCAGCGTATAGCTGTCCTTGCCGCCCGACAGGCAGACCAGCCAGCGGTCGCCGGGACGCACCATGTCATAGGTTTCGATCGCGGCGCGGGTTTCGCGCACAAGACGCTTCCTCAGCTTGCGAAACTCGGTCGAGGAAGGCGCGCCCCGGAACAGCGGGTGGATGTCTTCCAGAGTATCATCCTGGGCGTCGAGTTCGTCCCGCATCGGTCAGATCCTGATCTTGGCGCTGTCGCGCCGGTTCATATCACGAGTGACGCCCGGCGTCAGTCCTGCGCTTCGCTGCCCGGCACCGGGTCATAGCCCTGCCCGCCCCATGGGTGGCAGCGTCCGATCCGGCGCAATGTCAGCCAGCTGCCCCTGATCGCGCCGTGCCGTTCCAGCGCCTCAAGCGCATAGGCCGAGCAGGTCGGCTGAAAACGGCAGCCATGACCGACCCACGGACTGGCCACCAGCCGATAGGCGCGGACCGGCAGGGCAACGATGCGGGCCAAGGGGGTCATTTCCGGTCCCGACCCTGCGAGTGGACGCGGCTCAGGGCCTCTTCCAGCTCACGCAGAAGGTCGGCGAAATCGCGCTCGATCGTGGCGCCCGGACGCCCCACCAGCACATAATCCCAGCCCGGACGCGCGCGCCCCGGCAGGATTTCATGTGCCAAGGCCCGCAGCCTGCGCTTGGCCCGGTTGCGGAACACCGCATTGCCGATCTTCTTCGAGCAGGTGAAGCCGATGCGAACCACGTCCTGCGGTTCGCCCTCCCCGCGCTGGCGGGCCTGCAACAGAAAGCCCGGCGCGCCCTGACGGCGGGCCGAGGCGGCGCGCAGGAAATCCGCCCGCTTGCGCAGGATCTCCGGCTTCGGGGGTTTCACATCCCCGGAAATGCCGGAAGCCGCCCTGTCCGGTTGCCCCGTCGGGGCGTTCCGGTCAGCGGCGGCGTCTTCGGCTGCTCGCTCCATCCGTTCGCTCACGCCTTACGGCGCGAAGCTTACGCGCTGAGCGACTTGCGGCCCTTGGCGCGGCGCGCGTTCAGGACGCGGCGGCCGCCCTTGGTCGCCATGCGCGCGCGGAAGCCGTGACGGCGGGCGCGAACCAGGTTCGACGGCTGGTAGGTGCGTTTCGACATCTTGTAACTCCGGGTCAGGGCGTGTCAGGGTATGGGCAATCGGCCCACGCAAGACGCGCCGGTCTATTCGAGGCCCGGTGCATAGTCGGAGCCCGAGCCCGAGTCAACCACAATGCCGACAATTCGTCGCAGGGTGCTGTCGCCGGGAACCAGCACCCGGTCACGCATGTTTGAACACAGGCGATGCAACCTTGTGCTGCGTCGCGAACGCCGCGGACGAGGGTGGAATATAAAAGGTTAACATGTCCCTGAATACCCTTTCCGGGCGATTCGCACTTCTGACGGGGATCTTCGTGGTTCTGGCTGAACTGCTGATCCTTTTGCCGGCACTTGCGAACTATCGCCTGGATTTTCTGGAATCGCGCCTTGAGCGGGCGCAGATCGCCAGTCTTGCGCTTCTGGCGACGGATGAGTCGCTTGCCTCGGACCTGGAATCCGAGCTGCTTGAGAATGCGGGCGTGTTCAACGTGGTGCTGCGGCGCAACGACGTGCGCCAACTCGTGCTGTCCTCGCCCATCCCCGGTCCCATCGCCGCCACCTATGACCTGCGCGAACAACCCTTCTGGACCTCAGCGCGGGACGCGATGGCGCAGCTTGCCGATCGCCAGAAGCGGGTGATCCGGGTGATCGGAGCGCCGGTGAACCAGGCCGGACAACTGATCGAAATCACGATGGATACGCAGCTTCTGCGCCGCGAGATGATCGATTACGGGTTGCGCCTGCTGCTGATCTCGGCCGCGTTCTCGATCCTGACGGCCTTGCTGCTGAACGTCGCGGCGCAGCGGATGCTGCTGGTCCCGATCCGGCGCGTCATCAACCACATGACCGCCTATGCCAACGCGCCCGAGGATGCGCGCTCGATCATCACGCCAACCGCGCGGTTGGCCGAGTTGAACGAGGCCGAGACCGCTCTGGCCGCCATGCAGCGAACCGTGACCTCGGCCCTGAAGCAGAAAGAGCGGCTGGCCCAGCTTGGCCAGGCCGTCGCAAGGATCAGCCACGACCTGCGCAATATCCTGACCACCTCGCAGATCTTCGCGGACCGGCTTGAGACAAGCGCAGACCCGGCCGTGCGGCGCGCCGCCCCGAAGCTTGTGAACTCGATCAGCCGCGCGGTGAACCTGTGCGAAACGACGCTGGCCTTCGGCAAGGCCGAGGAACCGGCGCCATCCTTGTCCCGGTTCAACCTAGCCAACCTTGTCGCCGAGGTGACCGAGGCCGAGGCGCTCGCCGCCGACCGAATCGACGGCGCCGAGCCGATCGAGTTCCTGACCGACGTGCCGGCCGGACTGGTGATCCGCGCCGACCGCGACCAGTTGTTCCGCGTCCTGTCGAACCTTGTGCGCAACGCCCGGCAGGCGATCGAAGCGACGCGCCGCCCCGGCACCATCGAGATCGGCGCGGGCGAGGACGAAGCGGAATGGTTCATCCGAGTCGGCGATACCGGCCCCGGTCTGCCGCAGAAGGCACGCGATCACCTGTTCCAGCCTTTTTCGGGCGGATCCCGCAAGGGCGGCACGGGGCTTGGCCTTGCCATCGCCGCCGACCTCGTCAGGAATCACGGCGGCCGTCTGGAACTGCTGCGCAGTGACGAAGATGGCAGCCAGTTCTGCCTGAAGCTGCCGCGCGAGCTGGCGGGGGTGTCGATCATACCCGGAGAATTGGTCGAATGAGCTTGTGGAAAAGTTTTTCACACCAAATTTCCAGAAACTGCATTTTCGCCCTTGCACCCCCCCGCCACTGTCTCTAGATAACCGCCTCACAGCGGACCCGTAGCTCAGCTGGATAGAGCACCAGACTACGAATCTGGGGGTCGGGCGTTCGAATCGCTCCGGGTCCGCCATTAGACTAAACCGGCAAAAACGCCGAGCCTTGCACAGCATGGCTCGGTGTTTTGCTGTTTGGCTTCAAGCAGTTCCGGCAGATCGACAAACCGTCCAGGGGCGTCCGCGCCTCGGGGTGGATTTGACTGGGGGTCACCAGAAATGCGCACAGAACCCTTCAGCGGGGCCTGGAAGGGCCACTGAGGCCTTTGCCGTTGGGGGGCAGCCTATTGCCGGGCCAGCCAGTCAGTGACGCAGTGGCGCAGGTTCGTCTCGCCCTGTTCGCGCGCATCGTCGATCACCTGCCTCAATTCGCCCAGATCCACGCGGCGGATCAGGTGCTTTACGGGACCGATCGAGGCCGGGCGCATCGACAACCTGCGGAATCCCAGCGCGGCAAAGGTCACTGCCTCGATCGGGCGGCCGGCATCCTCTCCACAGAACGACACCGGGACACGCGCATCGTTGCAGCGCTGGAGAATCTGCTCGAGCAGGCTGATGAAGGTGATGTTGAGCGAATCATAGCGGCGGCGGACACGCTCATTCTCGCGATCGGCCGCAAAGAAGAACTGCTTCAGGTCGTTGCCACCGACCGAGATGAAATCGCACATCTCGAAGAATTTCTTCGGCGCGAAGGCCAGAGACGGGGTTTCCAGCATCGCGCCGACGCGAACATCGGTTGGCATGGGATGTCCAAGCCGTTGTTCGCGGGCGATCTGCTCCATCAGCAGGCGATGGGCTTCCTCGAACTCGCCCATTTCGGTGATGAATGGGAACATGACATGCAGCGGCCGCCCCGCAGAGGCGCGTATGAGGGCCTGCAGCTGCATCCGCAGCACGCCCCGCTTGTCCAGCCCGACGCGGATCGCACGCCAGCCCATGGCCGGATTCGGCTCATCCTGCGGCTTCATATAGGGCAGGACCTTGTCCGAGCCGATGTCCAGCGTCCTGAACATCACCGGCTTGCCCTGCGCGTTGTCCAAGACCTTGGTGTAAAGCGAGGCAAGCTCTCCCCGGCGCGGAACGCGGGTCCGGGCCAGGAACTGAAGCTCGGTGCGGAACAGCCCCACCCCCTCGGCACCCGAACTTTCCAGGCTGGGCAGGTCGGCCATCAGGCCCGCATTCATGTAAAGCTGGATCGTCGTCCCGCAGCGCGCGGTCGCGGGCAGATCGCGCAGGCCGGCATAGCGCTGCTGCGCCTCGGCCTGCATCGCCATCTTGTCGCGGAAGGCATTGGCGACGGTTTCCTCGGGGCGCAGGTGAACGACGCCCATGTCGCCATCCACCAGGATCTGATCACCGTTCAGCGCCTCGGTCGTGATGCGTTCGGCATGGATGACAAGCGGAATCGACAGCGCGCGGGCGACGATGGCGGCATGGCTGCCAACCGATCCCTCCTCAAGCACGACGCCGCGCAGCTTGCGGCCATAATCCAGAAGCTCGGCAGGTCCGATATTGCGCGCAACGAGAATCGGGTTCTCGGGCATCTCGGCGCCGGTGTCCTTGCCCTGCCCCGTCAGGATGCGCAGCAGGCGGTTGGAGAGGTCGTCCAGATCATGCAGGCGGTCGCGCAGATAGGGATCGGCAGCGCTTTCCAATCGCGCACGAGCCTGGCTCTGCTCTTTCTCGACCGCCGCTTCGGCCGACAGGCCAAGATCGATGGCCTCCTCCATCCGGCGCAACCAGCTGCGCGAATTGGCAAACATGCGATAGGTTTCAAGAACCTCGGCGCTGTCGCCCGATCCCATCTGATTTCCGGCCAGCAACGAATCCACGGTGGTCCGCAGCATGGCGACGCCTTCGCCCAACCGCGCCCTTTCCTTTTGCGGATCCTCTCCGACCGGATTGGTCACGACCACGCGCGGCTCATGCAGCCAGACGCGCCCTTCGGCCGCACCCTCTTGTCCGGTGGTACCGCGGAACAGGACCGGAAAACGGTGACGCAGGGGCATGCTGTCGGACTGGCTGCCCAGAAAGGCGCCAAGCTCGGCCATCTCGGCCAGAACCATCGCGACGACTTCCAGGCCATAGACCTCGTCTTCGCTGAACAGGCGGGCGTCACGGGACTGCACGACCAGCACGCCGACCTTTTCGCCCACGCGCTGGATCGGAACGCCAAGGAAGCTGGAATAGACCTCTTCGCCGGTCTCGGGCATATAGCGGAAACCGGGTTCCGAAGGCGCGTCGGCGGTGTTCAGCGGGCGGCCATAGCGGGCAACGCGGCCGACCAGCCCCTCGCCCAGGCGCAGGCGGGTCTGGTGAACGGATGCCGCCTTCAGACCCTCGGTCGAGCAAAGCTCAAGCGTTTCGGAATCGCGGAACAGATAGATCGAGCAGACCTGCGTCCCCATCGAATCCGCGATGTGATGGGTGATCCTGTCAAGGCGGTCCTGGCCATCGCCCGGAGCCGCCAAAATCTCGCGCAACCGCAGCAGCAGCTTGCGCGAGTCGCTGTCCTTGCGTTCGGGCACGGATCCTCCGATCACGGCCCGAAGCTCACTCAGGCCTGTTCCAGTTCGAAGGCATCATGCAGCGCCTGAACCGCGAGTTCCATATATTTGCGGTCGATCAACACCGAAATCTTGATCTCGCTGGTGGAGATCACCTTGATGTTGATGTTCTCGTCGGCAAGCGCCTTGAACATGCGTGCGGCGACCCCGGCATGGCTGCGCATCCCGATGCCCACGACCGAAACCTTGGCGACCTCGGTATCGACGACCAGGTCGTCATAGGCGATGTGGCCGGCGGCCTTGGCATCCTCCATCGCCTTACGGGCGCGGGCGACCTGGTTCACCGGGCAGGAGAAGGTCATGTCGGTCACCGCGCCGGGGTGATCCTCGTAATCCTTTTCCGAGATGTTCTGGACGATCATGTCCACGTTCACACCCAGTTCTGCCAGCGGTGCGAAGATCGCGGCAGAAATGCCCGGCTTGTCCTCGACCGTGACCAGGGTGATTTTGGCCTCCTCTCGGGAAGAGGCGACGCCGCTGACGACTTTCGATTCCATGATTTCATCCTCATCGCAGATCAGAGTGCCGCTGGTTTCGTCCGTATCCTCAAAGGACGACAGCACCCGCAGGCGGACCTTGTAGCGCATCGCCAGCTCGACCGAGCGGGTCTGAAGGACCTTGGCGCCCAGGCTGGCCAGTTCCAGCATTTCCTCGAAAGCGATCCTCTCAAGCTTGCGCGCCTTCGAAGCGATGCGCGGATCGGTGGTATAGACCCCGTCCACGTCGGTATAGATATCGCAACGCTCGGCGCCGAAGGCGGCCGCAAAGGCAACGGCGGTCGTATCCGAACCGCCCCGGCCCAGCGTGGTGATGCGTCCCTCGGGCGAGATGCCCTGGAAGCCCGCGACCACGGCAACCTTCATGCCCTCGGCGAATTTCGTGTCGATGTTCTTGCGCGGAATGTCCACGAAGCGCGCCGAAGAATGCTGCGACGTCGTGTTGATCGGCACCTGCCAGCCCTGCCAGGAGCGTGCGGGCACGTCCATTTCCTGCAAGGTCAGTGACATGAGCCCCGCCGTCACGTTCTCGCCCGAGGCGACAACGGCGTCGTATTCGCGCGCATCGAACAGCGGAGAGGTCGCCTCGACCCAGCCGACAAGCTCATTCGTCTTGCCGGACATGGCACTGACGATGACGATGACGTCATAGCCGCGTTCAACCTCGCGCTTGACCTTCATCGCGGCGTTCTTGATGCGGTTCAGGTCGGCCACCGAAGTGCCGCCGAATTTCATTACCAGAAGCGGCATTCCATGCCCCCAGCAGCCACAGGATTTCAGGGGCGCGTTCTAGGGGGCGCGCCGGGAAAGGGCAAGGGCGGAAAGGACTTGTCCGCGGATTTGGCCAAGCTTTACCGCGGCGCGAAGAATGGCGCCCGCTGGCGGACAGGGCCGCACCGCTAGGCAGCCATCCGTCGCGCCGGGGATGCAGCGCCCAGACACGACCGGGCACCGCATGTCACCGATCCCCTGCCCCATGCGGCGGACAGGGGCTGGCGGCCGCGATCAAACCGCCACGGCCTTCCTTTCATAAAGGCTCTCGCCACTTGTGTCGTGCTGGCGCAGGGCCTTCTTGTTTTCGTGCCGCTTCAAAACACGTCGCGCAGGCGTGGGCACAAAGCCGGGCATCGCGATTTCAGGGAAGATCAACGCAAGCTCGCGGCACTGCTCTGCCCCCAGCGCCTTCAGCGCCATGGGACCGGCCAGCATGGTTTCCGTCAGCGCCCCATTCGCCCAGACAAGCTCGTGCTGGTCCAGGATGAAGTGGAAATACTCGACCTCGGCAGCCGCTTCCGCCGCGATGCCGCGATGCCCGATCAGCATCTTGGCGGAAACCAGCACTTCGTCTTCGCCGAACAACCCTTCGATGACCGAGGAGGCAAGCGCGATTCGATGCTGCGGCGACACCAGCAGATCCTGCTGAGGATAGCCTTTGCCCAAGGCACCCGCAGGGATGCGGATCGGGCGAAGGTCGGGGCGCAGATCCAGGGATGCCCCGTCGATCTTGCGTGAGGCGATCCAGCGGATCGGCTGGGGCCCGTGATCCAGCGTCTCGACAAGGTCGCCAACCTGCAGATCCTCGACCTTGCGCGGTCCCGTGGGCGTCGCGATCAGTGTCCCGCGGGTAAAGCAGACGATGGTGGCGTCCATGATAAGCTGGTTGTCGTCACCGGTCGTATCGTCGACCACCGGCCGGATCTCGCCCTCGGTAAAGGGCTGGCCGTCGGTCGCGAAATACATGTTCCCGCCCGTGGTGCCCAACGGCGTGCCCGGATTATCCGGATCATAGGGGTAGGTGTAGACGTTCAAGCTTTGGTTGATCTTGGCCATGTGCGCGCCGCTCTGGCCATCACGCGTCATGGGCGAGTTGTTGTTCGGATCGACAACCTGATATTCCGGCGTCCCATCGCCATCCACGTCGATATACATGGCCGTCGGCTGGGTACCGCTGGGCACCCAGTATTCAGGGTTGCCGTCTCCGGTAACGTCCGAGTATTCCAGATCTTCGTCCGGAATCTCCAGGATGAATTCTGCATTCGATGTATCCGTGATCCCCTGGCTGGCCAGAAAATCGTTGATGGGAAGGGAGGAGACCTCCAACCCACCGCCGACGTTGTTGCCCGTCGCAATCGTGTCGGTATCGAATGTTAAGGTTGCCATCGCACACTCCTCTCGATTCACTCCTGCGTGAGATGCTAGTGAGCGCCTGACCAGCCGTAAACGAAAACATGCCAGCCATCGCGGCAGTCCGCCGATCGTGATTGGGTGGAATATGCTGAAACCGTTTGCAGGTGCCCAGTCCGAATGCCATCCGTGAGCGCCTGTGACGGCACGGTCGGCTAGTGTGGCAATCAGGGTGAAATCTGGTCGGGGCGAGAGGATTCGAACCTCCGGCCTACGGTACCCAAAACCGTCGCGCTACCAGGCTGCGCTACGCCCCGGACCACGGGTTGTCTAACCGCTCGTCTTGGCGGGGGGAAGGGGAAAACGAACCGGATTCAGTTGCAGTGGGCGATTGCGTCGGCAGTTGGGACGCGGGGATGGGCCAATACAATGCCGGGCCGCAGTCCCAGACGTGCGGCCTCTCCTCCGGCGACCTCAAGGACCATCAGTCGGTCCGGTGCGGGGTCACCGATTGCAGCGCCCGAGATCGAGGTCTCGTCCATCGGGCGGGCCATGGGGTGGACATGACGCACTTCGCCCCTCTGGTCGATGAAGATCATGTCCAAAGGAATCAGGGTATTGCGCATCCAGAAGTTGACGGGCTGGGGATGCTCATAGACGAACAGCATCCCATGCCCCTGTGGCAGGCTCTTGCGGAACATCAGTCCCTGCGCCCGCTCGTCGGGGTCGTCAGCGATTTCGACCGAAACCTGGACCGGGGAATCACCCCCCAGAAAAACGGCCTTGTCTTCGGCACAGTCAAGCGAGGCGGCGAAACCTGCACTCGTGGATGTCGTGAAGATCAGAACAACAGCTGCGGCCTGCCATTTCATACCGCGCCCGCAACCAGCCGCAGTTTAGCGAGCGCGGCCGCCCCCCCCGGTTGTGTACCACGCGCCTCTGTCACTGCTCTTTCCCAGGAGAGGATCTGCGCGGCCATCAACCCACGGCGGCCATCAACGACACGAATGGCGATCGCTTCACCAACGGCCAGGTCGGAAAAGCCCGAATGACGCAGCACCTCGACATGCAGGAAGACATCGGCCTTCTGCTCGAAGATATTTGCGAATCCGAACCCTTTGGCCTTGTCGAACCACTTGACGCGGGCCGGCAGCAGGGGAAGGCGCGCGACCTCTTCGGGCGTGGCCGAGCAAAGATCGGCTATGGCGGGCATCGGTTCGCTTGCGGGGGCGTCGATCGCGAGGATCTCGACAGCCTGAATGCCGCGCGGGGTCTTCTGCACCATGGCGCGGACATGCGCGCCTTCCGCCACCGAGCTCTGGCCAAAATTGCGCAGGACGTTGGCATGAAGCAGAATATCGGCGCCGCCATCGGGATCGGTCAAAAATCCGAAGCCCTTGCTGCCGTCGAACCATTTCACGACCCCGGCGACTTCCCGCTGCTGATCGTCGTTATCAGTCATTTCGCTTACTTATCCCCAAGTGACAAGCCGGCCAATGGCTAAACCGTTCCGCCTTCATGCCTTGACAACGCAGGGATGAACTGGACGGACCGGCTCAGTAATCAGTCAGGTTTTCCATACCATGGATAAAACGATCTTCCGCATCAAGGGCTAAGACGCCGGACGCTCCACAAAGTTTCCCCTGCTGACGCAGATCCGCCGACCATGTTGCTGCCTTCCTTGGCAGAATTGCGCCTGCGCCACTGAAAGCGGTCGTGAAGGCGGAACGCGCCGTCGGCCCAGAACTCGATCTGGACAGGCCGAATCCTGTAGCCGCCCCAATGATCCGGACGCCGCGGGCGCAACCCAAGATTGATCCCCTGCTTTGCGACCTCGGCCATCAGCGCGGCCCGGCTTTCCAGCGGACGGCTTTGATGCGAGGCCCAGGCACCGATCCGCGACTGCAAGGCGCGCGAGGCATAATAGGCATCAGCAACCTCGGATTCGACGCGCGAGACATGGCCCCGCACCCGGATCTGCCGGCGCAGCGACTTCCAGTGCATGACGAAGGCGGCAACGCCCGTCTCGTCGATCTGAAGGCCCTTGGCACTTTCGAAATTGGTGTAGAAGACGAAGGCGCCATCGGCACCCTGCCCCTCGATATCCTTCAGCAGCACCATGCGGACATCGGGCAGGCCGTCTCCGTCCACGGTGGCCAAAGCGATGGCGTTGGGGTCGTTCGGTTCGGTTCGCACAGCCTCCTCGAGCCATGCTCGCGCGATGTCGAAGGGGTCGTCCCCCGCGAAGATTCCGGTCCTGTCCGTCATGGCCTTGCGATTGCCGACACTTGATGCCCCCTTGCAGTTGTCCTAATCCTGCCAAAATCGAAGAAGCGCGAGGGGCAGCATCATGTCAAGTGAAGCCGGTATGGGGCTGATGAAAGGCCGTCGCGGCCTCATCATGGGTCTCGCCAATGACAAGTCCATTGCCTGGGGCATTGCCAAGGCGTTGGCGGACCACGGCGCCGAGCTGGCGTTTTCGTATCAGGGCGAGGCGCTGAAGCGCCGAGTCGAGCCGTTGGCTGCTCAGGTCGGATCGGACCTTCTGGCCGAATGCGACGTCTCGGACGAGGCCTCGATCGATGGACTGTTCTCGACGATCGCCGAGCGTTGGGACAGTATCGACTTCATCGTCCACGCCATTGGTTTTTCCGACAAGGATCAACTGCGCGGGCGCTATGCCGATACCACACGCGACAATTTCCTGATGACCATGGACATCTCGGTCTATTCCTTCACCGCCGTGGCGCGCCGCGCTGCCGCGATGATGACGAATGGCGGCAGCATGGTCACCCTGACCTATTACGGCGCAGAGCGCGTCATGCCGCACTATAACGTCATGGGAGTCGCCAAGGCCGCGCTGGAGGCCAGCGTCCGCTACCTGGCCGAGGATCTGGGCAAGGACGGGATCCGCGTGAACGGCATCTCGGCCGGTCCGATCAAGACGCTCGCGGCCTCGGGCATCGGCGATTTCCGCTATATCCTGAAATGGAACGAGCTGAATTCGCCGCTGCGTCGCAACGTGACCCAGGATGAGGTCGGCAAGTCCGCCCTGTATCTGCTGTCGGATCTGGGCTCGGGCGTGACGGGCGAGACCCATCACGTCGACGCCGGCTATCATGTCGTCGGCATGAAGGCCGTCGACGCACCCGATATCGCCACGACGAAAAAAGACTGATCCGGCATCATGAGCGTCGAGCAGGTCATCGCGCTTGTATCCGCGCTTACGCTGGCGATCCTGTCGCCCGGCCCGGCCATGATCGCGACGGTTCAGACCGCCTTCGCGCATGGCCGTGGCCGTGCCCTGCCCTATGCGCTGGGGTTGGCCGCCGGCGCCTCGCTGTGGTGCATCTTCGCGCTGGCGGGCTTGGCGGTGGTGTTCCGACTGCATCCCCAGCTTTTCGTCACCATGAAGATCTTCGGCGGCTGCTATCTGCTGTGGTTCGCCTGGGGCCTGTGGCGGGCATCGACCCAGCCGCTGCCAGATGCCGCATCGGGGACGAAGCGGGGCTTTCGCAGCGGGATCGCGCTGAACCTGTCGAACCCCAAGCCAGCACTGTTTTACGCCGCCCTGATCCTGAGCGTGTTTCCCGAGCCGCTGGCGCCGCAGCGTCAGGCATTGATCTATGCGAACTGTCTTGCGACCGAGCTGTTCTGGTATGCGTCGGTTGCCGTTCTGATGTCGACAGCGGCCATGCGCAGGCGCTATTTTGGCGCGAAATTCTGGATCGACCGGGCCGCGGCCGTCGCCATGACGTTGCTGGGCCTGATGTTGATCGTGAAGCACTGAAAGGATCGAGTAAATGAACGACCGCCTGCCTCATGAACGCGGGTTTCATATCAGCTGGGACCAGATGCACCGCGATGCGCGCGCGCTGGCATGGCGGCTGGATGGCCGGGAATGGCGCGCCATTCTGGCGATTACCCGCGGCGGGCTGGTCCCCGCGATGATCGTCGCGCGGGAACTGGACGTGCGGACCATCGACACGATCTCGGTCAAATCCTACAAAGGCGTGGGGACCGAGGCTGGACAGGGCGAAATCCAGGTCTTGAAGGCCCCGGACCACGATCTGATGGGCGATGGCGACGGCATCCTGGTCATCGACGACCTGGTCGATTCCGGCCGCACGCTGGAGCATGTGCGCAAGCTATATCCCAAGGCGCATTTCGCCACCGTCTATGCCAAGCCCAAGGGTCGGCCGATGGTCCAGACCTATGTGACCGAGGTCAGCCAGGACACCTGGATCTTCTTCCCCTGGGACATGGCGCTGCAATACGTCCAGCCCTATCGCGGCGAAGATTGATCCACCCCGGCACTGCCGGAACGCGCCAAAACCCCGGCCCGGCCGGGGTTTTTCATTTGGCGAGCCCGCCGCTTCTTCAAGTGCGGAAAAATCTATGCCGGCCGATGGCGATGCAGGTCATGGCGGCAAGGGTCGACCCCGCCCCGACCAGAAAGGGCATCGCCGAACCCGCGCTTTGCCACAGCCATCCCGCAGCGGTATTCCCGATCAGGACAGCCACGCCCGTCACCAGGTTGAAGGTGCCGAATGCACTGCCCTTCAGCGCATCGGGCGTTGCGCCCGCGATCATCGCGCCCAGAAGTCCCTGCGAAAATCCCATGTGCAGGCCCCAAAGCACCGTGCCCAGCAGAAAGATCCAGACAGTTCCCGCAAAGGCCAGCACCAGATGCGCGCCCAGCAGGAAGCCCAGGCTGACCAGCAGCAGCCCCCCAGACCCGATCCTGTCGGACATGACGCCGACCGGCCAGGCCGTCAGGCCATAGACCGCGTGCATCACCACCATCGACAGCGGCACCCAAGCCGGAGAGAAGCCCGCCTCAAGTGATTTCAGCAGCACGAATGCCTCGCTGAAGCGCGCCAGCATGATGACCAAGGCAAGCGCGATCACCGCCCAGACAGCCCGGTTCAGCCGGAACGCATCGGCAAGACGGAAGTCGGGCCGCTTCACGTCGCGCTCGCCCTCGGGTTCCCGGACGCCAAGGATCAGAACCACCACCGCCAGCACTGCGGGAATCGTGGCGATCCAGAAGACGCGGGCGATATCCCCCGCCAGCAGGAGCATCGCGCCGACCGCGATCAGCGGCCCGACAAATCCGCCGACCGTGTCCAACGACTTGCGAAGACCAAAGCTTGCGCCGCGGATCTCGGGCGGGGTCACCGCCGCGACGATGGCGTCGCGCGGCGTGCCCCGGATGCCCTTGCCGACGCGGTCCATCGCCTTGGCCAGCACGATCTGGTCAAGCGTCACCGCCATCGGAAAGATCAGCCGCGACAGCGCGCCAAGGCCGTATCCCAGCACGGCCAGCGGCTTGGCGCGGCGGCTCCAGTCCGACAGAACACCCGACAGGAACTTGGTGACGGTCGCGATGGCGACGGACAGACCCTCGATGAAGCCGATCGCCAGCGCCGAAACGCCCAGCCCGCCCGCCAGATACAGCGGCAGCAGGTTGTTGATCATCTCGGACGAGACATCCATCAGCAAGCTGACGAAGCCCAGCATCCAGACCGTGGCCGGGATCGCGGGGCGCGGGCGACTGGGCGCCACGGGCCCCTGCGAAGCATTCTGCATCTCCGGGCCCCTTTGACTGGGTTACGCGCAAGCAGGGCATGTCGGGCGGGACGGCCAGGGGCGCGCTCCGCCCCCACGCCTTCCCACCGCCGGTCGTTAGCCGTTGCCGCGCACGAACCGCGCCGCTTCCTCCGCCGCCCGCTTCAGCGCACGGCTCTTGTTCTCGGTCTCGACGAATTCGGCCTCGGGGTCGCTGTCATAGACGACGCCGCCGCCCGCCTGGATATACAGGGTGTGATCCTTGATGACGCCGGTGCGCAGCGCGATGCACATGTCCATCTCGCCATTCGCGGCGAAATAGCCCACGCCACCCGCATAGACGCCGCGCTTTTCCGGCTCCAGCTCGTCGATGATCTCCATCGCCCGGACTTTCGGCGCGCCCGACACGGTGCCCGCGGGCATCCCCGCCAGCAGCGCGGAAAGCGCGTCCTCACCCTCGCGAAGCTCGCCCACCACGTTCGATACGATGTGCATGACGTGGCTGTAGCGTTCGACGATGAACTTCTCCGTCGGGGTGACGGTACCCATCTTGGCGACGCGTCCGACATCGTTGCGGCCCAGGTCCAGCAGCATCAGATGCTCGGCCAGTTCCTTTTCGTCGGCCAGAAGATCGGCTTCCAGCGCGTTATCTTCGTCCACCGTCGCGCCGCGCGGACGCGTGCCCGCGATCGGGCGCACGGTGACTTCACCGCCGCGCAGGCGGACGAGGATCTCGGGGCTGGCGCCGACGATCTGGAAGCCGCCGAAGTTCAGGAAGAACATGAATGGCGACGGGTTCGTGCGCCGGAGGCTGCGGTAAAGCGCAAAGGGCGGCAGCGGGAAATCCATCGCCCAGCGTTGCGAGGGCACAACCTGGAAGATGTCGCCCGCGCGGATATAGTCCTTGGCCTTCTCGACTGCGGCCAGATAGGCCTCTTTCGAGAAGTTCGAGCGCAGTTCCCCAACCTTCAAATCGTGGCCAAGGGCGCGCGGTTCGCTGGGCTGGCGGTCAAGCGAACGCAGAGCCTCCATCAGACGCTCGGCCGCCTGGGCATAGGCGGCCCGAGCCGGCAGCCCGTCCTGGTGCCAGGCGGGGGCACACAGCAGCACCTCGCCCTTGACGCCATCCAGGACCGCCACGACCGAGGGGCGCATCATCACCGCGTCGGGCAGGCCCAGCGTATCGGTATTCACGTTCGGCAGGCGCTCGACCAGCCGGATCATGTCGTAGCCCAGATAGCCGAACAGCCCCGCCGCACCCGCAGGCACGCCATCGGGCATGTCGATACGGGATTCAGCGATCAGGGCGCGCAGGCTTTCCAGCGCCGGGCGTTCATCGGTGGTGAACTCCTCGGAATAGCGGGCATTGCGGTTGATCCGCGCCTTGCCGTCGCGGCAGTCCCAGACCACGTCAGGCTTCATGCCGACGAAGGAATAGCGACCGCGAACCTCGCCCCCGGTCACGCTTTCCAGCATGAAGCTGTTCGTTTGCGCCTCGGCCAGTTTCAGCATCAGGCTGACGGGGGTGTCCAGGTCAGCCGCAAGGCGGATGGTCAGAAGCTGGTTCCGGCCTTCGGCCCAGCCGCGTTCGAAATCGGGAAACTCGGGTGCAATATCCATCACTGCATCTGCGCATTCACCGCATCGACTGCGGTCTGGTTCACGGCGACGCCGCTTTGCGTCTGAACGGCACGGGTGAAGTATTCGAACACGTCCTGACGCATCGAATCGCTCAGCCGGTTCTGGATGCCATCGCGCATCTGCGCGGCCTCGGTCCCGTCGGTTTCGGCGGCATGAACCTGGTCAAGCGTCACAAGGAAGACCCGGTTTTCGGCATCGACAACCTCGGTCGTGCCGGGGTCGGTGATCTTGAAGGCGCGGGTGATAACATCCTGCGGCACGCCGTTGATGAAACCGCCACGGGTCAGGCCGGTCTGGGCATGGCCCTTGTCCGGCGCGGCGGGGGCGGTCACGGGTTCGGCGGGCGCGGGCGTCTGGGCCACAGCACCCACCGCCTGCGCGACGGGTGCGGTCGCCGCCGGGGCGGGATCGGGCACCGGGCCAGCGGCGGCTTCGGTCGCGACCTTGCGCTCTTCGGCCAGGGCCAGAAGCTGACGGCGGGTTTCGTTCTGCATCCAGTCGTCCAAGACGCGGGTGCGCACTTCGGCAAAGGGAATCAGCTTCGGCGGCACGATCTCGTCAAGGCGCAGCGCAAAGATGCCCCCATCCTCGAACGAGACGATCTCGGGAAAGTCCGCTTGCCCGATCTCGGCGGCCTTCTGGCGGAACTCGGGATAGGCGGCGATGCTGTTCGGGGTCGAATCCTCGGCCCCCGTCCAGTCGATCTTGCCGATCTGCATTCCGGCTTCCTTGGCCAGATCCTCAAGCGTGGCGCCGCCCGCAAGCTGGTCCGAGACGCTGGTGGTCTGTTCCTCGATCTGGCGGCGGGCACGATCCAGCGCGGCTTCGACCCGCAGGTCGGCCTTGGCCTGATCGAAAGTGACGTTCACCGGTTCAAGGATCGCGTTCATTGCGAAAAGCGCGGGACCAAGTTCGCTGTCCGCCGGTCCGGCGACGCCGGGCTGTTCCAGCGCAAAGACGGCATCGCCCGCGGCACCAAGCTGCGCCTTGCTGACTTCGCCCAGGTCGATATCGGTCAGGCTCAGGCCGCGTTCGCCCGCAAGCTGTTCGAAAGTGATCTCGCCCTTGTCGAGACGGGCCTTGGCGGCAGCGGCGGCGTCGGCGGTCGGAAAGACCAGACGCTCGACCATGCGGCGCTCGGGCTGCTGGAAGTCCGAGATGCGCTGCTGGTACAGATCCTTCAGGGCCTGCTCGTCCACCTCGACCTTGCTTTCCAGCATTTCGGGGGTCAGCCAGACATAGGTGATCTTGCGCGTCTCGGGCGCGGTGAAGCGGGCCTCGTTCGCCTTGTGCCAGGCTTCCAGCGTGGCGTCGTCCGGCGCCGCGATGGGTGCGTGCAGATCGGCGGCGGTCAGTTCGATCCAGTGGATGTCGCGCGTCTCGCGCAGCCAGCCAAGGGTGCGATCGGTCACGGCCGCCGGGGCGGTGACGCCAGCCAGGGCAGCACGATTCAGGATCAGACGGGCTTCGTCCATGCGCAGGTCATGTTCGAACTCGGGCTCGCGGATGCCTTCGCGGCTCAGCGTATCGGCATAGCGCGCGCGGTCGAACTTGCCGTCCAGCCCCTTGAACGCGGCGGCATCGCGGATCTGGGCCAGGACGGCCTGATCGCCGACGGAAACGCCCAGCCGGTTCGCCTCGTCCTCAAGCGCAGCACCGATCAGCAGGCGCGACAGCGCGGCCTGGTCGATCCCGATGGTCCGGGCCTCTGCCGGGGTCAATTGCCGGCCGGTACGGGCCGAGAAGTCCTGCATCTCGTTGTGAAGCGCGCGCGCGTAGTCGCGCGACGACACTTCGACATCGCCGACCGATCCGATATCGCTCGTCCCGGTCGAGAAATTGGTCACGCCGAAGCCGCCAAGCCCCAGGACCAGCATCCCCATCAGCAACCAGACGATGGTCGATTTGCCCTTGCCGCGCATGTGATTGTCCTGCCCGTGTTTTCGTCCTGTCGGCAGTCTTTAGGCTGCACGGCCCCCGGCGGCAAGTGCCGCGACCCTTCCGGGCCGGGGAAGCGCGATCAAAAGACTGCCGGTTTCCTCAGCCCTGAAAGCCTGCCAGCCGCTGCATCAGCGCGCCGATCCCTGCCCTGTCCGCGTTGGCAAAGGCGATGCGCACATGGCGCGCCCCCTGCGCGTCGCCTTCGGGCATGAACATGGTGCCCGGCAGCAACAACACGCCCGCCTCGCGCACCAGCCGCCGGGCAAGCTCGGGAGAGGGCAGGTCGAACGGGTGCTCGACCCAGGCGAAATAGGCCCCGCAGCCCTTGACCTTCCAGCCATGAAGGGTCGCCATGCCCTCCTCCATCGCGGCGCGGCGGGCCAGGATCTCGGCCCGCTCGCTGGCCAGCCAATCGCCAAGGTTCTCCATCCCCCAGGCCGCGCCGATCTGGCCGATCTGGCTGGCGCAGATGGCGACGGTGTCCAGGAACTTTTCGACCTCGACCATCCGGGCATCGCTGGCGATCAGCGCCCCGATGCGATGACCGGTAAGACGGTAGGCCTTCGAGAAGCTGTAAAGGTGGATCAGCGTGTCGCCCCAGTCCGGATCGGCGAACAGTGCATGCGGCGCGCCCGACCGCGAGTCGAAATCGCGATAGGTCTCGTCCACGATCAGCGCCAGGTTGCGCGAACGCGCGAGATCGAAGAATGCCCGCAGGGTCTCCGCCGGGTATTCCGCGCCGGAGGGGTTGTTGGGGCTGACCAGCACGATCGCGCGGGTGCGATCGTTGATCAACTTCGCCGCCTCGGCCGCGTCGGGGATCATTCCCTGCCCGCAATGCAGACCGACCGAACGGATGCCCTGCATGTCCATCCACATCTTGTGGTTGAAATACCAGGGCAGCGGCAGGATGATCTCGTCCCCTGCCCCAGCAAGGGTCTGGATCGCCGCGCAAAAGGCCTGATTGCAACCCTGCGTGATTGCAACCTGACCGGCCCGGATCTCGCCGCCATAGGCATGGCTCCAGTCCTTTGCCACCGCCTCGCGCAGTTCCGCACGCCCCAGCACGGGGCCATAGAAATGCGCGTCCGGCAGGTTCAGCGCGGCATCGGCCATCGCGCGGCGCAGAGGCTCCGGCGGCGGCTCGACCGGGGCGGCCTGGCTCACGTTGATCAGGGGGCGGTCGGGGGCGAAGGTCACACCCTCCAGCCAGCGCCGCGCCTCCATCACCGGGGGGCGGAAGGTTGCGGCAAGGGCGGGGTTCAAGGGCAGCATAGGATCACTCAATTCGCATCGTTGAGGTGCAAGGCACCGAAATCGGGCGGGGTGGTCAGGTCCAGCCCGTCCCCAACGGCCGGAGCCGAGACCGGGGCGGGCGCGGGAATGCGGGCGACCGGGGCCGCGTCCGGCCCACCCTCTGGCAGCACCGGGCGCTCTGGCACGGTCGCGGCGGCGGGGGTCGGCTGCGCGGCGGGGTCGGCTTCGACCATCAGCGGCAGATCGACCGGATCGGGGGCTGGCGCGGTCATCGTCGGGGCGGCGGGGGCATCTCCGCGCGCCTCGGGCAGCGGAACGGGCGTGGCCGAGGCGGGTGAGATCTCGCCCGCAGGGGCCGGAATCGCGGGCGCCTCGCCCGGCCGGTCCAAGGTCGCCATCGGTTCTGGCGTGGCAGGCGCAAGGTCAGAGCTGCGGGCAAATTCCGACGCTTCCGGCATGGCAAGCGTCTCGGCCGCTGGCCCGCTGTCCGCATCCTCCGCCTCACTGGCAGTGGCGGGCGCGGGGGGCGGAATCGCCAATGCATCCTCTGCCACGGGAGCCAGGGGTGCGGGCGGCGCCACGGGTTCGGCCACAAGCGGCGTGGCCGGCGCGGGCGGGATCTCGACGGCAGCAGGCACCGGCACGGGTTCTGCTTGCGGTTGCACCACAGGATCGGGAATGGCAGCGGGGGAAGGTTCCGGCGTCAACGCGATGACCGGGCGCGGAGGTAGCGGCAGCAGCAGCGAAAGGACGACAAGTCCGGCGCTGCAGGCCAGCACCCCCTGAAACAGTCCCGCCGCAAATCCCCTTGCCATGGGTGACCCGCTCCCTCCGCCCCTGTTTTTGTCGCCCGCGGGGTTGACCCCCCCGCCAGCTTTGCACCATCTATAACCGCAGATTTTCCGGGGTTCACCCCCCAATGCAAGGCCCAGCCATGATCCTGCTCATCGACAACTACGACAGCTTCACTTGGAACCTCGTCCATTACATGGGCGAAGCCGGTGCGGATGTCCGGGTCTGGCGAAACGATGCGCTGAGCGTCGAGGACGCCCTTGGCATGGGTGCGCAAGGCATCCTGATCTCGCCCGGTCCCTGCGATCCGGCCCAGGCTGGGATCATCGTCCCGCTGATCAAGGCTGCCGCCGAACGCGCGGTGCCGATCCTGGGCGTCTGTCTTGGCCATCAGGCCATCGGCGAGGCCTTCGGCGGCAAGGTCGTGCGCGCCAGCCGCATCGTCCACGGCAAAACCGACGCGATCAGCCATGACGGCACCGGGGTCTTCGCGGGCCTTCCCTCGCCGCTGACGGCGACGCGCTATCACTCGCTGACGGTCGAGCCGGAAAGCCTGCCCGACTGCCTGCGCGTCACCGCGACCGCGCCGGACGGCACCATCATGGGGCTTACGCACCGGACGCTGCCGATCGAGGGGGTTCAGTTTCACCCCGAAAGCATCGCCTCGGAATACGGACATGACATGATCCGCAACTTCCTGCGCCGCTGCTCGAACCTGGAATCGGCAGCATGAACGCGCCTTCGGATATCCGCCCGCTGATCGGCGTGGCAGCAACCCGTCCCCTGACCGGGGCCGAGGCCGAGGCCGCGTTCGGCGCGCTGTTCGAGGGCGCGGCCACCCCCGCCCAGATCGGCGGCCTGCTGATGGCGATGCGCGTGCGTGGCGAGACGGTCGAGGAAATGGCCGCCGCGACCCGCGCAATGCGTGCCCGCATGAACCGGATCAAGGCCCCCGATGACGCGATCGACATCGTCGGCACCGGCGGCGACGGCAAGGGCACGCTGAACATCTCGACCGCGACGGCCTTTGTCGTCGCGGGGGCGGGCGTGCCGGTCGCCAAACACGGCAACCGCAACCTGTCGTCGAAATCCGGCTCGGCCGACGCGATGACCCATCTGGGCCTGAACGTCATGACCCCGCCCGAGGTCGCGGAACAGGCGCTGGCCGAGATCGGCATCTGCTTCATGATGGCGCCCATGCACCATCCCGCGATGCGCCATGTCGGTCCGGCCCGGACCGAACTTGGCACGCGCACCATCTTCAACCTGCTGGGACCGATGACCAATCCCGGCTCGGTCCGCCGGCAGTTGACCGGAACCTTCGACAGGATCTGGAACCGCCCTATGGCCGAGACCCTGCGCGAGCTGGGCAGCGACAAGGCGTGGCTTGTCCATGGCTCGGACGGCACGGACGAGATCTCGATCGCGGGACCGACCTGGGTCGCGCAGCTGAAGGACGGCGACGTGACCGAATTCGAGATCTCGCCCGAGGATGCGGGCCTGCCTGTCCATCCTTTCGACTCGGTGCTGGGCGGCGAACCCGCGCAGAACGCAGCCGCGCTGCGCGCGCTTCTGGCGGGGGAAAAAGGGGCCTATCGCGACGCGGTGCTTCTGAATGCCGCCGCGGCGCTGGTGATCGCGGGCCGCGCCTCGGACCTGCGCAGCGGGGCCGAAATGGCCCGCGAGTCCATCGATAGCGGCAAGGCCGCCGCCAAGCTGGAGGCGCTGGCCCGCCAGGTCGGCGCCCCGCCTGAGGCATGAGCCTGCCCCAAGCCTGGGCCGACCTGCCCTTCTTCCGCGACGACTGGCCCGCCATTTCGTCGCGGCTGGAAGGTCAGGACTGGCTGCCCGGCCCCGCCCGCGTCTTTGCGGCGCTGGGCCTGACGCCCCCCGAACGCGCGCGGGTCGTGATCCTGGGTCAGGATCCCTATCCCACGCCCGGACATGCGAACGGGCTGGCCTTTTCGGTCACACCCGAAACCGCGTTGCCGCGCTCGCTGAGGAACATCTATGCCGAGATGCGCGACGACCTTGGCCGCGCCCCGGAAAATGGCGATCTGAGCCACTGGGCACGTCAGGGTGTCCTGCTGCTGAACACCTCGCTTTCGGTTCTTCCCGGTCAGGCCGGGATCCATGCGAAATGGGGATGGGAGCGGCTGGCCCGCCAGGCCGTCGCCCGCGCACAGGCTGAACGCCCGCTGGCCTTCATCCTTTGGGGCGCACACGCGCAAAAGGCGCTGGCGGGTCTGCCGCGTCCGCAGGATCTGGTGATCGAAACCGCCCATCCCTCGCCTCTTTCCGCCCGTCGCGGCTTTTTCGGCTCGCGCCCGTTCAGCCGCGTCAATGACTGGCTGGCGGCGCAAGGCGACGCCCCGATCGACTGGGCTCTTTCCGAAACAGCCGACGCAGAGTAAAAATCCGACATGGACATTCTGGACCGCATCAAAGCCTACAAGCTTGACGAAATCGCCGCCGCCAAGGCCGCCCGCCCGCTGGCCGGCGTCGAAGAGGCCGCACGCGCCGCCGATGCCCCCCGCGGATTCGCCCGCGCACTGGCGGACAAGGCAGGCACCGGCCACGCCCTGATCGCCGAGATCAAGAAAGCGAGCCCGTCGAAAGGCCTGATCCGCCCCGATTTCGACCCGCCGGCGCTGGCCCGCGCCTATCAGGCCGGGGGCGCCGCCTGCCTGTCGGTGCTGACGGACGGACCCAGCTTTCAGGGTGCGCCGGATTTCCTGACCGCCGCCCGCGCCGCCTGCGACCTGCCGGCCCTGCGCAAGGATTTCCTTTACGACACCTATCAGGTGGCCGAGGCGCGGGCCTGGGGTGCCGACTGCATCCTGATCATCATGGCCTCGGTCGACGATGCCCTGGCCGCCGAGCTTGAGGATGCCGCCTTCCATTGGGGCATGGATGCCTTGATAGAGGTCCATGACCGTGAGGAGCTGGACCGCGCGCTTCGGCTGAAATCGCCGCTGGTCGGGATCAACAACCGCAATCTCAAGACCTTCGATGTCAGCCTGCAAACGACGCTGGACCTGGCCCCGCATGTCCCTGCCGATCGCGACGTGGTCTGCGAGAGTGGCCTTTTCACCCCGGAGGACCTGAACCGGATGGCCGATGCCGGGGTCAGGCGCTTCCTGATCGGGGAAAGCCTGATGCGCCAGGCGGACGTCACTCGCGCCACGCGCGACATTCTGGGGCTGGCCGCATGACGCTGACCCATTTCGATTCCCAGGGACAGGCCCACATGGTCGACGTCTCGTCCAAGGCGGAAACCGCGCGCGAAGCCGTGGCCGAAGGCACCGTCATCATGTCCGCCGAAACTCTGGCGCTGGCCCAGGGCGGCGCAGCCAAGGGCGATGTCATGGGCGTCGCGCGGCTGGCCGGGATCATGGGGGCCAAGCGCACCTCGGACCTGATCCCGCTTTGCCATCCGCTGCCGATCACCAAGGTCGCGGTCGATCTTGCCGCCGACCCCGCCCTGCCCGGCATCCGCGTCACGGCAACCGTCAAGACCGCCGGCAAGACCGGGGTCGAGATGGAGGCGCTGACCGCCGTCACCACGGCCTGCCTGACCGTCTATGACATGCTGAAGGCGGCGCAAAAGGACATGCGGATCGAGGGGATCCGCTTGCTGTCCAAGACCGGCGGCAAATCGGGCGAGTTCCGCGCCGCCCCGTGAAGCCCCCCGAAAGCCGCATCGCGAAAGGCACTCCATGATCAGCGTCGAAGAAGCCCGTGCCCTTGTCCTTACGCTCGCGACCCCGCCGGAACCCGAGGAAGTCGCGGTCCATGACGCGCTTGGCCGGGCGCTGCTGGCACCGGCCGTGGCGCGGTTGACGCAGCCCCCTTTCGACGCCTCGGCGATGGACGGCTACGCGCTCCGCTCGGCCGACCTGCCCGGTCCCTTGCCGGTGATCGGAACCGCTGCCGCGGGCGTGCCCTTCGAAGGCGAGACGCCCAACGGCACGGCCATCCGCATCTTCACCGGCGCGGCGGTTCCGCCCGGCTATGACCGGGTCGTCATGCAGGAACATGTCACGCGCGACGGCGACCGGATCACCGTGGCGGAAAGCAGCGGGAACCTGAATATCCGCCTGAAGGGCAATGATTTCGCCGATGGTGCCGAATTCCTGCCCGCGCGCGCGCTGCGCTCCTCGGACCTGGGGCTGATCGCTGCAATGAACGTTCCGCGCATCACCGTGGCCCGGCGTCCCCGCGTGGTGGTGCTGGCCGGGGGGGACGAACTTGTGCCACCCGGCGGCCATCCGGGCGCGGGGCAGATTATCAGCTCAAACGACATCGCCATTGCGGCGCTCGCGCGCGAAGCGGGGGCCGAGGCTGCGATCCTGCCTCTTGCCCGCGACACCGAGGAAAGCCTGCGCGCCCGCTTTGCCGAGGCCGAGGGCGCGGACCTGATCGTGACGATCGGCGGCGCATCGGTGGGGGATCACGACCTGATTGCCAAGGTTTCGGGCGATCTGGGGATGGAGCGTTCCTTCTACAAGCTTGCCATGCGGCCCGGCAAACCGCTGATGGCCGGGCGGATGGGACAGACGGCGATGCTTGGACTGCCGGGAAACCCGGTCTCGGCCATCGTCTGCGGAAAGCTTTTCATGCAACCGCTGATCCGCGCGATGCAGGGCCTGCCCCCCGGTGACGAGCCCGAACGCGCGGTGCTGGCCCGCGACCTGCCGCCCGAAGGCGACCGCCAGCATTACCAGCGCGCGCGCCTTGAAAAGGGCGCCGGACTGGAGGTGATCGACCCGTTCACCGATCAGGACAGCGCGCGGCAATGGATATTGGCCGAAGCCGACGCGCTTCTGGTCCGCCCCGCCCGCGACCCTGCCCGCAAGGCGGGCGAACAGGTCGACTTCGTCCGGCTCTGACCGGATTAAGCCAATCTTTACCCGAATCGGCTTAGTGATTGACGCAAGGTGTTGATCGTTCTAGAACATTCAAGGAACATCATGTCAGTCGCGGCAGAGCAGGAAAAGACGATGCTGACCAGAAAGCAAATCCAGCTGCTTGAATTCATTCAGGCACGCATGGCCCGCGACGGGGTTCCCCCCTCGTTCGACGAAATGAAGACAGCATTGGACCTGCGTTCGAAGTCGGGGATCCATCGTTTGGTGACCGCGCTTGAGGAAAGGGGCTTCATCCGCCGCCTGCCGCATCGTGCCCGCGCGCTGGAAATCGTCCGACTGCCCGACACGCTGAGCAAGGGCTCGGGCTTCCAGCCGCGCGTCGTCACCGGCAACGCGCCCGAACGCCCCGCCCCGCAACCGCGCGCCGCGCTGGAGATTTCGGTCTCGGCGATCGAACTTCCTGTCATGGGCCGCATCGCCGCCGGCGTCCCGATCGAGGCGATTTCGGAAGTCTCGCACCATATCGCCGTGCCAAGCACCATGCTGACGGCGCAGGACCACCACTATGCGCTGGAGGTCAGGGGCGACTCGATGATCGAGGCGGGGATCAACGATGGCGACGTCGTGGTGATCCGCGAACAGGACACGGCGGATAATGGCGATATCGTCGTCGCGCTGGTCGAGGGATTCGAAGCGACGCTGAAACGCTATCGCCGCAAGGGCGGGATGATCGCGCTGGAGGCTGCGAACCCCGCCTATGAAACCCGCGTCCTTCCAGAAGAAAAGGTCCGCGTGCAGGGCCGGCTGGTCGGGTTGATCCGCAGCTACTGACCGCCGCACCCGCCCCCGCGGCGGGTGATCACATTGGCAGGTCAGGGGGTCGAGCAGCGTTGCGGCTGGAACGCGGCTGGGATAACCATATGCGCGAAACTTCAAGGCCAAGGATCCTCAATGCCTGCTCTTGCGCTCCGCATCATCGCTCTTGTCATGGCATTCGCCCTGCCCGCGCAGGCCTTCGACACAAACGCCCGCGCGGCATGGGTCTATGACGTCTCCACCGGCACCGTGCTGATGGAGAAGAACGCGGACGAGCCGATGCCACCCGCCTCGATGTCGAAGCTGATGACGCTCAACATGCTGTTCGAGGCGCTTCACGACGGCCGGGTGACGATGGACACGACGTTCCCCGTCTCGACCAAGGCCTGGCAGATGGGAGGCTCGAAAATGTTCGTCGAGCCCGCGGACCGTCCCACGGTGGAAGAGCTGATCCACGGCATCATCATCAACTCGGGCAACGATGCCTGCGTGGTCGTCGCCGAAGGGCTTGCGGGCACCGAAGAGGCTTTTGCCCGTTCGATGAACGAACGCGCCAAGCAGATTGGCATGAACAATTCGCATTTCGCGAATGCCTCGGGCTGGCCGAACCCGGACCACCGCATGTCGATGCACGATCTGGGCATCCTGGCCAACCGGATGATCACCAAGTTCCCGGATCTGTACAAGAATTTCGGCCTGCGCGAATACAACTACAAGGGTCGCGTGCCCTCGAACGCCAACAACCGGAACCCGCTTCTGCATCTGGGTGGCGGCGACTGGAAAGCCGACGGGCTGAAGACCGGCCACACGCAAGAGGCGGGCTATGGTCTGGTCGGCTCGGCCGTTCAGGGTGATCGTCGCATCATCTTCGTCGTCACCGGCCTTCCCAGCGAACGCGCCCGTGCAGAAGAGTCCGAGCGGATCGTTAACTGGGCCTATCGCCAGTTCACCATGCGCACCATCGTCCCCAAGGGTGAGATCGTCGCCCAGGCCCCGGTCTGGCTGGGCGACCAGGGCAAGGTCGGCCTGACCACCGAGGATGGCGTCAAGGTTCTGCTTCCCGCAGGCGCACAATCCGGCGTCACTGCCGAGGCCGTTTTCAACGGCCCGATCGAAGCGCCGATCACCATGGGCGACAAGCTGGGTGACCTGATCGTCAACATCCCCGGCGCGGGCCAGTCCCGCCTGCCCCTGATCGCCGCCAGCGATGTCGGTCGTGCGGGTGTCTTCGGACGCCTGCAGAACGCCGCCGAACGTCTGGGCCAGCGCGCGCTCCAGGCGGCCAGCAACTGACCCGCGGGCCGATGTTCATCAGCTTCGAGGGGATCGACGGCTCCGGCAAATCGACCCAGGCCCGCCGCCTGGCGCAAAGCCTGCGCGAAGGTGGTGCCGAAGTCGTGCTGACCCGGGAACCGGGCGGCAGCCCTGGCGCCGAAGAGATCCGCAAGTTGCTGGTCGAAGGCGGCGGGGAACGCTGGTCCCCCGAAACCGAGCTTCTGCTGTTTACCGCCGCTCGACGCGATCATGTGGAGCGTCTGATCCGTCCCGCACTTGCGCGCAAGGCGACGGTCATCACCGATCGCTTCGCCGATTCCTCTCGGGTCTATCAAGGCTTGGCGCGGGCCGAAAACCGCCTGCTGGTAGAAGACCTGCACAGGCTGGTCATCGGCATAGAACCGGACCTGACCTTTGTAATCGACATCGCGCCCGATATCTCGCTGGCGCGCGGCACCCTGCGCGGCGGGGCCGAGGATCGCTTCGAAAGCCTGGGGCTGGAGTTTCAGCAGCGCCTGCGCCGCGGGTTCCTTGATCTCGCCGCCGAACTGCCCGACCGCCTGCGCATCATCGACGGCAGCGGGACCGAGGACGAGGTCGCGGCCCGCGTCCTTGCCGCCCTGCCGTGACGGCGGAGAGCCCCCTGCCCGAACCGGACCGCGTGCCCGGCGTGCCCCATCCCCGCGAAAGCACGCGCGTTCTGGGGCAGGACGCTGCGATTTCCGACTTTCTGGGCGCGGCGCAATCGGGACGCATGCACCACGCCTGGCTGCTGACCGGACCACGCGGCACGGGCAAGGCCACGCTTGCCTGGACTATGGCGAAATGGCTGCTTGCCGGGGGTGCGCCCGACCGGATTGAAATCGATCCCGCGCAACCCGTCATCCGCCGCGTCCTTGCGCTGTCAGAACCTCGGCTGATGTTGCTTCGTCGCCCGGTGGACGAGAAAAGCGGTCGCCTCAGGGCGGAAATCACGGTGGACGAAGTCCGGAGACTGCAATCCTTCCTGCACATGTCCGCAGCCGAAGGCGGGCACCGCGTCGCCATCATCGACGCTGCGGACGAGATGAACACGGCTGCCGCCAATGCGCTGCTGAAGCAGCTTGAGGAACCGCCGCGCGACACGACCCTGATCCTGGTCGCCCATCAGCCTGGCCGATTGCTGCCGACCATCCGCTCTCGCTGCCGCGAATTGCGGCTGCATCCGCTGCCGGCCGAGGCGATGTCGCAGATTCTGGACGATCTTGCGGTCGAAGGCGATGCGGCCGGGCTTTCCGCCCTTGCCGGTGGCTCGGTGGGCGAGGCGGTCCGCCTTGCCGCGCAGGACGGGCTTGCCGTCTATGCTGCGATCGTCGCGCTGTTTGCAGACTACCCGCGCATGGACCGGCGTGCCGCCGCAAGCCTTGCCGATCTGGCGGCGGGCCGCCCCGGCGCGGATGGCGATCCCTTCGACCTGGTCGTCACGCTGCTGGACCGTTTCCTGACTCGGGCGGCGCGCAGCGGCCTGCTGGGCGCCCCCCTGCCTGAAGCAGCCATGGGCGAAGCCGAGGTGCTGGGCAGGATTTCGCCCGATCAGCGGGCAGCACAGCTTTGGGCCTCGGCCCAAGCCGAGCTTTCGGCAAGGGCCCGCGCCGGGCGGGCCGTCAACCTTGACCCTTCCGCCCTGGTCATGGATATGCTGATCGGGCTTGCAAATCAGCCCGCTGTATAAGGCCCGCCATTGCGGGAAATTGCCAAGATGTCCGACACCCTTGCCCTTCCCGAACTGGTCGACAGCCATTTCCACCTGGATTTTCCCGATTTCGCGGGGGAAGAGGACCAGCTGATCGCCCGCGCCAAGGCCGCCGGCGTCCGCCGCATGGTCACGATCTGCACTCGCCTTCGCAATGAGCCGAATGTCCGCGCACTGGCCGAGACGCATGATGGTCTGTTCTACGCTGCCGGCACCCATCCGATGTATGCGGCCGACGAGCCGCTTGTCGCGGTCGAGGAGCTGGTGCTGCTGTCCCGGCATCCGAAATTCGTGGCCTTCGGGGAAACCGGGCTCGACTATCACTACACCGCAGAAAGCGCGATCATCCAGGCTGAGAGCCTGCGCATCCATATCGAGGCCGCGCGCCGGACGGGCCTGCCCCTGATCATCCATTCCCGCGACGCGGACGAGGATATGGCCCGCATCCTGACCGAAGAGCATCGCGTCGGCGCCTTCGACTGCGTGATGCACTGCTATACCAGCGGTCCGGAACTGGCGCGCACTGCCATCGATCTGGGGTTCTATCTGTCCATGTCGGGGATTGCCGCCTTCCCGCGCTCGACCGAGATCCGCGAGATCTTTGCAGCGGCACCGCACGATCGCATTCTAGTGGAAACCGACGCCCCCTATCTTGCGCCGCCGCCCTATCGCGGCAAGCGCAATGAACCCGCCTTCGTCGTCCATACTGCTCGGATCGGCGCGCAGACCCTGGGCATGACCGAGGCGGAATTCGCAGCCCTGACCACATCGAACTTCGACCGGCTGTTCACGAAGGCGGCGGCATGATCCGCGCCACCATTCTCGGCTGCGGCTCTTCGGGCGGCGTGCCGCGACTGGGCGACCGTTGGGGCGAATGCAATCCAGCCAACCCGCGCAACCGCAGGCGGCGCTGTTCGTTGCTGGTCGAGCGCGAAGGACCGGAAGGCAGCACCCGTGTGCTGATCGATACCGGGCCGGACCTTGTGCCGCAATTGCTGGACGCAGGGATCGGGGATCTGGACGGAGTCGTCTATACCCATGCCCATGCCGACCATATCCACGGCATCGACGACCTGCGACAGATCGTCTTCAATACCGGCAGCCGGATGCCGGTCTATGCCGATGCCACGACCGCAGCCGCGCTGATGACGCGCTTCGGCTATATCTTCGAGACGCCGCCGGGATCGTCCTATCCCCCGGTCTGCGGCATGAACCTGATCGACGGCTCCTTCGAGATCGAGGGTTCGGGCGGTATCATCGCGCTGACCCCGTTCGAGGTCGACCATGGCGACAGCACCGCGCTTGGGTTTCGCATCGCCTCCGAGGGTGGGGGACTGGTCTATCTGCCCGACGTGCTGAGCATCCCAGCCGTCGCATGGCCGGTCATAGAGGGCGCGCAGACCTTCATCTGCGACGGCCTGCGCCGTCACCCCCATCCCAGCCATGCGCATCTGGACCTTGCGCTGGAATGGATCGCCCGGTCGGGATGCGCGCAGGGCATCATCACCAACATGCATATCGATCTGGATTACGACGACGTCATGGCCGAGACGCCGGACAATGTCATTCCCGCCCATGACGGACTTGTTCTGAACCTGACATGACCATTCTTTTCGACGTCATCCTGCCAGTCTTCATCGTCATCGGATTCGGCTATCTGGTCGCCTGGCGAAAGATGTTCACCGAGGTCGCCGTCGACGGGCTGATGCGGTTTGCCCAGAACTTCGCGGTACCGGTGCTGCTGTTCACCAATGTCGCGCGCCTCGACATGTCGCGGGACATGAATATCGGCATGTGGGTCGCCTTCTATGCGGGGGCGTTTCTGTCCTATTTCGTCGGCTGGGGGCTGGCCCGCACCTGGTTGAAGCGCAGCCCCGAGGATGCCGTCGCCATCGGCTTCTGCTGCCTGTTCTCGAACTCGCTGCTGCTGGGCATCCCGATCATGGAGCGCGCCTATGGGCATGAGGCGCTGGCAGGGAACGTCGCCATCATCGCGATCCACTCGCCGCTGCTTTACACCTTCGGCATCACCATGATGGAGGTGACACGCGCGCGCGGCAAAAGCCTGGCCATCGGCCAGATCGCGATGCGCGCGCTGTCGGGCGTCCTGCACACGCCGCTGATCCTGGGCATCCTGTCAGGCGCGGTCATGAATGTGCTGACCAGCGCCGGACTGGTCATGCCGGAGGGGTTCTGGGCAGCGGCCGACATGATGGCCCGTGCCGCCCTGCCCGCGGCACTTTTCGGGCTTGGCGGCGTCCTGTACCGCTATCGCCCCGAGGGGGACAGCACCGCCATCGCGGTCTGCTGCATCTGTTCGCTGGTGATCCACCCGGTCACCACCTATGGGCTGGGAATGCTGTTCAAGCTGCCGACCGAAGCGATGCGATCCGCCGTCATCACCGCCAGCATGGCCCCCGGCGTCAACGCCTATCTGTTCGCCGCGATCTACAACTCGGCAAAGCGGGTCGCGGCGTCGACCGTGCTGGTCTCGACCGCGCTGTCGATCCTGACGATCTGGTTCTGGCTGTCGATCCTGCCCTGAGGCGTGGACAGATGGCGGCCGGCATCTGCTGCATGCCGAGTGCGGGCCGCCTTCGGCGGGGGTATTTCGGAAACAGTGAAGTTGAAAACGCCGCCCATCAGGGCGGCGGGTTCAAGGTCGCAGGGGCGTGCGCAGTCTAGCTGGGTGTGACGCCGCGCAGGCGTTCCGAACGGCGGCGCAGCATTTCGACCGCGGTCAGCAGCGCGATCGAGAAGATCACCAACAGCGTCGCCACCGCCAGGATCGCGGGCGAGATCTGCTCGCGGATGCCGTTCCACATCTGGCGCGGAATGGTCTGCTGATCCGGCCCGGCAATGAACAGCACCGCCACCACCTCGTCGAACGAGGTGACAAAGGCGAAGAGCGCGCCCGAGATCACGCCCGGCAGGATCAGCGGCATGATGATGCGGAAGAAGGTCTTGCGCGGATTGGCGCCCAGGCTTGCCGCGGCCCGCGCCAGCGACTGGTCGAAGCCCACCAGCGTCGCCGTCACGGTAATGATGACGAAGGGAATGCCCAGTGTGGCATGGGCGAGGATCACACCCAGATAGGTTCCGGCCAGCCTCCCGCATTGCGGGTTCAGCCCAAGCCAGGTCAGCGGCTCGCACGGGTTCGAATAGAAGAAGAACATCCCCGTCGCGGTAATGATGATCGGAACGATCATGGGCGAGATAAGGATCGCCATGATCGCGCGGCGAAACGGCATCTCGGGGCGCGACAGGCCCAGCGCCGCCAGCGTTCCCAGAACCGTCGCGACGATCGTCGCGAAGAAGCCGATGATCAGAGAGCTTTTCGCCGCCTGCACCCATTTCGCGTTCTGCCAGGCATCCATCCACCAGGCCATGCCGCGTTCGGCATCGGGCTGCTGCATCCCGAAGGTCAGCAGGCTGTCATACCAGCGCATCGAGTAGCCGGCAGGGTCGAAGGACAGCATCTTGTCGGTGAAGGTGAAATAGGGCTCGGCGTTGAAGCTGAGCGGGATCACCACGACGATCGGGGCGATCAGGAAGAAGAAGATCGCCGCGCAGATCACCAGATAGGCATAGTGCCACACCCGCTCCAGCTTGGTCGCATAGGTTGGAAGCGCCATGATGATTACCCCAGCTTCAGGTTGTCGATGCCGACCAGGCGGTCATAGACCCAATACAGGATCAGCACCCCGCCCAGCAGCAGCGCGGCCAGCGCCGCAGCCATGGACCAGTTCAGCGTCTGCGTCATGTGCATCGCGATCAGGTTCGAGATCAGCTGCCCGGACGAGCCGCCGACCAATGCGGGCGTGATGTAATAGCCGACCGCAAGGATGAAGACGAGCAGTGCCCCTGCCCCCAGGCCCGGCAGCGTCTGCGGGAAATAGATTCGGCGGAAGGCCGTCCAGCTTGTCGCCCCCAAAGAGCGCGCGGCCCGCACATAGGATGGATTGATCGTCCGCATCACCGAGTAGAGCGGCAGGATCATGAAGGGCAGCAGGATATGCGTCATCGCGATGATGGTGCCGGTCTGGTTGTAGATCATCTGCAGCCTCTGGTTTTCCCCGATGATGCCGAGACCGACCAGGATGTCGTTGACCACGCCCTGCTGCTGCAGCAGCACCATCCACGCCGTGGTTCGCACCAGAAGCGACGTCCAGAATGGCAGCAGGACAAGGATCATCAGCAGGTTCGACTTTCGTGTCGGCAGCGTCGCCAGCAGATGCGCAATGGGGAATCCCAGCAGGAAGGTGGTCGCGGTGATGACCAGCGACAGCCAGAAGGTGCGCATGAACAGTTTCAGATAGATGCGCTGCTGTTCGGCCACCTGCACGATATTGCCGTTGTCGTCCCGCGTCCGGTCAATCGCGGCAAGATAGAAGTTCGCCGTGTAGGCCGAGGATGCCTCGCGCATCACCGACCAAAGCCGCGAGTCGCCCCAGTCCTTGTCGATCCCCAGCATCGCGTCGCGATAGGGCGGCTCCAGCCCGTCGCGGACCTTGCGCCCGGCCGAGGTGAACAGCGAGCGCGTGCCCGGCATGTCGTAATTGACCCGGGTGCCGACGACGCCGATGGTCCGCGCCTTGGACGCGGCCTGGAGATCGGCGGCCAGCGCGCCCCAGGCCGCCTCGTCCGGCTCGGCGCCGCGGGGATGGTCGTGAAACCACGCCGTCAGCTGCGGCATGTTCGCCGAAAAGCCGTCATTCTTTACCGAACGCTGCAGCATCTGCCCGATCGGAAAGACAAATGTCACCAGGATGAACAGCAAAAGCGGCAGAACCAGCAGGAAGGCGCGACGTCGCGCGCGGCGCGAACTGCGCGCCAGCGCACGCGCCAGCGGTTGTCCGTCTGCGGTCCGCAATGTGCCACCTGCGTCAAGGCCGGTGGCCTCGGTCACGATGGCGGCGTGGGGGTCAAGGGCTTTTGCCATCTTGGTCCTTCAGCAGGGTCTTCGACAGGTCAGGGGAAGCCCGCCGCCCGACGAATCCGGGCGGCGGATGCGCACGATCAGCCGGCGGCCAGCCACGAGTTGAACCGCTCGGACAGTTCCGCCGAATGGTCGGCCCAGAATTCCGGGTCGTCCATCACCGCGGTCTCCATATGCTCGGGGCTGGTCGGCATGTGCGGCGCCATTTCGGTCTTGCCGTCCTGATACATCCCGACCAGCGCAGCGGAGCTTTTCCGCGACGGACCATAGGCGATCCATTTTGCCTGATCGGCCAGTCGCTGGGTATCGGTGGCGAATTTCAGATATTCCATCGCCGCCTCGGGATTGGGCGAATCCTTGGGAATCGCGAACATGTCCATGTCCATGTACTGGCCATCCCAGATGATTTCGAAGGGCTTGCCCTCGGCCACCATCGCGTCGAAGAAGCGGCCGTTATAGCCCGTGGCCATGACCACCTCGCCATCGGCCAGCAGTTGCACCGGCTGGGCCCCTGCCTCCCACCAGACGACGTCCTTCTTGATGGTGTCCAGTTTCTTGAAGGCGCGGTCCACGCCTTCTGGGGTCGAAAGCGTCTCATAGATCTGGTCGGGCGCGACCCCATCGGCGATCAGCGCCAGATACAGCGTCCGTTTGGGGTTCTTGGGCAGGCCGCGCTTTCCGGGGAATTTCGTCGTGTCGAAGAAATCCGCCGCGGTCTTCGGCTTCTCGCCGGAAAACTTGGTCGTGTCGAAGGCGATGACCGTGCCCCAGAAGATGTTCGCGACAGCGCAATCCTGCAGCGCACCGGGGATGAAGTCATCGGCCGCCGAGGTGCCGTCCGGCGCGGCGGGCAGGCTTGCCGGGTCGATCTCGACCAGCGCGCCTTCGTCGCAAAGGCGGATGGCGTCCGAGACCTCGATGTCGAAGACATCGCCGGTGATGTTCTTCGCCTCGACCTGCGCCTTCAGGGGCGTGGCCGGGTTGTCGGCGGCGATCATGTTGACCTTGATGCCGGTCTTTTCGGTAAAGGGCTTGTTATAGGCTTCGACCTGCGATTTCTCGTAGGCCCCGCCCCAGGACACCACGTTGACCTCTTGCGCCTGGGCGGCAAGGGCCAGGCTGCCAAGGGCCGATGTCAGAATCAGCACTTTCTTCATGTTTCGTTGAACTCCCTGTTTGGTGAATCCGGCTCTTTGGCCGTGATTTCTTGGCACCTCCCGGTGCAGGCAGATGCCGCGGCGGACGAGCCGCCGCGGCCAGAAACTCAGTTCGCGAGCCAGCTGTTGAAGCGCTCGTTCAGTTCGGCGTCATGATCGACCCAGAAATCCAGGTTCGAGGCCAGCGCCTGCTTCATGTTCTCGGCGAAGGTCGGAAGGTTCGGCCCCATCGGGACATCGCTGCCTTCGATATTGCCGACCAGCGCGGCGGCCGACTTGCGCGGCGGACCATAGCTGATGAACTCGGCTGCGCGGGCCTGCGGCTCGGGCGAGGTCGAGAAAGCGATGAATTCCTTGGCGGTTTCAAGATGCGGGGCACCCTTGGGCACAACCCAGCCTTCCATCTCATAGATCTGGCCATCCCAGACGATCTTGAACGGCTTGCCTTCGGCCTGGGCGGCGCTGAAGATCCGGCCGTTGAAGGCGAAAGCCATGCTGACCTCGCCATCGGCCAGAAGCTGCGGCGGCTGTGCGCCAGCTTCCCACCAGATCACGTCCTTCTTGATCGTGTCGAGCTTCTTGAAGGCGCGGTCCACACCCTCGGGCGTGCCCAGCGTTTCATAGACCTTGTCGGGCGCGACGCCGTCAGCCATCAGGGCAAATTCCAGATTGAACTTGGCGCCCTTGCGCATGGTGCGCTTGCCGGGGAACTTCGCGGTGTCGAAGAAATCGGCCGGGCCGCTGGGCTTGGCATCGGCGAACTTGCTGTCGTCATAGGCCAGGATCATCGAATAGACATCGGTGCCGACGAAGCAGTCGGTCACGGCGCCGTCGATGAAATCATCCGTTGCGGCGGTTCCATCGGCAGCGGGCACAAGGATCGAGGCATCGATCTCTTCCAGCAGCCCCTCGTCGCACAGGCGCACCGCGTCCGCGTATTCGACCGAGGCGACGTCGGTCGTGACGTTTCCGGCCTCGACCTGCGCCTTCAGCGGCGTGGCCGGGTTGTCGGCATCCGCGATCGAGACCTTGATGCCGGTCTTTTCCTCGAAGGGCTTGGCATAGGCCTGGACGTGGCTGTTGCCATAGGCGCCGCCCCAGCTGAGCAGGTTCACCTGTTTGTCCTGCGCCTGCGCGCTGGCGGCGATTGCCACCAGGGCCGAGGTCAGGATCAGCGTTCGTTTCATGGTAACTCCCTCATGTTGGATTCTTGTCCTTGCAACTCACACCGGGTCCAGCGCGCGCGCATCCTCGGGATGCCAGCCGATACGGATCGTTTCACCCGGCGTCAGCTTCACCTGCCCCAGCGTGTTGCGGTATTTCATCACGAAATCATCCTGTCCGGCGACCTTCAGCCGCGCCCGCAGGATGTCGCCCATGTAGACGACGTCGCGCACCTGAGCCTCCAGCGTGTGCGCCCCCGCGGGCATCAGATCCGGCTTGAACTCGACCCGCTCGGGCCGGATCGAGACGGTGGTGTTCTGCCCGGTCTCGCGGATATTGACCGCCGTCGCGTCGATCAGATCGCCGTTGCCCAGCCGCACCAGCGCCTTGTCGCCATGCAACTGTTCGATGGTGCCGCGTATCGCGTTGTTTTCGCCGATAAAGCCGGCGACGAAGCTGTTCTCGGGCTGTTCGTAAAGCACCGGTGGCGGGGCAAGCTGCTGGATGCGCCCATCGTTGAAGACGGCGATGCGGTCGGACATCGTCAGCGCCTCGCCCTGGTCATGGGTCACATAGACGACGGTGATGCCCAGACGGTCGTGCAGGGCCTTGATCTCGAACTGCATGTGCTCGCGCAGCTGCTTGTCCAGCGCGCCCAGCGGTTCATCCATCAGCACCAGTTCGGGGTCGAAGACCAGGGCGCGCGCCAATGCGATCCGCTGCTGCTGGCCGCCGGAAAGCTGGGCCGGACGCCGATTCACGAATTTCGCCATCTGCACCATGTCGAGCGCCCGGGTCACACGGCTGGTGCGCTCGGCCGCGCTCATCCCCCGCACCTCCAGCGGAAAGGACAGGTTTTCGCCCACGGTCATGTGCGGGAACAGCGCATAGCTTTGGAAAACCATGCCGATCCCCCGTTTGTGGGGCGGCACGTCGTTGATATTGCGCCCGTTCAGGCGGATTTCGCCATGGGTCGCGGTCTCGAACCCGGCCAGCATCATCAGGCAGGTGGTCTTGCCCGAACCTGACGGGCCCAGCATCGTCAGGAATTCCCCCTTGCCGATGTTCAGGTTCAGGTCCTTCACGACCAGGGTCTGACCGTCGTAGCTTTTCTGCACGTGGTCAAAGACGACGAACGCGTCGTTTGCGGCTGAGACTGCCAATGCGGGACTCCCTGTTTCTGTCGTTCTTGTTTCCGCATATTGAGCCTAAGCGCCGCCCCCATGCCATTGCAACTGGCATATGTGGCTCGCGTCGGGCTGGGAGAGCATATCGCAAAACCTGGTAGCAGACCGGCTTTTCAGCGCCCGTTCAGGCGGCTTGCGGCAGGAAGTCCGGGTAAACCACGCGCATTCTTCAGGGATTCATCGTATTGGGCGCGCCGACGGCGACAAGGCAGGCTGCCCAAGATGCAGGCACCGTGTCCGCACGCATCAAGGCCAGACCCATCGCGACCCAGGACATGGCGCAATCATGCAGGAAGACTGTCGTAAAGCCGCGATGCCGCGGGCGCCGAGCGGGAAAAATCGACCGCAGGTTCAAGCCATGGAACGGATGTCAGGGCCCAAAAACAACGAAGCGCCGGCAGAGCCGACGCTTTTCGCCATTAGGCTAGTTGGTGCGGTCGAGAAGACTCGAACTTCCACTCCGGTTAAGGAACAGCGACCTCAACGCTGCGCGTCTACCAATTCCGCCACGACCGCATCCTCGTAGCAAGCGCCTATTAGACGGTTGCGCGGCGGATGAAAAGGGCCTTTTTCACCCGTCGCGCAGTTCTTTTCACTCGGCCGCGACAGCCGCCTGGGGAAGGTAATTCAGGATCGGGGCAAGCCAGCGTTCAGCCTCGGTCACGGTCATTCCCTTGCGCGCGGCATAATCGAGAACCTGATCGTGCTCGACCTTGGCGACGCCGAAATAATAGGCGTCGGGGTGGCCGATATACAGGCCCGAGACCGAGGCTCCCGGCCACATTGCCATCGATTCGGTCAGTTCGACCCCGGTCGCCGCCGTCGCGTCCAGCAGGCGGAACAGCGTCGTCTTTTCGGTATGGTCGGGCTGGGCCGGATAGCCGGGCGCGGGGCGGATGCCGGGATAGGGTTCGCCGATCAACTCCTCGGGCGAGAAGCTTTCCGTCGAATAGCCCCAATACTGCTTGCGCACGCGTTCATGCATCATCTCGGCCAGCGCCTCGGCAAAGCGGTCGGCCAGCGCCTGCACCAGAATCGCCGAGAAGTCGTCATGCGCAGCCTTGAAACGGTCGGCGATCACCTGCTCCTCGCCCCCCGCCGTCACGACGAAGCCGCCGACATAGTCGCGCGCGCCCACCGGGGCGACGAAATCGGACATCGCGACATTCGGGCGACCGTCGCGCTTGGTGACCTGCTGGCGCAGGGTGTGCAGCGTCGCCAGTTCATGTTCGCGATCTTCGCCCGTGAACAGGCGGATATCGTCGCCGACCTGGTTCGCGGGCCAGAAGCCGATGACGGCGCGCGGCTTGAACCACGCCTCATCGATGATGCGCTTCAGCATCTCTTGCGCATCCGCGAAAAGCTGGCGGGCGACCTGGCCCTGCTTTTCGTCGTCGAGAATGCGCGGATAGACTCCCTTCAGCTCCCATGTCTGGAAGAAAGGGGTCCAGTCGATATAGCGCGCAATCTCGGCCAGGTCGAAATCGTCGATCACCCTGGCGCCAAGAAACTCGGGCGATTTGGCCTCGAACCCGGTCCAGTCGATCTTGACGGCATTGTCGCGGGCCGAGGCCAGCGGCAGGCGCTTCTTCTCGGCCTCGGCACGGGCGTGCTTGTTCGCCACGTCGATATATTCGGCGCGCACATTCTCGACATAGGCCGATTTCTGGCCCGACAGCAGGTTGCCCACCACGCCCACGGCGCGGCTGGCATCGGTCACATAGACGGTCTGCCCCTTGGCATACCGGGGGTTGATCTTGACCGCAGTATGGACGCGGCTGGTCGTCGCCCCGCCGATCAGCAGCGGAATGTCGAAACCCTCGCGCTCCATCTCACTGGCGACATGCACCATCTCGTCCAGCGAGGGCGTGATCAGGCCCGAAAGCCCGATGATGTCGACCTTCTCGGCCTTGGCGACCTCAAGGATCTTGGTCGCCGGGACCATGACGCCAAGGTCGATGATTTCATAGTTGTTGCAAGCCAGGACGACGCCGACGATGTTCTTGCCGATGTCATGGACGTCGCCCTTGACCGTCGCCATCAGCACCTTGCCCGCGCTCGAGGACGCGCCGCTGCCGGCCTTTTCCTCTTCCATATAGGGCAGCAGATGCGCCACGGCCTGTTTCATCACGCGGGCGGATTTCACCACCTGCGGCAGGAACATCTTGCCCGCGCCAAACAGGTCGCCGACGACATTCATGCCATCCATCAGCGGGCCTTCGATGACATGCAGCGGACGTTCGGCGGCAAGGCGCGCCTCTTCGGTGTCCTCGTCGATATATTCGGTGATGCCGTTGACCAGCGCATGCTCCAGACGCTTGTTCACCGGCCAGGTCCGCCAGGTCAGATCCTTTTCGCGGGCCTTTGCGCCGCCCTCGCCACGGAAGCGCTCGGCGATCTCCAGCATGTTCTCGGTCGCGGTGCCGCCCTTGGCGGGCTTGCGGTTCAGGACCACATCCTCGCAGGCTTCGCGCAGATCCGCGTCGATCTGGTCATAGACGGCCAATTGGCCCGCATTGACGATGCCCATGTCCATGCCCGCCTGAATGGCGTGATACAGGAACACGGCATGCATCGCCTCGCGCACGGGTTCGTTGCCGCGGAAGCTGAAGGACAGGTTCGAGACCCCGCCCGAGATATGAACATGCGGAAGCGATTGCGTGATCCGCCGCGTCGCGCCGATGAAATCCATGCCATAGTTGTCATGCTCTTCGATGCCGGTGGCCACGGCGAAGATGTTCGGGTCGAAGATGATGTCCTCGGGCGGGAAGCCCACGGTGTTGACCAGCAGATCATAGGCGCGGGCGCAGATTTCGACCTTGCGGTTCTCGGTATCCGCCTGCCCCGTCTCGTCAAACGCCATGACCACGACCGCCGCGCCATAACGTCGGCACAGCGTGGCGTGATGCAGGAACTGCTCCTCGCCCTCTTTCAGGCTGATCGAGTTCACGACCGGCTTGCCCTGGACGCATTTCAGCCCGGCCTCGATCACCTCCCATTTCGAGCTGTCGATCATCACCGGGACGCGGGCGATATCAGGCTCGGCCGCGATCAGGTTCAGATAGTCGATCATCACCTGCTTCGAATCGATCAGGCCCTCGTCCATGTTCACGTCGATGATCTGGGCGCCGTTCTCGACCTGGTCGCGGGCCACGTCCAGCGCCGGCGCATAGTCGCCGTTGGTGATCAGCTTGCGGAAACGGGCCGAGCCGGTGACGTTCGTGCGCTCGCCCACGTTGACGAAGGGGATGTCGTCGGTCTTGACGAAAGGCTCCAGCCCCGACAGGCGCAGGCGCGGCTCGATCTCGGGCAGGACGCGCGGCGGGATGTCGGCGACGGCACGGGCGATGGCCGCGATATGTTCCGGGGTCGAGCCGCAGCAGCCGCCGACGATGTTGACCAGCCCCTCGCGCGCAAATTCGGCGACCTGACGGGCCATGTCATCGGGCGTTTCGTCGTACTGGCCCATCTCATTCGGAAGTCCGGCATTGGGATAGGCGCAGATCAGCGTATCGGCCACGCCCGACAGCTCGGCCAGGTGCGGGCGCATGGCTTCGGCGCCAAGGGCGCAGTTCAGCCCGATGGTCAGGGGGGCGGCATGGCGCAGCGAATACCAGAAGGCGGTCGGGGTCTGGCCCGAAAGCGTCCGCCCCGACAGGTCGGTGATCGTGCCGGAAATCATCACGGGCAGGCGCAGGCCCTTTTCCTCGAACACTTCCTCGGCCGCAAAGACCGCAGCCTTGGCGTTCAGCGTGTCGAAGATTGTCTCGATCAGGATCAGGTCCGCGCCGCCATCGATCAGTCCACGGATCTGATCGGCATAGGCGATGCGCAGGTCGTCGAAGGTGACGGCGCGATAACCCGGATTGTTCACATCCGGGCTGATCGAGGCGGTGCGGTTGGTGGGCCCAAGCGCCCCCGCGACCCAGCGCGGGCGGCCGTCCTCGGCCGTGGCGCGGTCCAGCGCCTTGCGCACCAGACGCGCGCCGTGGAAGTTCAGGTCATAGACCGCACCCTGCATCCCGTAATCGGCCTGCGCGATGGTGGTCGAGGAAAACGTGTTCGTCTCGACGATATCCGCGCCCGCCTTGGCATAGCGGTAATGGATCTCCTCGATCGCGTCGGGCTGGGTCAGGATCAGAAGGTCGTTGTTGCCCTTTTGCGGATGCTCGCCCAATGCCGGCGGGTGGCAGCCGCAAGCGCAGGCCCCGCCATGGCCCAGAAAATCGCCCTCGCCAAATCCCAGTTGCTGGATCTGGGTCCCCATCGCCCCGTCAAGGACCAGGATGCGGTCGCGGGCGGCGGCGCGCAGGGCTTCGAAAACGGGCGATTGGGGCAGGGTCATGGCGGATTCCGGGCGTTGTGAGGCCGTCTGTATAGACGCAACAGGTGATTTAGTGAAATTCATCATCCGCACAATGATCATGCGCGAAATTCATCATCCGCCCGCCCACTTGCAGCGCGGCGGGAATCCCGCCAAATGACGGGCATGACCGAATGGATCACCGCCCCCGGACTTACCCCCTATCAGGATGCCGTCGCCTTCATGGAGGCGCGTGCCGCGCAGATCCATGCCGGCGAGGCCGACGAGCTGATCTGGCTGGTCGAGCATCCGCCACTTTACACGGCCGGCACCAGCGCCAAGTCGCAAGACCTGCTGGACGCGCGCTTTCCGGTTTTCGACGCCGGGCGCGGCGGGCAATATACCTATCACGGGCCCGGGCAGCGCGTGATCTATGTGATGCTGGACCTGAACCGGCGCGGCCGCGACATCCGCAACTTTGTCGCCGCGTTGGAGGGCTGGGTCATCGACGCGCTGGCGGAATTCAATCTGCGCGGCGAAATCCGGGACGGACGCGTCGGCGTCTGGATCGCCCGCCCCGACAAGACCCCGCTGCCCGACGGCTCGATGCGCGAGGACAAGATCGCCGCGATCGGGGTCAAGCTGCGCAAATGGGTCAGCTTCCATGGCATCTCGATCAATGTCGAACCCGATCTTGGCCATTACGCCGGCATCGTGCCCTGCGGCATTTCCGGCCACGGCGTGACCAGTCTTGTCGATCTGGGTCACCCGGTCGGGCTGGAGGATCTGGACGTTGCGCTGAAGCGCACTTTCGAAGGGCGATTCCCCGCGATATCCGGCTGATCTTCGCGCGATTTTCGCCGCCAGGCATATTCATCCTTGCGCAATGTGCGACCTTTTGCCCGTATCCAGTGGTTGCGGCCCCATGTTAGCCATGTGGGTCAGGGAGGGGAGAGGTCCCATCCGTCTCTGGAAAACGACCTATGAGGAAATGCCCATGAAGATCGCCATTCACGCCACGATCGCGGCCATGCTGCTTGCCATGCCTGCCGTGGCCCAGGACGCCGCCAATGGCGAAAAGGAATTCAAGAAGTGCAAGGCCTGCCACATGATCCAGTCCCCCGACGGGACGGATGTGGTCAAGGGTGGCAAGACCGGCCCCAACCTCTATGGCGTCGTCGGGCGCAAGGCGGGAACGCTGGAAGGCTTCAAGTATTCCGACGCGCTGGTGAAGCTGGGTGAAGCCGGCGAGGTCTGGACGACCGAGGATCTTGCCTCTTACGTCACCGATCCGAACAAGTATGTCGAGGAAAAGGTCGGCGACAAATCGTTGAAGACCAAGATGACGTTCAAGCTGGCCAAGAACCAGGCTGACGTGATTGCATTCCTTGCGCAGCACTCGCCCGAAGCGGGCGGCACCGCCACCACGGATGCGGCGGCCGCCCCGGCGGCGGCGCCCGCCGCGAACTGATCCTGCGACCTGTCGCTGCGGTGCAACAGCACCATCACAAGCGACGCCCCGCTAGCTCGCGGCGGCCCGTATCCGGTGCCGCCGCGATTGCCGGTCGCAAGATTGTGTTCTAGAACTTGAGCCGATTCCGTCGGCCCGAACGGCCGGCCCCGCGCATGTTTAGGGAGTTCAGCATGGCAGACGCAGCCGTTCACGGCCACGGAGACCATCATGACACCCGCGGTTTCTTCACCCGCTGGTTCATGTCAACAAACCACAAGGATATTGGTATCCTGTACCTGTTCACGGCTGGCGTTGTCGGCCTGATCTCGGTTGCGTTCACCGTCTATATGCGGATGGAGCTGCAGCATCCGGGTGTGCAGTACATGTGCCTTGAAGGGGCGCGGTTCATCTCGGATGCCTCGGCGGAATGTACGCCGAACGGCCATCTGTGGAACGTGCTGATCACCTATCACGGCGTCCTGATGATGTTCTTCGTGGTGATTCCGGCGCTGTTCGGCGGCTTCGGCAACTATTTCATGCCGCTGCATCTCGGTGCGCCGGACATGGCCTTCCCGCGCCTGAACAACCTCAGCTACTGGATGTATGTCTGTGGCGTCTGCCTGGGCATCGCCTCGATTCTTGCCCCCGGCGGCAGCGACCAGCCCGGCTCGGGCGTGGGTTGGGTGCTTTACCCGCCGCTTTCGACCAGCGAAGCCGGCTATTCGATGGACCTGGCGATCTTTGCCGTCCACGTCTCGGGCGCATCGTCGATCCTTGGCGCGATCAACATCATCACCACCTTCCTGAACATGCGCGCCCCCGGCATGACGCTGTTCAAGGTGCCGCTGTTCGCCTGGTCGGTCTTCATCACAGCCTGGCTGATCCTGCTGTCCCTGCCGGTTCTGGCGGGCGCGATCACCATGCTGCTGATGGACCGCAACTTCGGCACGCATTTCTTTGACCCGGCCGGCGGCGGCGACCCGGTGCTGTACCAGCACATCCTGTGGTTCTTCGGCCACCCCGAGGTTTACATCATCATTCTGCCGGGCTTCGGCATCATCAGCCACGTCATCTCGACCTTCGCGAAGAAGCCGATCTTCGGCTACCTGCCGATGGTGCTGGCGATGGCCGCGATCGGCATCCTGGGCTTCGTCGTCTGGGCGCACCACATGTACACGGCGGGCCTGTCGCTGACCCAGCAGAGCTATTTCATGCTGGCCACCATGACCATCGCCGTGCCCACGGGCATCAAGGTGTTCTCGTGGATCGCGACGATGTGGGGCGGCTCGATCGAGTTCAAGACGCCGATGCTTTGGGCCTTCGGCTTCCTGTTCCTGTTCACCGTCGGCGGCGTGACCGGCGTCGTGCTGAGCCAGGCGCCGCTGGACCGCGTCTATCACGACACCTATTACGTCGTGGCGCATTTCCACTATGTGATGTCGCTGGGTGCGGTCTATGCGATCTTCGCGGGCGTCTATTTCTGGATCGGCAAGATGTCGGGCCGGCAATATCCGGAATGGGCGGGCAAAGTTCACTTCTTTGCCATGTTCATCGGCTCGAACATGATCTTCTTCCCGCAGCACTTCCTGGGCCGTCAGGGCATGCCGCGCCGCTATATCGATTACCCGGTCGAGTTCGCCTATTGGAACAACATCTCGTCGATTGGCGCCTATATCTCGTTCGCTTCGTTCCTGTTCTTCATCGGGATCGTCTTCTACACGCTCTTCGCGGGCAAGAAGGTCGGTGTTCCGAACTACTGGAACGAGCACGCGGATACGCTGGAATGGACCCTGCCCTCGCCGCCGCCCGAACACACGTTCGAGACGCTGCCCAAGCGCGAGGACTGGGATCGCAGCCACGCGCATTGATCCTCAGGCCATGCCTTATGACTGGAAAGATACGGCCCCGGAGCAATCCGGGGCCGTTTCATATCGGCTCGAGGTCTGGCCACATCACTCGCTGCCCCGCCGGGGGTTCGTCTGGGTCATCGCCCTGACGGCGGCGGGGTTGGCGCTGCCGATGCTGTCGGTGATCGGCTCGGCCGTGTTGTGGGGCCTTCTGCCCTTTGCGCTGATCGCGATCTGGGGGCTGTGGCACGCGATCGAGCGCAGCTATCACACCGGCCCCCGGCTTGAAGTGCTGGAGCTGACGCGCAGCACGCTTGTCCTGACCCGCTCGGATCACGGCAAGCCGGATCGGGTCTGGCGGACCAATCCCTATTGGGTGCGTGCGGCGCTGCGCCAGGGTGGCCCGGTCGAGGATTACCTGGTCCTGACCGATGGCAAGCGCGAGATTGAACTGGGCGCCTACCTTTCCCCCGAGGAGCGGCGCGACCTGCACCTCGATCTGGATGCGCGGCTCGCGGCCCTGAGATAAAAAATGGGCCCGGCATGAACCGGGCCCAGTCGCGTCTCGGCAGGGGAGGGAATCAGCCGTCGACGCGGATTCTGGCGTTCTGGGGATCATAGGGACTGTCTTCAGTCACGACGGCATCCCATAGCTCGCGTTGCATGCGGACCTTGAGCCGTGTGCCCGGCTCGGCCAGGTCAGGGCGGACATAACCCATCCCAACGGACTTGCCGAAGGCCGCAGACCACCCGCCCGAGGTCAGGCGCCCGACCCGCGCACCGTCCAGGAACAGCCCTTCGCGGCCCCAGGGATCGGCATCGTCCGGCCCGTCGATCAGCAGTGTGACGCATTTCGAACGGATCCCCTTGTCAAGCATCGCCTGCTTGCCGCGGAAGTCCTTTTCAAGGTCGACGAAACGATCAAGCCCCGCTTCCAGCGGTGTCGCGTCGCGGCCCAACTCGGTCCCGAAGGCACGATAGGATTTCTCCTGCCGCAACCAGTTCTGGGCGCGTGCACCAACCAGCTTCAGCCCATGCTTCTCGCCGGCCCGGACCAGCTGGTCCCAAAGATAGCGGCCGAATTCGACCGGGTGATGCAACTCCCAGCCCAGCTCGCCCGTATAGGCGACCCGAATCGCGCGGACGGGACACATGCCAAGCTCGATATTGCGCATCGACAGCCAGGGAAAACGCTTGTTGCCCAGGACGGTCGCGGGATCAGCGTCCCGGACGATCTCGGCCAGGATGTCACGGGATTTCGGCCCCGCGATCGCAAAGACACCCCATTGCGTGGTGATGTCCTGCACAAGGATCTGGCCAAGCTCGGCGGTCTTGTCCTCGGCCAACTTTCGCAGATTGTCGCCGTCGTAATCCGCCCAAGCGCCGGCCGAAATCAGGTAATAGTCGTCCTCGGCCAGCCGGACGATGGTGTATTCCGTCCGGGTGGTGCCGGTCTCGGTCAGTGCATAGGTCAGGTTGATGCGCCCGACCTTCGGCAGCTTGTTGGTTGTCAGCCAGTCAAGGAAGGCCGTCGCACCCGCACCGCTGACGCGATGCTTGGCAAAGGCCGAGGCGTCGATCAGACCCGCGCTGTCACGGATCGCGCGCGCCTCGTCCGCGGCATATTGCCACCAGCCCCCACGGCGGAAACTGCGGCTGGCATGGTCGTCGAAACCGGCGGGAGCGTAATAGTTCGGGCGCTCCCAGCCGTTCACCTGCCCCATCTGGGCGCCAGCCGCGATCTGGCGGTCATAGGCAGGGGCGGTGCGCAGCGGACGCGCGGCTTCGCGCTCTTCATCGGGGTGGTGCAGGACGAAGACATGCTCATAGCTTTCCTCGTTCTTCTTTGCGGCATATTCGGTGGTCATCCAGCCCCCGAAGCGCCGAGGATCAAGGCTTGCCATGTCGATCTCGGCCTCACCCTCGATCATCATCTGGGCGAGGTAATGGCCGGTGCCGCCTGCGGCAGTGATCCCGAAG